>Ga0307412_10000010_pt1 | contig 421262 bp, 381 predicted proteins | sample DK1Cmetagenome_3_FD_203823 | JGI IMG/M metagenome (GOLD analysis project Ga0307412, IMG submission 203823) | Maize rhizosphere microbial communities from greenhouse at UC Davis, California, United States - DK15-C-1 | ecosystem: Host-associated > Plants > Roots > Rhizosphere > Soil | place... | reverse complement strand
GAGGTCTGCTTGCCTTTCTCTTTGGTGACGGCTTCATGGTTGGTGTCCATCAGCAGGTGGCGAACGCCGGCGCAGAAATGGAACAGGTAGGCCCACGCGAGCACCAGCGTGATGAGCTTGACGATGAGGTTGGAGAGAAAGCCCTTGAAGACTTCGAAGCTCAGCTCGGAAGTCAGGCTCTGGTCGAAGAGGTACAGCAGGAACGGCAACGCGACGAACAGCAGGCCGCCGCTCAGTCGATGCAGAATCGACACGCGCCCCGCGAGAGGCAGGCGATACGCCGTCAATATCTGCCCGATACCGATGTTCCGGAACTCCGGCCTCGGTTTTTTTACCGCTTCAGCCATGCTAGACCCCCTGCTATGTAGTTCACACCAATCCGCAATTTTAGCGCCTTTTCATTTCGCGCTGCAGCGAAAACCCCGACAGGTCCATTGCAGCGCGCGCAATAAAGGCGCCGTCAAACGGCGCGCGTGTGGGACGCCGCGCCTTCAATTCAGCTCGGTCCAGCCCGATTTAGCTGAGATCGTTCTGATAGTAGTACCCGGTTGTGACATACCAACCTCGCCGGACTTCCACCGGCCGATCCCCATAGGTGTAGGACACGCGTTCGACGGACAGCAGCGGAAAACCCGGCGGCACCTGCAGCAGATCGGCCACCGACGGCTCGGCGGCGACCGCGCGGATTTTCTCCGTGGCGCGGATCATGCGCGTGCCGAACTCCGTCTCGAACATCGCGTAAAGAGGACCCTTGTACTCCGACAGCCGCTCCAGCGTCAGCCCGCGAAACACGGCGCCTGGCAGCCAGATTTCATCGAGCACGGTCACTTCGCCGTCGAACTGCAACAGACGCTTGATGAGCACAACGGGATCGGCGGGCTTCAGGTCAAGTTGCCGCGCGATGTCCGCCGATGCACGCAAGCGCCGGCACTCGAGCAGGCGGCTAACGTGGGGATGTTCGGCGCCGTCATCGGCGAGTAACCGCAAAAAGCGAAACTGCGCGCGATCTTCGTTGTGCGTCGCAACGAACGTGCCCTTGCCCTGGCGGCGCACGAGCAGGTTTTCGGCAGCGAGTTCGTCGATCGCTTTACGCACCGTGCCTTGGCTGACCTTGTATCTGGCCGCTAATTCGACTTCACTAGGAATGATCTCGCCGGGCTTCCATTCACCGCTTTCGAGACTCTGCGTGATCAGCCCTTTGATCTGCTGGTACAGCGGGCTGAAAGTGGGTGACGCAGCGGGGACGGCCGCGGATGCACCTTCGCCCGCGGCCGCCTGGCCGCCGGGATTCGTGGTGTTGGCCGGGTTCGAATTCATGCGCGCATTTCATCATAAAGCGCTGGCTCGCGTCCAGCGTTTCCCCGGCAATAGATGTGTCTTATATAAGACATAAGATAATGTTGACTTTGCCTCTGCCGACTCCTACACTCCTTGTCGAGCAAGGGTTTGCGGGCGTTTTGACGGCTCTGCGCTGCATCCGGTTTGGCAGCGCCGCCACGCACCGGCAGCCACTCTGCACCATGCTGTTCCCACGCAGTCCAGGGTTTCGATTCGCCGCCGTTCGTTGGTCCGACGCTTGCCGAAACGCGCTGTTTGCAGGAGCCCGCACCGTGCAGCGGCTGCCCCGGCGCCTCAATGACCGCTCCCGCTCTGAAGAAACGGCCGCTTCCCCGTTTGATATGTCGGCGGAAGAAGGGCGAAGCGCCGGCTCGAGAGAGCTCAGCAGTACCGGTTTCCGGCATGGCGGTCTTGCCGCAGCGCCGCTTTCGGCCCGCAATTAACGGGCCGGCAGCGAGCCTCCCGCGAACAGCGAATTCCGCCGTGTTTAACAACGCTTCGCTGAACGCGCATATAGAATGGCGTTTTCCCTAGCGTCTAACGCATCGTCCTGGAGATTTCTCAATGGCTAAGCCCGCAAAGCGCGTTGCCGTCACCGGCGCCGCAGGTCAAATTGCTTACTCCCTGCTGTTCCGCATCGCCAATGGTGATCTGCTCGGCAAGGATCAGCCGGTGATCCTGCAACTGCTCGACCTGCCGCAAGCGCAAGGCGCCGTCAAAGGCGTCGTGATGGAACTGGATGATTGCGCATTCCCGCTGCTGTCGGGCGTCGTGATCACGGACGACCCGAAGGTCGCATTCAAGGACGCCGACGTCGCCCTGCTGGTCGGCGCGCGTCCGCGTTCGAAGGGCATGGAGCGTAAAGACCTGCTGTCGGCAAACGCCGAGATCTTCACGGTTCAAGGCAAGGCGCTGAACGAGGTCGCCAGCCGCGACGTGAAGGTGCTGGTGGTCGGCAACCCGGCCAACACGAACGCCTACATCGCGATGAAGTCGGCACCGGACCTGCCGAAGAAGAACTTCACCGCCATGCTGCGTCTCGACCACAACCGCGCGCTGTCGCAACTGGCCGCGAAGTCGGGCAAGCCGGTCGCTTCGATCGAAAAGCTGGCCGTGTGGGGCAACCACTCGCCGACCATGTACCCGGACTTCCGCTTCGCGACCGCAGAAGGTCAAAACCTGACCAAACTGATCAACGACGACGAATGGAACCGCAACACGTTTATCCCGACCGTCGGCAAGCGCGGCGCGGCGATCATCGAGGCACGCGGTTTGTCGTCGGCAGCGTCGGCGGCTAACGCTGCAATCGACCACGTGCGCGACTGGGTGCTCGGCACGAACGGCAAGTGGGTCACCATGGGTATTCCGTCGGACGGCTCGTACGGCATTCCCGAAGACATCGTCTACGGCGTGCCGGTGATCTGCGAAAACGGCGAATACAAGCGCGTGGAAGGCCTGGAAATCGACGCGTTCTCGCGCGAAAAGATGGACGGCACGCTGCAGGAACTGCTGGAAGAACGCGAAGGCGTTCAGCATCTGCTCGGCTAAGCACCTGATGCAGACCAACCGGAACTCCGTAGCGTCACCGCGGCGGGTTCCGGTTTTTTTCGTGCGAATCGAGCAGACCAGTCGATTCGCACCCGATCCGAGCGCGTTTTGCCGGTCTGCCTGTACGACCGGACAGAGCGCGCCCGAATCGGTTTTTCCTCAACAAAACCCACGCCCCTGACGCCGAAGATGCGCGCCCTCACACCCGCCGAAGTGCTGTTTGACGGCGAAGTGCCGCCCGCTGTGCTGCCTGCCTGCGATCACTACGCCGGCAGCGAAAAGCTGATGCTGAAATCGCTCGCGTTGCAGCAGCAACTGGGTCCCGTGTTCGACATCACGCTCGACTGCGAAGACGGCGCGCAAGTGGGCCGCGAAGCGGAGCATGCGGAGCTGGTCGCGTCGCTCATCGGCAGCGAGCATGACCGCTTCGGACGCGTCGGCGTGCGGATTCACGACTACGATCACCCGTACTGGCGTGACGACGTGCGCCTGATTCTGCGCGCGGCGAAGCGGGCGCCTGCTTTCATCACGCTGCCGAAAATCCGCAATGTGCTGGACGCGGCGGAAATGGTCGCGTTCATCGAAGCCACGCGGCGTGAGCTTGGCATCGCAAAAGCCATCCCGGTGCAACTGCTCGTCGAAACGCATGGCGCGCTCACGCGTGTGTTCGATCTCGCCGCGTTGCCGGGCGTCGAGGCATTGAGCTTCGGCTTGATGGATTTCGTCTCCGCGCACAACGGCGCGATTCCCGACACGGCCATGCGCTCGCCGGGCCAGTTCGATCATCCGCTCGTGCGGCGCGCGAAGCTGGAGATTTCCGCGGCTTGCCATGCGCACGGCAAGGTGCCGTCGCACAACGTCAGCACCGAAGTGCGCGACATGAGCGTGGTCGCGAGCGACGCCGCGCGGGCTCGCAACGAATTCGGCTACACGCGCATGTGGAGCATTCATCCCGCGCAGATTGAGGCCATCGTGAGCGCGTTCGCGCCGCGCGACGAGGAAATCGCCACCGCCGCCGAAATTCTGCTGGCCGCGCAGTCCGCTCAATGGGGACCCACGCGCCATCGCGACACCTTGCACGACCGCGCGAGCTACCGCTATTACTGGTCGGTGCTGCGTCGCGCGCGATCCACCGGCCGCGCGATCCCGCAAGATGCCGCGCCGCTTTTCGGGGACGTGGAGCAATGAGCACGCAAACAGGAGACAGCGGCAGATGAGCGAGACAACGCAAACCGCCGGCGTACAAGGCGGCTTCAAACCGAAAAAATCCGTCGCGCTGTCCGGCGTGACCGCGGGCAATACGGCGCTGTGCACGGTCGGCAAGACCGGCAACGATCTGCATTACCGCGGCTACGACATTCTGGACATCGCGGGCAATTGCGAATTCGAAGAGATCGCCTATCTGCTCGTGCATGAAAAGCTGCCGACGCAAGCCGAACTCACCGCCTACAAGACGAAGTTGAAGGCGTTGCGCGGCCTGCCCGCGAACGTCAAGGCCGCACTCGAATGGATTCCCGCCGCCGCGCATCCGATGGATGTGATGCGCACTGGCGTGTCGGTGCTCGGCACCGTGCTGCCGGAAAAGGACGACCACAACCTGCCGGGCGCGCGCGACATCGCCGACAAGCTGATGGCGTCGCTCGGTTCGATGCTGCTCTACTGGTATCACTACTCGCACAACGGCAAGCGCATTGAAGTCGAAACCGACGACGATTCGATCGGCGGCCACTTCCTGCATCTGCTGCATGGCGTCGAGCCGCCGAAGTCGTGGGTCGAGGCAATGCATGTGTCGCTCAATCTGTATGCCGAGCACGAGTTCAATGCGTCGACGTTCACCGGGCGCGTGATCGCGGGCACGGGTTCCGACATTTACTCGGCAATTACCGGCGCAATCGGCGCATTGCGTGGACCGAAACACGGCGGCGCCAATGAAGTCGCGTTCGAAATCCAGTCGCGCTATCAGACGCCCGACGAAGCGGAAGCCGACATCCGCAGGCGCGTCGAGAACAAGGAAGTGGTGATCGGCTTCGGTCATCCGGTCTATACGATCTCGGACCCGCGCAACAAGGTCATCAAGGAAGTCGCGAAGAAGCTGTCGAAAGAAGCGGGCAACAACAAGCTGTTCAATATCGCCGAGCGGCTTGAAACAGTTATGGCTGAAGTGAAAAAGATGTTTCCGAATCTCGACTGGTTCAGCGCGGTTTCGTACCACATGATGGGCGTGCCGACGGCCATGTTCACACCGCTCTTCGTGATCGCACGCACTGCAGGCTGGAGTGCGCACATCATCGAGCAGCGGATCGACAACAAGATCATCCGTCCGAGCGCTAATTACACCGGACCTGAGAATTTGAAGTACGTGCCGCTAAATAAGCGAAAATAGCGGTCGCTGTGCGCTTCAAGGCGCTGCAGTTCAACCCCGCGGCCGCCAGGACCGGTAGACCGCGTACCGTTTAACTGAAATTAGATAGAAAGGTTCTCCATGAACAAGTTGATGATCGCCGCCGTGATTGGCGCCCTGTCCACGACGATGCTGACCGTCGCGACTGACGCCGCCGCGCAAACGGCGACCACCACAAAGCCCGCCGCCAAGGCCGTGGCGAAGAAGCCGCAGCCGCGCCGTCTGATCAAGCGCAAGGCAAACCCGGTGAAGGAAGCGAAGCTCGATCCGATCCCGGAAGGCGCGGAAAAATGGTCGTGCAACGAAGGCCTGTCGTTCGATCTGAAAGGCGACATGAAGCGTGACCAGATCGTCACGGTTCACTGGGCGAACAAGAACTACAATCTGCCGCGTCAGTCCACGACCACGGGTGCGGATCGTTTCCACGACGCCGCCACCGGCATGGACCTCGTCGTGATCCCGACGAAGGCCATGCTGTTCTCGGACAAGGACAGTTCGCGTCTCGCCGACGAATGCAAGACGGCAGCCATGGTGCAAGGCGCGCCGGCTCCGACGCAATCGAACGCGATCAACAAGACGAACTAACTGTCGTCATCAGGAAGAGCTCTCGATGTCCGCTCCGATTTCCAACGTGCGACCCGACCCGGACAAAGTCCTGGTCGATATCGTCGACTACGTTCTGGACTATCCGATCGACAGCGCGCTCGCGCTGGAAACCGCGCGTCATTGCCTGATCGATACGCTCGGCTGCGGACTCGAGGCGCTCACCTACCCTGCCTGCACCAAGCTGTTGGGACCCATCGTGCCGGGCACGATCGTCCCCAACGGCGCCAAGGTGCCGGGCACGCCGTTCCAGCTCGACCCGGTTCAGGCCGCGTTCAACATCGGCGCGATGATCCGCTGGCTCGACTTCAACGACACCTGGCTTGCCGCCGAATGGGGTCATCCATCGGATAACCTCGGCGGAATTCTCGCGACAGCCGACTGGCTCTCGCGTACGGCCATCGCAGCGGGCAAAGCGCCGCTGACGATGAAAGACGTGTTGATCGCGATGATCAAGGCGCACGAAATTCAAGGCTGTATCGCGCTCGAAAACTCCTTTAACAAGGTCGGGCTCGATCATGTATTGCTGGTGAAGCTCGCGTCCACGGCGGTCGTCGGTCAGTTGATCGGCCTCACGCGCGACGAGCTCATCAACGCGGTCTCGCAGGCGCTCGTCGACGGGCAGGCGCTGCGCACGTACCGCCATGCGCCGAACACCGGCTCGCGCAAGTCATGGGCCGCCGGCGACGCGACCTCGCGCGCCGTGCGTCTCGCGCTCATTTCGAAAACTGGCGAGATGGGCTATCCGTCGGTGCTGACGGCGAAGACGTGGGGCTTTTACGATGTGCTCTTCAAGGGCAACGCGTTCAAATTCCAGCGCCCGTACGGCTCCTATGTGATGGAGAACGTGCTGTTCAAGATCTCGTTTCCGGCCGAGTTCCACGCGCAGACCGCCGTGGAAGCGGCCATGACGTTGCAGGCGCAGCTCGTCGCGCACGGCAAGCATGTGGACGACATTCGCAAGATCACGATCCGCACGCACGAAGCCGCGATTCGCATCATCGATAAAAAAGGTCCGCTCAATAATCCGGCCGACCGCGATCATTGCATTCAGTACATGATCGCGGTGCCGCTGATCTTCGGCCGCCTGACGGCTGCGGATTACGAAGATTCGATCGCGCAAGACGCGCGTATCGATGTGCTGCGCGCCAAAATGCAATGCGTCGAAGACGCGCAGTTCACGAAGGATTACCACGATCCCGAGAAGCGTTCGATCGCCAATGCACTGACGATCGAATTCAACGACGGATCGCAGTTCGACGAAGTCGTAGTCGAATACCCGATCGGTCATAAGCGTCGTCGCGAAGACGGAATTCCGTTGCTGGTCGAGAAGTTCAGGACCAACCTCGCGCGCCGCTTCCCGGTCAAGCAACAACTGGCGATCCTCGACGTGTCGCTGGATCAGGCGCGGCTCGAAGCCATGCCGGTCAATGAGTACGTCGATTTGTACGTCATCTAGTCAAGTTAAGTACTGTAGTTCCGCGATCAAACCAAGGAAAACACCATGGCCCACAACCTCCACAAAACGCTCAAGGAATTCGACAGCGGTTCCGGCAAAGGCAAGTTCTACTCCCTGCCGCAACTCGGCAAGGCACTGAACATCAAGATCGACCGCCTGCCGGTTTCGATCCGAATCGTGCTGGAATCGGTGCTGCGTAACTACGACGGCAAGAAAATCGCCGAAGAACACATCACGCAACTGGCGAACTGGAAGCCGACGGCGGCACGCGTCGACGAAATCCCGTTCGTCGTGTCGCGCGTGGTGCTGCAGGACTTCACCGGCGTGCCGCTGCTCGCCGACATCGCTGCAATGCGCGGCGTCGCGAAGCGCGTGGGCAAGAATCCGAAGTCGATCGAGCCGCTGGTGCCGGTCGATCTGGTCGTCGATCACTCGGTGCAGATTGACCACTTCCGCGAAAAGAACGCGCTCGACCTGAACATGAAACTGGAATTCCAGCGCAATAACGAGCGCTACCAGTTCATGAAGTGGGGCATGCAGGCATTCGACACGTTCAAGGTCGTGCCGCCGGGCGTCGGCATCGTTCACCAGGTGAACCTCGAGTACCTCGCACGCGGCGTGCACAAGAAGGCCGACGGCACGGACACCGTGTACTACCCGGATTCGCTGGTCGGCACCGACAGCCACACGACGATGATCAACGGCATCGGCGTGGTCGGCTGGGGCGTGGGCGGTATCGAAGCTGAAGCCGGCATGCTCGGCCAGCCGGTGTACTTCCTGACGCCGGACGTGGTCGGCGTGCACCTGAAGGGCAAGCTGCGCGAAGGCGTGACGGCAACCGACCTGGTGCTGACCATCACCGAACTGCTGCGTAAAGAGAAGGTTGTCGGCAAGTTCGTCGAGTTCTTCGGCGAAGGCACGCGCTCGCTGTCGCTGCCGGACCGCGCAACCATCGGCAACATGGCGCCGGAATACGGCGCGACCATGGGCTTTTTCCCGGTCGACGAAAAAACCATCGACTACTTCAAGGGCACGGGCCGCACGGACGCAGAAATCTCGGCGTTCCAGAACTACTTCAAGGCTCAAAACCTGTTCGGCATTCCGAAGGACGGCGACATCGACTACACGAAGGTCGTCACGCTGGATCTCGGCACCGTCGCGCCGTCGCTGGCAGGCCCGAAGCGTCCGCAAGACCGCATCGAAATCGGTCATGTGAAGTCGACGTTCAGCGACCTGTTCTCGAAGCCGGTTGCCGAAAACGGCTTTGCGAAGAAGCCCGACGATCTGAACGCGCAATACACGACGACCAACGGCGTCAACGTGAAGAACGGCGACGTGCTGATCGCCGCGATCACGTCGTGCACGAACACGTCGAACCCGAGCGTGCTGCTGGCTGCCGGCCTGCTCGCGAAGAAGGCTGTCGAGGCTGGGCTGACGGTCGCTCCGCACATCAAGACGTCGCTGGCTCCGGGATCGCGTATCGTCACCGAATACCTGACGAAGACCGGCCTGCTGCCGTACCTCGACAAGCTCGGCTTCACGCTGGCCGCTTACGGTTGCACGACCTGTATCGGCAACGCGGGCGATCTGACGCCGGAACTGAACGAAGCGATCACGAAGAACGACATCGTGGCCGCAGCGGTTCTGTCGGGCAACCGTAACTTCGAAGCGCGTATCCACCCGAACATCCGCGCGAACTTCCTGGCTTCGCCGCCGCTGGTCGTGGCTTACGCGATCGCCGGCAACATCACGCGCGACCTGATGACCGAACCGGTCGGCAAGGGCAAGGGCGGCAAGGACGTCTACCTCGGCGACATCTGGCCGACCAGCGACGAAGTCAACGACCTGCTCAAGTTCGCGCTCGACGCGGAAGCGTTCCGCAAGAACTACTCGTCGCTGACCAAGAAGGGCGACTTGTGGAGCAAGATCGAAGGCGAGGAAGGTCAGGTCTACGACTGGCCGAAGTCGACGTACATCGCAGAGCCGCCGTTCTTCGGCGACGACTTCTCGATGACGCCGGCCGACAGCATCGCCGCCGTGAAGAACGCGCGCGCGCTGGGCATTTTCGGTGACTCGGTCACGACCGACCACATCAGCCCGGCTGGCTCGATCAAGGAAGACTCGCCCGCAGGCAAGTGGCTGAAGGCAAACGGCGTGCAGAAGGCCGACTTCAACAGCTACGGCTCGCGCCGCGGCAACCACGACGTGATGATGCGCGGCACGTTCGCGAACGTCCGGATCAAGAACCTGATGATCCCGGCGAAGGCAGACGGCTCGCGCGTGGAAGGCGGCCTGACGATTCACCAGCCGAGCGGCGAACAACTGTCCATCTATGATGCAGCGATGAAGTACATCGACGCCGGCACGCCGACCATCGTGTTCGCGGGCGAAGAGTACGGCACGGGCTCGTCGCGCGACTGGGCGGCGAAGGGCACGCAACTGCTGGGCGTGAAGGCTGTGGTCGCACGCAGCTTCGAGCGGATTCACCGTTCGAACCTGGTCGGCATGGGCGTTCTGCCGCTGCAATTCAAGGGCTCGGACAGCGTGCAATCGCTCGGCATTACCGGCGAAGAAACGTACGACATCGAAGGCCTCGGCGCGGACTTCAAGCCGCAGCAGGAAGTGACGCTGGTGATTCGCAGCAAGGACGGCCAGGAGAAGCGCGTGCCGGTGCTGCTGCGTATCGACACGCCGATCGAAGTCGACTACTACAAGCACGGCGGTATTCTGCCGTTCGTGCTGCGTTCGCTGCTGGCTGCTTAAGGCTCGCGACGACGCAAACAGCTTGCTGTTTTGCAGGGGCTGCGTCCTGTGGAGGGCGCAGCCGACTTTTGAAGCCCGACCTTGGTCGGGCTTTTTTTTCGTCGATGGTTTTAGCGCTTATGGTTGCGCGCGGTCGGCCTGGAAAGCGGCGGGATTGTCGGTAATCCGGCGCTGCGTCATGTGAGCATTCCAGTCGGGATCGGTTTGCGAAGATGCCGGCGACGTTGTACGTGTGTTGGCGTTTGCGCGCCGCTGTTGAGCGGCCCAATCGAACAGTGCCGCGCTCTCGGCTGAGTCGTTTGCGAGAGTTCGCGGTGTGGGCCGCTCGGGTTGCCCCTGTCCCGTCGATACCGAGGAGTTCGCCAGAGAGTCAACCGAATGGTTCGATCCGCGACGCTGTCTTTCAATTTCCACGCGATTCGCCAGCGCCGCTGTAGTTGTCGCTGTGCGATACGCTTTTGCCAGGCGGTTGTCCGCGGCGATATGGCGTGGCGTGCCAGCGTTACGCTGCGCGTCAGCACGTTGTTGCGGCGAACCCGCTGTGTCGACGCGATGTGCGGCTTGCGGTGACCGAGCCGTCACTGACGATGACGCCTGCGCCTGCGCAGTACGTTGAGGCGCTTCTGCCACGCGTGGCGTCGGCTTGAGTGCGTCTGGTTGGACGTCTGCTAATGGCTGAACTGTCACGCGGCCAGTACGCGTCGACGTTGCAGACGGCTTTGCCGCTGTTGCGAATTGATCGGCGACGTCGTGCGTGGAACAGGTCGCCAGCAGCCACGCGAGCGCAATGCTGCAGCCCACGAAGATCGCGGCGCCAAGCATCCGATCCGAACGCGACGAATGCGGACGCACGTAGTCCGCCTCGAGATAATGGCGCGCTTCTGCCAATTGTTCGTCGAAACGGCTGTCCGAATTGGGCCGCTGCGGCAACTTGTAGAAGAATCGGAATCTGTTGTTCGGTGGATTCCGTCGGCGAACTTGCAGCCTTGGCGTGTATTGCGGCACGCCCGGCATTGCCGGTTGCGGGACGCGTTCCTGCGTGTACGACGCCGACCGTCGCCACGAGCCGAAAGGCGGCGGCAACCCGGACAGCGGACGCGAACTGGGAAGCGCAAGCGCGCCCTCGATCAAGGCCAACGGCCTGTTCATGGTCGTGCGCTCCGGTGTTCGTCACGCACGCCTTCGAGTTGCTCGATCAGCGTTCGCATGCGTGCGGCAAGCGCATCAATTAATTTGCAAGTGGGCTCGGATCGCGTGGTGGGTACGCGCCGCAATGCGTCCATCAAACTGTGCGCGCCGACAAGCCCTAGCGCGCCGCTGAGTCTGTGCAACAAAGGCGGTAAATCGTCGAAATCGCCTTCGCTTTGCAGATTGCCGAGACGGTCGAGACGGTCGAGATCGTTGCGCATCGCCACGCACCATCCTTCGAGAAATGCGCCGAGATCGATCCCTTCGTGGATCAGTGCATCAAGATAGCGGCGATCGAATGGCTCGAAACAAGGACTCACGCCTTTGCCGGAATCACGAGCCTGCTCGCGCGAGTCGGACGGCCGCGCGTTAGCGTGGGCCCGCGACGTGTTTCTCCCAACAGCGGGGAGGGTGACCTGCTGCGTTGCGCGCGCGCCTTCCAGCTCAACAGCGCGCTGCGCCGGCTGGTGACAATCGGCGCCTTCGCCGCAATGCAGACTGGTCTTGTTCATGGCATCTGGAACTAGCTGATCAGCTTGTGCAACGAAGCAAATTCGATCAACGCTGCGAGCGACGACACCCCGAGCTTCTCCTGGATACGGCTCTTGTAAGTACTCACGGTCTTGTCGCTGATGAAGAGCGCGTCGCCGATCGCCTTGTTCGACATGCCCCGCGAGAGCATCTGCAAAATGACGAGTTCCTTGTCGGACAGCAGCATGATCCGGCCTTCCTCGCCGCTCGGCGCCATGCCCGGCGCAATGCTCGCGCCGTTGGGTCCGACCGGAAAAACCGTATAGCCCGCGAGCACCGCTTCGACGCCGCGCAAGATTTCCTTCATGTCCTGCGACTTGCCGACGAAGCCGTGAACGCCCGAACGCATTGCGCGCGGCGCGAAGGTCGCCGCGTCGTGGCCCGACAGCACCATCAGGCGAATCGACGGATGCACGAGTTTCAGACGCGGAATCACATCGAGTCCGCTGATGCGCGGAATGTCCAGGTCGAGTATCGCGAGGTCGGGCTTGTATTGGCGAGCCATCTCGACAGCGGTCTGGCCGTTGTCCGCCTCGACCACTTGTTCGACGCTAAGCAGTTGCATGAGCTGCAACCGGACAATCATCCGGAACGCTGGGTGGTCATCGATAATCAGAATAGTCGACATGTGTTGCATTTCTCCTGAAAAACTTCCATTTCCGGTTGGGGCGATCATGGACTTCTGACGGCCCTCTCGTGACCTCCCGGCAGCCATAAGCCGTTGGCGTCCGCGGGGTACGACGCTCGTGTGCGCAGCCTGAGCAGATCAGGAAGGCGCGACGACGAACTCGATCTCCACCCTCCGGTTCGGTGCGAGACATCGCACCAGTTCATCGCGCCTGGTTTGCCGGCATTGCGCCACCGGTTTCGCACTGCCAAGCCCGCGAATAGCGATTGGCACGGTGACGCCGCGAGCGCGCAGATACGCTGCTACCGTTTGCGCGCGTTGCAGCGACAGGCTCTGGTTATGGGCGTTGTCGCCGAGACGGTCGGTGTAGCCGGTGATTCTGAGTTCGCGAAGCGTGGCCGTTGTCTTCATGCTTCGCGCCACTTTGTCGAGCTCGCGTCTGCCGGCGCTCAGCATCGCGGCATCGTTGCCGCCGTCGAAACGGAACAGCGAGTCGGCGCGCAGCGTGACCGTTCGCGGCATTGCCGGACTCTGCGCCGCAGCGCTCGCGGGCGCGGCCTGCTTGCATTGCAGCGCGCTCTCGGCCGATTTACGCAAGTTATCCTGAATGTCCGGCAGACGCTTTTCGGCATGAGCGAAGTTGCGTACCCATGCATCGTGGCCCGCTTGCATGAGCTCGACTTCAGCGCACGCGAGCGGCTGCTGCGCTTCGCGACACGAAGCCGTGACCGGGTCCGACTTGATGGTATTGACGATCTTCCACAGATCGGGACGCACCACGGAGACGGTGCGCAGCGCCGGATTGGCAGCCGATAACGACGTGCCATTTTCAAGGCCCAGGGTGATGACCGCCGCCTGACCGATGGCCTCCTCGACGAAACCCCAATGGTCGCCCGCTTGCCGCGCCTCCTGACCCGCGCTGATCCAGCACTGCGCCTTCGCGCGGAAATAGCCGTTCTGTTCAGGCGGCAAGCGGTTCAGCCGCGCTTGCAATGACGCGAGCGCCGTGCCGCCGCTGGCAGCGGGCGCGTATGCGTTGATCCATTGCGGGTTGGCGGCGCCTGCCGCCTCGTCTTGCGAGGCGCCAATGCCGGATTGAAGCAGGGTGGGGTCTTGAATGCCGAGCCGTGCGCGCGCGGCGTGATCCGCGCAAGCTGTCAGTGTGAGCGCACACACATGCACGGTTAGCGGGGTTTTCATTGGTTATCTGCGCCTCGCGCATCTTTTTATCAAGGGATAAAAGTATGACGAGACGCAGAAGCCCGCGGAATGGGATGAATCTTAGAACGGTGTCAAGAGTTGTCGATTCTCATGTTGCATCAACGAAGTTACCGGATATTTGCTCGCGCCGCATTTACGCCCGAACCGCGCGCGCCGCATTGCGGCCACGAAGCCATTCCAGCGCCAGCAATAAGCACGTCGAAAAAATAATCAGAATGGTGGCGAGCGCTGCAATCGTCGGGCTGATATTTTCGCGGATGCCGGTGAACATCTGGCGCGGCAGCGTCGTCTGGTCCGCGCCTGCCAGGAAGAGTGTGACGACGACTTCATCGAACGACGTCGCGAACGCGAACAAGGCGCCGGAAATCACGCCTGGTGCAATCACGGGCAATGTGATGCGGAAGAACGTCTTCACCGGATTCGCGCCAAGCGACAAGCTCGCGCGCACGAGGTTGTAGTTGAAGCCCTGCAAGGTCGCGGCCACCGTCGTCACGACAAACGGCACGCCGAGCGACGCATGCGCGAGAATCAGCCCGACATACGTATTCGCAAGTCCGAGCGGCGCAAAAAACAGATACATGCCGACGCCGACGACAACCACCGGGACGATCATCGGCGAAATCAGGATTGCCATCAGCAAACCCTTGCCGCGGAAGTTGGCTTTCGTGAGGCCGATTGCCGCCAGCGTGCCAAGCACAGTCGCGACCACCGTCGCGGACGGCGCGACAATAAAGCTATTCTTAGCCGCCATACGCCACTCATCGGACGCAATGAGATTTTGATACCAACGCAGAGACCAACCAGGAATCGGATAGACGAGGAACGTACTCGATGAGAACGACAGCGGCACGATCGCGAGCACGGGCAAAATCAGATACAGCAGCGTGAGCACGGCAAGCGCACGCAACGCGAAATACCACGCGCGCTCCACCCAGGACGTGTGCGGCGCGAACAGGGGCTTGGCAAGTTTCATGTCGGTAGGCTCCGTTCAGCCGAGGCTCAGCGATGAACGCGTGAAGCGTCCATAGATCACATACAGCACCAGCGTCGCGGCAAGCAGCAGCGCGCCGAGCGCGCACGCCATGCCCCAGTTGATCGTCACGTTGGTGAAGTACGCCACGTAGTAGCTGACCATCTGGTCGTTCGGGCCGCCGAGCAGCGCCGGCGTGATGTAGTAGCCGATCGCCAGAATGAAGACGAGCAACGCGCCGGCGCCGATGCCGGGATAAGTCTGCGGCACATACACGCGCCAGAATGCGGCGAACGGATGGCTGCCGAGCGAAATGGCCGCGCGCTGATACGTCGGCGGAATCGACTTCATCACGCTGTAGAGCGGCAGGATCATGAACGGCAGCAGAATGTGCGTCATCGAAATATAGACGCCGGTGCGGTTAAACAGCAGCGCGAGCGGATCGTGCAGCAGGCCGCTGCCCACCAGCGCCTTGTTCACGAGACCTTCGCTCTGCAAGATGACGATCCATGCCGCCACGCGCACGAGGATCGACGTCCAGAAAGGAATCAGCACGAGGATCATCACGAGATTCGCGCGACGCTCCGACAGCGTCGAAATCCAGTAAGCGAGCGGATAGCCAAGCAGCAGCGCGAACAACGTAACGGCCGCGCCGATCACGAAGGTGCGGCTGAACACGGCGAGATAAATCTGCTGGTCGGGATCGGTCGGAATGATATGGCCGAACGCGTCCTGCTTGTGATCGAGCGAAGCGAGCACGTAGAACGGCGAATACGGACTGCCGTTCTTCGCGATGGCTTGCCAGTACGCGATATTGTTCCAGCGTTCGTCGAGCTCGGCGAACTTCGCGTGAAATTGCGCGGGCGTCAGTTGCAACGGCTTGCTGTTGTCGTCGACGAAGGGCATGGCGCGCGCCGACTTTGCCACCAGCGAGCGATAACCAGGAATCTCCACATTGAGCCGGCGCGCGAGCGCGCCCATGCCGTCGCTATCGGCGATGGCGGTCAGGTCGGTCGCTAGCGCGGCGTATGCGGCATCGGGCGGCGGCGTCTTGCGGTCCCATGCGTGCAGTGCGCTGAGCGTATGCGGCAACGCGTTCACGACTTCGGGATTCTGCGCGGCGCGGGTCAGCAACGCGCCGATCGGCACGACGAAGATCAGCAGCAGAAAAATCGCGAGCGGCGCGATGAGCAGCAGCGCCATCGCACGCTTTTTCGCTTCCGCGGCCTTCAGTTCGCGCTTGAGCCGGCCGGTTGATTCCGGCGTGGAATCGGCGGCGATCGTCATCGTAGTCACACCTGGTCTCCCTGCAAAGCTGCGGACCGGAGCAGCGTTAGTCCGGCTCCAGTCCATCCACCCGCGCGCGCAGCGGATCGCTCCAACGCGCGCGCGTCATCGCATCACTTCACGGCTTACTTCGAAGCCCACGACGAGAAACGCTGCTCCAGCTCGTCGCCGTGATCGGTCCAGAACGACAGGTTCTGCAGCACCGCGTTCTTGCCGTTAGCCGGCGAGTTCGGCAGATTCGAGAGCGTCTTCGCGTCGAGCCCCTTGATCGCGGCCACGTTCACCGGACCATAAGCGATGTGGTGCGCGTAGTCCTGCTGCGGCTTCGACGAAAGCGTATACGCGATGTACTTTTCGGCCAGCGCCTTGTTCGGCGAGCCCTTCGGAATCGCCCAATAGTCGAGGTCGTAAATGCTGCCGTTCCACACGACCTTGAGGTTCTTGCCTTCCTTCTGCGCGGCGTCGATGCGGCCGTTATACGCCGTCGACATCACCACGTCGCCCGCCACGAGAAACTGCGGCGGCTGCGCGCCCGCTTCCCACCACTGGATGTTCGGCTTCAGCTCGTCGAGCTTCTTGAACGCGCGGTCCTGGCCTTCCTTCGTCGCCAGCACCTTGTAGACGTCTTTCGGCGCGACGCCGTCGGCCATCAGCGCGAATTCGAGGTTGTAGCGCGCGCCCTTTCGCATCGCACGCTTGCCCGGAATCTTCTTCACGTCCCAGAAATCGGCCCAGCCGGACGGCGCGCTCTTCAGCTTGTCGGCGTTATACGCGAGCGCCGTCGACCACACGAAAAAGCCCACGCCGCAAGTTTGCGGCGCTTCAGGAATCAGATCCGACTTCTTGCCGATCTTCGACCAGTCGAGCTTTTCATACAGACCTTCGTCGCAACCGCGGCCGATGTCGCCCGACTCCACTTCCACCACGTCCCAGTTGACATGCTTGGCCTCGACCATCGCCTTGACCTTGGCCTGCTCGCCGTTGTATTCGACGGCGGTCACCTTGCTGCTGGTCTGCGATTCGAACGGCTGGTTGAACGCTGCCTTTTGCGCGTCCCCGTTGGCGCCGCCGAAGTTGACGACCGTCAGTTCGGCCGCATTCACCTGCGCCGCGCCCAGCGCGAGCGCCACAGCACCGACAGCGATGGCGCAGCGCGATTTCCCGATCTTGCTCATGGTGTGTTGCTCTCCTTTGGTGGTGGTTTCAAGCATGAGTCCATGCGACGTTCTTATGTGCTGCTGACTGCCCCGCTGATGCAATCATGCTCGCGTTTGCCGCGCTTACGCCCCCGCGAATACCCGCAGATGCTCGGGCGCGAACTCGAGCGCGACGGGCGCGCCGGGTGCGAACGCGTTGAGCGCGTCGGTGCCGAGCGGCACCTTGACGAAGCACTCGTCCTGCTGCGGCAAACCGCAGCGCATACGGACGTGATCGCCGAAATAGATGAGTCCGCGCGCTTCGCCGGCAAGCGCGTTGGCGCCCGGCCGCGCAGCGCCGTTGGCATGTCCATTGCCGCCCGCCGAGAGTTTCATGCGTTCCGGCCGGATGCACGCGATGGCCGGCGTGCCCGCCCGCGCGCCGCCGATATTGCGGCCCGTCACTCGTGTGCCGTCAGCCAGATGAAGCTCGCAATATTCGCCGTTCACGTTGGCGATCGTGCCGCGCAGCTTGTTGCTGTCGCCGATGAAGTTCGCGACGAATTCGTTGCACGGCGATTCGTAAAGACGGTCCACCGTATCGAGTTGCTGCACGATGCCTTTATCGAAGACGGCGACGCGATCGGACATGGTCAACGCCTCGCCCTGATCGTGCGTGACGTAGACAAAGGTCACGCCGAGCTTCTCGTGCAGCGACTTCAGTTCGTACTGCATGTGTTCGCGCAATTGCTTGTCGAGCGCGCCGAGCGGCTCGTCCATCAGCACGAGTTTCGGCTCGAACACCAGCGCGCGCGCAAGCGCAATGCGCTGCTGCTGTCCGCCCGAAAGCTGCGCGGGATAGCGCTTGGCGAAGCTCTCCATGCGCACCATCTTCAATGCGTTATTCGTGCGATGCGCGCGCTCTTCGGCGGAAACCTTGCGCACGGTCAGCGGATACGCGACGTTCTGCTCGACCGTGAGATGCGGGAACAGCGCGTAGTTCTGAAACACCATGCCGATGTTGCGCTTGTGCGGCGGCACGGTATTGAGCAATGTGCCGTCGAGCCAGATCTCGCCGCCGGTGGGAAATTCGAAACCGGCGAGCATCATCAGACAGGTGGTTTTGCCGGAACCCGACGGCCCGAGCAGCGTCAGGAATTCGCCCTGATAGATGTCCAGATCCAGTTGCTTGACGACCAGCGTTTCGCCGTCGTACGTCTTGCGCACGCCTCGAAAGCTGACGATCACTTCATCCGTTTTCATCGCCGTAGTCTCCTCTGCGGTCGAGCCGGCTGCTCTTGCGTAACAGCGGGCTTGCATCAATTGCGTGGCCCACTATAGACCGTTACGGTTCTACAATATGGAACCATTTCATTATTCCGGATAGAACCACTTGGATACGATCATCTTGTCGGATTGGCTCGCCGCCAGGCTTGATCGCGCGGCCTCGGAACCGCTCTACCGGCAGACGTTGCGGCTGATGCAGCAGGCCATTCTCACCGGTCAGTTGCCGCCTGGCACCAAGCTGCCGAGTTCGCGCACGCTCGCCGAAGACCTGGGCATCGCGCGCAATACGGTGCTGCATGTGTACGACCAGTTGACCGCCGAAGGCTACGTGATCTCGACCACGGGCAGCGGCACTTATGTCGCCGACACGCAGCCGGACACCGCCGCCGTCAACGCGCGCCGAAAGCCGGCGGTGGCGGCTGTCGGCGCGGCGGCCGGTGCGGCAGTCGGCACGCAAACCAAACCGCCGAAGCGCGATCTGAACGATCTGTCCAATCGCGGGCGGCGTCTGATCGGCCAGGCCGGCGTCTCGGCGAAACAATGGGGCGCCTTCATGCCGGGCGTGCCGGACGTCGCGGAATTTCCGGCCCGAACGTGGAGCCGCCTGCAAGCGCGCTTATGGAAAGAAGCGAATCCCGATCTGCTGACGTATGCGCCCGGCGGCGGCTATCGTCCGCTGCGCCGCGCGTTGTCGGACTATCTGCGCGTCGCGCGCTCGGTGAATTGCACGCCGGATCAGATCATCATCACTACGGGTATTCACCAATCCATCGATCTCGCCGTGCGTCTCTTAACCGACGTCGGCGATCGGGCCTGGGTGGAGGAGCCGTGCTATTGGGGCGCGCGCAGCGTGTTGCAGTCGTCGGGAATCACGCTGGTGCCGGTGCCCGTGGACGATGAAGGTCTCAATCCGCGTGAGGAGGATTTGCGGGAGCCGCCGCGCCTCGCGCTCGTGACGCCGTCGCATCAATACCCTCTCGGCATGGTGATGAGTCTCGCGCGCCGCCGCACGTTGCTCGAATACGCGCGTCAGCACAACGTGTGGATCATCGAGGACGATTACGACAGCGAGTTTCGCTACGGCAGCCGGCCGCTTGCGTCGCTGCAAGGTCTCGACGACGCCGGTCAGGTGATTTACGTGGGCAGTCTCGGCAAGATGCTGTTTCCGGGTCTGCGCATGGGCTACATGATCGCGCCGGAGCATCTCGTCGATACGTTTCGCATGGGCGTCGCGGAGCTTTATCGCGAAGGACAGTTGATGCAGCAAGCCGTCATGACCGACTTCATCATGGACGGCCACCTCACGTCGCACGTTCGGCGCATGCGCGCGCTGTACGGAGAGCGCAGGCAAATTCTGATCGACGCGATCACCGCGCGTTTCGGCAGCGAATTGCCGGTGATGGGCGACGAAGCGGGCTTGCATCTGGTGCTCGGCTTGCCGGATCACGCGGACGACCGCGCGGTGACGGCGGCCGCATTCGACGCCGGCGTGATCGTGCGGCCGCTCGCGACCTATTACAGCAGCGATCCGCCCGCGCGGCGCGGGCTGTTGCTCGGCTATGCGTGCGTGCCGAACGAGAAGATCGGGCCCGCGTTCGACACGCTCGCGCGCGTCATCGAGCAGACCGCGTTGAAGACGCCGACGCGCGCCGCCTGAGCGACGCGACTACGACGGCGCGCACGTGACGTTACTCACTTGAGCCCGAAATCAACGCGCGTAGTCGCGCCCTTGTCTTTAATGCCGTCCGCGTCGAGCTTCGGCGCGACGACAAACACGCGGCTGCTGTCGATCTTGCCATCCAGATACTGCTGCACGCTTTGCGCCCGCTGCTGCGCAAGCTGCCGCAGGCTGGCCTCGTCGATGGGCGCGTTTGCTGCGAGCGCGCTCTTCATGTCGTCGTCGGGCAAGGACTTCGTCAGGCCGACGAAATTGCGCGGCTTCTTGAAGTCCGCGGACTTGTAGGCCTTCGTCAGATACTTGTCGTATTCCTTCGGATCGACGGTGACGCTCGACAGGTCCACGCTCTCGCCGTTGCCCACCATGTCCTTGATTTTCTGCTGCTTGACGAGGCGGTCCACGTAGCGCATGCGCAACGCGGGCTCGTCGATCTTCGGGTCGACGCGGCCGATCAGATCCATCTTGATCGACGGCTTCGCGCCGAGCGCCTTCACGATCGTCTCGAGCTTCTTCGTGTCGGCGTCGGTGAGCTGCGCGGAGCCCGGTTCGAATTCCACGTAGCCGAGTTCCTCGCCGCTGCCGCCGAACGCGTTCGCGATCAGCGAGAACGGCGCGGTCACCGCCTTTTGCAGCAGATTCAGCACCGCATGCCAGATCAGGCCGCCAATGCTGAACTCGGGGTTCGACAACGAGCCGGACACCGGCAGATTGACGTCGATCTCGCCGCGCGAATTTTTCAGGAGCGAGATGGCGAGCCGCACCGGCAGTTTGGTCGCCGTGTCGTTTTCGATGTGATCGCCGAACGTCAATTGGTCGATGAACAAATGGTTGTCCGCGTTCAACTGATCGTTCTCGAGCTTGTAGTGAAGATCGACGTTCAGCTTGCCCTTGGTGATCGGATAGCCCGCGTATTTCGCGGAATACGGCGTGAGATTGGTCAGCTCGATGTCGTGCGCGCTCGCGGTCAGATCGAGCGCCGGTTTCGCGATCAGCGGATTGACGGTGCCGCGAATCGACAGCGGACCATTGGCGGCCAGCTTCGCCGCGATGTCGACGGGCGCGGACGTGGTCGACTGCGTTCCGAATGCGCCGACGGTGCCCTGAATGCCAACCAGGTTCGCCGTGAAGTTCGGCTTGATGAAGTTGTCAGTGTAGGTCACGCGGCCTTGCTGCAGGACCAGTTGGCCGAAGTGCAGCTTGACCGGACTTTGCGGCGGCGTCGCGGCAGTGACGGTGGCGGGCGTGGCGGACGCAGCGGTCGTGGTGGACGACGCCGGCGCGGACGCTGACGCCACGATCGGTGCCGACGCGGCAACCACGGCCGAGGCCGTCGGCGGCGTCAACGGCACGGGTTCCGCGCCGTCCTTGGCGTTCTTGTCGCGCGTAAGCGACTGCGCCGCGCCGCTCTGATGCGCGACCACGTCGTTCAGGTTGAGCTTGCCTTGCGCGTCGAGCAGCACGCGTCCATAGAACCTCGTGAACGTGACGCGCTCCGCGTCCACCGACGTCCCGCGCTCGTCGTAATCCGCCTTCAGCCCGGTCAGCGCGAGCGAGCGCCACCCGGCGAACGGATCGGAGGTGGCCTTGTCGAGCATGCGCACGTCCACAAGCGCCACGTCGCCGCGATAAGTCGCCTTCAACGACTTCGCCTGAGTCAACGCAAGATCGCCGCTGCCGTTGAGCAGCGCGCTCGCAATCGTCGCATTCAACTGGCTGCCGAAGTACGGTTCGAACGCCGCCGCGTCGAGCCGGTTCGCGTTCACCTTGACCGCAACCTTGAGCGGCGTCGCGGTGACGTCGCCCTTCAGGCCGAGTGTGCCCTTCTTGTTCAGCGTGGCTTGCAGTTCCACGGGCAGCGGACGGCTGAGGTCGTCGCTGATCTGCTGCACTTTCAGTTGCAGCGGCGCGATGCCGAGTTTGACCGGCTGCGGCGTGGTGTTGTCGGTGAAATTGGCGGTGCCGTCCTTCACGTTCAGCTCGCCGATCTTGTAGTGCCATGCCGGACCTTCCGCCTGCGCCTTCTTCACAGCATGAATGGCCGTGCGTTTCGGCTCCGCCTCATGCGGACCGGCGAGCGACGCAAGGTTGATGCTGCCGTCTTTCAGCCGTTGCACGTCGACGGCGAGGCCGGTCGTGTCGACGCTCGTCACATCGGCGGTGCGCGCGTTCAGGTCCACCTGCTTGACCTTGACGCTGCCCTGCGCGAGCGAGATCACAGGAGCCTTCGCGCCGCGCGTCGCCAATTTCAGCGATTGCAGATCGAGCTGCGAGTCCGCGATCATCACCGCGGCCGGCGACTTCGACCAGTTCGCGCCGATGTTCGCGGTCGTCGAAAGCGTGCCGTCGGTAACTTGCGCCACGGTTGCCGCATCGAGATAAGGTTGCAGCAGCGGCAGATTCAGCGACTTGATATCGAGTTTGGCGCTCGCGGTTTTGGCGGCCAGGCTCAATGCGCCTGCAACGCCGAGTGAACCGCCGCTGCGTTTGAGGTTCGTGTTGAGCGTGTAGTGCGCGGGCGCGGTGGCGAGCGTCGAAAAATCGGTCAGCGTGACCGCGAGCTTTTCCATACCGACGTCGACGGGACGCGACGTAGCTTCGTCGCGTGCGTTGACGGTGCCGTCGTTCAGTACGAAGCGTTTGATCGAGAGGTCAAGCGGCGGTGCGGGTTTGTCCGCGCTTTTTTGCGCTTCGTGCTGAGCGTTGTTCTGCGCGCCGCTTGCCGCCGATGCCGCCGACGGTGCCGCCGCTGCGGAGCCGGGCGCCGGCGAACTCGCCGCTTGCGCCGCATTCTTCGCAGGCGCGGGCGCAGCCGAAGGCGCCGGCGCGGGGGCGAACATCTTCTCGACGCTCAGCGCTCCGTTCCGGTCGCGCGCGAGATTGGCAATCGGCGCGTCGATACGAATGTCGTCGAAGTGATAGACGCTCTTCAGCGGCTCGAGCGTGCGCGCCGCGACATGCACCGCGCGCGCGGCGAAAAACGGCGCCTTGCTTGCGTCCCGCACATCGACATCGTTCAGATCGACGGTGCCCGCCACACGCAGCGTGGGCGCGTCGTTCGACATCACGAAGTTGAGCTTCAGATCCGTCGAGAGCTTGCCCGCCTGCACGATCACCGGCAGTTTGGTCGGCACGTACGAGATGAGGCGCGGCACGTCGAGCCCTTCGAAGCGCAACGACACTTCCGACTCGCGCGACGCGGCGAACGGTTTCGTCTTGCCGTCGATGGCGAGCGGACTGCCGTCGATGCGCGCGCGCAGCAACGGCTCGACGAAGATATCGGTCTTCGACGGCAACGTGGCGATAAACGGAATGCCGAGCTTCCATTGATCGATCACATGCGTTGCGCCGAGCAGTTTGTCGTCGAACGTAATCTGGCCGTTCTCGAGACGAATGTTCGACACGGAGAAGAGCGTCGGCTTGCTGTCGGGCGTGCTTGGCTGCTTCGAGAATTTCTCGATCAGATCGGTGAAATTAAAGCGCTGCGCGTCGTAGCGAACAATATGAAAACGCGGCGAATCGAGCTGTATTTCATCGACAATCGGCGCCGCGCGAAACAGCGAACTCCATGACGGCTGAACGATAAGCCTTTCGATGTCCACGAAATCGCCCGCGCCGCCGCGCTCGCCGATATGCACGTGGTCCGCTTCGAGTTTCAGCGTGTAGGGATTGAGCGCGATGCGGCCAATCGTAGCGGGCCGGTCGAGTTGCTTGCTGAGCTGTTGTTCGGCGATATGGCGAATCAGCGGCGGCGCCGCAAAAAAGCCCAGCAGTCCGAACACTACGATGAAGATCAGCAGACCGGTGATGACGCGACGTGTGCGGCGCGACTGCGCGACATCGCGCATGGTCTGCATGGAAGAGGCGAGTGATGCTTTATTGATGCTTGCCATGCTCGGTTTTGGGTAATGCGGCGGCAAGCCGGCCGCGACACGAAAATCCCGCAAGCGGCAGTATAAGTCGTGAATCTTTCGTCGGATAGAAATGTAAGCCGTGCTTACACAATCGCCGGCGCTCTACAACCGCGCGTCCGTCATTGACTGCGAGGTCGTGACGGACGCGCGCTGCCGGCCTTCGAATCTTGCCGGCTATGCGAAGCGCAAATTACTGACGCACGACGGCCGGCGGCTGCCAGGTGCCGTCGGTGGCTTGAGGCTTCGGCGCATAAAGGCGCAGCACGAGTTGCAGATCGGCGCGCGGCGCCGGCAGCCAGTTGCCGCTCTTGCCGCGCGTCGACGAGACCGTCACATCGAGCGATCCATCGCGATTGCGGCGCGCGCCGTTGCGATCGCCGACTGCGATACGCGCCGGTGCGCTTTCGCCGAGCGCGCCGTCCTTCGTATAAGCGGTGATCGACCAGAAGCCGCGCACCGGCGGCAACTGATTCGGCGCGAAGTGAATCACGTAGCGATTCGCGCCGTTGAGCGCGTGACCGTCGCTGTCCTGAGTGACGACCGCGCGCACTTCATCGTCTTTCGTGCCGATGCCCGGCTGCGCGAAAGCGGCGTAAGCGCGCAGCGCATAGTCGGGGCCGTAGCTACCCACGCCGTCGCCGAACCAGCTCCAGCCGTTGCCCGTCAGCAGATTGGACGGCGGCGTAACCACGCGCTCGTGGCCGTCGGCAAGACCGGCTGCAATGGCGTCCGATGCACCCGGCAGCTTCACCGGCTGGCCCGGCGTCACGCCAAGGTCGGAGAGAAACTTGAGCGCGTGCGGATCGGCCGGCGTCGGCGGGTTGTCGGGCAGCGCCTGCGCGAGCCGGTTGAAGAAGCCGTTTGCGTCGAGCGCGGCGACCTGCGCGGCCGGCGTGCCGGATGCACCCGCGGCGCCAATGGCGCCCGTGGGCGCATCGGCATTACTGCGCGGCGGCGCAATCGACGCCGAGCGCGTGCTGCCCGCGTACACCGAAAGCGGCGCCACGCGAATCGCGCGCTGCAGTTTGCGAACCGCCGTCAGATCGCGCGTGCCGTTCGACTGGACGCGCACGCTCACCCATGCGTTGCGGGTCGGCACGTCGACGCGCTTGACGTTTTTCGGCAGATCGCCCTGCCAACCGGGTCCGACGAACGCAATGGCCTGCGCCTTGATGCCGTTCGCGCGCGTCGCGAACTGGTCGGCCGTCGACCACACCACGTTGGTCCACATATCGAGCACGCGGGCGTCCACATAGCGGCCGCGCGAGTCGGGCAGCGCGAGGATCACCGGTTCGCTGCCGACGTCGAGCCAGCCGGTGGAGTCCAGCGTGTCGAGGCTCGGCTGCATCGGATTGGCCGCGCCGATGGGCGGCAGCGCCTGCGCATGGCGCAGCGTATTGAGCGGCGCCTGGCCGGGCTCGGTGCCGACGGCCGCGTCGCGCGCCATGCCCATCAGCACCAGTGGATAGCCGAATACGTACGAATCGGCGACTTCGTCCTTGATCCAGCCGGTGGATTTTTGCGTCGTGGACGGCGTCGACGCGCAACCAGCCAAAAATGCGAGGCCTGCGAGCGATGCGCAGGTCCAGTAATTCGTAAACACTGCTCGGCGATTTTTTATCATTCGTTCAGAGGGCGGAACGTGCTGTCCAAAGGGAGACGCCGGCGTGAGGGCAACAGTGCTCGCGCGGTCTCCCAAAACCAGCGCAGCCAGTCCGCGTTGCATCGCCGACAACATCGCGTTGTATCGTATCCGCGCTCACCAGGCAAGCGCAAAGGCGTGAATCGCTGATTGCCGCAAAGCCCGGCGCGTGGCGAGACTGCGCTTGACCTTCCCATCATGGGAAGGTCGATACTAGGCTTCATCATGCGGCCGATGCCGCCACGAGCCTTCATCACCATGACCGAACTTGCCGCTGCTGCCCGTCCTGCCGACGTCGATCCGATCCACACCGCCGAGCTCGAAATCGGCGGAATGACCTGCGCGTCGTGCGCAATGCGCGTCGAAAAAGCGCTGGCGAAGGTGCCGGGCGTCGCCGGGGCGTCCGTCAATCTGGCGACCGAAACCGCGAGCGTCAATCTGATGAGCGATGCGGCGACCGGCGCGGCGGTCACTGCCGACGCGCTGATCGCCGCCGTCAAGAAAGCCGGCTACGAAGCCGCGTTAGTCGCGCCGCCGGACACCGCGCCGGAATCAGTCGATGCCGGCCCGTCCAGCGCTGCCGGCGCTGCCGGCGCTTCCGGCGCCGCCGCACCGTCCGCCGCCGAGCGCAAACGCAGCGAGGCACGCCGCGAACTCGCGGCCGTGCTCGTCTGCGCTCTGCTGACGCTGCCGCTCATCGTCCCGATGATCGCCGCATGGTTCGGCACAGAGGCGATGCTGCCGGTCTGGCTGCAGTTCGGCCTCGCGTCGGTCGTGCAGTTCGTGTTCGGCGCGCGCTTCTATCGCACGGCCTACCGCGCGGTGCGCGCCGGCGCGGGCAACATGGATCTACTGGTAGCGCTCGGCACGTCGGCGGCGTATGGCATCAGCGTCTATCAACTGGCGCGTCATCCGGACGACGCGATGCATCTGTACTTCGAAGCGTCGGCGGTCGTCATCACGCTCGTGCGCTTCGGCAAATGGCTCGAAGCGCGCGCGAAGCGCCAAACCACCGACGCGATCCGCGCGCTCCAGGCGCTGCGGCCCGAGCGCGCGCGCATTCGCGTCGGCGCGGGCGAGCGCGAAGTACCGCTCGCGCAAGTGACGGTCGGCAGCGTCGTGATCGTGCGGCCGGGCGAACGGGTTCCGGTCGACGGAGCGGTGCTCGAAGGCCGCACGCACATCGACGAATCGCTGATTACCGGCGAAAGCCTGCCCGTCGCCAAACAGACCGGCGACGCGGTGACCGCCGGCTCCATCAACGGCGAAGGCGCGATTGCCGTGACCACCACCGCGACCGGTGCGGAAACGACCTTGGCCCGGATCATTCGGCTCGTGGAAAGCGCGCAGGCCGAGAAGGCGCCTATCCAGCGGCTCGTCGACCGCGTCAGCGAAATCTTCGTGCCGGCGATTCTGGCGATTGCGGCGCTCACGCTGATCGGCTGGCTACTGGCGGGCGCCGGCGGCGAAACCGCGATCCTGAACGCGGTCGCGGTGCTGGTGATCGCCTGCCCGTGCGCGCTCGGCCTGGCGACGCCGGCCGCGATCATGGCCGGAACCGGCGTCGCGGCGCGGCACGGCGTGCTGATCAAGGACGCCGAGGCGCTGGAAACCGCGCATCGCGTGAATCTCGTCGCGTTCGACAAAACCGGCACGCTGACCATCGGCCAGCCTTCGGTGACGGCGTTCGAACCGGTCGGCGAGATCGCTCGCGATGAAGCGCTCGCGCTCGCGGCAGCCGTGCAGCGCCAAAGCGATCACCCGCTCGCGCGGGCCGTCGTCAGCGCGTATGAGGCGGCGAAATCCAGCGCGCACGCGCTGACCGCCAGCGACGCGCGCGCCGTGGCCGGCCGCGGCGTCGAAGCCGAAGTCGGCGGCCGCAAGCTGGCGCTCGGCAGCACGCGCTGGCTCGATGAACTGGGCGTCGAACTCCCGCCGCCAGTCGCCGCGCGCGCCCGCGAACTCGAAGCGGCCGGCAATACCGTGTCCTGGCTCATGCAGCTCGATCCGTCGACGCCGGTTGCGCTCGCGCTGATGGCATTCGGCGACACCGTCAAACCGACCGCGCGCGCGGCCGTCGCGCGGCTCGCGGCAATGGGTGTGAAAAGCGTGCTGGTGACCGGCGACAATCGCGGCAGCGCGGCGAGCGTCGCGCGAGCGCTCGGCATCGACGAATTTCATGCGCATGTGCTGCCGGATGACAAGGCTCGCGTGATCCGCGATCTGAAAATCCGCAGCGCGGGCATCGTCGCGATGGCCGGCGACGGCATCAACGATGCGCCCGCGCTCGCCGCCGCCGACATCGGCATCGCGATGGCGACCGGCACCGACGTCGCGATGCACGCGGCCGGCATCACGCTCATGCGCGGCGACCCGGCGCTCGTGGCCGACGCAATCGACATTTCGCGCAAGACGTGGCGCAAGATCCAGCAAAACCTGTTCTGGGCATTCGTGTACAACCTGATCGGCATTCCGCTCGCCGCCTTCGGCTTGCTGAATCCGATGCTGGCCGGCGCGGCCATGGCGTTCTCGAGCGTGAGCGTGGTCACGAACGCGCTGTTGCTGCGCACCTGGACGACGAAGCGCTGACAGGCTGACGGGGTGTTCAGGCGCTGTCAGACGGTGCGTTGAGACGTGCAAACAGGCGCTTTGAAGCGCCGCAGTATTACGAAATGCTTCCAGTTCGCTAAAGGAAGCGTTATCGGCGGCCGTAAACCAGACACGATGCCGACGGGTGCCTGCGCGCCCGCCGTGCATCGTTTGTCCTTCTTACTCCGCACACGTCCATGAAATCATTCTCTTTGCGCGGCGCCAGCGTCGGCGCGCGGCTCGCCGTACTTTCGTGCGTGCTGGTCGCGTTGATTTTCGCCTCGTTCACGTGGGCGCTCACGCGCAGCGCCGGCAAGCAGGTCAGCGACCAGGTGCTTGAACGCATCGCCGAAAAAGATCGCTCGATCGCCGCGATGATCAGCTTGTTCGACAAGGCGCTGTCCGCCGAAGTGGACCGCTCGACGTCGCTGTTCGCGAGCTTCCTGCCCAGCACCTATACGCTCGACGAAACGCAGAAGATCGACGTGAACGGCGTTGCCACGCCCACGTTCAAAGCCGGCGACAAGGTACTGAACATGGACTTCAGTATCCCCGACCAGTTTCTCGAACGCAGCGGCGCGGTCGCCACGATCTTCGCGCGCACCGGCGACGACTTCGTGCGCGTGACGACCTCGCTGAAGAAACAGGACGGCTCGCGCGCAATCGGCACGCTGCTCGACCGCAACGGACCGGCGTATGCGCTCGTCGTCGCCAACAAGACCTATACCGGGCTCGCCGCGCTGTTCGGCAAGCGCTGGATCACGCAATACCGGCCGGTGACGGACGCGAGCGGCCGCGTGATCGGCGCGCTGTTTGTCGGCGTGAACGTCGATCCGGAAATCCAGCAGGTCCAGGACGGCATCCGCAAGCTGAAGATCGGCGACAGCGGCTATTACTTCGTGGTCAACGCGTCGAAGGGCGCGGACCGCGGCAAGCTGGTCGTGCATCCGGCCGCCGCCGGCCAGAACGCGGACAACGCGAACGCGCCGTATCAGCAAATGCTCGACATGAAGGAAGGCCGGCTGGAATACCGTTCCGCCGACGCCACGCTCGGCGAGCAAGGCGCGCGCGACAAGTTCGTTTCGTTCATCACCGTGCCGGAATGGCAATGGCTCGTGGGCGGCGTCGCGCCGCGCGACGAAGTGATGGCCGAAGTCAACGCGACGCGCAATCACTTCCTGGTCGCCGGCTTCGTGCTGGTCGGCGTGTTCGCGGTCGTGTTCCTGTTCGCGGTGCGCCGCCTCGTCAGCCGGCCGCTCGACGAAGCCGTCAAGGCATCCGAGCGCTTCGCGTCGGGCGATCTGAGCGTGCGCGTCGCCCAGGGCGCAAGCGGACGCGCCGACGAAATCGGCCGCCTGATGCGCTCGATCGACGGCATCGGCGAAGGTCTCGCGCGCATCGTTTCGCAGGTGCGCAGCGCGTCGACGGATATGTCGGAAGGCACCGAGAAGATCGCCACCGGCAGCGGCAACATCGCCTCGCGCATCGCGACGCAGGCCAGCAGCCTGGAAGAAACCGCGGCGAGCATGGAGCAGATCACGTCGACGGTGCAGCAAAACGCCGATCACGCGTCGCAAGCGAACACGCTGGTCACGCGCGCGGCGGACGCGGCGCTCGAAGGCGGACGCGCGGTCGAACGCGTGGTGTCGACGATGGGCGACATCAGCCGCTCGTCGCAGAAGATCGCCGAGATCACGAGCGTGATCGAAGGCATCGCTTTCCAGACCAACATTCTTGCGCTTAACGCGGCCGTCGAGGCGGCGCGCGCCGGCGAGCACGGCAAGGGCTTCGCGGTCGTCGCCTCGGAAGTGCGCGCGCTCGCGCAGCGCAGCGCGGCTTCGGTGAAGGAGATCGAAGGTCTGATCGCCGAATCGACGGCGACCGTGCAAAGCGGTTTCCAGATTGCCGAGCAGGCCAGCTCGACGATGCAAGGCATCGTTCAGCAGGTCGGCCAGGTGCGCGCGATCATGGGCGAGATCAGCGTGGCGTCGCGCGAGCAGTCGGGCGGCATCGAGCAGGTCAATCTCGCCGTCACGCAGATCGGCGAAGCGACGCAACAGAACGCGACCATTGTCGGGGAAGCAGAAGAGGCGGCTGCGGAATTGCGCGACCATGCGGCGCGTTTGGCGCAAGTGGTTAGCGTGTTTAAGCTTGAGAGCGGGCGGGATTGAGTGGGTTCGAGGCGCGGTTGAAGGTGCTCGTGGCGCGACTCAGCCGCGCTCGAAGGCGCGGTCCAAGCGTGCTTCTGCTGTGCATTGCTCGGGCTGTAGGTTGCTCGGGCTGCGAGCGCGCCGCGTTTGCAGAGGCCTGCTGTTACGCGGTCGGCCGGAACATCTCGAACATGTTGCCAATCTCCGCGTAATCCGCGCGATAACCGGCGCGCATGATGGGTTGCGCGGCGTGCGTATCGAACAATCCATCCTTCAGATAAGCCTCGTTGATGTGCACGCCGACCACCTGCCCGAGCGACAGGTAGTTGTCCATCGGCTTGCCGTCGAGAGTATGCAGCCGCACGACCTGCAGCAGCTTGCATTCGAGCGCGGCCGGCGATTCCGCGACGTGCGGCACCTGCACGTTACGCCCCGGCGCAGGCGTGAGCCCCGCGAGCTCGAATTCATCGACATGCGGCGCAACCGGCGCGGACGAACGGTTCATCTGCTCGGCGAGCGGTTTCGTCGCGAGATTCCAGACGAATTCTCCGGTGGCTTCAATGTTGGAAACGCTGTCTTTGCGGCCCTCGCTGCAAAAACCGATGATCGGCGGAAAAGTCGCAAACGCGCCGAAAAAACTGTACGGCGCGAGATTCAGCGTGCCGTCGGTGTCGCGAGAAGAAATCCATCCGATCAGACGCGGCGCGACGATCGCCTTGAACGGATCGTGCGGAAGGTTGTGGCCGGCGGCAGGGTCGTAGAAGTAGTGGGACATGGGCGTGGCGCGTGTTGGAAGGATGATGGGTAGTTATAGCGCAGAGTCGGGCGGGCGGTGCGGCGCACGTTTAACAGGTTTTAGCTTGTAATTTGCGAATACAGGCTTAAGCCTGTATTTGCGATTTATATGCCTTAAGTCAGCGGCATCGCCGTAACCCTACCCCCGCCCAATCACCCGCTTGCGCCCTTCCTTCACCTGCGCGAGATGCGCTTCGTCCCAGTCATAAAACCCGGCGCCGCTGCGCACGCCGACGCGCCCCGCGTCCACCTGCTGACGCAGCAGATCGAGCACGTCTTCGTCTTTCGCGAGCTCGGGCATCAGATGCGTGGATATATCGAGGAAGGTGTCCAGCCCGCCCATGTCTGCCGCTTCGAGCGGACCGACGATTCCCCAGCGGCGCCCGAGCGACGCCTTCATGACGCGGTCGACCACATCCGGCGTCGCCGCGCCCGAGCGCACGATGTTCAGCGCCTCGCGCAATACCGCGAACTGCAGACGGTTGCCGACGAATCCGGGAATCGCCTTGGCCAGAACCACCGGCTCCATGCCGATCGCGCTCATCAATTCCGCGGTCTTTGCGGTGACGTCCGGCGCAGTCGCGCTTCCCGGCACCACTTCGACGAGCGGAATCATGTGCGGCGGATTCCAGAAATGCGCGATGACAAAGCGCTCTTTTGCGCGCAACGGCGTGACCAATTGATCCGGCGGGAAGCCGCTTGTGTTGCTGGCGAGAATGGCGTCGTCGGCGAGAAGCGTCGACAGCTTTTCGTATAGGCGGTGCTTCAGTTCCAGCACTTCTGGAATCGCTTCGATGACGAAATCGGCGGAACGCATTACGTCCAGCGCGGCATGCGTCTCGATATGTGCGAGCGCCGCCTGCTTCGCCTCCGGCCCGATGCGGCCCGCGTCGATCAGTTCGTCCAGCACCGCTTCGGCTTTCGGCACGACGCTCGCGAGACGAGCCGCGTCGACGTCATGGACGACCGTCCGGTGTCCGTGCAATGCGCTTTGCGTCGCGATGCCGACGCCCATCAACCCGGTGCCCACTACGCCTATCACTGCTTTCGCTGCCTTGCTCACGCCGCTACCTCGCTGACAATCCATAAAGCGTTAAAGCATAGCGCAGGCCGAGCATGCTCCATGCCGAACGCGACAAAGCCGGCCTTCCTCGCGGAAGAGCCGGCTTTGCCAGGTCCGCGCCGTTTCAGGCGGCGCGAAGGTTCATGCGCGAATTAGTAGCGCGCAGGCGGACGGTGCTCGTCGCGGCCGTGGTGACGCGGATCATAGTCGTGCGGGTGATGACGCATCCACTCGTCGTGCTGCCAATAGCGATGGCCGTCGTAATAACGATCGCCGTGCCAGCCGATGTCGATCGACACGCCGACCGGCATCATATGCGGCTGACCATAAACGACCGGCGCCGGGCCGTGTTCGACGATGACGCGTTCCTGAGCGGACGCGCCGCCGGCTGCCAGCATGGCGCCGCCGGCCAGCAATGCCGCGACGATAGTCCGCGATGTCTTGTTGAAGGCTTTCATGGTTCTCTCCCGTAAAGTTCGGATCAAGCCGGCGCCGCGCTGCATTTGGCCGGGTTTTGGGCCTGCACACGACGCCGTGCGCTTGAAAACCACTTTAACGACGCAAACCGCATGAAGACGTGAGCACTTGTAAGCGCACATTTCAAAGATAGGGACAGATGGCGTTAGCGCCTTCTCGGCTGAGACCTGCGGGCAATAAGGCTCTCGGGGCCGAGCGCGCGCTTTGCGCGGCGCAATCACGTCAGCCGCCGTTACATTCATTTCGGCGGGGAAATATAAGACGGCAGAGAACCCGCTGAAGCGGCGCGCCAGGCGCCGAATAAACAAAAGCCACGGCACGCTTTCGCGGGCAGTGGCTTGAAATGATGCGCGCGCACTCGAGGTGCGCACCCGGCGCTTTAACGCGCGCGGGCCGAACAGCTTGCTATTAGTCGGTCAGCTTGATGCCGAACAGCGTGGCTTGCGCCTTGCGCTGACGCTCGGCTTCGCGGGCGCGTGCCGCGTACGAGTAGTCTGCGTCCAGCGGCAGATGGGGCGACGTAAAGAGGTCGCTGACCTTTTGAAACAGTGCAAAGATGAAGCTCATGGCGACTCCCGGTTAATTGCTGCATTTGCTAGGGTTTTCCCTTAAGAAGAATTATAGGGTTTTCCCTAGGCGAAAGCTAGTGCGGCGCAGCAATAAATCGGGGGTGCGACGCCTGGCCGCATCTGCGGGCATATTGCGTTGCAACATTACAACATCCCTGTTTTTTGCCCGCCTTCCGTTTGTCGCCGTCAGCGCTTATTACAGCGTCGTCGGCCCTGCTTTCGGGCTGGCCGCCCGCCGCTTCGCCGGCCCGCTTTTGCGCGGGTTGACGGCGGCGGCGTCGACGGAGCCTTCCGCGGACGGGTCGGCCGCCACCAGCGTCGCGCTGTTGACGGACACGATCAGCCCCGGCAGCGTGCGCGTCGGCTGGTCTTGCGGCTTCACGGCGGCGCCGGTGGCCGAGAACTCGACGTTCAAGGCCCAGTGTCCGTCGTGTATGCCCTGATCGCGCAGAAGCGCGGCGATCAGGTCGTCGATGGAATATTTGTGTTCGCTCGTGGGCATATGGCTCGGGTCGAATGAGGCGCTGGCGTGTCCGATTCGGCTTCGCGGCAGCATGCAGAGTGTAGAGCGCGCGATCGCGATTGCGGCGGACGACGGGCGGCGTCCGCCTTACGGCGTCTATCCGGGCGAGGCGGTGGAAATCGCGGCGCGGCCGGCATTGCGCCCGCGCGGCGGGGACTCGCGGACGATCAGCGCGTGGCGGTCTTCGGCTTGTGCGCGTGTTGCGTACGGGCGGCGCGCTTGCCGTTCGCGGATGCCGGCGTCGTGACGGCTTGCTGCGGTGCTGCGCCCGCTGCAGCGCCCGCCGTCGGCATCACGGCCGGTGAGGCGGCCTTGGCGGCGGCTGCATTGGCCATCGCCAATTGGGTGTCGAGCAGACTGGCCATCGCGGCCTGCTGGTTCTGCATCATCTCTTCGACGCGATGCTGCTGCGCCGTCGTCTCGCGTGTCAGGCGCATGAGAAGCAGCGTTTGCGTGATGCCGATCGCGACCGTCATCAGCAGCGCGCCGACCACGATCGACAGCATCCATTTCATGCGGCGCGAGTGGTCAGTCGCCGCGCGGCGCTGGTCGGCGATCACGCCGTACAACGCATCGACGGTGTCCGCGAAGGCGGTTGCCCGCGCGCGGTCGAGTTCGGGTGCGGTGGGCGCGGTGGGCGCGGCGGGGGCGGGTTCGGCGCGTTGGGCTTCTGTCGCTGCTGTCGCGGTTGACGTTGCGCCGCGCGCCGACGTCAGTGCAGTGGCGGTGCGTTTAGTCTCTGGCGCTTCGGTGGCCACGGTCGCAGTCGGTGTCGTATCGCGCGCCGAGGTGGGCGCGGTGACTGTGCGTTTAGTGTCGAGTGCTTCTTTCGCTGCAGTTGCGGTTGACGTTGTATCGTGCGCCGACGCGGCCGCGGTGCCGATGCGTTTGGTTTCCGGCGCTTCTATGCCTGCGGTTGCAGTTGCCGTTGCGTCGCGCGCCGATCCAATCGCCGATGGCTTCGTCTCGTCCGCAAATGAGCTCGCAAATCTGTCCGTCGACGCGGCCGTCCGACGCGCTTGCGCGTCCGCCGCCCTGGACGACGCCACGCCTGCGGCCAACCCAAGCCCAGACTCCAGCGCCACAGCCGCTCCGCCGCGCGGGCTCGCTGCAGTCGCATCCGCCAAGCCAGGCAGCGCCGCTTCCGTTCGCTCGGTCGAAGCCAACCGCTGCCCGGATTTGGCGTTCCCCTGTCTCGCGCCGTCACCAGCCGCCGAGTCCACACTCGCGCCGCCAGGCTCTACGGCCTGACGCAGCGCGGTCACGCTGCGCGCGACCGTCGCGGCCGCCATGGCCGGCGTAAGGGCCGAAGTGGCCAGCTTATCGCCGTCAGCCGAATCCACAGCCGACGATTCGCGCGCCGCATCCGACGCAACGGCCGCCGGCGGCTCGATCTCCAGCCCAGTCAATTGCGCGCTCACCACCTCAGGTTCGTCACTCTTCCCGCCGCGGCCTGTCCGCCGCGCCGCCTTACCACCATCCATCGACACACCCTCAGCCGACGCATCCAAAGCGCCCACCGCCGCGAGCACCACATCGGGCAGCTCGAAGCCATGCAGCGTGCCTTGGCGGATGTCGATATTCATCGCTTCCAGCGTCGCGCGGGTGGGGTCGTCGGGGAACAGGTCGAGCGTGCTGTCGTCGCGCGCGACGTCGCTCAGTTGCGCGAGGCGTTGCGCCGAGCGCGCGGCGCGCGCCAGCTTCTTTTCGGTTTCGGTTGGGACGGTGGCCTGCCGACGCTTCTTCGAAGCGGCGCGCTCAGGCCGGGACTGCTTGGTTACTGCGGAATCTGCCATAGAGAAGAAAGCGGCCGTCGCCGGGGAGCGGGCGCCGGCACCGCTCGTCAAATGCCATTGGAATTTTTCGAGACCGCATTGTCGCATGGCGCCCACCGCCGCCGAAGCCATTCGCCGACGATTTTCGCTTAACCCGACGCGTCGTCCTGACGGAACTCCCTCACGCCCTGCAACTGACGCAAGCGCGTGCAAATCGCCTCGTATTCGACACTCGACACGCGATGCAGCGTGATCATCACCTCGTCGCATTCGGGCGTTTCGTCGCTCTGCTGCATCACGAATTGCTTCACGCGCGGGCTCGCCGCGCCCAGCTCGTCGTGCAGCGAGTGAAACGTGAGAGTGCCGCGCTCGACGAGCATCGTCACCTGGCGCCGCTGCTTCACGGTGATGAAGCGCCGCTCAAGCGGCTTGATGCCCGCGAGGATGATCAGAATGATGACGGTCGCCGCAATCGACGCCGTATAGAGCCCGCCGCCGACCGCAAGACCGATCGCGGCGACCGACCAGAGGCTGGCCGCCGTCGTCAGCCCGCGCACGATTTCGCCGCGCAGCAGAATCGAACCCGCGCCGAGAAAGCCGATTCCGGAGACGACCTGGGCCGCCATCCGCGAAGGATCGAGCACGACGTGTTCGCCGGTGAGCACCTCGGCGAAACCGTAGGCCGACACGATCATGATCAGCGCCGAGCCCACGCACACGAGCATGTGCGTGCGCAAGCCCGCGGCCCATGACAAGCGCTCCCGCTCGAAGCCTATGACGCTGCCGAGCGCCGCGGCCAGCACCAGACGGGAGATGAGATCAAAGTTGCCGAGCATCGTCTTCTCTCCTTCTTGAAGTTATTAAGCCTTTTCGCTGCCGATTTTGGGTGCCGGCTCGCATCCGTTTGCATTATGCTAAGCCGCGTGCCGTTGCTGGTTCCGCCGCTCCTGCTGCACCTGCCGCTCCTGTCGTACCCGCGAGGCAGGCCGCACGCCGCAGCCGCGCTGCCGCCGAACCCGGCCCGCTCTCACGGGCGCCTTGAAACCCGCGCTTGAATTTGATTATGCCCAGCACCCACTCTGACGCCGCCTCGACGATCGCGCTCGCCGCCGGCCTGCGCGACCACTTCAACGGCGTCATCCTGCCCATGTGGCGCGGGCCCGGTTTCAACCCCGCGCTCAGGTTGCCGTACGAAGCGCTCGTCGCGGAAGACCACCGTCCGGCGCCCGTCGAGCGTTACCGGGCAATGGCGTGCGCGCGTCAACTGTTCGTGTTCTCGCAGGCCGGCGATGCGGCCCACGCGCAGGTCCTGTTCGATTCGCTCACGCGCACTTTTCAGGACACGGAACACGGCGGTTGGTTCTACAGCGTGGACGCGCACGGCGCACCGCTCGACACCGTCAAAGACCTGTACACGCATGCGTTCGTCGTCTTTGCGTGCGCGGAATATGCCGGCCGCTCGGGCAATCGCGACGCGCTCGAGATCGTGCATTCAACGTCGGCGCTGATCCAGTCGCGCTTTACCGCCGACGACGATCTCTTCAACGCCGCGCTCACCGCCGACTTCGCGAACGTAACCGGCACGCCGATCCAGAATCCGCTGATGCATTTGACCGAAGCGTGGCTCGCCGCCCGCGAGGCCACGCGCGACAATGCTTTCGACGCCGCGCTGCGGCGCCTCGCCGGCGCCGTCGCTCGTCACTTCGTGCATGCGCCGTCGGGCTGCATCGCCGAATTGCCGGTCGGCGCGCCGGACAATCGCCTGGAGCCAGGCCATCAGTTCGAATGGTTCTGGCTGGTCACGCAGGCACGCGAACTGTTCGACGGCTCCGGGCTTGCGGAAGCGTTGCCGCGCGCGTTCGCCTTCGCGCGACGTCATGGCGTGGATCAGGAAACCGGCGGCGTGTATGCGTCGCTGAATGAAGACGGACAAGTCAAAGACCCGATCCAGCGCATCTGGGCGCAGACGGAATATCTGCGCGCACTCGCGAGCCACGACGATGCCGCCGTACGCGCGGCGCTGCCGCGGCAAATCGAACTGTTCCAGCAGCGCTTCCTGCGGCCGCAAGGCTGGTTCGAATGCAAAACCTCGGCCGGTGAAGTCGCGCGCGCCGACATGCCGTCGACTACCCCTTATCACCTCGCCACCGCTTTCGACGCGTTACCGGCCTGAAGCGCCGAAAATTCCGGGGGGACCGGCCGGGGCAACCCTTAATACCAAGGGTTTACCCTGGTTCGAGTAATGCGTTTTTTGCGCCGTTGACACCGGAAAAACCCCCAAACCTGGGAATACCCGAATACTGGTTGATTGGCGTCCGTCATAAAGACGTGATACAACTCGTACTTCGCGCTCGATCTCGGGTTGAGAAGTAGCGGTCGCGAATGCAATACACAACATTTACTGGATTAAAAATGGCAACAGGTACTGTGAAGTGGTTTAACGATGCAAAGGGCTTTGGTTTCATTACGCCGGACGACGGCGGCGAAGACCTGTTCGCGCACTTTTCGGAAGTTCAAGGCAGCGGCTTTAAGTCCCTGCAAGAAAACCAAAAGGTGTCGTTCGAAGTGAAGCAAGGCCCGAAGGGCAAGCAAGCTGCGAACATCACGCCGGCCTAAGTACCCACGGTACTTTGAGCTTTGCGTAGGCGCTTGCGCCTGACAAAAAAATGGCCCGCTTTTGCGGGCCATTTTCTTTTTGCGGCTGCCTGATTCTTATGCGCAGACGATTTAAATCGCGCGCATTCGCGACAACGCAAATTGCGCAGATTGGACCGGCATTGCGTCGAACTGTTGTGTCCGCAACACAGCTTCAGAAATTTCGAAGACGGAAACCGCCTCCTTCAATTGCTGCGTCTGTTGATGCAGCGAAGCCGCCGCTGCCGCCGCCTCTTCCACGAGCGCCGCGTTCTGCTGCGTCATCTCGTCCATCTGAACCACGGCCTGATTCACCTGCTCGATGCCCGTGCTCTGTTCGAGCGACGACGCGCTGATTTCCGCCATCATCTGCGTGACGCGGGAAATGGACGCCGACACGTTGCTCATCGCCTCGCCGGCGTGCTCGACCAGCGCGGAACCGCCCTGGATTTCGGCAACCGACTCGCTGATCAGCGTCTTGATTTCCTTCGCCGATTGCGCGCTGCGCTGCGCGAGCCCGCGCACTTCGCCGGCCACGACCGCGAAGCCGCGGCCCTGCTCGCCCGCGCGCGCCGCCTCGACGGCCGCATTCAGCGCGAGGATATTGGTCTGGAACGCAATGCCGTCAATCACCGAAATGATCTCGGCAATCTTGTCCGAGCTTTGCGCGATGCCGCGCATCTTGTCGACGACCTTGTCGACCACTTCACTGCCGCGCGAGGTGGCCTCCAAAGCGGTCTCGGCGAGCGCATTGGCCTGACGCGCGTGGTCGGCATTCTGACGCACGGTGGCGGTCAGTTCCTCCATGCTCGATGCCGTTTCTTCCAGCGATGCCGCCTGGTTCTCCGTGCGTGCGGACAAATCGGCGTTGCCGGTCGCGATTTCATCGGCGCCAAGGTGAATTGAATCGGCGGATTCGCGCACGGTCTGCACAGTGCGAGCGACGCTTGCTTGCATCTTCGCCAGGCCCGAGAACAGCCGGCCGATTTCATTCGTGCCGCGCGCGGCGATCGGCTGATCGAGGCGCCCTTGAGCGATGCGCTCGAAGTGACGGCCGGCTTCCTCGAGCGGCGCGACCACGCCACGGCGCAACGCCAGATGCACGGCGAACGTTCCGCCGACCAGCGCCAGTAAAATCACAATGCTGACGACGCGGAAAGTCGCCATGCGCGTGTCGATCGAATCCAGCGACGCGCGGCTCGCGGCGTTACCGAACTGCGTGAAGTTATGGAGCTCGGTCAGATAGGCGTCCTGGAACGACTGCGTCGGCTGATCGAGAAAAGCCTGAATGTTGTTCGCGTCGAGAAACTGCGCGAGCTCGCTGAGCGCGCCATGCAGCTTCTTGTAGCGCTCGGCGAGCGCCGCCGCGCGTGCGCCGTTTTCGTCGCTGGTTTTCGGCGCGCTCGAGAACGCGTTAAACGACCGCTCGGCGGCCGTGAGCTGCTCGCGGGCATGCTGGACGATGTCCGTCGGCTCCGCGCCGCCGCGCACCATCCGCGTACCGGCGCGCGACAGGTTGATACGCGCGTCCATCAGATGCTGAGTCGTTTCGTTGACGGCATCGACCTGCTTCAACGCGATATTCGCGAGGTCGCCAACGTCGTGATGGGTACGCGTCAACGACCAGAAACCCAACCCCACCGTGACAAGCTGGAAAACGCAGAACGCGGCCAGGACACACAACAGGCCGGATGCGACCTTGATCTTGCTGAACATCGTGAACACCTGAAGGCAAAGAATAACGGGAGCTACGTCAGGGTTAACGGCAGCATCAAAGCTGGCTGAAGATCAAATTCGTCAAAGTTCGCCTTACGGTGCGTTTACGTCGGCCATCGTCTGAATTTCTGTCGACCGACACAAGCATGCCGCGCAGATATTTCCGATTCACCTTGACGGCGTGCGTCGGCGCTTCCTAGAGTGGGTAGGGACCGACGAGCGCACCCTCGTGCGCGATGCCACCGCGGGCCTTCCTCGAAGGAAACACAATGACTGACCTACTCGACCGGGCGCGCGGCGCATTGCACGCCCAGCCGTTCAGCATGCTGTTAGGCGCCGAGCTGATGTACACGGGCACCGGCGAACTCGCGCTGAGCCTGCCGATCCGCGACGAACTGCGGCAGCAGCACGGCTTCGTGCATGGCGGCGTGATCAGCTATCTCGCGGACAACGCGCTGACCTTTGCCGGTGCGCTCTCCCTGGGGCCGAAGGTCGTGACGGGGGAATATAAGATCAACTATCTGCGTCCGGCCGTGAACGGGACGCTGATTGCGAGGGCGCAAGTGGTGTATGCAGGCCGCCATCAGGCGACCTGCCAGTGCAACATCTTCGTGATGGACGGCAACCGCGAGAAACTCGTGGCGGTGGCGCAAGGCACGGTCAACCGGATCGGCGAGAACGGCGACCACGAACCGGCGAATTGAAGTCGACGACGTGAAGTCGACGACGTGAAGTTGACGCGAAGTTCACGTTGAAAGCGCGAGGCTCATGCGCCCCGCGCCCGCATCGGTTGCGAGCGTTTTACTCCGCCGCGTAGGTCTTCTGCGTTTGTTCGCCGAGACCTTCGATGCCGAGGCGAATCGTCTGCCCCGGCTTCAGATACACCGGGTTCGGCTTCACGCCCATGCCCACTCCAGGCGGCGTGCCAGTGGAAATCACGTCGCCCGGTTGCAGGCTCATGCACTGCGACACGTACGAAACCAGCTTGGCGACGCCGAACACCATCGTCTTCGTGTTGCCGTTCTGATAGCGGTGACCGTCCACTTCGAGCCACAGGCCCAGGTTCTGCGGATCGGCGACTTCGTCGCGCGTGACCATCCACGGGCCGATCGGGCCAAACGTGTCGAAGCCCTTGCCCTTGTCCCACGTGCCGCCGCGTTCGATCTGCCATTCGCGTTCCGACACGTCGTTGATCACGCAATAGCCGGCGACGTAGTCGAGCGCATTCGCTTCGTCCACGTACTTCGCGGGCTTGCCGATCACCACGCCGAGTTCCACTTCCCAATCGGTTTTCTTCGAGCCGCGCGGAATTTCCACGTCGTCGTTGGGACCGGAAATCGCGCTCGTCCACTTGTTGAAGATCACCGGTTCGGCGGGCACGGGCAGATTCGATTCAGCCGCGTGATCCGCGTAATTCAAGCCGATGCAGATGAATTTGCCGATCTTGCCGACGCACGGACCAATGCGCGGATTGCCTTCGACCACGGGCAGCGAGGCCGCGTCGACTGCACGCAGTTTGGCGAGGTTTGCGTCGGTCAACGCCGCGCCGTCGATGTCGGCAACCACGCCGGACAGATCGCGAATCTTGCCTTGCGCGTCGAGCAAGCCCGGCTTTTCCTGGCCTTTCGGCCCGTAACGAAGCAGTTTCATCGTTGCACTTTCCTCTGGGTTTCAGTGGTGTTCAGTTGGTACGTCAACGCGCGCCGGCTCAGGCAGGCGCGCATGAATCAGTTCGACCAGCCGCCGTCGATCACATGCGCATGGCCGGTCGTGAACGCCGATTCGTCCGACGCGAGATACAGCGCCAGCGCGGCGATCTCTTCCGGCTTGCCGATGCGGCCCATCGGCTGACGCGCGACGAACGCGGCCTGCACGGCTTCGAGCGTCGCGCCTTGCGCCGCGGCCTGCGCGGCGATTCGCTGTTCGAGCGACGGCGACGACACCGTGCCCGGGCAAATCGCGTTACAGCGTACACCACGCGTGATGAAGTCCGCGGCGACCGATTTGGTCAGCCCGACCACCGCCGCCTTCGACGCGCTGTACGCGAAGCGATTCGGCACGCCCTTCACGCTCGACGCCGCCGACGACATATTGATGATCGAGCCGCCGCCGCGCTCGAGCATGCCTGGCAGGAATGCGCGGATCATCCGGTACATCGCCTTCGCGTTCAGGTCGAACGCGAAGTCCCAATCTTCCTCGCTGCATTCGAGGATCGAGCCCGCATGCACGAAGCCCGCGCAGTTGAACAGCACGTCGATCGGACCGATTTCGGCGGCCAATGCCTTGATCGCCTCGCCGTCGAGCACGTCGAGCTTGCGCGCCTCGACCGGTTTGCCGGCGAGGCCGTCGATGCGAATGTCCGTGGCGATCACACGCGCGCCTTCGCGTGCGAACATTTCCGCGGTCGCGAGCCCGATGCCTTGTCCCGCTGCGGTAATCAATGCTGTCTTGCCGGCCAGTCTTTGCGTCATCTACGACTCCAGTTGAATGGGCTTAACCTGTGTTGGTCCGTTTGCTTGGGTCACATCACAACATCACAGTCGATAAAACGCTGCGGCGTTGCCGCCGAAAATCGCTTCGCGCTCGCTGTCGGCAAGCGACGCAAGCAGCGTGTTCGCCACCGAATGCCACAGCAGATAATCGCCGTTGAGTTCGAGCACCGGCCAGTCGCTGCCCCACATCAGCCGCGCGGGACCGAACGTGGCCAGCAGATGCTCGACGTAGGGCCGCAGCGTGTCTTCGGTCCAGCCTGGCGACGCCTCGGTCGCGAGTCCGGACAGCTTGCAGTGCACGCCGGGCAACGCGGCGAACCGCGTAATTGCATCCGCCCAGGTCTGCCAGCCCGCCTGACCGTAGCGGATCGGCGGCTTCGCGCCGTGGTCGACCACGATGCGCAGCGCCGGAAAGCGTCGCGCGAAGGTTTCAACGTGTTCGACGTGCCGCGCGTAGATCAGCGCGTCGAACGCGAGGTCGTGTGCGATCAGCGCGTCGATGGCCGGCGCGAGATCGGGATTCGCGATCCAGGTGTCGTCGGGCAGATCTTGCAGCATCGGGCGCACGCCCTTGAACTTGGGCTCGTCCGCGAGCGCGTCGATCAAAGCCGGCGCGGTGGGCAGCAGCAGCGGCACCCAGCCGACCACGCCGGCAATCGACGGCTCGTTGCGCGCGATGTCCAGCAAATAACGCGTTTCGTCGATGGTCGGCGCCGCCTGCACGACCACCGTTTTCTCGATGCCGGTTTGCTCCCGCAACGGCGCGAGATCCGCCGGGCCGAACGGCCTGTACAGAATCTCGAGTTCCGGCGTGAGCCATTCGTAATCGCCGCGGGCGGGGTCCCAATAGTGCTGGTGGGCATCGATACGCATGTTCTGTTCAGTCCTCTGGCGCGGGCGCGCGGGCGTCGAGCAGGCCCTCGTCGCGCAAGGCGGACCACAAGGCCGCCGGGATGGGCAACTCGAACGACGCCGCGTTCTCGCGCAGTTCTTCGGCACTGCGCGCGCCGGTCAGCACGGTGGCGACCGCCGGATGCGCATACGGAAACTGCAAGGCCGCGGCGGCGAGCGGCACGCCGTGCGCGCGGCACACCGCTTCAAGCCGCGCAACGCGCTCGATCACTTCGCGCGGCGCCTCGCCGTAGTTGAATTTCAGATCGCCTTCGACGCCGCGCGCCAGAATGCCCGAGTTGAAAGCGCCGCCCAACAGGATGCTGACGCCGCGCTGTTCGCACGCCGGCAGGAGGTCGTCGAGCGTCGTCTGTTCGAGGAGCGTATAACGGCCCGCAAGCAGCGCGCAATCGATATCGAACTCGGCCATCGCGTCGAGAATCACGGCGCTTTCGTTCACGCCGAGTCCCACGGCCTTCACCGCGCCGGCCGAGCGCAGTTCGTCGAGCGCGCGAAAGCCGCCGCCTTCGGTCAGTTGCCGCCAGTAGTGCGGATTGTTGTCGCCGTGCGTGACGCGGCCAATGTCGTGCACCAGCAAGATGTCGATGTCGACGATGCCGAGCCGCTGCTGGCTATCTTCGAACGAACGCAGAATACCGTCGTGCGTGTAGTCGTAAATCGCCTCGAAGGGCAGCGGATTTTGCCAGCCTTCCTTGCCGTCGTAGGGCGTCGTGCGCGGCACGAAGCGGCGGCCTACCTTCGTCGACAGCGCATACTCGCCACGCGGATAGCGGCGCAATGCGTCGCCCAGACGATGCTCCGCCCTGGTGTGCCCGTAATGCGGCGCGGTGTCGAAATAGCGAACGCCGGCGTCCCACGCGGCCGCGATGGTCGCGTGCGCTTCTTCATCCGACAGATCGCGATAGAGGCCGCCAAGCGGCGCGCTGCCGAGGCTCAAGCCGGTTAATTCCAGCGCGCTACGCCCGACGCGGCGGCGCTGCCGAACCTTCGAACCGATCGTTGCGGTCATGTACCCGTCTCCATCCTGGTCACACTCTGTCGAATGAGCTTTTTATCACACCGCGAGCCGACGCTCAGTGCGGTTCTTCACTGCGGTTCTTCGTTGCCTTATTGCGTTGCGTTACTGCGGCTCGACCGCAACAACACGACGCGGCGCCGCCACGCTCGATGGCAGGCACGCGGGCCCGACCGGCTCGAACGTCTTGTACGTCAAAATGAATTCCTGGTGGCCGAGCATTTCCGATTTCGACGCCGCGCCTTGCGACACCGCCACGGTCTGCTCGAACACCTCGCGGCCCACTTCGTCGAGCGTGCCGCGCCCTTCGAGAATGCGGCCTGCGTCGACGTCCATGTCGCCGGACAGATTGCGATATGTCGCGGGATTCGCGCACACCTTGATGACCGGCGAGATCGCAGAGCCCACCACCGAACCGCGTCCGGTCGTGAACAGAATCACATGCGCGCCGCACGCAATCAGTTCGCCGATTTCCGCATTGTCGCTGATGTTCGGAAAGCCGAAACGCGGCTCGCCGTCCGGCACCACGTCGAGCAGATACAGGCCGCCGGTCGGCGGAATATCGCCCGGCTTGACGATGCCCGCGATTGGCGACGCCCCGCTTTTCGCATACGCGCCGAGCGACTTTTCTTCCTGCGTGGTGAGGCCGCCGTCCGCGTTGCCGACCGCGAAACTGCCGTGGCCGAGAATCGAGTAATAGCGCGCCGCCTTGGCCACACACTCGACAATCGCATCGCCGAGTTCGGGCCGCGCCGCACGCGTCTTCATATGAAACTCGCAGCCCACGAGTTCGCCGGTTTCCTCGAAGATGCAGGTCGCGCCCGCGTCGATCAGATGATCGAACGCACGGCCCACGGCCGGATTCGCGGTGATGCCGCTGGTGCCGTCGGAGCCGCCGCAAATCGTGCCGACCACGAGTTCGCTCAGTGCCATCGGCACCTTCTGCTGCGCGGCGAGCTGCTCGCGCGCGCCGCGAACCCAGTCGACGCCATACTGAATCGTGCTGCGCGTGCCGCCTTTCTCCTGGATGGTCAGCACTTCGACGGGACGGCCGCTCGCGCGCACGACATCGACGAGATAGTGCTTGTTCATGCTCTCGCATCCCAGCGACACGAACAGCACCGCGCCGACGTTCGGATGCGTGGTCAGCCGCTCGAGCATTTTCTCCGCGTAACCGTTTGGATAGCAGCCGGGAAAGCCGATCAGATGAACCGGCGCTTCCTGCGCGGCATGCGCGTTGCCGAATGCGTCGAGCGGCTCGCGAAACTGCGTGACGATTTCGCGCGCCACGTGATGCGCGCACTCGACCAGATACGCGACGGCAACCACGTTGCGGATGCCCTTGCGGCCGTCGCTGCGCAGGTAGCCTTGCAGCGTCGGCTGTTGCGCAGAGGCGCTTGCTACGGATGTCTCAGTCATGTTCGTTCCAGCGCGGCGCAAGGCCGCCTCGTGATGCGCAAATCAGTGGTGGACGAATTGATGACCCGCGTCGTGCGTGTACGTCGGCAGGTAATCGCTTTCGAGGTTGTGCGTATGCAGATGCTCGCCGCGCGGCACCGCTTCGGTGACGTGGCCGATCACGGCGCCGTAGCGCAGCACCTTGTCGTCTTTCGCCAGATCGCGGCGCGCCACCTTGTGCCCGAGTTCGATGGTCCGCGAGAGCGTGACGCTTTCGCCTTCGATCTGCACCTGCGTGCCGGCGTCGAGGCGCGCCGCCGCGATCAGGCAGTTGTCGTCCGGACTGAGCAGGATCAGTCGCGGATCGGTTTCTTGTTGGCGGCTCGTCAAATGAGTTCTCCGTCAGGCCGTTGAATGAGCGTTGTGTTAGTTCTGGCCTTCGCCGCTCGCGAGGCGCGCCACCATCAGCGAGCCGAGGATGATCGCGCCGTAGATCGCCTGAATCCAGAACGACGGCACTTGCGCAAGCGTCAGCAGGTTTTGCACCACGCCGAGCAGCAGCACGCCGGAGAGCGCGCCGATCATCGTGCCCTTGCCGCCGTCGAGCGAAATGCCGCCGATCACCGCAGCCGCGAACACCGTGAAGATCATGCCGTTGCCCTGGTTCGCATTGATCGCGCCGACATAGCCGGTCACGATCAGGCCGCCAAGCGAAGCGAGCATGCTGCCGAGAATGAACACGCCCCACGTGATGCGCTCGACGCGAATGCCCGCCGCGCGCGCCGCTTCCGGATTGCCGCCGATCGCATACAGCGCGCGGCCGAGCCGGTGATAGCGCAGCATGAAGGCGGCGATCGCGAACGCCACCGCGGCGAGCCACACCGACAACGGCAAGCCCAGCACGATGGTGGTCGCGAGCGAGAAGAACGACGGCGGCATGTCGAACAGCGTGCCGCCCTTGGTCGCGCCGACGAGCATGCCGCGCAGCACGATCAGCATGGCCAGCGTGACGATGAACGCGTTCAGCCGCAAACGCACCACCAGAAAACCGTTGATCGCGCCGACTACTGCGCCGACCGCGAGAATCGCCAGCAAGCCGGCCGCGGCGGGCCATTGCGTGCCGAATCCGGCCGACGCGGCCGGCATCACGAGCATCGCGCCCACGGCCGGCGCAATGCCGACCGTCGATTCCAGCGACAAATCGAACTTGCCCGTCAGCACGATCAGCGATTCGGCGAGCACGACGAGCGCGAGCGCCGCCGATGCGCCGAGCACGCTGATCAGATTCGCACGCGTGAGAAAGCTCGGGCTCACGAACGCGCCGATCACGATCAGCAGCACGAGCGCCGGCAACAATGCGAGCTCACGCAAGCGGGCAAGTTGCGAGCGTCCGCGTTTGCCGCGCAAAGCCAACGCGGATGCGGACGCTTGCGCGTGGACCTGGGCCTGCGCCGCGCCGAACGCGGGACTGGGCACACTATTCTTCATGGAGACTTACTCCTTCAACGGATGCAATCAGATCCTGGTCCTGCCAGCCCGCGGGAAATTCCGCGGCGATACGGCCACGGAACATGACGAGAACACGGTCACAGGTGCGCAGATCGTCGAGTTCGCCAGACACGACCAGCACGGCCTTGCCTTCTTCGCGCACGCGATCCACGACGGAGAGCAGCGCTTCTTTCGATTTCACATCGACGCCCGCCGTGGGGTCGATCAGCACCAGCACGTTGGGATTGGTGGCGAGTGCGCGCGCCATCACGACCTTCTGCTGATTGCCGCCCGAGAGGCCGGATACGACGTGCTCCGGTCCTTGAGCGACGATGCCGAGCGCGTCGATCATCTTCTGGCCGAACGCGTTTTTCTTTGCGGGCGTCGCGATGCCGAACTTGCCGAAGAGCCGCGCGATCGTCATCGACGCGTTTTCCGCGATCGATTGCGTCAACACGAGCCCCTCGTGATGGCGGTCTTTCGGCACGCAGCCGATGCCGTGTGCGAGCGCCGCGGGCACATCGCCGGGCGGCAGGCTCACGCCGTCCACGCTGATCGTGCCGCGCTTCGCCGCGCGCAAGCCGGCAATCGCTTCGGCTACGCTTGTGCGGCCGCTGCTCGTCGCGCCGGTCAAGCCGACGACTTCGCCGCGCTTGACGGCGAACGACACGTCTTCGTAATCCGCGCCGCTGAGCCGGTCGACTTGCAGCGCAATTGCGGTGTCGGCGCGCAACGGTTCGCGCGCCGCCGCGTCTGCGACCAGAAGGCCGCCACGTTCGCCCGTCATCGCTTCGATCAACTGTTCGCGCGGCAACGCGGAAACCGGCGCGCTGACGATATGCCGCGCGTCGCGCAACACCGTGACCGCCTGGCAGATCTCATACACCTCCTGCAGATGGTGCGAGATGAACAGGAAGGTCACGCCTTCGCGCTGCAGTTCCTCGATGCGCCGAAAGAGCCGCTTGATTTCGTCGCCGTCGAGCTGCGCGGTGGGTTCGTCGAGGATGATGAAGCGCGCGCCGTACGACAACGCCCGCGCGATCTCGACGAGTTGCCGCGCCTCGACGCTCAGGTCGCCGGCACGCGCGTCTTCACGCACGTCGATCTTCCAGTGGTCGAGCAAGGCGCGCGCGTCGCGGCGCATGGTTCGCCAGTCGATCACGCCGCCTCGCGACGGCTGCCGGTTGATGAACAGATTTTCCGCGACGGACAGGTCGCGAATGATCGTCGAATGCTGATAGACGCAGGCCACGCGCTCGCGCCATGCATCGCGGTCCGCGAGCGGCGGCGCGGGCTCGCCGTTAAAGCGCACGTCGCCGGTATCGGGTTTGCGCAAGCCGGTCAGGATCGACACGAGCGTCGACTTGCCCGCGCCGTTGCGCCCGACGAGCGCATGCGACTCGCCGGGCATCACGCGAATGCTCACGTCGTTCAGCGCCGCCGTCGAGCCGTAGCGTTTGGTGACCGACAATGCTTCGACCACCGAAGCAATCCGCATGGATGAAGCGCGCTCGCTGATGTCGCCGCTCATGTCGCCGCTCATTTGACGGTGTTGCCCCACAGCGCCTTGTCGTCGACATTCGACTTCGTGACGAGCGGCGCGGGCAACTGGTCTTCGAGGATGCCCGGCGCGAGCTGGATGATCGTGCTGCCGTGATCGGTCGGGCCCGGCTTGAAGGTCTGGCCGGCCAACGCCGCCTTGATGTAGTAGAGGCCGTACTTCGCGTACGAATCGGCGGGCTGCGACACGGTGGCGTCGATGTCGCCGCGGCGGATCGCGTCGAATTCCTGCGGAATGCCGTCGTTGCTGACGATCACGACGTGCTTCGCGTCGCCGGCCGGAAACAGCATCTGCTTGCGACGCAGCGTTTGCAGCGTCGGCGACAGATACACGCCGCCCGCCTGCATGTAGATCGCCTTCACGTCGGGATTCGCGGTAAGCAGGCTGTCGAGCCCGGTAGCCGCCACGTCGCCCTTCCAGCTCGCCGGAATTTCCAGCAGCTTCAAACTGGGAAAGCCCTTCAGGCATGAGCGGAATGCCTCGGAGCGGTCGCGTCCGTTCACCGAACCGAGGTCGCCCATGATCTGCACGACCTTGCCCGACTTCACGTGTTCGCCGATGTACTTGCACGCCTTTTCGCCGTACGCGTGATTGTCGGCGCGCACGACCATCGCGATCTTGCCTTGCGTCGGCGCGACGTCGACGGCGACGACCGGCACGTTGCGCGCCGTCGCGGCGTCGAGCGCGCGGCTGATCGCGGCGGAGTCGAGCGGGCCGACCACGATGCCCTTCGCACCCAGGTTCAACAGGTTGTTCATGTCGGTGATCTGCTGCACCGGATCGCCGTTCGAATTCACCGGCGCGAGGATGTCGATGCCCATCTCCTTCGCGTACTTCGGCAGATAGTTGTTGTACGACTGCCAGAACGGCGACGTCAGCAGCGGCAGGCCGAGGCCGACCTTGCCCGCCTCGGCGGCCTGCGCAGCGCCGCCCAGACTCAAACCGGCGATGCACGCGGACGCGGCCACGGTAAAGAGCGACTGACGGAACGAACGGGAAAACGATTGGCGAGCCGGCTTCGGCTCTTTCGCGAACGACATGACTGTGTCTCCTGATATGCGTTGTTGAACTGCGTGAACCGGTCGTGGATGCCGGCACTTCGTCCTGCGCTTTCTTATGTGCATTGGCGACTCTGTGCGAATCTTGGCGTGCGCTCATTCACCAATGAACGTATTATTCATATACGGACTTTTCGAAGTCAAGCGAAGTGCACTGCACCAACCGTCCGTGTTTTCCCTGGACGCATCGGCGCGCACGGAGCGCGCTGCGGCACTTACACTCAAGCGCCACTTACTGAGAACAGCTCACGGAACTCGCTCACGATGGACGCAGAAGACAAGGACGATGCCGACCGTTATCGCGCGCCCGCGCTCGACAAGGGCCTCGACATCCTCGAGTTGCTGGCCGAGCAGAAGGAAGGGCTCACGCGCGCCGAGATCACGAAGCTGCTCGGGCGCAATGCGAGCGAGATGTATCGGATGCTTGAGCGTCTGGTCGCGCGGCAATACGTGGTGCGCTCCACGGGCGGCGACCGCTATTCGCTTAGCCTGAAGCTGTATGCGCTGGCGCATCGTCATCCGCCGATGAACCGGCTCATCTCCGAGGCGTTGCCGCTGATGCAACGTTTCGCCGATGCCGCCGAACAATCGTGCCATCTGGCCGTGTACGACCGCGGCAATCTGCTCGTCATCGCGCAAGTGGATGGACCGGGCACGTGGGGCATGTCGGTGCGGCTCGGTTCGCGCGTCGGCTTGATCGACACCGGCTCGGGCCGCGTGATGCTCGCGTTCCAGACCGTCGAACAGCGCGCGCAGATGCTTGCCGAGCACACCAAGGTCAAGGGCGAAGTGACGATAGACCGCGAGGCGCTCGAAGCCGCGTGCGAGCGGATTCGAGCGGCCGGTTTTTCGCAGAAGGACAGCCAGCAGACGTTCGGCGTGACCGACGTCACATTCCCGGTTCTCGGCCCGTCCGGCCAGGCGATTGCGGCGCTCACCTGCCCGTATCTGAAGCGTATCGACGAATATGTCGCGCCCACGCTCGCGGCCGCAACGACGCTGCTGCGTGAAACGGTGCAGGCGCTTTCGATGTTTCGCGAGCAGACGGTTTGAGGTGTGGTTGAAGTGCAGTTGAGGTGTGCGCGGCGTGTGGTCGATGGAATTCGCCGCGGCAAGTTTGATTAGAAGCGGGCCGCTTGCGCATATGGTTTAGAATGGCGGCCCTCTCAAAAAACGACGCCGCGTGAAGTCATTCGTGCGCATCCATCGATAAGCAATGGCGAAACTTCTGACCGACTCCGAATTCCAGCGTTTTTCCGAACTCCAGCAGAAGCAATCGAGCTTCACGATCACACCGGAAGAAGCCGACGAACTGCGCGACATCGTCGCTCATGCGCAGAAGCGCCGCGACGATCGCGCGGCGGCAATGCAGAGCATCGAGACTTTCATCCAGCAATTCGACATCAGCCCGGACGAGCTGTTTTCGCCGGAACAGATCGGCGAGGCGGCGCGCACCTATGGCCTGATTCCGGCCGCCAAGAAGGAGCGCGTGCTGCCGCCGTCGTTCACCTTCAACGGCAAGCCGTACCAATGGACGACGCGCGCGCTGCCGGACGACATTCGCGTACCGCTGTTCGATGCGTTCAAGGCGGGGCAGTCGGTGAAGTCGTTTATCGCGACGCCGAAAGATGCGAACCGTTGCGCGGCGACGATTGCGCGTTTGGAGCGTGAAACCGGTGCGGTGTATGCGGATGCGTGGCTGGAAGAGTTGGCGGTGACGCGGGCGCAGGTTGATGAGGCGGCGGGGAAGTTGCCTGCCTAAATAAGTGTTGGCCGGGCACCAGCGCGGTGGTGCCGGCTTGCTGATCTTGTCTTGTACAGATCATTGTCCTAGAGCGAGCACCTGCGCGGCTTGCTCTGCAATTGCCTTCTCATCTCCGTCTTTGGTGCGCTTTCCGCAACGCGAAAGCAACCGCCGCGCTGCGTCTCGTAGGGCGGCGTCTCATGTCTCGTGTCCGATCCGCTGCTCGCACTTCTGACGGCATACGCCGACAAAACGCGCAGAAAAAGCCAGTCTCGCCCTACGCGCGTAGGAATGCAGAGAGCGGAAACTTCCGCCATTACACAAATTCGGCTGTAGCGAATGGGTGACTCTTGTCACATGGCCCCGGATATTACAAACTCGTCAGCTCGCTTACAAATCGCCGAAATTAACTATCACAGTTGAGAGTAAGCCGCAGGAGGGATGACTCACCTTCTACGAGTTTGCCGAAAGCCAGGTTGCGTGGCCTCTACTTAGTTAGGATTCCAATCGACTCTTAGACTTTTGATGGAGACATGAGAAAAAGTCGAGGAAGCATCGGACGATCTGAAACGCGAGTGTTTCGAACAAGAACAATCCTATTCACTCACAATCCTTTTATCCTGATGATCAAAAATATTAGAAGGAGCCTGACGAGAAACATCGTTAGATGGCTCATGGCCGGCTCGCTCGCGGCATCTCTGGCTGCATGCGGCGCAGGCGACGGTGTGTCGTCCCAGCCCACGTCTACCGGAGCAAACACGGCGAAAAGCGCGAGCAAGACACCTCTGCAGACGCCGAAGTTCACGGAGGTGAAGTTGTCGTCTGCCGCGCGCGCCTCGACGAATGCCCCAATGTTATTTAGAGCGTCTCAGCTGGGCAGCGCTTCGCTGGGGGGTTATCCCATTCCTCCGTTGATCTGGAACTCGCACCGGATCAACGTGTGTTGGGAGAACGCGACAGACGGGAATGAAACACAACGCAACTGGGTGAGGGAAGCTGTCACCAGTGCCTGGGACGCAAATTCCGACGTCACGTTTGCCGACTGGACGCAGTGCCCCGACTATGACACCTCGCCGACTTACCTGGGCGTTCGAGTGGCCTTCGCGGACGGTGGTCCTCGAACGCTTAGCCCAGGGGAAGCAGGCCTCGGCCGCAGAGGCGACGTCCGATTAAGGATGGCTTTTAACCAGTGGGAAACTCAATGCGCAACAAAGGATGATTCAGGAAACTGTCTGAAACAGTTGTTCTGCTGGAATTGGGATGATCTGGAAGCGTGCGTCAAAATAGTTGCCGTGCACGAATTCGGTCACCTATTGGCATTTGCTCATGAACAGGATCGACCAGAGACGCCTGAATGGTGCAAGAATCAACCGGAGGTGCTGCAAGAACCCAAGAGAGGAGACGGCGTGGTCTTTGGGCCTTGGGACCTGCATTCCGTAATGAACTACTGCAACCCCGATTGGATGGGCTTTGGCGTTTTGAGCCCAGGCGACGTCAGCCTCGTGCAAGCGTATTACGGAAAACCGGGAAGCAAAATTTATTCTGTATATACAGCTAATGATCCGCCCATCGTAGTGATCCAGGACAGTAAGACTTTCGACTATGCTGCGGACTACCTGACCATTCCCAATGCGGACGGCTTCGTGGTTCGTCATTTCGCGGCTACGCCCGACGGCAACAAAGTCGCATACACGCTGGTCAATCGGCAAAACCACAGCACGATGCTTGGCTACATCGATACGCACTCCGATACGCTAAAGCTTCAGAAAACGATCGCCGAAGAAATCGTGGACATGCAATTGTCCGGCGACAGCAAGTACGCCTATGTCATATGGCAGCAGGGTAGTACTACCGGACTTCGCGCCTACGACATGAGCACCCTGAATGTCGCCTGGAACCTGCCTATTGCGGGGGCTAAGCGAATCGCGGCACAACGTAATGTCTCCAGCCAGCGGCTCTATGTGGTCAAGAACGCAGGAACCGGTAGCGCGCAGTCGATCGCCGTGGTGGATATCAACTCGCACAGCCAGATTGCCAGCTACCCTGTCGGGACAACGCATTCGCAAGCGTTGCTGGTTGGTCTGACGCCCGACGAGAAGACGCTGTATCTCGCCGATCCGAGTGCCGAAAATCAGCTCGTTCCGTTCATTGCCAACCTGGATACACAGTCTGGCCAATACAATGTTCTGCAGCCAATTACCCCCACCGATGCTGGTGTTCACGATCTCCACGTGCTCGACAGCAACCGGGTTCTACTTGGAACCAATAAGCAAGGAATCGCGCCGCTTGTTTACGATGTCGGCGCAAAGTCGTTCAAAGCGATAACCGACGGGATTCCGGACAATTGGTCTCTCCCGTTCGTCTATTCAGCGGACGGCAAAACAGTGTTCACGATGGGCCAGTACTGGGACGACGGCATTCCGTATTACTCGTTCGTTCGCCTCGACAGTTATAGGTTGCAAATGGCGACTGCCCCCCCGATCTGGGCCGGCTCCAACCATCCGGTCTGGAGTGTCGGTTTCGGTCAAGACGTCGTGACTCGACCATTCGCGGTGATCTATCGCTGATGAGATCTTCACCGCGCAATTGTCACGCTGACGTTCTCTAACGTAAAAACGCCGTTCAGCCTCCCGGTTGAACGGCGTTTTTAACGAGTCGGCGCACGGCAACAAGCCAGCGCAATCGCGCGCTATTCCCTAAAACGTTGTGGAAACCGTAACCCAAGTCTGCTGACGAGCTGTGTGCGCCGGAGCATGCCCGGCGCGCATCGCGTAGCTCAGTTGCGCGGCCACGCGTTTGCCGCTGAAATTTGCGCCGATCCCGTAGCCTTGCAGTCTGACGCTGCCACCGGGTATGGGGCCGTCGCCGCGCGTTTTCCCTCGTGCATCGTCGTAGAAGATTTGCAGGGATGTACCGGGAATACTGCTGAAGGACTTGCTCGCGGCGACGGAAAACACGAACCCATCGTCCACCGAGGCCGCGTTCTGATCATAGGCGCGTACCGCCGATGGACCACCAAGCCCGAGCCGCTCTGAGCTATCGAGACTGCGGCTCGCCCATTGCCCGCGCATCTGAACGGACGCGCGAATGGTCGGCGTAATCGCCTGCACGTAGGCGAGCGCCGGCTCGGCCTTATAGAAGTCGAACCGTCGCCCGCTCAATGTTGCAACGCTGCCCGAGTAGTCGGATTCGTTCTGCTTCGCCGTGCCGCGACTGACAATCGCGCTGTATTGAATTGCGTTCCGGCGCTCGTCGAGCTGCCCGAGCATGGTGCCGTCGACGCGCACCGAAGCAAGAACGCTGCGCTCGTCGGTGCGAAGAATGTCGCCGAACTTTTCGTCGCTGGATCGTTTGAAGTTGAGACTGGCGCCCACGTCGAGACTCACGGTGCCTGAGCGAATCACGGGGTTCGTCCCGTAGAGACTGATTACATTGGCGGAACCCGTTCCCAGGCCCGCGAACGCTTCCCCGAGTTTGTAGTCGACGCGCGAGTATGCGATACCGGCTCGACTCGCACCTAAACCTGTGAGCAGGTCGTAGGAAACACGGCCCAGGCGGGTACGGCCATCTTCGCCCGCTTTGGTCTGCATGAAGCGAGGCGTCAGATAGGCTGTCGCCTGGAACTGATCGCCGAGTCCCAGTGGATTGTTGATGCCACCAGTTACGCCGAATCTGCGCCAACCCGCCTGTCTGGAACCGGCGTTGTCGATCGCAGCGGCGCCGTAGAAGCGGTCGCCCGGCTCGACATCGACCGTGACGATTGTGCCGCCCGGTTCACTTCCGGCCGACAAGGTGGGCGTTGCAGACGCGACTCCCGGGACTTCTTCAGTCAGCCGCACGTTACGCTCGATTTCACGCAACGAAGGTTGTCCATCGCGCGACGTATGGAGAATCTCTCTCAGCCGTTCAGTGACCACGTTAGAGGTATTCTCAACATCGAGCGACTCAATGTGGCCGCGCACGATCTCGAAGTGGACGACACCGTCCGTCACTGTTTGCGGCGGAAGAATCACACGAACAAGTGAGTCACCGCCGTTGTAGAGCACGGCAGTGAGCGCGTCGCGCAACGCATGTAGCTGTGAGATGGTTACATTGCGTCCACGCCAGGGTGTGGTGAACGCGTCGGCGCGTTGTTGCTCCTCCGGGGACAGCGCACTGCCGAAATCGAACGCCGTGACGGGGAACGACAGTTCGCCGTCGTCCCGCGCGGTTGCGACCGGAGCCGATGGCTCCGCTGGGATAGCTCGATCTAGTCCGGGCTCCGCTCCGGCTCCTCGTATGAGTTCGGGATTTTGCCGAAGCAGCGAACCCGTGCTAGTCGGTTCATAGGCATGGACGGACGCATGCCAGGCGGTCACGCCGATTAATGGTAGCCATGCTGGGCTAAACGCGCGGCGCAGAGGCCGGGATTGAACGGCGATTTTCAAAAGGTAGTGAGGTCAGAACGTATTGCTAAAACTGGCGCGAAGGACAGACGTGACGCATCCGCATCGTCACGTCAACCGAGCGTTACAGGCTCGCCGATTCCGGCAGAATGCGGACGTTACCTTTAACGTTCTCCGTGTTGTCCGGCAGGTTGATCTCCGGCGCAGTCAGCTTCCCACCCAGGCGCGCAATATAAGCGCTGACGTTGATCTGCTTGCCGGCGTCGATCTTGCCCGTGTCGACAGCGAAGCTATCTAACGTGACAACCTTGCCCGCCGAGGTGCGCGACTTCGATTGCTGTGAAATGGAGCTGCTCGCATCCAATGTCACGTTCCCGTCGCGGCTGATGACGTTACCCGCCTGAGCGAGATGGCCGCCCGTCATCACCGCGGCACAGGACATGCCCGAAGGACACGACGGGCTGTACATTTTGGACTTGACCGAGATGTCGTTATCCGCGTTGAGGTTGCCGGCGAGTTTGATATCGCCACCTCGAATATTGATCGTTTCAGCCGCGATATTCGCTGCTCGAATTTCGTTCGACGGCAACCTGTACGACCAGTAATGCGAATCGGTGTCTAACGTAACCGTGTGGGCCGCAGAGGTTTTGACGCCATCGGCCTGTTTTATGTTGCCTCCAGCCAGTAAGTATATGGAGCCGTTCGTCGACGTTACATTGGCTCGCTGATTGACGTCGCCGCTGTAACTTTCCACATACACATTTTTCACTGTTTTGATGGGCGCATTGATGTTGATACTGTTGCTCATCAATTGCGCGGTCTGAGCGTTGATCCGGCCGTTGGTGGTAATCACGCCATCAGCCGTTTCGGGACCCATGTCGCCGTATTTCATAACGGTGGAATCGATGTTGACATCGCTGCCAGCATTGATAACGCCGTTCATATCGACTTTGCCGCCGTAGGAGCTAATGTTCACCGATCCTTTTGACGCCAGCTTTGCGCCAGATTCAACCGTCACGTCGTGTGTCGAAGGCGCCGAATACACGCGTGCGCGGGCAATGGATGGGTCGAGAAACGTGCCGGCCGGAGTGATTATTCCGCCTTGGGCTTCGGAACTGACTTCAATTCGATTGTCAGCCGACACACGGCCGCCTACGCTGATCTTGCCGCCGTCCATAGAAGACAGCCTGATAGTGCCGCCTTCTCTCGCAGATGCACTTGTTGCCTCAATGCGACCTGTGTTCTGAATAACGGTACCAATAACGGCACCCGTGGCGGACGTGGATAACAGGACGTCGCCGCCGTTCGCGGTAATAGAACCGTGATTCGCTGCGAGCGCATTTTGTGCCTGTTTCCCAAGCACCACCCGCAGGCTTGAATCGTTCATCACCATTGCGGCGCCATTCGCCGCACCCAACGTGACATCCTTCGCCACGATCACGCCGGAATTGGTTACCTGTGGGCCAACGAGAATGACCGCTCCCTGCGCAACGAGCTTGCCGTTGTTCGTCACACGTCCGTCTGCCTGGCCGGGATACAGATTGAGGCTCCGATAGTTGCCTCCGTATGGCTGCCCGCCGTCCATGAACTCCTGATCATGCATGTCCAGCGTCGACGCCACCAGACTCCCAACATCCACTTTCGCGCTCTTGCCGAACACAACCCCGGCCGGATTCACCACGAACACGCGCCCGTTAGCCTTCAGCGTGCCGTCGATTTGGGTCGGATTCGCGGTAGTCACACGGTTGAGCACAGCCGATGTAGCGCCCGGTTGATTGACAATCACCGACTGATCTTTGCCGATGTTGAAGTTCTTCCAGTTGACGATCATCTTGTCGCTCGACTGCGAAATCGTCGTCGTTTTGCCTTGCGTCTTGATCGCGCCGGCGCCCGCCGCTACGACACCGCCGTCCACGGCCCACGCAGTGCCCACGACTGCCATCAACATGGCTGGCAGCAGCGCCAGACGATAGTTCGGCGCCACCCCGCGCCCGATTGGCTCGCGGATACATTTCTTATTCATTCGTTGACCTTTTAAGAGAGCTAACTAAATTTCTCACGCGAACGCTGAGCGTCGCACGGCAGGCGTTCCAGCAATTGAAGTCGGAACGTAACCGCGTCGTAAGATTGTAGGGATACTCTCAGCCGAAGAACTTGAAGAAACGTCCGAACCTATGTGTGCTTTCGTCATCGGATAGACGGCGTTTCGCTCTCGCCAGAGTCATCCAGCGCCATCCGAAACCCCACCACGCCCGGATCTTCCGTCGGCGTCATCGTGAAGCCGCTCGCCCTTGCGAGCGCGATCATCGCGGTGTTCTCGCGCAGCGCCTCGCCCACCAGCCAATGCGTGCCGCGTGCCCGCGCATACCGGATGATCCGGTCCGTCAGCAAACGCCCGAGCCGTCGCCCTTTCTGATCCGAGCGGATCGCCACCGCGAACTCGGCCGTTTCGTTATCCGGATCGGCAACCGCCCGCACCACGCCGAGCGTGCGCGAAACGCCGGCTTCGTCCCGCACGGTCGCGATCAGCGCCATTTCGCGGTCGTAGTCGATCTGTGTCATGCGCGCGAGCTGCGAATGATCGAAGCTGCCGACCGCGCCGAAGAACCGCAAGCGCAAATCCTCAGGCGTCATCGCTTCGACGAAATCGTGATGCGCGGCCTCGTCTTCCGGGCGAATCGGCCGCACGGTCACACGCAGACCTTCCCAGTCGAGCGTCTCTTCGAAACGGCGCGGATACGGCACGATCGCAAGCCGGCTGCGTTTCGCCGCAATGCTGACGATCGGCTCAAGCACCGCGACGTGGTCGTCGTACACATTGAGCGTCAACGACAATCCGACGATCTCCTTCACATCGCACACCGCGTGCGACAGCGCCGTGAGCGCAGCGAGCGCCGGCTCGGGCGCGACGAGCCGCGCATAAGGCGACCGCGTGACGATGTCGCGTGCGAGAACCGGGTTCAGCGGCGGCAGGCCGTACACGCGCAACGGCTCGGAGACACCATCCGCGGATGGCGCCGTGAAGCGGAACACCGGGCCAAAGTTATCGTCGTCGTGAAGCGCGACCGCAATGCCGACTATCGGCTTGGCCTCATGCGCGCCGCCCGCTTCGTTTTCGACCCGAAGCCCGAACCGCTCCAATAGGCCCGCCGCGGCTTCGCCGGTTAGTTGGTGCTCACCTGCCGCGAGCGCCGCGCAAACTTGCGCCTGGGCGGCGTCGATTGCGTCGGGGACTTCGGCAGGCAAACCGTCGGGCGTCTGCATCAGCAATTCGCGCCCCATCCGATAATCGACGAGACGTGCGAACGCGCGGGCGAGCCGCTGCGGCGTCGTGTGAACCGGAATGCCCTGCGCGTGCAACGCATCGCGCGTAGCCGCATCCACGCCGCCAAAGAAACAGGCGAGCAGACCGCGATAGGCGAACCGCTGATTCGCGATCAACGCCTGCGCGACCTCGTCGACCGGCGCGCTATGCGTCGATGCATGCACGACGAAAGCCGTGCCGGTGCCGCGATGTTGCGCCAGCAGCTTTAGCGCCGTGCCGAAATGCTCGGGACGCGCGTCGTCGCCGAGTTGCAGCGGATTGCCGCCGATCACGTTCGGCAACGCTTGCTGCAATGCCTGCGATGCTTCGTCCGGCCACGGCGCGAGCGTATCGCCGGCGGCGGCGAAGGCGTCGCAGGCCAATGTTGCGAGGCCGCGGTCGCTCGTAATCAGCGTCGCCGTCGCGCCCGCCGCGACGCGGCCCACGCCGAGCGTCTCGATTTCGTCGAGCAAATCGTCGAGCGCGTCCACGCGGACCATGCCCGCGCGGCGGAACGCAGCAGTGTAAAGCGCGTCCGCCGGATCGGCGCGGCCCGAACGCAGTGCGAGCACCGGCTTGTTGCGCGCCGCCGCGCGAGCCGCCGACATGAACTTGCGCGCCGCCCGCACGCTGTCGAGTTCAAGCAGAATCGCGCGCGTGCCGGGATCGCTCGCCAGATAGTCGAGGACGTCGCCCGCGTCGACATCAGCCTCGCCGCCCAGCGCGACCGCGTGCGAAAAACCGAGGCCGCGCGCGTGCGCCCAGCCGAGTACGGCATTGGTCAGCGCATTCGATTGCGACACCCACGCGACGCCGCCCGCCTTCACCGTGCACGACGGCGCGCCGAAATGCGCGCGCAGCGCCGGCGACACGACGCCGAGACTACCCGGCCCGACGATCCGCAACAGATGCGGCCGCGCCGCCGAAAGCGCATGCCGCAACGCGAGCCGGTCGTCATCGCAGCGTGCTTCGCCGACGATAATCGCCGCGCGCGTGCCCAAGCCGCCGAGCTTGTGAATGATCGAAGGCCAGGTCGCGGGCGGCGTGCAGATCAGCGCGACGGTCGGCGCTTGAGGCAAGTCGCCGGCATCGGCGATCACGGCGTGGCCGTTGAGCGTGTGGTACTTCGGATTGACGGGCCACAGCGGGCCGTCGAAGCCGCCTTCCAGGAGCCGCGCCCACACCATCGCGCCGGTGCTGCCCGGCCGCTCGGAAGCGCCGATCACGGCGACGGATTTCGGTCGGAACAACGCGTCGAGATTGCGAACGGTCACAGGCGCTCCGCAGATGAAAGGGCGCGCCGCTCGGGCGTCGACGCGCGCGTCTTCGTCAGGATAGGCGAAGTGGAGCGATCGCGCGGCGCTTCTCGAACGCAAGCCTTGGCCGCCGTCAATCGACGCTTGATTAACGCGACCGCGCGCCGGGATTTTTTTAGCGTGCGCAGGCAAAATACCGCGCTTCAGTGCGACAATCGCAGACGATCCGCGCGCCTTCCCATCGGCCGCACTGCCCCGGATGTCAAAGAATCAGAAGGTGATGTATGCGACGCTTGCCATCGCTCATCGCGTTGCGCTTTTTCGAGGAAACCGCGCGCCACATGAGCTTTAACCGCGCGGCGAGCGCACTGTGCGTGACGCAAGGCGCCGTCAGCCGGCAGATCAAGCTGCTCGAGGAATCGCTCGGCGCGAAGCTGTTCGAGCGCGACCACAAGGGCATCCGTCTGACGCCGGTGGGCGTGCAGTTTCTGCCTTGCCTGTCCGACGCATTCGATACGATCGAGCGCGGCTTCCGTCAGATCACCGCGGCCAAGGGCCGGCGCCGTCTCGTGGTTGCCGTGCCGCCCACGTTCGCGACGCAGTGGTTCTCGCCGCGGCTCGGTTCGCTGGCCGACGAAATGCCCGACGTCGAATTGTCGATCCGCACTGAGCCCACCACGGACTGTCATTGCAATATCCGCTTTGGCCGGCACGCACTGGCCGATACGCATTCCGAATTGCTGATGACCGAGCGCCATGTGCTCGTGGGTGCGCCGAGGTTGCTCGGCGAGCCGCTCGACAGGCTGCTCGAACACATGCCCGCGCTGCATGTGCTGCACAACGACGCAAGGCTCGACCTATGGCCGAACTGGCTCGCCACAGCGGGGCTGCCCGCGCGTTACGCGGAAAACGGCATTGAATTCTCGACGCTCGAACAGGCGATTCGCGCGGCGCGCAAGGGCGCGGGACTGGCTATCGTCGACAGGAACATGATCGTCGAGGAACTCGCGGACGGCAGTCTTGCGCGCTTCTCGGATGTGGAAGTGGCCGGCCCGTTCGGCTACTGGCTCGACGTCGCGCCGCAGCACGCCGCGCTTGAATACGTGCAGGCGTTTGCGGCCTGGCTGCGGGAAGAAGTATTGAAGATGGGCTGATGAAGCGGTGGTGCGGCGGCAGTGCCCATGCAGGCAATGAGCCCGCAATAGAATTGAAAAAGCCGCGTGGGCATGACTGCACCACGCGGCTTTTTGTTGTTGCGTAAGTTTGTTACGTAAGCCGCTGTGAGCTCGCGGCCCGCCTGCGTTACATCGCCTTCTTGAACGGCGCGCCCGAATGCTCGCGCAACTCGTTGAACACGATCTTCGGCCACGCCTTTTGCGCGACTTCGATTTCCGAGACATGCGAAGCGAGATACGTCGGTGCGTCGGATGCGTCGAGCGCGATTCGCGCCGCGTATGAATCGGTGAAGCGACGCAGTTCGGCGGGATCGTCGCAAGTGACCCAGCGCGACATGCGGTAGCGCGCGGGCGCCATGCGCACATCGACCTTGTACTCAGTCGACAGCCGATGCGACACCACCTCAAACTGCAGTTGCCCGACTGCGCCCAGGATCATCAAGCCGCCCACTTCCGGACGGAACACCTGGATCGCGCCTTCCTCGCCGAGTTGCTTCAACGCTTCGCCAAGCTGCTTGGCGCGCATCGGATCGACCACTTCGACGGTCTGAAAAATTTCCGGTGCAAAGAACGGCAGCCCGACGAATTGCAGAGCCTCGCCTTCGGTCAACGTATCGCCGAGACTCAGCGTGCCGTGATTCGGAATACCGATGATGTCGCCCGGATACGCCTCGCTCACGGTCTCGCGCCGCTGCGACAGAAACGTCACTACGTTATTCGCGCGGAATGTCTTGTTGGAACGCGTCACCTTCACGGCCATGCCGCGCTCGAAACGCCCCGAACACACGCGGATGAACGCCACGCGGTCGCGGTGCGCCAGGTCCATGTTCGCCTGCACCTTGAACACGACGCCGGTGAACTTCGGCTCGTCGGGCATCACCGGACGCTGCACGGTCATGCGCATCGACGGCGGCGGCGCCAGGTCGACGAGCGCGTCGAGAATTTCCTTCACGCCGAAGTTGTTGATCGCGGAGCCGAACAGCACCGGCGACTGCTGACCGGCAAGAAACTGCTCGCGGTCGAAATCGGGCGTGGCGCCGGTAATCAGATCGATCTCTTCCTTCGCCTTCACCCAGCTTTGGCCGAAGCGGCGTTCGCCTTCCTCGCTGCTCAGCGCCTGCAGCGTTTCGACGTCGCCGCCCGCCTTATCTTGCCCGGCGCGGAACACGCGAACCTGATCGCGCTGAATATCGTAGACGCCCTGGAAATCCTTGCCCATGCCGATCGGCCACGTGAACGGCACCGCCGCCACGCCCAGATGCTGTTCGATTTCGTCGAGCAGGTCGAGCGGCTCGCGCACTTCACGGTCGAGCTTGTTGATGAACGTGACGATCGGCGTCTTGCGGCTGCGGCAGACTTCGAGCAGCTTGAGCGTTTGTGCTTCGACGCCGTTCGCGCCGTCGATCACCATCACCGCGGCATCGACCGCGGTCAGCACGCGGTACGTGTCTTCGGAGAAGTCTTCGTGGCCCGGCGTGTCGAGCAGGTTGATCACCGCGTCGCCGTACTCGAACTGCATCACCGAGCTGGCCACGGAAATGCCGCGCTGCTTCTCGATCTCCATCCAGTCGGATGTCGCGTAGCGATTGCTCTTGCGGCCCTTCACGGTGCCGGCGATCTGAATCGCGCCCGAGAACAGCAGCAGCTTTTCGGTCAGCGTGGTTTTACCCGCGTCCGGGTGGGAAATGACCGCGAAGGTGCGGCGGCGTTTGAGTTCGGAGACTGACATCGGGTCTGGCGGTCACGGATAGGGGTTCGGCGGTCTTCGGAAGCGGCTGGCTTCCGGGCTGCCGCGCGTGGCGCGGCGGCGTCGAGCTGCGGGAGTCGGGTCGGGAACCCGCATCACTATGGCAACCGGGCCGCGTCGGAAAACAGGTCGGGAACGAGCGTTCGACAATACGGATAATCGCCAGCGCAGAACAGCGCAGGGAACGAATGATACACGCCGGGACGCCGGACGTGGGAAAGCCGCCCGCGAGGGGCGGCTGTCTGGGGAGGGGGATTGGGGAGGCGGAGAGTGCGTTAGGTCGTTGCAGTGGTCCGCGGGCGGTCGTGCCTTCGTGCCGTAGTGGTCGCCGTGGCGAGCGGAACTTGGCGCCGGCCACCGGGCAGTTCGCGCGGCTCGCGGTTCGCGGCTCGCGGTTCGCGGTTCGCGGCGCCCGGCGCCCGGCTTCCGAGTTCCGGCCCCCGCTCCCGGCAAATACGCCCTACCCGCCGCTCGCCTGGTTCAACGTCAAATGCTTCGTTTCAGGCGCCCACGCGATCGACACAACCATGCCGACGAGCAGCACCGCCGCCAGCACGATCATCGTGACGTGAAACCCGAAGCCGGCAATGCCGAGCGGCAGCAGGAACGTGCCCACCGCCGAGCCCAGCCGGCTGCACGCAATAGCCAGTCCGACGCCGCACGCGCGCACTTCGGTCGGAAAGCACTCCGGCGGGAACACGCCGACAAGATTCGAGAACGCCGACATGGTCAGCGTGAAAATGCCGAACGCGACGATCATCGCGAGCGTCGCCGACTCCGGCAGCACGCTCAACGCGATCAGCGAAACGCACGTCACCGCGAACGAGCCGATCAGGAAAACACGCCGCGACAGCTTGATGGTCAGCCAGATCCCAATCAGTGCGCCAAGCACGAGAAAGCCGTTCAGCAGCAGATCCGCGCCGGAATCGTTGTTCAGGTGAATCGCTTTCAGGATGGTCGGCAGGAACGTGTAAATTGCGAAGTACGGAATGACGAGACACACGAAAAACGCGCAGTTGAAAATCGTCCGGCGAATCAGGTCTTTTTCGAAGAGACGCATGAACCCGCTAGCCGTTTGCGCGTGTTCGTCGTGCACGCCGTCGAGCGTCACGTTTTCGCCAAAGTGCTTCAGCACGACCGACTTCGCCTCCGCAACGCGGCCCTTGCCGAGCAGCCAGCGCGGCGACTCCGGCGTGCCCATGCGCGCGACCAGCACGATCACCGCAGGAATACCCGCTGAAGCAAGCAACCAGCGCCACGCATCGGGCGACGCATCGGCGTAATGCATGCCCAGCACGTTTGCGACCACATAGCCGACGGTCCATATCACGCTGAACGACCCAAGCAATGTTCCGCGATGCTTGCGCGGCGAGAATTCCGCGAGAATCGCATGTCCGACGGCGAAGTCGCCGCCCATGCCGAAGCCGATCAGCACGCGCAGCAAGCACAGTTCGAAAGGCGAGTGCACGTAGAACTGCGCAAAAGCTGCCACGGTGATGATGACAAAGCTCATCAGGAAAATTTTCTGCCGGCCGAGCCGGTCCGACAGCCAGCCGAACACGAGGCTGCCGAGAAAAATGCCCATCAGCGCGGAGCTGCCGATCATGCCCATCCAGAAGGCGTCGATCGGCATCTGACGATTCATCGCGGCGAGCGCGTAGCCGATGGTGCCGAGCGCGAATCCCTCGGTGAAGTGCGCGCCGAACGTGAGGCCCGCAATCTTGACGTGAAAGGCGTTCAGCGGCACGTCGTCGATGGAAACGGCGCGCGTCGCGGACGACGCCGCAGCGGGGAACGCAGGCGCGAGGCCGAGCGCACTTGCCTGGATATCCTGATTATTCATCTTGTCTCCTGTGATTGTTCTGAGCGGCGGATGCCGCGTAACGACATCCGCCAACGGTCTAACGATCAGCGCCCCAAGCCGCCCATCATCATGTACTTAAGCTCGGTGTATTCATCGAGTCCGTACTTCGACCCTTCGCGGCCAAGGCCCGATTGCTTCACGCCGCCAAACGGCGCGACTTCGGTGGACACAATCCCTTCGTTAATGCCGACCATGCCGCTTTCGAGCGCCTCGCCGACACGCCACGCGCGCGCCAGATCGCGCGTGTACAGATAGGCCGAGAGTCCGAACGGCGTTGCGTTGGCAGCGGTAACGGCTTCGTCTTCGGCCTTGAAGCGAAAGCACGCGGCGACCGGCCCGAAGGTTTCTTCTTGCGCGATCAGCATCGAACTCGATGCATCGACGAGAACCGTCGGCTCATAAAAGGTGCCGCCCAGCGCGTGCCGCTTGCCGCCGGTCAACACCTTGGCGCCCTTCTGCAATGCGTCGGCGACGTGCGCTTCGACCTTGCTCAACGCAGCCTGATTGATCAGCGGACCCTGTTCGACGTCGCCTCGCAACGCGTCGCCCACGCGCATCTTGCGCGCGGCCTGTGCGAGTGCCTGCGTGAACGCATCGTAGACGCCGTCCTGCACATAGAAGCGATTAACGCACACGCAGGTTTGCCCGGTGTTGCGAAACTTTGAAGCCATCGCGCCTTGCACGGCGGCGTCGATGTCGGCATCGTCGAAAACGATGAACGGCGCATTGCCGCCAAGCTCGAGCGAGAGCTTCTTCAACGTATCCGCCGACTGCTTCGCGAGCAATTTGCCCACGCGCGTCGAGCCGGTGAACGACAGCTTGCGCACCACGTCCGATTCGGTGAGCGCGCCGCCGATCGCGACGGCATCGCCGGAAACGATGTTGAACACGCCCGGCGGAATGCCCGCTTTCGCGGCCAGCACGGCCAGTGCAAGCGCGGACAACGGCGTTTCTTCCGATGGCTTGAGCACCATCGTGCAACCGGCCGCGAGCGCGGGACCGGCCTTGCGCGTGATCATCGCGAGCGGGAAATTCCACGGCGTGATGGCCGCGACGACGCCCACGGGTTCGCGCGTCACGATGATCTTCGCGTTCGGATTCGGGCTCGGAATCACGTCGCCATAGGCGCGCTTCGCTTCCTCCGCGAACCATTCGAAAAAGCTCGCCGCATAGCCGACTTCGCCGCGCGCTTCCGCAAGCGGCTTGCCTTGTTCGCGCGTCAACAGCTCGGCCAGCGCATCGCGATGCTCGAGCATCAACTCGCCCCAACGCCTGACGCGCGGGCCGCGCTCTTTCGCGGTCAACAAGCGCCACGCGGAAAGCGCGCGCTCGGCAGCAGCAATGGCTTGCACCGTCTCGGCCGCGCCGCCCTTCGCGACTTGCGCGATCACTTCGCCTGTCGCGGGATTGCGGACCGGATAGGTCTCCGCGCTTTCATACCACTCGCCGCCGATGTAATGCCCGGTTCGAAGAAGTTCGCTCATGCCGCTTTCTCCAGGTTTTCGACGAACGCGCCTTGAGCAAGCCGCGGCGCGCGCGCAATGCGCTTGCCGGCGGTGTAATCGTTGATCAGATCGCACGGTGTGTAATTGCGTTCGAGTTCGAACAGCTCGTCGTCGGAGAGCGTCGTGCCGAGCGCGGCGAGCGCGCTGTCGAACTGCGCCGGCGTATCGGCGCCGACCAGCATGCTCGCTACGCCTTCGTGGTTGAGCACCCATGCCTGCGCGATCTGCGCCGCGGACACGCCGCGCCGCGCGGCGACGCGCGCGACCGACGCCGCGATTTCGCGCGACACGTTATCGCCGTACATTTGCGCGGTGAAGAAGTCGGTCTGAGTGCGCGTCGAGTTGGCGTCGCTCGTCAACAGGCCGCGCGCGAGCGGGCTGAACACCGACACGCCGACTCCCTGATCCTGGCAATACGGGATCATCTCGCGCTCTTCTTCGCGATACGCCAGATTCAACTGCAACTGCATGTTGATCGGCTTATGCCAGCCGTTGCGCTCGCAGACCTGCATGATCTTCGCGAACTGCCACGTGTACATGGTCGATACGCCGATATAGCGCGCCTTGCCCGCGCGAACGATATCGTTCAGCGCACTCATGGTTTCCTCGACCGGCGTGTTCACGTCGAAGAAATGCAGCATGTAGATGTCCACGTAGTCCATGCCGAGGCGCGCGAGCGAGCCGTCGATGCCGTCCATGATGTGCTTGCGCGAATGGCCGCCGGCGTTCTGATAGACGCCCATGTCGTAGCCGACCTTCGTCGTCACGACGATTTCCTCGCGGCGCGCGAGGCGCTTCAGAATGCGGCCCACGACTTCTTCGCCGACGCCCGTCGAATAGAAATCGGCGAGGTCGATGAAATTGACGCCGGCTTCGAGCGCGTGTCGAACGATGGGCTCGCTGCGCGCTTCGTCGAAAATCCACGGCTTCCAGTGCGGCGTGCCCATGTTCATCGTGCCGAGGCACAAGCGCGAAACCTTCAGACCGGATTGGCCGAGGCGAATGTATTCCATGAAACCTGTCTCCTTGTAGTTCGGATGCGGCGCGTGCGGTCGGCGCCGCGCTCCGCGTGTGGTCAGCGTTGTTTCGGCGTGTAGAAGGGATTCGAGACGTCGCGCGCGGCCGCGAACACTTCGTCGCGATGCGGCAGCCCTTTCATCGCCGCGACAATGGCGTTCCTGCACGCGCGGTAGTTGTTTTCGAAGACGGCGTCGAGGTCGTCGGTGGCCGGATTGACCCAGTTCGCCGACACGACCACCCAGTCGTTCTCCGCTTCGGCCGGGAGCGTGCCGTTCTCGAGCGACTCGGCCACTGCCTTCGCGATGCCCGCCTGCGACGCGCCCCACGTCGCGTTGCCGTGAAACTCGCTGCCGATCTGCGCCTTGTTCACGTAGAGCGTCAACGGCTTGGTCGGCACGCCCGGCCGCGCGATGACGACGAACGGCGCGTGACCCGCCGAAGGCGTCGCCAGCGCCGTCGCGAAGGCTTGCCCCGCGGGACCGTTGCGCGGGCCGACCAGCACGTTGATATGCGCGAGGTTCACGCCCGGCCCTTCGAATCCTTCGCCGATAAAGAGTTGTTTGTCCGCCGATACGCTCATGGTCTTTCCGTCGAGTTAAGTGGATGACCGATTGTGGCGTTCGGCGTCCGCGACCATGTATCGATGAGTTTTGATCCGGGGTATGAGGCGAACTCAACTCCGGGTTTGTCCCGACGAGTGCGGACGAACGTTACGACGCATCGCGTTGCCCGTGACGACGCGCGCAAAGGTGAGGGTTTTCGGGACTAGCAGCGACGAGGCGCGCAGGACAGCGAAAGGTGAGCATCCGCGAACTGCATATTGCACCGACAATACCGCGCGAGGCGCCCGCCGACGCCTATCCGCGAGAGACCGATGGACGCAACCGGAGCTTCGCGCGATTCTTCGCACAGCCTGGGAATGCCCGCCAGCAAAGGCTGGCGCGGGTTTGCGGCGCGTCGGTGAGACCCGACGCTTGCGCCGGGCTCACCTCGCGGCCGGTGCGCGCCGCGGAGAAACCAGGCTCACCGAAGCAATGCCGCCAGGTGCAAGCCGCCGTTTCCTATTCACCAGTCGAATTGGGAATTTGAAGCAAAGGTGAGCGTTTTCGGGACTTGCGCAGCGGTGCGAAAAAAGCCGCGGGCATCGTCACCTGAGAGTGATGGGTCACGCAATGCGCGCTACGCGTCGATCAGATAACGATCGCGATTCTTGCCCGCAAGCCAGCCCGGCGAACGGCCACGCCCGCTCCACGTCTCGCCGGTTTTCGGGTTGCGATACTTGGCGACCGCAGCGCCTTTGCTCGCCGCCGTACGAGTTTTCGCGAAGCCGAGTTCCTCGGCCGTCAGGTCGTACTCGGCAATCTTCTGCTTGATGTCGGCGATAGCTTGCGCGATCTCCTTTTCGCGAGCCGCCGCGACTTCCTTGTGAAGCTTTTCGAGCTGAGCGGTCAACTGCTTGTAAGAGGCCATGACGAAATGCTCCCATTGATTGTGGCGGACCGACTTGCGGACGCTATCAGACCAAAAAACGCTGGAAAGAGAAAGCCCGTCATCGTGCGGCGCTTGAACGAGCGGCGGACCATCGGCGAGGCGCGCGCTCAATCATCAATTGCATCGTACACGCGACGTTCGAAGGCGACTGCCATGGGAAACGGATCGATTGAACGGCGCTGAATCAGCATGACGCCGATAAGATCTTCCACCGGATCGGCGAACCAGCTCGTGCCAAAAGCGCCGGGCCAACCGAAAGAGCCGATCGAACGATAGCCTTGCGGCAACTGCTGCGCGGGATCGTCGACGATCGACAAGCCGAGGCCGAAACCCTGACCCGCCCACATCGCATGACCGAACGCCGGCAGGCGGCGCTGCTCGCGCGTCAGAAAGTTCGAACGCATCAGGTCGACCGAGCGATGCGACAGCAAGCGCGTGTCGCCGACGCGTCCGCGCCGCAACAGCAACTGCGCGAATTGCAGATAGTCCTGCGCGGTGGAAACGAGCCCGCCGCCGCTTTGAAAACGCGCCGGATTCGCCCAACGGCTCGCCGACGCGTGATCCTCGACCACGCGCCGCCGCGTGCCGGCATCGACGCCATAGGCAGTGGCCAGGCGGGCGAGCTGCGGCTCGGGCACCCAGAAAGCGGTGTCACGCATGCCGAGCGGCTCGAAAATCCGCGTGCGGAAAAACTCGCCCAGCGGCATGCCGGTCACTCGTGTGATCAATGCGCCGAGCACGTCGGTGGCGACGCTGTAGTGCCAGCGCGAGCCGGGCTGAAACATCAATGGCAATTCGGCGATGCGCGCGAGCCACGCGCTCACATCGCCGCGCGCGTCGAGACCGTTGAAGGCGGCCGCATAGGCTTCGGCTAGCGGCCCGGTCGCCGTGAAGTGATAAGCGAAGCCCGCGCGATGAGTCAGCAAGTCGAGCACGGTCAGCGGCGCGCGCGCCGGGTCGGTTTGATCGAGCGGGCCGCCGGGGTCGCGCAGCACGCGCGGCGCGGCGAATTCAGGCAGCCACTGCGCGATCGGCGCGTCGAGCGTGAGCCGGTCTTCTTCCACCAGCATGAGGATGGCGGCACTCGTCACCGGCTTGGTCATCGACGCGATGCGAAACAGCGTATCGCGCTCCATCGGCAATGACGCGGCTTCGTCGCGCAGGCCGAGCGGCTCGAAGTAAGCGGTTGCGCCGCGCCGCCAGACGAGCGCGACGACGCCGGCCACATCGCCTCGTTCGACGTAGCCCTGCAACGTACCCGTCAGCACCGCGAGCCGAGGCGATGAAAATCCCACTGCTTGCATATCGATGTTGTCCGGCCTGGCTTCGTCGATGGATCGTAATGAGGCGAAAAACCGCTGCCGACAGCAGAGGCTATCGCCTCAGGCTTTTTGGCGCTCCTCGAGTGCGGCGAGCGCGGCATTCAGCCGTTTGATGCGATTGACTTGCGTTGGCACGCGAACCGCGCCGGAAACCGAATCGATGCGATTGCGCCAATAAGACAGCGGTATTCGGTCTTCAGCGGAAATGTGTGAAATGACGTGTTCTAGATGTCGGATGTCTTTTTCGAGTTGATGGTGATTCATTCGTTTCCCCGGAATGCTCGTTGACTTAATTCGAAACGCAACGTTAAGCACAGATTGTGCCGCTCTCAAAGCCTGTTTTTTCTTGGTCGGCAAGTTCTTCCCGCCTTTTGCCGATTGGCCTCCCTATCCGGCAAAAGCTGCTGATCGCATGCGTTAGCGAACCTGTGAAAATAGAATACTGCCGCTTAATTCAGGGTTCCGTTACCTTCCGCACCGACTTCACTCCAGTGCGAAAAAATACAGTGACTTTTTATTGCTGTCGATCCGTTCGGAATAAATCTTGTCAAATCGAAATTCATTATGCGGCGCGCATAGTGGAACTTCCTTCGTCTGACCGCATTAGAAGCATATATTTATGACGCGGATGCACGTATCGAGAAACGCGCACGTGGAGTAATGAGGAGAGCGCAGACAACGGCGCGCGGATTAAGCCGCTTTTTAAAGGAAGGCGAGCGCAGCCCGTCGACGGGTTGCGAATCGCAGAAGATAGTGCAAGTCCGGCCGCGCGCCGCATGACGCGGCGCGCATCGCGTTACTTCGCGCGGCAGGCGTAGATCAGGCTAAGCGTGCCGTTACTCGTGGATTGGCGCACGGTGTCGAACGCGCCGCCGCTGCAGCTTGCGGCCGCCTGCTGCGCGCAGGAGTCGGAACCCGCGGGGCATTCGACCAGCGTCGTCGGGCGGCCGTCCGACAGAAACAGCGGCGCGCTGCTGCCGCAGCCGCCCAGCGCGGCGCCGGCTGACACCGCCAGCATCAGGCCGAGATAGCGCGCAAGGAAAGAGAAGCTCCGGTTCATATGAAACCCCGATCACGTCTTGTTTTTCGATCACGCGATTGTGCCACGCAGCCATGACGCTGCGTGACAGGATGCAGGCCCGCTCCGCTCAAACCTGGATGCCGTGTGCCGCGATCTTCTTGTACAGCGTCGCGCGCCCCATGCCGATTTGCGCAGCGGTCTCGATCACGCGCCCGCCGTTCGCGCGCAACGCATCGCTCAGGAAGCGCTTTTCGAACGCCGCCATCGCGTCGCTCCATGACGATGGCTCGCGCGCCGCATCCGCGCCGCTCGCAGCCGTCTGTGATGAGCCGTCCGGCGTCTGCGCCGTCGCGCCTTGCGCGCCGCTCTGTCCCGAACCGATGAACGGCGCAAGCGCGCGCGCGTCGATCCGCTCGCTGTCCGACAGCATCACCGCGCGCTCCAGCGTATTGCGCAACTCGCGCACGTTGCCTGGCCACGCATACGAGCACAAGAGGCGCAATGCGTCGTCCTGCAATTCGTAGTGGCTGCCGCCGCGTGCCTGCGTCGACAGGTCCTCGAGCATTGCGTACGCGAGCGCTTCAATGTCCGACGTGCGCTCGCGCAGCGGCGGCGCATGAATCGTCAGCACGTTCAGCCGATAGAACAGATCGGCACGGAAACGGCCCGCCGCGACCAGCGCCGGCAAATCCGCGGAGGTGGCCGCGATGATCCGCACGTCGGCGCGCACGATCCGGTTGGAGCCGAGCGGCTCGAACTCCTTGTCCTGCAGCACGCGCAGCAGTTTGCCCTGCAAAGGCAGCGGCATGTCGCCGATCTCATCGAGAAAAAGCGTGCCGCCGTTCGCCAGTTCGAACTTGCCGACCCGTCCCTTGCGATCCGCGCCCGTGTAGGCGCCAGGCGCCGCGCCGAAGAATTCGACTTCGAGCAGGGTGTCCGGGATCGCCGCCACGTTGACGGTCACGAGCGGCTGATTCGCGCGAGCCGAGCCGCCGTGGATCGCATGCGCGAGCAATTCCTTGCCGGTGCCGGTCTCACCCAGTAAAAGCACCGGCGATTCGAGCTGCGCCGCGCGGCGCGCCTGGCGCTTCACTTCGAGACTGGCCGCGCTGGTGCCGACGAAGCTGCCGAACGTGTACTTGGCTCGGCGTGCCTGCGCGAGCGACTGACGCGTCGCGATCAATTCTTCCTGCACGCGAGAGTAGTGGGAGAAAAGCGGCGTGAGCGCCTTCAACTCGTCGAACAGCGCGAAGCCGACAGCACCGACCGTCGCGCCGGCGTCGTCCTTCAGCGGAAGACGCGTGACCACGAGCGGCTCGCGGTCCGTTTCGAGAATGTCGAGCAGAATCGGCTTGCCGGTTTTGACGACCTCGCGCATCAGGCTGTTTGGAATCACCGCTTCGCAATCGCGGCCAATCGCCTGCTCGGGGTCGGCAAAGCCGAAGCGCGCCGCATAGCGCTTGTTGATCCACACGACGCGCGCGTCGGCGTCGACGATAAACGTGCCTTCGCTGAAGTTCTCGAATGTGCGGAAGAGGGAATCCATCGCGCGGCGCAGCACGTCGCCGTAGATGGCGGGAAGTCCCGCCCAGTCGTTCATCATGTTGTCGATGTCTCCGGCTATCGTTCTATTTGTCGCTTGTCTCTTTTCGTGGACAAGCTTATCTCAAGGTGGAGATCGCCGACAAGCCCATCGCCATGCGGATTTCGTGTCAATACCGGACACACTTCGCACGATTGACGTCCCCGTTTGGAGACGTTTGGGTACAATCGGCGGCGCCACGTCTCCCGGTTTTGCCGGCTTTTGGCCCGCCGCGTCAGCGCGCGAGCCGATGCCGGCCGCATGGCATGGAACCTGCGTTCGCGGGCGCCATGCCGTCGTCAGCGGGAGACGGCGTACACGTAGAACAAACCAAGCTTCTGGAGACTCAATGTCCTTTGTCATCGTCCTTGCCGCGCTGGCGTTTCTGATGTTCGCCGCGTATCGCGGCTACAGCGTTATCCTTTTCGCGCCGATCGCCGCGCTCGGCGCCGTCCTTCTGGTCGATCCCGCCGCCGTCGCGCCCGTGTTCACGGGCATCTTCATGGAGAAGATGGTCGGCTTCGTCAAACTGTATTTCCCGGTCTTTCTGCTCGGCGCCGTGTTCGGTAAGGTCATCGAACTGTCCGGCTTCTCGGAGTCGATCGTGGCGGCCGCGATTCGCTATATCGGCCGCTCCCGCGCCAATGCGGTGATCGTCGCGGTGTGCGCGCTGCTCACCTACGGCGGCGTCTCGCTGTTCGTCGTGGTGTTCGCGGTGTACCCGTTCGCCGCGGAGCTGTATCGCCAGAGCAATATTCCGAAGCGCCTGATGCCCGGCGCCATCGCACTCGGCGCATTCTCGTTCACGATGGATTCGCTGCCGGGCACGCCGCAAATTCAGAACATCATCCCGACGACGTTCTTCAAGACGACGTCGTGGGCCGCGCCCGCGCTGGGCGTGATCGGCTCGCTGTTCATCATCGTGGTGGGTCTCACCTATCTCGAGTGGCGCCGCCGCTCGGCGATGGCAACCGGCGAAGGCTACGGCACGGAACTCGTCAACGAGCCGGAGCGCGTCGAGTCGAAGCAACTGCCGCATCCGTTGCTGGCCATTGCGCCGCTGGTTCTGGTGGGCGTCGCCAACTTCTTCCTGACTCGCTGGATCCCCGACGCGTACGGCACGTCGTACACCGTCGCGCCGGATATTTTGCCGGGCGTTCACACGCCGCTCACCACGACGATCAAGACCGTGCTGGGAATCTGGGCTGTCGAAGGCGCGCTGCTTCTCGGCATCGTCATGGTTGTGGTCACGGCGTTCGGCCGCGTGCGCGAGCGTTTTGCGATCGGCACGAAGGCCGCGGTGGCGGGCGCGCTGCTGGCGTCGCTGAATACGGCGTCGGAATATGGTTTCGGCGGCGTGATCGCCGCGTTGCCCGGCTTCGTCCTGGTCAGCGACGCGCTGAAGAGCATTCCGAATCCGCTCGTCAATGCGGCCGTGTCGGTCAGTTCGCTGGCGGGCATCACCGGTTCGGCGTCGGGCGGCATGAGCATCGCGCTGGCGGCCATGTCGGACGTGTTCATCAAGGGTGCGGAGGCGGCGCATATTCCCATGGAAGTGCTGCACCGCGTGGTCGCAATGGCGAGCGGCGGCATGGACACGCTGCCGCATAACGGCGCGGTGATCACGCTGCTGGCGGTGACCGGGTTGACGCACCGTCAGTCGTATCGCGACATTTTCGCGGTGACGGTCATCAAGACGCTGGCGGTGTTCTTCGTGATCGCCGTTTATTACACGACGGGGCTGGTTTAAGAAGGGCTTGGGCGGGTTCAGGGACTGCTGGTCCTGAACCCGCCTATCAGCATCTGGCGCGCTAACTTCTCCTGCAAAATCGCGATCCACGCGGTGGCGAATCCCGGTAGCGGATTCTCGCGAAGCGTGGTTATCCGGTTGACGGACCGGACTTGCGTCCGATCCATCACGGCACTTACCACTGATACGAAGCACCCACGCCAAACGTCGTGTCACCCGCGCTGGTGCCCGCGCCGGCCTTCATCTTCAGGTTGTCATTGATACGCGCCGAGATGCCGAGCGCCACAGCCTGCGCACCCTTGTACGAACCGCCGCCGATACCGACCGCGATCCTTTTGTCCTCATCGACGTCCGGGATCATCGTCAGCGCGGTGGCTGCCGCAATACCCGAGTAAGCGCTCCTGGCGACCTGGTTGACGCTTTTCTGCACCGAGTTGATCTGCTGATCGACGTAGGTCTTTGCCGTCATGCCGGCCGGCAGATTGCCGATCGCGTCGTTCAACTGACCAAAGTTGACTGCGTCGTGCGTCGCCGTACCGGCTGCGACGTTGGCGACCTGGCGCTGGTTCGTTGCCGAGCCCACCGACACCGTGTTGTCGCGGTCTGCCACCGAGTCGGAACCCAGCGCAACCGAACCCTTGCCGGTCGCCTGAGTATTGGCGCCGATCGCAGTTGCACCTTCACTGCTTGCGTTGGCATTGTTGCCGGCTGCAATCGACTGCTTGCCGCCGGCATTGGCGCTGGCACCCATCGCAGTCGAATACGAGCCGGTTGCGCTAGCCATCTGCGTGTCCCGGTTGCCGTCTGCTGCGAACATCGGGTTGCTGCCTGCTTTGGCAATGTCCGTCGCCGTCGAGATCGCTGCGTTCATCTGGTCGACGTTGACTGCGTGGTTACCGGACGTACCTGCCGCCACGTTGCGGATTCGTGATTGCGCCCGTCGTCGTGTCGTAGGTCGAACCGCCGCCCAGCGACGAGGCCGTGCTCGTGCCGATCTGGTTGACCTTCGCATCTTCCGACTGCAACTGGCTCACATTCACTGCATCGGTCGCATTCTGACCTGCTGCGACGTTCGTGATGCGACGCTCTGCACCTGAAGCGCCTACCGACACTTCGCCGCCTGCCGCCGTGGCTGCCGAGATTGCGCTGCCGCCCGGGTTGAAGCCTGCCGTCGTCAGCGTGCTCGAGCTGGCCACTGAGTTGGAGCCGAGCGCTACCGAGTTCATCGTCGTCGCCTGAGCGTTGCCGCCAATCGCCACCGCATCCGTACCCGTTGCCGACGAATCGGCCAGCGTCGAGTTAGTGTTGAAGTACTTGATGCCGCCACCGTTCACGATGTTGTTCACCGTGTTGTTGATGTTGGTGACATTGCCCGCCAGGTTTGCGACGTTGTTGTTGGTGTTCGACACGTTCAGGTTCGTCGCGTACAACTGCGAACCGTTCACTGCGTCCGTGCTCGTGGCGCTCAGATCACCAGCCGTGACACCCGTCAACGTACGCGTGCCTGCCGTACCCGTGAAGTTCACCACCGTACCGCCGGTATCCTTCGCCACCGTGACGTTGCGCGACGCCGGGTCCTGCTGCACCAGGCCGATCGTACCGTTGTTGATGTTCTGCGTCAGGCTGCCGATGTTCGTGGTGTTCTGCGTGGTACGGCCGTCCAGGTTGGTAAGCGCGTCACCCACGTTGTTGACGGTCGTGCCGCCCACGGAGTACGTCGGGTTCGTGATCGTGCCCGTCGTGGTGTCGTAGGTCGAACCGCCACCCAGCGACGACGCCGTGCTCGTGCCGATCTGGTTGACCTTCGCGTCTTCCGACTGCAACTGGCTCAGGTTCACCGCGTCCGTGGCGTTCAGACCTGCTGCGACGTTCGTGATGCGACGCTCTGCACCTGAAGCGCCTACCGACACTTCGCCGCCTGCCGCCGTGGCTGCCGAGATCGCGCTGCCGCCCGGGTTGAAGCCTGCCGTCGTCAGCGTGCTCGAGCTGGCCACCGAGTTGGAACCCAGTGCCACCGAGTTCGCCGTCGTCGCCTGAGCGTTGCCGCCGATCGCCACGGCATCCGTACCCGTTGCCGACGAATCCGCCAGCGTCGAGTTAGTGTTGAAGTACTTGATGCCGCCGCCGTTCACGATGTTGTTCACGGTGTTGCTCAGGTTGTTCACGTTGTTGTTGATCGTGTTGACCTTCGCGTCTTCCGACATCAGCTGGCTCAGGTTCACCGCGTCCGTGGCGTTCAGGCCTGCCGCGACGTTCGTGATGCGACGCTCTGCACCTGCCGAGCCCACGGACACTTCGCCGCCAGCTGCCGTCCCTGCCGAAATCGCCGTGCCGCCCGTCGGCGTGAAGCCTGCCGTCGCCAGCGTCGCCGAGTTCGCCACCGAGTTCGAGCCGAGCGCTACCGAGTTCGCCGTCGCTGCCGACGCTCCGGCACCCAGCGCGGTGCCGGAGCTACCTGTCACCACGCTACTGTGACCGACAGCGACTGCGAATGTGCTTGCCGACGTGTCGGCACTATTACCCAGCGAACTTGACTGACCACCCGATTTTGAGTCTCCGCCAATTGCAATCGAATTGTTGAGAGTCGCCGCATTGGCGGCGCGTTGACCGATCGCGATGTTAGCAATGCCAGTGGCGGTTGCATTCTGGCCGATTGCAACAGCAGCCGTACCGTTGGACATACTTAGCTGGCCCATCGCAATCGCACCACCGGAGGATGCGGTCGCGGCCCCACCGATCGCGATCGCCTCAGAGCCAATCGCCGACGAATCCGCCAGCGCCGAGTTCGCGTGGAAGTACTCGATGCCTGCGCCGAGCTTGTCGCTTAACTTGCCGAGGGCTGTATCGACCGTAGTGAACGCCGAACTCACGTTGTTAGCCGGGCCCGACGTCCCATCGATTGCATTGGCTTGCGGCAGCGCGTAGGCAGGCGCAACGATCGTGCCGTTCGCCGCCATCGTCGTGCCTAGCGCGGCCGCCGTGGTGCCCGCCGTACCGTAAAGCTGAGAACCGCTAATAGCATTCAGGCTTGACGCTGTGACTGCTCCTGGCGCCAGGCCGTCCAGCAACACGTTGGTGCCGGATGCGGTCATGGTGAGGGCGTTCTGGGTCGTCGTGCCGCCCAGGTAGTACGTGATGTTGCCAGCCTGGAGCAGGATGCCGGCAGTTCCAGACGGCGAGCCGGAGTCGAGGAGGGCATAGTAGCCGCTGGAGGGCATGTACTGGCTTGAACAGCCAGCAATAATTTGCGAATTAGTGGTCACCTGGTTTCTTCCAATACTGTCATACATACACAGAACGCTTGCAGATGCTGGCAAAGAAAAAATCGCAAACGCAATGCCCGCCGATCCGCCTAACGAGCAAGAAATAACGCCCAGCCTGCTCTTACAAGCGGGCTTCGAATTTTTGCTTTTTCCTTTTGCATCTTCCTGCGCAGCCACCCAAGTGCCGGTTGACTCGTTCCAAACCGAGCGAAATGCTTTATTCATTTAAAACCCCTTATTGAACAAATATCGTCACGCGTTCTGTCGCTGCTCAACTCAGGCTTGGGAGTGGACGTGACGATTACTGCGCGCGGCTCGTCACGATTAAATCGCACAAAATCAACTGAATCGCACATCGATTCACGATTTTTGCGACGACTGCTCGTCCACTATGGATTGGAATTCAGCTCGATAGCTAAGTCACACCCCGTCTCAAAATTGCCCGCAACAACCGAACTTTATGAGACTTGAACGATGGCTCAATAGGACTATTCCTAAATTCCACAGAAAATTCAGAAATCAACTGTGACGGAGATCAAGAAAATGCAAGACGCAAGAATGTGGCGCGGACGCTTTTAGGAATTGTCCTAACGAAAAACACAACAAGGTGTGATAGCGCCGAAATGCCTGAATAATTACCTCGATTTCAACAAAGCGAAAATCTCAGCGCCGGACATGTGCATTGAATGTCGGAAAATATTGGTCGTATTAGATTTAATAGAAACGCCGCCTTTCCCGCTGCATGGAATTACTAATGGTCACAACGGGACTTTTTACATCGCCCGTTTTAATCCATGCACATTTGATTCGGATAATTAGTCCGCTCTGAATAACCTGAACCAGTAAGTGATTCCACGATGCTCAGGCGGCGGAGCGGACCCGTGCATCGGGTGGACGACGCAGCGCGACTTTTGATCGGTTATCGTGTCAACCCACATTCGCAGCCGTGAGGTGCAATCTCCATGAGTTCAACGCCCGCTTTCTGGATGGTCCCCGGCGCGCCCACGCCGGTCGGCCCGTTTTCCCACGCCGTGGAAACCGACGGCTGGGTGTTCCTCACCGGCCAGATGCCGACCTCGCCCACCGACGACGCCGCGCCGCTTCCCGAAGGCGTGGTCGCGCAGACGAAGCGCGTGATGGACAACCTTATGCTCGTGCTGCAAGGTCTCGATCTCGGCTTGCAACATGTGGTTGCCGTGCGCATTTTCCTCACCGAGTTCAAGCGCGACTATGCGGCGATGAACGAGACTTATCGCGCGTACTTTCCCGCCGACGCGCTGCCTGCCCGGACGTGCATCGGCGTGACGGCATTGGCGCGTGACGCGCTGGTGGAAATCGACTTCATCGCGCGACGGCCAGGCTGAGCGTCGACGCCGCAGCACTCAATGCGCCGACGCTTCGTCGACGCCATAGCGATCGCACAACGCTTCGTGCAGCGACACGGCGCGCTCGTCCATCTCCGTCGTCCAGCTCTCGCTCTCGTTGCATAGCCGCTGCAACTGCCTGCATTCCTCGACGAATCCCGGCTCCTGCACGATCACGAACGCGCCGCTCGCGCTATGCGCCCAGCCGGCCAGCGCCTCCCGGTCTTCTTCATCGACGATGGCGAGAAGCCGCGGCAAGTCGTTCTTCAAATGCTCCTTGAGCATCGCGGTGTAGCGCGCTCTCTCATCGACGGTGAGTGTGCTTGCAGCCGAGGCAGCGGACGCCGGCTCTGTCGTGCGCGCCGCGCTGTCCTTCGCGACGGGCGCCACCGCGACCAGCGCAGCCTCGAGTTCGCTCAACGAAGCGGGCTTCGACACATGACCGCTGAAGCCGCGCTCGCGCCAGCTATGCGCCTCCTGATTCTCCGCGACCGCGCTGAAGGCAAGCACCGGCACCTGCTGATCACGCTCGCGCAGCGCGGCAAGCAGTCGATAGCCGTCCATCGCCGGCATGTGGATGTCGGTGAGCACGGCGTCAAAACGGTTCGCCTGAAACGTGGCGAGCGCCTGTTCGCCGTCTGGCGCGATGGTCGGCACGCAGCCGAGCGTCGCAAGCTGTTCGGCGATCAGGCTCTGGATCAGCGGATTGTCTTCGGCAACGAGAACCCTGAGTCCTTGCAACGCCGGATGCGTCGCCACGGAAGGCGCGGGAGCAGGCGCCGCGTCCAATGCGTTCGATGCGTCCATCTCCGATGCCGCCGCTGCCGCCGATGCGGACACCGCAGCAACAGGCACGCCGTCGACGGCCTGCTCGATGGCCCTGCGAATCGCCGTGGCGCTGAATTCGGTCACTTCGAGCACGCCTTCATCACGCGCGCGCGGTCGCGCCGGGCCCTCGCGAGTGATCCACACGGCGCTCAGCGGCTGCAACGCGCGCAAGCTCGCGATCGCCTCGAGATCGTATGCGTCGGAGACAATCAGCGCCATTGCGCAGTTCGTCCGCAGCCAGTTCTGCGCGTCAGCCAGCGTCGAGACGACGTGTGCGCTCCAGCCAAAGTGTTCGAGCCAGCGGTCGAGCAGATTGACGATCTCGCGATCGGGAAACAGCGCGAGCAGCGGTCCACGCGTTGCCGCCTGAGGCGCAGGTTTTTCGTCAGGCGACGCAACCAGCGGAATCGATACATTGAATACGCTGCCGACGCCCACCACGCTTTCCGCCGACACCGCGCCGCCCATCAACTCGCACAGCCGCGCGCAGATCGCGAGTCCAAGGCCGGTGCTTTCCGCGCCGCGCGAGGCGCCCGCCTCGCCTTGCACGAACGGCTTGAAAAGCCGCCCGACGAGTTCCTCGCTCATGCCCGGCCCCGAATCGGAGACGCGGCACTTCAGGACCGGGTGGCCTGGCGTATCGTCGGCGAGTTCGGCTTGCAGCGTGATCTTGCCGCTCGACGTGAACTTGAATGCATTGCTCAACAGATTGTTGATGACCTGCGCGATCCGCATTCTGTCGCCGATCACGGTGCGATCGATCGCGGGCGAAAGCAGCGAATAGAAACGCACGCGCCGATCGCCCGCCATCGACGCATACGACAGCGCGATGTTCTCGAATGCGTCGAGCAGCGCAAAGGGCGCGCGCACCAGAAGCATTTCGCCCGCATCGATCTTGGAGAAATCGAGAATGTCGTTGACGACGCGGCGCAGCGCATCGCCCGCCACGTTCAGACTGGCGAGCCGCTGCGCATGCGCGTCGAGCCCAGGCGTACGCGCGAACAGTTCGAGATTGCCGAGCAGCGCATTCAACGGCGTACGGATTTCGTGACTCATCGCGGCAAAAAAATTCGTGCGCGCGCGCATCATCGCTTCCGACGTCTGCTGCGCTTGCCGCAGTTGCTGTTCCAGCTCGTGCTGCGCGGTCACGTCGAGGATCGCGCAGAACAACACGTCCTCGCCGGCATAACGAGCGGGCGCATAGGTGAACTGCAGGAAGCGGGCGGGCGTGTTGTCCGTCTGAACCGGCGCCGAGGACGCTTGCGAAGGCGCCGGCTGAACTTCCTGCACGGGCCTCGCCGGTGCGACGAAAGCGGCAATCCGCGCCAACGCGGCCGCCGACACCTGCTCCGGCACCTTCGTCAGAAACTCGGCGGCAATATGCGGCGGCAGGCGGCTCGTGCCCGGCTCGATGCCCAGGAGTTCGGTGGCGAGTGCATTCGCCGTCAATATCGAACAGTCGCTTCGCCGGACGATGCACAGTCCGACCGGCGTCGCGCTCACCAGAATGTGATTGAGCGTCTCGCTTTCGAGCGCGCGCGAGGTCTCGGCGAACGCACTGCGCAGAAGCCGTAGTCCGAAGAAGCGCGCGGTCAGCGCGATAGCCAGCAGCACCAGCAACGCGAGCCCGCCGATCACGCCGAGCTGCCAGCCGAGCGCCACGGCGAGCGCACCCCACGGCACGTAGCCGACCAGCGAGCCGAAGCCCGGCATCAACGGCTCGTGAAAAATCGCGCCTTCGCGGCCGAAGTGGAAGGCGTGAGACGGGGTCGCGGCTATCGTCCGTTGCAGCCTCGCGCCGGTTTGCGCGCTGAGCGCGGCGGAAGATACGAGAATGCGCCGGTCAGGGCCCATCAGCAAAGTCGCGCCCGCGCCGCCGGGCGGCGCAAGGCGCGCGGCGAGCACGTCGAGCGAAACGCTTGTGGTGATCAGCGTAACAGGCTTGTCGCCTTCGTAGTAGGCACTCACCACCGAGATGACCGGCGTGTTGCGCAGCGGATCGCGATACGGTCCGATCCACACGTGCTCGCCTTTGCCGGGCACGCGCTTGCCTGTTTGCGCTTGCAGCTCATGCTCGATCGTGTCGCGCAACGTGCCGATTACCGCCTCTTGCGGCGGCGGCGCCCGGGTGGCCCCGGCTCCAACGTCGGTTGCCGAATCCGCGAGCGAAGGCAAAATCACGGCGTAATTTTCATCGAGGCCGATCAGCGTCGCGTGCTGCGCGAGTTCGAACGCCTGCTGCGTGACCAGCGTCGATTGTGCGGATTCATACAGCCGCCAGACTTTGTCGCCGAACTGCGCACCCCACGCCGCGCGTGTTGCCTGGCCGATGACGATATCGAATTCCGCGTCGACCCGGTCGACCTTGCCGCGCGCCGCGCCCGTCTGCGCGATGGATCGCTCCACCGCTTCGGGCGCGCGCCGCACCTGGGTCGCGCTGTAGTAATAGTCGAGAGTGAATTCGGTGCGCCGCAAGAACGACTCTTTGCGATGCAGGAGCAACGACAGGTCGGTGGCGCTTTGCGTCGCGAACGTGCGGCGGTATTCCAGTTGCTTCAGCCCCGCGACCACAGCCAGCAGGAGCGAAAAGATCACCACCATCAGCATCAATGAGCCGATTGTCGCGAGATAAACCCGCCGCTGGCGCTTCGCGTTTTTTGCGAGCGAGGCAAACGCCTGAGCGAGTGACTCTTGAGTACGATCAAGGATTTTCTGCATCGGCCCAAGTACGTTGCGGTTCGCGCAGGCAGACCGCTGCGATCTTTGGCGAACCACGTCTGCTGACCTATACCGGCGCAGTGTAGTCTTTTTGAAGATGATGCGCGATGCATCCGGCACCTTTTACGCATTGACCTTTCACGCATTGACCTTACGCATTGACCTTGCGCATTGATCGGATAGATCAGCATTACTCCCACCTCGACAGCGATGAATTGGCGACCCACGATGCATGCGTCAGTGCCCGATGAATGCATGGGGCGGACTGACCCAAGTAACAACGGCGTTTAGCGGCCCGTCGCAAGACGGGCCGTTTTTTTTGTGCGCGGTCTATGCTGTTCAGGCGCAGCGGTCGATGTGCGCACACCATCCACGGAGGCAGACATGATTCGTTCCGACTCGCGAGGCGCTGCGCCGCGCGATGCGCTGTCTGAGCATTTCAGCGACATGGCGCGCAACAACGCGTGGTCCAACCTGCGCCTTTACCGCGCGTGTCTGAGCTTGAGCGACGAAGCGTTCGCCGCGCACCGGGTGAGCTTCTTTCCGTCGTTGCAGCTCACGTTGAATCACATTCTGCTGGTGGACCGCTACTACTTCGACGCGCTGATCGGCGGCGGCCAGGGCCTCACGATTTTCGACGACGAAGTGCCCTATCCGCACGCGGCGCAACTATGGCAGGCTCAGGCGGCCAGCGACCACGCGCTGCTGAGCTTCTGCGAATCGCTGACGGCCGACGACTTGCAGCGCGAAGTGCAAATCGACCGGGGCCCGTCGATCGGCGTGCAACGCGAACGCATCGGCAACGTGCTGCCGCATGTGTTCGTGCATCAGATCCATCATCGCGGACAGGTTCACGCGATGTTGAGCGGCACCGCCATCGCGCCGCCGCAACTCGACGAGTTCTTTCTCGATGCCGACGCGCCGCTGCGCGCCTCGGAGATGCGGGAGTTGGAGCGCATGCGTGAAGGACGTGCAGAGCGTAATCGGCCGCTCTAGCGTCGCGGCGCTCATGGCATTGGTTGCCCACGCTGCGACACGCGCCTCATGATCTCTTCAGGTGCGCTTTGCATCGGGCGTTTTTGCCGATCGGCGCGCACGCGGTTGCGCATCGCGTCTAACCGTACCGCGCGTCACGCGCATGACAACGTCGAAGAACGATTGCACCGCGACGGGGCAGGAAAAATGCAGCCGTCGCCGCGACGACTCCGTTAAACTCATTGTCACTGCGAACGTCATCGCCTGCATGGACTCGCGGCCCGCAAGGCCACGCGCACGGCGGCGCTCGGGCTTGCAGGCGGAGGCGCCGGCAATCGCCAAAAGCGTCAACATTGCGCGACAGACGGCGCGTCATGCTGCCCGTACAATGATTCGATCAACAACGGAACAAGGACAACTTCGATGCGCACTACCGGGTCCTCCGGGTCAATGGCCCTGCTCACCGAATACGACGACGCAACCGGGCGTGAACTGCGCACGCTGCGCCTGGAATCGACAGAAGACGGCAAAGGCATCCTTCTGGTCGAAGTCGACGAGCGCAAGCCAGGCATCCATCGGGAAGTCCGCTACGAAATCACGCCGGCGGAACTGATTGCCGCGATTCGCGCGCACGGCGCAGAGTTGCCCGGCGAGCAGCATAATCATCGTCAATAACGCAAACGCGCGGCGCCTTGTGGTGGGCGTCGCGTAGGCAGCGGTTTTCGCCGGCGTTGCAGTCGGCGTTTGTTGCTCGCGGTTCTGATGCTCGCCGCTCTGTTGCTCGCCCTTTCCCGCAGTCTTCGCGCGCCGATTTTATTCAGAGCGCGCGAGCTTTAATCGTTTTTGATTATTAGAATCCGGGCCGCGCGGCGGTAGCGCTTCCAACGCCGCTTCCAACCCCGAATAACCGGGGCATTTCAAGGGCTTTGCACGTCTTGAAAATGGTCCATAATCGCTCCATTCTCCTTTGCTTCCCTACTGCGCGCCGTGCCTGAAAAGGCCGCGGATGTAAGTCGATGCTACATGACCTCGTCGAGCAATATGGCCCGGCGCTCATCTTTGTGAACGTGCTGGCCGCCTCCATCGGCCTGCCGGTGCCGGCCATGCCGTCGCTCGTGTTGTTCGGCGCGATGGCCGCAATGCATCCGGGGTCCGTCGGCACGGAATTGCTGCCGGTGCTCGTGCTGTCGATCTTCGCGACGCTGATCGGCGACAGCGCCTGGTATCTGGCGGGCCGCCTGTACGGCGGCAATACGCTGAAAACCATCTGCCGTCTGTCGCTGTCGCGTGACACGTGCGTCAAGAAAACCGAGCGCTTTTTCGGGCGTTGGGGCGTGCGCGTGCTGGCCGTCGCCAAGTTCGTCCCCGGCCTGTCGATCGTGTCGATTCCGATGGCGGGCGCAATGGGCACGCGCTACCGCACGTTCCTCACCTACGACAGCATTGGCGCCGCGTTGTGGTCGGGCACGGGGCTCATCGTCGGCGCGTTGTTCGCGCGTCAGATCGACATGGTGTTCGCAGCCGCCGGGCGTCTCGGGCGCACTGCCGGCGCGGTCGCCATCGCGTTGCTGCTGTTGTATGCGGTGTACCGCTGGATTCGCCGTCGTCAGTTGATCAACAAGCTCGCGTCCGCCCGTATCGAAGTGGACGAGCTCGCCGAGCTGGTCGCCGCGGGCAACACGCCGGTGCTGTTCGACATCCGCTCGCACGAGAAGCGCAAGCTCGATCCGTTCGTGATTCCCGGCTCGCAATTCGCCGATGAACGGCAACTCGATCAGATCGTCGCCACTTATCCGCGCGATCAGAAACTGGTGATCTACTGTTCGTGCCCGAATGAAATTTCGGCCGCATGGATGGCCAAGCAGTTGAACGAAGCGGGCTTCGACGATGTGCTGCCGTTGCGCGGCGGCATGGAAGCCTGGCGCGACTCCGGCCGGCCCGTCGAGGGCTTGCCCGGCATGCCGCCACCGGAAGCCGCCGTCGAGCATATCGCGCCGAAAGCGGTCTGACGCCGCGCGCGGCACCTTCGCTAGCGCGCGCGCTGGCGGATGCGCGCCGTCGCGCCTTCGTTCAGTCAATCAACGAACATCGAGGGAGCGGTTCGATGCTTTCCACTGCAGAACCCGAAGTACAGCCCGATGCGGTAGTCGCGGACGCACCGTTTTCCAATCTGTCCACGCGCATGCACCAGATGTTTCCCGAGCTCACCGCGGCGGAGATCGATCGCGTGCGCAAGTTCGGCGAAGTCGGCCAATGGCAGGCTGGCGAGCTGCTGTTCGAGACGGGCCACACCGGTCCGGGCATGTTCGTGCTGCTCGAAGGGCGCGTGAAGATTTCCCAGCGCGACGGCATCGGCCGTGAAGTGGTGATCGGCGAACACGGGCCGGGGCATTTCCTCGCCGAGGTCGGTCAACTGTCCGGGCGTCACGCGCTCGTCAACGGCATGGCGCTCACTCACGTCAAGGCGTTGCTGATTCCGCCGGAGAGGCTGCGCGCGCTGCTGGTGGCGGAAGCCGAGCTTGGCGAGCGCATCATGCGCGCGCTGATTCTGCGGCGCGTATCGCTGATCGAGAAAGGCGCGGGCGGGCCGATCCTGATCGGCAGCAGTACCGACGCACGGCTCGTGATGCTGCAAGGCTTCCTGTCGCGCAACGGCCATCCGCACTCCACGATCGACGAATGCGATGAGGACGCGTTGCGCCTCGTCGAGCAGTTCGGCGCGCAGGACGGAGACATGCCGCTGGTGATTTGCCCCGACGGCTCGGTGCTGCGCCATCCGAGCATGCCGGAACTGGCAACGGCGCTCGGCCTGCTGCCCGATCTGAACGACTGCATGGTCTACGACGTCGCGATCGTCGGCGCGGGGCCGGCCGGACTCGCCACCGCGGTCTATGCGGCGTCGGAAGGTCTCTCGGTGATCGTGCTCGACAGCCGCGCGCCCGGCGGCCAGGCGGGCGCGAGCTCGCGAATCGAAAACTATCTCGGCTTCCCGACCGGCATCTCCGGTCAGGCGTTGGCGGGCCGCGCATTCGTGCAGGCGCAGAAGTTCGGCGCACACGTCGCGATTCCTGTGCATGTGAAGGCGCTGCATTGCGGGGAGGCCCCGTACCGCCTCGAGCTCAAATGCGGCGGCCATATCAGCGCGCGGACAATCGTGATCGCGAGCGGCGCGGTGTACCGGCGCCCCGCGCTGGAAGGACTCGACCGTTTCGAGGGACGCGGCGTGTACTACTGGGCGTCGCCCGTCGAAGCAAAGCTGTGCAAGCGCCAGCAGGTCGTGCTGGTGGGCGGCGGCAATTCGGCCGGCCAGGCGATCGTCTATCTGGCGACGCACGCGGCCAAGGTCCACGTACTGATCCGGCGCAGCGGCTTCGAGGCGACCATGTCGCGCTATCTGATCGACCGTATCCGTTCGTTGCCGAACGTCGTCGTTCATCCGAATTCGGAGATCGGCCAGCTCATCGCGGACGAAAGCGGACTCGCGGCGGTCGCCCTGAAAAAGCCCCTGCCCGACGGCACGGAGCAGATCGACACGCGGCATCTGTTCCTCTTCACCGGCGCGGACCCGAACACCGACTGGCTGCGCACCTGCGGCGTGGAACTCGACGAGAAGGGCTTCGTGTTGACGGGCACGGGCGCGGACGGCGCGTCGGCTTGCGACCTCGCGACCACCGTCAAAGGCGTGTACGCGATCGGCGACGCCCGCGCGGGCTCGACCAAACGCGTGGCGGCGGCGGTCGGCGAAGGCGCGGCCGTGGTCGCGCAAATTCACCAACTGCTGGCCGTTTCCGCGGACGAGGCGGTCGCCTCGGTGGCCTGAACTGGCGCTCATGCAAGGGCCGTTGCCGCCGCCACACGTGGCGGCGGCGCCCCTGAAGTAATGGCTTCCGAAGTAATCCCCTGTTACACACGCCTGCAACTCGTTGCACCTGCTTTTCTTTCTGCCTCGTAAGATAGACGTCAGCCATTCGACAGTGAATGCCGACCGTCGAAACAGCCATTGTCTTGCTGGGACACAGGAGAAAAGCATGAACACACGCGCGATCGTCTTCGCCGCCTTCGGACTTGCCGCCGCCTGCGCATCGACTGCCGCTTCCGCTCGCGTCGACGTCGGCGTGTTCGTCAACACGCCGGGCCCCGTCTATGCCGCGCCGCCGGTCATGTACGCGCCGCCGCCGGTCGTCTATGCGCCTCAGCCGGTCTACGGTTACGGCTATCGCGACGACTACTACCGGGAGCGCCGCTGGCATCACGATCACGGCCGTCATCGCGGCTGGGACAAGCATCACGGCCGCGGCTGGTAATCGTCGGAGCGAGCAACGCGGCCGCGCGCATTGCACGGCACTTCGCTCGTCACTGCGGCGCTTCGCTCGTCACGCCGTCAACCACGGCGCCGACGCATTCACGCTACAGTAGCGTCTGCTGATTCAGGCGGGCTTTCTGCCCGCTTCATCGCAGTCACTTACTGAACGACGTCCGCGTGAAGACTCTTTCGCTTTCCGCCGCTCGCACACTCCACCTGGCCGCGCAAGGTCTACTGTCGCCGCCGCGCCGCAAGGCCACCAGGGCCGACGTGCTCGAAGCAATCCGCCGCATGGCGCAATTGCAGATCGACACGATTCATGTGGTCGCGCGCAGTCCTTATCTCGTGCTCTTTAGCCGGCTCGGCGCCTATCCGCAGCAATGGCTCGACGAACATCTCGCCGCAGGCAAGCTGTTCGAATACTGGTCGCATGAAGCCTGTTTTCTGCCGATCGAAGACTACGGGCTGCTGCGCCATCGCATGCTGGACCCGAGCGGCATGGGCTGGAAATACGCGGCCGACTGGCACCACAAACATCGCAAGGACATCGACGCACTGCTCGAACACATTCGCGCAACGGGCCCCGTGCGCTCGGCGGATTTCGCTCGCGAGTCGGGCAAAGGCAACGGCTGGTGGGACTGGAAGCCGGAGAAGCGTCATCTGGAAGTGCTGTTCGCCATCGGGCAATTGATGGTGGCCGAGCGGCGCAATTTTCAGCGCGTCTACGACGTCACGGAACGCGTGTTGCCGCACTGGGACGACGCTCGCGATCTGCCGCCGCAACAGGCCGTCGCCGACGAACTGCTGCGCCGCACGTGCCGCGCGCTCGGCGTCGCGCGGGCCGACTGGGTGGCGGACTACTACCGGCTGCCGCGCCGTCCGTATCGCGACGAACTTCATGCGCTTGCCGATCAAGGGGAATTGATTCCTGTGCAGGTGCCTGGCTGGAAGCAGGACACGTTCGTGCATCGCGACTTCGCGCCCATGCTCGACGACGCCGCGAGCGGCAAGCTCGCATCGACGGTGACGACGGTGCTATCGCCATTCGACCCGGTCGTGTGGGATCGCAAACGCGTGGCCGCGCTGTTCGACTTCGACTACGCGATCGAGTGCTATACGCCGGCAGCGAAGCGCAAATACGGCTACTTCGTGCTGCCGCTGCTGAGCCGCGGGCGTCTGGTCGGCCGCGTCGATGCGAAAGCGCACCGCGCAGAAGGCGTTTTCGAATTGAAATCGGTGCACATGGAAGCGGGCGTGCGGCCGAGCGCGCGGCTCGCGGGCGATCTGCGGCGCGCGTTGCAACGGTGCGCGGATTGGCACGGCACGCCGCATCTGCAGATCACGTCGGCCGCGCCGGAATGGCGCGAAGCGCTCAGCGCGGGCGAGGACGAAGCGGAAGCCGAAGCCGAAGACGTGAAACCGAAAGCGAAGGCGAAAGCGAGCGCATAGGCACGCCTTCAGCGCGTGCCGTCAATGCAACGCCGACCATGCAAGCGTCAGCGAAAACACGCCGAGCACGACCGACGCGCCGCGCTGGATCTTCGCCGGATCGAGCCAGCCGAGCTTGCCGCGGCCGAGTGCCGCGCCGAACGCAATCCACGCGAGCGCGATCGGCGCGAGAAGGCACGCGAATATCAGCATCGACAGCAGATACGCCGGCCAAAGCACGAAAGCAGCAGCCGGAAAGATGGTGCCCGCGAACAGCAGCGCCTTGGGATTGAGCAGCGTCGCGATGAACAGGCGCAGTGTGCCGCTCGCTTTTTGCGTCGAGTCCGGCAACGCGACGGCCGCGCGCCACATATCGACGGCGAGCCACGCGATGTACGTCCCCGCCGCCACGCGCAGCAACGCGGGCAGCCAGGGCAGCGCGTGCGCGGCCTGTGCGAGAAAACGTCCCCAAACGGAAATGGCGACGAGATAGCCGGCGAGTTCGGCGGCTATGAGCGGCAGCGAGCGCCGCACGCCCTGGCGCAGACCGGCCGACGCGAGCAACGTATTGGTGGGGCCCGGCGTGATGAGCACGACGACAATGCCGACGGCTAATAACGCGATAGCGGACACAGAGAACATGGAAAAGGCGCAATGTTGGAAACAGTGCGCCTTTTTATCACAGAAGCGGATTCGGCCCGCAAACAGGCTCTATCGCGATAACCGGCCGCAATCGTCAAGGGTCAAGCGGCGAGCCGCGAGAGTCCGCTCAGTGCTCCAGCTTCGCGCGCAGTTCGCGGGCGGCTTCGAGCAAGCCTTCGTAACCGGAACGCGCATGCTCGGGCAAGTCGGGATCGCCGACGAACGTGCCTAGCGTTTCGATCAGGCTGTACAGAATGCCCTTCGCGGCACCCGACGCAATGCTGCCGGATGACACCTGCTGATTCACGTGACTGAGCGCCGCGTCGAGGTTGTCGAGATCGGGCCGGTCGCCGGTGGGCGGCTTGGGCGTGGGCGTTACGTCTTGCGTCATGATGATGCATCTCCCCGTTGAAGCTTCGGTAAACGAGCGATCCTTTCACGTTTGTTATATACCGATCGCGCGTTGCCGTCTATTCGTGATCCGCGCGACGAGCCCGCAGCGATTCGCCGCACGGGCCTGCGCGCTGAGGTTCGCAGCGCTCCCGAAAGAGCTCACCGATGGCCTTGATGAACGCGGCGTCCGTGCGTCGTCGTCTTTATGTCGTTATGTCTTTACGCCTTCATGTTCGTGCAATGGCCGCGTCGCCCGAAGATGCGCCGCGTCATGTCGAAGGCGACGAGGTTGCCGGCCACCACGAGCAGCAATCCGACCACGGCCAACGCGGACCACTGGTAGCCTTCGAATACCGTCGACACCGCGAGCGCCACGATCGGAAAAAGCACCGTCGAATAGGCCGCGCGCTCCGGGCCGATGCGCCCCACCAGCATCAGATAGGCGGTAAAGCCAATCACCGAGCCGAAGATCGCGAGATAGGCGAGCGCGCCGACGTAACGCGCGGAGGGCTCGATCGCGAACGGGAAACCGGCCACGACGCTGCCCACTGTCAGCACGCTCGCGCCGATCAGCATGGCCCAGCTATTCGTGGCGAACGGATGCAAGCCCATCGATTGCATGCGGCTCGACAGCAGATTGCCCGCCGAAAAACACAAGGTGCCGAGAAACGCGATGCCAAGCCCGAGCCACGCCGCGTGATCGCCGAGATGCCCGCTCATCTGCTGGACGAACAGACACACGATGCCGACGAGGCCGAGCATCGCGCCCGCAATCGCCGAAGGCTGCAACGGGCGCCCCATGAAAAGCCGTCCGTTGATCGAATTGAGAAGCGGCGCCGTCGAGAATACGACGGCGACGAGCCCGCTCGGCACCACCTGTTCGGCGTAGTAAAAGCACAGAAAGTTGACGCAGAAGAGCGCGAGCCCCTGCGCGAACAGAAAGCGCCATGCGGCGCGCGGCGGCCACATCGGCCGGCGCATGATGCGCAACAGCGCGAACAGCACCAACGCCGCGATCCAGAAGCGCCACGCGATCGACACCGGCGGCGGCACCGAGCCCAGTTGCCATTTGATCGCGATCCACGTGGTGCCCCAGATCAGGACGGTAATGGCATAAAGAAAGAGATTCATGGTCAAGCCTGCAAGCGGCGGATACGGGAGTTCGACTATGCGTCGGCGCGGCTCGCGGCACTTGTCCAGGATTGCGCATTTTTTGGCGCGCGTCGCCGGGGCGTGTGGCGTCATGCGCGGCGGGTCGTATACTTGCACTATTCCTCGCAAGAAAGACACCCGCCCATTCCGTGAACACGAGCCCGCCCGTCCCTGTGATCGACGCGACTGAAACGCCGTTCGGCATTCAGTCGGTATGTCACACGCTGGGCACCTCGAATGCGAATCTGGACCGCTTCGCGTGGCTCGGCGACGGTCTCGCGATTGCCGTCTGGACGCGCGACACCGAAGTCGCGGAAACCGTCTACGAGCGCCCAGGCCATCACACGCTGTCGTGCTATCTGGACGGCGGCTATCGCACGGAGCGGCAGAAAATGCCGGGGCGTTATGGTGCGCCGTCCCGGCTGTGCGCATTGCCCGGCGATCACGAATCGCGCTGGTGGGTGCGCGGCCATATGCACTTCATGCACCTGTATTTTCTGCCCGAGCACTTCACGCAGCGCGCCGTGCAGGAACTCGACCGCGAACCGCGCGAGCTGACGCTTGCCGATCGCACGTATTTCGAGGATGCGCGCATTGCCGGGTTATGTCAGTCGCTCGCCAACGAGCATTGGGACGATGCCGACGGCTTGCTGCGCACCAACGAAACCGCGCATGAAGTGCTGAGTCTGCTGCTGCAGGCGCAAGGCGTGCGGCGCAGCGGCGTCGCGCTGAAGGGCGGCTTGTCGGTCGGGACGCGGCGGCGTCTGCGCGATTACATCGAAAGCCATCTCGCCGAGCCGCTCACGCTCGGCGAACTCGCGAGTGTCGCCGCATTGTCGGAGTTTCACCTCGCGCGGATGTTCCGCACGTCGTTCGGATTGCCGCCCGCTGCATGGATCGCGCAGCAGCGGCTCGAGCGCGCCCGGACGCTGCTGCGCACCACCGCGCTGCCGCTCGCGCAAGTCGCCGGACTATGCGGCTATGCGAACGCCAGCCACCTGAGCCATCGTTTCCGCGAAGGCGTCGGTGTGTCGCCGGGCGCGTACCGGCAGGCTATGTCGGCGGTCTGATAGCAGCGGGCTCCAGCGCAGCGCGCGCGTCATGTCATTGCAGCGCCATCGCCAGCACGCGCGCGACGTGGATCGCCTCGACGCCCGCGCCGTCATGAATCTGATGACGGCAGCTCGTGCCGTCGGCGACCATGATCGTGCCGGCGTCCATTTTGCGCACTGCCGGCAGTAGCGACAACTCGGCCATCGCCTGCGAAGTCGCGTAGTGCTCCGCTTCGTAGCCGAAGCTGCCGGCCATTCCGCAGCACGACGATTCCACCGTCGATACCGTCAGTTCAGGAATCCATTTCAACACCGTTTGGACGGGCGTGAAGGCGTCGAACGCCTTCTGATGGCAATGGCCATGCACGAGCGCCTGCTGCGTCGCCAAAGGCTTCAGCGCAAGCTGCAAGCGCCCGGCCTGTTGCTCGTGCACGAGGAATTCTTCGAAGAGAAACGCCTGTTTGGCGAGCCGCTTCGCTTCGTCGCCGAAACCGTAGTGCAGGAATTCGTCGCGCAACGACAGCAGGCACGAGGGCTCGAGTCCGACAATCGGCACGCCGCGCTCCACGTAGGGCTTGAACAGATCGAGCATGCGCCGCGCTTCGTGCTTCGCTTCATCGACAAGCCCTGCGGCCAGGAACGTGCGCCCGCAGCAGACCGGCCGCTCGCCTTGCCGCGTGTTGAAATGCACCGTGTAGCCCGCGGCTTCCAACACCTTCTGCGCGGCCCGCGCGTTGTCGGGCTCCATGTTGTTATTGAACGTATCGACGAACAGCAGCACTTCCTTCAACGCCGCGCCGCGCGCGTTCACAGTCGGCTTCGCGCTCGACAGAAACGGTTTTGCGAAACGCGGCAAGCTCCGTTCGCTTGCAAAGCCGACCGAACGCTTGAACCACGTCGACAGCAGCGGCACGTTGTCGGCAAATGCGATGAGGCCCGGCACGCGGCTCGCCGTTGCCGCGTAACGCGGCATGAAGGCAACCAGCTTGTCGCGCAGCGTCAGTCCGTGCCGCTTCACGCGCGCCGCGCGCGCCTCGATCTTGAACTTCGCCATATCGACGCCGGTCGGGCAATCGCGCTTGCAGCCCTTGCACGATACGCAGAGATCGAGCGTGTCCTTGACGTCGTCGCTTGCAAGGCCGGCTTCGCCGAGTTGTCCCGAGATCGCGAGGCGCAACGTGTTCGCGCGTCCGCGCGTCACATGCTGCTCGTCTTTCGTCACGCGATAACTCGGGCACATGGTGCCCGCGTCGAACTTGCGGCAGTGGCCGTTGTTGTTGCACATTTCGACGGCCTTCGCGAGACCGCCCGACAGATCGTTGCCGCTGCCCGGCGCGCTCTCGCGGCCCGTCAGCGGATCGCGTTCCACATTCCACGCGGACCAGTCGAGCGCGGTGTCGATGCGCCGTTCGCGATAGCCTGGAGCGAAGCGGAAGTAGCGCGCGTCGTCCATTTTCGGCGGACGCACCATCTTGTCGGGATTGAAGCGGTTATCCGGATCAAACAGCGTTTTGATCTCGCTGAACGCCTGGTTCAGTTTCGGGCCGTATTGCCACGCGACCCATTCACCGCGGCACAGGCCATCGCCGTGTTCGCCCGAATAGGCGCCCTTGTATTCGTGCACCAGCGCCGCGGCTTCCTCGGCGATCGCGCGCATTTTGACGGCGCCGTCGCGGCGCATGTCGAGAATCGGCCGCACATGCAGCGTGCCGACGCTGGCGTGCGCGTACCACGTGCCTTCCGTGCCATGCCGATGAAAAACTTCCGTCAGCTTGCTCGTGTATTCGGCGAGATGTTCGAGCGGCACGGCGCAGTCTTCGATAAAGGACACGGGTTTGCCGTCGCCCTTCATGCTCATCATGATGTTGAGCCCGGCCTTGCGTACTTCCCACAGCGCCTTTTGCGCATTCATGTCCGGCATTTCGACGACAGAGCCAGGCAAGCCGAGATCGGCCATCAATTCGGTGAGCTGCCTGAGTGACTCGAGTTGTGCGTCGCGCGATTCGCCGGCGAACTCGACCAGCAACACCGCTTGCGGTTCGCCGACCAGCGCCTTCGCGACCACCGGACGAAACGCGGGGTTGCTCATCGCGAGATCGATCATCGTGCGATCGACCAGTTCAACCGCGACCGGCTTCAGCTTGACGATGTGCTGCGTGAAATCCATCGCCTGCCAGAAGGTCGGAAAGTTGACGACGCCGAGCGTTTTGTGCGCGGGCAGCGGCGCGAGCTTCAACGTCAACTGACGGCTGAACGCGAGCGTGCCCTCGGAACCGACCAGCAGATGCGCGAGGTTGGCGACGCCGTCGTCGGTATAAGCGCGCGGGTTCTGACAATCGAACAGGTCGATGTTGTAGCCGGCCACGCGGCGCAACACTTTCGGCACGCGCGCCGCGATTTCGTCGCGCTCGCGCTCCGCGATCCGCTTCACGCCTTCGAGTATCTGCTGCAGGCACGCGCCTTGCGGCACTTGTCGCAACGATGCGAAACGCGCTTCGCTGCCGTCGGCGAGAATCGCGTCGATGGCCTCGACGTTGTGCACCATGTTGCCGTATTCGATCGAACGCGAGCCGCACGAATTGTTGCCCGCCATGCCGCCGATCGTGCATTGCGCTGCCGTCGACACATCCACGGGAAACCACAAGCCATGCGGCTTGAGCCACGCGTTCAGATGATCGAGCACGACGCCTGGCTCGACGGTAACCGTGCGTGCGTCCGCATCAAAATCGACGATGTTATTGAGCCACTTGCTCGTGTCGATCACGAGCGCTTCGCCGACAGTCTGTCCGCATTGGCTGGTGCCGGCGCCGCGCGCGAGCAGCGGCACTTTTTCACTGCGCGCGATGTCCAGCGCGATGCGCAAATCGTCCTGATCTCGCGGCACCACGACACCGACCGGCATGATCTGGTAGATGGACGCATCGGTCGCATAACGGCCGCGGCTCGCCGCATCGAACAGCACGTCGCCGCGCAACGCTTTGCGCAGATGCTGCGCGAGCGGACTCGTCAGACGCGCGGCGGACGGCACAAGATGAATCGGCTTGACCAGCAAAGCGGAAGTGGGATTCGTCATAACGTCGATGGTTATTGCGTTGCGTGCATTGCGTGCGTTGCGTGCATCGCGCGAAGGTTCAGTACAACGTGACGCTCACGGACGGCAGTCCTTCAATGCGTCCGTGCGCGAGGCCCGCGCTTCGCGGGAAGAACATGCCGGTGTATGAACCCGTGGTGACGACCATGTCCGGCGTCACCGCAATGCCGCGCGATGTCGCGTGATTGACGAGCCACGTGAGCAAGCGGCGCGGATCGCCGGCCGGGTTGGCGGGCGTCAGTTCGACGACATCGCGTCCGTTGAAATCGAAGCGCAGCGCAGGCGAGGCAAACGGAAAATCGTCGTGATACGGCATGAATTCGCCGACGATCAGCGCGCCGTGGTTCTGCAAGTCCGCGAGTTGCGCGAGCTTGTCGATGTCGGGCCACGCGGCGAAACGGCTCGCGACAATTTCAATCGTCGCGCCGAACGAACCGATTGCCGCGTGCACGTCGGCCTCGCTATAAGGCGTGGCCGAAGGCTCGAAGCGGCGGCCGAAGCGAAAGGCGATTTCGAGTTCCAGCCCCAACGGTGCAAAGGCCGCGCGCGGCAACGTGGAGCCGTCGGAATGCAAGTCGATGCGCGGCAGCGGCGCACCCTGGATCGGGCCCGTTGGCGACTTGGCGCCGATCTTCCAGCCGCCGATGCGCGCGCCGCCGATCGCCAGAATCTCGTGCTGGATCGCATAGGCCGCGTCGGCGTCGGCGGGCGTGAGGTTGGGCTGCGGCTTGCCGAGCGTCGCATGATCGCGGCGGGCATCGGCAAGCAGGCGGCTAAGGGGCGAGGCGCCCGGCTTCATTGCGTCGGCGTGAGGGGATTTGAGCATCGCTCACACGCCCATGCTGGTGGAAACCTGCCCCTTGTCCGCGGCATTGCCTGCGAACTTGCTTTCCGGCTGCATGCGAAACGCGAGCACGACACCGAGCGCCATCAACAGCATGCTGCCGACGAACGGCAATTCCCAACTGCCGAAATAGTCGATCAGGAAGCCGCCTACCACCGGCGAGATGATCGCCGCGAGCGCCGAGCCCGTGTTCATCATGCCGCTCGCGGTGCCCGAGGCGTCCGGCGCAATGTCCATCGGAATCGCCCACATCGGTCCAATCGTCATTTCGGCGAAGAAGAAGCCCGACGCGAGACACGCCATCGACAGATACAGGTGGTGCGTGAACATCAGCGGAATCAGCGACAGCAGGCAGAAGAACATGCACACCGACACCATCCAGCTACGCGCGCGCTTCAGGCTCCCCGTGCGCGTATAGATGAAGTCGGTCACGATGCCGCCGAGCGTGTCGCCGACCACACCCGCGAGAAACACGGCCGAAGCGAAGATCGCCGACTTCTTCAATTCCAGGTGATAGCTGTGCAGGAAGTACTGCGGAATCCAGCTCAGGAACAGCCACAGTGTCCAGCCGTAGCAGAAGTAGACGATCGTGACCGGCGCCATGCGGCGAAACAGCTTGCTCCAGGGCACGCCCGCCGACTTTGCTTTCGGCGCGGGCAGCACTTCGAGTTCTTCCTTCGTGATACGCGGATGGTCTTTCGGATGCTCGGTGAACGTCGAAGCCCACACGACGACCCACAACAGACTGAACGCACCGCAGATGTAGAACGATTCGCGCCATCCCCAGTTCGCCATCACGAGTACGACGATGCCGGGCGCGACCGCATTGCCGACGCGCGACGCCGCATGCGTGATGCCCTGCGCGAAACCGCGTTTTTCTTTCGCGACCCAGCGCGCCATCGCGGATGTCGCCGCCGGAAAGGTCGCGCCTTCACCGAAACCGAGCAGCACGCGCGCCGCCAGCAGCGAGATGAGGCCACCGGCAAAACCGGTCAGCAAGGTCGCGATGCCCCACACCGCGCCGCACGCAAGCAGCGTGCGTCGAGCGCCGAAACGGTCGCTGACCCATCCGCCGATGATCTGGAAAAGCAGATACGGATACGCGAAAGCCGAGAACACGAGGCCGACTTCCGTATGCGAAAGATGGAATTCCTTGCCGAAGCCCGCCGCCGCCGTACTGACGTTGACGCGGTCCAGGTAAGTGATGAAGTACATGATGCAGAGCATCAATAGAACGATACTGGTCGCACTGGTCACACGAAACCGCTTCATCGTCTCTCTCCATTTGCATGTATCGACGGCGTTCCTGAGATGGCGCGCTTCGTCGTCGCGAGACGGCACGCGCCGCCTCGCCATCGCATTGTTCGGGGCCGCGTTCTGTGCGCGGCTTCATGACGGAACTGACTTCGTTGATGCCTGCTTGTTGTTATTGATGCGGCCTCGCTTACGCTGCCGCCCTCAAACCCGAGGCTTGCGTCGGCTCGCTCAACCAGTCCATCGCGGCCGGCAAGCCGCTTTCGTCGAGCGGCACGCCGGCGAGCCGCATGCCCATTTCGCAGCCGGCCAACGTGGCGAGCAACATCAGATCGTTGCAATCGCCCAGATGGCCGATGCGGAACATGCGGCCTTTCATCTTGCCGAGGCCCGTGCCGAGCGACATGTCGAACCGTTCGTAGATGAGCTTGCGCACCGCGTCGGCGTCGATACCCTCGGGCATCATCACGCCGGTCAACACCGGGCTATACACGGCCGGATCGGCGCACTGAATGTCGAGCCCCCACGCACGCACCGCGCGACGCGTCGCCTCGGCAAGACGCTCATGACGCGCAAAGACGTTGTCGAGCCCTTCGCCGAGAATCATGTCGATTGCCTCGTGAAGGCCGTAGAGCAAATTCGTGTTCGGCGTGTATGGCCAGTAGCCGGTCTTGTTCATCTCGACGATGTCGCTCCAGTCCCAAAAGCTGCGCGGCAGTTTTGCCTGCTTGCTGGCGGCCAGAGCCTTCGGCGAAATTGCGTTGAAGCTGATGCCCGGCGGCAGCATCAAGCCCTTCTGCGAGCCTGACACCGTCACGTCGACGCCCCACTCATCGTGGCGATAATCGGCGCAGGCGAGACCCGAAATCGTGTCGACGAGCAACAGCGCGGGATGGCCCGCAGCGTCGATTGCGCGGCGCACGGCGGCAATGTCGGACGTGACACCTGTCGACGTTTCGTTGTGCACGACGCACACTGCCTTGATCGAATGCTGCGTGTCGGCGCGCAGGCGCTCTTCGATCAGGTTCGGTTGAACGCCGCGCCGCCATCCTTCGATACCCGGAAGGCCAAGAAACTCGGGCTTCAGGCCGAGACTCTCCGCCATCTTTTTCCAGAGCGTCGCGAAATGGCCGGTCTCGTACATCAGCACGTGATCGCCGGGACTCAATGTGTTCGAGAGCGCCGCTTCCCATGCGCCGGTGCCGGACGCCGGATAAATCACGACCGGATGCTGCGTCTTGAAGATCTTCTTGATTCCGTCGAGCACCTTCAAACCCAGTTCGCCGAATTCCGGCCCGCGATGGTCGATGGTGGGATAACTCATCGCCCGGAGGATGCGATCCGGCACCGGACTCGGCCCAGGGATCTGCAGGAAGTGACGGCCAGCGGGATGGAAATCTAACTTCAGCATTACGCTCCTCCGATTGAATTTTGCATGCAAAAAACTATATCAGACGAAGTCGCGCGAGCGAAAGGCGAAAATTGCGTGCGGGCACAGGTGTTTACCCGCGCTGTATCGTTGTCGGCGGTGATCCGATAAAATTGCGGCAGAGAGGCATCTGAGGACGTTTGTATGCAAAATTCTGAAATTGAAGCAGGTTCGGCGGGTTCGGCAGTGTTGCCGAAAGTAGAGCGTCAGCGTTTGCACGACACGGTGGTCGAGCACATTCGCCGGTTTATCGTCGAAGGCGTATTGGAGCCGGGCAAGAAGTTGAACGAGCGCGAGTTGTGCGAAACGCTCGGCATTTCACGCACGCCGTTGCGCGAAGCGCTCAAGGTGTTGGCCGCTGAAGGGCTAATCGAGATTTCGCCGAATCGCGGCGCGTCGGTGTCGAAGATGTCGGAAGCCGAACTGCGCGAGACCTTCGAACTGATGAGCGGTCTCGAGGCTTTCTCGGGCGAACTCGCGGCCGAGCGAATGACGGCGGCCGAGCTCGCCGAAATCAAGGCATTGCATTACGCAATGCTCGCTTGTCGCGCGCAGAACGATCTCGCCGGGTACTACAGCCGCAATCAGGCGATTCACGACAAGATCAACGAGGCCGCGCGCAATTCGGCGCTGCGCCAGACGTATGTGTCGGTGAACCGGCGTTTGCAGGCGCTGCGCTTTCGCTCGAATTTTCAGATTCCGAAGTGGGATCGCGCGATTCATGATCACGATGAAATGCTGAAGGCGCTCGAGGCGCGCGACGGCAAGAAGCTCAGCGCGATTCTTCGGCAGCATCTGCTTGATAAGCGCGATGCGGTGTTGCAGGTTCAGTCGCGGGAAGAGGCGGCGGGGGGAGCGGGGTTATCCACCTAAATTGTTCATAGGGCTGTGGATAACGTTCTTATAGTCGGCGCAAGTGGTTGATGCGATGGCTGAATTTGCAGGCGGGTGATGTATGGGCAGGGAGGGGTGGGTTTGAGTACTCTGCCCTTGGTACGCTTTCATCGCGGCCTGCGCGGAAAAATGTATTCCTCGCTGTCGTTCGAACATTTGTTCCCCTACGTTTCCCCGCACGCCCGCTGCGGTGCAGGGAAACGGCCATTCTCCCAATCGCTGTCTCGAATAGCCTACGGATGACATCTGCCATTCCGCGCCGGAAGGTGGCAAAACCCCAGGCGCAACGCAGTGGCAGCGATGCCACTTCATGGCCTCAGCAGTTTGTACACCGTCGCTGACTTCCGCCAACGGGAGAGCGCCCATGCATTCATCGCCAAACCCGCGAGAAGGCAAACGACGGTTCCGACCGTATTGACGCCTCCACTGAGAACTTCGCCTAACCACTTAATTGAAAAAGCGGCTGAGATAACGGCAATAACGACAAACGAACCCAAAGACTTTACGGGCGAATTGACGCCGCAGATCTGCCCAGTCGAGTGATCCAGCCAGCCGACCAGTGTCTGCCAGTTATCCGGGTCGCGCAGTACCGCGGTGACTACCGTGCCGCTTTCAAGCCTCGGCTTGCCGTCCATCTTCACGGAGTACTGACGTCGTCCAGCGATCGTTACGTTAAACATTGTGGCGACCGTGCCGCCACTCCTGTCTTTCTCAAAAACAACGCCTCCTATGTCGTCAAGGGTTACTGTAATGGCGCGGTAGGTCATGGGCAAATGGTGCGGTGATTGATTCGAGAAGTTCTACGGGCTCATTGTGCCAACTCGAGCGTATCGTTCTCGATTTTTTATCAACTGCGCAAGCATGAAGGAGCAGGACCTCTATGATTCAAGATCAAGCGATCGCGCGGCAAGTAAGCGACCGACTATTGCAAGTGAACGGCGCGCTGGACGAAGCAATCGTCTTCGTTCAGGACAACTGTTCTGCTATCGAGATTCAGGCGTTCAAACGGGCTATGGGCGAGATCATGTACAAGGTGTTCGAAGAAGCCCTCATCCCCATCTACAAGAAGCATCCGATTCTTGTCCCCGAAGGACTGCGCGTGAGTGGCATCACTGATTGAGGCACCGCAGGACAAAGCAGGGCGCGGGGCACCGCGCCCCACCTGCGCAAACGCGCACCAAAGTGCGCGTCTCCCCACATAGAAACGCACTACACCTCAAGCGCCCTACCGCACCCCATCCCTGGCCCGAAGCGACTCCGGCAACCCCCGCAACACAATCAACGCACAAATCACGCTCATCGTCCCAATCACATACAAAGCCGGCGTCGTACTCCCAGTCAGATCCCTGACGCGTCCCACCATGATCGGACTCACGATCCCGCCAAGCTGTCCGAGCGTGTTGATCAACGCGATGCCGCCCGCCGCGCCCGCCCCCGTCACCAGCTTCGGCGGCAATGCCCAGAATGCCGGGATCGACGCCACCACGCCCCCGCCCATCACCGCAAGCGCGACGATCAGGAAGCCCGTCTGTTTGTCGAAGAAACCGGCCGCAAAGAATCCGATCGCCGACATCACCAGCAAACCGAACACGAACTTGCGACGCTCGCCGCTTGCATCGGACAAGCGCCCCACAACCACCATGCAGATCGCGCCGCACACATAAGGCACGGCTGTCAGCAAACCGATCAGCGTCGGATTATGCGTACCTGCCACGCGGATCAAATGTGGCGCCCAGAAATTCAATCCATACGACGCCACCTGAATCAGAAAATAGACGAGCCCCAGCGTGAGAAATCCCGGCGTCTTTATCGCGCCGATGAACGAATGCCCAGTCTCAGGATGACGGCTCTGCTGCGAAATCTGCTCAGCCAGGAATGACTTCTCCGCGGGCGACAGCCAGTTCGCATCGTCGATGCGATCTTTCAGCAGCTTCAGCACGAGATAACCAAGCAGCACGCACGGCAGGCCGCCGAGCAGGAACAGCCAGTGCCATCCCGGCATGCCAAGCACGCCGTTCATATGGCCGATGACAAGCCCCGCCAGCGGCGCGCCGACCAGCCCCGAAAACGCCGACGCGAGAAACAGCATCGACGTAATGCGTCCGCGATAGCTCGGCGGAAACCACAGCGTGAGGTAGTACAGCACGCCCGGCGCGAAGCCGGCTTCCATCGCGCCGATCAGAAAGCGCAGGCCGTAAAACTGCCATTCGGTGTTGACGAACACCATCGCCGCGGTCGCGAGTCCCCACGAAATCATGATGCGCGCAATCCAGCGCCGCGCACCGACCTTGTAGAGGAACAGATTGCTCGGCACCTCGAACAACACATAGCCGATCACGAACAAACTCGCGCCGAGACCATATGCGGTGTCCGACAAGCCGAGATCGCTTTGCAACTGAAATTTCGCGAAGCTGATGTTGATGCGGTCGAAAAACGCAAACAGATAGCAGATCATGATGAGCGGCATCAGCCGCCATGCCACTTTGCGGATGATGGCCGCCGCGCCGTCCGCGCTCTGTTCACGGCCGCCGGTTGCGATTGCGCCGAGGTCACTCATGATTCGTCTCCAATGCCGGATTCGGCTGCGCCGTCCGGTCGTTTAGTGGATCAGGGAAAGTCAGATTTGCAGCACGTAGTCCGGCACGGGATGCAGGTCACGATTGCGCCCCGCCTTCGCCACTTGCCCGGGCACGTCGTGGCCCAGCAAAGCCGGCAACGCTCGCGACAGCGCGAGCAGTTTCTCGAGGTCGATTCCCGTGGGAATACCCATTTCGTCGCACAGATTCACGAGGTCCTCGGTGCAGATGTTGCCCGACGCACCGGGCGCAAACGGGCATCCGCCGAGACCGCCCAACGCGGCATCGAAGCGGCGCGCGCCGGCTTCGTAGGCGGCCAGTACATTGGCGAGCCCAAGTCCGCGTGTATTGTGAAAATGCAGCGTGAGCGCCGACGACGGCACGCGTTGCAGCACTCGCTCGACGAGCCGCGTCACCTGGCGCGGATTAGCCATGCCCGTCGTATCGGCGAGCGTGATGCCCTCAATGCCCATCTCGCGGTACGTATCGACAATGCTGACCACGCGGTCCTCGTCGATCGTGCCTTCGAACGGACAGCCGAACGCCGTCGCGACGGACGCATTCAACAGCACGCCCGCGCCCTTCACGTGACGCACGATGTCGCCAAACGCCGCCAGCGACGACTCGCAGCTCATGCGCATGTTGGCGCGGTTGTGCGTCTGACTCGCGGACATCACGAGATTCAGTTCGTCCGCCTTCGCGGCGAGCGCGCGCTCGGCGCCCTTGAGATTCGGCACGAGCGCGACGTAGATCACGCCCGCGCGCCGCTCGATCTGCTGGAACACGGCCTCGCCGTCGCGCAACGCAGGAATGGCTTTCGGCGAGACAAACGAGCCGGCCTCGATGCGCGTAAAGCCCGCCGTCGAGAGCGCGTTGATCAATTGAATTTTGTCGGCGGTGTCGACCCACGTCGGTTCGATCTGCAAGCCGTCGCGCGGCGCGACTTCCTGCACGATGAGCTTGTCGGCGACTCGTGCGTTCAATTCGCGGTTCGCTGCACCGTTCGTTGCATGTGTCGTTGCATGTGTCATTGCACGGCTCCTTCGCGGCGCAGCCGCTCGATCTCTTCACTCGCGAAGCCGAGTTCGCTCAGCACGCTTCCCGTATGTTCACCGAGCGCGGGACCTTGCCAGCGCACTTCGCCTGGCGTCTCCGACAGCTTCGGCACGATGCCCGGCATCTTCACCGAGGCGCCGCCCGGCAGTTGTGCCTGCAACAACATGTCGCGCGCCTGGTAGTGCGGATCGGCGACGATGTCCGCGACGGAATAGATGCGCCCCGCCGGCACTTCAGCGCGTTCGAGCGCGGCCAGCACGTCGTCGGTGGAATGATGCGAGGTCCATGCGGCGATCGCCTCGTCGAGCATCGCGCAGTGTTTGGCGCGGCCGTCGTTGTGCGCGAGCGCGGGATCGTCGGCGAGGTCGGCGCGGCCGATCACCTGCATGAGGCGCCGGAAAATCGGATCGCTGTTGCCGGCGATCACGACATAGCCATCGTCTTCAGTGGGATAGGTGTTGGACGGCGCGATGCCAGGCAGCGCCCCGCCGCTTCGCTCGCGAACGTGGCCGAGCAGATCGTATTCGGGGACGAGACTTTCCATCAGATTGAAAACGCTTTCGACGAGCGACACGTCGACCACTTGCCCGTCGCCCTGCCCTGTCTTCACACGCAGCAGCGACATCAACGCGCCGATCACCCCATGCAGCGACGCGAGTGAATCGCCGAGACTCACGCCGACGCGCGCCGGCGCGCCGTCCACCTCGCCCGTCGTGTAGCGAATGCCGCCCATCGCTTCGCCGATGGCGCCGAAGCCCGGACGGTCACGATATGGACCCGACTGGCCGTAACCGGAGATACGCACCATCGTCAGTTTGGGGTTGATCGCGTGCAGCACGTCCCAGCCGATGCCGAGCTTTTCGAGCGCACCAGGACGCAGGTTTTCGATGACGACATCGGCCTCGGCCGCGAGCCGCTTCACGATCTCGACACCCTCCGGCGACTTCAGATTCACGCACACCGACTTCTTGTTGCGCGACTGCAGATACCACCAGAGCGACGTGCCTTCGTGCAGCTTGCGCCATTTGCGCAGCGGGTCGCCGGTTTGCGGCGCTTCGATCTTGACGACGTCCGCGCCGAACTCGGCCATCAGGCGCGCGGCAAACGGCGCGGCGATCAGCGTTCCGATTTCAACGACGCGGATACCTTGAAGGGGTCCACCCATGTGCTGTCTCCGAAGTGGTTTTCTGTTGGGAGACAGCTTGCAGGCGTGCGGCGGCGGCGTCCAACCGCAATTCGCCAACGACCGTTCGCGAACGACGAACGCTCAAGCGCGGCGCAGATTCATGCCGCCGGCGTTTGCGTGGCTTCGGAGGCTTCTATCGAACGCAGATGATCGAACAGCAGACGGCTCACCGGCGAGAGCGCATCGACATCGCGCACGACCAGCACGAGGCTGCGCTCCGACCAGTCGTCTTCGAGCGGCGCGCCGACGAGCCCGAGCGGCCGTCCCATGAGTTCATAGACTTTGCGCGGCAACACGCCGACGCCCATGCCCGCCTGCACCATCCGGCAAACGGCGTCGAAGCCCGGCACGTGGATGCGCAATCGCAACGGCTTGCCGGCGACGCGCGCGGCGATATGCGTTCGCGCATTGATCGAACTCGCGGCGTGCAGGCCGACGTGATCGCCGTCGAGCGTTTCGGCAAACGCCACGCTCGTGCGCGCGGCGAGCGGATGATCGTCGCGCATCACGAGCACCAGCGAATCGCGGCGATAGTGCTCGACGTGCAGCTCGCGCGTGTCGGCATCGGCGGAACAGATGCCGAGATCGGCGAGGCTATCGTCCACCGCTTCGACGACGCCGCCGCTCGGCCGCTCTTCGAGGTCGAGCTTCACGCGCTCATGCAGCAACTGGAACGCGCGCAAATCTTCAGGCAAAAATTCGACGATGGCAGACAGGTTCGCCATCATCCGCACATAACCGCGTACGCCGCTCGCATGCCCAGCCAGTTCGATGCCGATGTTTTCGATGTCGCGCATCACGCGCCGCGCATGATGCAGCAGCGTTTCGCCGGCCGGCGTGAGCGTCATGCCGCGCGCGTTGCGCTGAAAGAGCGTCGCGCCCACGGCCTGTTCCAGTTCGAGCAGCCGCTTGCTCGCAGCGGAAACGGCAATGGCCTCGCGCTCCGCGGCACGCGTGAGCGTGCCTTCCTCGTAGACGGCGAGGAACAGTTGAAGCGTGGTCAGGTCGAGCTTGCGGAGAAGGTTTTTAATCACCATGGCGCGGCGCCGGAAGTTCGGTCAGTGGCTAATCATCCCATATGCGGCGCGTGCAATATTGCTTGCACGACGAGTATGCGAGACTGTTTGCGCTCGCCATGCAGCGTCAAAGCGCGTTTGGTATGCTGGGCCACCGCGTTTTCCCCGACAATCGCGCGAGGCCGTCGAACGCCGCCAATCGCACCGCGTTGACTGCCGCGGTTTGCTTATCGTGAAAGGAATCATTCGATGCCCACCGTCGCGATCGCGATCTTTGCTGGCGTGCAGGCGCTCGACGTCGCCGGTCCCGTCGACGTCTTCTCCGAAGCGAACCGCTTCATCGCGCCGGACGCGCGCTACGAAGTCACGCTGCTGAGCGCGCAACAAGCACCGCTGCGCGCGTCCAACGGCATGACGCTGATCGCCGACGCCGTCTTCGCGCGCGCTCGCAAACCGTTCGATCTCGCGTTAGTCGCAGGCGGCCCCGCGCTGCCCGAAGGCGCCCCGCCCGAGGCGTCCTTGCTCGACTGGTTGACCAACATCGCGCCGCAATGCGGCCGTTACGGCTCCATCTGCACGGGCGCTTTCGCGCTCGGCCATGCCGGTCTGCTCGACGCGCGCAACGTCACGACGCATTGGCAGCACGCGGCCCAGCTCGCCGCGCAGTTTCCGAAAGCGCGCGTCGACTACGACCGCATTTATCTGCGCGACGGGCAACTGGTCACTTCCGCGGGCGTGACTGCGGGTATCGATCTGTCGCTTGCGCTCGTCGCCGAAGATCACGGTGCGCATATCGCGCTCGCGGTGGCAAAGCGGCTCGTCGTGTTCGCACAGCGCCAGGGCGGACAGTCGCAATTCAGTCCGTATCTCACGGCGCCCGTCGACGAAACATCGCCGGTTGCAAAAGTCCAGGCGCATGTGATGGAGCGCATTCACGAGAGTTTTACAGTCAAGCAACTCGCCGATGTCGCCGGCATGAGCTCACGCAATTTCGCGCGCGTGTTCGTGCAGGAAACCGGCGTGACGCCGCATGAATTCGTCGAGCGCGCGCGTGTCGATGCCGCGCGCAAGCTGCTGGAAAGCAGCGGCGCCGCGCTGAAAGCGATTGCCTACGATTGCGGTTTCGGCACCGCGGATCGCATGCGGATCGTCTTCGTGAAGAGAGTCGGCGTCACGCCGATGCAATACCGCGAGCGCTTTCGCGCGGCCTGAAAGCGCGCGAGCGGCGCCGCTGCGCGTGCGAAACATGCGTGAGAAGATAACGGCCTGCATGAGCTATCTTCAAGGAACGACATGAATCCCTCTTCTCCCATTCGCGCGATCGTCACCGGCCATACGCGCGGCCTCGGTGCGGCGCTCGCCGCGCAACTGCTTGAGCGCGATGTCGCGGTGCTCGGTCTCTCACGCTCGCGTCATGCGTCGCTCAAACAGCGCTTTCCCGCGCTGCTCGATGAAGTTGAACTCGAACTCGCCGATACGTCGCGTGTTGCGCAATGGACGGCGACCGATGCACTGCGCGCGTTCGTCAGCGGCGCGAAGACTGTGCTGCTGATCAACAACGCGGGCATGGTGCAGCCGATCGGTCCGATCGACGCGCACGACGCAGCGGCCATTGCCAGCGCAGTGAGCCTGAACGTCGCCACGCCGTTGATGCTCGCAAGCGCGCTCGCCGCGGCAAGCCCCGATGTGAGCGACCGCCGCATCATGCATATTTCGAGCGGCGCGGCGCGCAACGCTTACGCCGGCTGGAGCATCTACTGCGCGACGAAGGCCGCGCTGGATCACCACGCGCGCGCCGTCGCACTCGACGCCACTCGCGCGCTGCGTATTTGCAGTCTCGCGCCGGGCGTCATCGATACGAACATGCAGGCGGAGATTCGCAACACCGGCGTCGAACAGTTTCCAATGCGTGAGAAGTTCGAGGACTTGAAGCGCAACGGTCAGCTTTCGACGCCCGAGCAAGCTGCGGCTCAATTGCTCGACTATGCGTTCAGCGATGCATTTGGTGAAACGCCGGTGGCTGATATTCGCGAGGTTGGGAAGCGGGCGTGATGCGCTGTTGATGCGCTGGGGTGCACAGTCACTATCGCGGCTCCTGAAAAGTCTCACCTTTGGGCGCGGGCGGCGATGGTTCGTGTGCTTTTTGCAGCGGCGCGTCGCGCGAATTGCGCTTGATATGCAGTGGTTTTACCGCGCTGCTGCTGCGGCTTGCATCGCCACCTGCGCCACAACGGCGGGCTCCCGAAAATCCTCACCCTTCGCACGCAGCGGCCGAAGGTGAGCGGGAGAGAGCAGTTTCACATCTCCCGAAAACTCTCACCTTAAGCGCTTGCGGACCGCCCGCAAAGCCATGCTGGGCGTGGGCCGACGACCCCGAAAGAGGCGAATCCCGAAAACTCTCACCTTTAGAAGCACGCGAATGATCGGGATACCCAGGTAAGACGTTGACGTGCGGTGCGGTGACAAAACGACTCGCAAACCGCGAACCGTCCGACTCCATATGGACGGTGAGGCACATGCGTTCCAGTCGCTCACGGATCGCCGCAGCGTCGAAGTGCTCCCGAATTCCCTCACCTTAGAGCGGATGAAGCCCCGGGACGACACAGCTTTGGCCCCCGCACCAGGCGGACATTTAGCGGATTTCGCCCATTTTCGCGACGATAACGCGTGCGAATCAAGCGCGGAACTCACGCGCCGAACCGCTCCCGAAAACCCTCACCTTTGAGGCGTGGCGCGCAAGCGTCAGTTCGCGAGCTTATGAAACGTCTCCAGCACCGCGTCGCCCTTGAACGGCTTCACGATCGAGCCCTTGACGCCGCAGCCTTGCCGCGTTCTTTCATCGCCGGGCTGCTTTCGGTTGTCAGCATGATGACGTTGACAGTCTTGTTCGCGAGTCGCCGCGAATTTTCTTGACCATCGTGAGGCCGGCTATATTCGGCGTGTCTACGTCGCTGATCAACGACCTTGATGCTTTGCCATGCATCGCTCGTGTCGATGCCGAGACCGTTCCGGTTCAGAAAGAAAACCCGCCACTGCGTCGCGCACAGTACTGGACTCATCCACGATCTCACCTTTGCGGCGACCTCCTGGAACTCCTCACCTTTACGCACGCTGTCGGGTGAAATGCATCAAAGGTGCGGCGTGAATCCTGGGACGACTCACCATTGCAGGCGTCGCGTCATCTCCTGGAACATCTCACCTTTGGATTTGAAGACGTCGATGGTGATGCCGTCTCCTGGAATTCCTCACCATCCTGGAACGGCTCACCTTTGGCGATATCCGCAAGCAACGTGCGGACTCACGCGATACGTTATCGCGTCAGCTTGATGACATTCGACAGCCCCGCAGCCGGCGAACTGCCGAAGCTATACGTCGAACGGCCGCTGCGTTTGGCCGCATACATGGCGGCATCGGCGACGTCGAGCAAGCCTGCGATGCTCTGCACCCTGTCCGGAAACGTGGCGATGCCGATACTCACGCCAATCGCAAAACGGCCGCCGTACTCCTTGTCGCCGATCGCTCGCACACCTGAGACAAGGCGCTCGGCGAGTTCCCGCAATTGGGCGTCGTCGCCGCAATCGGTTGCGAGCAGCACGAACTCATCGCCGCCGACACGAGCGAGCGTGTCGCTCTGCCGCGTCGCGGCCCGCAGCGATTCTGCAAGCCGGCGCAGCAACACGTCGCCGGCGCTATGGCCCATCGCGTCGTTGACCTTCTTGAAGCCGTCTATGTCGAGGTACAGAAGCGCGATTCGGCGCGACTCGGCTTCGTTGCCCGAGAGCGCGTCGATGGCGGACAGCAGCCGGCGGCGGTTCGGAAGTCCCGTCAGCGTATCCTGCGCGGCCTGCTGATCGAGCATGTTCGAATACGCATGTACTCTCGCGAACGCACGACGCTGAACATACACCGTGTACCCCATCAGGCAGCACACGAGCACGGCAATGGCAACGAGCGCGGCGCTGCCGAACACGAGGCGCCGATGCGCATCCTGAGTGGCGACCTTGCGCCTTTCGCGCCACTCGTTCAGCAGTTCGCCGAGGTCCTGGCGCAGGCCATCCATATACGCCTTGCCTTCGTTGGTCTGCACGAGCTGGATGGCGGCCGCACGATTCCCGCTGCGAGCCAGTTCGATCGTGCGCGCGAGTTCGACCACCTTGTCGGTCTTCGCATGCTCGACACGGCGCACGAGTTCGAGCGATTTTTCGTCGCTGCCTGCTGCCTGCTGCAAACGCAAAACGGTGTCGTCGAGGTCGCGAATGCCCTGGCGATAGGGCACGAGGTAGGCTTCATCGCCGGTGAGCAGATAGCCGCGCTGGCCGGTCTCCGCGTTCTCGAGATCGTGCAGCACGCGATTCGCGGCGCCGAGCACGGCGAACGCTTCCTCGTCGCGCAGACCGTCGGCGACAATGATCTTCGCTTCGTACACGAACAGACCGGCTGCGACGAGCAAGCCAATGGCCATGCTGATGTAGAGCGCAATGAAACGGTTACGGTCGGCTTTCGCGGAGCGGAACAAACGCGCGGGCACGAGAGGCTCCAGGGCGGTGGGGATGGTGGAAGGGTGTAATGATACTGGAGAGCCGTGACAGACTCTCGCGAAGCGTGTTTGCGTCAGCTATTGCCGTGATGCCACCGCATAACAATTTTTTTGAAAAGCAGTGTCAGGTTTTTGCGGTAGCCCCGACTAAGCCCAACATCACCCGTGTTGGATAGCGCGACAACGTTCGAACTATCAAACGCAACACGGGAAGAATGATTTGGCCAAAGGAGCTTGACGGATGGACATGGACTTCGACTGCACGATGTGCGGCAAATGTTGTCACAACCTTCGGTTGCCGCTGACCGTATCCGAAGCAATCGCGTGGCTCAAGCGAGGCCACGACGTTCAGCTATTTGTTGAAGCGCTGCCGTGGCCGGAAGAGCCGCCGGAAGACAATCTGGTCGCGGCACATAAGCGCCGACGCTCGTTTGCGGCTACAAGCGGTTCTCTGCCCGTACGAGTGGTCGTTGTCATCGTTGCAGCATTCGATGGTCCATGTCCGAACCTGCAAGAAGACATGCGATGCGGCGCTTACGAAAGTCGACCTCTGGTATGCCGTATTTATCCTGCGGAAATTAACCCGTTCATTTCCATGGACCCAGCGCAGAAAGCGTGTCCGCCGGAGGCCTGGACGGGTGCGAGCTCGCCACTGTTGCGTCAAGGACAAATTGTCGACGCGCAGATCGCCGCGCTAGTCACTGAGTCGCGCAACACGGATGCTGCCGATGTCTGGGCGAAAGCCGCCCTCTGCACAACGCTCGGAATCGGCAGTGCGGCCTTGAGCAACGAAGGGTTCGTTGTTCACACGCCAGACCGATCCAGTCTCTTAAGCGCTCTTGAGTCGGCGCAAATGGTCAAGACGGCCACGGCAAGTTCGTGGCAATTTGTCTCGAACCGAAGTGAGACGGCGAACGCATTGGATTCAGTTGATGCGGTCGTATCGAGAACGTCGGCTTGGGAAGCAGAGGGCGCTACCTTCTTGGGCTTTTTCCCGGACGATGTCTCGGGGAGTGGGACTCACTGAAAGGCGAACTAAAACTTCACCTTCACCTGAAAGCCGATGGTGAATGGAAGATCGTCGGAAGGGATCGGCGGAATCACGATGAAGTTCGCGCCGACACGCTTGTATTCGACCATGATGAGCGGCGCGAGCACGGGTCCGATCGTGTGATCGCGGCCGAGTCCCCAGTTGCCATAGTTATAGCCGGAGATGATGCCGCCCATCGCCGCTATGCGGACAATGCCCCAGTGCAGAAAATCCGGCGACCAGACGCCGCCGCCGTAATACGACGGCCGGCGCAGTGAATTGCGAAAGCCGCCCGCCGTCAGCGCCCATTGATTGTTGAGCCAGCATTCGACGCCGAGGCCTGGGTTGAACTGCTCGAAGTGTTTGTCTGGGTCGGGATTGATGTGATAGGAACCCAGCATCGCGTCGACCCATACGCCGCCCTCACACCAGTTGCCCGCATGCGCCGCGGAGGTGCCGGCGACGCTCGCGGCAAACGCGAACAATACGCGGCAAAGGTGCGTTTTGAACTGGCCGGTATGCTGCCCGGTGTGCTGGCTTTTGTGCTGGCTGATTTGCCTGCCGATTTGCGTGGTCATCCGCCTGCTGATCTGCCGAAGATGCATGTCCTCTCCATCGCCAGTCGAACGCCGGCGCGATGCTGTTCTCATATCGGTGCGTGCCGCCCGTCGCGCACTGTACCGCAAGCCACTCGCGCGATGTTGAAGACGCACTCGGGCTTGCGGGCACAAGACGTGCCGGCAAGCGTCAACACAACTCTAATGGAGGACCGATGGCAAAGCGGTGAAGACGCGCGCCGCATTTTCACGCGTTTTCACGTTGCAGGCAGAGTGTTTATAGACCGAGGTCGGAAAGGCCAGGGTGATCGTCGGGACGGCGGCCGAGCGGCCAGTGATACAGACGGTCCGCTTCGCGGATCGGCAGATCGTTGATGCTGGCGTGACGGCGCGCCATCAATCCATGCTCGTCGAACTCCCAGTTCTCGTTGCCATACGAGCGGAACCAGTTGTTGGAATCGTCGTGCCATTCGTAGGCAAAGCGCACGGCGATGCGGTTATCGGTGAACGCCCACAGTTCCTTGATCAAGCGATAGTCGAGTTCCTTCGCCCATTTGCGGCGCAGTAAGCCGACGATTTCCGCGCGCCCATGCGTGAATTCCGCACGATTGCGCCACACGCTGTCCTGCGTATAGGCGAGCGACACACGTTCAGGGTCGCGCGTGTTCCAACCGTCTTCCGCGGCGCGAACTTTCTGGATGGCGGTTTCGCGCGTAAAGGGCGGCAGCGGCGGACGGGTTTCGATCGGATCGGTCATGAGATACCTCGCTTTTGGTCAGGTGGGCAGTCAGGATGCGGGTCGCCTCGTCGGCGGGGACTTGCGTGAAGGTCGGCTTGAAGTTTTGTTGCGTGCGGGCGTGTTCCCGTTGCCGGCTGATTGAGCGTCGAGCAAGGTGACAGCGACGGCCTGCGCGTCGAGCGCCGCATCGGGCTCGCCGCTGACAAGCGCAACCGCGATCGCACCGTCGAGCAACACCAGCCACTGCCGCGACAAACGCGCGGCGCGCCTCGCGTCCAGTTTGCTTTCGGCGATGAACTCGTCGAATTGCGTCCGCACGAAAGCCAGCAAGCGCTCCTTGTGCTCGCGCGCGACGATGCGAATCGGGTCTTCCGCCGAAGCGATCTCACCGGCCGCGTTCAGAAACGCACAACCGTGAAAGTCCTCCGACGCGAACCATTCGCGCAATACGTCGAACATGCCGAGCAGCCGTTTGCGCGCGCTCTTGCCGCGCCGCTGCGTGCCCTCGACAAACCAGTTCATCCAGCGTTCGTCGCGCCGCTCGAGCGCGGCCGCGACGAGCGCGTCTTTCGATTCGAAATGCGTGTAGAAGCTCTTACGCGCGGTGCCCGACTGCTTGACGATCGCGTCCACGCCGGTTGCATGAATGCCGCCCGCGTAGATCAACGCTTCGGCAGCGTCCAGCAGACGCTCACGCGCGCCAGCCGCCGATGCCTTTTCCATGAGAGTATCCGTAGCCATGTGCGAAGGGTAGAACGATCATTCTCCCTCGTCAAGTCTTGCCGCTTTTTGCACGACGTGCGCGGCACCTGTTATCCTGGTTGCCAGCAAACAACCGGAACTCACTTGATGAATGCGTTCACTGCCCGCAGCATTGCCGTACGCGCTTTACTCGCCGCAATGCTGCTTACATCAATGGCCTGCACGCCGCTGCAAGTGCTGACGCATTCGGTCAGCCAGAACGAAGCGCGCGTGCCGGTCGGGCGCTACGACCTCGACCTGGATCATTGCAGCATTACGTTCGACGTCGAACACTTCAAGTATTCGCGCTTCACCATGCGCTTCGATCGCAAGAAAGGGCAACTGAACTGGAACGAAGGCGGTCTCGAGCAAAGCAGCGTGTCGGTTTCAATCGACGCCGCGAGCATCGACACGAACGTGCCGCTGCTCGACAAGATGGTGAAAAGCGAAAGCCTGCTGGACGTGGAGCGCTATCCGGAGATTCGGTTCGTGAGTACGAAGTTCGAGCGCACCGGCGAATCTCGCGGCACGTTGACGGGCAATCTGACCATTCACGGCGTAACGCAACCCGTCACGCTGGACGTCACGTTCAACGGTTTCGCACGAGATCCGCTAACGAAAAAAGACACGCTTGGCTTTTCCGCGGAAGGACAGTTCAGCCGCGCGAAGTTTGGCCTCGCGACGTGGTATCCCGCAGTGGGCGACGACATTCACGTACGAATTCAGGCTGAATTCGGCAAAACGCCCGCGGGCGCGTGAGCGCATCGCGGGCGTGTGTGAGACGGCAAGCGTCGTGATGCTTACGCGGCCGTCCAGTCGAGAATGACCTTGCCGCTTTCGCCGGAAAGCATGGTCGCGAACGCTTGCTGGTAATCGTCGACCTTGAAGTGATGCGTGAGAATCGGCGACAAGTCGAGCCCGCTTTGCAGCATCGCCACCATCTTGTACCAGGTCTCGAACATCTCACGGCCGTAAATGCCCTTGATTTCGAGGCCCTTGAAAATCACCTGAGTCCAGTCGATCGCGGTCTGCGCCGGCGGAATACCGAGCAGCGCGATCTTGCCGCCGTGGTTCATCGCTTCGAGCATGCTCGTAAAAGCGCTCGGCACGCCGGACATTTCGAGGCCGACGTCGAAGCCTTCGGCCATGTGCAGGTCCGCCATCACGTCGCGCAGCGATTCGCGCGACACGTTCACCGCGCGCGTCGCGCCCATCTTGCGCGCGAGGTCGAGCCGGTAATCGTTGATGTCGGTAATCACGACGTTGCGCGCGCCGACGTGCTTCGCAATCGCCACGGCCATGATGCCGATCGGCCCCGCGCCCGTAATCAACACATCTTCGCCGACGAGGTTAAACGACAGCGCCGTGTGCGTCGCGTTGCCGAACGGATCGAAGATCGCGGCCAGATCGTCGGAGATTTCAGGCGGAATCTTGAACGCGTTGAACGCCGGAATCACGAGATATTCAGCGAACGCGCCCTCGCGATTCACGCCGACGCCCACCGTGTTGCGGCACAAATGCCGGCGTCCCGCGCGGCAGTTGCGACAGAAGCCGCAAGTGATGTGGCCTTCGCCCGACACGCGATCACCGATCGAAAAGCCGCGCACTTCCTCGCCCATTTGCACGATTTCGCCGACATATTCGTGGCCGACATGCATCGGCACCGGAATCGTTTTTTGCGCCCAGTCGTCCCACTTCCAGATGTGAATGTCCGTGCCGCAGATCGCCGTGCGCGTGATGCGGATCATCACGTCGTTATGGCCGACTTCGGGCAGCTTCACATCGGTCAGCGTGAGACCCGGCGCGCGTTCGAGTTTTGCGAGTGCCTTCATGCGCCCTCCGCCTGGATCACGCCAAGCTCACGGCCGACGCGCGCGAACGCATCGACGGCGCGGTCGATCTGTTCCGTCGTATGCGCCGCGCTCATTTGCGTGCGGATGCGCGCGCGGCCTCTCGGCACGACGGGGAATGAAAAGCCGATCACGTAGACGCCTTCGTTCAACAGCGCATCGGCCATTCTGGAAGCAAGCTGCGCGTCGCCGAGCATCACGGGAATGATCGGATGTTCGCCCGGCACGAGCGTGAAACCAAGCGCGCTCATCTTCTCGCGAAAGTGCGCGCCGTTTTCGCGCACGCGGGCGCGTAGTTGCGCGCCTTCGTCGCTGGCGAGCAGTTCGAGTACTTTCAGCGACGCCGCCGCGATGCTCGGCGTCAGCGTGTTCGAGAACAGATACGGCCGCGAGCGCTGACGCAGCAATTCGACGATCTCCTTACGCGCGGCGATATAGCCGCCCGATGCGCCGCCGAGTGCCTTGCCGAGCGTGCCCGTGATGATGTCGACGCGCGAGAGCACGCCGCAATGTTCCGGCGTGCCGCGTCCGTGTTCGCCGATAAAGCCGACGGCGTGCGAGTCGTCGACCATCACGAGCGCGCCGTAGCGGTCGGCCAGATCGCAGATGCCGGCGAGATTGGCGATGATGCCGTCCATCGAAAATACGCCGTCTGTGGCGATGAGCTTAAAGCGTGCGCCGGCCGCGTCGGCCTCTTTCAGTCTGGCTTCGAGGTCCTCGAGATCGTTGTTCTTGTAGCGAAAGCGCTTGGCCTTCGAAAGCCGCACGCCGTCGATGATGCTCGCATGATTCAACTCGTCGCTGATGATTGCGTCGTTCTCGTCGAGCAGCGTTTCGAACAGGCCACCGTTCGCGTCGAAACAGCTCGAGTAGAGAATGCAGTCGTCGGTTTGCAGAAACGCGGCGAGCGCCTGCTCGAGTTGCTTATGGACCGTCTGCGTGCCGCAAATAAAACGCACCGACGCCATGCCGAAGCCGTCGTTGTCGAGCCCTTGCTTCGCGGCCTCGATAAGGCGAGCGTCGTTGGCAAGACCGAGATAATTGTTCGCGCAGAAGTTCAGTACTTCGGCGCCGTCGGCGAGACGAATATCGGCCGATTGCGGGCTGTCGATAACGCGCTCGCTCTTGTAAAAGCCGTCGGCGCGAATCTGCTCGAGCGTGCCGCGCAGATGGGCGAGAAATGAGTCACGCATGAACCGGGCTCCTGAATGGGTGAGACCGACGTGGGCGAACAGGCGACGGCCTGCTATAGTCGGTTGTCAGTTTTATCGGATATTTTCGTTTTTTCGAACTAAAATCCGGTATATCGAACAACTCTAAACGATGGGTCAGGAAATGGCAAGTTCGGGTATTCGCCGTGCGGCGGCTGGCGCGGCACCCACTCCGAGTGCAATCGCGGCGCCGCCGCGCGTCGGCGAACAGATTCAGCGTCTGCGCGCCGAGCGGCGCATGACGCTCGACGATCTGTCGCGTGCGGCGGGCGTGTCGAAATCGATGCTCTCTGAAATCGAGCGTGACAAGGCGAATCCAACGATCGCAGTCGCCTGGCGGCTGACCAATGCGCTTGGCGTGAGCTTGGATTCGCTGTTCGCGCCGCAAAAGACGCCCGAGGCGATCGCCGTCGCCGGTCCGCACGAGATTCCTACGTTAAGCGGACACGACGCGAAATACCAGTTGCGCGTGTGGGGGCCGATCGAGCTGGCCGGCAAATTCGAGTGGTACGAGTTGACGCTTCAGGCGGGTGGTGCGCTCGTGTCCAACGCGCACGAACCGGGCACGCGCGAGCATCTCACGGTGCTACAGGGGTCGATTGAAATCGAGGCGGCCGGGACGACAAAACGGCTCAAGGCCGCGGACACGGCGCGCTACGTCGCCGATGAGCCGCACGCTATCCGCAATGCCGGCAAAGGCGAGGCGAAGGCGTTGCTGGTGGTGATTCACGGCTGAGGCATCGAGCAGCAAGAGGCGTCTACGCGGAATCGGGGCTTGCGCGAGGTTGCGCCGGATACTGTATGTTTGTACAGTACAGGCTATCGACTGGAGCCGATAATGAACGACCTGAAAACCGCCCCGACCGACCACGCTCTGGCTGCGCTGCGCTATCAAACTGCGGCGCGCGATCTCGAACGTATCGTCCGCAACATCGCCGGGCGCTACATCGTGCAGCAAGTGCCGCTCACCTGGCGCCTGCTTCACGCGATTGAAGCCGAGGCGCTCGCCGACCTCGGATTTGCCAGCCGGCATGACGCGCTCATGCTCGGTCTGTTTCAACGTCCGTCGGATTTGCCGTATCCCGAGACTGACGAGGCCGTGGACTTCGGCATGTCGACCGCGCTGCCCGCCGTGTTTGCGTTTGCTGTTCTGGCTTACGAGGAAGCCGCTCGCCGCGCCGCGCAACGTACCTCCGAAGGCGCTGCTGTCCACAAGCGAGTGCAAGCCTGGGGCGATTAAGCCGGCTGCGCTTGCACCACGTCTACAATATGCGCAACTAACCGATAGATAGCGCATGTCGCCTCCTCACTTGTCCGACCCGGTGCCGCGTCGCCAATCGTCCACCGATCTGTTCGATCAGCAACGCGAAGACTGGCGCCGCGATCCGCAAGTCGCGTTCGACGCATGGCTCGCCCGGCAGCATTTCAGGCGCTCGTCGGCGCAGGTGTACCAGGCGCAGTGGGGGCTTTTCCTCGAGTGGCTGAGGGCGCGCCAAAAGAGTCTCGTCACCGTCGATACGCAGACCATCGCCGATTTCGTCGCCGGGCTCGAGATACGCAAGCCGCAACGCGTGCGCTATCTGCGGCTTATCGAGCGGGTGCTGGATCATGTGCGCGAAGTCGAGGCATCGTCGACCAATCCTGCCCGCTTCATCGCTCAGGATGGCGAGGCTGCGTGGCGCAACGCGCGCGACAACGAGCCGACCGGGTTCCTTCATCACGCCGAACGCGCCGCGCTGATCGCGCATCTGTTTTCGCCGGTGCAGGCGCTGTCACGCGCGCAGCGCTGGAAAGAACGGCGCGACCGCGCGCTGATCGCGGTGTTTCTCGGCGGCGGACTGAAGACCGGCGAGGCCGCCGCGCTTACGGTTAGTTGCGCGACGCCAGGCTCGCCGTGGATCACGATCGACTCGGCTAATCCCATGCTGGTTCGGCGGACACGGCTCGCGCCGTTCGCTTCCGCGATTCTCGACGCCTGGCTGGCCGAGCGGCGTTTGGTCGGGCTCGCTGGCGATCTCGTTTTTACCGCTTCGCCTTCCGGCAGGCCGATGCATAAAGCCACGATGCTTCGCGCAGTGGATGCGCTCGTCGACGCGGCGGGCATCGCGGCGTCGCGTACCTCGCGCGCCAGTCCGCACACCTTGCGCAACACGTTTGCCGCGGATCTGTTCGAGAGCGGCGTGGAAGCGGAGTTGGTCGGACAATGGCTCGGATTTGTTCAGGCCGTGTCCGCGAATCGTCTGTATCGCGCGTGGCAAACGTGGATGGAACAGCAGAATTCACGCGTCACAGAGGAACCCGATCCGGCCGCGCCGCTCCTGCCCGAAGCTCGCACCGACAGGCGTTTTACGAGGAAAGCGGGCTCGGCGGAATCCTGAAACTTCTCACTTTTCAGGTCCCGAATTTCCTCACCTTTGCGGGCTCTCGGGCTCTCGGGCTCTCGGGCTCTCGGGCTCTCGGGCTCTCGGGCTCCTCGGCTCCTTGCTTCAGGCCGGAGCGGACAAAGAGCCGCGCGACAAAAACCGGCTCACGGCTTCCAGCCGTGAATCGCCCGGCCCGGACGAGTGATCGCATTCCGGACATTGCAATTCGAACTGGTGATCGACTTGCGACAGTTCCGGCTCACCTTCTTCGCATTTAGGACAACGCAACGGCAAGCTCACGTGGCCATCGGCTGCGGTGCCGATCGTGCGCAACTCGTCGCTGGTGAGACGGCCGGCTTGCACGAGCGAGTACAGCAAACCGCCGATCGCCGGATCGATGCCCTGCTGGCTGCGCAGGCTCGCCAGTTCTTTCGTCAGCGCGTCGATCTCGTCCGATTGTTCGCGCAGTTGCGCATCCAGCCGGTCGCCGCGCGCTTTCGCCGCGGCAAGTTGCTGAATGAACTCGAACTCCTTGCGGCTGGCGTCGCGCACACCCGACTGATAGGTCGCGGCCATGCTGCGCAACGAGTCCAGTTCGACCAGCATCGGCTTGACCCGGCGCTCGGCTTCCGCGACGGCGTCCTTGATCTGCTGGGCATAGTGCTCGGTGCTCTGGCGCAGCTCGACATGTAAGGCGTCGATGCGATCGCGCAGCGTCGCGTTTGTCGCCTGCTCGGTGTCGACGCGTTGCTGAAGTGTCTGATTTTCGTGTTCGAGCCGGCGCACCGCTGCCTGAAGTCCTTCCTGATGGGCTGTGCCGTGCGTGGCGACGGCGGAGAGCTCGGCTTCCAGCGCCCGGATGCGTTCCCACGCGGCTTCCGCCCGTTGCTCACTGCGCTTGATGGCTTCTTCGGAGGCGTCGCGGCGGATTTCCGCGTCGCGCGCACGCTGCTCGGCCGCGGCGATTTGGGCGCGTGCTTCGTCGCGCTCAGCATCCAATGAGGTGCGTGCTTGTGCGACCGCTTCTTCAAAGAGTGCGCCCAAGAGTTCTCCGGCACGCTCTTCCAAAGCTTTCGGGATTGCGCCGCCGCCGATCTTCACACGCGAGACGTTGCGGATGCGCTCCCAGAAGTGGTCGATGTCTTTCGGGATGTCGCTGGCGCTGCCGGTCTGGGTCAGATCGCGCACGGCTGCCATCGACGGACGTATGCCGAGATCGAAGAACAGCCGCTTGCAGGCGTGCAGTGAGAGTTCTTGCCGTCGAGCGCCTTTGGTTCGCATCGCGTCCAGCTCTTCGCGTAGGGCTCGACGTTCGTCGTCCAGGTTCATTTAGGCCTCTGCGAGTCGTGAAGTGTAGCGATCATAACAAGTTACGTATCATGCGCTACGATTTTTTGTCTACTGGCTGTGGCAGAGCCTTTTTATGCTGGGTAGCCTGCGCTTCCTGTTCGTTGCGTCGTGCGTGCTGGTTTTTTCCGTGAAACAAAACGAAGAACGTCATGTAAGTCTTTGTTCTGTCATCTGATTATCCAGTTTTTCTTTCATTAGGCACTGTTTCACGATGCGCAAGCTTCGGAAGGTGGTCGGGGATGTGGCTCTTTCCGGAGGACTCGCGGGTTCGAGACTAGAGAGTAATAAAAGTAAACACCCTTGAACCTAGGTTAAAAACGTTAACGCCAAGGCAAAGCCTTACCTGGCGCGGGTTTCCCGGCGGCAAGGTGAAGCTTTCCGGGAAGCCAGGTGAGATCCTGCGGGACGCACGAGTGATGAGGTTCGGGGGCAGTGGTGAGCCGGTGCGGGAAACATCGTGAGCGGGTTCGGGAAGCGTCCTTGCAGTGAGTGCGGGCACAAGGTGAGATTTTGCGGGAGCTTATCATTCGCAAGCGCCCGGCTGCGCTAGAAAGCGATCTCTCGCACCGGCGGAGCCAAGGTGAGTGTTTACAGGACGGTCGCACCACGCTGTTTTTGCCCCTGTTCGGGGGTCCAAAAACCTCGAGGTGAGCCAAGACAGGAGAAAACGCGGATGCAAGGTGAGGTTTTACGGGGATCGGTAGCCTGTTTTGCCTTGATTTTGTGCAGTCGACTACCGTAGGTGAGCTTTTTCGGGAGCGTTGGCGGTGTTGGTGATGCTTTTTGCCACGACATGGCGGTGAGCGGTGACTGCTCTATGCAAAAGGTGAGGAAATACGGGACCTGCAACTAGGGGCTTGCCACGGCTGGTCAAAATCCGGGCGCCGACAGGCAAAGGTGAGGCTTTTCGGGAGATTTTCGGCCGCGTTTTTCGCCCAAAGGTGAGCGAATGCAGGAAAGCAGCCGACTTCATGGTCCGCAAATGTCCTGTGGACGGGGCTTGATCTTCATCAGGCCTGAGCCAGCTGGATCCGAAAGGTGAGTGTTTCCGGGAACGTCTTGCGCTGCACCAAGGCTCCTGGACAGAGACAATTCGGCGTTAAGGTGAGGTTTTACGGGAGATGCAGAGCCGCGCGCGGTGCATGGTGGTTCTTTTATGTTCGAGGTAAGTAACGGATAACAAAGGGGAAATTACTGGGTTAGCCGAAAGGTGAGGCTTTTCGGGAGGAAGGTTTGGCAACTGCGCCAGCGCATCGCCGATGCCAAAGGTGAGGACTTCCGGGACTGTTTTGAAGCAGTACCGATAGCCTGGGTTGCTGGAACCCGCGTCATCCGGAGCGCTGAACGCACTTAATGGTGAGCTTTTGCGGGAAGCTACGCGCACTACTGATCGCATGCGTCGCCGGACAACTGGACTGAGCTGGCCGCGGCGCTCCGCGAACGTATAGGTAAAGGGTGCGCTTGCCCGCCGAGATCGCAGTATTCGCCTCGTCGATCTGTCTGCGTCCCGCTTGCCAGCGCCGCGACCGTGGACGACAAGCGTTGCGGTCCAAAACCCAAAAATTTTTTAAGGTGAGAAGATTCGGGATCAACGAGTTCCCCTTTCCGTCCGCACAAAAAGCGCGGGTTTTTTCCCAAGCCGCGACGCTAAAGGATCGCCGGAATCTCGCGTCAAATGGTCAGGTGAGGGTTTTCGGGAGTCGCCCGAGGTGAGCCGCATCGCGTAAACTGCCTTCACCCGCAACGGTGAGAGCCGCGCTATAGACGCGTATCACCACAGTCGGTATGCTCTCGCCAAATCCCTCCTTGACCAGACGCATGGCCACGAAGCGCGCCAAGAAAACCGATGTAGTCAGCCCGAGCTCGGCGGAGTTGCGCAAGGCCGTCGAGGCGATCGCCATTCAGCCCAAGAGCGGCAAGATCACGCTGCTGACGCGCAAGCTGTTCAACGTGCTGCTCGCCGTTGCACAACAGGCCGACGAATCGGGCGATACCTACCGCGCGTTGCTGTCCGACATCGTCGCCAATTCCGCGTTCGATTCCAACGACACCGCGCTCGTCAAGGAACACCTGCGCCGCATGGTGTCGGTTCAGGTCGAATGGAGCACCGGCACGTCCAGCCAGAAGCCCGGCCGCAAGTGGGGCATCTCCACGCTGATCGCCGACGCCGAAATTCTCGAAGATCCGACTACGCGGCGGGTCTGGGTGGAGTTCTCGTTCGCGCCGAAGATCAAGAAGAAGCTGCTCGATCCGGTCCAGTATGCGCGCCTGAGCCTGCAATTCCAGAGCCAGTTGCGCAGCAGCGCGGGTCTCGCGCTGTACGAAATCTGCGTGCGCTATCTGACTAATCCGAGCCATCTGACGATGCGCGAATCGTGGGAATGGTGGCGCCCGATCCTGTCGGGCACGCCCGACACGGAAGCCGGCGACGAAGCGAAGCGCGAGTACAAATACTTCAAGCGCGACTACTTGCGCCCGGCGATCGCCGAGGTTAATGCCGTCACGAACATCTTCGTCGAATTGATCGAGCACCGCGAAGGCCGGCGCGTCGCCGAAATCCAGTTCCGCGTGACCGAGCGCAAGCAGCCGATGCTCGCGCTCGATGAGCATCCGAACGTATTCGACAGCACGCTGGTGGATCGCATGGTCAAGATCGGCATCCCGCTCAAAGAGGCTCAGACGCTTTACGCGGACAGCGAGGAGAACCGTATCCGCGCGGCGCTGCAGATGACTGAGCAGCGCATGCGTAGTACGTCGTTGCCGCCGGTCCGCAGCGCGCCGGCGCTCTTCAAGGACGCGCTGAAGAAGGGCTACGCACCGCCGGTCGAATCCGTGCCGTCCGTCGGCAGTGCGAAGGCTGCAGTGGCGGCCCCCGCAGACGACCTGAAGGCGCGACTGTTGGGCGAGTATTCCGCGTATCGTCGCCGGGAAGCGCGCGAGCTCTATGACGAGCAGGGCGAGTCGGAGCGCGAGATTGCGCGGCAGTCTTTCGAGGAAGAAGAATTGCCGGGGCTCGGCGCTCACATGCGCGACGACTGGCGCCGCCGGGGACTGGACTCGAAGATTGTGGAAACCGCTTTCTTCGATTGGCTCGCTCGCAAGACCTGGGGCGAACCGACCGATGGCGATCTGCTCGCCTTTACGCTGAGTCAGTCGCGCGCGGCCTGATTGCGCCGCGCCTCGCCGCATCCCGCTCTGATTGCTGGCGGCGGCGGTTGGCTTGCGCCGTTGTGCCGCCGCTTCGTTCCGCGCCTAGTTCTGCGCCTGGTTCTGCGCCTTGTTCCGCGCTTTGTTCCGCGTCTATTACTTCAGCATCTTCTCGATCTGGCGAAGAATGTCGTCGCGCTTTTCACGCGTGAGACCCTTCAGGCGCAACTCGATCCGATCATCTCCGTATGACTTCAGGTCGCCCACCGATACGCCGTCCAGCTTGATTTCCAGCCGTTGCGCGTAGCGCTGGCGACCCGCAGGCTTGGTGCTTTCCTGCGTGGTTGCCCTGCCTTTGACGATGTCGGCGACCTGCCGCGTGCTCAGGTCGTCGGAGATGATTTTGTTGATGAGGCGCAGCGTCGCGTCGGCACCGCGCGCGGTGTGGTAGCGGCCCACTTGATAAGCCATGTTGGAGCCGAAACGATCCGGCCGCGCGACCATCTCGTGCATGACCGCTTCCGGCAATTTGGCGATCGACAAGGCGACTGCAACCGTCGACTCGTCGAGGCCAAGGTGCTCGGCAAGTTCCTTCTGGCTCTGGAAATGGCGATCCTCCAGAAAGCGTTTCCAAACGACTGCATTGTCGAATACGGTCTGTGAATCGCGTTGGACGTTGAGGTCGTAGCCGAGCTTGTAGCTCTGGATTCCGATTGGCAGGTCGATAACGATCGCCTTCACCGATTCCTTGTTTGCTTCCTTCAGCGCGCGCACACGTCGGCCACCGTCACTGACGAAGTAGGTGCCGGGATTGTCGTAGTCGGGAATGACGTGAATTGCCTGCTGCTGCCCTTGCTTCGCCAGATTGACGGCCAGTTCGGCTATCGACGATTTCAGATAAAAATGCCGCGGATTGAACGGGCTCGGCTTGATGGTCTTCAACGCGAGTTCGATGACCTGGCCGGGGCGATATCCGTGTTCCATTCTCCACGCGCGGTAGGCGGCGGACTCGTTCTCCGTATCGACGGTGTCGAGGTCGGTTTGCGCCTGCGGGATCACGGACGACAAGGTCCGCGCTGTCCCGTCCTGGGACTTCGAGACGTTGTTCTTGACCAGACCGTCGATGGCGTTCAGGCGGTCAAGTGCAGTTCGTTTCTCGCTGCTGGTCGTATCAGGACGTGCTTGAAAGCCTTTGGCGAATTGGGAGGGTTTCATTCAGGGTCCTTTATGCGCATAAACTTCACGGGAGCAAGGCGGCGATCTCATTCGCGCACGCCCGTACTTCGATCGCGGCGAGCTTCGCGCCTCGATCGCTCATCTGTAGCACTGTTTGACCCAACGCCATTGCCTGCTTGTAGGCCTCGCGCGTGGGGATCTGGGTCTTAAGGAGAGGAAATCCAAGCTCCTCCAACGCGCGCTTTAGTTCACGCGTGAGCATCCGTTTCTCTTCCGTCTTGTTCAGGAGGAATACTGCGCGCAGGTCTTCGTTCATGACCTGCGCCTGCTGAACGAGTTTGACGAGGCCGATGCTCGACCAATAATCGGCCGGCGATGACGACGTCGGTATGACGGCGACGCTTGCCGCCAGTAGCACGACGCCCGACACTTTTTCGGTGATGGAAGGCGGACAGTCGACGACGATGATGTCGTAGTCGGCCACGAACTTCTTGATCTCGCGGTGGATCTGGCTTCCGGCTTCGGAGAGGTTGACAACGGGGAACGGGATGCCGGTATCACCGTCGGATGAGGCGCTCGCCCAGTGGATCAGAGTGTTCTGGCCGTCGGCGTCGACGACGAGGACCCGTTTCCCCTTCTCATGAAAAGCTGCCCCGAGGTGCATCGCGATTGTGCTCTTCCCGACACCGCCCTTCTGTTGAGTTACCGCGATGATTTCCGCTGCCAATGTTCACCTCCTTTTTAAACGCAAAAGGATTTTACCTGGATGATTTCGCATTTCAATCGTTTCTTGTGTAAAGAGATAGAAATGGCCGATCGGGTTAGGTTTATGCGCATAAAGAAGGCGGGTGAAAGTGGCGATTCGGAGGTTGGGGAGAAATGCTTCGCGGTTTGTGCTGTGCGGATGCGCCTCGTACCCTTCGACGTCGTGCTGGTCTCTAAAGATGGATTGGGCGTCCTGGCGATGAATGTGACGCGTGCCACGGTGGGCTCATGCGTCGGCTTGCCCGTGCGATCTCGTATTGCGGATAAGGCATGGGCACGAGGCATGAGACGCGAGACGCGAGACGCGAGACGCGAGACGCGAGACGCGAGACGCGAGACGCGAGACGCGAGACGCGTGCGTGGGATTGGCAGCGTGGGGCGTGGGCGCAAATGCAGCGGGTTCGTTCCGAAGCGCCCGGAGCGGTTTATGCGCATAAACTCGCGTCTATCACGGAGTGCTTGCGCGTGTCTTTGTGGGTCGACGCTATTAGTAGGTCCGTGGGCCCGCGAGGGGCGAGCGGCGACTTGACGATCACCATGCAGAACGCGGTGTCCCGTGCGAGGCGAAGCCTGACTACCAACCCTGCGAACTAGACGTAACAACTGTCTTGGGTGAGGCTAGAGCTAACGCCAGCGCGGGGCAGTTTATGCGCATAAACCGCAGTCCGCGCGAACGGCGCCTCTCTCACGTATCGCAAAAGCCGCAAGGACGAAAACTGACAGCGGCGTGCAGGCAAGGCACAAGCTTCGGGGACCCGCCAGCGAACGACCAAGAAACACCGCCTGCTCTATCGCACAAACGGACAGTCAATCGTTGCAAGACAGTCCTGCGCGCATTAGCCGCCTAGAAGAGGTGCTCAACGACGCATCTAGCGAAGCCCCGCCACCCATCGCCACGAAGCGTCCCGGATCCGCACAAATCTCCTGGCGCTCGCGTCGTTAGCAGTCCGCGCCTCGCACCACCGACACCCAACCCACGCTCATAAACCCCCAACCTCTCCGACCCGAGCGGCTAAAATCAGGCCAAGCCCCATCCCCGAAACGAAACGACTGACTGGCTCACCCACCTCCTTTACTGACCGCACGATGATCACCATCTACCACAACCCCCGCTGCTCAAAGTCCCGCTCGACGTGCGAGCTAGTCACCGCGCAATACAACCGCGATGAAGAACCCACAACAATCATCGAATACCTGAAGCAACCGCTCACAGTCGCCGAATTGCAGGAGCTGAACCGACAACTCGGCTCTCCCGTCCGCGACATGATCCGCGACTCGGAGGCCGAATATAAGGAACTGGGTCTTTCCGATGCGACGCTGTCGGACGCTCAGTTATACGAAGCATTGGCCGCGCATCCGATCCTTTTGCAGCGACCCATCGTGGTACGGAACGGACGAGCCGTGATAGGCCGACCGCCCGAAAACGTAGCGACGTTGTTCGTCTGACGCCGTTGCTGCCTGCTCCAGTCGCGAGGCAAAGCACGAACGCAACTTGCAAACGCAATCACACTGGCAGCAATTGACGCAGCGCTGTCAGTTGCGAAAACGCCATGCCACCTACACTGGCGCTGCGCTCAATGCCAGCCAGGTTCGTCAGCGCGCGAACCGAAACCAGAACTTGATGCGGAGTCCGAATGCTTGAACTACGACCGTCCTGTGAAGGATGCGGCAAGTCGCTGCCGCCGAACGCGTCCGACGCGATGATCTGCACCTACGAATGCACTTTTTGCGAAGTATGCGCACTCACCACGTTGCGCAACGTGTGCCCGAACTGCGGCGGCAATTTCCAGCATCGGCCGATACGCACGCGCGCGCAATTAGCGAAACATCCGGCGCGCGATGAACGAAGCCCCGTCTCAATCGACGAAGCCGCGCACGCACAATTCCTCGAGCACTATCACAACACGCCGCCCGGCGAACGGTAACGCTCCGAGTCGCAATGGGCATCACCCGGCACGGCGAGACAAGCCAAGGCAAGGCAAGCCAACGCGACGTCAATCGTCGCCGCTCGCCCCGCCGGACGTCGAAATGCCGCTGATCGTGTGGGCGGCTTCACGCAGCAGTCGGATCTGTTTGCGATAGTTGCGGCAGCCGCTGCACGTCGGCAAATGCAGCCGGATCGCGACCCACTCGCCGGTCGTCAAGGAACGGTCGAGTGCGTCGGACAACAGGCGAGTGATGTTCTTACACTTCCCCATTGGCGTCCTCGCTGGATAGACCCTTCTCGCTCAGGCACGTCCGCAAGCGCAGTCGCGCGCGATAAATCAGCACACTGCAATGGTTCGCGGTCATCTGCAATTCGGCGCAAATAGCGTCGGTGTCGAGGTCGAGAAATTCACGCATCATGAAAACGCGGCCGATGTGCTCAGGCAGATGCTCCAGGCACATCTCGAACAAAGTCCAGAACTGTTGCTGACGCAGCGCCGTTTCCGGTGTGGGCCACGGTCGGGGTTTGGTCTGCTGCGACCAATGGCCGTTGTCCTTGAACAACTCGCGATCCAGCAGCGCCTCGTCCTCCAGTTCGGACTTCAGCGCCGAGAGATTCACCGTGCGTTGCCGGGCCCGCAACGTATCCACGAGCTTGTGTCTCAGGATGCCGAATACCCACGTCTTATGCTCCGATTGCCCGGCAAACCGGTCGCTCTGCGTCCAGGCGGCCGCCAGCGCTTCCTGGACGGCGTCTTCGGCAGCGGCGGCATCGCGCAACTGAAGGCGGGCGAAACGCACCAGGTCCCGGCGAAGTCGCGTCAGGTAAGCGCGATCGTCGAGTGCGGCGCCGCTCACCTGCGCCACGAAAAGCTCCGCGGCACATTTCGCGGCACGCGCAGGGTGTCGTTTGAATAGTTGTCGCTCATAAGCCGGGCGTCTGTCTCGTACGAGGTTCGAAGATGTGCGCCATTCTGCCGTAGGTTGCGGCCCAAGCGAATGAGTAATGGACATGCGCGATTCCCCATCGAGTGATTCAAAGACTTCTGTCGCGTCGCGCCGCCGGTTTATGACGAACGGAAATTGATTATTGCGGAAATCGAAAACCGCACGCCGTGCTGATATCGAAAGCCATAAGGCCGCCGGCAAACGTAGGCAGGCAACGGCGCGGCCCCAAAGAACGCTCGGCACCCGCATCGATCATTTCAAAAAGCGAAAAGATGTCTTCCGGTCTTCCCCATTTTTACGCGGACACCGAATGGCTATTCTTCGTCCGTCGATCGAACGAGATCGCTGCCAACACCCTGAGGAGTAGCACCATGAAACGCATTCTGTCCGCCTTGATCGCTTCCATCGCACTGTTCGCCGCCGCTTCGGGCGCAGCCGAGGCAGCCGCTCCGTCGCAGTGCAACGGCCCGGCGTCCTACTGCAACGTGTTCTTCGGCAACTGATGGCCGGCGCCGGCTACACGAACCCCGAGCCGACGCAAACAAAAAAGGGCGCCCATTAAAAGGCGCCCTTGTCACATCCAACACCAGCGCGGCAACCCACGCCGCCCAGCACACAGCACACAGCACACAGCGCACAGCGCACAGCGCACAACAGACCGCTACGACTTCCCGCTGCCGTCCATGCCGGCGCCCGTGCGCCACACCTCTTTGCCGCGCTCCGACAGCTTCCCGCTGCTATGCGTCGCGTCCGCCTGCGTGCCGTCGACGGCCATCTCGCCGCCCGGTTGTTCCAGCGAGCGCGGCTTCTCCTTTTTGCGAGCCGCGACGGCTTCATCGTGCGATTTTCCTGCGTGATCCAGACTCATGGCTGATCCTCCGTGAATGCTTGCTGCCTCCAAATGGCATAGGCCGGAGGCAGGCTTGATTGACAAGGCAAAAGTACCAGTTATCCACAAGGTTATTCAGTAAATCTGTGGATAACTTTTGCTGGCCGTGGCTTATCCACCGGCCTAGCGCAAACCCGCCACACTTTTCCGCCGATTCACCGCTCTGGCGCTCGACCACGCACCGGCGTCGGGCTTTTTGCCTATGATGAGCAGTTCGTACCCTTCGCGCCTCGAGCGCCTAATCCAAGGAAGCGAATCATGGCCCTACATATCGCAGTCGTCGTCGGCAGCCTGCGCCGCGAGTCGTTCAACCGCCAGTTGGCGCAAGCCGTCGTTTCTCTCGCGCCGCCCGACTTCACCTTCGAATTCATCGACATCGGTTCATTGCCGCTTTACAGCCAGGAGTACGACGCCGACTTCCCCGAAGTCGCCAGGCAACTCAAGCAGCGCGTGGAAGCCGCCGATGGCCTGCTGTTCGTCACGCCCGAATACAACCGCTCGATTCCGGGCGTGCTCAAGAACGCGCTCGACTGGGGCTCGCGCCCGTGGGGCAATAATTCCTGGGGCAACAAGCCGGGCGCGGTGATCGGCACGTCGGTCGGCGCGACCGGTTCGGCTCTCGCGCAGCAACATCTGCGCAATGTGCTCGCCTATCTGGACGTCGCGACGCTCGGCCAACCCGAGGTGTTCATCAAGCACGACCCGGCGGTCATCAACGAGAAGGGCGAAATTCTCAACGACGGCACGCGCAAGTTCCTGCAAAGTTTCGTCGACCGCTACGTGACGTGGGTGAAGCGGCATACCGCCGCCTAACGCCGGCACCTACGCTTCGCAAGACAAGCTGCTCACATCAGCCGCTCCCAAATGCAGCGGCGTCGCCATCGCTTCACGGCCCGCCGCTGCAGTTTCATACGTGATGATGCCCGGTCACGCGCTCCCAGCCGTGACGCACGGCGAGCTTGAAGCGCTCCCATGTGCTGTTCTCGGCCGACGTCGATTCCCAATGACGCCGCGCTTCCGGCTCGACGTCATCCCACGCTCGATCGCGATAACGCACGTCCTTGCCGATCTCCGCACCGTAGCGGTAAGCCGGCACGTAATCCTCGTAACGCGAGTCGTCGGCGGCGTACTGCTCGTCGTAATGCGTGCGGAAGTCTTCTTCGTATTCCAGATATTCGTTCGGAATCTGGCCGCTCAGGCCTGCGGTCGGCTGAGCTGTGCCCGAGACGACTTCGGACGGCTGCATCACCGCGCCCGAACCCGGCGCCGAGCCCGCGGCAATGGCGCTGCGTCCGACATCGCCGGCCAGCGGATCGCGCACGGGTTCGCCGAGCGGATCGGCGGTCGGCCGCTCGCCAAGCGGCGGCGGCACGAAGGGTTCGGCGTCGGTGCTGCGCGGTGGCGTGGAATACAGCGGGTCGGCCGTTACATCCGACCGTGCGGCGCCGGCATTCGGAGCCGCGCTGCCGGGCGTCGCCACGCCAGCGGTCGGCGGCGTCGTCGTTCCGGTCCTCGGGGATGTCATCGTGTCCCGGCTCCCGACGCCCGTCGTTCCGACCTCGGAGCCGCGTGTGGCGCCGGGCGTAGGCGTGCCGATGCCCAGTTCGTCGAGCAGCGAATGTTCGCGCGCGGTTTCGGTGCCGGCTTGCGTGCCCCAATCCGGCGAGCGCTCGCCGATGTCCGTCGCGCCGAGCCGCGTCAGCGTGTTGCGAGCGAGTTCCGCGTGCGATTCGCTGGCGGCGTCGATGACGACGAGCACCGCCCCACGACGCAGCGCTTCGCTGTAACGCGCCGTCTCCGGCGCGCGCGGCCCGCTCGCGAAGAGGCTCGCCAGAAACCGCTCAATGTTCGCGAGCACGCCCGAACCGGCGACTTCGTCGGTGGCCGAGCCGACCGAAGGCTCCCCGTTTGCCTGCAATTCGATCGTCTCCCGCGCGAAACCGGTCTGCACCAAGGTGTCGCGGGCGGCTTCGGCCTTAGCGTAGGTGTTGAATAAACCAATCACGGTATGTCGCATGGCTGCCTCCCGTTTGGCTACGACGGACAGCGCAGCGCGCGCCATCCCCATTACCTCTCGGATGCCGCAACGTTCATGCCGGAACGCGGCCATGCGCCGCCCGCCCGCCGCCGTGGGCGTGAGCGAAACGCTTTGTCGATCCGCCGCGGCCGCCTCAACCGCGCTTTTTACAATTCCGCGTAACGGGAGGAAGAGGCAAAAAGCCGCCGGCGAACCGCTTATTGGACGTGATGCGCCGCTGGATCGAGGCCGCTCTGAGCGAGTTCATGCTGGATTGTCTTCAGCAAGCTTTCGAGCAGCGCGATGTCGAACGGTTTGGAAAGCACCCGCACGTTGACGTGCCGCGCGCGATCGAGCTCTTCCGCGTAGCCGGTGACGAGGATGACCGGCAGCCTCGAGTCGAGCGCCCTGATCGCCTCGGCGAGATCGATGCCGTTCAGGTTTCCCGGCATATGGATGTCCGACAGCACGACGTCGAACGGCAGCGGCTCACCGGTGCGCATTTGCCGCGTGTGGGCGTCGTCCAGAAGGCCCAACGCCATGTCCGCATTCAATACGCAGGTGACGTGGTGGCCCATCATCTGCAGCAGCGCTTCGGTGCCGGCCGCCACTTCCTCGTTGTCCTCGACCAGCAGAATGCGCAGCGCGTGCTGCGCGGCTGGGTCGTCGGCGCCGGTTTCGATCGGGCCGTCGACGGTCGCTTCTTCCGTCGCCCGCGGCAAATAGAGCCGCACGGAGGTGCCCGCGCCGACCGCACTGTCGATCGCGGCCAGCCCGCCCGAGCGCTCGCAGAACGCAAACACCTGCGGCAAGCCCAGCCCCGTGCCCATGCCCTTCGCCTTGGTCGTGAAAAGCGGCTCGAAGGCGCGCGCCAGCACCTCGGGCGCCATGCCGGCGCCGGTGTCCTCCAGCGACAACTGCACGAAATCGCCCGTCAGCGGGAAGCCGTCTTCATGACGGAACGTGATGTTGGTCGCGCGCACGGTGAAGCGCCCGCCGTTGGGCATGGCGTCGCGCGCGTTCACGGCGATGTTGATGAGCGCGAGTTCCAGTTCGGCGACGTCCACGCGCATCGGCCAGATATCGACGCCGATATCCATCACCAGGGAAACCTTTGCGCCGAGCGACGCGCGCAGCAGATCGCGGCACGCCGGCAGCCACCGTTCGAGCGCGACGGTTTCGTTGCGAAGCGGCTGTTTGCGCGCGACGCCCAACAATTGCCGCGTGAGCGACTGGCCGCTTTTCAACGCCCGTTCCATCGCCGACAGTTCGCGGTCGAGCCCCGCCGCGCCGCGCCGCCGCGCGACCTGGACGTTGGCCGAGAGGATCATCAGCAGATTGTTGAAGTCGTGCGCGACGCTGCCGACCAGCGTGCCGAGCGCTTCCATCTTGCGCGACTGCCGGTATGCCGATTCGATCGAGCGGCGCATGGACGCTTCCGCCTGCCAGCGCGCCCACGCTTCTTCTTCGGCGCCGAGCCGCCGCAACGACAGCCAGATCACGCACCAGAGCGCGACGGACGGCGTGAATATCGTCAGGAACAGCACCGCGAGATGCCGATACCAGGCGGCCCACATCGCCGACGCGCGATAGCCGCACATCACGTACACCGGATACGAGCCGACGTGCCGGAACGCGACGATCATGTTGTCGCCGTCGATGTTCGAGTGCATGCGCGTGACGCCGGCGCGGCGTCCCTCTTTCATCGCCTGGGCGAACGGCGAATCCGCCGCGACGGCCGCCGGCTCGCGCGGGCGGCGCGGATAGTGCGCGAGAACCGCGCCGTCGGCGCGCACGAGCGTCATGGTCATCGGCAGGCCGTCGTTGCCGCCGAGCAGCTCGCGGTAGAACGCGTCGAAATAGCTCGGACGCAGCGCGACCGACACGACGCCCGCAAACGTGCCGTCCGGCGCGCGTCGTTCCACACCGGTGTTGAACACCTGCTCGCCGGCGACGTGCCCCGTCATCACCTTCGATACATGTTCGAGGTCGCGGCCCTCGCGAAGGCCGACGAAATCGTCGCGCTCGCCGATCGACACCACCGGCGCGGGATAAAACCGGCTGCTGACGAGCAACGCGCCGTCGCGGCCGAAAATCGACACGGCGGCCACTTGCGGATAGCCGCCGCCCATCGTTCGCACTTTCTGGTGAATGACCGCCGCGCGCGCACGAATGCCGTCGTCGTCGAGGCCTTCCGTCAAATCGACGATGCGCGTGTCGAGCGTTTCGTTCATGTCGAACAGTTTGAGCGCGTGTTCCTCGGCGACGCGCACGGTCCGCAGCGTCATGTCGGTGGCGTCGGCTTCGCGGGTGCGCAGGTCGCTGAACGCCATGGCCGCGACGTAAAGGCACGGCAGCACGACCGCGGCGACAAGCAGCGCGATCAAAGTCATGCGCCGAACCTGAAAATTCTGCTCCGGCACGGCGGGAAATACCGCCTCGCCCTGCCCGTCAGCGGAAAGGCGGCTCGCTCGATGCGGGTCGAACCGGTCTTGTGTCATTAATAAACGCTCGGTGTTTCAAGGCGGAAAAAGAAAGGATACGAGAAGCATAGTCGCAGAACGGCGGTAGAAGTTACCGTTATGAACTGAGCTTGCCGCTTTAATGCGTAATCCGTCGCCCTTTTAAAACAGTGACAAATCGAGAAGCGCAAACGTACACAAAAGTATAAACGGTATAAAAACGATTATTATGCGGCGCGTATGTTTTCGAAAAGCGCCCAACCAAGGAAGATATTGTTAGCGGGACGCGAATACCGTGTATTGCTTTTCGGCTGCTTTACTTCGAGAATCGACGCACGATAAAAAGTGCGTCCGCCATGTTCGAACGCATACGCCGCGAGGGCACCGGATCATGCGTACGCGCGTGAGTGCCGGCGTTCGCGGAAACCACGCGCGCGCGGCACGGAATCAGCCAGGTTCAGCGAGCCGCGCCGATTCATATACGGGGTAGGCTCAGCACATGCCGGTCATAGCCGTCGTCCGCCGCACACGCGCGCATTCCTGCGCGAGCAATGGTTACGCCAGGCGCGCGTCGCCGCGCCTTCTCCACGTCTTGCCGTTCTCCGCTTTCCCGCCAGCATCGGCGCGGTTCGCCGCGCGCCGTCAGACTTCTCCCTAAAGAGATCCCGCTATCCGCCGTTAACACGCACGAGCTCATTCCGTCTTTCGTCCGCCATGCCTTTGCCTATCGTGATCGCCGATGATTCATTGCTTGCCCGCAAGGTGCTCACCAAGGCATTGCCGCCGGATTGGGACGTCGACGTGTCCTACGCCACGAACGGACGCGAAGCGCTCGCTTTGTATCGTCAAGGGAAAGCCTCGGTGATGTTCCTCGACCTGACCATGCCGGACATGAACGGCTATCAGGTGCTCGAGGCGTTGCAGCATGAGGATCTGAATACCTTCGTCATCGTCGTCTCAGCCGATATTCAGCCGATGGCCCAGGCGCGCGTGCGCGCGCTCGGCGCCGCGGCGTTCATCGCCAAGCCCGTGACGCCCGAGGCGGTACTGCCCATCCTCAAGGAGTACGGGTTGTATGTCTGAGCCAGTCCTCACCGAAGATCAGCGCGACGCGCTGCAAGAGGTCGCCAATCTGGCGATGGGTCAAGCCGCGACGCGTCTCGCCCGGCTGCTCGATTCGTTCATCGAGTTGTCGGTGCCGCGCGTAAGGGTGGTGGCGGTCAGCGAGGCGGCGCAGGCGCTGCGCGAGATGACCGGGATCGAAGACCCGGTGAGCGCGGTGCGCCAGGGTTTCCGCTCGGACATCAAGGGCGAGGCGCTGGTGATTTGCCGCAGCGACAGCGTCGACGATCTGTGTGCGCTCGTGAGCGATCCGTACTCGCGCTCGGCCTACGAATCGGTGAGCCAGAAAGAGTTGATGTTCGACGTCGCCAACGTGCTGACCGGCGCGTGCGTGTCATGCATCCTCGACCAGCTCGGCCGCACGCCGGTGTTCTCCGCGCCCGGTCTTCTCGGCGACGCCATGACGCTCGACGAAGTGTTCCAGCCGGGCGTGCTGCAATGGGAAGTCGCGCTGCTCGTCGAGGTCAATTTCACGCTCGAAGACCAGAGCTTCCGCGCGCATCTCGTGATGCTGATGGCGGAAGAATCGATCCGCCACATGAACGACGCGCTCGACGCGTTGCTGTCCAGCCTATGAGCTCGCCCGCGCAATCGTTGAGCGACCTGGTCGTGGAGCGTGTCGGCTTCGGCATTTTCGTGCTGGATCGCGACATGAACGTGCTGATGTGGAATCGGTTCATGCAGGACCACAGCGGTTTGTCGGCGGAACAGGTGGTCGGCAAATCGCTGTTCGTCCATTTTCCCGAACTGCCGCGCGTGTGGTTGTCGCGCAAGATCGAAAGCGTGTTTCAGTTGGGCAGTTTCGCGTTCAGTTCGTGGGAGCAGCGCCCGTATCTGTTCAAGTTCGATCACGACCGGCCGATCACGGGCGGTGTCGATTACATGCAGCAGGACTGCACGTTCATGCCGCTCACGCGCGAGCGCGAAGTGGTGGCCGTGTGCGTGACGATCTCCGATGTGACGCACGTGAGCATCGTGCAGCGCGAGCGCGAAGAGGCCGTCGCGAAGCTGCAGGAATATGCGGATCGCGACGGACTCACCGGCATTGCCAACCGCCGCTATTTCGAGGCGCGTCTGCTCGACGAATACACGCGCTGGCAGCGCTACGGCGGCGACATGTCGGTGCTGCTGTTCGATCTCGATCATTTCAAGAAGATCAACGACCAGTTCGGTCACGGCGTCGGCGATACGGTGCTGCGCGTGATGGCGCAGCGCGTCGCCGGAGTCGTGCGGGCGCAGGACACGTTTGGGCGTTTCGGTGGCGAGGAGTTCGCGTTGCTGCTGCCGTGCACGCCGCTCGAGGACGCAATGCGCGTCGCCGAAAAAATCCGCTGCACGATCGCGGATACGCCGGTCGAAGTGCAGGGCACCAGCGTGCCCGTGACGGCGAGCGTGGGTGGCGCGGCTGCGCGCCCAGGGTTGCCCGCCTACGAGGTGCTGATCAACGAGGCCGATGCGGCGCTTTACAGCGCCAAGCGGCAAGGACGCAACCGCTCGGTGGCGTTGACGTGACATCGTCTGTCGCCGGGCGATCTGGCGGCTCGCCCCCGTATACAGCAGCGGAAACTGCGTCGTCCGACAAACGTTGATATACTTTTCGCCGTTTCCGGCATCCCAGCCGTCTGTTTCGCGCGTGTCCGCGCGCGCGGACCGCCCGCCCTGCGGCGAGGCATAAAAAATTCCTGAACGCCTTTCAGCGGGCGCCCTCCTGCGGAGATCGTCTTGGCTGTTTCCAATCTTGTCGTGGACGATACTGAAATCGACGCCGCTGCCGCCACATCCGGCAGCTCGTTTTATCTCGCAATGCGCATCCTGCCGGCCGCGCAGCGCGACGCGATGTATCAGGTCTACGCTTTTTGCCGCGCCGTCGACGACATCGCCGACAGCGATCTGCCGCGCGCCGACCGCGCAGCCGCGCTCGAGCGCTGGCGCGCCGACATCGACGCCTGCTATGCGGGTGCGCCGCGCGCTTCGTTGCGCGCGCTGACGCGGCACATTCACACGTTCCATCTGCAGCGCGAGGATTTTCACGCGATGATCGACGGCATGGCGATGGACGCCGCCGGCGACATCTGCGCGCCCGACGAAGCCACGCTCGACCTGTATTGCGACCGCGTCGCGAGTGCGGCGGGCCGTCTATCGGTGAGAATATTCGGGATGCAGGAGGAGCCGGGTCGTTTGCTGGCGCACCATCTGGGCCGTGCGCTGCAGCTCACGAACATTCTTCGCGACATCGACGAAGACGCCGGCATCAACCGTTGCTATCTGCCGCGCGAGTTGCTGGCGCGCGAAGGCATCGCCGTCGAAAACCCAACGCAGATCGCCGACGACCCGTCGCTGCCGCGCGTCTGCGCGACGCTTGCCGAGCGGGCCAAGGCACACTTCGCCGCGTCCGACGCGATCATGGACCACGAGCCGCGCAGCCACGTGCGCGCGCCGCGCATCATGTCCGGCGTGTATCGCGTGCTGCTCGAGCGGACCCTCGAGCGCGGTTTCGACATTCCGCGCACGAAAGTCAGCAAGCCGAAGCTGCGCCTGCTGTGGATCGTCGCGCGTTACGCGCTTTTCTGAGCCGATGCCGAGGCTCGTACATGTGGTCGGCGCGGGTCTCGCCGGCCTCGCCGCCGCCGTGCAGTTGCAGCGGCGCGGGGCGCGGGTCGTGTTGCACGAAGCGGCCGCGCAGGCCGGCGGCCGGTGCCGTTCGTATTACGACGCGAAGCTCGGCGCGACGATCGACAGCGGCAATCACCTGATCATGTCGGGCAACGCGGCCACGCTGAACTACCTTCGGGCGATCGGCTCGGCGGACGAACTCACGGGGCCGGCGCTGCCGGAATTGCCCTTCGTCGACCTCGCCACGCGGGCGCGCTGGACGGTGCGCATGTCGCCGGGGCGACTGCCGTGGTGGATCTTCGACCCGAACGCGCGCGTGCCGAACACCGGCCCCGGCGATTATCTGAGCGTGGTGCCGCTGTTGTTCGCGAAGCCCGGCCGCAGTGTCGCGCAGACCATGCGCAGCAACGGCCCGCTGTGGGACCGCCTGCTGGCGCCGCTGTTTCGCGCGATGCTCGGGGTCGAGCCGCGCGAGGCGTCGGCGGAACTCACCGCGGCGATGGTGCGCGAGACGCTGATTGCCGGCGGTCTGGCGTGCCGTCCGCTGGTTGCGCGCAACGGCCTGAGCCATGCTTTCGTCGACCCGGCGTTGCGCCTGCTGCAGCATGGCGGCGCGACCATCGAACTCGGCTCGCGGCTCGAAAACCTCGTGTTCGCCGAAAGCGCCAACGTGAGCGCGAGCGCAACGTCGAATTCGAACCGCGTAAAGGCACTGAATTTCGTCGATGAAACCATCGCGCTCGACGCGAACCATGCGGCGATCCTCGCCGTGCCGCCGGACGTCGCGCAGACGCTGGTTCCGGGTCTGCGCACGCCGACTCGCTTTACCGCGACCGTCAGCGTGTATTTCGCGGTGGAGCCGCCGTTCGGCTTGCCGTCCGTGACCGGCCTCGTCAACGGAACGGCGCAGTGGCTGTTCGCGTTCGACGGGCGTCTGTCGGCGACGATCCACGGCGCGGAATCGCTCATCGACACGCCCGCCGAAGAGCTTGCGGCGCGCGTGTGGGCCGATGTCGCGCAGGCGGCCAATCTGCCCGCCGCGCCGATGCCGGACTGGCAAGTCGTGGTCGACAGGAATGCGACATTCGCCGCGCTGCCGGACCAGGAAACGCTGCGTCCCGGCACGCGCACTCGCTGGAATAATCTGATGCTCGCGGGAGACTGGACGGCTACCGGCCTGCCCGCGACGATTGAAGGCGCGATCCGCTCCGGCCAGAAGGCCGCGGATACGCTGCTGAATCAACCGATGGAACGCTGATGAACGACTTATCTCAAGCCCACGTGCTGGGCGCCGCCATGCCCGAAACCGCCGGCGAGGCGCAGAACGCGCAGGCCGCGGCGAACAGTGCAGCCGCCGCAGCCGAAGCATCCGCCGTGTTGGCTCCTTCGCTCGACGCCGCCATCACGCGCGCGACCGATGCCATTCTCGCCGCGCAGAAACCGGACGGCCACTGGGTCTACGAACTCGAGGCGGACGCAACCATCCCCGCCGAATACGTGTTGCTGGTCCATTACCTCGGCGAGACGCCGAACGTGGAGCTGGAGCAGAAGATCGCGCGCTATCTGCGCCGCATCCAGTTGCCGAACGGCGGCTGGCCGCTTTTCACCGACGGCGCCATCGACATCAGCGCAAGCGTGAAGGCGTACTTCGCGCTGAAGATGATCGGCGATCCCGTGGATGCCGAGCACATGGTCCGCGCGCGCGAAGCGATTCTCGCGCATGGCGGCGCGGAAACCGTGAACGTGTTCACGCGCATCCTGCTCGCGCTCTTCGGCGTGGTGTCATGGCGCGCGGTGCCGATGATGCCCGTCGAAATCACGCTGCTGCCGATGTGGTTCCCGTTCCATCTGTCGAAGGTGTCGTACTGGGCGCGCACGGTCATCGTGCCGCTGCTCGTGCTCAACGCCAAGCGGCCGCTCGCGCGCAATCCGCGCCGCGTGCGTATCGACGAACTGTTCCGCGGCGCACCGGTGAACACCGGCATGCCGGCGCGCGCGCCGCATCAGCACGTCGGCTGGTTCGGCTTTTTCCGTGTCGTCGACACGGTGCTGCGAGCGGTCGACGGCCTGTTCCCCAAAGCCACGCGCGAGCGCGCGGTGCGCGAGGCGGTGGCGTTCGTCGATCAGCGTCTGAACGGGGAAGACGGCCTCGGCGCGATTTTCCCGGCGATGGCCAACTCGGTGATGATGTACGACGTGCTCGGCTATCCGGCCGATCATCCGAATCGTGCGATCGCGCGCCGGTCGATTGAAAAGCTGCTCGTCATCAAGGACGACGAAGCGTATTGCCAGCCGTGTCTGTCGCCGGTATGGGACACGTCGCTCGCCGCGCATGCGCTGCTCGAAACGGGCGACGCGCGCGCCGAGCAGGCGGCCGAGCGCGGCCTTGCGTGGCTGCGTCCGCTGCAAATTCTGGATGTGCGCGGCGACTGGATTTCGCGCAGGCCCAATGTGCGTCCCGGCGGCTGGGCGTTCCAGTACAACAACGCGTATTACCCCGACGTCGACGATACGGCAGTGGTCGCGATGGCGATGCATCGCTCGGAGGCGCTCACGCACTCGGGCGCCGACCGCGAAGCGATTGCGCGGGCGCGCGAATGGGTCGTCGGTATGCAGAGCAGCGACGGCGGCTGGGGCGCATTCGAGCCCGAAAACACGCAGTACTACCTGAACAACATTCCGTTCTCGGATCACGGCGCATTGCTCGATCCGCCGACCGGGGACGTGTCGGGCCGTTGCCTGTCGATGCTCGCGCAGCTTGGCGAATTCCCGCAGAACAGCGAACCGGCGCAACGCGCGCTCGACTACATGCTGAAGGAGCAGGAAGCCGACGGTAGCTGGTACGGCCGCTGGGGCCTGAACTACATCTACGGGACGTGGACTGCGCTGTGTTCGCTGAACGCGGCCGGCCTGCCGCACGACGATCCGCGCATCCGGCGCGCCGCGCAATGGCTTCTGTCGATTCAAAACGAAGACGGCGGCTGGGGCGAGGGCGGCGAGAGCTACAAGCTCGACTATCGCGGCTACGAGCGCGCGCCGAGCACGGCGTCGCAAACGGCATGGGCGCTGATGGGTTTGATGGCGGCGGGCGAGGTCGATCACGAGGCTGTGGCGCGCGGCATCGAGTACTTGCAGCGCGAACAGCGTGAGCATGGTCTGTGGGACGAGACGCGCTTTACGGCGACGGGCTTCCCGCGCGTGTTTTATCTGCGTTACCACGGTTATCGCAAGTTCTTCCCGCTGTGGGCGCTGGCGCGGTACCGTCATCTGAAGCGCAACGGGCTCACGCGCGTCGCGGTCGGGATGTAACGGATGGTTCGTTCAACAGGGCGGTCCGCCGATGCGGATGCCGGCTCACGCTCGGGCTCTGGCGATCTGCCGGTGATCGTCGTGACGGGCATGGCCTTCGAGGCGCGGATTGCGCGCGGCGAGGGCGTCGAAGTCGTGTACGCGGCACGCGCCGATCTGCTCGAGCGCGCGCTGAGCGCGGCGGTGGCGCGCGGTTGCTCGGGCATCGTCAGCTTCGGGACGGCGGGCGGTCTCGCGCCGGATCTGAAGCCGGGCGCGCTGGTTATCGCGGATGCAGTCGTGGGCCCGTTCGGCCGCGTTCCGACCGACGCCGCCTGGGCCAACCGGCTCGCCGCCGCGCTCGGAACCGCGCCGCTCGCGTCGCGCTTGCGGCGCGGTCCAATGGCCGCGGTCGCCGCACCGCTCATGTCCGCCGATGACAAGCGCGCGCTCCATCGCTCGACGGGCGCGTTGGCTGTGGATATGGAGTCGCATCTGGCGGGCGCGGTGGCCGCGGCGCGCGGCTTGCCGTTCGCCGTATGCCGCGCGATTGTCGATCCGGCGTGGCGCACGTTGCCGTCGGCGGCGACTGCGGGACTGCGCGACGACGGCAGTACCGCGCTTGCGCCGATTTTGCGTGAACTGCTGCGGCAGCCGTCGCAGATTGGCGCGCTGATTCAGGTGGCTGTCGATGCTCGCGCCGCGCGGGTTTCGTTGGTGCAGGCGCGGCATGCGCTTGGCGCGGCTCGTGCGTTGGATATGCGCGTGGCTTGACTGCGCGCGGTGAGGGCGGCTGGGCCAGTAGTTTTGCCCCGGTCGCCCGCGCCGCATCCGCACAGTTCTGGCACGGCCAGCCGCTGCTCGCCCATCCGCGCAGTGCTTATCTGCGACGTTCAGCTATGACGCCTACTTGCCGAAAACGCACCTGCGGCGAACCCACCTGCGGCAAACCCACCTGCGGCGGCGCACCCACCTGCCGCCACTTCGATCCGACTGCTCTGCTATCCTCGCCCGCCTGAGCACACCCATCTGCCGCCCGACTGCCTGCGGCACTTTATAAGCGGACTGCTTGCCTATCCCCGCCCACCTCGGACCATGACTCGCCGATGGCTCTTATTGCGCGGCGGGCGCCGAAGCCGGCTGTTTATTATCAGCAGGCGCAGACTGCGGAGCCGGCGTGGTTGTGCCCGGCGCGGAAGCCGCAGGCGGTGCAGTTGCTCCAGCATTCGCTCCCGCATTCGCACCACCCGCCGCACCACCCGCCGCACCACCCGCCGCACCACCCGCCGCACCACCCGCCGGCGCCTCCCCCGGGTCCGTGTAATCCGGCACTGCCGCCGGCACCCCCGCCGGCGCGCCCGTAGCCGCACCAGACGCCGCATCGGGCGTCCCCGCCGTATCGCCCGGGTCCGCGTAGTTCGGCAGCGCGGCCGGCGCGCCTGCCGCAGCGCCTTTCGCCGGAACCGTCGCGGCGCCCGAGTCGCCCTCATCGTCGTATTCCGGCAGCGGCGCCGCGTTATCGCTCGTGCCGCGCAGACGCGCCCGCCGTTGCTGCGTGTACGCGTCGCGCACGAACGAGTATTTGTCCAACGCCGCCTGTTGCAGCAGATCCGTCGCGCCGAGCAGGTCCGAGCGCACGCTCACGAACTGCAGCACATACAGCGGATTACGCACCGCCGGCTCCATGTAGTTCAACGGATTGAACTTCACGTCCACCACCAGCCCCATGCTGTCGCGCACCGTGCTCGGGCCGAACAGCGGCAAGACCAGATACGGTCCCGACGGAATGCCCCAATGCCCAAGCGTCAGTCCAAAATCCTGGTGATGCTTCGGCAAGCCGGCGGGCGTCGCCCAATCGAGCAGGCCGCCAAGACCGAACGTCGAGTTGAACGCGAAACGGATGATGTCCTCGGTCGCGTCGGTGATCTTCAATTGCAGCAGCGCGTTCGCGGCGTTGCTGAGGTCGCCGAGGTTCGAGAAGAAGTTGCTCACGGCCGTGCGCAGCGGTTGCGGCGTCACCTTCTGATAGCCCTTCGCGACGGGCACCGCGACGTAGCGGTCGAGGCCGTCGTTGAAGTTGAACACCGCCCGGTTCATCGGCTCGAACGGATCGCCTGGCTTGCGCTCAGGACCGGTCGCGCAGCCCGATATGAGGCCGGTGGCGGCGAACGCCAGCACAGTGGTACGCAGTTTCATGCTTATATTCCTTGGTGCTTCGCGCGACGTGGGCGCGGCTTGCCCATCAGCACAGGTTGAAAAACCACGGCGCCGATGAGTGTGCAAAAGAGCGAAAGCGCCAGCAGGCGACCCATGCTGGACGTCCCCGGATGATGCGATAGCCAGAGGCTGCCGAACGCCGTCGCCGTGGTCGCGGCGCTGAACAGCACGGCATGCGTCAGGCTCGACTGCAACAGGCCGGTCTGGCCATTGCGCCACGCCATCACGAAGTAAATCTTGAAGGCCACGCCGACGCCGAGCATCAGCGGCAATGCGATGATATTCGCGAAGTTCAGCGGCATGCCGAACACCACGCACAATTCGAGCGTGACGAGCGCCGACACGAGCAACGGAACCAGCGTGCGCAACATGTCGCCGAGGCGCCGCAGCGCGACCCACAACAGGATCGCGATGGACAGCAGCGCCCAGCCGGCAGCCTGCAGGAACGCCTTGATGATCGTGTCCGCGGAATGCAGGATCGAGATCGGCCCGCCAATCGCGCCCGGCTCGGCCTTCTTCACCGCATGCGCGAAGCGGGCGAGCGCGACGTCGTCATTCGGATCGGCGCCCGGTTTTACTTTCGGCGCGATGTCGACGAGCGCCCGGCCATCTTTCGAGACCCAGCCCTTCGAAATTTCCTTCGGCAGATTGTCGCGCGTGATTTCAGTCGGCTGCAGCAGGTTTTCGAGTTGCTTGAGCGCAATGCGGAGCGGCTCGGACATCGCGTTTTCGGCGCGGTCGCGCGTGGCGGCATCGGCGGCGGCGAGCTTTTGCAGCGTGTCCGACAAGTGTTTGGCTTCGGCCGCGCCGGGGCCGGGGTGATCGTCGGCGGCGAGCGAGAGCTGGTTCGACGCGCGCTTGAGCGCCGCGACGCGCACGGCGTCCGTGGCTTGCGGCGCGGGCTGCTGTTGAAGCGCGGGCAGCAGTTGCTGCGCGGCGCTTGCGATCAGCATCATCTTTTGTTGCTGCTGCGCCGGAACGAACGTGTCGAGCGTCGTCACGCGGCCGACTTCGGGCAACGCGCGCAAGCGCTCGGCCATGCGGTCCGCGTCGACAAGCGAGGGCGCGAGCGCATGCACGTTGTTCACCGCGGCCTCGGGCGAATCCTTCAGCGACAACAGCGTGGCCATCGACTCCGTATGCGGATCTTTCAGATGCAGCGGATTGAAGTCGAAGTGCAGACGCGTGAGCAACGGCGTCGCGCCGATCACGACGATCAACGTGCCGATCAGCACGGGCTTGCGGTGACGAGCAAGGAAGTCGTCGACGGGAGCAAGCTGTTTGAAGCCAGGCGATGCGGGCTCGCCCGGCGGATTGAAGATCTTCAGCAATGCCGGCAGCAACGTCATGTTGGTCAGATACGCGACGAACATGCCGACGCCGGCAATCTCGCCGAGCTCGGACACGCCGCGATACGCCGTCGGCAGAAACGAGAAGAAGCTGAGCGCGACGGCGACCGCCGCGAGCGTGAGCGGCACGCCGATACTGTGCGCGGTATGGGCGAGGGCGGCGGACAGCCGGTCGTCGCGATTGCGCTCCTCACGATACTTGACGCCGAACTGCACGCCGAAGTCCACGCCGAGTCCGACGAACAGCACCATGAACGCAACCGAGATCATGTTCAGCGCGCCGACCATCATGAGGCCGAGCGCCGCGGTGATCGCCAGCCCGACGAAGAGCGTGATGAAGACCGCGGCGATCATGCGGCCCGAGCGCAGCGCGAGCCACAAGATCACCAGCACGACGACGAACGTGCCGATGCCGTTGAGCACTGCACCGTCCTTGACCGACGCGAATTCCTCGTCGGCGAGCGGCTGTTCGCCGGTCAGGCGCACGCTCGCGCCATAGCGCGAGTCAAGGTGCAGCGAAGCGGCTGTATCGCGGATCGCCTTCGACGCGCTTGCGCCGGGCTCGAGCGCATCGTAGTTCACGACCGGCTGCACGACCACGAATGCGCGCGCCGGATTGGTGGCCGCACTCTTATCGACGAACGCGCGCCACGAGAAGGCAGCGGGCTTGCCCGCCAGCACGAGATCGAGCGTGTTGGCGCTTTGCGACAACAGGCGGCTCATGTCCGAAAGCTTCACCTGGCCGATTTGCAGCGGCAGTAAGAGGCTCGTGGTGAGCGTGCCGGCGAGTCCCGTGAGACTCGGGTCGTGCGCGAGCGTGTTCACGAGCGGGCGCGACTGCACCAGTTGCGAGGTGGTCGACATGACTTCTTCCGTCGACGGGAACAGCAGGCCGTTGTGTTCGAAGAACGGCCCGCCGGCGGGCTGCGAGACCGCGACGAACTCCTTCGTCTCGGCCCTCAGCGCGGCCGTGAGCGCGTTCGCGGCAGCGTCGGCGAATTCGGGCGCGCGCGCCTCCACGACGACCAGCACCGTTTCGCCGCGATCGGGGAAGGCCTGGTCCATCGCATGCTCGAGCGTGGACCATTGCTTGTCCGTTTCGATGAGACGGCTGATGTCCGTGTTGATCTTGAAGTGATGCGCGACATAGATCCCGCTCAGGACGGCGAGCACGATCGACAGTGCGATGATCCGCAGCGGATGGCGCACCGAGTAGGCGACGAGGCGAACGATAGATGACTTCAGCATGTAGGCGGAGCTGGCCTTATCACGGGTGGCATTTTCAGGAAAGTGCACAAGTATACAGAGCCGGAGCAAACCGGACCGCATTCGACGGCAATGCGCGTCGGCGGCGCGTAGTCGCGTCGGCATCGCCGGCGTGCGCGGCATGGCCGGCAGCAAGGGCGGTAGCAAATGCGGCTCCCGGACGCGCCGTTGGATGGCACTGCTCGCCGGCATCGCTCGATGGGGCGGGAACGCAATCTCGGTATACTGGTCTATCCAGCTTTCGCCGCCAGCTTGCTTATCCGTTGTGCTTGCTGGTTCGCTGCTTCGCGGCTAGCGGGCGGCGCACACTTTTTCCAGGTTGCCTGAGCGTATGAAACGTTATCTATCTGCTTTTCTGGCTGCGGCCGTTGTGTCGACGGCTGCCTATGCGCAAACTGCGCCCGACGCCGTGGTAAAAAGTGCCGTCGAAGGCACGGTCTCGGCAATGAAGGCCGATCCGCAGGCACGCGGCGGCGATATGTCGAAGATCACGCAACTGGTCGAGACGCGCTTCGTGCCGGCAACCGACTTTCAGCGCACCACGCGTATCGCGGTGGGTAAGGCCTGGAGCACCGCGACGCCCGAACAGCAGAAGCAACTGTACGAGCAGTTCACGCTGTTGCTCGTGCGCACTTATGCTTCGTCGCTTTCGCAGTTGCGCGATCAGGACGTGAAGTTCAAGTTTCTGCCGGTCAACGCGCCGGGCGGCGCAAAAGACATCGTCGTGCAATCGCACGTGCTCAGCAATGGCGGCGATGACGCAATCGACTACCGGCTGACCAAGGGACCGTCCGGCTGGAAGATCTACGACATCAACATGATGGGCGCGTGGCTGATCCAGGTGTATCAGACGCAGTTCGCCGATCAACTGGCCAAAGGCGGCGTCGACGGATTGATCAAGTTCCTGACCGCGCATAACGCGCGCAGCGCGGGATAACTGCACTGCAAAGAAAGCTGCAAAGAAAAAGCGCGGTGGCCTCTAAAGCCACCGCGCTTTTTTATTCGATCCAACGCTCAGTGCGCAGCCGTAGCCGTCTGCACCTTCTTGCCCTTGCCCGCCACCTTGATCTCTTCCAGCTTGATCTCGACGTGGCGCGAGAACACGTACTCGGCCGGGCGCTGCTTGTCCAAAGGAATGTCTTTGGTGAAAGCACCGCTCGTCTTCGGGCCGCGCAAGCTCACCTTGAGCGCCTTCAGCGGATGCGCAACCGTATCCATCACGGCCGTCGCTTCGAAACCGCAGTGGACCATGCAGTCGGCGCACTTTTCGTAGTTGCCCGTGCCGTACTTGTCCCAGTCCGTGGTTTCCATCAATTCCTTGAAGGTCTTCACGTAGCCTTCGCCGACCAGGTAGCACGGCTTCTGCCAGCCGAACACCGTGCGCGCCGGGTTGCCCCACGGCGTGCATTCGTACGTCTGGTTGCCGGCGAGGAAGTCGAGGAACATGGCCGACTGGCTGAACGACCAGTTCTTGCCGTTGTTGCCGCGCTTGAAAATCTCGCGGAACAGATGCTTGGTCTTGTCGCGGTTCAGGAAGTGCTGCTGATCCGGCGCGCGCTCATACGCATAGCCCGGCGACACGGTGATGCCGTCCACGCCCATCGGCCCGACCGTGTCGAAGAACGCGGCCACGCGCTCCGGCACGGCGTCGTTGAACAGCGTGCAGTTGATGTTGACGCGGAAACCGCGGCGCTTCGCTTCCTTGATGGCCGCGACCGCCTTGTCGTACACGCCGTCTTGCGACACCGAATGGTCATGCATCTGCTGATCGCCATCCAGGTGAACCGACCAGACGAAGTACGGATTCGGCTCGTAGTCGTCCATCTTCTTTTCCATCAGCAGCGCGTTCGTGCACAGGTACACGAACTTCTTGCGCGCGATGATGCCCTTGACGATCTGCGGCATTTCCTTGTGCAGGAGCGGCTCGCCGCCTGCAATCGACACCACCGGCGCGCCGCATTCGTCGACTGCGCCAAGACATTCTTCCAGCGACAGACGCTGATTCAGGATGGGGTCCGGATAATCGATCTTGCCGCAGCCATTGCAGGCGAGATTGCAGCGGAACAGCGGCTCCAGCATCAGTGCGAGCGGGTAGCGTTTGTTGCCGGAAAGGTGCTGACGCATGATGTATGCGCCGACCCGGACTTTCTGTAGCAGCGGAATAGACAAGACGTCCTCCTTAAACTTCGCGTGCCGCGAGTGGTTGCATCAGCTTCGATGGCAACTTGAATTCGACTTTCTCTTCACGGCCCGCCATTGTCGTGACGTCGACGGGCCCCATTGCGCTCAGCGCATCAATTACGTTCTTGACCATTTCTTCCGGCGCCGAAGCGCCGGCCGTGATGCCGATGGTCTGCGCATTCGCAAACCATTCCTGCTTCACCTCCGAACCGTCGGCGACGAGATAGCTCGCCACGCCGCTTTCGCTGCCGATTTCGCGCAGCCGGTTCGAGTTCGAGCTATTGGTTGCGCCCACCACCAGCAATACGTCGACCTGCTTGCTCAACTCGCGCACCGCGGCCTGGCGGTTTTGCGTCGCGTAGCAGATGTCGCGCGTGTCCGGTCCGACGATGTCGTTAAACCGGCGCAGCAGCGCGTCGATAATGCCGCGCGTGTCGTCCACCGACAGCGTGGTTTGCGTGACATAGGCGAGCGGCGTATCGACCGGCAGGTTCAGATGCTCGACCTCCGCTTCGCTCTGCACCAGCAGGACCTTGCCCGGAATCTGGCCGATCGTGCCTTCCACTTCCGGATGCCCGGCATGGCCGATCAGGATCAGCGTGCGCCCGGCGGCCACATATTGGCGCCCCTGCACGTGAACCTTGGTGACGAGCGGGCAGGTCGCGTCCAGCACGTCGAGGCCGCGCGCTTCCGCGTCGCGTTCGACCGTTTGGGCGACGCCATGCGCGCTGAAAATCGCCACGGCGCCTTGGGGCACTTCATCGAGTTCTTCGACGAAACGCGCGCCTTTCTGACGCAGATTGTCGACCACGTGGCGATTGTGGACAATTTCGTGGCGCACGTACACGGGCGCGCCGTGCTGCTGCAGCGCCCGATCGACAATCTCGATTGCACGAACAACGCCCGCGCAAAAGCCGCGGGGTTGGGCAAGGATGACTCGCATATGTTGGCGGACTCCGACTGACGCGGGTTTCGAAGAAGCCGGAAATTCTGACTTTATCGCCGCGACCATCTAATTAGTTAGCGTCTTGAGCTCCGGCGACGTGCCGGGTACAGCAAAACCAAACGCGCATTCTAACGCTATCAGGCCAGCTTTGCTTTGGCGGCCCCGCCACAGTGTTGGGCGCACGCGGCACTTTCAATCGGCGCGCCGATAATTCGGGCGGCAATAATTGCACGCTGCATCGCTTTGGCGGAACCCTTAAACTACGTCGTCCCGTGGAGCGCTTCGCGCCCACATTAAAAATGATTGCGACGCTTGCTGGAAATCGAGGGTAACGCTTAATGGGCCTGGTGGCGGTAATTCTGTTTTTTCTCTCCTGTTTGTCCCTGCTAATTTGGGCCGTGCTGCTGTTCGCTCGGGGCGGCTTCTGGCGCGCGCGGCCGGCCGCGCCGCTCACGCCCGCGCCGCGCGACGCGTGGCCCGCGGTGGCCGCCGTGGTGCCCGCCCGCAATGAAGTCGACGTCATTGCCGAAGCCGTCACGACGCTGCTGGAGCAGGACTACCCCGGCGAGTTTCACGTGATCGTCGTCGACGATCACAGCACCGACGGCACCGCCGACGCCGCCCGCGCGGCGGCATTGCAGCTGCAATGCCCGGACCGCCTGACCGTGCTGAGCGCGAAGCCGTTGCCGCCGGGCTGGTCGGGCAAGGTGTGGGCGCAGTCGCAAGGCATCGAGGCGGTGCGCACGCTCGGCTTGCCCGCGGATTTTCTGCTGCTGACCGACGCTGATATCGGTCATCCGCCCGACGCCGTCACGCAACTCGTGACCCGCGCCGACGTCGAAAGCCGCGACCTGGTCTCGCTGATGGTCCGCCTGCGCTGCGATTCGTTCTGGGAGAAGGCGCTGATTCCGGCCTTCGTGTTCTTCTTCGCGAAGCTGTACCCGTTCGCGTGGGTCAATAACCCGCGTAATCGCACGGCGGCCGCGGCGGGCGGCTGCATGCTCGTGCGCCGCAGCGCGCTCGAGGAAGCGGGCGGCATCGAATCGATCCGCGCTGAATTGATCGACGATTGCAGTCTGGCCGCGCGCATCAAACATCGCGGCGCCGGGCGTCACGCAATCCGGCTCGACGTGGCGGCGCGCAGCGTGTCGCTGCGTCCTTACGACAGTTGGCGCGACATCTGGAATATGATTGCGCGCACAGCGTTCACGCAACTGCATTATTCGCCGGTGCTGCTCGCGGGCACGCTCGCCGGCATGACGGTCATCTACCTCGTGCCACCCGTCGCCGCGCTGGTGCTCGGGCCGACCGGCTGGCCCGCATGGCTCGCCTGGGCGGCCATGTGCTGCGCGTATGCGCCGATGCTCAGCTATTACCGTCGCTCGCCGCTGTGGGCGCCGTTTCTGCCGCTCATCGCGCTGTTTTATGTCGGCGCGACGTTCGCGTCGGCGGTGCGCTACTGGCGCGGGAAAGGCGGGCAATGGAAGGCGCGGGTTCAGGCGCCGGTGCAGGAACGTTGAGATGGGTGCGGCCCGCATCGGGCCGCACGAAGCAGTGCAGGGCGGTAACGAAAAAGCGGCGCACACGCGCCGCTTCGTCATTTAGCCCTTGGTCAGCAGCATATAAAGCTGAATCACCATATCCGGCGAAAAAGTGAACGGCACCCAACCGTGACCGGTATGGCGCATGACCAGCAGACGGTCGCCGTTCGACTGCTTCTGCACGGCCATGACCGGATTCTTCGTCGACACGAAACGCCAGCCCGGCGGAATGCCTGGCGGCGGCTCCGGCGTCATCGACGCGCGCGCGTTCGACAGTTCCTCGATCAGTTGTCCGATCTGCTCGGCACGCAGCGCGACGGTCTGACCGCCGATCGTCATGGTGATTTCGTTCTGCGCCGGACGATTGATTTCGAGCGTGGGCGGAACCGGCTCTGCGGCGGCTTCGTTCACCGCAACATCAACTTCCGCGTCAACCGCTTCTGCTTGCGCTTCGTCCGCTACGGACGCAGCCTGCTCCGCCACCTCATGCGCGGCGTTCTCGTTGCGTGTCTCGGGGATATTCTCGGCCGGCGGGGCCACGACAGCCTGAATGAGCTGATCGACGCCCACTTCCAGCGCGCCGAGCTGTTCGTGAAGATTCATGCGAGGTTTCTCTGGTAAGACCCACGATTTTAACTGCTGCGCGCAGGCTTTTACCTTTCGCAACCACAGCGACGTTGTAACAAAATGCTTGTGCTACGGCTTCAGATAGCCGGCCTGCCGGAACCATTCGAGCGCATCGCTCAAACCCTCGCGATACGGCCGGGCTCGATAACCGAGTTCGCGCTCGGCCTTCGCGGAACTGAAATACATTTTGTTCTTCGACATCTTCAGTCCGTCGACGGTCACGAACGGTTCGCGCTTCGTGAACCTGGCGACGGCTTCCGCGCCCACGGCAAGCGGATAAAGCGGCCAGCGCGGCAAGCTGATGGTGGGCGCCTTGCGGCCGGTCAGCGCCGCGATGTCCGCGAGCATCTGCTGAAGCGGCAGATTTTCGCCGCCGAGAATATAGCGTTCGCCGATCTTGCCGCGTTCGAGCGCGAGAAAGTGGCCTGCGGCGACATCGTCGACGTGCACGAGATTCAGGCCGGTGTCCACGAAAGCGGGAATCTTGCCGAGCGCCGCCTCGACGATGATGCGTCCGGTCGGCGTCGGCTTCACGTCGCGCGGACCGATCGGCGTGGACGGATTGACGATCACAGCCGGCAGCCCGTCTTGGGCGATCATGCGCTCGACCGCGCGCTCGGCCAGCACCTTGCTGCGCTTATACACGCCGATGGCCTGATCGGCTTTGAGCGGCGAGGTTTCGTCCGCGGAATTGCCGGAGTTGGTCACCTTGAGCGTCGCCACGCTGCTCGTGTACACGATGCGTTCGACGCCTTCCTTCAACGCCGCGCGCATGGTGGCCTCGGTGCCTTCCAGATTCGAGCGCTCGATCTCGCTCGGGTCAGGCGCCCACAGCCGGTAATCCGCGGCGACGTGCAGCAGGTAGCGCACGCCGCGCAGCGCGTTGCGCATCGACGCTTCGTCTCGCATATCGCCGACGACGATTTCCGCGTCGAGCGATTCGACGTTTTGCCGTGGACTGGTGGCGCGCACCAGCACGCGCACTTTGAAGCCCTTCTGTTGCGCGATGCGCGCCACCGACGACCCGACGAAGCCGGATGCGCCGGTCACGAGCACGAAATCGCGATTCTGTTCGGTCATTCTGTTTCCGTTTCCTGCGTGACAGTCGGGGGATTGTACGTGGCGCGCGCGGCCGCTGTCGCCCAAGCAGGGTCGCCGCGACCCGACTAGAATGCCGGCTTGAAAGATTGTGAGGAGAGAACGGCATGGCCCCGGATCTGGATGAGCGGATCGAAACGTATTACGTGCGCGTGCGCGGCACCGTGCAGGGCGTCGGCTTTCGTCACGCGACGGTGCGCCAGGCGCACGCGCTCGGCATCAAGGGATGGGTGGCGAATCTCGAGGACGGCTCCGTCGAAGCCATGTTGCAGGGCGCGGCGAATCAGGTCGACCGGATGCTGTCGTGGCTGCGGCACGGGCCGCCGGCCGCGCGCGTGACCGAAGTGAGCGGCGAAGAACGCGCGACGGAAAAACGCTACGAGCGTTTCGAGCAGCACTGAGCGGTAAGAGGCTCAACCGCGGCGCCGTCTGACGCAAAAAAACGGCGCGCGATTTTTAGCATCGCGCGCCGCTTCGACTAGCTGCGTTGAAAAATCCGCAGCGTTATGAAAAGCCTTAAGCGCCCAGCCTGGCCTAGCGCGCCACCAACAGGCTCTCCGCGAATCCCCACTCGTTTTCCACCCACTGATGGCTGCACGCAAAGCCCGCGTCGTCGGCGATCGCGGGCATTTCATCGGCGCGATATTTGTGGCTGCTTTCGGTCCAGATCGTCTCGCCTGCCTTTAGCGTGACGGTGAGCTTCGCGGCCGCGATATGCGCGCTCACGTCGCGTTTCGCGCGCAAATGCATTTCGATGCTGCGCGCGTCCGGATTGAAACGCGCGACGTGCTCGAACGCGTCGAGCGGAAAATCGCCGCCCAGTTCGCGATTGATGCGCGCAAGCAGATTCAGATTGAACGACGCGGTGACGCCGATTGCGTCGTCGTAAGCGGCAATCAATGTGGGCGTCGGCTTGATGAGATCGGTGCCGAGCAGAAGGGCATCGCCGGGCGCAAGCATGTTGCGGATGTCGCGCAGAAAACGCGTCGCCGCAAGCCGGCCGAAATTGCCGATCGTACTGCCGAGGAACAGCACGAGTAGCCGCTCGTCGGCCGCGCGCTTCTTGCTGACTTCCGCGAGACCGGCCAGATAATCGCGTTCGTAACCGACAATCGAAATACGCTCGATGTCGCCCAGTTCGCGCCTGCACAACTGCAACGCGCTGCGCGAAATTTCAATCGGGCAGTAAGAAGTGGGGCGCTTTTTACACAGCGCTTCAAGAATGCGCCGCGTTTTGCGGCCGCTGCCGCTGCCCAGTTCCGCGACCGTCACATCATGAGGCAGATGCTCGACGATGTCCGCGGCGTGCTTCGCGAGCAGCCGTTCTTCAGCGCGCGTCACGCCGTATTCGGGCAACACGGTGATCACTTCGAACAACGCGGAGCCGACTTCGTCGTACAGATACTTGGAGGGCAACTCTTTCTGCGGCGAATGGGTGAGGCCGGCGCGGACGTCGGCGGCGAAAGCTGAGCGTAGATCTGGCGATGCGTCGTGCGAGATGGCTGGCTGGGTCATGCTGGCTCCAGTAGTCACATTCGGTTTGCGGGATTCGTGCGGGACGCCGGCACGCGTGCGAGTGTGCGATGCGTGCTGCGAAGGAAGCAGGTCCGGAAAAGCCGGCCCGGCTCGTGGATGTTGCAAACGCTGCAGGATGATCCCGAAGCAAGTTTCGCGCTTGAGCGACGGCGTGCTGCGTTGCGGATGCAGACGCGCGGGCGTTACCGCCCGCGCGCGTGAAGTTATGTTCTAGTTCATCGACGCGAGATGTGCACGGATTAATTTGCCGCTGCAACGCGAAAAAGCGCAGAACGCGCGCAACGATGCCGCGAATGCCACGTCGATAATCCGGCTAGAATGCCCGGCTTGCATCGTCAGATAAAAGCAGAAACAGCGGCACGTAAGCGCTGCCGCTCACCGACTTTCACATCGAATGACAACAACTATAGCGATGCGCCGCCATGCCGCGCGACGGGCCGCGCAATGAACGCCTATTCGCCGAAGCGCGGCATTGCCTTATCGATTAGCGCCTGTGCGATGTTCGCGTTGCTGTCGGCTTACGCGACGCTGCTCGCGCCGCTTAGCGGCCTCGACATTTTCGCGTGGCGTATCGTGTGGACCGTGCCTGGCGCGCTGTTGCTCGTCGCGTTGCGCAAACGCATGCCGATTCTGCGGCAGCTTCTTTACCGGATGGTGACGCAACCCACGCTCGGCCTCGCGATGATCGCGGCCGCCGCGCTGCTCGGCGCGCAGCTATGGGTCTTTCTGTGGGCGCCGCTGCATGGGCGCATGCTCGAAGTGTCGCTCGGCTATTTCCTCTTGCCGCTCGTAATGGTGCTGGTCGGGCGCTTCTACTATCGCGAGCGCCTCGACGGCTTGCAGTGGGCCGCTGTCGTCAGCGCGGCCGTCGGCGTCGGTCATGAATTGTGGGTGACGGGCGCATTCTCGTGGCCGACGTTGCTGGTTGCGCTCGGCTATCCGCCGTACTTCGTGTTGCGCCGCAAAATCCAATACGATTCGCTTGCGGTGTTCACCGTCGAAATGATCTTGTTGCTGCCGGCCGCGGTCGCGTTTGTCGTCAGCGGAGGATCGTTGCCGCTTATCTCCGGGCGCATCGACATGTGGTTGCTGCTGCTGCCGGGGCTTGGCCTGCTGAGCACGCTCGCGTTGGCTTCGTATCTGACGGCAAGCCGTCTGTTGCCGGTCGCGTTGTTTGGGATTCTCGGCTACGTGGAGCCGGTGTTGCTGGTGCTGGTGTCGATCACGCTGCTCGGCGAAACGTTGAGCGCCGCGCAACTGGCCACGTATGTGCCGATATGGATCGCCGTCGCGCTGACGGCGCTGCATAGCATGCGGTTCTTGCGCTTCGGCTGAAAGATTAAAAGACTGAAGCCGCACGGTCCATGAGGCAAGGCGGCGCGTGTTATCGGTGTGCCGCGGCGCGGTCTTCGTTGATGCGCGTCGGCCCTACCTCGCGTTCTATCGCCTCACGCAATGCAGGCCGCCAGCCGATGCCGAACAGCGCTTCGGCCAACACAAACAGCGGTCCGATGAGAAGCCCAATTACATCGTCGATAAAAGCCGGCTTGCGATGCTCGTAGGCAACGTGCCCGATAAACTGAAACACCCAGCCGATCACGAAGAGCCCAACACCCGTTGCGAGCCAGGCCAACGTGGACTGCGCGGCGATCCACTCGCCGAATGCGATGCACAGCGCGGACACCACGGCCATCATCAAACCGAGCGGCACGTCGAGCACGAGGTAATAGAGCGTGGCCGCGACGAACAACAGCCACGCCGGCGATAACGCGAACGGCCACCCGCCCGGCACAAACGACGGACGGCTCAGCAGCACCGCCAACGCCAGCACGATCAGCGGAATGCCGATGAAATGCGTGGCGATGTTGCGCCGGTCGCGATGGTAAGCCGCATACTGCGTAAGCTGTTGCGTCAGCGTTCTCATGGATGCCGCTCCTCGGTCAAAGTCAGCATAATCGCGGCGATCGAAATTTGAAACCATCGGGTAGCCGACAATCGACAATCGGCAGTCCGCACTGGCGCGATTCATATTCAATGACCGAAGCTCTTTCTCCCACTCAGCTTGCCACGCGGCTCGCACGCAGCGCATGGTTTCGCTCGGCGCCGGCCGCGTTGCAGACGCAATTGATCGACGGCGGGCGAATTGAGCGCCTCGCTGCCGGCGAGCGTCTTTTCACGCGCGGCGATTCCGACGACGGCCTCTATTGCGTGCTAAGCGGTCTGATGCGGATCGGCGCCGCGAGTGTGAGCGGCAAGGAAGCGCTGCTTGCTGTCATCGAGCCAGTGAACTGGTTCGGCGAGATCGCGCTGTTCGATGATCGTCCGCGAACGCACGACGCGTATGCCGAGCGCGAAACCGAACTGTTTCATGTGCCGCGCGCCGCACTCGCCGCGCTGCTCGAACGCACGCCGGCCTATTGGCACACCTTCGGCTTGCTGCTCACGCAAAAGCTGCGTCTCGCCTTCGATGCAATAGAAGAAGCCGCGTTGCTGCCGGCCGCGCAACGCGTCGCGCGGCGCTTGCTGCTGATGGCGGGCGGCTATGGCGACGCGGGCGTCATGCGGCGTGTTATCGGCGTGCCGCAGGAAGATCTCGCGATGATGCTCGCGCTGTCGCGGCAAACCATCAATCAGGTGCTGAAGCAGTTTGAAACGCAGGGCGCGTTGAAGCTCGGCTATGCGGAAATAGAAATTGTCGATGCACGCAGGCTTGCCGAGTTTGCGCAGTCGAACGCGAAACAGGATTAATGGCGTGCGCGCATGTGCAGGCATAGCGCGATTGCCATCACAACCATTGCCCCGCTGAAAAACCCCATGAAAAAAGGGCGAATCATACGATTCGCCCCTCCCTGAACGGCTCCGCCCGGCTTCGATTATCTGCTTCTAGCTTTTAATACATGCGTGGCCGGTGCGCGCCGAAACCGTACACGTGTTATTGCGTTTTGGTCGTGCCGGTCTTTGTGCCGTCGGCGTTCACCGGCGCGGTGCTGGTCTGCTGCGTGCCGTCCGTTTTCGTTTTCGCAGCGCTCGAATCGGCCGGCGTCTTCTTCACGGCTTTATGCTTCTTCGTGACGTGCTTCGAGGACGTCTTCACATGCGACTTCGCGGTCGTTGCAGTCGTTGCCGAAGGCGCTTTGGCCGTGGCCGCGCTGTCGTCCGACGCGCCGGTTTGCACGGCGGTGCTTGCCTTCAGATTCGCCTGGCCGGCGGGCTGCGTTTGCGCGGGCTGCGCGGATTGAGACGCTGCGGGTGCCGCCGTTTGAGCGAAAGCGGTCGACACGAGCAGAGCGGAAGCGAGAGCGGCGAAAAGCGTCTTCATGGTTTTGACTCCTTGTTGAACCGGTGGATTCCTGTTTGGATTCCTGATCGCGGCTGAATTGTTCAGCGCTGCCGGTTTAACGCAGTCCGGAAGACAGCAGTTGACGATGCTCTGGTGACAAAAAGTAACTGGGGCGCAGTCGCGGAAACATATCGGCATGCGACTACGCTGCGCTTTAGACGTTACTGAAACGGGTTATCGACGACGCCCGGCTTCGCGTCTGGTTCCTCTTTCACTTTCGCGGGCAGCGCCGGCTGCGCCTGCAACGCCGCCACGATCGCATCCACCGCCTGCTTCAATGCAAGCGCGGCCTTCAGCCCGCGCTGATCCTGCGTGAGTTCGAGCGTGCCGTTGAGTACGACGCGCGTCGTGCCGTTGCTCACGGTCATGGCGTCGCCCTGGATGTTGAGCACGTCGTCGTCGTTCGAATAGGGTTTAAACACCTTTGAGTCCTCCCGGTCGCTGATCTTTGAGGTTCTCCGGAATGCCCGGAAAGCGGATGCCCGATACTGCCTCGAGTTCGTGAATCGTCCTGATGTCATAGCGGTTCGTGGATACATTGTCGACCACGACCGCGAACGCGAGTTGCCGCGAAGGCACATAGACCACCTTGAACAACTGCGTCGGCACGAACACGCGCGAGGAGCCGATAGTCTGCAACTGCTGTCCGCTGAACATCGGGCCCGTCACGACGTAAGTGTCGTCATACGCCATGGCGATTTTACGCACCGACGTTTCGATGCGCGCCCACAAGCGCTGATTGTTCTCGCGATTTTGCGGCACCACGTTGGCAAGCGAAAACGATTGTGCCATCGCGTCCCGATTCCAGCGATTGCCCGCGGGGCTCATATGCCCGCGGTCGAAGCCGCTGCGCTTGTAGTCGGCGAGCGTCGCGCCTTCGCCGTCGGGCAAGCGCGCGTCTTCGAAGAACTTGTTGGTGCGCACCATGTCTTTCGCGGCTTCGATATGGTCGCGCGTCAGATGTTCCGCGGACCACAACGGACCATGCGTGATACCGGAATGCATGACGGCGAAATCGCTATAGCAAAGCATGCGCGCTTTGGGCGCCATCTTCTGATTCGTCAGAACGGGCCATTGCGCATTCGGTGTGAACTGGGTACAGGAAGGCGCTGCATTCGCGTGAGCGGCAAACGCGACGAGCAGACAGGCGAACCACTTCTTCATGTGTCGAACGGTGGAGAGGGAAGGGGCGCAAAGTATAGCGTCGCGCGCACGCATGAAGCGATGCAATGCGATTCGCGCGGGCAAAAAAAAATGGGCCGCCTTGCAGCGACCCGAATGCGTGGATTTCCAACTCTACGCACGCAAACTTAAGGCCGGCTTAAGGGCATGCGTCGCGGAAACGCGTTTGGTGCGCTCGCACTCATATCGCGCTCACATCATGCTCACTTCGCGCCAGCGCGCGGACAAAAAAATTCCACGCGCGAGCCTCAACGACCCGCGCGTGGAATTTCGACCGAGCAGAAGAACGACGCGAGAATTAATTGCCGAACACGCTATTTTCAGCGTGCACGTCTTGACGATCGACCGCTTGCAAACGCCAGAAGCCGCTCGTCGGCGCGCGGTTGTGCATCGCGGTCCAGGCCGCGTCGCCTTGCGCCGCGCTCACACGCTGCTTTCGGTCGACATGCAAGCCGCGTAGCGTGCAAAGCGGCGCGTCGTTACTCGGCGCGCACAGTGTCGTCACGCCGTCTTCGTCGTGCAGTTCGCCCCACGGGGGCAGATCGATCCCTTGATGCGCTTCCCTCGACCACCGGTGCTGGTCGGTGTCGAGCCATAGAACAGCGTAGTCGTGACTGACGGTGGGATCGGAACCGTTGATAAGGATAGTCAGGCGCATATCAGTTCCGTGCAAAGTGCCAAGAATTGCTTTAACAGTCTATGTCGCGGCACCGGTTATTCAAGGCGAAGCTATGAGTTTCGGCGTTAAAAAGCGACGCCGAAGCCCGTGCGGAAGCACGCCTGGATAGACGCGCAAACGCCCGCCTGCGACACGAACGCGCAGCTCGCGCGCGCGTCCTTCGACGAGCTCACGCGAGATCCAGCGGCGCCGTCAAATCGCCAGGCGGCACAAGGCCGTTACGGGCGAACGCGCGATCGCGCGCAACGACGCCATCGAGCGGCGCGAGTCCGTGCACGCGGCTGATCAGCCGAAGAATCGAGTTCGTGTCGTACACGGTGTGATCGACGTAGCCCTTTCTGGCAAGCGGCGAAATCACCAGCGCGGGAATCCGCGAGCCCGGCCCCCACCGGTCTCCCTTCGGCGGCGCGACCGGGTCCCACCAGCCGCCGTTTTCATCGACGGTGACGATCACGACCGTATTGGCCCACTGCGGACCGCGCTGAATATGCTCGATGACGCGCGCGATGTGCCGGTCGCCCGACTCGACGTCCGCGTAACCGGCGTGCATATTCAGATCGCCTTGCGGCTTGTAGAACGTGACGGCGGGCAGACGCCCCGCGTCGATGTCCGCGATCAGACGGTTCGTCGACGGCTCGCTGCCGAGGCCCGCATCGCGGAGATATTTGCGCCGCGCCGCCGTGCCCGGCGCGTAGTTGGCAAAGTAGTTGAACGGCTGATGGTGATACTGGAAGTCGGGCACCGCGCCCGTGTCCTGATGCTCCAGCGCGTATTGCCACGCACCGCTGTACCACGCCCAATCCACGCCTTTGTCCGAGAGACGGTCGCCGATCGTCGCGTAATGCTGCGGCGGCAGCACGCGCGGATTCGACGCGTCCGCGAATGCCGGGTCGCCGCCTTCCGCCGGGCGCACGTTGCTCGGCTGATACGGCGGCGCCATGGTGTTGACCGCGTAGCCGTCGGCGGTGAAGGCGCCGTCGTTGACGTATTTCGGCGGACCGTCCAATGCCGATGCCGGCGAGTCGGGCGCGGGCTTCAGCCGCACGCCGGTCGGATCGTCGCCTTCGACCACCGACACCATTTTCTTCGCCGGGCTGTTATGGATGTCCGGATAGAACGGCGCCTGCGCCGAAATCAGAAAGATGTGGTTCAGCCACGAGCCGCCGAACGCGGCCATGAAGAAGTTATCGCACAGCGTGTATTGCTGCGCGAGACTCCAGAGCTTGAGGGTATCGGCGGAATTGCGGTAATGGCCCATGACGAGGCCGCCCGAATCGCCCCACGCGGCGAACTGGTTGTTGCGGCCCGCGTTGATCTGCATCTGGTTCTGATAGAAGCGATGCACGAGGTCGCGCGTGATCACACCTGTGGGCAGCGGCGCGCCTTGCGCGTCGGTGAGATGAAAAGGCCCGTTGCGCAGATTGCCGAGGTCCTTCTGGCCGATCATGTAGCGTTTGCCGTCCACTTCCTGGGCTTGCGGAACGAGGCCGCCCCAGATGGCCGGCAGGCGCGGCAACGGCGTCTTGCCGTCGCGGTCCAGTTGCAGATAGCGCTCGGCGGTGACGGCGTCGAGTGGATGCTGGATGCCTGGAAAATTGCCGTAGAGGTTCGCGAAACTGCGGTTCTCCGCGTAGATCACCACGATCTGTTTGACCTGGTCGCGCAGTGCGGCATCGAGCCGTATATCCGCCGCGCTGCGCGGGCCGGCGGCGCTCGCCATCTCTTCGGTCTTGCAGCCGCTAAGCGCGAGCCCGATGCCGACGGCGGCAAGGCCCGTCAGTACACGGCGGCGCTCGGGATTGAGAGGGTCGTCCGCGGCGTTGGCGGGGTGATCGGCGTTGCCGGCGCTATTGGAGTTCGGCGGCGAGGAGTCGTGGTCTGTCATCGGTCGGTTCCCAGGTGGGCGTGACGAGCGTCAAATGCGGCTCGGGGCGGCGCGCGAGACGCCGGCGAAAGCTACGATCGTGCTGATGGTGCGGCGGGGGTTTGCAGCTAAGGCGCAGCTAAGCGGCAACTGAGCGGCAACTAAGGCAAGCGGCGCTTCACGCGCCAACTGTTGTGCGTTGCATCGACGGCAAACAGCAGCCAATGCCTTGAATTGACCGGATGGCGCTGTTGGGTCGCGTAACCGTCGACGGTCAGTTCGAGTTCGTCGTGCGCCCGCAGATGACAGGTGGCATGAGCGCCCGAGCCATCCGCGAATTCGACGATCGCGGCGGCCGCTCGCGCCGGCTCCGGCAAGTGCGCGATGTGCACCGCGCAGCCAGGATAGAGATGCGAATCGGCAACCTGAATCTGCACGGAATTAGGCATGAGCGTAGTCTCCGGACGCTTGAGCGGAACGAAGGCGCGGCTACGAGGCCTCGCGCAGCGAACCGCATCAAAGCATAGCACCGCAAAGACGCTATCATGCTGATCTGACCTCGATGAACAGCAGAAAAACGGCAGCCAAGATGGCAAAAGAAGAGCAGACAGGAGCGGCACGCAAGCAGACCAGGCCCCGCGCTGCGGCAGCGCCGGTTTCGCAGGACGATGTCATGCCTTCGGCGCAGGAAAGCGGCGCGGACGAAGACAGCGCCGGTGGCTCGACTTATCTCGTGCCGGGCCTCGAGCGCGGCCTGCGTATCCTCGCCGAATTCAGCGCGCGCGAACCTGTGCTCGGCGCTCCCGAATTGTCCAGGCGCATCGGCATTCCGCGCACCACAACCTTCCGTCTGTTGCAGACGCTCGAAGCGCTCGGCTTTCTCGAACGCGTCAACGGCGACCGCTATTTCCGGCTGAGCGTCGCGGTGCTGCGGCTCGGTTTCGAATATCTCAACTCGCTCGAATTGACCGACGTCGGCACGCCGATTCTCGAACGTCTGCGCGACGTCACCGGTTTGAGTTCGCATCTGCTGATTCGCGATCAGCGCGACGTGGTGTTCGTCGGCAAAGCGCAAACTCATGAGCCCATGTTCAGTTCGGTGAAGGTGCACGTCGGCACGCGTCTGCCCGCGCATGCGACGGTGCATGGCCAGGTGCTGATGGGCGATCTCACTTTCGACGAACTGCGTCAGCTATATCCCGAGCCGCAGCTCGAACGATTCACCGAACGCACGCCCGCGACTGTCGAAGAACTGTACGGACGAGTGCGCGAAAGCGCGGCGCTCGGCTATGCGCTGAGCGAGGCGTCGTTCGAGCGGGGCATTTCAGTAGTGAGCGCCCCGGTGCGCGACCAGAGCGGCAAGATCGCCGCCGCGTTGACGGTCACGATTCCGCGTTCCGATCTCGGCGAGAGCGAGGAGCGCGAGCCGCTCATTAGCGCCGTGTGCCAGGCCGCGCTCGAATTGTCGGAGCGGCTGGGCTATCGTCCGCGCGCGGACGACCCTACCGCATCGCAGGCTCGCCGCAAACCGGTCACGGCGAGCTAGTTCGGAGGCTTCGAGATTCCGATCTTCCGCTCAGAACGAGTGGTGGATGCCCGTCAGAATGATCGTCTGGTTGCGGCCACTCGACACGCCCGCAGTGAAGAACGCAGCGTCGGTATTCGAACCCGCACGCTCGTAGAGCGCATTCACATACAGTTGCGTCGATTTCGACAACGCGTAGATGTCGCCGATCTCGAACTGCGTCCAGCGGTGCCCGGCGAGCGTGGTAGTCGCGGCGCCGCCCGACACGCTGTTAAACGGCGTGAACTGATAATTCGCGCCGACGTCGTAGCTCTGATAGGTGTCCGAGTGCCCGGCCGACTCCAGTTTCACTCGCGTATAGAGACCGTGCACGAGCAGCTTGCCGAACTGGTATGACGCGCCCGCGCCCATGTTTTGCACCTTGTCCGCGCTGTAGCTGGCGGCGGGCACGCCCTGGAAACTGGTGATGCCCGTGGTGACGATCGACGGCGTGCGGTTGTGCTCGTTCGCATACGCCGCGCCGGCCTTGAACGGACCGTTCGCATAGCTAAGCGCAAAGCTCAGCGTCTTGCCGGTCGAGAAGTTCGTCGTGTTGCCCAGACCCATCATCGCGCCGACGCTGAAGCCGTTAAATGTGGCCGAGCGAAACTTCACCGAGTTGTCGAACGGCACGACGCCTGTGTCCGCGAGTTCGTCGATATTGCCCGGATGGAACGCATACCAGCTCGCCGCGAGATAGGCGGTGCTGAGCGGACCGAGCACGTCGAAGCTGAACGGCGTCTGATGGCCGAAAGTCAGCGTGCCGATCTTGTCCGAACTCAAACCCACGAACGCCTGCCGATTGAACAGCGTGCCCGCCTTCGCGAACGCGCCGGTGTTCGTGTAAAAGCCGTTCTCCAGCTGAAAGATCGTCTTGAGCCCACCGCCGAGATCTTCGACGCCTTTCAGGCCCCAGCGGTCCGGCTGCATGTTGCCCTGTTCCTCGATCCACTTCGCGTGGCCGCCCACGTTGCTGATGTACGCGATGCCGGCATCCAGGCTGCCGTACAGCGTCACGCTGCTCTGCGCCCATGCGCCTGTCGTTACGCAGATTGCCGTCAAACCGGCTGCAATGATGTGCTTCACCGTTGGTTCTCCTGATCACACGACGCGTGGCTCGGGCCAGTTTCGTCGTCCCTGATCGCTTGCTTTTTGGGTTGATGCAGCTTTGGTCGAGCCGCCAAATCTGCCGCGCTTTGTGTTCCACCTATGGGCGTGTGTATCGCCTATGGAAAGTATAGTGACTTCGAAAGTGGTCAAAATAAATTTTCGGTGTCCGTAGAAACCCGAGTCTGGGCTTCGTCGGACGCGCTGGTTTTACGGCCGAAACCGCGCCGGCAAAGCGTTGCGGCGGTGTGTGCCGACCGGAGCAATGCCGGGCGTGGTTAGTGACCGTCAGTGTTTTCCCCTAACGCTTGAGATTTTTATTTGTCGCGGCTAGAGTCACTCCTATAATTATCCATACACGAACTGATGTTCCTTAGATGGAACATTGAGCTTCAGGAGAAGGCGAGAAATGACTGAACAATGGCGCTGCGCCGGCCATGCCGGCGACCTGTCCGACGACGCGCCGCTCGAGTTCAAGCTCGACGGCACGGAAATCGGCATCTACAAGGTGGGCGATGCGCTCTATGCGCTCGAAAACGTCTGTCCTCATGCATACGCGCTGCTGACGCAGGGCTTTATCGACGGCGACACGGTCGAATGCCCGCTGCACGAAGCCGTGTTTCACATTCCGACGGGCAAGTGCCTGAAAGAGCCCGGCGGCCGCGACCTGAAGACGTATTCGGTGCGCCTCGCCGGTGAAGAAATCCAGATCAAGGTGGAATGACATGCGAGAAGTAGCCGTGAACTTCAATCCCTTTCTGAAGCCGTGGCTCGCGCCGCAGCCGAACAACGTCGCCGGCAAGGGCGTGATCGAGAAGCCGGGCGAGACGGAAAACTTCATCTGGCAAACGCGCAAGGCCGAGCCGACGCAATACGAAAACGACTTCGGCGATGCGCTTGAAAAAGTTTTCGAAGCCGGCGCGGTGGAGTTGCAGGAAGTCGTCGACGGTTTGAATGGCATTGGCTTTCGCACGCCGGAAGGCAATGCGTGGAACGCCGAACGCCTCGCCGCCGAATTTCGTCTGCTCGCCGAATAAGCGCGCTTTTTCGACCACGCTCACTGCGTCCGCATTCGCATCCGGAGTCTCTTCATGACGTCCCCCGCTACAAGTCAACCCGCAGCCGATCCCATCCAGTCGTACCTGGATCGCGGCCTGCGCAACTACTGGTATCCCGTCGCGCCGAGCTGGCAAGTCGGCGATGCGCCCATCGGCATCACGCGCCTTGGCGATCAGATCGTGCTGTGGCGCGACAAGGAAGGCAAAGTCCACGCGCTCGAAGACCGCTGCCCGCATCGCGGCGCGCGTCTGTCGCTCGGCTGGAATCTCGGCGGCAGCGTCGCGTGCTGGTATCACGGCATTGAAATCAACGGCGGCGGCACCGTCACTAAAGTGCCGGCCGTGTCGAACTGTCCGCTTGATGGCCAGAAGTGCGTGAAGTCGTATCCGGCCGAAGAACACGCGGGCGCGATCTTCCTCTGGTTCGGCGACGACGCTCATAAGGAACCCGCGCCGCTCAAGTTGCCGGAAGAACTGGTCGGCGACGAATACGCGAGCTTCCTCTGCATGTCGAACTGGAAGTGCAATTACCAGTACGCGATCGACAACGTGATGGACCCGATGCACGGCGCCTATTTGCACGCGACTTCGCATTCGATGGCCGAAGGCGACAAGCAGGCCGACATGCGCGTGCGCAAAACCGAAACCGGTTTGATGTTCGAAAAGGTCGGCCAGCGCGACGTGAACTTCGACTGGGTCGAACTCGGCGAAACCGGTTGCCTGTGGATGCGCCTCGCGATTCCGTACAAGAAGAAGTTCGGCCCCGGCGGCAACTTCGGGATCATCGGCTTCGCGGTTCCCGTCGACGAAAACAATTGCCAGGTTTATTTCTGGCGTACCCGCAAGGTGCAGGGCTGGCAGCGCGACGCGTGGCGCTTCATGTATCGCAATCGCCTGGAAGGTCTGCATTGGGCCGTGCTGGAGCAAGACCGCTATGTGCTCGAAAGCATGGCGCCGAATGCGCGCGAGCATGAGTTTCTCTATCAGCACGATGTGGGCATGACGCGTGTGCGGCGCATGCTGCGTCAGCGCGCGCAACAGGATTTTGCTACCCTGGAAGCGCATCAGGCGCAAGCCGCGCAAACCGAAGCAGCGGGCCAGAACCATGCATAACGACGCGCCCGCGATGCTCAGCGGCCGGCGCGTCCTCGTGACGGGCGGCGCGCGCGGTCTCGGCGCGGCGTTCGTGCGGGCCTTGGTGCAAGCCGGCGCTCAAGTCGTATTCGGCGATGTGCTGCACGACGAAGGACGCGCGCTGGCGGCATCGCTTGCTGGCGAAGGCCATGCGGCGACGTACCTTCCGCTCGATCTGGCCAACCCCGAAAGCATCGCGCAATTCGCGCAGCAAGCGGCGACGCAACTCGGTGGCATCAACGCGCTGATCAACAACGCGGCCATCACGAACTCGGGCGGCAAGTTTGCCGACGAGCTTTCCGTCGATACCTGGGACGCCGTAATGAATGTGAACGTGCGCGGCACCTGGTTGATGAGCACCGCCGCGTTGCCTTATCTGCGCGACTCGGGCCGCGGCAGCATCGTGAACATTGCATCGGACACGGCGATGTGGGGCGCGCCCAAGTTGCTCGCGTACGTGGCGAGCAAGGGCGCCGTGATCTCGATGACGCGCTCGCTCGCACGCGAATTCGGCGCGCATCAGGTGACCGTCAACGCGATTGCGCCCGGCCTCACCGAAGTCGAGGCGACCGCGTATGTGCCCGCCGAGCGTCATCAGTATTACCTGCAAGGCCGTGCGCTGACGCGTGCGCAAGTGCCCGACGACGTGACCGGGCCGGTGCTGTTCCTCTTGTCCGATGCCGCGCGCTTCGTGACCGGCCAGTTGCTGCCGGTGAACGGCGGCTTCGTGATGAATTGATCTTGTCGAATCGAAAGGAGAAAGAGATGGCGGACGCCGATATCGAACGCAAATCGTGGGACCAACCCACGGACGCGAGCTTTGCGCAGTGGCTCGACAGCCGCGTCGCGCGCTTTGAAACGCGTCGCTACGACTGGGACGCGCTGAAATTCCAGGCTGACTACGACCCGAAGTATCGCCGCGCGCAAATGCGCTACGTCGGCACGGGCGGCACAGGTGTCGCCAAAGATTCGAACACAGTGCCCGCAGGCGGCTTCACGTTTTCGACGATGGTGATTCCGGCCGGCAACATCGGCCCGAGCCATATTCATATGGATGTCGAAGAAATTTTCTTCGTGCTGCGCGGCAAGATGAAAGTGATCTGCGAGAAAGACGGCGAAACGTGGGAAGCCGTGCTCGGCGAGCGCGATCTCATTTCGGTGCCGCCGGGCGTGTATCGCACGGAGATCAACATCGGCGAAGAAGACGCGCTGATGTGCGTGATGCTCGGTTCGCCGAAGCCGATTACGCCGACGTATCCGCCGGATTCGCCGCTCGCCGCGCTCAAGCGCTAAGCGCTTTTCGTCAAAACGTCCACGAAGGAAATCATGTCCGCAGTCCCGTCCGCTACCGCCGCAGCTTCACACGCCACGCTCGAAGCACGCGTTGCGCGCTTTCCTGCGCGGCAGGTCGAACTGGCATCGCAGCGCGTGCTGAGTTATCGCGAAGCATGCGAGACGAGCGATGCATTGCCGCTCGTGTTGCTGCACGGTATCGGCTCGGGCGCGGCTTCGTGGGTGCAGCAGTTCGAGGCATTGAGCGCGAGCCGTCGCGTGCTGGCGTGGGACGCGCCGGGTTATGGCGAATCGACGCCGGTTGCCGCCGCTTCTCCCGCAGCCACCGACTACGCGAATGTGCTCTACGAATGGCTGGAAAAGCTCGGCATCGAACGTTGCGTGCTGGTTGGTCATTCGCTCGGCGCGATCATCGCCGGTTCGTTTGCCGCGATGCATCCGCAGCGTGTGGCGGGTCTGTTGCTGTTGTCGCCGGCCGGCGGCTACGGCGCGGCTTCCGCGGAAGTGCGCGAGACGAAGCGCGATCAACGGCTCGCGATGCTCAACGAACTCGGCCCGCAAGGTCTCGCGGAAAAGCGCAGCGCCAATATGTTGTCCGCGCATGCAAGCGACGAAGCGCGTGCATGGGTGCGCTGGAATATGTCGCGTGTGATTCCGCACGGCTACGCGCAGGCCACGCATCTGCTCGCCAACGCGGACCTCGCCGGCGACCTCGCGCACTTGAAGGGCCGCTATAACGGCCGGCTGCACATCGCGGTCGGCGCGGACGACACGATTACGACACCCGCGGCCTGCGAGCGACTCGCGCTCGCCGCGGACACCCAACTGCAAGTCGTGCCACGCGCGGGGCACGCCGGCTATATCGAAGCAAGCGCCGCGTACACCGCGATCATCGACACGTTCTGCCGCGCAAGCGCCGGACAACGGAGCCAATGAATGACGCCCGATACCCTCAACGAGCGCGACGCGGACGAAGACCGCAACGACAGCAGCGATAGCAGTTACCGCGTGCCCGGTCTGGAACGCGGTTTGAAGATCCTCACCGAATTCTCACCGCGCGAGCCGGTTCTTGGCGCGCCGGAATTGTCGCGACGCCTGAAGATTCCTCGCACGACAGTTTTTCGCTTGCTGCAAACGCTGGAATCGCTCGGCTTTCTCGAACGCGCGGATAAAGACCGTAACTATCGACTCGGCGTCGCCGTGTTGCGCCTCGGCTTCGAATATCTGAGCTCGCTTGAATTGACCGACCTCGGCTTGCCGATCATCGAAGCCTTGCGCGACGAAACGGGTCTCACCGCGCACATTGTGATTCGCGATGGACGCGATGTTGTTTTCGTCGCAAAGGCGCAGAGCCACGCGCCGATTTTCAGTTCGGTGAAGGTCAACGTCGGCACGCGCCTGCCCGCATATGCAACGACGCACGGTCAGGTCCTGATGGGCGACATGACGCTAGACGAGTTGAAAAAGCTCTACCCCGAGCCGGAACTTGAACGTTTCACCCGACAGACGCCCGCGACGGTAGACGACCTCTACGAACGGATTCGCGATGACGCGCGGCGCGGTTTCGCGATCAGCGAGTCGTCGTTCGAGCGCGGCATTTCGGTTGTCAGCGCGCCGGTGCGCAATGACACGGGGCGCATCGTCGCCGTGATCACGACGACGATCCCGCGCCAGGAGATCGACGCGTCGCTGCTGGACAGCGGTCTGGTCGACAAAGTGCGCCGCGCAGCCGACGAGCTTTCGCAGCGGCTCAATTACCGGCCGGGCAACGGTTCGAATGCGGGCAGCAAATACATGAAGGCATTGGGACTCAAATGATTCAAATCGATCTCAGCGGGCAAGTAGCGGTGGTGACGGGCGGCTCGTCCGGCATCGGCCTCGCGTGCGCCGAACTGTTTTTGAAAGCGGGCGCATCGGTTGCAATCTGCGGCCGCGATAGCGAACGTCTCGCGCAAGCCGAGGCCGCATTGAACGCGCAGTTTCCCGCCGCGCGATTGCTCGCTCGCCGCTGCGACGTGCTGAACGCCGACGACGTCAACGCGTTTGCACAAGCGGTGCAAGCACGCTTCGGCCGCACTGACATGCTGATCAACAACGCGGGCCAGGGCCGCGTGTCGACCTTCGCCGATACAAGCGACGAAGCATGGCGCGAAGAACTCGACCTCAAATACTTCAGCGTGATTCGCCCCACGCGCGCCTTTCTGCCGATGCTGCGCGATGCAGCCAACGGCGGCGCGGGCAACGCGGCCGTGGTCTGCGTGAATTCGCTGCTCGCGCTGCAGCCGGAGCCGCATATGGTCGCGACTTCGTCGGCGCGTGCGGGCGTGCAGAACCTCATCAAGTCGCTCGCGGTGGAACTCGCGCCGCAGCGTGTGCGCGTCAATTCGATTCTGATCGGCATCGTCGAATCGGGGCAATGGCGCCGACGCTATGCAAAAGAAGCGCAGCCGGGCCAGAGCTGGGACGACTGGACCGCCGAACTCGCGCGCAAGAAGAACATTCCGCTAGGCCGCTTCGGCAAACCCGAAGAAGCCGCTCAAGCGCTCTTTTATCTGGCTACGACGCTGTCGTCCTATACGACGGGCAGTCACATCGATGTTTCTGGAGGCGTTGCACGACATGTCTAACACAACCACCGTTGGCGAACTGATCGCCGCTTTTCTCGAGCAGTGCGGCGTAAAAACCGCGTTCGGCGTGATCTCGATCCACAACATGCCGATCCTCGACGCGATCCACAACCGCGGCAAGATTCGCTATGTCGGCGCGCGCGGCGAAGCGGGCGCTGTGAATATGGCCGACGGTCTTGCGCGCGTATCGGGCGGACTCGGTGTGGCCTTCACGAGCACGGGCACGGCGGCAGGCAATGCAGCGGGCGCGATGGTCGAAGCACTGACCGCAGGCACCGCGCTGCTGCATGTGACCGGTCAGATCGAAACCGAATATCTCGACCGCGATCTCGCGTACATCCACGAAGCGCCGGATCAACTGTCGATGCTCCAGTCCATCTCGAAGGCCGCGTATCGCGTGCGTTCGGTGGAGACCGCGCTGCCGACCATCCGCGAAGCCGTGCGCGTTGCGCAAACCGCGCCGAGCGGTCCGGTGAGCGTCGAGATTCCCATCGACATTCAGGCCGCCGCAATCGAATGGCCTGCCGACATGGCCGCGCCGCATATCACCACGCTCACGCATTGCAGCGAGCGCGTCGCGCAACTCGCCGAGCAACTCGCGAAGGCGAAGCGTCCGCTGTTGTGGCTCGGTGGCGGCGCGCGTCATGCGACGCATGCCGTCGAGCGTCTGGTCACGCTTGGTTTCGGCGTCGTGACGAGCGTGCAGGGCCGCGGCGTGTTGCCCGAAGATCATCCCGCGACGCTGGGCGCGTTCAACGTGCATCCGGCCGTCGAAAGTTTCTATAAGACTTGCGATGCGTTGGTCGTCGTCGGATCGCGTCTGCGCGGCAATGAAACGCTCAAGTACAAGCTCGCATTGCCGCAACCGCTGTATCGCATCGACGCCGATGCGCTCGCCGATAACCGCGGCTATCGCAACGAGATGTTCGTTCACGGCGATGCATCGGCGGTGCTCGAAGAACTCGCGGCGCTGCTCGAAGGACGCATGAAGGTCGATCCTTCATTCGGACCGGATCTGGCCGCGGCGCGCGAAAGCGCAGTCGCCGATGTCGGCAAGGGCCTCGGTCCGTACAAGCGTCTCGTCGATGCGTTGCAGTCAGCGGTGGGCCGCGACTACAACTGGGTGCGCGACGTCACGATCTCGAACAGCACGTGGGGCAACCGCATGCTGAAGATTTTCTCGCCGCGCGCGGGCGTGCATGCGCTCGGCGGCGGCATCGGCCAGGGGATGCAGATGGGCATCGGCGCGGCGCTTGCAGGTAGCGCTGCAAAAACCGTGTGCCTCGTCGGCGATGGCGGTCTGATGGTCAACGTCGGCGAACTCGCGACGGCCGTGCAGGAAAACGCCAACGTGATGATCGTGTTGATGAACGATCAATGCTACGGCGTGATCCGCAACATTCAGGACGCGCAATACGGCGGCCGCCGCTGCTATGTCGATCTGCATCAGCCGGACTTCGCGCAGTTCTGCGAAAGCCTGAAGCTCACGCACTACCGCATCAAATCGCTCGATGAAGCCGACGCGATCATTCGCGAAGGCATGGCGAAGACCGGTCCGGTATTGGTCGAGGTGGACATGCTGTCGGTCGGCTCGTTCGCCACCGCGTTCGCCGGGCCGCCGGTCAAGAAAGAGGAGCCGGAACATGCGTGATGCGGGCTACGCGGGGCACCACGCTCCCGTCGATGTCGCGATGATCGGCTTCGGCGCGATCGGCCAGGCGGTGTACCGCTCGGTCGCCGCTGACCCGACGGTGCGCGTGTCGCACGTGATCGTGCCGGAGCGTCATATGGCTTCGGTGCGCGAAGTGGTCGGCTCGACGGTGGACGTGGTGGCTTCAGTGTCCGCATTGAGCAGCCGCCCGCATTTCGCGTTGGAATGCGCGGGACACAGCGCACTGGTCGATCACGTTGTGCCGCTGCTGAAGGCCGGCACGGATTGCGCGGTCGCGTCGATCGGTGCGTTATCCGATATGACGTTGCTCGACGCGTTGTCCGCAGCAGCCGACGAAGGCGACGCAACGCTGACGTTGCTCTCGGGCGCAATCGGCGGCGTGGATGCATTGGCCGCGGCGAAGCTCGGCGGCCTCGACGAAGTGTTGTACACGGGCCGCAAGCCGCCGACCGGCTGGCTCGGCACGCCCGCGGAACAGGTCTGCGATCTGAACGCGTTGAAAGTCGAGCAGGTGATCTTCGAAGGCAGCGCGCGCGAAGCGGCGCGTCTCTATCCGAAGAACGCCAACGTTGCCGCGACGATTGCGCTCGCTGGTCTCGGTCTCGATCACACGACCGTTCGCCTGATCGCCGATCCGAATGTGACGCGCAACGTGCATCGGATTCTCGCGCGCGGCGCGTTCGGCGAGATGTCGCTGGAAATGTGCGGCAAGCCGTTGCCCGACAACCCGAAAACATCTGCGTTGACCGCGTACAGCGCGATTCGCGCGTTACGCAATCGCGCGGCGCGCTGCGTGATTTGAGACCTTGGCCGAATAGTTGAATAGCCGAAGCAAACCGGAATGACCGACATGACCCACTTCGATACCAGCCTTGTGCCGACCGGCGATATTTTTATCGGCGGCGAATGGCGGCAAGGGCGCGGCAACCCGTATAAAAGCCTGTATCCGGCGGACCAGTCGGTCAACATGGAAATCTCCACGGCGAACGCCGACGACGCCCGCGAAGCCGTGGAAGCCGCGGACATCGCATGGCGTCGTGCGGACTGGTCCGGTTTGAAGCCGCATCAACGCGCGCTGACTCTGTATCGCATCGCCGATCTGATCATGGCGCGTCACGAAGCGCTCGCGCAGTTGCAGCGCCGCGACAACGGCAAGCCGATTGGTGAGACGCGCGTGCTCGTGGCGAGCGCGGCCAACACGTTCCGCTATTTCGCGGCGTGCCTCGAAACGCTCGACGAAGAAGTCACGCCTTCGCGCGGCGATTATCTGACGATGAGCGTGTATGACCCCATCGGCGTGATCGCTGCAATTACGCCGTGGAATTCGCCGATTGCATCCGACGCGCAAAAGCTCGCGCCCGCATTAGCAGGCGGCAACGCCGTCGTGTTGAAGCCCGCGGAAGTGACGCCTTTGACGTCGCTGGCGCTCGCGCGCATCTGCGAGGAAGCGGGCGTGCCGAAAGGCGTGATCAGCGTATTGCCGGGCAAAGGCTCCGTGATCGGCGACGTGCTCGTGCGTCATCCGCTCGTGAAGAAAGTGTCGTTCACCGGCGGGACCGAAGTAGGCCGAGGCATCGCGCGCATTGCAGCGGACAAGCTGATGCCGGTCTCGCTTGAACTCGGCGGCAAATCGCCGACCATCGTTTTCGACGACGCCGATCTCGATCACGCGGTGAACGGCGTGCTGTACGGCATTTTCAGTTCGTCGGGCGAAGCGTGCATCGCGGGCTCGCGTCTGTTCGTGCAGCGCTCTATCTACGATGCGTTCATGAAGCGTCTGGTAGAAGGCGCGCGCAAGTTGCGCGTCGGCGATCCGTCGCGCGTGGAAACGCAGATGGGTCCGCTGATCACGCAGGCGCATCGCGAAACGGTCGAGCGTTATGTCGCGCTCGGTCTTGAAGAAGGTGGACGCCTGCTGTGCGGCGGCGAGCGTCCGGTCGGCGATGGTCGCGAACAAGGCACCTATTTTCAGCCGACGATTCTCGAAGGTCTCACCAACGACGCACGCATCTGCCAGGAAGAAATCTTCGGCCCCGTGCTGGTCGCGATGCCGTTCGACGACGAAGCGTCGTTGCTCAAAGAAGCGAACAACAGTGTGTTCGGCCTCGCCGCCGGCATCTGGACGCGCGATTACAAGCGCGCTTACCGGATCGCCCGCGCGCTCGAAGCCGGCACGATCTGGATCAACACCTACAAGCTGTTCTCGATTTCGACGCCGTTTAGCGGCTGGAAAGAGAGCGGCATGGGACGCGAGAAAGGCCGGCTCGGCATCCGCGAATACATGCAGCAGAAGAGCCTTTACTGGGGCTTGAACGACACGCCGCTGGCGTGGGCTGACTGAAGACACACGATACGCAAGAGGCACGTTATGACGATTCTCGGCATTGAACAGATTATCTACGGCGTGACGGATCTCGCTACCTGTCGGCGCTTTTTCGCGGACTGGGGCTTGAAGGAAGTCGCGCACGACGAAACCCATGCGCGCTTCGAAACGCTCAACGGCTGCACGGTTCTTGCCGTCGATGCAAACGATCCGTCGCTGCCGCCCGCATTTGAAGAAGGTCCGACGCTGCGCGAAGTCACGTGGGGCGTTGCGACTAAAGCTGAACTCGACGAATTGCGCGGACGCTTTGCGGGTCAGCCGGGCCATTTCGAAACCGAAGATGCAGTCGGCTGCATTGATCCCAACGGCATGGCGATTCGCGTTGAAGTGACGCGCAAACGTGCGCTCGATATTCACGGCTCGCCTTCGAACGTGTGGGGCCAAACGCTGCGCGTGGATCAGCCGTCGCCGATTTACGAGCGCGCCGAACCGGTCGAAGTGGGTCATGTCGTGTTTTTCACGAACAGGCTGGCCGAACAGGAAAAGTTTTACCAGGAACTGCTCGGCTTCGAAATGTCGGACCGTTATCCGGGCCGCGGCGCATTTATGCGCTGCGCGCCGCACGGCGGCCATCACGACATTTTTCTGCTCGCGTTGCCGAACGGCAAGCGCGGTCTGAATCACGTCGCGTTCACCGTTCGCGACATCCATGAAGTGTTCGGCGGCGGCATGCACATCAGCCGCTGCGGTTGGGATACGCAACTTGGGCCGGGACGTCATCCGGTTTCGTCGGCGTACTTCTGGTACTTCCAGAATCCCGCGGGCGGCCTGATCGAGTACTACGCCGACGAAGACCAGCTCACGCCCGAATGGCAGCCGCGCGATTTCGAACCGGGCCCGACCGTGTTCGCCGAATGGGCGATCGACGGCGGCATCGACGGCAATACGCGTCGGCAGAAAAACGCGAAGGCGCCGGAAGGCAAGTTCATGACGGAGCGCAAAAATGACTGACGCTGCTACTGAAAAAGCGCGAGCCGCGCACGCCGAGCTTGAAGTGCCGCGCACGATTGTCGTGATCGGCGGCGGCCAGGCGGCAGGCTGGGTCGTGAAGACGCTGCGCAAGGAAGGCTACGACGGCCGCCTCGTGATGATCGCCGACGAAGTGCATTTGCCGTACGAACGTCCGCCGCTTTCGAAGGCCGTGCTTTCCGGCGAAGCAACTATCGACACCGTGCGTCTCGTGAAGCCCGACGATTTCGACGCGCTGAAGATCGAAGCGTGGCAGCCGGATTGCGCGACGTCGATTGATCGCGAGAAGCGCGTTGTTCGCACGCAAGCGGGACGTGAAGTGCAATACGACCGCCTCGTGATCGCGACGGGCGGCGCGGCGCGTCGCTTGCCTGATGCGCTCGTGAAGACCTCGCACGTGACTTATCTGCGCACGCTCGATGAAGCCGTTGCGCTCGGCGAACGGCTGCGTGCGAGCAAGCGTGTGCTCGTGGTGGGCGGCGGCTGGATCGGTCTCGAAGTGGCCGCGACCGCGCGCAAGCTCGGCGTGGATGCAACCGTGGTGGAAGGCGCGCCGCGTCTATGCGCCCGTTCATTGCCGCCGATGGTCTCCGACTTCCTGCTCGACCTGCATCGTGCGAACGGTGTGGACGTGCGCCTCAAAGCCGCGCTCACGAAGCTCGAAGATCATCCGAACGACGCAAATCGCATTCGTGCAACGTTCGCGGATGGCTCGACTTTGGACGCCGATTTCGCGGTCGCCGGCATCGGCCTCGCGCCGCATACGGCGTTGGCCGAAGCGGCGGGCGTGAAGGTGGAAGACGGCATCGTGGTCGATCATTTCGGCGCGACCGACGACCCGCGCATCTTCGCTTGCGGCGACGTGGCGAATCATCCGAGCGCGTGGCTGAAGCGGCGCGTGCGCCTCGAATCATGGGCCAATGCGCAGAACCAGGCGATTGGCGCGGCGAAGGCGCTGCTCGGCAAGTTCGAACCATACGCGGACATTCCGTGGTTCTGGTCCGATCAGTACGACGTCAATCTGCAGATTCTCGGCGACATTCCCGCCGATGCGCAGCTCGCGATACGCGGCGATTTGCCGGGCAAGCGCGCAACGCTTTTTCATCTGGAAGACGGCGCGATTCGCGGCGTGATCGCCATCAACACTCCGCGCGAACTGAAGCTCTCGCGCAAGTGGATGAATCAAGGCCGGACCATCGACCTTGCCACACTGACCGACGCCTCAACGGCGCTTGCCTAACCACATCTACGGACGGCACCACGGCATGAGAACCATCGACAACACCATTGGAGACCGCAGCGCCGCAGGCGTTTCGGGCCCTGTCACGAGAGGCTCGATCATCGCGCGGCTCGAGCGACTGCCGAAGAACGCGATGCAGGTGCGTGCGCGGATTCTGATCGGGCTCGCCACGTTCTTCGACGGCTTCGACGTGATCGCGATTGCGGCCACGCTGCCGGTGCTGATCGCGAAGTGGCATCTGACGCCGTGGGAAATCGGCTTTCTGATCGGCTCGGGGTCGGTCGGGCAACTGATCGGTGCGTTTGTGTTCCCGTGGTATGCCGAGCGTCATGGGCGCGTTCGAGCGATTGCGCTGAGCTCGGGGATTATCGGTGTCACGAGCATTGCGTGCGGATTTGCGCCGACGTTCGCGGCATTTGTCGTGTTGCGCGTGATTCAGGGCTTGGGACTCGGCGGCGAATTGCCGGTTGCCGCGACTTACATCAACGAGATTAGCCGTGCGCATGGGCGTGGTCGTTTCGTGCTGTTGTATGAAATTGTTTTTCCGGTTGGGCTGCTGGCTTCAAATGCGCTCGGCGCGTGGATCGTGCCGCGTTTCGGCTGGCAGGCGATGTATTTTATCGGCGGCATGCCGTTGATTCTGTTCTTCGTGCTGCGCAAGCTCGTGCCTGAGTCGCCGCGCTGGCTCGCTGAACGCGAACGCATGGCCGATGCCGATGCAGCAGTCCATGCGTTTGAACGCGCCGCGAAGGGTCCGTTGCCGCCGGTCGTGCATTCGGCCGAATTCGAAGCGATGGCGAATCGTCATCCGAAGCGCCGCATGGGCGATCTGTTCGGTCCGGCGTATTTGAAGCGCACGTTGGCCGTTGCGATGCTGTGGATCACATGCGGCTTCATTCAGTATGGTCTGTCGACGTGGCTGCCGACCATCTATCGCACGATCTATCACGCGCCGTTGCAACTGGCGTTGAACCTTGCGGTGGCGGCTTCGGTGCTGGGCGTGGTGGGGTCGCTGACTTGCGCGCTGCTGGTGGACAAGGTGGGGCGTAAGCCGATCATTAATCTGTCGTTTCTGGCGTGCGCAGTTTCGCTGCTGATGGCGGGCGTGTTGCACGATTCGTCGGTGTATGTGGTGGCGACGTGCTGTGCGTTGTCGCTCGGCTTTCTCGCGTGCGGCTTCATCACCGCCTATGTGTACACGCCGGAACTGTACCCGACGAGCATCCGCGCGATGGGTTGCGGCGTCGGCGGCGCATGGCTGAAAGTCGCGGCGATTTTCGCGCCGGCGATTGTGTCGAAGACGATGATCGGCGGTAATTTGCAGATCGCGTTTTATATTCTCGCGGCCGTGCCGTTTCTTGCGGCGGTGGCGGTGCATTTTCTCGGGATTGAAACCAAGGGTAAGGTGCTCGAGCAGTTGGAGGCTTGAGGGCGGGTTAGGTGGGCGGTGATTTGGTGTCGTAATTGCAGGGATGAAAAGCGCACTGGATGGTGCGCTTTTTGTTTTGGGGCGAGCCGCGTGAATGTCTAAAGCAGCGGGGCGTTGCTCACACCTGCTTCCGATAAACCACAAACCCCGACTTATCCGCCACCGCGTCATACAACTTCATCGCCGTGTGATTCGTCTCGTGCGTTTGCCAATACACGCGCTGCGAACCGTCTGCTTTCGCGCGCGCATACACTGCCTCGATCAACGCGCGCCCCACGCCTTTGCCGCGCTCGGATTCCAGCGTGTACAGATCCTGCAAATAACAAATCGGTCCCGCGAGCGTCGTGTGCCGGTGATACAGAAAGTGCACGATGCCGACCAACTGCCCATTGCGTTCCGCAACCATCGCATGCATCGGCTCATATACATCGAAAAAGCGGCCCCACGTGAGTTGCGTGATTTCACGCGGCAATGCGGTCTCGCCGGAGCGGCCGTAGAACGCGTTATACGCGTCCCATAGCGGCAGCCATGCATTGAAATCGTCGTGTTTGACGGGGCGGATCTGAATCGTGTCGGACATGCGCGGCTCCTTTGTTATATCGACGCAAACCGTCAGCATAAGAAAATCGGGCCGCGATTGTTAGCTCCAGCGCATGCGCAGAATTTGGAACCATGCACTCACTCAGCGCAAGATCAAGCGCCGTCGCTCACAACGTCCTCACACCGTTTCCGCTCTGAGCCACTGAACGAGCGTCGCGTTGTCATCGGTTTCGAGCGCATGCGCGACTCGCTGGCCCACGGCCGCGCCGAATTTGTAGCCGTGCCCCGAGCACGCCGACACCACGAGCGTCTTGCCGATGCGCTTCGAAAAGAACCGCTCATCCGCGGTGAACGTGTACGCGCAGGTCTTCACCTCCGTGACCGTATATTCGTCGATGCGGCTAAGCGGCGGCGCAAAGAGCCGTCGCAAACGGTCGCCTTCGTCGGGCCCGGCGATGCGGTCGGTTTCTGCATCCGGCACCGACCGTTTGAATGCACGCGCACCGAACTTCAGACCAATACCGTCGCTCGGCGGCAATACATAGCCGTCGCTCGAACCGCCAATGTCGACGATTGCCGGCGCGTTCGACCACGCATCGTCGAGATCGGCGGGCGGCGTCAGATAAGCAACGGCGTTGCGATAGATAGAGAGGTTTTCCGCGAGCGACGGAAAGAGCCGCAGCGTCCACGCACCGGCCGTCACGACGAGCCGGTCCGCGTGGACCGTCGCGCCGCTTTCGATGCGCACGCTCGCGTTCTGCGGATCGATCGCCACGGCCTTCGTGTGCATGCGAACGTCGACGCCGCGCATGCGGAGCCACGCTTTCAGATCATGCGCAATGCGCTCGCTGAAAAGCGTGCCGCCGTCGCGATCGAAGTAGGCGTAGCGAAACGTAGCGGCATCGAGAAACGGGTAACGCTGGGCGGCCTCGCGCGAATCAAGCCGTTCGTACTCGAAGCCCATGCGGTCAAGACCGATGCGGAACCGCTCGGCGCCATCGCCGGCAAACTGCGAAATACCGAGCACGCCGCAATTTGCATAGTGCGAAACGCCGAGGTCGTCCCATAGCATGTCCCAACTATCGAACGCTTCGGCGATGGCCTGCGCATAGCCGTCGGCTTCGCCATATGCCCGGCGAATCATGCGATGCCGGTCGCCCGATGCGGCGAGCGGATTCGGGATCGAGCCCTGCTCGATCAGCGTGACGTCATGCCCCAGTTTGGTGAGCGACCATGCCGTGCTCAGCCCGGCGATTCCCGCGCCAACGATTGCCACACGCATGCCAATCCCCCGGTCGGTTGAACGGAGTTCAGTCTAGCAGCGGGAAAAAATAAGCGGTGTTTTACGTGCAATGGCGCGGGTATCGGCGGCGTATATCGCCGCATGTATCAGGCTAAATCAACCGACGAATCGCATGACACACGCGCCGCGATATTCAATGCTTGCGATGTGACGCGTCGCGAAGCTTGTCGCGCACTTTCCTCGCCGCGAAGAGCGGCACGTAGTCCTGCACTTTGGCTTGATGGCGATAGTCGGCCAACGTGTCCGCGTACATCTTCGAGACCGTCTCGGTCGGCGTATCGGTCTCTTCCGCGATGCTTCTCACCACTTCTTCCACATTTGGCTCGGGTTGCGACATTGATGTCTCCGGTTAAGCGACGGTCGATAGGCGAATGCAGCCAAACACAGGGCTTTTATTAGAGGATGCGATTTCCGCCGATGCCAATTGAATTGGGCTATCGCGGGTTGCACGCCACAGAGATATTTTTCTTGCGCCACGAAGTTCTCGGGTCTAGCGCAAACTCGCCGACGCCTGCCGACGTGAAATAAACCGAAACACATCATTAAGCACGTCATGGAATAAAACGGCACACTCAGCAGTTCTTGTCCGTGAATAGTGCGTCGCTTAAGCCGCTGAACACGCTGAACACGCTGAACGCGCCATTACAAAGACATTGCAACGATTCTCTCGCCGATCACATCACTCATGAATACGCACACTCAACGTCTGGCCAACCAGACCCACGCTTTGGCGGCCCCGCGATACACGCGCACGGCGATCGCGCTGCACTGGCTCATCGCGTTGCTGATCATCGGCAACGTGGTGCTAGCCTTGAGCGCGGACTCGTTGCCCGACGACTGGGTGCGTCCCGTGATCAATACGCACAAGTCCATCGGCATCACGGTACTGGGCCTCGCGCTAATGCGGATCTTGTGGCGCGTATCGCACAAGCCGCCGCCGCTGCCGCGCGAATTTCCGTCGTGGGAAAAAGTGGCCGCGCATGTCGCGCACTTCGTTCTCTATTTCCTGATGATCGCGCTGCCGCTCTCGGGCTGGCTGCACGACTCGGCATGGAAGGACGCGGCCACGCATCCCATGCGGCTCTTCGATCTGTTTCCCTGGCCGCGCATCGGCTACGTGATGAACCTCGAGCCCGCGTTGAAGGAGACGCTGCATGACCGCTTCGGCGCATTGCATACGTGGCTCGGCTATGCGCTGTACGCGTTGCTCGCCATGCATATCGGCGGCGCGCTGAAGCATGAGTGGATCGATCGCAAATCGGTTCTGAAGCGCATGGTGCCGTGACAGCCGCATCGCTCATTTTCTGAAACGGTAGCAATCATCGACGCTTAGCAATTTTGAAAAAGACCCTGGAACAGGCGTTCGCGCTTGCATCGCCCCGCATCGTGCCGCGCGGCACGACGTGGTTGAGCACGCTGATTCATACGGCCGTCGTCGCTGCATGGCTGCTGTTGTTTGCGCGTGCGTTCTTTCTGCACGGCGTGGTTGCGTGGTCGACGGGTATCGCCTACGTGATCTACGACACGTTGCTGCTCGCGTTCGTCACCTGGAAAAGCTTGCCGTTGATGCGCCGTGTGCCGCCGCTCGAGCCCGATTACGATCGGCGCACTCTGCCGGACATGGGTGTGATCGTCGCCTCGCATAACGAGGCGGCCGTGCTGCCGGTCACGATCGCGGCGCTGCTGCGGCAGGTGCACGGCCCGGCTCAAATCGTCATTGCCGACGACGGCTCGACCGATCAAACGCACTCGCTCCTTACCGAACGCTTCGGTCTCACCGCGCCTGCCGAGGGCACGCTGAGCGCACCGAGCGCGCTGCATCCGAACCTCTTCTGGCTGCGCATGCCGCACGGCGGCAAGGCGCGCGCGTTGAACGCGGCCATCACGTTGATGACAACGGAAACCGTGATGACCGTCGACGCCGACACGCTGCTCGATGACGACGCCACCTACGCGATGCGCGCCGCTTTTGCGAACGACGCGAAGCTCGTCGCCGCGGCCGGCATTCTGGTGCCGGTGTGCGGCAAATCGGCGTCGGGCCGCGTGCTGCAATGGTTCCAGACCTACGAATACATGCGCAATTTCATCGCGCGTTTTGCGTGGATGCGCGCCGACAGTCTGCTGCTCGTGTCGGGCGCGTTCGCATCGTTCAAACGCGAGGCGCTGCTCGATGTCGGCGGTTTCGATCCGCAGTGTCTGGTCGAAGACTACGAGCTGATTCACCGGCTGCGCCGTCATTCCGTCGATCACGGCCTCGGCTGGGACGTGCGTGTGATCGGCAACGCGCATGCGCACACGGATGCGCCCGACAACCTCGCCAGTTTCCTGCGCCAGCGTCGCCGCTGGTTCGCGGGCTTCCTGCAGACGCAGTACTGGAATCGCGACATGACCGGCAATCCGCGCTATGGAATGCTCGGCATGCTGATGCTGCCCGTCAAGGCGCTCGACACGATGCAGCCCATCTACGGCCTGACTGCGTTCGGATTGCTGCTCGCTTTTTTGCTGGGTGGGCACGGCGCGATCGTCGCGTCGATCTTCGGCGTGATCGGCCTCAAAACGGCAATCGATCTCGCTTTTTACCTGTGGAGCATCCATCTTTACCGGCGCTGGACCGGCACGCGCAGCCGTGCCGGCATGGGGATGGCGATGCTCGCGGCAATCGCGGAGCCGTTCACTTTCCAGTTGCTGCGGCACCTGGGCGCGGCGCTCGGCTGGCTGCATTTTTTGCGCGGCGGACGCTCGTGGGGCGTGCAGCGCCGCACCGGCCTGATAGCCCGCGACGAAGCGTAGCGACACCCCCGAGCACCCGGCCGCCGGGCGCGGCGCGATGTCCCGCCCGCCCCAGGCTCCGCCCGGTTCGAGTAGACTGACGGCGATAACGGCCGCCACACGCGGCCTCCTACTCTATCCGCACGTGCACGGAGGCTCCACACTATGCATGCTGTTCCCCCGCTCGAACAAAACACCGTCGAGGCGTCGCCAACGCATGCGGCATCGCCAAAAGCCGCTCCCACACAGGGCCAGGCCGCCAACGACGCGCCGGTTCGCGACCTGCGCCGCGTCGGGATTCACCCGGACTACTGGTATCCGCTCGCGTGGTCACATGAGGTGAAGCGCGGCAAGACGCATGGGGTGACGTTCGCGGGCGATCCGATCGTGCTCGCACGCACCGAGTCCGGCAAAGTGTTCGCGCTCGAAGACCGCTGCGCGCATCGGCAGGTGCCGTTGCACCAGGGCGTGGTCGATGGCGAATCGATTCGTTGCGGTTACCACGGCTGGACTTACGACTGCTCGGGCAAATGCATCGACGTGCCGTATCTCGGGCGCGAGCGTTTGCCGAACGGCGTGCGCTCGTATCCGTGCCGCGAAGTGGAAGGACTGATCTTCGTATTCCCCGGCGACCCGGCAATGGCCGAGGTTCGGCCGCTGCCCACGCTCGGCTCCGTGTCGGACAAGAAGTACAAGACGCGGCGCTTCGGCCGTCCGGTGAATTGCCACTACTCGTTCATGCACGAGAATCTGATGGACATGAACCATCAGTTTTTGCATCGCCGGCAAATGGGACAGATGCGCGCGCGCTCGCTCGGGCGGCGGCGCGGCGAAGGCTGGGTCGAGGTCGACTATACGTTTGCGCGTATGGCCGGCCAGCAGCCGATCGGCGAGGCTATCGTATTCGGCCAGAGCCGTAAAACGGGCGGCGACAACGACAAGGACGTGATGACGATCCGCACCGAGTATCCGTATCAGACGCTGCAGATTCGCACGTCGGAGAAGACACTGGTGATGGATCTGTGGATCGTCTATGTGCCGCTCGATCGCGAGCAGCGCACCAATCGCACGTTCGGGCTGCTGTCGATTCGCAAGCCGGGCATTCCTGGCGCACTGAATCTCGCGTGGCCGCTGCTGGTGTGGTTCACCGAGCGCATCTTCAAGGAAGACCGCGAAATCGTCGAAGCCGAGCAGCGCGCGCACGATTCGCAGGGCGCGGATTGGAATCACGAGGTGTTTCCCGTTATCAACGATCTGCGCGCGCTGCTGCGCGAATGCGGCTCGCCGGATCAGGTGGTCGGCGCGGGCACCGGGGATACCGAAGTGATCCGCTTCTGGGACTCGCGTCACGGCAGCCCGCTGGCGAAAAGCTGAGCGGAAGCGCGGGGTGGCCTACCGCGGGCGGCTTTGCGCCTGCCCGCGAATGAGTTCATCTCCGCGCCGTAAATAATCCGGCGCGTTCGCGCTGCGATAATGGCAAGTGCTCGCCAATCAGGCGAGCCACCGCTTGCCCAACATCACACACGGGTTTGCGCAAATCGGCATGCGCCGCCGCGCGACCCGTGTACCATTTCGCTTTTTCCGATTTCCGAAGACCGTCTCGTGACCACGCAACAACTCCCCACCGCATCGCGCAAATCCCTCACTCTGCTTCAATTGCTTGGCCTGATCGGCGGCACTGCGCTTATCGCGGCCATCGTGCTCAATCTGGTCGTGTAACGCCGTCATGTACAAGAAGGGCGTAGCGTTGGAGATCCAGTTTTCCCCCGAACGGCTCAACGACGGCGCAGGCGATCCCTACTGGATCGACCTCACGCAAGACGAAGCGCAACGCCTGCTCGACAGCCTGCAGGCGCGCCTCGCAGCGAGCAGCGCAAGCGGCGCGAGCACGGAGGCGCCGCTCGTCGTCAGCCTGGACGAGACGCCGGCTTCACAGCAGCAAAGCGCGCCGGATTCGCCGTCGGCGAATGCCACCAACGCCGCCAACGCCGCCAACCCCGCTTCCGCCGACGACTTCAAGCAGTGGGTCTGCGTGATCTGCGGCTGGATTTACGACGAAGCCGCCGGCTTGCCCGAAGAAGCCATCGCGCCGGGCACACGCTGGGCCGACGTTCCCGCCGACTGGCGTTGCCCGCTGTGCGACGTGGGCAAGGAAGACTTCGCGCTCGTCGAGTTCTAGGCGTCCGGGTAATCGGCGCCCACGGTGGTCGCTTCCCACGCATCGAAATCGCCGCGCATGAAGTCGAGCTTCTTGCGCGCGAGTTCGAGCGCGGTCTTGCCGAGCAGCAAACGCAGAGGCGGCTTGTCCGATAGCGCGGCGTCGATAATCGCTTGCGCCGCGCGCACCGGATCGCCCGCCTGGTTGCCGCTGCGCGCTTCCGTCTGCTTGCGGCGCTCGCCGGCGGTGGCCGCGTAGTCGTCGATGACGGTGGCCGATTGCTTCATCGACGCACCCGCCCAATTCGTGCGGAACGGACCGGGCTCCACGATCAGCACGTCGATGCCGAGCGGCTTGACCTCGGTTGCGAGCGTTTCCGACAAGCCTTCCACCGCATATTTCGTCGCGTGGTAATAGCCGGTCGCCGCGAAACTCGCGAGCCCGCCAATCGACGATACGTTGACGATCAAACCGCTACGTTGCTCGCGCATGACCGGCAACACGGCTTTCGTGATGTCGACGAGACCGAACACGTTGGTCTCGAACATCGCCCGTACTTCCGCGTCTTCGCCTTCTTCGATTGCCGCCAGATAGCCGTAGCCGGCGTTATTCACGAGCGCGTCGATGCGGCCAAAACGCTGCTTTGCCTGTGCGACGACCTCCGCGATCTGCGCGCGGTTCGTCACGTCGAGCGGCAGAACGAGCGCGCGCTCGCCGTGCGGCTCGGCAATGTCTTTTACTTTCGATGCATCGCGTGCCGTGACCACGGCGCGCCAGCCGCGCTCGAGCACCAGCTTCGCGAGTTCGCGGCCAAAGCCGGTCGAACAGCCGGTGATCAGCCAGACGGGATTGTCTCGATTCATCATGTGGGAAAACTCCTGTTGATGGTCTGCGACATAGCCTCGCGCCTTTCTTTTTACTGACGCCTCGAAAGTTGTTCGCGCGAAGAAGGGGGCTTTGATTCTAGTCGCAGCGCGGCAAGCCTGCTTGCAGCGCCGCCATCAACGCGCCCGCACGGTGCGCGTGTACGACGCGATCATCGTGGCGAGTTCCTGCGCGGCGGGCGTGAGCGGAATCGCGGCGCGTTGCAACAGGCAGACGGTTTGCTCGATAGCGCGCTCGCGGACGTCGATCGTGGTCAGCGCGCCGGCAAACGCGCCCTGTGTTGCGACAATCGACGACTCCAGCGACAGGCAATCCGTTGCGCCGACGAGATGCAGCGTCTCGTACAAACCTTCGACGGTCGCGACGATTTTCGGCGGCGGCAAACCGTGGCTTTCGAACAGATGATTCAGTCGATTGACTTGCGGATCGTCGGTGAGATTCGGCGAGCGCGTGGCGATCCATGTGCAATCGGCGAGATCGGCAAGCGAGCGAGCCCGCGCCTTCGGATGACCCTTGCGGCAGACGATCACTGGATCGGAGCGATACAGCGGCGCGACGGAAAGATCAGCGGTATCCGTGTGCTTCGACACTAGCGCGACTGCGAAGTCGAGCGTGCCTTCGCGAATCCACGAAATCATCATGCGCGATGTGCCGGTGCGCAGATGCAGCGCCACTCGCTCGAAGCGCGTGCGGAACTGCATCAGCACGGGCGCCAATGCATCGACTAACGGTTCGGTCGTCATGCCGAACGTGACCTCGCCCGCGTAGTCGCCGCGCAATTGCTGCACCTCCTGCTCGGCGCGCTCGCACTCGCCGATAATCGCGCCCGCTCGCTGCAAGAGCCGCTGGCCGAGCGCGGTCAGCGCGATGCCGCGATTCGTTCGGATGAAAAGCGTCGCGCCCAACATCGATTCCAGGTTCTGCAACTGCTGCGTGATGCCGCTTTGCGCGACGCCGAGTGCACGCGAGGCCGCGCGCAAGCTGCCATGTTCGGCGACGGCCTTGAAGGCCCGCAGTTGGGAGATCGTCAACGCCATTGGAGCGTCCGTGGTTCACTGCCGGTGATCGGCAAAAGTGATCATGATAGTCCGAAGCTGACTTCTATGAAGCGGCGCAGCGGCATACGATGGGCTCGCCGTGTTCCGTCCACTTCGACAACTTCCGCTCCCATGAAACTGCCTCTGATGATGATCGTAAGCGCCGCGCTGGCCCTCAGCAGCGGCGCGTTTGCCGCCGGGTCCGACACGCTGCGCCTCGGCATCGACCCGAGCTATCCGCCGATGGATTCGAAGTCGCCCGACGGCAGCCTCAAAGGCTTCGACGTCGACCTCGGCAATGAAATTTGCCGCCGCATTAAAGCGCGTTGCCAATGGGTCGAGCTCGAATTTTCGGGGATGATTCCCGCGCTGCAGGCACGCAAGATCGACGCGATTCTTTCGTCGATGGCGATCACGCAGAAACGCGAGCAGCAGATTCTATTTACGTCGAAGCTCTTTCAATTCAAATCGCGGCTGATCGCGCGGCAAGGCTCGCCGCTCGCCGCGGGCTTGCAGGCGCTCTCGGGCAAACAGATCGGCGTGCAATCGGGCACGCAGTTCGAAGGTTATGCGCTGAAGAACTGGACGCCGCTCGGCGCGCATGTCGTCGCGTACAAGAGCCAGGACGAGGTGTTCGCCGACTTGCAGAACGGACGCCTCGACGGCGCGTTGCTTGGCTCCGTGGAAGCGGACTTCGGCTTTTTGCGCACGCCGTCCGGCAAGGGCTTTGCGTTTGTCGGCGAACCGCTTTCGATGGGCGATCGCGGCACGGGCATCGGCTTGCGCAAGGACGAGACGGCAGTGCAGGCGTCGATGAACGCCGCGATTGCCGCGATGTTGAAAGACGGCACGTATGCGCAGATCGCGAAAAAGTACTTCGACTTCGACCCGTACGGCAATTGATGCCCGCGCGTTCCGCTCTTTAACTCCACGCTCGTCTCTCATGAACAGTCAATCGCATCCGCTCATTTCGCCGGCTATCGGCACCCAGCGCGAACTCGTATCGTTTCACTTCGGCGCGCCAGGCAGCGGCGAGAAGATTTATATCCAGTCGTCGCTGCATGCCGACGAAACGCCAGCGATGCTGACCACGCTTCTATTGAAGCGTCGTTTGATCGAACTTGAAAAGCAGGGCGCGCTGAATGCGGAGATCGTGCTTGTGCCCGTGGCTAATCCCGTCGGACTCGGGCAGTACATACTCGGACAATTTATCGGGCGCTTCGACCTTGCAAGCGGCAAGAACTTCAACCGGCATTTTCTGCGGCTGACGAAACTTGTCGCGCAAGCGCGCGAAGCGCTAGGTTCGGACGCCGCCGAAAACGTGCGGATCGTTCGTCGTCTGATTGCTGACGAACTGGCCGCGCAAAAGCCGTTGACCGAGTTCGAGTCATTGCAATTGGCGATGCTGAAACTCTCGTTCGATGCAGACGTTGTGATCGATCTGCATTGTTCGCTCGAGGCCGCGATGCATCTCTACACGAGCGAGGCGGCGTGGCCTCAAGTCGAACCGTTCGCGCGCTATCTTGGCGCAGAAGCGTCGCTGCTGGCGACGAACTCGGGCGGCGAGGCGTTCGACGAAACGCATAGCCTGCTGTGGTGGGAATTGCAGCAACATATGCCCGCCGACAAGCCGGTGCCTACCGGCACGATTGCGGTGACTGTCGAATGCCGCGGCCAGCGCGACGTTTCATACGAAGCGGCACAGCACGACGCCGATGCGATCGTCGACTATCTCATGTGGCGCAAGGCGATTCGGCTGGAAGCGAAGCCGCTGCCGCCGTTGCTGACTCCTGCGACGCCGCTTGCCGGAAGCGAGCAGTTCTATGCGCCCGTGAGCGGCATTCTCGTGCATCGCGCAAAGGTCGGCGAGACGATTCGCGTCGGTCAACCGTTGTTCGATATCGTCGATCCGCTGACCGACGAAACCACTACGTTGACGAGCAATACGGAAGGCGTCTTTTACATGCGTCGCGCGATTCGGTTTGTGACGGCGGGCGCGCCGCTGGGGCGTGTGACGGGGACGCGGGCGTTTCGGACGGGGGTGTTGTTGGGGGCGTGATGACAGCAGCTTCGTGCGATGCCGGATGCTAAGCGCCGGCGATTTACCGTCTGACAACCTAATTGTCCGCGATGGCGTGGCTCAGAACGGGCGCTGGTTGCGCTCAGTGCTCAAAGCCGCGTCCAACTAAAGATCTTCTGACGCTCTAGTCAATCAGAGTACGGCAGCCGCCTGTCGCCACTACGCCGTAACTGTCCCAGGCATCAGCCAATTCACTAAGAAAAGTCTCGGGCAAATTGCCTTCTTGCAGACAAACTTGCGGATTGCATATCTCTTTATTCGATCTTGTCAATTCTTTACACGGCTCCCATTTTTGCTCGTGAAGATTTATCGAATAATCGAACTCGGCAAACTAAATAAACAAAACATTGCCTGCGTTCGTTACTGCTACCCATAACGCGATCGCTTTGCTACAGCGATCCGAAGGCTGCCGGGCGTTCGCAGCGCAACTTCAAAGAACAATGGAGGCAGGCGATGACATCAAGAGAGCAGCTACAAGAATCTCAGTCGATTCGTGAGTCGTACACACGTTTTCCCTTTCAGGGATTCTGGACATGGCTGACCGGTAAGGAGCTTTCGAATAGAGAATCCGCCAGACAGATAAGCCCGATCGAATGTGCAGTCTGGTCTGTGATTCAACTTGTGAGCGGAATCGCCGCATCGGTCGCTATCATGACGTGGCATTTCAACGCTGTATGGATTTTGTTGTCGGTGACGCTGACGGTCTCGGGCGCGCGCTACATCGTGGCGACGATTATCCATCACGGCGTGCACAACGCCATATTCCGGTCTGAGTTGGCGAATCGAATACTGTGCGAGGTGCTATCCACGATAACCATCGTTCAGCCATTCGATTCATATCGACGCTTTCACGTTCACGAGCACCACGGGCGCGAATTTTCCACCATGGACGACCAGGATCTCGCCGCCATCTACACGCTGGGACTGAGGCCTGGCACCACGGTAAGGCGAATGAAGTGGGTCCTTGCGTGGCAGTGCATCAGTCCGCTATTTCACGTTCGATATTTGTACGGGCGGTTGAAAAGTAACTATCACCGGGTTCCTTTTTATCGTGCGGCGATGAGTTCAGCGTGGCTCCTAACACTCACTGTAGTGGGCTTCGCGTTGCCGATGTCGACATTTCTGATTGCATTCGTGATTCCCTTGACGGTGGTCTACCAAATTTGCTCGCTACTGCATCTGGTCACTGAGCACGCCTGGGTGCTACGGGCGGATGCGCAGACTGTGCGCGAATCGCATGTGAAAAACAGCCATGGCCGCTTTTGTGGGCGCAAGCTGCCACCGCCCAGACTTGCAGGCGTCGCATGGGTTAGTGCCTGGCTAGGCTGGTGGCTCGAGCATTTGCTGCTGCATCTTCCGGCGCGGCTACTGATCGTTCAGGGCTCGCTTGTTGTTCACGACTGGCATCACAGAACCGGCTCCGACCGGAATTGGCCGCATGCGGTGCAGAGGCGAGAGGCGGAGGTTCAAAAGGAGCTAGCGCAAGGCATCTACTCGTACACCGATATATGGGGGATCAATAACGTCATCTCCGATGTCATGCGGCGAATCAGCGACGCACCCGCACCGCCGTCATTGAGTCGGCTGAAATACAGATTGAACTAGTCAGGAACTACAACTGAATTCCGAGCTGAGGCACTATGAAAAGAGAAGTGACGAACATCGTCAATGGTTTCAGGCTTGTTCCTGGTGATACATATCTGGAGGATGTCGGAAGCGGCGAGTACGAAGAGTTCAGGCGTTTCTACGAACGGCAGGTGAGGCCCGACCCGTATGCTGCGGTACGAGATAGAGCGATGCTAAAGATCGCGTATGACAGACCTACCGGCATTGTTTCGCTCGATCCGAATCAGTCATACTTCCAGTCCTATTCCGCTAACGATTCAGACGGGGGCCGGGTCCGTGTCTTCCATCGGATAGACGAGTCGCTTCTCGCGAATTCGCTGTTCCGACGCGTATTCAACTGCGACACCACATACATAAACGAATACTGCGACCGGGTCGGCAAGCGCAGCGCGAATATCAGTGTCCATTTCATCCGTTACAAGGCCGATCAAGGCGGCGCTTCCTACAGTTCTCCTGTTTGGCTGCATCTCGACGACGAGCCTCTTGTTTTCATTCATCTTGTCCAGCTCAGTGCGAACGCGATCGGCGCGGACAGCGTGATATCGGAAATGGACAGCAAGCCGACTAACGTTTTCAGGCTGACCAGACCGTTCGACACGCTAATTGTCGACCGCATGAAAAAACACGCTGTGACGCCGCTGGGCTCGACCGGTGGGACTGCATACAGAGACGTTATGCTTGTCAATCTGGAATCGGGGGCGCAGCAGAAATGAACTCTCAGCTAAGCGAGCCCAGCTCAAAAGGAACAACGTCTGATGAGCGCATTGGGCGACTTTATATGTTGCTGGCCATGTCGATTTCCGGGACGATTGGATACTTCGTCCTTTTGTCCGGACAGCGGCCGTTCAACGTGGTTTTCTTCCGATGTACGATCGGATCGATCGGCCTGTCCGCATACTGTCTTTCACGCGGATACTTTCGGTCTTTTCGCATCACCGCGAGGAACTTCGTCAATCTCTTTCTCGGCGCTGTGACATTGATTGCCAATTGGTGCTTCCTCTTCACCGCATACCGGTTGACGTCGGTCGGCATCACCACCGTCGTCTACAACGTGCAGCCGTTTCTGCTGCTGATCGCGGGCTTTCTTGTTCGCCGCGAGCGGCCATCGCGGGCAGCCATAGTGTGGTTGATGCTGGCTTTCGCTGGTCTTGTCGTTCTCGCGCAGCCCGGTGCACAGCAGCACGACCGCACGTACATGATGGGGATCTTATGTGCGCTTATGGCGGCAATGCTCTATGCGACCACTACGCTCCTGACCAGGTCGCTATCGCAGACGCTCCGGCCTGAGTTGATCGCTGTGGGGCATATGGCGATCGGCGCATTGGTATTCGTTCCTCTCGCCGATTTTGGACAATTTCCGAATTCAGTCGCCCAAGTGTCCGCAATCCTCATTCTCGGTGTGATTCACACCACGCTCATGTACATCCTCCTGTATGGAGCGTTCCAGAAGGCGGCCACCGGAAGCCTCGCCGTATTGGGCTTCGTATATCCGCTCGTTGCGGTGGCGGTCGATTTCGCTGGATTCGGAAAGGTTTTGACGCTCGCTCAGGTAGCTGGAGGAGCGTTGATCGTTGCGTCCGCTGCAGCGTACGCAGCGGGGCTCGATCCATTCTCTATCCGGCGAGCGGCGCGTAATGCCACTTAACTCAAAAGACGCATCGCTGGCGGCTGGTGCTGATGCGGTGCTAAGAGCGTATGGAATCAGAGCCGGCGATAACATTGGAATATTGAAAGACGTTCAAACCGAACGGCTGCTTATAGAGACGCTGACGGAAATGTCATGCCAATGCATTGTGTTCGATCCTCGAGAACATATCAGTACCCTTTCTTCGATGCTGCAAGCGGCGTCTGTGCGGCTCGTCCTCGGTTCCGTCGAGAACCAGTCTGTCGTGCGGCAACTGCGCGTCTGCTTCGGCTATGCAGACGCTTTCCTCGATAAAGCCAACGTTGGGCAACGCCGACGTATCTCTAACAAAGAACATCATGTCTGATTACCAAACGAACTGCGCATTCGATCGCGAACCGTATGTGCGCGACTTCTGCTCAACTGTGCTCGATGTCAAAGGCGATCTCGCTGCTTTGAGCGACACGTTTTTCTATCCTGCTGGCGGAGGGCAGCCTGGGGATTGCGGAACCTTGCAGTTCAATAATTTCGGCGAGATACGCGTACTTGAGACATTCCGTGACCAGCAGAACCGGTCTTGCGTATGGCATCGGCTTGCATCGCCGGTGCCGACCGCCGTGGTCGGCGAGTCTGTCGCCGGAGAGATCGACTGGCAGCTCAGATATGGGAATATGCAGATGCACACATGCCTCCATCTGCTTTGCTCGCTGATTAGCGCGCCCGTGACTGGCTGTAGCATGGGTGGCGATAAGGGTCGCCTCGACTTCGATCTTCCTGAAATGCAGTTCAGCAAGGAGGAAATTACCCTCCGGCTAAACGAGATGATCGCCGACCGCATCAACGTTCGGACAACGCTGGTTTCTCCCGAGCATCGGGACAGTTTGTTGCCGCTCGTTAGAAATCGGTATGCACTACCGCCTGATACTGGTGATGCCATCAAGATGATCGAGATCGAGGGCGTCGACGTGCAGCCTTGTGGAGGCACGCATGTCGCCAATACTTCAGAGATTCGTCAGGTCGTGTGCGAGAAGATCGAAAAGAAAGGCCGTCAGAACAGACGGATCGCTCTTCGATTTATCGAGTCGGGGGCCGAACCGGACGCTCGGTAGATCGCCCGGTAGGTGTAGCGCTCAACTGCGTTACACGCTCCGGCAAGGTGCCTTACCAACGCGGCACCGCAACCGCAGCCTCAACCTAACCCGCCTTAACTTGCCACCAACACCGGCGCAATCGCAGCCGGATCGCTAATACTCGGCCGCCCATTTTCCACATGACCCGCAACGCGGCGCGAGAAGCTGTCGTCATCGTTACTGGTTATCGTCAAGTCATACCAGTGATGGCTCGCTGCCAGCACCCAAGCCTCTTCGATATGCGCGCCCGGCGGCACGATCACCGGACGCGGACGTGCGCCATACGCGTTATCCGTCACCGTCAAACGCGCGAAGCTGCCGCCCTTGTTGCTGAACCTGAGGAACACGTTGCCGTTCGCGACATCGTATTGCACCTTCACTTCGGGCTCCGCCGGTTTGCCATTGTGATGACCGCCGGCAAGCTGCTCCGCCTGCGCATTGCTCCCGACATTGCCCGCGAACTTGCGCACGAAACCATTCGGACCGAACACCTGAAAAGCGTAGACGCCGTTCGTCGATGTCAGATCGAACGACTCGCTGAGCGACTTGCCCGCTTCAACGGTGTAACGCCACGGACCGTCCGTGCGATTCGTCGAGTACACATAGAAATGCGCGCCCTGGTCGCCGGTATTGCCGAATGAAATTTCGAACGCGTTCTGCTTCCCGTCCGCGTGGCCGTTCACATGCAATTCATACGGCAAGGCGCGCGCGAAACGAATGCCGCTTTCCTGCGGATCGATTGAGCCGGGCGTCGCGGGCACGGTCGGTTTCGGCTGCGTCGCGCACTGGTTGTCGGCAATGGTCTTGTAATTGCTCGTGTCGGGCAGCGGCGGAATGCGCGAGTCGGGCGTGCGGAAATCGAACGCTGTCGTCAGGTCGCCGCACACCGCGCGACGCCATGCGGTGATGTTCGGCTCATACACGCCAAAGCGCGTTTCGATGAAGCGAATCACCGACGTGTGATCGAACACCTGCGAGCACACAAAGCCGCCCTTGCTCCACGGCGAGACGATCGTCATCGGCACGCGCGGGCCGAGGCCGTAGGGCAGGCCGTCGGCCGTATAGCTGCCGCCGCGTCCCGGATTGACCACGTTGTGAATTTCGCGTTCGGTGCTGACTGTCGACTTGCCTTGCGCAGCCGTCGTCGCCGGTTGCGGCGGCACGAGGTGATCGAAGAAGCCGTCGTTCTCGTCGTACATGATGAAGAGCACGGTCTTGCTCCACACCTCGGGGTTCGACGTCAACGCATCCAGAATCTGCGACGTATATTCGGCGCCATACGCCGGCGTGTATTTCGGATGCTCCGAGTACGCGGCGGGCGGGCACAGCCACGACACTTGCGGCAGCTTGTTCGCGAGCACGTCGGCCTTCAGATCGTCGATGGTGCGCACGGTTTGGGCGCGCTCATACAACGGCGAGCCAGGCTGCGCGTTGATGAAGTTGCTGAAGTTCTGCAGGATGTTGGTGCCGTAGTTGCCGTTCAGCGGATCGGCGCCGGTCAGTCCCTGCTGATAGATCTGCCACGAAATGCCGGCGGCTTGCAGGCGCTCGGGGTACGTGGTCCACGAAAGCAACTGATAGTTCGGCGGGCCGTCGCCGTCCACCCAGTCGTTGTTGTCGAGCAGCGGTCCGCCGAACTTGGCCGTCGGGTCGACCGTGCCGCTCATCAGATACGAGCGGTTCGGATGCGTCGGTCCCGGCATCGAGCAGAAATACGCGTCGCAGATCGTGAACGCATCGGCGAGCGCATAGTGGAACGGAATGTCGCTGCGCAGGTGATAGCCCATCGTCATGTCGGTCTTGGTAGCGGGCCACTGGTCGTAGCGGCCGCCGTCTATCGCGGCATGCGTCTTGTACCAGCTATGATCGAGGTCGCCCACGCATTGCGCGCTTGTGGTCGACGTATCCAGATGGAAGGGCAGCACAGGCTTCGTGGGGTCCGCCTTCGACGGCTGATACCAGACCGGCTTGCCGTTCGGCAGCGGAATCGGGAAGCGGTCGTTGTAGCCGCGCACGCCGCGCATATGGCCGAAGTAGTGGTCGAACGAACGGTTCTCCTGCATGAACACGACGATGTGCTCGACATCGTGAATCGTGCCCGTGCGCGAAAACGCGGGAACGGCCAACGCATTGCGAATCGACTCGGGCAGCGCGGTAAGCGCAGCGGCAGCGCCGGCGGACGAAGCCACGGTCTGCAGGAAACGGCGACGGCTATTTGATGTCATGGAATATCACCTTCTGCGGGGGGAAGAATAGCGCGCCACGCGCGCCAGGGGAATCGGTCAGTTGCTGTTCGCGCTGTCGCCCGGTGCATAACGCATGACGGGTGCGACTTGCTGGCTGTCGGCGGCGAGGCTGGCTTGCATGTTCTGCGCGATGGCGTCGGATGCAAGAGCGGGGTTTGCGGCGAGCGCCGACGATGCATTCGGAATAGCGGCTGCGGACAATGCCGCAGAAGATGGCGCATCGAGCGACGCATCAACATTCGATGAAGAAGACGCATTGGCCGATGCGGAGTCATCCGCGCCGCAGCCGCTTAATGCACCCGTTAATGCACCCGTTAATGCGTACGTTGCGAGCGCAACGAAAAGGGCACTCACGAGGCGTTTGTCTCTTCTCATGTCGGCATCCGGTTTTGTGAAAGCGGATGCAGTCTCCAACCCTTTCAAGAAATAATTGTGAAACGTTTGCGAGTGGGAAAAATGACTCGCGTTTGTGAGTTCTTCGAAAGGAACCGGAAAGTGATAAGTAGGAGAATGGACACGCTAATGCCTTCCATCGCAAGATCACTCACGCCATGACACGCATTGAACGACCTTTCGACATGCCGCGGCTCGAAGACGAATGGCTCGAGGCAGACGGCTTCGGCGGCTTCGCGTCGGGGACCGTGGGCACCGAGCGCACGCGCCGCTATCACGCATTGCTGCTGGCGGCCACGCGCGCGCCAGGTGGACGCGTCGTGCTGGTCAACGGCGCGGAAGCCTGGCTCGAAGCGGACGGCGAGCGCTATCCGCTCAGCATGCAGCGCTACGTGCCCGATGTGCTTTATCCCGATGCGAGCGCGAATCTGCTGGCGTTCGGCACGGAGCCGTGGCCGACGTGGCGCTTTCAGTTCAATGCGCAGATCGTCATCACGGCCGAAGTGTTCGTCAGCAAGGCGACGTGCGAAACGGTATTGCGCTGGCAATGGGAACGCCCGCAGGCGGCGACGCCAACAGGCGCGCTTACGCTGAAGGTCAGGCCGTTGCTGTCCGGCCGCGACTATCACGCGCTGCATCACGAGAACGCGGCGTTCAACTTCAGCGCGCAAATCAGCGACGACGCGCGCAACGTGAACTGGCAACCCTACGGCGATCTGCCGCGCATTCATGCCGCGACGAATGGCAGCTACGCGCACGCGCCGGACTGGTATCGCAACTTCTGCTACGTTCGCGAGCGCGAACGCGGCCTGGATTTCAGCGAAGACCTCGCGACCCCCGGCGTATTCAGCTTCAATCTCGCGAATGAGCAAGCGGTCATGATTCTCAGCGCATCCGACGCAACACAAACACACGTAACCGCAACGCACCATGCAGAAACCCTCGCGGAAACCGAACAACAACGCCGCGATGCATTAGGCTCGCGCCTGCAACGTTCCGCCGACGCCTACGTCGTGCAGCGTAACGAGGGCCGCACGATACTCGCGGGCTTCCCGTGGTTCACCGACTGGGGCCGTGACACGTTCATCGCGATGCGCGGCTTGCTGATCGCGTCGGGCCGTCTGGATGCCGCCGAGGCGATCCTGCTCGAATGGGCGGGCACGTTGTCCGAGGGCATGCTGCCCAATCGTTTCCCCGATTACGGCGACACGCCCGAATACAACTCCGTCGATGCGTCGCTGTGGTTCATCGTCGCTGTGCACGACTATCTGTCGACGGATCACGCGGGCGCGGCAACCAGGGCGCGTCTCCAGGCCGCCGCCGACGCGATCCTCGCCGGCTATACGCAAGGCACGCGCTTTAACATCAAGGCATCGGCGGAAGACGGTTTGCTGTGCGCGGGCGTCGCAGGCATGCAGCTCACGTGGATGGACGCGAAGGTCGGCGACTGGGTCGTGACACCGCGCATCGGCAAGCCGGTCGAAGTGCAGGCGCTGTGGATCAACGCATTGCGCATTGCAGCAACGTGGAATGCGCAATGGCAACAACCGGCAGACCGCGCATGGCAGGCGTTCCGCGAGCGTTTCGTCGATCCGTCGACACAGGCGCTTTTCGATAACATCGACGTCGATCATGTCAGCGGCACAGTGGACCGCGCGATTCGTCCCAATCAGATTTTCGCGGTCGGCGGGCTGCCGTTAGCGTTGCTCGAAGGCGCGGCGGCGCGCGCCGTGGTCGATCAAGTCGAAGCGCAATTGCTGACACCGCTCGGCTTGCGCACGCTTGCGCCGTCGGACCCGGCTTATCGCGGCCGCTACAGCGGCGCCCCTTACGAACGCGACGGCGCCTATCATCAGGGCACGGCGTGGCCGTGGCTGCTCGGTCCATTCGTCGAAGCGTGGCTGCGCGTGCGCGGCAACACTGACGAAACGCGCCGCGAAGCTCGAACGCGTTTTCTCGATCCGCTGTACGCGCATCTCGATCACGCGGGGCTCGATCACCTTTCCGAAATCGCCGACGGCGATTTGCCGCACGCGCCCGCCGGCACGCCGTGGCAGGCGTGGTCGCTCGGCGAATTGCTGCGCGTCGAGCATTTGCTTGCCGGGTTGGATCGCCACATCGCGTAAACCGCGCTACGATGTGTGTCCCACCGCCAAGCCCGACGCAAGGAAGCTGTCATGCCACCGCTGCGCGCTGCGAATCTGTTCGCCACTGTTGAAGGTTCACGTCTGCATTCGGCGGATTGTGCCCACTGGCAGCGCTGGGGCCCGTACCTCAGCGAGCGTCAATGGGGCACCGTGCGCGAGGATTACAGCGCGGACGGTACTGCGTGGGACTACTTTCCGCACGACCATGCGCGCAGCCGCGCATACCGTTGGGGCGAGGACGGCATTGCCGGTTTCGGAGACGACACGCTGAGCTGGTGCGTGTCGCTTGCGCTGTGGAATCGCAAAGACCCGATCCTGAAAGAGCGGCTCTTCGGTGTCACGAACGCGCAGGGCAATCACGGCGAGGACGTGAAGGAGCTGTACTTCTATCTCGACGGCACGCCGACGCATTCGTACATGCGCATGCTGTACAAGTACCCGCACGCGGCTTATCCGTATCAGGATCTGATCGAGGAAAACGCGCGGCGCGGCGGCGACATGCCGGAGTACGAAATTCTCGATACGGGCGTGTTCGACGACTTGTGTTACTTCGACGTGCAGGTCGAATACGCGAAGCACGCGCCCGACGATATCGTGATGCGCGTCACAATCGAGAATCGCGCGGACGAACCCGCAACGCTCGATGTACTGCCGCAAATCTGGGCGCGCAATTCGTGGTCGTGGAAACCGAACACGGACAAGCCGTCGCTTGCCGCAGGCACGGACCACGAAGGCCGCGCGCAGTTGATCGGCCATCAGCATGGACATGAACCGATTGTCGTCACCGCGTGGTCGAAGGACGCGCCGCAAATCGCGTGGCTATTCTGCGAGAACGACACGAACGTAAAGCGCCTCTTCAATATGGAAGGCGAGGGTCCGTTCAAGGACGGCTTCAACGATTACCTCGTGCATGGCGATCAGCACGCGGTGCGCCGCGACCGCGGCACGAAGGCGGGCGCGCATGCGCCGATCGAACTCGGTCCGCATGGGCGCGCGGTCGTGTATATGCGCTGGCGTCCGGAGGCGACGCCCGACGAAGTGCCGTTCGACGCCGACGCGCTCTTTGCAAAGCGTATCGCCGAAGCCGACGAATTCTACGGCGCGCTGCAACGCGACATGAACGATCCGGACGCGCGTCTCGTGCAGCGCCAGGCGCTCGCGGGCATGCTGTGGTCGAAGCAGTACTACCGGTACGACGTGCATCGCTGGATCGAAGGCGATCCGTTGCAGCCTCAACCGGCGGCCGCGCGCAAACGTGGACGCAACGCGGACTGGATGCACCTGTGCAATGCGGACATCGTGTCGATGCCCGACAAGTGGGAGTACCCGTGGTACGCGTCGTGGGATCTCGCGTTTCATGCGGCGGCGTTTGCGTTGATCGATCCGGCGTTCGCGAAACGTCAATTGCTGCTGCTGGTGAAAGACCGCTATCAGCATCCGAATGGACAACTGCCCGCTTACGAGTGGGCGCTAGGCGATGCGAATCCACCGGTTCACGCGTGGGCCGCGTGGCGCGTGTACGAGATCGACCGCGCGCTCACCGGCAAGCCCGATCGCGATTTTCTGGAACTCATTTTTCACAAGCTGCTGCTCAACTTTTCGTGGTGGGTGAACCGCAAGGACGCCGACGGTCACAACATCTTTCAGGGCGGTTTTCTTGGGCTCGACAACGTGGGCATCTTCGATCGTTCGTCGCCGCTGCCCACGGGCGGCCACATCGATCAGGCGGACGGCACCGCGTGGATGGCCGCGTATGCACTCGACCTCATGCGTATCGCGCTGGAACTTGCGTATGCGAACCATGTGTTTGTCGACATCGGCGTAAAGTTCTTCGAGCACTTCCTGTATATCGCGCAAGCCGTGAGTTGCGACGACGGCTGCGATACCGGACTGTGGGACAGCGAGGACGAGTTCTTCTACGACAAGCTGCGCCTGCCCGACGGCACCAGTGTTCCAATGCGCGTGCGCTCGATCGTCGGGCTCATTCCGCTTTTCGCGGTGCATGTACTCGAAGAGCGCCTGCATGGCGAATTGCCCGGATTGCGCGAGCGGCTCGTGTGGTTCCTCAAGCATCGGCCGGATCTCGCGAAGCTCGTCTCGCGCTGGAACGAGCCGGGTAAGGGCAATGCACTGCTGCTGTCGGTTTTGCGCGGACACCGGATGAAAGCGCTGTTGCGGCGCGCGCTCGACGAAAGCGAATTTCTCTCCGATCACGGCGTGCGCGCGCTGTCGCGATACCACCGCGATCATCCGTTCGTGTTCGATCACAACGGCAATAGCTTCACGGTCAAATATCTGCCGGCTGAATCGGATACGCGCGTGTTCGGCGGCAATTCGAACTGGCGCGGTCCGGTGTGGATGCCCGTCAATTATCTGCTGATCGAATCGCTCTACGAATTTCACCGCTATTACGGCGACGAATTCCGCGTCGAATATCCGACGGGCTCGGGAAAGACCTTGTCGCTCTCCGAAATCGCCGATGAACTCGCGCGCCGCGCGACCACGCTGTTCCTCAAGAACCGTGACGGCGAGCGTCCGGTCATGGGCGCGTACCCGTTGCTGCAAGCGGACCCGCGTTCGAGCGATCTGATTCTGTTCCACGAATACTTCCACGGCGACAACGGACGCGGCGTCGGCGCTTCGCATCAAACCGGTTGGACCGGGCTTGTCGCATTGCTGCTGCAACCGCGTGAGATGGCCGCATCGGGCAGCGTGCCGCTTGCAGGCGAGCCTGGGCGCGCGCCGATTCCGGCAGCGCCGTCGGCTCCGGCGCGGCCCACGGAGCCCGCGGTCGAACCTGAAACGGTTTCCGCGCTGGCGAGCAGTGCGGTCAAATAGCGCGTGACCGTTGTTGAACTGTGTGGGGGCGGGCGCGGTCTTCTCTCTATTGCCACGTCCGTTTCATTGGCTTACTCGAGTGAATCCCATGTCGACTCCATCGAATCCCCAAGCCGCTAATTCTCCGAATGCGGATGCTAACGGCAACCTTGCCGCGCCGCGCAGTTGCAAAGTGAGTGCGAGTGCGCACGGCGAGCCGCCGTCGCCCGCCGGCAAGCGCCCGGCGCCGCCTTGCACGCTGGTCATCTTCGGCGCGGGCGGCGACCTCACCAAGCGCCTCCTGATGCCCGCGCTCTACAACCTCGCCGTGGATGGCCTGCTCGACGGCGGCATGCAGATTGTCGGCGTGAATCACGGCGAGCGCGAAACGAGCGCATGGTGCGAGGAGCTGCACCAGTCGCTGCAAAAATTCGCCGCCGACAAAGCCAGCACTTTCCACGCCGGTAAGCTCGACGACAGCGCATGGGATTGGGTCGCGCAGCGCCTCACCTACATGGCCGGCGATTTCGACACGCCCGACACCTTCGCGCGTCTGAAGCAAAAGCTCGCTCAGGCGCCCGGCGGCAATGTGATTTTTTATCTGGCCGTGGGCTCGCGCTTCTTCAAACCGATCGTCGAACATCTGGGCGAGACCGGTTTGCTGAAAGAGGACGGCGGCTTTCGTCGTATCGTGATCGAGAAGCCGTTCGGCACCGACCTCGCATCGGCGCGCGATCTGAACGCGCACATTCTTTCGCAGGCGAAGGAATCGCAGATCTATCGCATCGATCATTTTCTCGGCAAGGACACGGTGCAAAGCATTCTTGCCGTGCGCTTTGCTAACGCGCTGTTCGAGCCTGTGTGGCGGCGCGAATATATCGACAGCGTGCAGATCACGGCGGCTGAAACGATCGGCGTGGAAGGGCGCGGCAAGTTCTACGAGCAGACCGGCGCGTTTCGCGACATGGTGCCGAACCACCTGTTCCAGTTGCTCGGCATGGTGGCGATGGAGCCGCCCAATTCTTTCGACGCAGAAGCCGTGCGCAATAAAAAAGCCGAGATCTTCGACGCGATCTTGCCGCTCACACCGAACGACGTCGTATTCGGTCAATACGAAAAAAGCGCTACGGGTGTGGGTTATCGCGAGGAACCGGACGTCGCGCCGGACAGCAAGACGGAAACGTATGCGGCCGCGCGCGTGTTCGTCGAAAACTGGCGCTGGGCCGGCGTGCCTTTCTATTTGCGCACGGGCAAGCGGCTTGCGGTGCGGCGCACTGAAATCTCCGTGCAACTGAAGCCGGTGCCGTTCCGTCTGTTTCGCGACACGCCCGTCGACGCGCTCACGCCGAACGTGCTGACGCTGCGTATCGATCCCGCGCACGGCACGAGCTTCGACTTCAACGTCAAGACGCCGGGCCCGGTGATGCAGATCGGCCCGGTGCAGTCTTCGTTCAACTATGGAGACTTCTTCGCGGAGCGTGCGAACGTCGGCTATGAAACGCTGCTGTACGACTGCATGCTCGGCGACGAGACGCTGTTTCAGCGCGCCGACAGCATCGAGACGAGCTGGTGCGCGGTGGACGATGTGCTGCATCCGAAAACGGGCGGCGCGATGCCCGTGCACGGCTATGCGGCCGGCAGTGAAGGGCCCGCCGAAGCCGATGCGCTGCTCGCACGCGACGGCCGCGCGTGGCGGCCATTAAAGACCAATGCAATCGAAAAGAAGTGAACGCGCTCGGTAAAACCACATCAACGGGGGGCAACATGGCGGCATCGAAAGACAAGGCAGCAACGCGTAACGAACGGATTCTTGCAATCGACGTCGGCGGCACTGGATTGAAAGCGGCGATCATCGACGCAAACGGTCAGATGCAAACCGAGCGCTTGCGCGTGGCGACGCCGCATCCGTGCACGCCGCAGCAACTCGTCGATGCGTTGGCAAAACTCGTCGAGCCATTGATCGCGAAGGCGCCGGCGCAGTTGATGTCGATCGGCTTTCCCGGCGTGGTCCGCAACAACCGCATTCTGACCGCGCCGCATTTCGGCGTGGAAGGATGGCGCGACTTTGCGCTTGCCGATCTGCTCGCGCAAAAACTGGGCGGCTTGCCCGCGCGCATGATCAACGACGCCGAAATGCAGGGCTTCGCCGCGATAGAAGGCAAGGGCATCGAATTCGTGTTGACGCTCGGCACCGGCGCGGGAACCGCGCTCTTTCGCGACGGCGAGTTGATGCCTCATCTCGAACTCGCGCATCATCCGGTCAGCAAGAAAGGCGTGGCTTACGACGAGTACATCGGCGACGCGGCGCGCGAAAAAGCCGGGAATAAACGCTGGAATAAGCGTGTTCACAAAGTGATCGGCATTCTCGAATCGCTCGTGAATTACGACAAGCTATGGATTGGCGGCGGCAACGCGGCGCGGCTGACATTCGATTTGCCCGCGAACGTTGCAACCGTTTCGAACGATGCGGGTATTGAAGGCGGCGCGCGCTTATGGCATCCGCGGTCGGTGCGCGAAACGCGGCAATTGCCTGAAGCGAATGCACGCACGGGTAAGTTCAAATAGATCTCAACTGGCGCGAATGGCCGGGAGCAAACAACAATGATTCGACGGGCTTACGTTGGCGCTGCGCGGCGCATGATTTCGTTGAGCGTCGGCGCGATGCTGACGTTCGCCGTTGCTCACGCCTATGCCGCCGAGGCTTTCACATTGAGCTCCCCCGGTTTGGCCGATGGCGGCACGCTCGAATCGACGCATGCGGCCAGCGCGAATAACTGCGGCGGCGGCAACGTGTCGCCCGCGCTGCAATGGCGCAACGTGCCGGCCGGCACAAAGAGTTATGCAGTGACGATCTTCGATCCCGATGGCGCCAAAGGTCTCGGCATCGTGCATTGGGTGCTATACGGCATTGCGTCTTCGGTGACCGCGCTTGGCGAGGGAGCCGCGCCGTTGCCTGGAAGCGTCGCCGGAACGAACCGCACGGGCGGCCCTGGCTATTACGGCCCGTGTCCGCCGGTCGGCGAGGTGCCGCATCACTATGTCGTGCAGATCTACGCGCTCGATCTCGCGCCGGATGCGTTGCCGGCCGGTCTGACGAGAGACGCGCTGCTCGCCGCCATGAAGGACCATGTGATTGCGGCCACCAGCACGGTGCTCAGATACGGGCGATGATCGCAGCGCGCGTGTTGCGGCTCGCGATCACTCGCCATACTGACTGCCACGTTTAACGCGCCGCATCGCCCCAACGATATTCGACGCTGGCTTCGTCGAGTTGCTTCTTGATGTCGTCGTCGAGCACGAGTTCGGATGCGGCGAGCGTGTCGCTCAGTTGCTCGGCGCGGCTCGCACCGATAATCGCGGACGTGATGAGCGGATTCGCCAGAACCCACGCGAGCGAAACGCGTGTGAGCGATTCGCCGGTCGGCTCGACAATGCTCTTGAGCCGCTCGATCGTTTCGAATTCGCGGTGATGCCAGTAGCGCTCCTGATACATCGCGCCCGCCTTGCCGACGCTTTCGGTGAAGCGGCCCGACGCAGGCGCTGCATCGAGCTTGTGCTTGCCGGTCAGCAAGCCGCCCGCGAGCGGGTTGTATGGCATCACGGCGAGTTCCTCTTCGGCGGCGAGCGGCAGCAGTTCGCGTTCGATCTGGCGGAACAGCAGGTTATAACGCGGCTGCACGGAGACGAAGCGCGCGACGCGCAGCACGTCCGCGCGGCCGAGTGCGCGCGCGAGCCGATACGCGAGAAAGTTCGACACGCCGATGTAGCGCGCCTTGCCCGAACGCACGATCACGTCGAGCGCTTCTAGCGTTTCGTCGAGCGGCGTGTTGGCGTCGTCGGAATGCAGTTGATAGAGGTCCACGTAGTCGGTGCCGAGACGCTTTAGCGAGGCGTCGATGGCATCGAGCAGATGCTTGCGCGACGCGCCCTGATCCCACGCGGAAGGGCCCATTTTGCCGACTGCCTTGGTGGCCAGAATGAAGCGATCGCGCTTGCCCTTCAGCCAGCGCCCGACGATTTCCTCCGTGCGTCCCGCGTTGTCCTCGCCGCCGCCGAGCGGATAAACATTGGCGGTGTCGATGAAGTTCACGCCGGCATCGGCGGCTGTGTCGAGAATGCGGCGCGAAGCGTCTTCCTCGGTTTGCAGGCCGAACGTCATGGTGCCGAGACACAGGCGGGAAACAGTCAGCCCTGTGCGGCCGAATTTGCGGTATTGCATGCTCAACTCCGAATGGGACCAAACGATTGCGATGGAGAACACTGCGAGAAACGAGCAAAGAGGATAAACGCAAAACGAGAGTCGCGTTCGCGAGCGCTCCGCGTGCATTCAAATCGTAAGCATGCGTGGTTGCGTGCGCGCGAATGGCCGCTCACGCTAGAATCGTTGCAGTTGATTCATCCCCGCGATGACACGCGCCATGACCACCATCGGAGCACAACAATGAAAACGTCGCGCCGCCATTTTTTATTGATGAGTGTGAGCGCCGGCTCTTCGCTCATGATGTCGCGCGTGGGCTTCGCCGCCAGCGCAAACGCAAATGTACTCAGCGAGACCGACCCGCAAGCGCAAGCGCTCGGCTATAAGGAAGACGCGTCGAAGGTCGACAAAGCGAAGTATCCGCAATACGCAGCGGACCAGAAATGCAGCACATGTTCGCTGTTTCAGGGCAAGGCTGCGGATGCCTACGGCGGCTGTACCTTGTTCGGCGATAAGCAGGTCGCCGCGCCAGGATGGTGCAGTTCGTATACGAACATGTGACGCGTGCGGGCCAATATTCGTCAGATCAGCTTGGGATCAGCTTCACATCAACGCATCGGTCTGCACGCGCGGTTCTGAATGGTCATGTCAGCTCGTGCGGTGTCAGTTCTTATCCGCCATTCATTCTGCTTCAGTTTCCGCCGACGCCCGTGGCGCGCGCCTCATGTGAAACTCTCTTTCATCTTCGCTCACGACTTCGAAGCCGAGCCGTTCGTAAAGACGCCGCGCCGGATTGCCCTTGAGCACCTTGAGCGTGACGGGCAAGGTCGCGGCGTCGGCGTCGCGCAGCACCGTGCGCAGCGCTCGTTCGCCGATGCCGCGCCCTTGCAGTGCCGGCGCGATCTGCAATTGAACGACTCGCCATTCGGTATCGGAACGATGCGCCTTGAGCAAACCGGCAGGCGTGCCGTCGACGCAAATCACGCGCGCCGCGTCGTAACGATGCAGCAAACGAGCGCGATGCTCGGCGTCGTCCGCGGGTTCGCCGACGCGCGCGAGATGCTCGGTCATCGTCGCCTTGCGCAGTTCGAAGAGAAAAGTTTCGTCGTCGGCGGAAGCGGGGCGCAGGGTTATCGCAGGTTGGTGGTCGGACATGTCGAGGCGTGCGGGCGCGCGGGCCGTTAGTAAGAATGGGCGCGAATTGTCATGCTGCCTGCGCGTTTTTACCATGCATCGGCGTGTGAACGTGCTCGCTTGCGCAGTTGATCGACGTGTATCGCAGCTCACGCGACTGTCGACAACACGATGCACCACCGCGGCTTTACCCGCGACGCATCAAGCGCCGCCGATGCTTCGCCGTTCGCAGACCGCGCTACGTTTGCACTTTATGGTGCTCGACGGAAGCCGTGCGCGGTGCGTTCGACACAGATTGGCATGTGCCTTGCTTTTGCCCTTACCCGCGGATTGATACGCGCGCAGGTCGAGACCTCGCGGCGCGACACGCCGAAACGCCGACAGACGGCGCCACCTGGCATACGACGAACAATGCTGAACCCGAGAACCGAAGTTCTGACGCGCGCAATCGAGGGCGACGTGACGACGCTCGTCTTCTATCCCGACACGGGTTGCCTCCGTTTCCGCGATTCGCGTGGTGTGACGTCCTACGAATTGCGGCCGCCGCATTCCTGGTTCGCGATTGCGTCCGCGTCGCGCGGAGTGCGCGGCGGGACACACGCGATGTCCGAAGGTTTGAGTACGCTATTGCATGACTTCTGTGTGAAACGCTCGCGGTGGATGAGTGCGACGCCACGTATGCCCGAGCTGACGCACGCGCGTGCAGTTTCGCCTGCGCTTCGGTTGGGGCACGCTGACATGCACGCGTTTTCACGTTCGCTTACGATTGAGGTAGCGGCGGCGCAGTAGCGGATTCATCAGCCGAAAGACCGATGCGGGCTTGCGTGTCTATTCAGTTTTGTTCGGCGTCGCTCGTTGAATACGACGGGCGGCATAAGCAACTTTGCGAGGTGGGCCATGGAGATTATCGAGCTTGAACCAAGCGTCTCCCCAGACGGGCGCGCGGTGATTTTCCAGCTTTCGGCGCGAGGACGGGAACTCGAATGCGCCGTCACGCGTGAAGCACTGGAGCAGTATTTCTGGCTGCAACGCGGCGCCGCGGAAGACCGCATGCTGAAAACTTTCGCCGATGGCCGCAAGCGCATCACCGCTGTGGCCGAAAGAAAGATGCTGGCGCGTCCGGGCGAAAAAGTCCTGCTGACGATCAGCGACTTTGCCGCGCGCTGATGTCGATTGATCGTTGCGCACGCAGCGTCTACGTGATGCTGCGTGCGCATTCGTTGTGCTGTGTCTGCTTGCGCTGAGTTGCTCTGATTCGCGCCGAGTTGCTCTGACTTGCGCGCGGCGGTGTCCGGTCGCGTCGTTCCCCGCAGTGCTCTTCCACATGCGTCCCCGATTGTTACGTCCATTCGTCAAACAGGCGTGGCAATGCCCTTCCTTTTGCCCAATTGCCCGAGCGCTCGCTCGCATAAACTGTTTTCCATGGAGCGACAAATCACCGAGCCCATCGACGCGGTCTTCCCCCGCGTTGTTTTGAACCGTACCGTTGATGGCAGTTTGCCGTGGCAGTCGACACGGCAGGGCAGTAAAGCAGTAGGAAGTAGAAGCAAGTGGCGCAGTGGCAGGTGAAGTAGCAGATCGTTTTTTTTCAAGTTGCAGTTTGCAGTTTGCAGTTTTTGCAGCACCGGTAATAGCTTGAGCAGCAATAACACAAGCAGTTGACGTCGCAACAAAAGTCTTCGCAGTAGCGGTAAAGCAGGCAGCAAACGTTTTGCTTTTCGCAGTAGCAGCACAAGCAGCAACAGCTTGGTTAGTTTCGATGGTTAAAGGTCGGCGAGCATCCACGCGCAAGCACGACTTCCATCCTGTCCGGCCCTGTTCTCTCGCGGGAACAGGGTTTTTTTTTGTACTTGCGGCGCACGACCGGGAATTTCGCCGTTTAAGCGGGTCTTAATAAAGGCTTGCCATCATGCTTACACAGACTCACATTAGAGGCTGTCGAGCCGCCGGCGCATCGGCGGCATTCGTCGCCGGAAAATCGTACCGATGTGGCGACGAAGCCGAGAGTTAGCGAAGGAGGTTGAATCTATGTCCAGTAAAGCGCGAGTCCGCAAACACAATGTGCCGGCCATGTCGCCGCTATTGCGTGCGCTCACTCACAGCCGCAGCGCACACGAGCCCGTTACCGCCGCGATGATCCTGCAGTGCTATGCGTCGCTCGACGCGTTCCAGCACGGCCACGGTTCGCGCGATCTACACATGATGTTGAGCCGGCATTTATTGGTGTCGCAGGAACTGGCGCGCCTCGGCCTCGGCGAAGACACGCTCGACGATATTCAGAGCGGACACGCGGCGATGGTTCACCTCGACGAGCGCGAGCAGCGAACCGGCGCATGGAAGTTGAATGACGACGAATACGCGCGACTCCGCACGGCGCTGGCGATTCTCGATGCGCAACTTTCGGTGGCGTCGTTGAGCGAGATCGCGAACGCGCAGGCGCGCATGATCGAAGGCTTGATGCGGTCCGCGCGGACGAGAGCGATCGCGGAAGCGGTGCTTTAAGTCGGTAAGTTGAAGACGATAGGACGCCCCATGTGGGGCGTTTTTTTTGCGCCTGTTTTGCGTCTGTTGATCGTTGTGCTGCGTCACATTGAAGTGCTCAATCTTCTTCCGACTGCCGCTTAGTTTGAAGCAGACGTTAGCGCGTTCGCAACCGCTTCAAATCGGCGCAATGCCACGCGCACAGCGAAACTCAATTCGCCTGCCGTCCATCTATTACGAGTCTTCGTAAAACTCAACGGCCGACGGCCGATTACCCATCGAGGCAGGTTTACCGGAACGATCCGCGCTTGTTAGACTGGCTTTCCGCGCTCGCATGAGCGCGTCCATTTGTGTCATACGACTGCCGGGCTGACGGTCCGCAGCGTCATTCATTGGAGACGCCATGTCTTATATGCTGCTGATCGTCGAACCCCCGGAACAACGCGCGCAACGCGGCGAGGCCAAGGGCCGCGAAGTCTACGACGAGATGGTGCGCTTCGGCGCGGATCTCAAGGAGCGCGGCAAACTGCTGGCGGCCGAAGCGCTCACATCCTCCAGCGACGCCGTGCGCGTGCAGGTGCGCGGCGGCCAGCCGAAACTGGTCGACGGCCCGTTCGCCGAAGCGAAGGAAATGATCGGCGGCTTCTACCTGCTCAATTGCGAATCGCGCGAAGAAGCCGTGGCGATTGCGCAAGCCTGCCCGGCGGCGACATGGTGCACCGTCGAGGTACGCAAGCTCGGCCCGTGCTTCATGTAAGCGAGCGACGGTTTTCGCTCGGGGTTTTCCCCAGGCGACGCATCATAGCTGTCGAATCGTTCGTGCATTGCTCGTCGTGTGAGTAAGAGCGGCCAAGGCGCCGCACGCTCTCTACAACGTCACGACAAAAGGAGTAACCGCGATGCGATTCATGATCCTGGTGAAGGCAACCGCCGCAAGCGAAGCCGGCGAAATGCCCGAAGCGTCCCTCATGGCCGCGATGGGCGCGTATCACGAAGAACTCGCGAAGGCCGGCGTGCTGCTCGACGCCACCGGCTTGCAGCCGACTTCGAAAGGGTGGCGCATTCGCTACAGCGGCGGGCAGCGTTCGGTGATCGACGGTCCGTTTGCGGATACCCAAGAAGTGATTGCCGGCTACACGCTGATCCAGGTGCGTTCGCGCGAGGAAGCGATGGAATGGGCGCGGCGTTTTCCCGCGCCGTTCGGCGAAAACGCCGATGGCGAAATCGAAGTGCGGCAACTCTTCGAACTCGAGGACTTCGAGCCGGGTCCGGAGCTCGACCGTTTCCGCGAACTTGAAGCGGGCCGCCGCTAAATTGCCGCTGAGCGCCGCGAACCGATTATTGGATTCCATCATGCACAAGCAAATTTTCGTGAATCTCGCCGTCGGTAATCTCGAACGGTCGAAGGCATTTTTCAGCGCGCTCGGTTTCGGCTTCGATCCGCAATTCACCAACGATCAGGCCGCATGTTTGATCCTCGGTGAAAACCTTTACGCGATGCTGCTCGTGAAAGACCTCTTCAAGTCGTTCACGCGCAAATCGCTTTGCGATCCGAAGGAAAGTACGGAAACACTCGTCGGCCTGTCGTGCGAAAGCCGGGGCGAAGTCGACGCGCTGGTCGCCAAAGCAGTCGAAGCGGGCGGCAGCGTGCCGCGCGCGCCGCAGGACTACGGCTTCATGTACGGCCACGGATTTGAAGACATCGACGGACATATCTGGGAGCTGATCTACATGGACCCGAACGCCAAGGCGGCGGGCTGAGCCTGTGACGAAACTGGCCACTCATCGTGCCATCGAGGCCGTCTGGCGGATCGAGTCCGCCAAGGTCATCGCCCACGTCGCGCGGATGGTGCGCGACGTCGGGCTCGCCGAAGAACTGGCGCAGGACGCGCTCGTGTCCGCGCTCGAACATTGGCCGGACGCGGGCGTGCCTGACAATCCCGGAGCGTGGCTGATGGCGACTGCAAAAAATCGCGCGCTCGACCGCTTGCGGCAGGAAGCGCTGCACGCGCGCAAGCGCCAGGAACTGGGCCACGACATGGACGCACTCGAGGCGCATCTGGTGCCCGATTTCGTCGATGCGCTGGATGCGGCGCGTGCCGACGACATCGGCGACGACTTGCTGCGGCTCGTGTTCACCGCGTGTCATCCGGTGTTGTCGACGGACGCGCGCGTCGCACTCACACTGCGCCTGCTCGGCGGTCTGACGACGGATGAAATCGCGCGCGCGTTTCTCGTACCCGAGCCGACTATCGCGCAACGGATCGTGCGGGCGAAGCGCACGCTGTCGGCGGCGAAAGTGCCGTTCGAGGTGCCGCAGGCCGACGCGCGCGCGCCGAGGCTCGCGTCGGTGCTGCAAGTGATCTATCTGATTTTCAACGAAGGTTATTCGGCCACGGCCGGCGACGACTGGATGCGCCCGGCGCTCAGCGAAGAAGCGCTGCGGCTCGGGCGCGTGCTGAGCGGTCTCGTGCCCGATGAAAGCGAAGTGCATGGCCTTGTGGCGCTCATGGAGATTCAGGCCTCACGCACGCATGCGCGGACCGATGCGCAGGGCCGCCCGGTTCTGCTGCTGGACCAGGATCGCAGCCGTTGGGACCCGCTTCTGATTCGTCGCGGATTGGCTGCGCTCAACACGGCGCATGCGCTTGGCGGCGCGAGCGGGCCGTATGCGCTGCAAGCCGCGCTGGCCGCGTGTCACGCACGCGCGCATCGCGCGGAAGAAACCGACTGGGCGCAGATCGTCGCGCTATATGACGCGCTTGCGCAGGTGGCGCCTTCGCCGGTTGTGGAATTGAATCGCGCGGTCGCGGTGGGCATGGCGTTCGGGCCGGCGGCCGGCCTCGATATAGTCGATGCACTTGCCGCCGATGCCACGCTCGCGAACTATCACTGGCTGCCGAGTGTGCGCGGCGATCTGCTCGCGAAACTCGGCCGCCTGGACGAAGCGCGCGCGGAGTTCGAACGCGCCGCGGCGATGACGCGCAATGTGCGAGAGCGCGAGTTGCTGCTGGAGCGCGCCCGCTCGGCGATGCAGTAGGGCGCCGTAGTTTGTGCGCATAAACTGGGGTGGACGCGGCGCGGCGTCATGCGGCGACGTCCGCGAACATACGCCCCCACCAACCCCCTACCGTATCAACTGCCGCACACCCAACGCGATAATCACGCCGCCGCACACGCGATCGACCCACGCCTTGCTGCGCCGATACGCCGATGCAATTCGCGCATGCGACAACGTCAGCGCGACAAAGCCATACCAGCTGCTTGCCACGACGAACACCATGCCGAGCATCGCGAGGAACGTGCCGACGCTCTCGTGCGGCGGCGCCGCCGACGAAAACACCGCGGCAAAAAACGCGACCGACTTCGGATTGGCGATATTGGTCGCGAAGCCTTGCGCGAACGCCTGACGAAGGCTGCCGCCAGGCGCTTGCGCGATCTCTTGCGAGTTGCCCGCCGAGGCTTTGAAGATCAGCCGTCCGCCGAACCAGATCAGATAAGCCGCGCCGGCTATCTTCACGGCAAACGCCAGCCACGGAAACGCCGCAAACACTATACCGACGCCGAGAATCGCGCAGCTTGCCCAGAACAGATTGACGAGGACGATGCCCGCCACGACCGCGAGCGCTTCGGTGCGCGTGGTCGAGGCTGCCTTATGCGCGACGGCCACGAAGTTCGGTCCTGGAATCACGACGCCGGCCACATACACGGATAACACGCCGAGAACGGCTGAACTATCGATCACACGAAGCTCCCGTCAAGCCGAGAAAAATGCGAGCGCGCCAGTGGCGACACCCACGGCCGCGACCACGAAAGACAGATTGCGCAGCCACTTCTTGCGCGTCAGCAACGTGATCGCACACAGCGCGATGGCTACCTGAATCAGCGTAGTGGCTTGCGCCCAGCGATGGTGACCGTGCAGCAGCACTTCGCTCTTCGCATTGTTATCGAGGACTTCTTTTTCGATCTCTTCGGCTTTGGCGCGGATCGGTTCTTTCTGCTGCTTATATTTGTCGACGTCCGCGAGAAACTTTGCGTGTTCGTCCGACTGACCCGCGGACAGCGCCGCGCCCAGCTCCGCAAGGTTCTGCTTCTCGCCCTTCGCCTGATAGTAATTCCATTGATTCGACGCTTCCGTCTTTTTGATCGCGGCTTCGTTCTTGTAGTACAGCGCGAGGTTTTCGCTGTTGCCGCTTTGATAGGCGCACAGCGCGCCGATCGTCGCGAGCACTGCCGTGATCACGGCCATGCGGCTCCCGAAAGAGTCCGCGTCGTGGTGACCGGCGTGCTGCACCGCATGGTCGTGCGGACCATGCACTTCATACTCTTCAGGCATCAGATTCTCCGAGGCAAACTGTCTTGTCGCGCCGGGCGTCGCGCGGGCCCGGCGTCCTCAATCTTAGCGTGTGATGCGGCGTGGCTGGAAAAGCGCGCGTTTTGCGGTATGGGTGCGCGCGTTTCGATTCAGGCGCGATGACCCATCCATAGCAACAGCAGCGAGAGCGTCACGACGGAGCCTACCGTCGACAACAGAATGGTGCGCGATGTGATGTGCGCCTCGCGTTCATAGAACTCGGCCAGCATGAACGGGCCGGTGCCGGTGGGCAGCGCGGCGAGCACGACCGCCATTTCGACGAGCGCGGGTGAGAGGCGAAAGACGCGCGCCGCGAGCCACCATGTGAGCGCCGGTTGCACGATCAGCTTGACGAGCGTGAGCAGCCACGCAATGCCGCGCGTGCCCGATTCGGAAGGACGCTTTTCCGCGAGAAACAAGCCGAGGCTCACCAGCGCGCACGGACTGGCCGCGCCGCTCAACAGCTTGAGAAAGGTCTCCGCGCTCGGCGGCAACGGCACATGAAGACTGGCGAACAGCGCGCCGGCAATCGGCGACACGATCAGCGGATTGCGCGCCAGCGAGCCCAGCACTTTCAGGCCGAGTTTGTGCGGCGTGCGCTCCGTCTGCAAGCCGACTTCGATCAGCACGATGGCGCCCGCAAACAGTACGCACGCGACCAGGATCGTCGCGATGGTGGTGGGCGTGAGGCTCGCCTGGCCGAACGCGATCATGCCGAGCGGAAAGCCGATATAGCCTGTGTTCGGATACGAGGCGGCGATCGCATCGACACTCGCGTCCGCGAGATGCCGTCCGTTTAGCAGGCGCACGACGAGTATCAGCGCGAAGATGCCCGCGCATGCAACAGAAAACGTGACGACGAACGCCGGCTGATACAACTGTTCCCAGGTCGCGCGCGCCATCGTGTCGAAGAGGAGCGCCGGCAACGCCAGCCAGACCACGAAGCGATTCAGTTCCGATGCCGAGTTCGGCCCGAGCACGCCGCGACGGCGGCACGCAAAGCCCGCGAATATGAGGCCGAAGACCGGAAGCAGAATCTCGAGAGTGGCTAACATCGGTGTGGAACGCGCGGGCAATAAACGCGGATAGAAGGGCGAGCCGTCAGCGTAGTGATTTGCGTTGATACAATCAAATACCGTTTTTTGCCTTCGACGATACCTTTTATGCATCGTCGAAAAAAGGGGATGCCAACGTGATCGACATCAAGCCGCTGCGCTACTTCGTGACACTTGCCGAGACGCGCCATTTTGGGCGTGCGGCGGCGCGCCTGAACTTGTCGCAGCCTCCGTTGAGCCGCCAACTTGCGGCGCTGGAAGCGAGCCTCGGTGTGACGCTCATTGAGCGCAGCCCGCGCAGCGTCACGCTGACCGCCGCGGGCGAGCGTTTCTACGCCGATGCGAAGGCGATCCTCGCGTCGGTCGAGCAGGCGGTGAGCAATGCGCAGGCAGCGGCGTCCGGCGAAGCGGGCAAGCTCGCCATCGGCTTCACGATGTGCGCGGCCTATAACGTGGTGCCCGGTTATGCGCGCGCATTCGGCGCCGCGTATCCCGAGGTCGCTTTGAGTCTGCGCGAGGTCGTTTCGAACGATCTCGCCGCGCAGGTGGTGGCCGGGCATATCGACGCGGCCATCATGTTTCCACATGCGCCGGGCAAGGGACTCGCGACGCGCACGATTCTGCGCGAGCCGTTGTGCGTGGCGCTATCGCGTGGTCATCCGCGAGCCCGCGCGCGGCGGCTCAGGATCGCGCAACTGGCCGGCGAACCGTTCGTGCTGGCATCCGAGGAAGTGGCGCCCACGTTGCGCGCGACGATCCTCGAGCATTGCCGCTCGGGCGGCTTCGAGCCCGACATCCGCTTCGAAGTGCAATTGCAGCAGACGGTGCTGAGTCTCGTCGATGAAGGCGTGGGTGTCGCACTCGTGCCGGCTTCAATGCGCAAGGCGCAGTTGGCTGGCGTGGTGTTCAAGCCGCTCGTGGATGCGCCTTTGGTCGAGCAGGTGCTGGCGTGGTCGCCGGCGAATCGTAATCCTTGTTTGGGGCGGTTTTTGGAGTTGGCGTGAGCCGCGGGCGGCAACTAACCGCCGCGATAATTTGGCGACGCGAGGAATCTGCGATGATGCGAGCGCAACGTCTTTGAGCGTCAACGTTCAACTTCTCAATCTTCAAGCTCACTCGCCGACCCGCCGCTCAGTCAAATGCCCACGCCTCCTTCCACCCTCACCACCCCCCACCTCACCCTCCGCCCACACACGCGCGACGACTTCCTCGACAGCTTCTCTATGTGGTCCGATCCCGAGGTCGTCCGGTACATCGGCGGCAAGCCTTTTACGCGTGAAGAAGTGTGGGCGCGTCTGCTGCGCTATGCCGGTCACTGGGCGCTGCTCGATTACGGCTATTGGGTAGTCCGTGAAACGGACACCGGGCGCTTTGTCGGCGAGGTTGGTTTCGCCGATTTTCAGCGCGAGATCGAGCCGTCATTGGCGGGCACGCCGGAAATGGGCTGGGCTTTGAGTCCGGCGATGCACGGCAAAGGCTACGCGACGCAAGCCGTGCGCGCCGCGTTGGAATGGGCCGATAAAAAATGGCCGGGCGCTGCAACGGCATGCATCGTCGCGCCGGAGAATGAAGCGTCGCTGCGAGTCGCGCACAAGGCCGGCTATCGCGAGCAGCTTCGCACGACGTATAAAGGTCAGCCGACCATCATGTTCAAGCGCGAGCCAGGCGCGGCGATGTAAAAGCAAAGCCGGCGCGAAAGCCGGCTTATAAGATTCATCGTTCGAACTGATACCAGCGGGACTCAATCAGACGCCGCTCTTCCCCGCGCAATCAAGTCCGCCAGCCTTTCCACTTGTCCGCCTTCAGCATCGAAATTAGCATCACTCAGCCAACGCGTATAACTCGGCCGCAACACCGGCCATTCGCTGTCGATAATCGAAAACCACGCCGTATCGCGATTGCGCTGACGATAGACAATCGCCTGACGGAAGATGCCTTCGAACGTGAAGCCGTAACGCAGCGCCGCCGCGCGCGACGGTCCGTTCAACGAATCGCACTTCCATTCGAAGCGCCGATAGCCGAGCTCGTCGAATACGTATTGCATCAGCAGAAACATGGCCTCGGTCGCGATGCGCGTTCGCTTCAGACGCGGCGAATAAACGACGTGCCCCACTTCGATCACGCCGTTGGCCGGGTCGATGCGCATCAGCGCGAACGTGCCGACCGCCTTGCCGCTCGCGCTGTCGATCACCGCGTAGTGCAGCGGATCGGCCGATGCGGCAAGCCGCGCCAAATGTTCGCGATACGCCTCTGCACTCTCGAACGGACCGACGCCGAGATAGGTCCAGTCGCGGCCATCGGCGGCCGAATCGTAGGCGTCGAACAGATCCGCCGCATGGGCGTCGACGTCGACCGGTTCGATCCGGCAATAGCGGCCCGCCAACTGCGCGCGCCCTGGCGGCTTCGCGCCGCGCCACTCCGGCAGCGGCGCGCCGATCGGCTGGTCGAAGGCGTTACGTTGCGGTTCCATGTGTGCACTCCTCGCGTCGTGGTTGTCGTTGATCGTGGAAATCATGGAAGAACGATACGGCAATCGTGGTATGTTAAAAAGATCCAGCTCAATCGAATTCGATAGGTCCAGCCGTCATGATCGAGATTATTGGTCCGCTTGCTCATACGGCCGCGAACCGTGGCAACAGCGACCGCAGCGCCACTGGCAACGCTGCCGGGAAAACCGCGCCGCTGCAAAAGCAGCTAATCGAGCGCCTGCAGCAGGCCATTCTCGGCGGACGCCTGCCGGCCGGATCGCTGCTGCCGTCGTCGCGGCTGTTGGCGGCGGAAATGGGCGTGTCGCGCAACACCGTCGTCATTGCGTATGAGCACCTCGCCGCGGTCGGCTATGTGGTCGCCGACAAAAAGGGCACGCGCGTGACAGCGCTCTCGAGCCGCGCGGCGCGCGTCGAGCCGCCCGCGCGACCGGCCGCGCCAAAAGTGGCCTACGCGGCTCGCGTCGGCGAATTCAAGGCGACGCGCACCTACATGGATGGCGCGTTGCCGCTGACGCCCGGCACGCCTGCTTTGGACCGCTTTCCGCTGGCCGCATGGCGGCGCGCACTCGAACGTTCGATGGAGCGCGCGTTGCCGCTCGCGCTCGGCTACGGCACGCCGGCCGGCGAACCGGCATTGCGCGACGCGATTGCCGCGCATTTGCGGATGGCCCGCGGCGTGCGCTGCGAGGGCTCGCAGGTGATCATCACCGAGGGCGCGCAGGAGGCGCTGAACCTGTGCGTGCGGCTTTTCACCAATCCCGGCGACGTCGCGTGGATCGAGGACCCCGGCTATCGCGGCGCGAAGGCCGCGTTCAGACAGGGCGACGTGCGCGTTCAGCCGATTCCCGTCGACGAAGAAGGCATGTGCGTGCCGCCCGGCGCATGGGCCGCGCATCCGCCGAAGCTGATTTACACGTCGCCCGCGCATCAGTATCCGACGGGCGCGGTGTTGTCCGTGGCGCGGCGGCTCGAGCTGATCGCCGAGGCGCGGCGCTGCGGCGCGTGGGTGATCGAGGACGATTACGACGGCGACTTCCGCTACTCCGGCGAGCCGATCGCGAGCATGCAAGGGCTCGTGGACGACGCGCCGGTTCTCTACGTCGGCTCGTTCAGCAAGACGATGTTTCCGGCGCTGCGCATCGGCTTCGTGGTGTTGCCGCCCGCCATCGCCGCGCATGCCGAAGTCGCGCTGTACGAGATGCTGCGCGGCGGGCATCGGCTGGAGCAACTCGCGCTCGCGCATTTCATGGAAGGCGGCGAATTCGGGCGGCACCTCGGACGCATGCGGCGGCTTTATCGCGAGCGGCAGCAGGCATTGCGCGAAGCGCTTACGGAGCACTTCGCCGCATCTGAAATTCTCGGCGGCGATTGTGGGATGCATTTGACGCTGCGCTTGCCGGCCGGCATCGACGACGACACGCTGACCGAACGCGCGTTCGCCAAAGGCCTCGCGCCGCGGCCGCTGTCCAGCTTCGCGCTGGAGCACCGAGCGGGCACCAACGGCCTCGTGATCGGCTACGGCAACACCGCCGCGGAGCAGCTCACGCCGGCCGTCCGCGTGCTCGCGGAACTGGCTGCGGGCATCGAAAAACCGCGTCGGCGTCGCGCATAAGTTTTTGGGTTTGTCCGCGCGGCCCATGTCGCGCTATCGTGTCGTTTATGCGCGGCGACACCGGACACGCGATGTCGACCGATCGCCCGCATCATGTTCCGCGCGCCGTCTGGTGTGCGTCGCCGGATGGCTGTGCAGTCCGGGCATGAAGCTTCCCTTTGGTGTGTTTTCTATGACGATTTATCCGAGTGGAGATGACATGAAGGAAATCGAACCGACCCCGTGGTTTGAACTGGCCGCTCACTCGCCCGCGCGCGACGGCTGGTACGAGGTGCAATTGACGAGCGGGGACACGGCCTTTGCGAAATTCGGCGAGGGCGAGTGGACCGACAAGCCGGACGACGCGTTCACGCACTGGCGCGGGCTGTCCGCCGATCCATCGCAGGCGGCTGACGGCAAGGCGCAAGCCGACGCCGAGGCGACCGGCGCCGCAGCCGCACCCGCAGCCGAGGCCAAAGGCGCCGATGAACCTATCGACGCCGAGGCCACTGCGGCGAACGGCGTGCGAGCCGCATGGAACGCGTTTTTCCCCGGCCTTGGGGAAGAGCAGCATAAGCCGGTAGACGCCGTTCCCAACGGCAAAGCGCCGCATTGACGCATGAAGGGCGGCGGCTTGCTGGCTGCCGCCCTGACAAAACCAGACCTTCGGGCAAAAACCAAGTATGCAAGCTACCCGGGAACCCGTGGCATTGCCGCGGGCCACGCAGTTACTCAATCATGGACCTGTGACGATCATCACCAGCGCGCATGGCGGGCGCTCGAACGTGATGGCGGCTTCGTGGGCCATGCCGCTCGACTTCGACCCGCCGAAGGTGATTGTGGTGGTCGACAGCCGCACGCTCACGCGTCAATTGATCGAAGCGAGCGGCGTGTTCGGGCTGCAATTGCCGAGCCGCAAGTTCGCCGCGCAGACGCTGGCCGTGGGCACGAACGCGGGGCTCGAAGTCGACAAGTTCTCAGCGTTTGAACTCGGAACTTTCGCCGCCGAAAAAATCGATGTGCCGATGCTGGCCGGTTGCATCGCGTGGATGGAGTGCAGGGTGATTCCCGACGACAGCCAGCGTCACGATCTGATTATCGGCGAAGTGGTGGCGGCGTACGCGGACAGCCGCGTGTACTCGAACAACCGCTGGCATTTCGGCGACGACCCCGAGCTTCGCACCTGCCATTACGTCGCGGGCGGGACGTTTTTTGCCACGGGCGAAGCGTTCGACGTGTCGCCTGCGGCAAATGCCTTGAGCGCTTCGCCGGCGAGCCGGTAGCGAACCCATTCGCTTTGCGCGCTCGCGCCGATGGATTCATAGAAACCGATGGCGGGCGCATTCCAGTCGAGCACGCTCCATTCGAAGCGGCCGCAGCCGGTCTCGCATGCGATGGCCGCGAGGTGGCGCAGCATCAGTTTGCCCGCGCCGCTGCCGCGCGCTTTCGGCGACACGTACAGGTCTTCGAGATACAGGCCTTTCTTGCCGAGCCACGTCGAGTAAGAAAAGAAGTAGACGCAAAAGCCGATGGGCTCGCCGTTCATTTCGCAGATGAGCGCGGTTGCTGTCGATGCGTCGGAGAATAGGCTTGCTTCGATGTCTGCGACGGTGGCGACGACTTCGTGCTCGGCCTTTTCGTACACCGCGAGTTCGGTGATGAAGTGGAGGATGAGCGGGGCGTCGGAGGTGGTGGCGGGGCGAAGGTGGGTGGTCAAGGGGGGATAGGTGATCTGTGGAGTTAAGGAGTAGAGTTTAGCGTTCGCTCTCGCATCATGCCGTAGCGGCCATTCAACGAAAAATAACGAGCGCACGCTGCCGTTTTCCCGAGTTGATGCCAAGAATATCGGGACGCTCTGCTGACGGCTGCAGATCGGAAGAGCGTCAGACATTAGACGATTGATATACGAACCAAGATGGCCGCTTCAGTTCAGACCGGCTCACGGTTGAGATCGCGCCGCAAAGTTGCCGACCGAAACGTGAGCCAGCGCTCAAGTATGGAGCATTCGGGCCGTCAAATAGATGGTGTCAAGCTTTTCTTGGCAAAGACACTCGCTTCGCGTCCGTATGCAGTTGGGTTAAGGCCGCGAGCTTTTCCGTACGACCAATTTTAAAGTACTAAATGAATTCTCGATTGCTTGAGGTCGTTTCCTTATTGTGGCGCAATGGCAGGGCACGTGGTGCACTGTTCATTATCATTGCATTGCTCGTACTGCACTATTTTCCGGCGAACGGTGGGAAGATGCTCGGAGCCGGACTGGTCTTGTTCCTCGCGGTTGGGTTGTACCGAGAATGGAAAGAATATTTAAGGCCGGTTCGCACGCTATATGTGATCCATGGCATTCGCGCCCGGCGGTTCGTGAAGAGGTTGGCACGCATTCCACCCGATGTCCCGTTCCTTTATGGCATTGCGCTCATGCTCTCGTTGGCCGGGACGGTACTGGGTGCGTTCATGAAGCCGACCGAGTCAGCAATGTCATTCATGATCGCTACGGAGTGGATTATCGGGCTGGGGGCTTTTAGACACGGCTTGGTTGCAATTAGAACCATAGCCAAGCTAACTTGGAGCGGTACACTGGGAAAGTTGCTCTATGCGAGTCTTTTTTCCGTTGCCTTATGGCTCGGACGGAGCGACGCAGCGGCGGCAGTTCGGCAGCTGACCCATGCGGATGCGAAGTACTTTCCAATCTTTGTTGGTGTGATGTCAGGACCATACAGCATCTTTCGAATGCTCCAGTTCGGTAGCGCGTTAATATCGGTCTGTGCGGTGCTATTGTTGTTCGCGTCGTGGCCGAGAATTATTGGAAGAATGTTGCGTACGGGCCTCTCCCGCCAACGTCTATCGCAAGGTAACGACGAGCACCGCCGTCGGAATGTCCTACCCGATGCAATTTCACTTTTGACCCCGGTCGGATTGCTGTTGGTTGCCTCGCAGTTGTTGGAACTGCCGCAGCTAGGAATCGCCGCTCTACAGAAATTCAGTGCTCCCGCGCTCGTCCTGGCGCGGACCGAATATGTAGATGATCGTGCGTGCAAAAACATTCCCACTGGTGTCCTGACGCAACATCTCGGGGATAAGCAGGTCTCTGTTTTAACTATTGAGAACGGGACACCGGTCTTTTCGCAGTCCGCTTGCGATCAGCCGTCGTAGTCTTATTTGTCTCTCACGAGACGTCGACAGCGGAAACTTATAGGCCAAATTTGCCTCGCCGGTTATTTGGTGCTGCGACGGTTCGACCGCTGTCTGGCGTGCACGACGTTTTTCCTTACATCGGCTCTCCCGTCGGCTAATCTGTCAAGAGCGGCGCCTATTTTATCCGCCCCAGTTTTAAGCGTATTTTGTCCAGAGGCAGAAGCATCAACAGGAAGCTCAAAACAAATATCCCGAAGATAAACATAAGCGAATGGCGCTGACTCCTCAGTGTATCTAGGTAACTGTCCGCTCCTGGTTTAAACACGTCCCATAGCCCATTACCCGCCATCCCAAACAATAGCCCAAGCAGCAAGAAGCGAAAAATATAAGAACGAGGTCGAATGCCAGAAAATCTGGGTTTCAAGGCGTCAGATCATGCTCATCGCCGCCCACTGAGAGAGCGTGTGAAATTTCCGTGCACTTCAGAACAGTTCCAGCCTCCGCCGCCAGACTATCCCACAAGCGCGGACTACACGAGCGAGTGACCTTTCCTAATAATCCGAACCCTGCTCGCCTTGTTCGGTTCCCCAATGAGAGCGTTCCATTCATTTGCTCGGCAATGTCCTGGCCTGCCTCCCTTATAATCATCCAGTCGCTGGGAAACACTCAGCGGCCAGGTTTGACAGCCTGCGGCATAAACCGCACACCCGCTCACGCGGGTCGTGCGTCTACCTCTGCACGTCTATATTTCAATGGGCGGGCCTTGGTAGGGGAGCCGCAAGGCTCGCCGGTTTGTTTATGTCCCGGTCTGTCAACCCTACTTCGCGCCCGCTCACCCACGCTAAACCGAGTGCCCGGGCGACCTACCGAAACACAGGGAGATCGCACCATGACCAAAAAGTCACTCAAGCTTCAACCCACGACGCCCACCCGTCCCCCCGTCGACGCCCTTCAGTACGAAAAGCTCGCCCTGTCAGCTTTCGACCTCTGCGACCGGAGCCTGACACAATTGGACACACTGATCACACTCGCGTCGTCGATACATAGGAATCCTGCGCTCACGCGCGACGAGCGTCAGCGTCGCCAGAAGCTGATCGAATTGCTGGTGGACACGGCAGAGCAATATCAGCAGGAACTCGAATGCGACCGCGAGCTTTTTCAGGTCATCGCGTTGGATGCAAAGGGCGTCCCGCACAGCCGCATCACCGCGCGCCATGCGGCGAATCTGCTGGCGGAGGCAGCGCAGAAAGGCGGCGCGTCGCAGGAGGCTACGGCAAACGGAAAACGCGGCAAAACGTCGTTCGCGAAAAACGCCGCTGCATTGGGAGTGGACTCGACGCCGCAGCCGCCCGCCGCGCCTCACTGAGTCACAAAGACAAAGGCAAAGGAAGCCAAGGACCACGGCGGGCAGTATAAAAAATGCCCGCCGACCGCACCCATCCACAAACCAACCCGCATCACGCCTTCAAAGGCAACCAGATCTCCAACCCGCCCATCCCGCTAACCGGATCGAACTTCTCGTCATAGCGCTCGAAGTTGGGCGCATCGGCGGGAAGGTGTCCCGATGCCGGCAGCCACGTGTTCCAGATGGTGTTCCACGTGCGTCGTATCGTCGACACATGCTCGCGATGGCTGAACACCGCATAGCGCTGCGCGGCAATCCGCAAGCGGCTGAATTCGGCGGGCAAGGCCGAGAAGTCGCCGACTTCGACGCCGCACAGGTAGTCGATGTTGCCGGCATCGTCCGCGTTGTAGCAGACGCCATACGCGACGTTGCCCACCTGGCCCGGCACTTTGCCGAAGTACTCGTTAAAGCGCTGCCACTGCGATGGAATCGCGGCGGCGCTCTCGCACGTATAGCGCTCGCTCAGACCCGCGACGAGAAACGGCCTGCCGTCTTCAAAGCGCGGCGGCTCCAGATGCGTGAGAAGAGTTTCGTCCATTTTGATCGGCTCCACGATGACAAGATTGTCGAGATGACCACGCGCGCGCAGCGCTTCGGGCGTGAGCCCGAATTGCTCGCGAAACGCGCGCGTGAATGCTTCGTGAGAGCCGTAACCGGCGTCGATGGCAACCGTCAGTATGTCCGGCGCGCCGTCCGCGAGCCGACGCGCAGCCTCACTCAAGCGACGCCCGCGCACGTAGCGCATGACCGGCACGCCCGTCGCCGCTTCGAAAGCACGCGCGAGGTGAAAGCGCGACACGCATCCACAGTGGGCGATCTCGTCGAGCGTGAGTTCTTCGGCAAAGTGGCTTTCGATAAACCACAGCGCTTTTCCAACCGGATTCATAGCGGCTCTCATGTCAGCATGAAGCCAGCATAGCTAGCTGCGAACGCGTGCGTTTGATCGGGCTTGCGGTTTTGCAGTTCATGCACGCGATGCAAGCGGCGCGAGCGTTGTGACCATTGCGACCAGCGTGAGCGCGACAGCCAAACCGCATTCAGCAGCCAGCGAGCCGCTTTCCGCGCATCACGTCGCGCACCACGCACCGCCCGCCGATCAAACGTTCTCCGTCGCCGCCGTATTCCCCGCCGACCGCGGCCGCTCGGCAGCGGACACGCCATGCCCATCACCCGCATCCGCATGAGCACCAGCATCCGCAGCGGCCGGCCGTCCTGCGCGCAGCATCACACCGCCGATCACGCCCGCCGCCGCCGCGAAGATCGCGCCGACCGCAAACGCGACGTGATAGCCGCTGTTGAGCGCGGCGAGCGCGTTTTGCGTCGACAGCATCTCGCCGCTGCGCGCGGCCGCGAGACTCGCGAGCACCGCGAGGCCGAGTGCGCCGCCCATCATGAACGACGTATTGACGATGCCCGACGCGAGCCCGGAATCGGCGGGATCGACGTCGCTCATCGCCGCGAGCAACATGGGATTGAACGCGATGCCCGCGCCGAAGCCGAGCAGCATCATGCCGGGCAACACGTCGACGATGAAGCTGCCGCCCACCGGCGCGCGCGCGAACAGCGCGAGACCGCACGCGGCAACCAGCAGACCCACCGCGAGCGGAATCCGCAGACCGAAGCGCATCACGACGCGCGCCGACAGTCCCAGCGAAAAGAATCCCATGATGAGGTTCGCCGGCAAAAACGCGAGCCCGACTTGCAGCGGCCGATACCCGAGCACGCGCTGCAAATACAGCGCGGAAATGAAGAACCACGCGAACATCGCCGCGGCCCACAGCACGCCGACGACATTCGCGGTCGCCACGTTACGCAAGCGGAACAGGCCGAGCGGCATCAACGGATGCTGCACGCGCGACTCGATGATCAGGAACGCGGCGAGCAACGCAAGCGCGACGAGCAGCAAGCCGAGCGTTTGCCCCGACGTCCAGCCGGCTTCGTTGCCGTTGATCACGGCATAGACGGCGAGCATCAACGAAACGGTGACCGACACGGCGCCGGCCACGTCGAGCCGTTCGCCATGCGCGTGGCCGCGCGCTGACGGCAGCAGCGCGACGCACAGCGCGTACACGGCAATGCCGATAGGCAGATTGACGAGGAAGATCCAGTGCCAGCTCAGCAGGTTGGTCAGCAATCCGCCGAGCAGCACGCCGATGCTGCCGCCGCCCGCGCAGACGAAGCCATAGACGCCCATCGCTTTCGCGCGCTCTCCTGGCTCCGTGAACAGATTCATGATGAGCGACAGCGACACGGCCGACACGATAGCGCCGCCCAGGCCCTGCACGGCGCGCGCGCAGATCAGCAGGATCTGCGAATTGGCGAGTCCGCACGCGAGCGATGCCACGGTGAAGAGCGTAATGCCGCCGAGAAACAATCTGCGATGACCGTACAGATCGCCGAGCCGTCCACCGAGCAGCAGACAGCCGCCGAACGTCAGCATGTACGCGTTGACGACCCACACGAGCGATGTTTCCGTGAAGCCGAGATCCGCAGCGATAGAAGGCAACGCGACGTTCACGATGGTCGTATCGAGCACGATCATCAGCACACCGAGGCACAGCACCATGAGCGCGAGCCAGCGTTTATTGCCGTGGATGGAATGGGTCATGCGAAGGCTCCTGTGCCGCGATCGTTTGAAATTGCCGGCGGCTTCGAGCAAACGTGGGCTGTTTCAATGCGATGCCGGACGGGCCCGCCGCCCGGCGCGATGTTGATCAACCCGAGGTTGATCAAGCTAGTGGCAAGTTGTTGAGGGCGAGGGGTTTTTCAGTCTAGCACTCGCGAGTTTTGCGTCACAACTACGAATTCCTGGGCGGGTGGGGCATTCACCCCCCACCCAAAACCCCATACTCCCCACCCCTCTCCAAAGCCCGCCGATACGCCGCGCGCGCATGAATCCTCTGCAAAAACGCAGTCACAGCAGGCAACTCCATCCCACCGCGCGCCGTCGCCGCCTCCAGCGGAAAACTCATCTGCACATCGGCGGCAGAAAACTCATCACCAGCAAACCACGCGCTCTTACTCAACTGCTCCTCGATATACCCAAGATGCAGCTTCAACTGCGGATCGACGAAACTTGATTGCAGCGTCCCGGCAATTTTCCGCGCGATCGGCTTCGCAAAGAAGGGCATCGGCGCACTCGCGATACGCAGCGCGATCAGCTTGAGCAGCAACGGCGGCATCGCCGACCCTTCAGCGTAATGCAGCCAGTACGTGTAACGCAAACGCTCGGGCGTGCCGGCCGCCGGCGCAAAGCGCCCCTGCCCATACTTGTCGACCAGATATTCGATAATCGCGCCCGACTCGGCGATGGTCAGCCCATCATCAGTAATGACCGGCGACTTGCCGAGCGGATGCACCGCGCGCAACTCGGGCGGCGCGAGCATGGTTTTTGGATCGCGCTCATAGCGCTTGATCTCGTACGGAACGCCGAGTTCTTCGAGCAGCCACAAGACGCGTTGCGAGCGCGAGTTATTCAAATGATGGACAGTCAGCATGGATCGATAAACGGTGGCCAATGGGACGTCACATCATAGGGCTATTGTGCAGAGGCGGGCCTCTAGCCACACGCTTGCACGACGCAAACGTTCAAACACGCGACTTCGCTCCCATCAACTCATTAGAAGGCAAGCTCTCATCGAGCAACTTACGCGCGCTTTCAATACCCGCCACCGGCAATCCCTCGGGATCGAGCAAACCCACCTGCACGAGCACACTCGCCTGATCCCAGTAGATATGCTCGTTATAAAGCTTGTCGCCGCGGAAGCACACCACGGCCAGCATCGGCACTTCGAAGTACTTTCCCGTCGGCGCGACACCCGGCAATAGCCAGTCGATTTCGCAGCTATGCGTGCAACTGAAAATGAATTCATCGACGATACGATCTGCGCCGATAGTCCGCGAAATCGGAATCAGCTTCGTGTCGGGCGGATTCGAGTTAACGAAGTGATGCGTGTAAAAGCGCTTGAGATTGTCATGACCGACACCGCCGGTCATCGTCGGAACGTGATTGACGTAAGGCTCGGCGACCATCGTCGGCATGACCGCTTCCACGTCGCGCGTCGCGAACTCGTGATAGCAATGCGCTTCCCACAGGGCGTTGAGATCGTAGACAGGCCCGAGTACTTTGCGCAGCAGCGCAAGCGTGCGCGAATACGCCATCATTGCAGCCGGCTTATCGTATTGCGGACGCGCAGGCGCGGCAAACGCATGATCGCAACCGGGGTACACGTACTGCTCGATTTGCGGACGCGTGCGCAATGCAGCGCTGATCCGCTCGCGCGTTTCGGGCGGACACATCGCATCGTTCGCGGGGAAGTGAAACACCATCGGACAACGCACGGCCGGTACTTCGTCCAGATACGCGTCGAGGCCCACGCCGTAGTAACTCACCGCGCAATCCACATCGGTACGCGCGGCGCTCAGGAACGCGAGCTTGCCGCCGAGGCAGTAGCCGACCGCGCCAACCTTGCCGGCCTGATCGGGCATCGCGCGCAACGCGGCAACGGTGGCCGCGATATCGTCGACGGCAAGGTCGGTGTCGAATTGCGCCAGATAGTCGAGCGCCTGCTTCATGTCGGCGTCGCCATAACCGAGTTCGATGCCTGGCTTGATGCGCCAGAACAGATCGGGCACCAGCACCACATAGCCTTCTTCGGCGAAGCGCTCGGCCGTCGCCTTCATGGTCTCGTTGATGCCGAAAATTTCCTGCAGCAGAACGAGCCCAGGTCCCGAGCCTTGCGCCGGACGCGCAACGTAGGCATTGAAACGGCCGCCGTCCTGGGCGACAACTTCGATGAAAGAGCCGGCCATGCGTGTGTCTCCTGAGGTCTCTCGAGATTGGCGAGGAAGAGGGCTACGCCATCGTACGCAATTCGAAGCGCTTGAGCTTGCCTGTTTCGGTGCGCGGCAGTGAATCGACGAACACGATAACGCGCGGATACTTATACGGCGCCACCGTATTCTTCACGAATTCCTGCAACTGTGCGACGAGTTTGTCGTCGGCTGTATAGCCGGGATTGACGACGATGAACGCCTTCACGATCTGCCCGCGCGTGTCGTCCGGCACGCCGATCACGCCGCATTCGGCCACGGCTTCATGTTGCAGCAACACGCTTTCCACTTCCGGACCGGAGATGTTATAGCCGGCTGAAACGATCATGTCGTCGGCGCGCGCCTGGTAGAACACGTAGCCGTCTGCGTCGATATAAACCGAATCGCCCGGCAGATTCCAGCCGTCGCGCACGAATTTCAATTGCCGTTCATCGGCGAGATAACGGCAGCCGGTCGGCCCGCGCACCGCGAGCTTGCCGATGGTGCCTGGCGCGACCGGTTGCATCGCGTCGTCCACGGCTTGCACGACGTAGCCCGGCACCGCGCGGCCAATGGCATGCGGGCGTATCTCGCTGCCCTGCGCCGAAATAAAAATGTGGATTAACTCGGTGCCGCCAATTCCGTCGATCATGTCGATGCCCGTTGCGTCGTGCCATAAACGCCTCGTCGAATCAGGCAACGCCTCGCCGGCCGACACGGTTTTCTGCAAGCTCGACACGTCGTGATGCGCGACGAGCGGCGCCATCTGCCGATAAAAAGTCGGCGCTGTAAACATGATGGTCGCGTGAAAGCGCTCGACGGTCTGCAACAACGTCTCGGGCGTGAGTTTCTCAATCAGTACCGTCGACGCCCCCACGCGCAGCGGAAAACACAGCAAGCCGCCAAGCCCGAATGTGAAAGCGAGCGGGGGCGTGCCGCAGAAAATATCGCTGGCCGAAGGGCGCAACACATGACGCGGAAACAGATCGCACATCGCCAACACGTCGCGATGAAAATGCATGCAGCCTTTTGGCGCGCCTGTCGTGCCGCTCGTGAACGCGATCAGACAGACGTCGTCGGCTGCGGTATCGCATGCGGTAAAGTCGTCGGGCTTATTGACGGCGAGCGTATCGAGCGAATCGGCTGCATCGTCATGAAACAGCAGTGTTTGCTTTAACTCCGCGCAATAGAACTCGTCTTGTGGATTTGTGCAGCGCGCGAGTTCTTCAGTCAGGCGGGCATCGCAAAGCGCGGCGCTCGCCTGCGCCTTCACGATGATCTGCTTCAATTCCTTTGCGCGCAGCAGCGGCATGGTCGGCACGACAACAAGCCCGGCCTTCAGCGACGCAAGCATGGCGACCGCCATCTGCAACGTATTAGGCCCGCGCAACAGAATGCGATTGCCAGGGTGCAAACCCATTTCATCGACGAGTACATGCGCGCTGCGATTCACCATCGCGAGCAACTCGTTATACGTGGTGGCGCGCGGCTCGCCGTCCACCAGCGACCACACAGCGGGACGCGCGCCGTGACCCGCTTCGATCGTGCTATCGAGCAACTCCGTTGCGCAATTGAAACGCGCCGGATAAGCGACGTCGGGGTTGTCCAGCAGAAAAACAGGCCATTGATCCTGCGGCGGAAGATTGTCGCGCGCGAAAGTATCGACGTGTGCTGACGGTTCCATCGTGGTCTCCCCGGTATCGAGCCGGCTCCATGCGCTTCAGTTGACGAGAGCTTGCGTGTCCTTACTGCGGAATGACGGCGGTGGCTTCGATCTCGACCTTGGCTTCGTCCTCGATCAACGCGACGACTTGCACCGCGCTCATCGCGATGTCGTAGTCGCCGATCAACTCGCGAAACGCGCGGCCGATTTCCTTCAATGAGTCCAGGTACTCGCGTTTGTCGGTGACGTACCACGTCATTCGCACGAGATGCTCGGGTTTGCCGCCGGCTTCGTGCAGCACGGCGAGTACATTTCTGAGCGCCTGAATCGCCTGGCCGGCGAAGTCGTCGGTCTGAAATTGCGCCTGTTCGTCCCAGCCGATCTGGCCTGCAATGAACACTTGCGTGCCGGTTGCCGCGACGCCGTTTGCGTAGCCGCGTGGCTTGATCCAGCCGGCGGGAAGAAGTGCTTTTTTCATGAGCGTTGCGCCTCGCTGAATTCGGGCTGGGGAGCAAACATCGCGAGTGCGTTGGCGATGTCGGTGGGAATGTCGATCGAGCGGCCGCTTTCAAGCGATGTCGTCACGAGTACCTGTTTCGCGCGGAAACGTGTCTCGCCGTTGCAATGACCGAGAATGTCGATGCTGATCGAGCGTCGGCCGATCGCGCTCACGCTCAGCGTCAACATGATCGTTTCGCCCATCTGGCTCGGCCGCGAGAACTCGCAGTCGAGCTTGACGATAGGCAACCCGATGCGGCGCTGGGCGATCATCTGCGCATAGTCGATTTGCAAGCCCTCGTTGAACCAGTCTTCGACGAGCGCATTTGTCATCACCAGATACTGCGGAAAGAACACGATGCCCGCAGGATCGCAGTGCGAAAAGCGGATACGTACGGGCATTTGGAAGTGCGTGGTCATTTCGCGCTCTCTCCAGCGGCGGCGCTTGCGGCTGCGTGCGCCTTCAACAGATCGCGGCCGACGATCAATTGCTGCACCTCCGTCGCGCCTTCGTAAATGCGCAGCGCGCGAATCTCGCGATACAGCATTTCGACCGGCACGCCGCTTTGCACGCCCATACCGCCATGAAGCTGCACGGCGGCGTCGATGACCTGTTGCGCGCCTTCGCTCGCATGCCACTTCGCCATTGCGGCTTCGCGTGTCACGCTTTCGCCCTGATCGCGCAACCAGGCCGCGCGATAGACGAGGAGCGCGCTGCTGTCGAGGGTCAACGCCATCTGCGCGAGCTTCGCTTGCGTCAGTTGAAAATCGGCGAGCGTCTGGCCGAACATCTTGCGCGACGCGGCGCGCGCGAGTCCTTCGGCCATCGCATGCCGCGCGAATCCGAGCGACGCGGCCGCAACCGACGTGCGGAAAATATCGAGCGTGCGCATGGCGAGTTTGAAGCCTTCGCCAGGCGCGCCGAGCATCTGGCTGCGCGGTACGCGTGCGCCCGCGAAATGCAGACGCGCGAGCGGATGCGGCGCAATCACGTCGATGCGTTCGGCGATTTCGAGTCCCGGCGTATCCGCGTCGACAATGAACGCGCTGATGCCGCGCGCGCCCGGCGCTTCGCCGGTGCGTGCGAACACGACATAGAAATCGGCGATGCCGCCGTTCGAAATCCACGTCTTGTCGCCGTCGAGTATGTAGGCGTCGCCGTCTTCGCGCGCAGCCAGCGACATGGCGGCGACGTCCGAGCCTGCCTCCGGTTCCGACAACGCAAAGGCCGCAATCGCGGTGCCGTTCGCCACGCGCGGCAAGTAGCGAGTTTTCTGTTCATGCGTGCCGCCGAGCGAGATCGCGCCTGAGCCGAGGCCTTGCATCGCGAGTGCGAAATCTGCGAGGCCCGAATGTTTGGCCAGCGTTTCGCGCAGCAGGCAGACCGCGCGCGTGTCGATGGTGTCGCCGTGGCCGCCGTAAGCGACGCCGCCGACGCCATACTTAAGCCATCCGCTTGCGCCGAGTTCGCGCACGAGCCGGCGGCAGGTCGCATCGACATCATCGCGCTCGACGTTTGCAGCGTGTTCTTCATGCGATAGATTCTCGCGGCACCAGGCCTCGATGCCCGCAGCCAGTTCCCGATGACGCGGCTCGAAGAAAGGCCACGCAAGCGCGCTATGCAAATCGATGTGCTTATCGGCGCTCACGTCAATCTCCCTCGAACACAGGGCGCGATTTCGCGGCGAACGCCTGATATGCGCGCTCGAAATCGCGAGTGCTCATGCAGATGGCCTGTGCCTGCGCTTCGGATTCGATCGCTTCGTCAATGCTCATGCTCCATTCCTGGTGCAGCATCTTCTTCGTGATGCCGTGCGCGAATGTCGGACCGGCGACGAGATCGGCGGCGAGTTTCTGTGCTTCTTCAAGAAGCTCGGCGGGCTCGCAAAGCCGGTTATAGAAACCCCATGCATAGCCTTCGTCGCCGCTCGCCGAGCGTCCCGTGAAAAGCAGTTCGGCGGCGCGTCCTTGACCGATGATGCGCGGCAAAATCGCGCAAGCGCCCATGTCGCAACCCGCGAGACCGACGCGCGAAAACAGGAAGGCGAGCTTGCTGCGCGCGGTGCTAAGGCGCATGTCGGACGCCATCGCGAGAATCGCGCCTGCGCCGGCGCACACGCCGTCGACGGCGGCAATCACCGGTTGCGGACAATGGCGCATCGCTTTGACGAGGTCGCCCGTCATGCGCGTGAAAAGCAGCAGTTCGGGCATCGGCAGGTCGATCAGCGGCGCGATGATGTCGTGCACGTCGCCGCCCGAGCAGAAGTTCTCTCCTGCGCCGTGGATCACGACGGCCTTCACGTCGGTCGCATACGCTAGCTGGCGGAACAGGTCGCGCAACTCCGCATACGATTCGAAGGTAAGCGGGTTTTTGCGCTCGGGGCGATTGAGCGTGATGGTCGCGACTTTGTTCGCGACCGACCAGCCGAAGTGCCGCGCTTCGTAATTCGCGAGTGTGACGCGGTTGCCTGCTAATAGCGCGTCGGCGTTTGCTTTTGACATGTTGGTGTCTACTCCTTCGGTGCGCGAGGCCTTAGTCCTTGAGACTATCCAGCAAATGCTTCTTCAACTTACCAAGCCGCTGATGTGTGCGCGACTTCTCCTCGAGACTCAAGCCGCCGAACAGCTCGACAACCCATTGCTCATGCGCGGCCGCCATCCTGTCGAACGCTTTGCGGCCCGCAGGCGTGAGGCACACGCTAATCGAACGGCGATCGTTTGGATCGTTATCGCGCGAGACGAGGCCTTCTTTTTCGAGTTGATCGGTAATGCCAGTGACGTTGCCGCCCGTCACCATCAGCCGACGCGAAAGTTCGGTCATCTTCAACCCTTCAGGATGACGCTCGAGTTGCGCCATCAAGTCGAATCGCGGCAACGTGGTGTCGAATTCGTTACGCAGACGCTTGCGCAATTCGGCCTGCACGAGGTTCGTCGTGGTCAGCATGCGCAGCCACAAACGCAAGCCCATGTGACTGTCGGCGCCAGTGCTCATTTCCAGATCCACGACGTTCTCCGCGGGTTTCGCGACGCCTTTGCGCGGCGCTTTGGCTTCTGCAGCCTTCGCGTGGCCGGTGGCAATCTTCTTGATGTTGGATGATTTGCTCACATCACTTCTCCACCGGCGATGGAAATGGACTGCCCCGTGATCGCGTCCGAGCCCGGCTGACACAGCCACAGCACCGCATTCGCAACCTGCTCGGGACTCACGAAGCGATGCTGCGGATTCGAGCGAAGCAGACTCTCGCGCGCCTGTTCTTCCGTGCGCGAAGTCTTGCTGGTGATTTGTTCGAGCGACGCATGCAGCAGTTCCGTTTCGGTGTAACCGGGACAAACCGCATTGACGGTGATGCCTTTGGTCGCGACTTCGAGTGCAAGCGAGCGCGTAAGACCGATCACGCCGTGTTTCGCCGCGCAATACGCGGCCACATACGCATAGCCGATTTGCCCCGCCGTACTCGCGACATTGACGATGCGTCCGTTCTTGCGTTCGAGCATGCCCGGCAACACCGTGCGGGTACCGAGAAAGACGCCGGTGAGATTCACGTCGAGCATGCGCTGCCATAGCGTCATGTCGGTATGCGTGAACGGCGCGGCCTGGGCCTGGCCCGCGTTGTTGATCAGTATGTCCACCGCGCCCGCTTTACTGAAAGCCTTCGCGACGGACTCTTCTTGCGTGACATCGACGGTGATGCTCGCGACGTCGCCCAATGTGTGGCATTTTTCGCGCTGCATTTCGAGCCGCTCTGCATTGCGGCCCATCAAGGTGACGCGCGCGCCGGCGCGCAGCAGTGCTTCCGCAATAGCGGCGCCGATACCGCTGCCGCCGCCAGTGACGACGGCATGTTGTCCCGCGAGTGACGAATGGTTTGAATTCACGTGGTTCCTTCCGCGCGCTGTGCGCGCTCTTGCGCCGACAAACCCGCATTGGCCACAGCCTGTGCGCGTTCACGTTCCAGGTTGCGTTCGAGTTGCGACTTCGCGGCGATGTATTGATTGGGCCACGTTACGTCGAAATAGCCTATCTTTGCGGCCTCATTCAACGTCCACGATGGATTGGCGAGATGCGGGCGCGCGATCGCGCACAGGTCGGCGCGGCCCGCGGCGATGATGCTGTTCACGTGGTCCGCTTCCGAAATCGCGCCGACGGCGATGGTCGCGATGCCCGCTTCGTTGCGCACGCGATCGGCGAACGGCGTCTGAAACATGCGGCCATAGACGGGCTTTTCTTCCTTGCTCACCTGACCCGACGACACGTCGATCATGTCGGCGCCCGCGGCTCTGAATGCGCGCGCGATCTGCACGGCGTCGTCGGGCGTCGTGCCGCCTTCGACCCAATCGTTCGCGGAAATGCGCACGGAAATGGGCTTGTCTTGCGGCCACACCGCGCGAATGGCCCTGAAGATTTGCAGCGGATAACGCAGACGATTTTCGAGCGAGCCGCCGTATTCGTCGGTGCGACGGTTGGTGAGCGGCGACAGAAAGCTCGACAGAAAATAGCCGTGCGCGCAGTGCAATTCGAGCCAGTCGAAGCCGGCTTCCGCGGACATTTGCGTTGCGCGCACGAACTGCGCTTCGATTTCGCGCAGGTCGTCGTGTGTTGCTTCGCGCGAATGCTGGCTGACGCCGCGCAGATACTGCTGCGGCGATGCGGAAATGAGCGGCCAGTTGCCTTCGTCGAGCGGCTGATCGATGCCTTCCCATGCGACGCGCGTCGAGCCTTTTGCGCCCGAGTGGCCGAGTTGAATGCCGATTTTCGCATCGGACTGACGATGCACGAAATCGACAATGCGCTTCCACGCGATGAGATGCTCGGGCGCGTACATGCCGGGGCAGGCGGGCGTGATGCGCGCCTCGGGAGATACGCAGGTCATTTCCGTCATGACGAGCGCGGCGCCGCCCATTGCGCGCGCGCCGAGATGCATCAGGTGATAGTCGCCGGCAATTCCGTCGACGGCCGAGTATTGCGCCATCGGCGACACCACCACGCGGTTTTTCAGCGTGACGCCGCGCAACGTGAACGGCGTAAACATGGGCGGGACCGAATGCTTTTGCGGCGCGCGCTCGAAGCCCGAACGCCGCGCGAGCCAGTCTTCGAAACTGGACACATAACGCGCGTCGCGCTCGCGCAGGTTCTCGTGCGAGATGCGCTGCGAGCGCGTGAGCAGCGAGTACGCGAACTGTTCGGGCTCGAACGATGTGTAGCGTTCGACGTGCTCGAACCATTCCGTCGAATTGCGCGCGGCGTTCTGAATGCGCAATACGTCGACACTGCGCACTTGCGTGTAGTGCTCCAACGCCGCGTGCAAATCGTCGCGATGCGCGCCGATGCTGTTGGCGAGTTCGATCGAATCTTCGAGTGCGAGCTTGGTGCCCGAGCCGATCGAGAAATGCGCGGTGTGCGCGGCGTCGCCCATGAGCACGACCGGCGTTTGCGTGCCGTCTGCGTTGCCGCGCCAGTGCACCCATTCCTCGTTGACCACGCGCGGAAAGCGGATCCATTGCGATGAGCCGCGCAAATGTGCGGCGTTCGAGAGCAGCGGATTGCCGTCCAGGTACTTTGCGAAGAGCTTCTCGCAGAATGCGATGCTTTCTTCCTTGCTCATTTCGTCGAGTCCGGCGGCACGCCATACGCGCTCCGGCGTTTCGACAATGAACGTGGATGTCTCGTCGTCGAAACGATAGGCGTGTGCCTGAAACCAGCCGAATTGCGTCTTTTCGAATGCGAAGGTAAACGCGTCGAATAACTTCCGCGTGCCGAGCCACACGAAGCGGCAATCGCGCATGTCTACGTTCGGCTTATAGGCCGACGCGTACTTCTGACGAATAGCGCTGTTCGCTCCATCGCACGCGACGATCAGGTCGGCTTCGTACTGGGTGTCGTCTGTGACCTGCGTTTCGAAGACGAGCTTCACGCCCAGTTCCTCGCAACGCGCCTGCAAGATATTCAGCAGACGTTTGCGGCCGATGCCGCAAAAGCCGTGACCGGACGAGCGCACTTTGCGTCCGCCGAAATGGATTTCGATGTCGTCCCAGTGATTGAACGCGTTCAGTATTGCGTCGGCGCTTGGCGCATCGGCGGCGCGCAGATTGCCGAGCGTCTGATCCGAAAAGACGACGCCCCAGCCGAAAGTGTCGTATGGACGGTTGCGTTCCACGACGGTGACATCGTGCGCCGGGTTGCGGCTCTTCATCAACAGGGCGAAATACAACCCCGCCGGGCCGCCGCCGATACAGACGATGCGCATGCTGTTCCCCACTGTGGACTTTGCTGTGGGGTTAATTTAGGTCTAGATAGTTTAGATGTCAAGTAAAAGACGTTGCGCGACCAGGCGGCCAGCCCATGATCCACTTAACGTTCTACGCTTAACGCATGAAAAGCCCGCCGTTGATGTCCCAGCAAGCACCGTTGGTGAAATAGGCATCTGGCGATGCCAGCAGCACGGCGACGTCCGCGATATGAGTTGCAGAGCCGAGGCGCCCCACCGGAATGCCTGCGATGATCTTCTCCAGCTTCTCTGCCGGCACCGTTTCGTGAACGATGGCTAAATCGAGCGGACCCGGCGAGATAGCATTGACAGTCACGCCAAGCGGGCCTAGGTCGCGAGCGAAAACTTTCGTGAGCGTGAGAGCGCCGCCTTTTGCCGCGGCGTAATGCGCGCCGGTCGCCGAGCCGCCGTTTTGTCCCGCGAGCGAAGCGATATTGACGATGCGCCCTGCGCCCTTTGTCGCGAAGTGCTGTCCGAAAACCTGGCAGCCGAACAGCACGCTGCGCAGATTCACGTCGATGACCTGATCGAACTGCTCGGCCGTAATGTCCATGACCGGAACGATTTTCGATGCGCCCGCGTTGTTCACGAGCGCATCGATCGCGCCCCAGCGCTCGAGCATCGCATCGCGTGCGGCCTCGAAATCCGCCTTCGATGTGACGTCGAGCCTGATCGCAAACGCACGCGATCCATCGCTGCTCAGTTCGCGCGCGAGCGCTTGAGCGGCGTCGACGGCAATGTCGCCTAGTGCGACCCGATACCCGGCATCGAGAAAGCGGCGCGCGACCGCTGCGCCCAATCCTCTCGCAGCGCCTGTAACGAGTACGACTCTATTGGACATAAGCGCGGTTCCTGAATGTGCGTTCGACGCGCTCAGCGCATCAACATGGCTTCGATGTGTGCCGCAACCGCGCACACCGTTTCATCTTCGCCTGTGCGACCCACGATCTGCAATCCCGCTTTAAGCGACGACCCGACGATCGGAACCGGCAACGTGAGCGCCGGATGTCCGCTGAGATTGAAAGGCCGGATAAGCGACGACATGCCGATCACCGACGTGCCGGCACGCGCCGCTTCGACCGTGATCGGCAGCGAGGGCATTGTCGGGAGGATAAGCACGTCGGCGTGCTCGAGCGCGCGGTCGACCTCGTCGGTGAAGATGTGGCGGATACGTTCGGCCGAATCCAGATCAGCCGCTTTGGTGTTCGCCGCGGCACGCAGACGGGCTTCGATATCCGCGCCGAGCTTGCCGCCGTCGACGAGATGGCCGAACGCGCGCCATGTCTCCGCGTTGATGACCGCGAGACCCGCCGCGAACGCATCGCGCATGGATGGCAGCCGCACGTCATGCGAGCCAAGTTCGCTGCGTGTCACGGCAGCCGCGATAGCGCGCCTGATTTCTTCATCGGCTTCGACATCGAGCATCGCGACGCGCGTAGTTCTTGCGTCCCGGCGCGCACGGTCGACTTCAAACGATGGGTCGATGGCGAGCATCACGTCGATAATCGTCTTCATGTCGCGCGCGAAGGGACCGACGCAGTCGAGTGTTGTAACCCGCGGCGACACGCCTTCGCGCGACACGCGCCCGAACGTCGGCTTGAGTCCGATCACGCCGCAGCATGCAGCGGGACCGCGCACCGAGCCGCCGGTATCTGTTCCGAGCGCAGCATCGACGAGCCCGAGTCCAACGGCCGATGCCGAACCGCTCGACGAGCCGCCCGGAATGCGCGCCATGTCTTGCGGATTGCGCGGCGTGCCGCTGAAGTCGTTAATGCCGGTCATGCCGAACGCCAGCTCGTGCATGTTCGTTTTGCCCGTGATGCGCCAGCCTGCATCGAGCAGGCGCTGCACAACTTCCGCGTGACGCGAGGCGGGCGGCGTATCGGCGAGCGCGCGGCTTGCAGCGGTCGTTGGATAGCCGGCAATATCGATGCTGTCCTTGATCGCGATCGTGGGCGCATTCGCGCGCGGTTGCGCGACGAGATCGAACTGTTGCAGGAAAGCGCTCATGCGCACGCTCCTTGAACGGGGTTGACGTGCCAGGGCGCACTGAACAGACGCTCGGTGCGGAAGTGGCGAATCAGCCAGTTATCGTTGTCGCGCGGCGACGGCGTGAAATCCACTTCGAGGCGTGCCGAGATGAGCTCGGCGTTGGCACCGACATAGCCGGAAGCCTGCAACATGACCCAGCGGCCTTTGGCTGTATCGCTGTCTACTTCGATATGCTCGCTCGTCAGAAAATGAACGTTGGTCGCGAAGTGCGGCGTGGGCGGCAGGTAGCGTTGCAACATCGCGACGATGTCCGCCGGTCCCTGCAAGCGGCCGAACTTGTTCGCATACTGCGGGCCGATGCCTTCCCACACGGCGTCATCGGTGAATAGTGCCGCGAGCGATTCGTGTTCGAGCGCGCGCGCCGGTACATCGCACAGTGCCATATACCGCGCGATGGTGTTGCGCACGGCGTTTTGCGCTTCGAGTGCGTGCAGGCGCGCCTGCAGTCGTTCGAGAGTTGTGTCGATCATCGCGTCATATGTCGTTGTTGGCTGGGACAGACGGCGGCGCGGTCAATGGTCGGCCTACACGCGCTTCGATCTTGCCGTAGCGCCAGAGGTTGTATCGGCCGACAGGCGTCGTGCGATACAGATTGCAGACCGCAACGGCGGTGTCGAAGTCGGCAACATCGGCCATGATGTAGAAGGTCCACGGCGCGCCGTCAGCGTTGCCGACGACCAGCCTGTCGTCGTCCATCACGCCGAGCACGCGTACATTTTCCATTGCTTCAATCGCGGCGAGCATGGTGCTGTAGGCTTGCCATACTTCACCGATCTCGTCGCGCGGCAGGTCGAAAAATTTCTGCGTGACGCCGCAGCAAAACAGCACGCGCAACGGTAGTTCTCGAGTGTCGGTCATCATGTTCTTTGAAGTGACAGCGGGTTGGTCGGGCGCGCGCGTGCATCGCGTCGCTATCGGCCCAAAGCGCGAGCGGTTTTACCGCCAAGACCAAAATCCGTATTCGGAATGTCTTTGATCATCACGCGTGTGGATTGCAACGGCACGTCAAGCACGGCGGCGCTGGTTTCACAAAGCTGTGCGATCAGCGCTTCTTTCTGCGCGTCGGTGCGGCCCGCGATCAGTATCGCGACGATCACCGGCAACGCGGCTGGCGTGAGCTTGCCGCCCAGCCCGATATTGGATGCCGGCAACTCCGACAATAGAATGCGCACCGATTCGGCGGGCGCGCCGATGGCATCGACGGTAGCCTGCGTGAGGCCATGAATGAGCGATGCCTTGCGGTCGTCGCTGTGACCTTGCGGCAAATAAACTTCGAGTGTCGGCATGATGAAAAGGCGAAAGCGCATCGGCGCATGCATGTGCCGATGCGCGATTGAACATCAAAGCAGGAAGCCGATCGCGTTCAGCGCTTCCGTCGAATTGATCAGGCGGATGACTTTCTCGACGAGACGCGGCTCGCCGTCGGCCATGCTGATCTTGTGCGTGAGATCGGCCGCGAAGATCGTCGACACGCCACGCTTGTACGCGATGATGATCTGCGAAGACTTCACTTCGATAAGATCCGCGCTCTCCGACGACCGCGTGAAGCGCGACACCGTGCGCACCGTGCGGGCCGCATCGGATGCGGATGCCGAGTAGCCCGACGTCATGCGTTGCACGCGCAATTCGCGCATGTGCTGATCGTCGAATGCATAGTTGAGCGTGGATGCGTAGTCGGTCGTATCGGGATCGATCGGCACGACATAAACGCCTTTCGGGTCCCACATCTGCAACCACGCGTGATAGTCGCGCCGATCCAGAAGCTCGGCTTCGCGCCAGATAAACTCGATCGCGCGTGCAAAGGTCTGGTGCGAGAAAAGTGCGTTGCGCTCGTCCATCATGCTTGCTCCATCATTGCGCGCCATTGGCGGTACGCTTCGCGCATGCCGGTTTCGTCGGTTGCGTGCGCAGTCTTCTCGCCGTTCGGCGCGGTCGTTTCGCGGTTGAGGCCACGGTTCACGAGAATGGGTACGTCAGGGCCCGCGTACGAGCCGCGCTGCACGCGTTCCCATGCTTCCGCGTCGTCGGGACTGCCGAAGCCAAACGGGCCCTGGAAGTGCTCGTGTATGCGCAGGCGCACGCGGTTCGCTTCTTCGGGGCCGCCGTCCATCGCGAGCGCGACGTGACGAATCTCCGTTTCTTCCGCGGAGATCGGGCGCAGCACGCGGAAGAAAGCCATCGACAACGCGAGGTTCGGGAACAGATTCAGATTGAAGCCGACGCCCATCAGCGATCGCACAATGCGGCGCACTTCTTCGGGCGTGTGCTTGTGCGCGAGTTGCGCGGCGAGTTCGTTAAAGCGCTCGGGCAACGGCGCGCCGTCGTCCTTATCCAGATCGACGATCTCGGGCACCAGCACCGCGAGGCTATGGCCATTGCCGAGCGAGCGGCAAAACGCGTCTTCGCTCGTCATGAAGCTGGTGATGGCGGCGGCGGTTTCATCGTCAATAGACTTCATCCACGACTTGTGCACGACGGGGAAGTGATAGAGGTCAGTCGTGTTCTCGAGCTGAATCTTCCAGTTGCCCTTGAACTTGAACTTGTGCTCGCCGTTGGCCTTGATCGGATAGCCGGCGCCTTGCTTCATGAAAAGGTCGATCCACGGTTTTGCACTGCCGAGGAAGTCTTCCAGCGATTCGATGTTTTCGTTGAAGCTCGCGAAAATCAAACCCTGGTACACGCCGACGCGCAGCTTCTTGAGCGGCAGATCGCCTTTCTCGCAAACGCCTTCGTAGCCGTCGCCATAGGGCAGCGCGCGCAGTGTGCCGTCGAGTGCATACGACCAGCTGTGATACGGACACGTAAAGCCTTTTGCATTGCCCTTGTGCTCTTCGCACACGGTCGCGCCGCGATGACGGCAACGGTTCTGCAGCACGTTCACCGCGCCCGTCTTGTCGCGTACGACGATGACCGGCTGCCGGCCGATCGTCGTCGTCACGAAGTCGCCTGGCTTTGGCAACTCGCTGTCATGCGCGACCCACACCCATGTCTTGTAGAAAATGCGCTCAAGTTCTTCTTCGAACAGTTGCGGATCGTAGTAAAGCGAAGGCGCGATGCGGTCGGCTTCCGCGCGCTTCGCGAGCGCGCTGGTGTCGATGGTTTGATAGGTCGGCGTACTCATCGTGATCGTGGGGAAGTTGAGTGGCTGAGAAGGGAGAGGCACTGCGACGTGAGCGCATCGTCTCGTTGACATCAGTCTCGCTTTGCGAAGATCATGCGTCAAATCGATTAAAAACAGGTCGCCCGATAAACGCGGCCGATTTAACGCGAGTCCCCATGACCTCCATCGACCACATCGATTTGAATCTGCTGCGCGTGTTCCAGGCCATCGTGGAGGAACGCAGTCTGACGAAAGCAGGCGAGCGGCTTGCGCTGTCGCAGCCCGCAGTCAGCTACTCGCTCGGACGACTGCGCACGCTTTTCGACGACCCGCTTTTCATTCGCACGAGAGCCGGGATGCAACCGACGCCCGTTGCGCTGGAACTCGCGGACATCGTGGGACGTGCGCTGGATACCGTGCGGCAGGCGCTGCGATACGCCGAGCGTTTCGATCCGGCGACGAGCACGCGCACGTTTCGTCTGTCACTATCGGATGCAGGTGAAATGGCTTATCTTCCGGCGCTATGTGCCGCGCTCCAGAAAGCCGCGCCGCGCGTCAAGCTGGTGGTCGAGCCGATGCGCGTGGAAGAGATGGAAGAGGCGTTGCGTTCCAGCCGCCTCGACTTCGCGATTGGCAACCTGCCGTTGTTGTTGCCACGCACGAAGCATGGTTTGCTGTTCGAGGAATCGTATGTCTGCATGACGCGCAACCGGCCGGATTTGCCGCGCGGAAATGAGTTGAAGCTCGAGCAGTTCCTGACCGCATCGCATGTGCAGATCAATTCGCTCGAGCACAGTCATCATGCGCTCGACGACGCGCTGCGTTCGCAAGGCGTCGGGCGCAATGTCGCGCTGGTGTTGCCGCATTTCGTCGCGGTGCCTGGCGTGCTCGCTGCAACGGATTTGCTGGCGACGTTGCCGGAGCGGCTCGCGCATATCCTGAATCGCGGCGACGCTTTCCGTATTTACGCGTTGCCGGTGCATGTGCCGAAAGCGGCCGTCACGATGCACTGGCACGAGCATTTCAACGACGACGAAGGCATTGTCTGGATGCGAGGTCTCATCACCGACATCCTCGCCGGCTTCACGAAGATGTGAGAATCGTCGTCGCGGGCTTACAGGTCGAGCACCAGCACCGGCGTACGCGAGCGCGATACACAGCAGCAGATCACGCTGTTGCTGGCGCGTTCCGCCTTGCTCAGGCAATGATCTCGATGCTCCGGTTCGCCGCTTATTACGTCGACCATGCAAGTGCCGCACACGCCCTCGCCGCATGATGTGTCTACTTCAATGCCGATCGTCGCGAGGGCATCGACGATGGATGTTTTTTCGTCCACCTTCACGGTCTGACCCGTGCTCGCCAGTTGTACCTGGAAGCTCGCGAGCGAGGTTCCCGTTTCGTTTGCGGGCTCGGCCTTGAACCGTTCGAGATGAATGGCATCGGCGGGCAAGCGCTTTTGCGCGGTGTCGACCACGAGGTCCATGAACGGCGCGGGACCGCATGTGTAGACATGCGCGTCGGCGCCCGCTTCGCTCAGGCAAATGTCGAGTTCAGCGGCAAGCGCATCGCGCCGCACACCGAAGTGCAATCTCACATGGGAGTCGAACGGCGCGCGCGTGAGCAGCGTCATGAAGGCGGCATGTGCCTCGCTACGCGCGAAGTAGTGCAGCGTGAAGCGCGCGCCGCGTGCAGCGAGGCGATAGGCCATCGAGAGCAACGGCGTAATGCCGATGCCCGCGCCGATCAGGATATGCTCGCTGGCGCCGTCGTTCAGTTGGAACAGATTGCGCGGCGCACCGACTTGCAGTTCTGTGCCGATACTCACTTCCTCATGCAGCGAGCGCGATCCGCCGCGCGACTGCTCTTCTTTTTTAACCGCGAAAACTTGAGACGATACGCATTCGGGATCGCCGCATAACGAATATTGCCGCGTGATTCCCGAGGGACTCGTGACGTCGATATGCGCGCCCGGTTCAAAGCGTTCGAAGTCCATGCCGTCGAGACGCGAGATCTTGAACGAGCGCACGCCGTGCGCTTCTTCAGACAGGGCGTCGACGCGGACCTTGAGGGCTTGAGCTTGCATGATGCTTTCCGATGACAATTTCAAAAACGATGAGTCGAGGTTAGCGCCGCGTCTCATGCGTGAACCTGAGCGTCACGACGGTGACGAGACCCAGACCGATGAGGAATAACGCGACGGGCCAGTAAGCGTGATACCGCACGAGCAGCGCCGTCGCGATGAGCGGCGACAGGCCGCCCGCGAAAATCGACGCGACCTCATGTCCGAGTGCAACGCCTGAATAGCGCACTTCCGTGCTGAACAATTCGCCGACCAGCGCGGGCAGCGTGCCGATCATCGCGCCGTGGCAGACGGCCGTTCCGAGCACCAGCGCGAGCCAGATCAGCGGTGTCGAATGCGTGTCGAGCAGCCAGAAGAACGGGAACGCCATGACCACGAGCGACACCGCGCCGATCATGTAGACGGGCTTGCGTCCAATGCGGTCGGAGAGTTTGCCCCACAGAAGCATCGCAAACATCTCGATGATCATCGCGAGCATCACACCGGTGAGCATGATCGAGTTGGAGATACCGGCAAACTTTCCGTAGACCAATGAGAACGCGAGAAAAATATAAGCACCGCCGTTCTCCGCGACGCGCAGGCCCATCGCCATGAGAATCTCTTTCGGGTGACGCTTGATGACCTCGATCACCGGCATATGCGCGGTCTTGCCCGCCTTGTTCGCTTCCTCGAAATCGTGGCTCTCGGGCAGGTTGTGGCGGATGTAGACGCCAATCGCGAAGATGGCGATGCTCGCGAGAAACGGCAGACGCCAGCCCCACGAAATGAACTGATCGTGCGGCAACGCTTGCGCGCCGAGAAACGCCGCCGACGAGAGTACGAAGCCGCCGCCCACGCCGAGTTGGCTCCACGCCGCGTAGTAGCCGCGTTTTTCGGGCGGTGCGCTTTCGCTGATCATCAGCACGCCGCCGCCCCACTCGCCGCCGGAGGCAATGCCTTGCAGCAGACGCAGGCCGACCAGCGCGGCGGGCGCCCATAGGCCGACGTGATCGTAGGTCGGCAACAGGCCGATTCCGAACGTCGCGACACCCATGATGAGCAGCGTCCAGACCAGCGACGCGCGGCGTCCGTAGCGGTCGCCGATATGTCCGAACACGACGCCGCCTAGCGGCCGCGCGACAAAGCCCATCGCAAACGCCGCGAAAGCGCCGAGCGTTCCGACCAGCGGGTCCGCGTTGGCCGGAAAGAACAGTTGCCCGAACACGAGCGCCGCGGCCGTGCCGTAGACGAAAAAGTCATACCACTCCATTGCATTGCCCGCGACGGACGCGACGACGATACGTCTGAGTGCGCGATCCGGCGTCGCTGGAATACGTTCGGCTGCCGAGGAGGATTGAACCGTGGACATGTCTGCTCGCTGGGTAGGTAGGTGGCGCGCGCCTCTCGGGCTTCGCATAGCGGACAGTTTCAAAGCGCCGGATAACTGCGTCAAATCGGCCGAAAAGGGCGGGGCATATCAGCGCGGCAAATAGTCCGGGCGGGCCCCGGGCGTCAGGCTTGCGGCTGATGGAACATCGCGAACAGCGCGTCCCGCAGCCAGGCAATGCCGGGGTCCGACGCGGACTGCGTATGCGAATGCACCTTGATTTCGATCGGCGGCAGCGAGAACGGCAACGGCAGCACGCGGAACGCCTTGCCGCGATTGAACCGGCGCGCGATGCTCTTCGGAAAGATCACGGCGAGGTCGGTGTTCATCACGATCTCCGGCGCGACGACGAAATGCGGCAGTCGCACGACGACCTCGCGCTTGACGTCGAGTTCGTCGAGCCACTGCTCGACCATGCGGTGCCCGGTCGCGTTGGTGGTCGCATAGACGTAGCGCAGCGCGGCGAGGTCTTCGCGTGTCGGCTTCGCCTTACGCAGTGGATGACCCGCGCGCACCACGCACACATGTTCGTCGACGAACAGCGTCTGGCTCACGCAGCCTGCGTCGAGTCCGGGCACATAGCCGAGCGCCAGGTCGATCTCGCCGGCGCGCATCGCGGCGCTAACCGATTGAACAGGGATATTCGCCACTTCGATGCGAATGCCGCGCGCCTCGCGATCCAGCATCGAAACGAGCGGCGGCAGAAAATAAAACTCCGACATGTCGGACATCGACACGCGAAACACGCGCTGCGCCGTGGCGGGGTCGAACTTCGCGAGCTGCTGCACCGCGTCGTTGATGATCGCGAACGCCTGGGCGAGCGGCGGATAAAGGCGGTAGGCGGCATCGGTGGGCACCATGCCGCCGGGCGTGCGCAGAAACAGCGGGTCTTCGAAAAGATTTCGCAGACGACGCAGCGCATGGCTCACGGCCGGCTGCGTCAAACCCAGGCGATCACCGGCGGCAGTGAGGCTGCGCAGATCCCAGATCGCAAGGAAAACGCGCAGCAGGTTCAGATCGGCGATGCCGACATGCGGCTTGGTCATGCGCTTCGCTCGCGGACAAAGGGGGCAACGCGCATCTCGCGACGCCGGTCAGTGTGTCCCGAGATTACCGTAGTTGCTGCGCATTGCAAAATGCGGCGTCGCGCCCGTGAAAGGCGGCAGCGCGTGGAAGTCGCGGCGCATCGCGTCGCGAACCGGAGAGGCAAGCGCGGTCGCGAGTGCGGAGGCATCGTCGAATACGACCTTGTTGCGCTGCATCGCATTGGCTTGGGCAAAAGGCAAGCCGCTTCTGCTGTCGAGGCGCGTGTAGATTTCCAGCTCACGCAGCGCCGGCAGTTGCAGCATCAATGGCGGATGATGTTCCAGGTAATGCGAAAGCCACGCGTTGTAGTTCTCGGCGATGCCTTCGTAGGCGACCAGATAGGTGCAGCGCTCGGCGTCGAGTCGCGCGGTGCGTTTGTGCGTGCGAACCGCCATGACCTGCTGCGCGAACGATTGCCGGCTCAATGCGTGATGTGCCGCAGCCTGCAACGCGCGATGAATCGCGCCGTCTTCCGCGCAGGCGGCTTCGAGCGGCGCAAGATCGTCGAAGTACCACTGCAGTACGGTCGACGGCGCATCGCTCGAGGCCGCGATGCGCGGGTCGACGCGCTGTTCGAGCGGTTCGTGAACGATGAGCCTGCTCAGACCTTCGATGCCTTCCGCCGCCCGTTGCAGCGCGGCGCCGTCAAGCAGCGGCTGCATGCGCGGCGCGCCGATCAGGAAAAGGCAAACTTGCATCGTCATGCCGCCTCGCCTGTGAGCTGGTGGAATCGTCTGCCGAAGTAGACGAGGCCGTTGCTTTCGCCGCACAGATCGATATGCTCGATCCGCACGAAGATCACGGAGTGCGAGCCCATCGTTTTGCTGTCGATGATCGTGCCTTCCAGCGTGGCGATTGCATCGTCGAGCACGGGGACCGCAAGGCGGCCCGCGTGCCACGCGCATTGATCGAAGCGCGCTTGCATCGAGCAACCGGTCATGCCCGCGAACACGCGCGCCGGCTCCTGGCCTTGCGCGCCCAGCACGTTGATGCCTACGCGGCCGTTGCCGTGCAGCACGTCGTGCACATAACTTGACTGATTGATGCAGATCAGCATGGTCGGCGGCGAGTCCGTCACCGAACACACGGCGCTCGCGGTGATGCCGCATCTGCCGTGCGGACCGTCGGTGGTGATCACGTTGACCGCCGCCGCGAGGCTCGCCATCGCGTTGCGGAACTGCGTGCGTTGTTCGTCGTGCGTCATGGCCATCGCTCCTCTCACGGCTCAGGGATACGGCGTCACAGGCGGAATGCCGACGAAGACGGCTCCCGATGCGTCGTAAGTCCCTTCGCCGAGGAACGCGTGCTGTGTCACGACGATCGAATCGCGCACGAGCCGTTGCATGCGGCTCTCCCGGTAGATCGCGCCAACGCCCGCCATCTTGTACGCCTGCATCACGATGTCGGCACACGTATGCGCCGCGTGCGTCGCTGACAGGCGTAGCAGGTTCGCTTCTGCGGGCAGCACGGGGTCGCCTGCGAGCACGGTGCGCCACGATGCTTCCGCGGCGTCGAGGAAAAACGCGCGGGCGCTGCGCCACTGCGCTTCCGCTTGCGCGAGGCCGGAGCGATAGTAGGCGCGGTCGGCGAGACGCGGCGCGCCCGTGGTGGTCTTCGTCACGCCGGACATGCCTGCCAGCAGATCGAGCGCCGCGCGCGCGAGGCCGACGTTGACGGCGGCATGCACCTGCGCCTGATAGCTGACGGCAGGGTAGCGATACAACGGCTCGTCGATCAGCGCGACGCCGCCGCGAACGAAGGTCCATCGCTCGTCGACGTACTTGTCCTTCAGGCGCAAGTCGTGACTGCCGGTGCCCTGCATGCCGACCACGTTCCAGTTCTCGACGATTTCGACTTCGCTCGCAGGAAACACCGCGGTGAACGGCTTACCCGCGTTTTTATCGTCTGCGCCGGCGGGAGCGCCGCCGATGCCGACGCCGATCCAGTCCGCGCCCTTGCAACCGCTCGCGAAGCGCCATTGCCCGGACACGCGGTAACCGCCTTCCAGGCGCTCGGCTTTTTGCAGCGGATAAAGCCCGCCGGCAAAAACCTGATCGGGACCGGACGCATAGATTTCCGCCTGCGTTTCAACGGGCAATGACGCGAGATAGGTGTTGGCCGAGCCGAACGCGGCGACCCACGCGGTAGATCCATCGGCAATGGCGATGCGTTCGAGCATTTCGAGGAAGCGCGGCGGCGGCAGTGCGTCGCCGCCGAAACGCTTCGGCGTACTCGCGCGAAAAATGCCTGCGCGTTTCATCTTGGCGACCATATCGCGCGGCACATGCGAGAGTGCATCGAATTCATCGCGGCGGAGCTCGACCTCGTCGATCAGCGCGTCGAGCGAAAGGGGCGCGGCGTATTCGGGGTAGTCGTTCTGCGAGTCGATAATCGATTCGCTAATCGATCGGCTAATCGATCCGCTATGAAGGGCTTGCATGCGAAGTACCTCTTGGTCAATGAAGTGATGCGTCATTCGGATCGCTGATGCGCGGCGCGGCGCATCGCTTTGGGATAGGTCTCGCGCGCGAGCAGCGTCGCAATCACGGTGACGATGCCCAGGCCGCCGAGATAGATCGCAACCGGCACGGCGCTGCGATAGTGAGCCAGCATCGCGGTCGCGATCATCGGCGAGAGACCGCCGCCGAGTACCGAGGACAACTCGCGGCCAATGCCAAGTCCCGAGAAGCGCAAATGCACCGGCAGCATTTCGCTGATGAAGGCAGGCTGTGCGCCTTCCAGAATGCCCAGCGTGAGGCTGTTCGCCAGCAGCAGCGCGGCGATGACCTTCCAGTATTCGCCCGAGCCCAACAGCGAGAAGTAAGGCCATGCGACCAGCACCATCGCGATGGCGCCCACGAGGTAGACCGGCTTGCGCCCGACCTTATCGGTGATGTGGCCGGACAGCAGCGAGACCGGAATCATCAGCAGCATGGAGATCGTGAGACCAGCCAGAATCCAGCTCGACTTGATGCCGAGGAACTGTCCGTACGCTATAGAGAACGCGAAGAAGATGTACGACGCGCCGCCTTCGCCGAAACGCAGGCCGAACACGGTGAGCACTTCACGCGGACATTGCTTGAGGACTTCGATCACCGGCATCCGGCTTGCGTGGCGCGTCGCCTTGACTTCCGCGAAGGCGGCGCTTTCGCCGACCGACCGGCGCATCCACAAGCCGAGTGCGACGAGTGCCGCGCTCGCGACGAACGGTATGCGCCAGCCCCAGCTCTGGAAGTCGCCGGACGGAAGATTCTGGACGAGCAGGAACGCAGCGGTCGACAGCACAAAACCAAGCGCGGCGCCGCATGGGCTCCACGCGGCGAGCGCGCCGCGCCTCGATTGCGGCGCGTTCTCGTGGATGAGCAGAATGCTGCCGCTCCATTCGCCGCCCGCCGCGAGCCCCTGCAAGATGCGCAACAGCACGAGCAGCACCGGCGCTGCGATACCGATCTGGTGATATGTGGGTAACAGTCCCATGAGCATCGTGGCCGAGCCCATCGTGAGAAGCGTGAGCATCATCACGACCTTGCGGCCGTAGCGGTCGCCGATATGGCCGCACAGTACGCCGCCTATCGGCCGTGCGATGAAGCCCACGGTAAAGCCGCCAAATGCAGCAATGGTGCCGGTCAACGGATCGGTGCCGACAGGAAAGAACAGCTTGCCGAAGACGAGCGCCGCAGCGGTGCCGTAAAGGAAAAAGTCGTACCACTCGAGGATCTGCCCAAGCACGGCAGTCGTGACGGCGCGCTGCACGTTGCTCACGCCGCGAGGTGCGGGCCTCGCGGCGAGCGTCGGCGCGCTCAGATCGGGATTCACGGCGTCAGGGTTCATAGTCATTCGGATAACGAAGGTTTTTAACCCGCTTCAAATTGCTCGAAGACGGCGCGGCGCTTTCAATCGACACGGAAACGGCATGCGTCGAACGATATAAGCCGCCATGACACCGGTCAAATTCGAGCCAAAAATGCGCGATATGAATTCGGTGCATGAGCTGTCCGTGAAAACCCTCGGCATTAATAGGCAAATCAGCGATATGGATGCGGCGCGCGATATTGATTTATTTGACCGGCGTTGCGGGCGACCTTACCTTGTGACGCAGCTATCAGTTCACTTCATTGGCCATGACTCAACCGACAATCGAACGTATCGAAACGCGCCTCGTCGACTTGCCGACGATCCGGCCGCACAAGCTGTCAGTCGGCACCATGCACGGCCAGACGCTGATGCTCGTGACGATCTATTGCAGCGACGGCAATGTCGGTACTGGCGAAGGGACGACGATTGCCGGCATGGCGTATGGACCTGAAAGCCCGGAGTCGATGAAGCTAGCAATCGACGCATACCTGGGCCCCGCGATGATCGGCAAAGACGCCTCGCGTGTTCAGGCATTAATGGTTCACTTGAGTAAGCTCGTCAAAGTGAATCACTTCGCGAAGAGCGCCGTCGAAACAGCGTTGCTCGATGCGCATGGACGGCGTCTTGGCGTGCCGGTCAGCGAACTGCTCGGCGGGCGTTGCCGCGATCGTCTGCCGGTTGCATGGACGCTCGCTTCGGGAAGCACCGAAAAGGACATCGCGGAAGCGGAGAAGATGCTCGAATTACGTCGGCATAAGACGTTCAAGTTAAAGATCGGCGCAAGAGATCCCAGGGTGGATATCGGACACGTAGCGCGCATCAAGAAAGCATTGGGGGATCGCGGCGCAGTGCGCGTCGACGTCAATATGGCGTGGAGCGAAACGCAGGCGGCGTGGGCTATTCCTGCACTCGCCGATGCCGGATGCGAACTGGTCGAGCAACCGGTGAACTCCGCGGCAGCGCTGAAGCGGCTAATGCGTCGCTTTCCTGTTGCATTGATGGCCGACGAAGTACTCCAAGGCCCGCAGAGCGCTTTCGACATTGCGAAGAACGAGGGCGCCGATGTATTCGCGATCAAGATAGAACAGAGCGGCGGACTATTCGCGGCGCAGCGTGTCGCCGCCATTGCGGACGCAGCCGGTATCGAGCTTTATGGCGGCACGATGCTCGAAGGCGCGGTCGGCACGATTGCATCGGCGCATCTGTTTGCGAGCATTCCGAATCTGCAATGGGGAACCGAGCTCTTCGGTCCGTTGCTGATTACCGAGGAAATTCTCGTAAAGCCGCTCGATTACAGCGATTTCGAATTGACCGTGCCGGATGGTCCCGGCCTCGGCATCGAACTGGACAAAGACAGGATAAAGCGCTTTACGCGCGATGGCTCCGAGAAGGTCACACAGTAATTCCCTAAAGAGTGAGAGAGAACAATGCTCTACCACGTACGCATGGATGTCAGCATTCCGCCCGACATGCCGGCCGATAAGGCAAATGAACTGAAAGCACGCGAGAAGAGTTATTCGCAGGAATTGCAGCGTAGTGGCAAGTGGCGCCATATCTGGCGCATTGCAGGCGAGTACGCCAACTACAGCGTGTTCGACGTGGAAGGCAACGCTGAGCTTCACGACATTCTGATGGCTTTGCCGTTGTATCCGTATATGAAGATTTCCGTCACGCCGTTGTGCCGTCATCCTTCTTCCGTTCGTACCGGCGACGCGTGAGGCCGACAAAGCGCGCGATGTACTGACGCGCGCCCACGCCGCTTTCCCAATACAACATGGAGGCAGAATCATGAGTATCAAAGTATTTGCAACACAGGAAGTGCAAGACCTGCTGACGGCGGCCGCGAATCTCAATAGCGATAGCGGCGATAAGCGCGCGAGACAGATCACACATCGCCTGCTAAGCGACCTGTTCAAGGCTATCGACGATCTCGACATGACGCCGGATGAAATCTGGACTGGCGTGAACTACTTCAACAAGCTGGGACGAGACGGCGAAGCGGCCTTGCTTGCTGCTGGTCTCGGCCTCGAAAAGTACCTGGACATCCGCATGGATGCTGCCGACAGGCAAGCCAGACTCGACGGCGGCACGCCCCGTACTATCGAAGGCCCGCTGTATGTGGCCGGTGCGCCTGTGCGCGATAGCGTGTCGAAAATCGACCTCGATCCAGACAACGAAGCGGGCCCGCTAGTCATTCGCGGCACTGTCACTGGGCCCGATGGCGAACCTGTCGCGGGTGCGGTGGTCGAGTGCTGGCACGCGAATTCGAAAGGCTTCTATTCGCACTTCGATCCGACCGGGACGCAGAGCGACTTCAATTTGCGCGGTGCAGTAAAGACCGGTACGGACGGAACCTATGAGTTCCGCACCTTGATGCCGGTCGGTTATGGCTGCCCGCCGCATGGCGCAACGCAGCAACTATTGGACGCGCTCGGCCGTCACGGCAATCGTCCGGCGCATGTGCACTTCTTCGTCACGAGCGATCAACACCGCAAGCTCACTACGCAGATCAATATCGCAGGCGATCCGCTGATGTGGGACGACTTCGCCTATGCGACTCGCGAAGAACTTATTCCCCATGTGGTGGAGAAGACCGGCGGCGAGGCGTTGGGTCTCAAGACTGACGCGTACAAGGAAATCGTGTTCGATGTGCGCTTGACGCCGCGCGTAGAGGGCAAGGACAACCAGTTGGTCAATCGGCTGCGTGCATCGGCGGCGGCGTGAGAACCCGATAGTCATTCGACGGCGAACTCGCCGCCGCGACGCAGCACACGCAAGCAGGCAAGCAAGCACGCGAAGCCGGAACCTCCCCCCGCGCAACATGTCAATACAGCAATGTCGCGCATTCAATCGGGGGTGCGAAATGACTGCCACGCAACCAGGGGCGGTGCCCCTCTCCGACGAAGACGCACGGCGCCAACTGCGCCGCGCCGTTATCGCCAGCACGATCGGCACGACGATCGAATGGTATGACTTCTTTCTCTACAGCACGGTAACAGGTCTGGTATTTGCGAAGCTGTACTTTCCGCAATCGGACCCGCTCGTCGGCACACTCCAGGCGTTTCTCATCTACGCGGTCGGCTTTATCGCGAGGCCGGTGGGCGCGGCTATTTTCGGGCATTACGGCGATCGTATCGGCCGCAAAGCCACGCTTATCGTCACGCTGCTGCTGATGGGGCTGGCGACTTTCGCCGTCGCGTTTGTTCCGACGTATGCGTCCATTGGAATCTGGGGCGCGGTGATACTCACGGTGCTGCGCTTCATTCAGGGCGTGGGCGTCGGCGGCGAGTGGGGCGGGTCGGTGCTGATGTCGATGGAATGGGCGCGCACCAACGCGCACCGCGGCTTCGTCGCGTCGTGGCCGCAGTTCGGTGTGCCCGCCGGGCTATTCATCGCGAACCTCGCGGTATTGGCAATGAGCGCCATTTCCGGCGACGCGTTCCTGACCTGGGGCTGGCGCGTGCCGTTCTTCCTGAGCATTGTTCTGGTCGCAATCGGCCTCTACATTCGACTGAACATTCTCGAGACGCCGATCTTCGCGAAGCTTCTCGCGGAACGCAAAATCGAAAAGACGCCGATGCTCGAAGTCATTCGCCGTCAGCCGAAAGACATTCTTCTTTCGGCGATTGCGCGCATGGCGGAACAGGCGCCGTTCTACATCTTCACGGCATTTGTTTTCACGTATGGCGTAACGACGCTTGGCGCGTCTCGCGATCTGCTGTTGACGGCGGTGCTGGTCGCTTCCGTGCTCGAATTCGGCACTATTCCGCTGTTCGGCCATGTGTCCGATCTGATCGGGCGGCGTCGCATGTACATGATCGGCGCGGCCGCGGCGGGCCTGTTCGGCTTTGTTTATTTCGCCATGGTCGACACGCGCGATCCGACGTGGATTTTCGTGGCCATCGTGCTCTCGCTCGTACCGCACTCGATGATGTACGGACCGCAAGCCGCATTGATCGCCGAGTCGTTCACAGGGCGGCTGCGCTATAGCGGCGCGTCGCTCGGGTATCAATTGGCGTCGGTGATCGCGGGCGGTCCCGCGCCGCTGATCGCGACGGCGCTGTTCGCTTACTATCACTCGGGCTACGCCATTGCCATCTATGTGTTCGTTTGCGGGCTGCTGAGCCTCATTGCTGCATCGCGTCTGGGCGACTACACGAACAAGGACATCTCGCAGGAATACGACGAACCGCAGTCGATGAGCAGCGGCGATCATGGTCATCGGCATGCGTGAACATGCGGTGCGGCGCAGCATGCCGCGCGCCGCAACTGCTGCTATCTGACTTCGCCAGTCTCGCGTTCGGGGCGGCGCACGGCGCGCACTGTTGCGCTATTGCCGCCGCCGCAAAAGAATTGCTCGCCGCCGTCCGACTCGAGACCGGACACGCCGACGCCCGCCGGCATCTCGAGGCTTTCCAGAACTTCGCCGGTACCCGGATCGATGTAACGCAGCTCGCTCGCGTCGTCTTCCCAGGTGCCGTGCCAAAGCTCGCCGTCGACCCACGTGACGCCCGTCACGAAGCGATTCGATTGAATGGTGGACAGCACCGCGCCGGTCTCGGGATCGACCTGATGAATCTTGCGCTCGCGATATTCGCCGACCCACAGCGACCCTTCAGCCCACGCAAGTCCTGAAGCGCCGTTGCCGCCAGGCGCGGGAATCGTCGAGAGTATGCGGCCGCTGGCCGGGTCGATCTTGTGGATGCGGCCTTCGGCGATCTGGTACAGATGCTGGCCGTCGAAGGCCGTGCCCGCGTCGGCGGCGATCTCTATGCTGCGCAGCGTGTCACCGCTCGCGGGATCGAATGCGTTCAGCGTCTTCCCGGCCGCGATCCAGACATGCTGGCCGTCATAAGTGACGCCGCCCACTTGCTCGACGTCCGGAAAGGGACCGTATTCACGGATGATGGTGGCGTTTGATCGATTCATGCTGTCATCCTAATTGAGCGCGAGCGGCGCGGAGAGTAACAACGTTGTCGCGAATCCGGATGCGGGCGGCGCCATCCAGCGGCGCGCGCGTCCGCGGCCAAAAGACTGCGCCTTGCCTGCGGCCGCGAGCGAATCGAGTGTGCGCTGAACGGTGCGCTGGCTTGCGCCGAGTGCGAGCGCAAGCGCGGAACTCGACCACGACTCGCCATCGGCGAGCAGTGCGAGCATGGCCGCGTGAGTTTCTTCGACGGGACGCGCGAGCAGCACAACGCGATGCCCGTGACGCGGCATCAACGCAAAGCCGCGCCGCGTTGCACTCACTTCGGCGAGCGCGCCGAGCATCGTGCGCAAGCGGCCCATTTCTACACGCAGGCGCGCGCGATGCGAGTCGTCGGCGTGGCTCGTCCTGAAGGCGCGCGCGATCAACATGTCGCGCGGGACATCGGCGGGCCACGCTTCGGCGAGTTGATACGCGAGATCGAACAGCACGGGCCGCCGCGTCAGCGAGACGATCGCGCCGGTCTTCTGCACGACGTGACGGCATGCGTCGACCACGAGAGCCTCTGACGCGAGCAACGCTTCCACTTCGTCGAGCAGCAAAAGCCGCTCTTCGCCGCTTGCGATCAGACGCGCGGCGGGCAGCTTCAGCGTGTGCGAAGCGCTTTCCACTTCGGCGATCAGCGCGGGAATACGCGCTTCATAGGCGGCCTGTTTCGCGCGTGCGAATGCGACGCGAGCCGCGGCAGTCTGCAAGCGCCGCAGCGCGACGCCTGCGACGACCAGCTCATGCGCGGCCCGCAACGCAGGCGGCAAAGGCGTGGGATCGAGCGCGGCAAGCAGGCGCTCAGCGTCGTCGATATGACCGATCAGCACGAGCCGCCGCACCTCCAGATACGCTGCATGCGCGGCATTGGCGCGGTCGCCGTGGGCTTCGAGAATCGCGCGCGCGTCGCGGAGCGCTTTGGCTGGCCACGCAAGATCGCGCGAGGCGAGGGCGATCTCCGCTTCCGCCACCACGCATCGCGCACGCGCGACGGCTTGCCGGGCGCCGAACGCGCGCGCGGCACTTCGCACCAGCGCCTTCGCCCGAATCAGATCGCCGAGTTGCGCCATGGCGATGCCGCGAAGCGCGAGCGCCGGCGCGTCGTCGCGCAAGGCGACGCGCTTCAATGCGCCGAGCGGATCACCGGCCGCGAGTGCCTGCGCCGCGGCTTGAATGAGCGGATCGGTCTTCATTGAAATCGCGCCACACTTGTCACTCCCACGGTCAGGAATCCCGGTACTAATCTAGCACGACCGCTAACCAGTACGTCGTATCGAAAGCGATCGAACGACGAAGGAAACCGAACGGAGAGAGCCATGACCACGACACATAAGACCGGGACACGCGAAGAATGGCTGGCCGCGCGCCTCGATCTGCTCAACGCGGAAAAAGAATTGACGCGGCGCAGCGACGAGATCGCGCGGCAACGCCAGGAATTGCCCTGGGTTCGCGTCGACAAGACGTATCGATTTGAAACCGAGCAAGGCAGTGCAACGCTTGCCGATCTGTTTGCAGGACGCTCGCAGCTTCTCGTTTATCACTTCATGTTCGGGCCGGACTACAAGGCGGGCTGCCCGTCGTGCTCGTCGATTGCGGACGGCTTCGACGGCTTCGAGGTTCATCTCGCGAATCACGACGTGAGGCTGATGGCGATTTCGCGCGCCCCGCTTGCGAAGCTTCAGGAATATAAACGGCGCATGGGCTGGACGTTTCCGTGGGCGTCGTCGGCGGGCAGCGACTTCAACTTCGACTTCAATATCTCGTTCACCGAGCAGCAGCAGCGCGAGGGCACCGTCGAATATAACTATCAGCGCGGGCGTCACGCAATGGACGCCGTGCCGGCGCCCGAACCCGTCGCTCAATTTGCGGAGACTTGCGGAACCGACCCGTCGACGTATGCGCGCGACCGGCCAGGACTGAGCGCGTTCGTGCTCGAAGACGGCGACGTGTACCACACGTACTCGACTTATGCGCGCGGACTCGACGGACTGTGGGGCATGTACCAATGGCTCGACCGCGCGCCGAAAGGGCGCAACGAGACGGGCATCTGGTGGCGCCGTCACGACGAATACGAGAAGCGCTGAGGCGCGTGATGGACCTCGTTAGTGTCGGCGAAAGCGGCGCGCGATGCTCTGCGCGCGCTGCTTTCTACAGCGTCTGCGGCTTGCTGTTCGCGATCAGTGCGGGCGCGACCATCGCGGCTTGCCTGTCGATGTCGGCAATGGGCGAGTTGCCGATGCCCGGCGGCTGGAGCATGTCGATGATGTGGATGCCCATGTGCGGACAGACGTGGCCGCGCGTCGCGGCATCGTTCGTCGGCATGTGGATCGCGATGATGACCGCGATGATGCTGCCTTCCGTCGCGCCTGTGTTGTGGCGTTATCGCGAAGCGCTCTGTAGTGTGACGCACGCGCGGGCAGCGATGCTCACATGGTTGACCTGGCTCGCAGGCATCGGCTATTTCGCCGTATGGGCTGCATTGGGCGCGGTGGTGTTCGCGCTCGGCGCGGCCTTCGCCACGCTTCAAATGCGAGTGCCGGCGCTCTCGCATGCTGTGCCCGTTATAGCCGGTGTGATGGTGCTGCTCGCAGGCGCGTTGCAATCCTCCGCATGGAAGGCGCATTATCTCGACTGCTGCCAACAGCCACAGGAATGCGGCCACGCTGCATTGCCGCTGCGTTCCGATGCCGCGTTACGATACGGCCTGCGTCTCGGGCTTCATTGCTGCTATTGCTGCGCGAGCTTCACGGCGGTACTCGTCGCGATCGGCGTGATGGATCTTCTGGCGATGGCCGCGCTTACTGTGGCGATCACGCTCGAGCGTCTCGCGCCGCGTGGTCCGCTTGTCGTGCGAGGCATTGGGTTCACAATCGTCGGCACGGGTTTGCTGATGATCGTGAGAGCCGCTTCGTTCATGTAAAAGCATTCGTTGCAACGCTCAATAAAACAGAAACGAACTGATGACCCGATATATCGCTCTTCTGCGCGCCGTGAATGTCGGCGGCACCGGCAAACTGCCAATGGCTGAGTTGCGAAGTATGTGCGAATCCGTTGGCTTCACGAATGTCCGCACGTATATTGCGAGCGGCAATGTCGTGTTCGACAGCAAGCTTGCCGAAGCGTCGGTGAAGAGCCGGCTCGAGCGTTGTCTCAAAGCGTATGCGGGCAAGCCGGTCGGCGTCGCGGTGCGCACGAGCGCGGAACTTGCGCAAATACTCGCGGCGAATCCGTTCAAGTCGGCCCCAGCGAATCGTACGGTCGCGATCTTTCTCGACGCACCGCCGCCCGCCGATGCACTCGCTCACGCAAGCGGCCAGCGCGACGAAGAAATGGCGCTCGGCACGCGCGAGATTTACGTGCACTACAACAACGGAATGGCCGACACGAAGCTCAAAATTCCCGCAGCCAAAACGGGAACCGCGCGCAACATGAACACGGTTGCAAAGCTAGTCGAGATGGCGAACGAGTAGCTTAAAGTCTTCAATCGGCGCTAATAAGAAAGGAAAGGGCGGCACAATCAATCGTGCCGCCCTTTCACAAACTGACTGCGGATTGCCGATCGCAACGTTAGCCGCTTACCGCACCTTGCCCGCCTTCCACGCCGACAGCAACTGATCGTACTTGACCGTCTCGCCCTTCGGCTTTTCGTTGGCGAGCTTTTTCCACGGCGCGTGCTGATCGGACAACCACTTCGACGGATCGCTTGCCGCATTCATCTCCGGCGCGCATGCCTTCATGCCGGCGCGTTGCAAGCGCGACAACACCTGGTCCATCTCCTTGGCGAGGTTATCCATTGCGGCCTGTGGCGTCTTTTCTCCAGCGACTGCGGTGCCCACGTTCTTCCACCAGAGCTGCGCCATCTTCGGATAGTCCGGCACATTGTTGCCGGTCGGCGTCCATGCGACGCGTGCCGGGCTACGATAGAACTCGATCAAACCGCCGTACTTGTCCGCGTTCTTCGTGAAGTAGTCGCTATGAATATCGGAGTCGCGAATGAACGTGAGACCGACAATCGACTTCTTCAGCGACACGCTCTTCGACGTCACGAACTGCGCATACAGCCATGCGGCGGCGCGCTGATTGGCCGGCGTCGACTTGAAGAAGGTCCACGAGCCGACGTCCTGATAGCCGTTCTGCATGCCGTCCTTCCAGTACGCGCCGTGCGGCGACGGCGCCATGCGCCACTTCGGCGTGCCGTCGGGGTTCGTCACGTTGCCGGGTTTCAGCATCGACGCGGTGAACGCGGTGTACCAGAACACCTGCTGCGCGATCTTCCCTTGCGCGGGCACAGGGCCGGCCTCGCTGAAGGTCATGCCGGACGCTTCGGGCGGCGCGTATTTCTTGAGCCAGTCGATGTATTTGGTCGTCGCATAGACGGCCGCCGGGCTGTTGGTGCCGCCGCCGCGCGACACCGATGCGCCAACCGGATGGCAACCGTCCGGCGTCACGCGAATGCCCCATTCGTCGACGGGCATGCCGTTCGGAATGCCCTTATCGGCTTCGCCCGCCATTGAAAGCCATGCGTCGGTAAAGCGCCATCCGAGCGACGGGTCTTTCTTGCCGTAGTCCATATGGCCGTAGACTTTTTCGCCGTCGATGTTCTTCACGTCATTCGTAAAGAACTCGGCGATGTCTTCATACGCGGACCAGTTCACCGGCACGCCCAACTCATAGCCGTACTTCGCCTTGAACTTGTCCTGCAAGTCCTTGCGGGCGAACCAGTCCGCGCGGAACCAGTAAAGATTGGCGAACTGCTGATCGGGCAGTTGATAGAGCTTCTTGTCCGGCGCCGTCGTGAAGCTGGTGCCGATAAAGTCTTTGATATCGAGCCCAGGATTCGTGTATTGCTTGCCTTCACCCTCCATGTAATCGGACAGCGGGATGATGACGCCATAGCGATAGTGCGTGCCGATCAGATCGGAGTCCGAGATCCAGCCATCGTAAATGCTTTGCCCGGATTGCATCGACGTCTGCAATTTTTCGACGACATCGCCTTCCTGAATGATGTCGTGCTTCACCTGAATGCCGGTGATTTCAGTGAAGGCTTTCGCGAGCGTTTTGGATTCGTAGATATGCGTGTCGATCGTTTCCGACACGACGTGAATTTCCTTGACCCCTTGCGACTTCAGTTTGTTCGCGGTGTCGACGAACCATTTCATTTCGTCCATCTGCTGCTGTTTCGAGAGCGTGCTAGGTTGAAACTCGCTATCGACCCACTTCTGCGCTTCAGGTATGCCCGCCATAGCCTGGTTCCCAAAGGCACCCGACACGATGCTTGCCACTGCGAGCGCGACGATCCGTCTCCTCTGTTGCATGGTCTTCTCCTGTGTCCTTCGTGCCCCTTCGATCTTTCCGGCGCCCGCTTGGGGCATCAGCGGAACCGGCAATTGCGAGTGCTCATTGCGTGCGTTTCGTTTCTATTCAACCTTTCCACATGATCGCGAGCAGAACCAGTAGCGAAGCCAGCGAGCCCGGCCACGAAGTCGAGCCTTCGGCGCTAATGCCGATCCACGCGAGATTCACATACGCGGCCGCGAGCAGGCCGATAAAAAGGCGATCGCCGCGCGTGGTCGCGATAGGCAGAAAGCCCTTGCGTTCATGCGTCGGCGAGCGCAGTTCCCACACGGTCATGCCGGCCAGCATCACGACGATGCAGACGAAGAAGATCGCCACCTCGGGCGTCCAGTACATCCACGTGAACATCAGACTCTCCCCATCGCAAAGCCCTTCGCGATGTAGTTGCGCACGAAGTAGATCACCAGCGCGCCGGGCACGATGGTCAGCACGCCCGCCGCCGACAGCACGCCCCAATCCATGCCGGCCGCCGATACGGTGCGCGTCATCACGGCCGCAATCGGCTTCGCATTGACGGACGTCAGCGTGCGCGCGAGCAGCAGTTCGACCCAACTGAACATGAAGCAGAAAAACGCCGTGACGCCGACGCCCGATTTGATCAGCGGCAGAAAGATCTTCACGAAGAAAGCGGGGAACGTATAGCCGTCGATGTACGCGGTCTCGTCGATTTCCCGCGACACGCCCGACATGAAGCCTTCGAGAATCCACACGGCGAGCGGCACGTTGAACAGCATGTGCGCGAGCGCGACGGCGATATACGTGTCGGTTAGACCGACGCTCGAATAGAGCTGGAAAAACGGTAGTAAAAACACGGCGGGCGGCGTCATCCGGTTGGTGAGCAGCCAGAAGAACATGTGCTTGTCGCCGAGAAAGCGGTAACGCGAGAACGCGTAAGCGGCGGGCAGCGCGACGAGCACGGACATCACCGTGTTCATCAGCACGTAGATGATCGAGTTGATGTAGCCCCAGTACCAGGAGGGATCGGTGAAGATGATCTTGTAGTTGTCGAACGTGATGTGCTGCGGCAGCGTGGCGAACGTCGACATGGTTTCTTCGTTCGTGCGCAGCGAGATCGACAACATCCAGTAAAGCGGAATCAGTGCGAACAGCATATAGACGACGAGCACCAACGTGCGCATCCAGCGGCGCTTATCCTGCATGTTCGTCTCCTTCCGCAGCGGGGCCGCCTTTGCCTACGCGGCTCATCCAGTTATAGAGAATGAAGCACAGCAGCAGAATGATGAGGAAATAGATCAGCGAGAAAGCCGCGGCGGGGCCGAGGTCGAACTGGCCGACCGCTTTTTGCGTCAGGTACTGGCTGAGAAAAGTTGTCGAGTCGCCGGGGCCGCCGCCCGTCAGCACGAACGGTTCGGTGTAGATCATGAAGCTGTCCATGAACCGCAGCAGCACGGCGATCATCAGCACGCCGCGCATTTTCGGCAGTTCGATGTAGCGGAAAACCGCGAAGCGGCTCGCGCCGTCAATTTCGGCGGCCTGATAGAACGCATCGGGAATGGCGCGCAAGCCCGCGTAGCAAAGCAGCGCGACGAGCGGCGTCCAGTGCCAGATGTCCATCACCAGCACGGTGATCCATGCGGCCGTGGGGCTTGCCGTGTAGTTGTAATCGAAGCCGAGGCTATTGAGCCAGTAACCGAGCAGGCCGATATCCGGGCGCCCAAAAATCTGCCAGATCGTGCCGACCACGTTCCATGGAATCAGCAACGGCATGGCGAGCACGACGAGCGCCGCCGATGCGCGCCATCCGGAAGCGGGCATCGAAAGCGCGAGGCCCACGCCCAACGGAATCTCGAACAGCAACACGCAAGCGGAAAAGATGATCTGTCTGCCGAGCGCGTCGCGCAGATCGGGATCGGTCATGATGTTGCGAAACCACTCGGTGCCGACAAACACATGCTGCGTCGGACTAATGATGTCCTGCACCGAATAGTTGACGACCGTCATCAGCGGCAAGATCGCGGAGAAGGCCACGCAGATGAACACGGGTATCACAAGAAGCCACGCTTTCTGATTGACGGGCTTGTTCATTGCGTGGCTCCTTCTGCGTTACGTGCATCGATTCTTTCGTCATTGCAGAAGAACACTGTTTCTGGCGCGGCTACGCGCAGCCACGCGGGCCCGTTCACCACGCGCACATGCGGCTCGAGTTTCGCGTTGAAGAGATGGCCGTCGCATTGCGCGGTCACGAGTTGATAGTTGCCGAGTTGCTGCGCGCGCAGCACCTCGACTTTGACGGCGCCGGCTTCGCCTTCGTGGGCGAGCCGCACGAACTCGGGGCGAATGCCCAATGTAAGCGGGCTCTTTGCCTGCTGATGCGCGTCGCCCAGCGCCGCGAGCGTGGCGGCGCCGAGCGTGAGACGCTGTGAGCCGATTCGCGCGCCGTCGGCGTCCAGTTCGATCGGACAAAGATTCATACCCGGACTGCCGATGAAGTAGCCGACAAACGCATGATCCGGCCGCAGAAACAGCGCATCGGCGCCGCCTTTCTGCACGACGCGGCCGTTCGTCATGACGACGACTTCATCGGCGAAAGTGAGCGCCTCGACCTGATCGTGCGTGACGTAGATCAGCGTGAGCTTCAGTTGCTGATGGATCTTTTTCAACTGCCGGCGCAGCATCCATTTCATCGCCGGATCGATCACGGTCAGCGGTTCGTCGAACAGAATCGCCGCGACGTCCTGGCGAACGAGGCCGCGTCCAAGCGATATTTTCTGCTTCGCGTCGGCCGCCAGATTGCTGGCCTTGTGCGGGAGATCGCGCGTCATGTCGAGAATTTCCGCGACTTCGTGCACGCGCTTTTTTACTTCGGCGGCCGGCATCCTGCGATTGCGCAGCGGAAACGCGAGGTTGTCGAACACGGTCATCGTGTCGTAGATCACCGGGAACTGGAACACCTGCGCGATGTTGCGCTCCCGTGCGCCGAGCGCGGTCACGTCGCGTCCGTCGAACAGTACCTTGCCCTCGGACGGCTTGACGAGGCCCGACACGATATTGAGCAGCGTGGTCTTGCCGCAGCCCGACGGCCCGAGCAGCGCATAAGCGCCGCCGTCTTCCCACACCATGCTCATGGGCTGCAGCGCGTAGTCGTCGAGTGTCGCGGGCTTCGGACGATATGCGTGCGCGAGATTCTGGAACTCAATGCGCGCCATGAGCGGCCTCCGGGCTCGATACCAGTTTCGTATCCGCGCCGAACACGAACAGTTCGTCAGGGTCGATGAAAACGTTGAGTTCGGTGCCGAGCTCGATCTGATGCACGCCCTGCAACTGCGCGACGAGGTCGATGCCGCCCGTGAGCGTGCGCAAATGCAGATAGGTTTCCGAGCCGCTCAACTCGGCCAGTTCGAGCCGGCAGGGAACGGCGACTGCATGCGGCGCTTTCGCGTGAAGGCGCAAGTGCCCTGGCCGTATGCCGATGCGGCATGCGCCGTTCGCAGCGGTGCCTTGCCGGAGCGGAACGTCGACGCCGATCGGCAGATGCGCGCGGCCGTTGCCGTTAAGTTCGCTCGTCAGCATGTTCATCGGCGGATCGTTGAAGACGGCTGCTGCATCGACGTTGACGGGCGCGTTGTAGACGTCGAGCGTCGGACCGAATTGCAGCACGCGGCCTTTATCGATGATCGCGGTATAGCCGCCGAGCAGCAGCGCTTCGAGCGGTTCGGTGGTGGCATAGACCACGGTCGTCTTGCCGTCCGCGAAAAGCGTGGTCAACTCCATGCGCAATTCCTCGCGCAGCTTGTAGTCGAGATTCACGAGAGGTTCGTCGAGCAGCACGAGCGACGTGCGCTTCACGAGCGCACGCGCGAGCGCGCAGCGCTGCTGTTGACCACCCGACAGTTCGCTCGGCCGCCGCTCGAGCAGATGCTCGATATGCAGTTTCCCCGCGACCTCGAGCACGCGCCGGCGAATTTCCGCCGAATCGGTCTTCTGCAACTGGAGCGGCGACGCGATGTTCTGGAACACGGTCATCGCCGGATAATTGATGAACTGCTGATAGACCATCGCCAGATTGCGCTGGCGCACGCTGACGCCTGTCACGTCCTGGCCGTCCACCAGCACGCGGCCCGCGTTCGGCCTGTCCAGTCCCGCCATCACGCGCATCAGCGTGGTCTTTCCCGCCTGGGTCGGACCCAGCAGCACATTGATAGCGCCTGGCACAAGACGCAAATCCACGCCGTACAGATACGGTTGCCCGCCAGAAACGACACTGACTTGCTCCAGTTCCAGGACCAAATTGTTCTCCTTTCAGGCGCGCGCGATGCGACCGTCAAACCGCAGCTTGACGATGGCATCGATTGGGTTGCACTTTTATTACACGCAGCAGACAGAATTTCCCTTTTGTTGGTTTGCGTTTAAATCGGGGTTAACCTTACGAAAGGCGGAAATAGAGAACCTCGTCGATACGGGTCTCCGTAAAGGGCCTACCAAGCCGTTTTCTGTCGGGCATATACCCAGCAAGTGGGAAAGCGGATTCGCGCCACTATTTGGCGGAATTAACCTTTTGCCGAACGTTTACGTGATAATCGATACGCACGCTGCCGGTTTCGAACCACTAACCACTAAAAATGCGCGGGTCATGGCTTTTAGCGAACCAAGGTCTCCATTTTTCAGGTGGCTCGTGTCTTCGGCTCAGAATCTGAGCGCGGAGAACCGCCAGATACTTCTCGCCAATCTTTTCACACGCACCGCGTCCATCGTCTTCGCATCCATTTGCGAAATCAGCGTCTGCGCGACCGCTTACTATCTGCACCCGAGCTTGCTGTATGCGACGTGGACGGGCGCCGTTGTCGCGCTGCTGATCGTGCGGCTCGCGCTCATCTGGTCGTGCCGCCGCCGCAGCGCGCTGGGTTTGCCCACACCTACCGCGGCCTTTCTGTTTGCGAGCGTTCTGTGGAGCGCGTTGTTCGGCCTGGGCGCTTTGCTGTGCAACATCAGCGGAGACGCAACGCTCTTTCTGCTTGGCAATGTTTGCGCGGTCGGCGTTGTCGGCGGACTCGCGGGACGCAATGCGGCCACGCCGCGGCTCGTGATGCTGCAGATCGTCTTCATCATCGGTTTGCTGGGCGTCGGCGCGGCGCTGTCGCCGGGCTCCGGAAAACTCGTGCTTCTCTTTCAGGCGCCGTTTTGCGCCGCCGGTTTTCTCACGGTTGCGCTGCGCAGTAATCGCGATACGGTGGCGCTGCTGCTCGCGCGCGAAAGCAGTCAGCGGCTCGCGCATCACGACAGCCTCACCGGCTTGCCGAATCGTGCGCGCATCAACGAATTGCTGTTCGAGCGCACGGCGGTCAGCGCGCCGCAACGCGACGGATTGTTCGCTGTTCTATTGATCGACCTCGACGGCTTCAAGGCGATCAACGACAGTCTCGGCCATGCCGCGGGCGATCAGATTCTTCAGGAAGCCGCGGTTCGCCTGCGTGAAGTGATGCCGGCCACCGACATCGTCGGACGCCTGGCCGGCGACGAGTTCGTGGTGATCTCGGAAGCGCCCGAGCCGTCCCGCGATGTGCGGCTCATCGCGGACAGCATCGTCAAGACGCTGGCGCGCCCCTTCGTGCTGACGGAAGCGCTCGTGCATATCGGCGCGAGCGTGGGCGTGGCGCTGTACCCCGAGCACGCGTGCACGGGTCCGCAATTGCTGATTTGCGCCGACCGCGCGTTGTACGCGGTCAAGCGCAGCGGCAAGAGCGCTTATCTGATTTTCGACGCACACGAACATGTCTCCGACGAAAGCCTGAGCCTGTTGCGCAGCGACCTGGAAGGCGCGTTGCGCACGTTCATCGGACTGCGCATGGAGTATCAGCCGATCCTGGACCTCGCGAGCGGCGAAGTGACGGGCCGCGAAGCGCTGATTCGCTGGACGCATCCGACGCGCGGCGAGCTCTCGCCGTCCGCTTTCATTCCGACTGCCGAACGTACCGGGCTGATACTCGCGCTCGGCGAGTGGGCTTTGCTGCAGTCGTGCAAGGAAGCGGTCATGTGGTGCGACAAGGTCCCGGTCGCGGTCAACGTGTCGCCGGTGCAATTGCGTGAGGAGGCATTTGCGTCGATCGTGGCGGGCGTGCTTCGCAAGACGCGGCTTCCGCCCGAGCGCCTGAACATCGAGGTGACGGAGACCGTGCTGCTGAACGACGACGTGGTGACCCGGCGCAACATCTCGCGGCTGCGTGCATTGGGCATCGGTCTTGCGCTCGACGATTTTGGCACTGGCTTCTCGACCATGTCGACACTCGTGCGCTTCACGTTCGACAAGCTTAAGATCGACAGCTCGTTCGTGAAGGAGTCAGTGCATCGGCGCGAATCCGCGGCAGTGGTGCGAGGGATCGTCGCATTGGCGCGCGAGATTGGCATGCCGACCACGGCCGAAGGCATCGAAACGCAGGAGCAGCTAGATTTCGTGCGGCGCTCCGGCTGCACGCATGCGCAAGGCTTCCTGCTCGGCAGACCGGTGCAAGGCTGTGAGATCGCGCGTATCGACGACAAGCTGCCCGTGCAGTCCGTGCGCTCCGTGAACCAGTCCTGAGCCACGGCCTGTATTGCAAACGCGAGGGTTCTTATCCAACAGCGAACGGCGAGGCAAATGTGGATTCGACCTTGAAATTCCAGCTACGGCTTACCGTATCGCCGGAACTTGCCGATGCGCTGCGCACCGACCCTTCGGGCGCGGCGCACGCGGAACTGCAACGTATCTTGCGTCGGCATGATGCGACGCTGAAATGCCAGTACGACGCATTCGCGGACTACGTGAGCGAGGCCGAGCGGCTCGGCACCGAGAAGTACTCGCTTTATCAGTGGACGCGCGAAACGATCCGGAATCCGGAGAAGAAAGCAAAGTACCTGCGATCGTTCACGGTCTATGTGAAGGGCGAGCAGATCTACGACAAGCAGATCGCCGATGCGATGGAGAACGAACTATTGAAGCTCGCCAGCGTAGACAGCCTGCGCGGCATTGAAAGCGTTTCGAAGTTCGACACCAATCCCGCGAATAGTCCGCAGCCGCCAAAGCGTTAGCCGCTTGCGCATCATTTGCCCGTCGCTTGCTCATTAGCGGTTAGCTCTTTTCATTCAACTGTCACCGTTTCGCGACTAGGATCACTGGTCAAAGCCGCCAGTCCTTCCTACCCACAAACACAGACATGTCGAATACAAAGAACGCTAATGCCTCGCCAGCCGATCAGGGCGCATCCATCGTTTCGCGTCGCGGGTTTCTGAAGTTCGCCGGCGCATCGGGTCTTGCCGGCGCGGCCAACGCGCTGTCGACGGCACGCGCCGCGAGCAGCACGCCGGACGGCACGCCCGAGCAGATCCATCTGACGTGGGGCAACGATCCTTCGAGCGACGTGACCGTGTCGTGGGCGTCGCTCGCGGCCGCCGTGAAGCCGCATCTGCGCATTGGCCGCATCGGCGACGCGAAGCACATCGTGCATGGCGTGCAGACCACCTACACCGACGGCCTGAACGGCGACGTCGTGTTCAGCTATCACGCGCGCCTGCGCGACCTGAAGCCCGACACGAGCTATGAATACGAGGTCACGGCCGAGAACGACAGCAATGCCGCGCAGCCTTTCACCGGCAGCTTCCGCACCGCGCCGCGCGGCCGCGCGCCGTTCCGCTTCACGAGCTATGGCGATCTCGCGACGCCGAACACCGGCTGGGTGCTGTCGTCGCCGCAAAGCCGCTTCGCGGTGCAGGCCGTCGAGCGCTTTCAGCCGCTGTTCCATCTGCTCAACGGCGACCTGTGCTATGCGAATCTGAACCCCACGCAGCAGCCGCAAGTGTGGCGCGACTTCGGCAACAACTGCCAGAACTCGGCGGCGAATCGTCCGTGGATGCCGTGCCCCGGCAACCATGAAATCGAGTTCCATAACGGCGAGCAAGGCTTCGCGTCGTATCTCGCGCGTTATGCGCTGCCCGACAATCACACGCGTTTTCAGGGCCGCTGGTACAGCTTCCGCGTGAGCTCGGTGCTGTTTATTTCGCTCGATGCCGACGACGTCGTCTATCAGGACGCCGCCGCCTTCGTCGCCGGACCGGCCCCGCTCGTGCCGGCCGCAAGCACCGGCAATCCGCCGATCCAGCCAGGCACCTCGTTCTATGTGCGAGGCTACAGCGATGGCGAACAGACGCGCTGGCTCGAAAAGACACTGCGCCACGCGGCCGACGATCACGACATCGACTGGATCGTCGTGCAGATGCACCAGGACGCGCTGAGTTCGTCGAAGACAGGCAACGGTTCCGACAAAGGCATTCGCGAGGCGTGGCTGCCGCTCTTCGACCGCTACGGCGTGGACCTCGTGCTGTGCGGCCACGATCACGACTACGAGCGCAGCTACCCCGTGCGCGGCTGCAATCACCACAAGGGCACCGACATCGCCACGGGCCATCCGGTCGATACCTTGCAGCCAAAGCCGGTGATGTCGGCGATCTCGGCGGGCGCGTCCACGTTCGATACGAGCCAGGGCACGATCCACCTGATTCTCGGCGGCGGCGGCACGAGCGCGCCGCTCGATGTCTATGGCGTCGATGCAGGCACCGGACTGCCGCAAGCGCGCATCTTCACGCGGCCGAATCGTCCGGTGCCGGGCACGACCGCGGGCACCTTCGTTCGTGCGAGCGCCGATGCCGTCGAAGATGCGATCTGGTCCGCGCAACGCGATACGGGCACGGGCTACGGCATCGCCGTGTTCGATCACGATCCGGGTCACGCGGGCGGCGAGACGACGATCACGATGAACTACTACCATGCGCCCGGCGCCGATCAGACGCCGACCGCGAACTACGAATTGTTCGAAACGATCGAGCTAAAAAAGAAGCGCAAGCGCTGAGGCCAGCGGACAGTAAAAAGGTAAAAATGACGGCGCTACATCATTTGTTACACGTCTTACCGGTAAGCCGTGCAGTGGTTACAGAGGGCTTTCATGTCACCGGTTATACTCGGCGCCGTCTCATAAAAACCAAAGACCTTTTATGTCCAGAAAAATCCTCCAGATTGTGGCTGTCGCGGCGCTCGCGAGCGCGGCTTCCTTGTCGGCTGTGGCCGGCGACATGAACAATGCGCTGGGCGGCGCGCTCGGTGGCGTTGCGGGTGCGGCACTGGGCGGCGCGGTCGGCGGCAGCACGGGTGCCGTGATCGGCGGCGCCGTGGGCGGCGGCGCGGGCGGCGCGGTGACGTCGAACCGCCGCGAGCGCACGGGTGCGATCGTCGGCGGCGCGCTGGGCGGCGGGGCGGGCACGGCGGCCGGCAATGCAATGGGCGGCCGTGGCGGCGGCCTCGTCGGCGCAGCCCTGGGTGGCGGTGCGGGCGCGGCGCTCGGCGGCAACATCTCGCGCTCGAACTCGTATTCCGACGACTACTCGCGTGGTTATCGTTCGGGCAAGAAGCGTCATAAGCATCGCCACTACGATTAAGCAGCACGCGGTAACGTAGTGCGGTGAAGGCCGCGAAAAGCCTGGTGCGCCGCGCGAGCGGCGCTTGCTTCGGTGAATCGAGGCCGGGCTTTTTCAGCCGACGTGCTTCAAAAAGTCCTTCAAGCGCGGCGTGGGCGGGTTGTCGATCAGCTCGCCCGGCGCGCCATCTTCCGCGATGCCGCCGTTGTCCATGAACAACAGGCGCGTACCGACACGCTTGGCGAAGCCGATCTCGTGCGTGACGACAATCATTGTCATGCCCTCCGTCGCGAGATCCTGCATGACCTTCAGCACTTCATGACGAAGCTCGGGATCGAGTGCCGAAGTCGGCTCGTCGAACAGCATTAGCTTCGGCCTGATCGCCAGCGCGCGCGCAATTGCGACGCGCTGCTGCTGCCCGCCGGACAACTCGGACGGATAGTGATTCGCGCGCGATTCGAGCCCGACCTTGTCGAGCAGCGCCATTGCCTGATCGCGCGCTTCGGCTCGCGATGCGCCGCGCACCTGAATCGGGCCGAACATCACGTTTTCGAGCGCGGTCATTTGCGGGAACAGGTTGAACTGCTGAAACACCATGCCCGCTTCCAGACGGATCGCGCGGATGTCCGACGCATTGCCTTTCACGCTCAGGCCGTCCACGAGCAGTTCGCCGCCGCTGATTTTTTCGAGTGCGTTAATGCAGCGGAGCATGGTCGACTTGCCCGAGCCCGACGGCCCGACGACCACCACGACTTCCGAACTCTCGATGCGAAGATTGATGTCGTTGAGCACCGGCAGATGGCCGAAGCTCTTTGAGACGCGCTGAAATTCGATCATGCTCATAGAATTCGCATCCTTCTTTCGACGACGCGCAGCGACAGCGTCATGACACCGGTCAGGACCAGATAAATGACCGCGACGGCGGACCAGATTTCCACCGCGCGAAAGTTGCCGGCGATGATCTCCTGACCCTTGCGCGTCAGTTCCCCGACGCCGATCACGATAAACAGCGACGTGTCCTTCAAACTGACGATGCACTGATTGCCCAATGGCGGAATCAGGCGTCGAAATGCGAGTGGCCCGATGATCTTCATCAGCACGCGCGGCGTCGAGAGTCCCATCGCGAGGCCTGCTTCCATCAAGCCCTTCGGGATCGACAGCAAGGCTCCGCGCACCACCTCGGCAAGATAGGCGCCCGAATTCACCGTAATGGCGATGATGGCGGCGGTCAGCCCGTCGATTCGCAAATGCGCAAGCAACGGCAACGCGAAGTAGAGAAACATCACCTGAACCACAATCGGTGTGCCGCGTATCAGTTCGACGTAAACCTGCGCAATAACGTTTAGCGCAAGCGGGCCGTAGGCGCGGCATGTGCCCGCCACGACACCGACGATAAAGCCGCCGATCAAGCCCACGAAGGCGATGAATACAGTCAGCTCCACGCCGTCTATCAGATCCGGAAGCGCACTCCAGATAACTGTCCAATCGAATTCCACGAACCGCTCCTTAGGTGTGCGTCTGCCGCGCGGCGGGAACTGCCGCACGGGACGTCGCAACGATTACGATTTGGGCGGCTCGGAGCCGAACCACTTCTTGTACAGCGTCGCATAGCGGCCGTCGGCCTTCATCTTCGCGAGTTCCGCGTTGACGCTCGCCACGAGCGGACTGCCCTTCGGAAAGCCGATGCCGTACTTGTCGCCGCTCACCGGCGTGCCGGCGACCTTGACCTTGCCTTTACCGGCCGTGCTCGCGAAATACAGCACGTTGGGCGTGTCGTGCATCGCGGCGTCGACGCGACCCGCTTCGAGCGCGAGGTACGCCTGGTCGATGTTCGGGAACTGGCGGATTTCCTTCGGCTTCAGATGCGCCTTGATCCAGTCGATAGTGGCCGTGCCTGTTTTCGCCGCGATCACCTTGCCGTTCAGATCGTCGATGGACCGGATGCTCGTGTTGCCGCTTTGGACCATCGCGGCGAGGCCGCTGTCGTAGTACGGGTCGGAGAAGTCGATGGCTTTCCTGCGCTCCTCCTTGATCGTCATGCCCGACAGCGCGACGTCGATATTTTGCGTCTGCAACGCGGGAATGAGGCCGCTGAAATCCATCGGCTGGACCTTGTATTGCCAGCCCAGGTCTTTCGCGATTTCGGCCCACAGGTCCAGGTCGAAGCCGACGTACTTGTCGCCCTGCTTGAATTCGAACGGCATGAACGACGTGTCCGTGCCGACCACGAGTTCTTTGGTGTCTGCGCGGGCGAGCGCGCTGCCGAATAGCGCGGCCGCAACGACGGACATGAGGAAAACGCGACGTACCATGATTTTCTCCGCATTGATTGACGATGAACACGCGGTGTGTCTACAACATGCGGTGTTCCGTCGGCATAAGCGACAACATATGTTGTCAATGCGGATACTACGACATCAAAAAGTTTGGCAACAGGAATTTTTGTCGATGAAAACCCTGGCGTGACGCCACGTGCCCGGCGCGGTGGACGCTCGTGCGAAACGAAGGCATAAAAAAAGCGCCGCTGTTGCGGCGCCTCGAGCGAGTCTCTTATGCGAAGGTATCGCGACTGCGGCTACGCCGTCATGACTTCGACGCGAACGCCGCGACCGCTTCCCTGAAACGGCTGCTGCCGTACACGCTTTCGATCAGATCCTCGTCGTCGAGCCGCTGATCGATCACGATGCGGCGCAGGCTTTCTTTCACCGCGTGCTGCGTGACGGGCGAAAGCGCAATCAAACGTTGCGCGAGCGAGTGCGCCGCTTCCTGCAATGCGTCTCGCCCGCAGATTTCGTGCACGTATCCGCACGCGAGCGCTTCTTCGGCGCTCAGATAGTCGGCGAGCATCAGCATCTTCTTCACGCGCGGTGTGCCGAAGGCTGCCTGAAGCCGCGCGATATTGCGCGACGACAGCGTGTTCGACAACGTCTTCGCAATCGGCGCGCCGAAGCGCGAAGCGTCGGTGCAGACGCGAAAATCGCAGGCCGTCGCGAGCGCGAGACCGCCGCCCACCGCCCAGCCGTCTATCACCGCAATGGTCGGCATGGTAATTCGCTCGATAGTGTCGATCACGCGCTCGACGAACGCTTCGTATGCGAGCCCATCGCGGCCATCGCGGAAGTCCTTGAAATAGCCGATGTCCGTGCCGGAAATGAACGACTTGCCGCCTGCGCCGCGCAGCAGAATGCAGTGCACGTCGTCGTTCGCTTCGCATTGCGCGATGAGCGCAAGCAGCGACTCGTACATGTCGAGCGTCATCGCGTTGTGCCGCTCGGGTCTGTCTATGAGGATTTCCGCCGCGCCCGAAGCGTGAACGGTCAGACGAACCGGTTCGCTCATGACGCGGCTCCGTTGATTTCGGCGAAGATCTCGTCGTTGTGCTCGCCGAGCAGCGGCGGATGGCGGCGCACGGTCGGCGGCGTGCCGAGCAGTTTGACCGGAAAGCCGATGTTCTTGACCTTGCCCTCGTTCGGGTGGTCGATCTCCATGCACATGTTGCGATGCCGCGCGTGCTCGCTGGCAAATGCTTCGGGATACGAAAGAATCGGTCCCGCTGGAATGCCGGCCGCCAGCAGCAGATCGACCCACTCGGCGCTGTCCCGTTTGCCGAACTCCTGTTCCAGCACTTCGATCATCGCCTCGCGATTTTTCAGTCGCAGCGACACGCTCGCGTAATCCGCGTGATTGATCAGATCGCGACGATCCAGCGTTTCGCACAGCCGGGTCCATAGCTTCTGGTTGGTTGCGCCCATCACGAAGTAACCGTCGCGCGCCTTCACGGCCTGGTACGGTGCACTCATCTTGTTGCTCGTGCCGAGCGGTGTCGGCGGGACGCCGGTGCCCCAATAGTCGGACATGTCCCAGATCGAGAAGGCCATGATCGAATCGAACAGCGACGCGTCGATATGCTGGCCTTCACCGCTTCGCTGCGCGCCGATATACGCCGACAGCAGACCGAACACCGCGAACATCGCACAGCCGATATCCGCGACCGGAACGCCGGCTTTCACGGGCTTGCCGCCTTTGTAGCCCGTCACGCTCATCACGCCCGACATGGCCTGCGCCATCAGATCGAAGCCGGGCCGCGACGCCCACGGTCCGCTTTGCCCGAAGCCGGAAATGCTCACATAGACGATCTTCGGATTGATCGCCTTGATGGACTCGTAATCGATCCGCAACCGCTGCACGACGCCGGGCCGATAGTTCTCGACGATGACGTCCGCGGTTTTCGCGAGCTTGTAGAACATCTCGCGCCCTTCGTCGCTTTTCAGATCGAGCGTGACAGAGCGCTTATTGCGGTTGAGGTTGAGAAAACCCATGCTGTCGGGGCCTTTCATCTTGAAGCCCATCGAACTGCGCGTCTGGTCGCCCTCGGGCGGCTCGACCTTGATGACGTCCGCGCCGAGGTCGGCCAGCATCATGCAGGCGAACGGCCCCGCCATGACCTGGCTCACGTCGAGCACGCGTATGCCTTGCAGCGGTAGATGCGTTGATTGCGTCATGTCGGGCTTCCTCCTGGTCGGTGAGTCATGTTGTGACTCCACTGTCGCCGGGCAGAAGCGTTGCCGCAAGAATCGCCGCGTCATGGCTGGTTTCGCGGATCGCGAAACCGTCGCGCGCGTGTGCTCCAGCTAGACCGCTAGACTGCTAGGCACCCGCCAGCAACTCCGCGACGACGTTGCGCAGCGTTTGCTCCTGCGCGTGCCCTTCGACGCAGGACAGCACGTAACTGCGCCGCGACCAGTCTCCGTCGAGTTCGACCGATGCGAGCGATGCCTCGGGATGAAAGCTCTGCAACACATCGGGCGGCATGAAGCCGACGCCTAAGCCGTGACGCACCATCGCGAGCATGGTGTCGAAGCCGTTGACGGTCAGGTTGTCCGGAAACAGCCGGCCGCGGCTGCGATACGCGCGCTCCACGGCGGACAGCACGGCCGAGCCCTTGCCGAGGCTCACAATGGGAAGATCGAGAATATCGTCGATGCCCACTGGTCCATTGCCGAATTCAAAATGCGCGCGGCTATAAACCAGCACGAGGCGATCTTCTCGATACGCGCATTTGTCCAGATCGAGAAAGCCGCTTTTCTTCTCGTAGATGCCGACGTCGATCACTTTGTCGCGCAGCAGTTGCTGCACGATCTTGCTGTTTTCCTCGACGATTTTGAGCGCGATGCGCGGATATTTGCGCTGAATCCCGGCGATTTCACGCGCCAGAAACTGAATGACGACTGCCTTCGGCGCACCGATGATGATGCGTCCTTCGAGCCCATGATTGAGCGCCTGTGCATCGCCTTCCATGCGGTCAATCAGGTTGTCGATCTGCCGAACGTACTGGATCAGCTTCGCGCCCGACTCGGTGATTTCCGCGCCGTGCGGCACGCGTTGGAAGAGCTTCGCGCCGAGTTGCTCTTCGAGATCCGACACGCGCCGCGATGCCGCCGCGACTGCCAGGTTCAGCTTGTCCGCGGCGCGCGAGATGCTGCCTTCTTCCGCAATGGCAAGGATCAGCCGGACAGTTGTCGTGTCGAATTTCACTTGGTCTCCAATGGGTATTCAACGATGAATCGGTGCATGCGCCGCCCGCTAGTTTAGTGCGCCGCGAACCGCGGCAATAACGAAAACGCTATCACGGCATGCGGTTTCGACATTGGAGCTCTCGCGCCTGCATCCGTACACTTGTCCTTCAGCACCTGCATACAAGTGCCGCGCTCTGCGGCACGATGCATATCGACAACGACGAATGGCCTTTATCAACGTTCATGGCCATCTGGACGGAGACACGATTTTGGACAAGCCCACTGGTTCGCTCACGGCCGCCGCAGTGCGGCCCGCTCGCCTCAATTTCCGCTGGCATGTGCTTATCTGGCTGCTGATCGGCGGGATTATCAACTACATGGACCGCGCGAGTCTTTCGATTGCGGCGCCGGGCATGATTGCCGAACTCGGACTGACTCGCACGCAAATCGGCCTGCTCGGCAGTGTGTTTGCGTGGACCTATGCCGTCATGCAATTGCCGGCCGGCTGGGTGATCGACCGCTTCGGCGCAAAGCGCGCCTATGCACTCGCGATGATCTGGTGGAGCGTCGCGACATGGCTGACCGGCGTGGTCGGTTCCATTTCGGGGCTACTGGTGATGCGCGCGTTGCTCGCGGTCGGCGAGGCGCCGTGCTGGCCGACATCCGCGAAAATTACCGCTGCATGGTTTCCCGCGAAGGAACGCGGATTCGCGACGGGCGTGTGGGACTCGTCTTCGAAATGGGGACCGGCCATTGCACCGGCTGTACTCGTCGCGTTGATGGTCGCATTCGGCTGGCGCTCGCTCTTTCATGTGACAGGCGCGGTGGGTGTTGCCTTCGCGTTGCTGTTCCTGATGTTGTATCGCAACCCCGTGGACAGCAAGCGTCTTTCGAAAGATGAACGGGAGTACATCGAGGCGGGCGGCGGCGGGCACGAACGCTCGCTCGCCAATTCATCGCTGCGGTGGCGTTCGCTATTCGCGCGACGCAGCGTGTGGGGCATGATTCTCGGCTACTTCTGCACGATCTGGCTGTGGAATATTTTCCTCGTGTTCTTGCCGCTCTATCTACTCGACCGCTTTCATATTTCGTTCGCACAGCTTGGCGTGTATGCGGGTATTCCGTGGGCAGGCGGCGCGCTGGGCGAGATTGCCATCGGCTATCTGGCGAAGAAGATGGTCGACCGCGAGATCGCTTCGCCGATCGCTGCAAAGCGTCTGTTGATTGCATGCTGCGCGGTGGGCGCCGCTGTATGCGCGATTGCGTTGCCGTTTAGCCATACATTGAACGTGACGCTTGCACTCTTCACCGTCGGACTTGCGTTCATTGCGGCCGTGGTGGGTTCCGCCTGGGCGCTCGCGGCGGACATCGCGCCTTCGTCGATGATCGCCTCCGTCAGCGCGATCCAGAACTTCGGCGGTTATTTCGGCGGTGCGTTTTCGCCGGTCGTCGCGGGATTTATTGTCGACCGCACCGGCTCGTATGCGCTGGCGTTTATTTCAGGCGGCGCGATTGCGGGGTGCGCGGCGCTCTTCTACTGGTTCATGGCTCGCGAACCGATTGTCGATGATGCGGCTGCGTAAGCGGTAGCGCGGCGATAACCACTGGAATGTGGGCAGTTCGCCGTTGCGGGGATTACGGAGTCGTGAAGGCGCTCGATGCGTGTGGGCGCGAGTGGATGGCATCGGGAGAACGCATATCTGCCGATTCCATCCAGACGCGCGAGCGTACAACGCGCTCCGCGTCTACTGCGTGCCCGGCTGCTTTTGCGCGCCGGACGCGGGCGCAACTCGTGCCGACTCCTTGACCAGTTGATCGGTCATCGCGTCCGCGACCGGGTTCGAGCTGCGGCGATTGAGTTCGACCGGAGCGGTCGGCGGCGGCGGGGGCAATGACGGATCGAGTTTCGCCGACTCGCGTACGAGCAGTTCCGTCATCAACGCACCAACGTCGCTTGAACCGCGGCGGCGCAGATCATCATGACCACGCGAATCTTCGGCAGCACGCTGTGCGGTTTTCGATCTGGTGTTGTTTGCGTGTTGCGGTTGTTGCCCTTGTTGCGGCGGTTGCATCTGCTGCTGCGCTTGCACAGGTTGCTGCTGTATCGGCTGCGTCGGTTGCTGAACCTGCGGGAGCTGCGCCTGCGTTTGCATGTCTGCCGCGGGCACGTTCGCGACGCTGGTGTTTGGAACGCCCTGCAACGCCGGTGCCGCCGGCAGCGCAGGCTGCGGCGCGACGGTTGGAGCCGAAGCCGGCGACGGCCGCACGTCCACGCGGCTCACCTTCGTGCCGCCAGGCGCGTTGCTGTTAGCCTTCGCCGATGTCTCCGGCGACGCCGGGCGAGCAATGCTGCCCGCAATCACGTGGGTCTCGGCAGGTCGCGAATCGGTAATCTCGGGCGCGGTCAGCGCGGCCTCGGGCGCGGCAGCCGACTTCTTTTCCTCGCGCGGATAGAGCAAATAGGCGCAGATCACCAGGTCAGCCAGCACAAGGCCGATGATCAACGTCTTTCCGGTATTGGTCATATCTAAAACTGAATCTTCATCGAAAGGCACAGGTTCATGATAAACGACGACTCGTTGCCTTACCGCGAACAGCGGTCGCTGCGTTTCAAACACGAGCGGCCAGCCATCGACGCGTCGCGTGGATCGCAGGAAAGAGTTTCCATACAAGTTGGCCGTTTGTCATGCGCCGTGGTTCAACTTTTTGGGCCATCTTTTTCGGACATGTGGCGCGATTCGCAGGGCAAACATTCGGATCGGCCCGCCGCGCCGATAGTCGTTTGCGCAATAGGGCCATGACTGGCCGCCGCGTATTCTCCGGGGCGTTCTCAGTTACGCTCCTGCATTCATGACCGTCACTAACGAGGAGCGTCAAATGAGCAAGGGGTATTGGGTCACCACGTATCGCAAGATCAACGATCCGTCGAAGCTGGCCGCCTACGGTCAGTTGGCCGGGCCGGCAGTAGCGGCTGCGGGCGGCAAGTTCCTCGTGCGCGGCGTCGCGGACGAAGTTCATGAACAGGGCTTGAAGGAGCGGACGGTGGTGATCGAGTTTCCGTCGTATGAAGATGCAGTCGCAGCGTATTCACGCGACGACTACAAGAAAGCGCTCGACGCTTTGGGCGACGCAGTAGAACGCGATCTGCGCATTGTGCGCGGCGCGGAATAAGCACAAGGAATAACGGCAAGCGGGCTCAGCGAAACACGCGCTGACCGCCATGGCCACCAGCATCACCATGACCGCGCCGAAGATTGCAAACCTCGGCGCGGTCCGCAAAAACGTACTACTTCACCGCCCCCAAAGCCAGGCCCTTCACCAGATACCGCTGCAACCACGCAAACACGACCGAAACCGGTAGCGTTGCGCACAGCGTCGCGGCCATCACGAGATGCCACTGGACCACATACTTGCCGGCGACCATGTCGGTGACCTGCACGGTGAGCGTTTTGTTTTCCGGCGAGCGGATTAGCGTATACACAACGGCGAATTCATTCCACGCGTTGATGAACGTGAAGATCGCGGTGACGACAATCGCCGGCACGGCAAGCGGCAGGAACACTTTGAAAACGGCACGCGTTCGTCCACATCCTTCCAGCCACGCCGCTTCCTCGAGATCGCGCGGCACCGTTTGAAAATACGAAGAGAGCATCCATACGGCGAACGCAATATTGAACGCCGCATACGAAACGATCACGCCGATTTTCGAATCGACGAGATTGCCGTCGCCATAAGGGATCATCGCGGCAAGCCGGAACAGCCCGACGACCAGCAGGATAGGCGACAGCATCTGCGTGACGAGCAGGAACTGGCGATACGGTCCGCGTCCACGGAAGGGGAAGCGCGCTAATGCGTAAGCGGCGGGCAAGCTCACCGCGAGTGCGAGCAATGTCGACAGCAAGCTGATAACCGCACTGTTGCGCAGCGCCACGCCGAAATTGGCCGCTTGCCACATATCGGCGAAGTTGCTCCACTGCCAATGCACGGGCAACCAGCGCGCGGGATAAACGAAAATCTCCGATGCCGGTTTGAGTGCGGTGAAAAGCATCACCGCAAACGGGAACAGCACCACGATCACCAGCGGCGACAACGCGAGCCAGCACCACAGCGAGCGTTTCGTTTTCGTGCTGAGCGTCATGACGGTTCTCCTTCTTTCGCCGGCTGCATGCGCAAATACGCCATCGAGAAAACGAACAGCATGACGAGCATGATCAGCGACACGGCCGCGGCCTCGCCGGGTCGTCCGAGCCTGAAGCCGAGTTCGTACAGATACGTGACGAGAATATGCGTGCTGTTATCCGGGCCGCCTTGCGTCATGACCCAGATGATCGGGAACGAGTTGAACACGTAGATCACGTTCAACAGAATGGCCATGTTGATGAACGGCCGCATCAACGGCAGCGTGAGCTTGCGAAACTGCTGCCACGCGCTCGCGCCGTCGATGCGCGCCGCTTCGTAAATGTCGCCGGGCACAGAGGACAATCCGCCAAGCAGAATCGTCACCGTGAATGGGATCGACACGAGAATGCCCACCGCGATTTCCACGGGAAACGCGAGTTCCGGGGTCGCGAGCCAATGAATCGGGCCGCCGATCAAGCCGAGGCGTTGCAGCGTGACGTTGACCATGCCGTAGTCGTCGTTAAACGCCCAGCGCCAGACAACCGCGGTCATGGTGAGGGAAACCGACCACGGCAGCATGACGATGGTTCGCGCGACGCCGCGCCCATAGAAGTCCTGATTCAGCACCAGTGCAACAGGCACCGAAATGGCGACTGTGCCGCCGACCACGAACACGGTCCACACGATCGTACGGCGCGCGGCCGCGAGAAACGTCGGGTCGCTGAAGATCGAATAGAAGTTCTGCAAGCCCGTGAAGTCGCGAATCGCCCCGAAACGCGATACCTCATGCAGCGATTGCCACACGATGTTGAAGATCGGATAGCTGATGATAAAAAGCGCCAGCACCAGGCTCGGTGCAATCAGTAACCACGGCGCTTGCAGACGCGAAGAGGCGGAACGGCTCATACATGCTCGATCGTGAGACGCGCCCGCATGAAGCATGCGGGCGCGTCGGAATGGGCCGGATAGTGACGGCTTACCGCGACGTCAGAGCGTCGCCCCGATCAATGGCCGAGCGACTTGTTGGCTTGCGTAGCCGCCGCGTTCAGCGCATCGGCGGGCTTGGCCTTGCCCAGGTAGATGGACTGCATCGCGTCGGTCACGGCCTTCGCGGTGTCTTCCCAACCGGTCACGGTCGGTGCAAAACGCGCAGTGGGCAGCAAGGCGACAAATGCTTTGGTATCCGGATCATTGAACGCCGGGTCCGACGATTCGGCCTTGGTGGTCGGCAGGAAACCTTCAGTCGTCGTGAACTCGACGCGCGGTTCTTTCGTGAACAGATAGTCGAGGAACTTCCACGCGGACTTCTTCACCTTCGAGTTCTTGAACATCACGATCGAGTCCGTGACTGCGTAAGTGGCGTGCGTGGTGCCCATCGGAATCGGATCGATGCCGTACTTCAGGTTAGGCGCTTCCTTCTTGATCTGCTTCGCGAGGAACGGCGCCGAAATCATCATCGCCACGCGGCCTTGCTTGAAAAGGTTCTGTACGTCTTCGCGGCTGTAGCCGGTGACGCCCGGTTGCGTCAGACCCTGATCGATCAGCGATTTATACAGCGTGGCCGCCTTGACGCCCGCCGCCGAGTTGAACGCCGCCTTGTTGTCCTTGCCGACTACTTCGCCGCCGTTCGTCCACAGCGCATAGTAAAAATAGACGTCCGTTTCGATTTCCTTGCCTTGCAGACCGAAGCCGGCAATGCCTTGCGCCTTCAGTTTCTTCGACGCTTCAATCACGTCGTTCCATGTTTTCGGGCCGTCAGGATAGCCGGCTTTCGCGAGCAGATCCTTGTTGTAGTACAGCGCGCGTGCGGACGCGGCGATCGGCAAACCGTACACCTTGCCGTTGATTTCGCCAGGTGCCAGGAACGGACCGATAAAACGTCCCTTGAAGTTGGCGTCCATATAGCCGTCGAGCGGTTCGGCCACGTCGTCCTTCACGAAGTCGAGCAGCCAGCGCGTGCCGACAATCGCGAGGTCGGCGTTCGCGTTGCCGGAGATGTCCGTTTGCAGTTTCTGTTGCAACGTATCCCAGTTCACGTCTTCGATCTTGATGGTGGTGCCGGGATTGGCCTTTTCGAAATTGCGAGCCATCTTTTCGAAGTACGGCGCGGTTGCGTCGCTGTAATGCGCGACGGTCACGCGAACCGTGTCGGCCTGAGCCGATACGGCGATACCTGCAAACGCGAGCGCCACGGCGACTTTGCCAAGCGCGAGGGAAGCACGGGCATGCAACGACATCTCTCTCTCCTCATAGGTCCGCTGCCGTCGCCGGCTGCTGTGGGTTGAATTGTTTGAAAAAATCCTACACGGCTAAAAATGCGTTGTCACGTAGGGTCTGCGATATTTTTTCTCGCCGGCGTTTGTGCATAAGATGCCTGTAAAACAGGGATACTCTGGATGCGGGCTGCGCGCCATTACCCAATATCCGGGACGAAGCGGCTTGTGCGGTGCGTCGCGCTGTAAGAAATTTACACGGCCTGCGAAGTGCCGGGCGTGTGGAAAAGCGAGGGCAAAATGAATCGAGTCGTATTAGTGACGGGCGCTTGCGGCGGCATCGGCAGCGTGTTGTGCAAGCGTTTCGTCGAAGAAGGCGATACGGTGCTGGCGCTCGACATCGACGGGGCCGCGCTCGATCGCCTGGCGAAGCAACTCGGTGAAACGCAGGTCACGCCGCTTGCCGTCGATCTCGGCGACGCCGCCGCGGTGCAACAAGCCGTCGCCGCGGCGGTGGCGAAGCGCGGACCCGTTGACGTGCTGGTCGCCAACGCGGGCGCAGCCGAGGGCCTCACGCTCGCCACCACCGACGCCGCAAGCTGGCAGCGCGACATTCATCTGAACCTGAACGGCACATACAACACGGTGGAAGCCGTGCGCGCGTCGATGATCGAGCGCGAGCAGGGCGCGTTGGTGTTGATCGGCTCGGTGAACGGCATGGCGGCGCTCGGACATCCCGCGTATAGCGCGGCCAAGGCGGGCTTGATCAGTTACACGAAGGCGCTCGCGCTCGAATTGGGCCGCTATGGCATTCGCGCGAACATCGTGTGTCCGGGCACGGTGAAGACGCAGGCATGGCAGGCGCGCGTCGACAAGAACCCGCAGGTCTTCGAAGATTTGAAAAAGTGGTATCCGTTGCGCGATTTCGCGACGCCTGACGACATCGCCGATGCCGTGCTGTTTCTCGCGTCGCCTATGGCGCGCGTGATTACCGGCGTCGCGCTGCCCGTCGACGGTGGCTTGATGGCAGGCAACCGGCTGATGGCGCAAGAACTGACGCTCGAATCGCTTTGAGCGAAACCTGCAGACGACGAGGAAAGCATGGCAGCAGTGCAACTGAGCGGCATCTTCAAACGCTACGGCGACACGCAGGTGGTGCACGGCATCGACCTTCATATCGACGACGGCGAGTTTGTCGTGCTCGTCGGCCCGTCGGGCTGCGGCAAGAGCACGCTGATGCGGATGGTGGCCGGGCTCGAGGAAATCAGCGGCGGCGATCTGATGATCGGCGGAACGCGTGCGAACCATCTCGCGCCGCAGCAGCGCAATATCTCGATGGTGTTTCAAAGCTACGCGCTGTATCCGCATCTTTCGGTCTACGAGAACATCGCGTTCGGGCCGCGCATTCGTAAAGAGTCGCCGGCGAATTTCAAGCCGCGCATCGAGGCTGCGGCGAAGATGCTCAATCTCGGCGGTTACCTCGACCGCTTGCCGCGCGCGTTATCGGGCGGTCAACGTCAGCGTGTCGCGATGGGCCGCGCGGTGGTGCGCGAGCCGTCGCTGTTTTTGTTCGACGAGCCGCTGTCCAATCTCGACGCGAAGCTGCGCGTCCAAATGCGCACGGAGATCAAGGCACTGCATCAGCGCCTGAAAAACACGGTGATTTACGTCACGCACGATCAGATCGAAGCCATGACGATGGCCGACCGCATCGTCGTGATGAACGCGGGGCGGATCGAACAGATCGGGCGTCCGCTCGAACTCTATGACCGTCCGTCGAATCTTTTCGTCGCGAGCTTTCTTGGCTCGCCGTCGATGAATTTCGCCGAAGGCATCGTAGTGGATCACTCGCAGGGACTTGCGCTGAAACTCGCGGACGGTGGCGAGATCGTGCTCGAAGGCGCGCCGCTGTCGGCGAACGTGGGCGCGAGAGTCACGTTGGGCGTGCGGCCCGAACACATCGAGACGGTCACGCAGACGCCCGACGCAATCATGGAAGTCGAGGTGGTCGAACCGACTGGCGCCGAGACGCATTTGTACGGGAAAATAGGCGGCAACACGTGGTGCGTGACGACGCGTCAACGCTCGAAGGTTGAGCCCGGCGAGCGCGTCGCGTTGCGCTTGCCGGCTGCTCATATTCATCTGTTCGATACGGAGAGTGGACGCAGACTGGTCTGAACCGCGTGTTGCCGATTGAAGCTGCGAGCGACGCGGATTCATTTAACCCTTAAGGAACACCGGGTGTCCGCACCGAACTTGATTCCCCATATCCGCAGCGCACTCGCCAGTTTGCGGCCCGCAGAACGCAAGGTCGCGGACATGGTGCTGAACGACGTGGACTTCGCGATGCGCGCGAGCATCACCGAACTCGCGCAGCGCGCCGATGTCTCCGAGCCTTCGGTCACGCGTTTTTGCCGCGCGATCGGCGCGCATGGTCTGCGCGACTTCAAGATGCAACTCGCGCAGAGCGTGGCGGGCGGAATGCCGTATTCGTCGGCGGCCATTGCGCGCAGCGACGACGTGCAGACGCTGATGGACAAGGTAGGCGAAGCCGCCGTCGACGGCATCACGCACGCGCGCGGCGCGCTCGATCCGGCGGTGGTCGAAAGCGCGATTGCAGCGCTGTCCAGCGCGCGGCGCGTGTTCTTCTTCGGCGTCGGCTCAGGGTCCGGTCTCGTCGCGCAAGATGCGGCGTTGCGGTTTCTGCGGCTCGACATCGCGTCCACTGCGTTTACCGACGCGCACTTGCAGCGCCTCTACGCCGGGATGATGGAGCCAGGCGACGTCGCCTTTGCCATCTCGCATTCGGGCCGCAGCGTCGAGGTGAACGAGAGCATTCAGATTGCCAAGGAACGCGGCGCGACGACGATCGCGCTGACCAATGTCGGCTCGCGGCTTGCATGGCTCGTGGATATTGCGCTGCTGCTGCGCGTGCCGAGTCCCATCGATCCGAATACGCCTGGCGTATCGCGCCTCGTGCATCTTTGCATCATGGACGCGCTCGCGATCGGCGTCGCACTCAAAGCGGGTCCGAAGACGCTGGAGAAGATGCGGCATGCGAAGGCGAGGTTGTCGTCGCATGAACCGCAAACGGGCGATTAGGGAATGTTCTATTCGGAGAAAGCTTCGGTGATCGCATTGACGATTTGCGCGGCCAGATTCGGCCGCTCATCGAGAAGCGGATAGCGTTCGCGCAAGCTGTTGGAAATGCTGTTGCCGTTTTGCCGGACGCTGTGAATGATGCTGTCGAGGTCATTGTCCGGCGCTTCCAGGAAGTTCTTGATTGCGCGCCGCGCCGTGTCGTTGGCATGCAGAAAGCGCGCTTCGTTGCGCATCTCGTGGTGGAGCGTCGCGTCGATGACATTCGCGAGATAGCTGACGTGCGCGGTGAGATCGGGGTAGCGCCACGCGGGCAACGCGTCGTCGTAGGCGCGAAAGTGCAGGTTGAACTCGACTCCGTCGTCGGCCGTTTCCGTTTTCCCGAACGTGTACTGATCCGCGTAGTGCTTCATCAGCGGGCGCGAAAACCGTTCGAGCACCTTGTCGTAAGCGGCGCGATCGCGCGTGCTTTGTGTGATCGTCGCGGACACAGGCAGGATGATCGGCGCGGGCACGGCTCCATCGCGGCGCAATACGTCGTTGATCAGAAAGCGCGAGATGCGGCCGTTGCCGTCGGCCATCGGATGCACATAGACAAAGCCGAACGATGCCGCCGCCGCGCGAACAATCGGCGCACCGCCTTGCGTGCGTTGAAGGAACTGGCTCAAGCCCGCGAGCATTGCTTCGACCTGCTGCCAATGCGGAGCAATGTAATCGACCACCGGCTCATAGCGCGCGACGTGTCCCACATAGACCGGCGAGCGGCGAATGCCATAGCGCAACGCCGACTCCCCGAGGATGCCGCGTTGCAGGGCAACGAGCGTTTCGGCATCGAACGGATTGGCATGCCGGCCGCACTCGCTTTCCATGACCGCGGCAAAGCGGCGGATGCGATCCTCCTTGTCCTGTTCGTGCTCGATGAGAAAACTCGCGCGGCTCTCCTTCACCGTCAGCCAGACGGCACTGCGCATGATGAGGTCCACGCCGTAATCGGCTTCGAGTTCGGCCAGTGGCGACGCAAGGTCGTACGTTTCTGCGCGCCGCACCGACTCCGCGCGCCGGATCACCGGGCAGAAGTCGCGATTGCCCGGCAGATTGTCCCGCACGCGCCAGCGCGAGCATCAGTTTCGATTATTCCACGTGCAAAACGATTACAAACAGGGCTTTTTCCAAAAAAACGCTTATTCGGACCCCGGCCGCTCGCATCGTTTCGATTATTTCTCCGCCGAAACGATTACAAACCGCCGTTTTTCAAAAAAAACGATTACCGGACCGAGGCCGCCGACGACGCGGCCGACGCCGCGCAGGAACCCTTGATTCAGCCCATCCAGCCAAACCGCCGCGACAACCGCAGCGTCGCCGCCCGCAGCGTCTGCGCCGGGCCGGCCGCCGCGGCGCTGTCGAAGCTGCCGCTCGGTCCCATCAGCGCGAGCACGAGGCAAATGCTGCCCGTGTGGTCGAACACGGGCGCCGCGAGCGTGTCGATGCCCGGCACGGGCCGGCTCAGCGCGGTATCGATTCCGTCGGCGCGAATCTGCGCGAGACGCTGCGCATAGCTTGCGTTCAGCGTGGGCGGCGCGCTTTTGCCGGCGAAAGCATCGGCCTCGTTCGCTCCTGCGAGCCGCAAGTGATCCTGCGCGAGCAGCCCGGCACGCACGTCGTCGGCGACATGGGCGGCGAAAACGCGCCCGATCGCCGTATTCACCAGCGACATCACCGTGCCCACCCGCAAGCTCACATGCAAGGGCCGCGGCGATTCCTCCAGCCGCACGACCGTCGGTCCGAGCGGACCGAGCACCGCCATGGCGACGCTCATTCCCGTCGATGCCGCCAGTTCGACCACTTCGGGCTCAGCCTCGCGCGTCGGCGAAAGACGCTGCAGGCCGATCAAGCCAAGCTCCAGCGCAAGCGGCCCGGCTTCGAAACAGCCGGACGCGCCGCGGCTCAGCAAGCCGGTCTTGAGCAGACTCACCAGATGCGGAAACGCTTTCGCCGGCGGCATGCCGGCTGCGGCGGCGAGGTCGCGCAAGGTCAGCGGCCGCGCCGCCGCGACGAGCGCGGCCAGCAGTTCGCCGGTGCTGTCGAGCGACTGGATGCCGCGCTGCGGCTTTGTATCCGTGGAAACAGCCATGGAAGCAGGCGCGGAAAGCGGCGTGGAAGAAGCGTTGTCGGTACGAGCGGTCACGATGCGGACGATGCAAGCAGTGAGGGTTGGGCGGCAAGCTCGGCGCCGATCTCGCGAGCCGCGCCGAGCAACGCGCGGGCGATGCGGCCATCGGCGGCCACGTCGATCGAGCCGGTCGAGCCGATCACCGTCAATGCCAGCGCCAGGCGCCCGTCCGGATCGAACACGGGCGCGCTCAGGCTGCTGATGCCAGGACTCGGCGCATCGACACTGCTTTCGAGGCCGCGCGCGCGAATCTTCTCGAGCGACGTCTGGAACGCGGCGTCGCGCGGCGCGGCCGTCGCGCTTTGGTCGGCGCCCGACTGATTCGCCCACATCGCGTCGAGCGTTTCGCGCGGCAGGTACGCACAGAACACGCGTCCCGTCGACGTCGCCGGCAGCGACATGACCGTGCCGACATGCAGATTCACATGCAGCGGAAAGCCCCCATGTTCATAGCGAACGATGGTCGGCCCCTGCGGCCCGGCGATACAGATCGCGACGCTAAAGCCGATTGCTTCGGCGAGCGCCGCCACGCGCGGCACGGCGGCGCGAAACGCCGGCTGATTTTCCAGATGCAACAGACCGAGCCGCAGCGACAACGGGCCGGGCTCATAACGGCCCGAAAGCTCGTCGCGCTTGACGAGACCAAGCCGGCTTAGGCTCACGAGATAAGCATGGGCCTGTCCGGGCGCCAGATCGGCGGCGATGGCGAGGTCCGACAGCGCGAGCGGCATGCGCGCCTGCGCGAGCGCGAGCAGCAGCCGGCCGCCGACTTCCACGCTCTGAATGCCGCGCTGCGTCTTGCCGCCTTCCGCTATTTCAGTACCGCTCGCGCCTTTGCCGGGGGCCGCTTTCGCTGCTTTGCTCACGCCTGCGCTCGTCCGTAAAAAGGGTCCATGTTAACCGAACCGCGACTGCGAACTGTCACCGTCCACGCTTCAATGTTAGGCGTTTGGTGATTTGCGTATAGCGATACATTTCGCTATTGACAAATAAACAGACGCGGCCATAAGATGCAATCACCCCGACACACCGGCGCAGTCACAGAGTCAAAAACCGGGCGAGACAACCTTCAATACCGCCAGCCCGCGCCGCAGCGCGCAGCCGGCCGTCTCGCCTCACATCCAACTTTTGAGGGAGACGAGCATGGCAAAGGCATTTGCATCGCAGGCCGATCTGGAAGTCAAGAAAGTCACGTGGACGAAGTTGTCCGAGAACGCCTACGCCTACACGGCCGAAGGCGATCCGAACTCGGGCGTGATCATCGGCGACGACGGCGTGCTGATCGTCGACACGACCGCCACGCCGGCCATGGCGCAAGACCTCATCGCGAAGATTCGCAGCGTCACCGACAAGCCGATCAAATACGTCGTGCTCTCGCACTATCACGCGGTGCGCGTGCTCGGCGCGTCGGCGTATTTCGAGGAAGGCGCGCAGGAAATCATTGCGAGCCGCGGCACGTACGAGATGATCGTCGAGCGCGGCGAAGCGGACATGAAGTCGGAGATCGAACGCTTTCCGCGTCTTTTTGCCGGCGTCGAAACGGTGCCGGGCCTCACGTGGCCGACGCTCGTCTTCGAAAAGGAAATGACGCTGTTCCTCGGCAAGCTCGAAGTGCGCATCGCGCATCTCGGCGCGGGTCACACGAAGGGCGATACGGTCGTGTGGCTGCCGTCGCAAAAGGTGCTGTTTTCCGGCGATCTCGTCGAATACGACGCGGCGTGCTATTGCGGCGACGCGCAGCTCCAACAATGGCCGGCGACGCTCGAAGCACTGCGCGCGCTCAATGCCGAAAAGCTCGTGCCGGGCCGCGGCCCCGCGCTGACCACGCCGGAAGACGTCAACAAAGGTCTCGATTACACGAAGGATTTCGTCACCACGTTGCTGCAGCAAGGGCGTGAAGCGGTCGAGCAGAAGCTCGATCTGAAGGCCGCGATGGCGCACACGCGCAAGGCGATGGACCCGAAATTCGGCCACGTGTTCATCTACGAACATTGCTTGCCGTTCGACGTTTCGCGCGCTTTCGACGAAGCAAGCGGCATCACGCATCCGCGCATCTGGACCGCGCAGCGCGACAAGGAAATGTGGGACGCGCTGCAAGCCTGACGGCATCGCATACAAAAGAACAGGCAAGCGCAGCAAAGCAAAGCAAAGCGGAGCAGGACGGAGACACAACATGAGCATCAACTACCAGACGCTGTCGTTCGAATATCAGCCGTGCCGCGAACAGGACGCGCGCCACGGCGGGGAACAGACGGTCTATCCGGTGATCGTGGTCGGTGCGGGGCCGGTGGGTCTCGCCACCGCAATCGACATCGCGCAGCAGGGCGTGCCCGTCGTACTCGTGGACGACGACTGTTCGTTGTCCACGGGTTCGCGCGCGATCTGCTTCTCGAAGCGCTCACTCGATATTTTCGATCGCCTCGGATGCGGCCAGCGGATGGTGGACAAGGGCATTAGCTGGAATGTCGGCAAAGTGTTCCTCAAGGATGAGCTCGTCTACTCGTTCAATTTGCAGCCCGAAGCAGGTCATCATCGTCCGGCGTTTATCAATTTGCAGCAGTACTACGTCGAAGGCTTTCTGCTCGAACGCGCGCAGCAAATGCCAAATATCGAGATTCGCTGGAAAAGCAAGGTGGTCGGTATCGAGCAGTGCGGAACGCCAGGCGCGCGCGACGCGTCGGTGACGCTGACGGTGGAAACGCCCGACGGGCAATATGCGTTGCGTGGCCGGTATGTGGTCGCCGCCGACGGTTCGCGCAGTCCGATCCGCAATCTGATGGGACTCGATAGTAAAGGCGTTACGTTCAAGGACCGCTTCCTGATCGCCGACGTGAAGATGGAAGCGGACTTTCCGACCGAGCGCTGGTTCTGGTTCGATCCGCCATTCCATCCGAATCAATCGGTGTTGCTGCATCGTCAGCCGGATAACGTGTGGCGAATCGACTTTCAGCTTGGATGGGACGCCGATCCGGTACTCGAGAAAACGCCCGAGCGCGTGATTCCGCGTGTGCGTGCCTTGCTCGGACCGGATGCAAAGTTCGAACTGGAATGGGTCAGCGTCTATACGTTTTCGTGTTTGCGCATGGAACGCTTCCGGCACGGCAACGTGCTGTTCGCGGGCGATTCCGCGCATGGCGTATCGCCATTCGGCGCGCGCGGTGCGAACAGCGGCGTGCAGGATGCGGAGAACCTCGCATGGAAACTGGCAATGGTCCTGGAAGGCAACGCATCGGATGCGTTGCTCGACACCTATGCCAGCGAGCGCGAGTTTGCCGCCGACGAAAACATCCGCAACTCCACGCGTTCTACTGACTTCATCACGCCGAAGAGCCCGGTTAGCCGCGTGTTTCGCGATGCCGTGCTGAAGCTCGCGCGTCACCATCCGTTTGCGCGGCAACTGACGAATAGCGGTCGGCTGTCGGTGCCGGCGGTGTTGAGCGATTCGCCGCTGAATACGCCGGATAGCGACAGCTTCGAGGGCCTCATGGTGCCGGGCGCCTCGTGTGTCGATGCACCCGTGCAGGCGGCCGGCGAATCGGCGTGGCTGCTTCAGCATCTCGGTCAGCAATTCACAGGCGTGCTTTTTTCCGGCGATGAAGGCATCGACGCCGCAGCCGAAACTGCGCTGAAAGCGCTTCGTACAAGCACTATTCCGTTGAAGCTCGTGGTGATCGCGCGCAGCGAAACGCCGCCGGCAGCAATCGCAGATGCAAAGATTTTGCGCGACACCGAGGGTCTCGCGAGTGCGCGCTACGACGCGCGACCCGGCACGTTCTATCTGATCCGCCCGGACCAGCATGTGTGCGCACGTTGGCGGCAACTCGAACCGCTTGCTGTCGAGCATGCGTTAAAGCGCGCGTTGTGCGTGCAAGGCACGGCCTGAAAGAACGCCCCGCGTTCGCAGCAAAAAATAGAATCCGGAGACACATCATGGCACTGATCACGCAACCGAACCTCGCGCGTCCCGATGACTTTTACGAGGCGTTGATCGACATGCATCGCGGCCTCGACGATGCGCGCAGTCAGTCGGCGAATGCGCAACTCATTCTGCTGCTCGCGAACCATATCGGCGATCACGCGACGCTGCTCGAAGCAATCCGGCACGCGCGCGAAGGCGTGGCGGACGTGTCGCCGGAAGGCGGCGAAGTTCATCCGCTGGCGGCCTGAGCCGCCGCACGCGCACCTCAGCGACAACCACAACGCGGCGCATCAAGACGCCGGACCCACGGGTCCGTTGGACCCATCACGCCTCATGTCTGGAGATAACCGATGAGTCAGTCCCTCTCGCCAGCGCTCGAGCCTGGTTCAAGCGCCGCTGCGCACGACGATCTGCTATACCGCAAGGTATCGCTGCGCATCATTCCATTTTTGTTTCTTTGCTACGTCGTGTCGTTTCTGGACCGCATCAACATCGGCTTCGCGCAGTTGCAGATGAAGCACGACCTCGGGTTCAGCGACGCAATGTACGGACTCGGCGCCGCTGTGTTTTACATCGGCTATGTACTGTGCGAAGTGCCAAGCAACCTGCTGCTTGCGAAGTTCGGCGCGCGCCGAACGTTCACGCGAATCATGTTGCTGTGGGGCGTGGCGTCGGTCGGCATGATGATGGTGTCGACGCCCGCGCATTTCTATGTGCTTCGCTTCATGCTCGGCGTGTTCGAGGCGGGCTTCTTTCCCGGCATCGTGCTGTATCTGACGTACTGGTATCCGGCGCGGCGGCGTGCGGCGGTGCTGTCGATATTTTTCGCCGGCGTGGCAGTCGCGGGCGTGCTCGGCGGGCTCGTGTCCGGCTGGATCATGCGCGATATGGGCGGCGTGCTCGGCCTGTTCGGCTGGCAGTGGATGTTCATCATCGAAGGGGCGCCCGCGCTTATCCTCGGTCTCATCGCCGCGGTTTATCTCGTCGACGGTCCGCAGCACGCGCAATGGCTCACCGCTAATGAGAAAGCGCAATTGATCGCGCAACGCGACGAGGACCGCGCGGCTTTATCGCAGCCGTCGCACGCATCGCATTCATCGCGCTCGTTCACGCAGGCGCTGCGTAATCCGCGCGTCTATCTGTTCGCGTTCATCTATTTCTCGCTGACGTGCGCATCGTTGACGCTCAATTTCTGGATGCCGTTGATGATCCGCGACTTCGGCATTCGCGATGTTCTCGCAATCAGTCTGTACAGCGTCATTCCGAATGCAGTCGGCGCGGTCGGGCTGATTCTGATTGCTCGCCATTCCGATCGGCGCGGAGAACGGCGCCGGCACTTCGCGGTATGCACGATCGGCGGCGGCATCGCGCTTTCGCTTTTGACCCTGCATTTAAGCAGTTTTCCTGCGATGCTCGCGATTCTCTCGCTTGCCGCCGTGCTGATTTTCGCCGCGTTGCCGATCTTCTGGACGGTGCCGGCGAGCTATCTGTCGGGCACCGCGGCGGCGGGCGGCATTGCGCTGATCAGCAGCATCGGCATTACGAGCGGCATTGTGAGCCCGTGGGTGATCGGGCAGATCAAGACGCATACCGGCAGCATGGACAACGCGCTTTATCTGCTGACCGTGTTGCTGTTCACAAGCGGGATTGCATTGCTGCTCGGCGTGCCGAAGGAAACCAGACGGGTTTAACGGCGCGGTGCTTTATAAAAGGACCATCGTGTAGAGTCGCGGTAATTCCATTGCGCCTCGACTCTTGCGATGTCCGCCATTATCGCCCCCGTTCCGCTGCAGCATGAAGGCCCGCATGACCTGTCGTTGTGGCGTGTCGATCTGTCATTCGACACGTCGCTCGACGCCGCGTCCTTTGCATCGCTTTCCGACGACGAGCGCGCGCGAGCACGCAGCTTCCGCCGCGCCGAAGACGCGCTGCGCTTCGCCACAACGCGCGCTGCGTTGCGCGAGTTGCTTGCGCAACATATCGGCGCCCATGCGCACGCTCTGCGCTTTACGGTCGATGCAAACGGGCGACCGCGTCTCGCAGATTCGACGGCATTCGACTTCAACGTGTCGCACGCGGGCGCATGTGGCTTGATCGCGATGTCGTCGGCGCGGCGCGTGGGTGTCGATATAGAGCAGTGCAGCGATACGTTCGATTGGCGCTCCATCGTCACGTTGACGCTTGATCCGCACGAGGCGGCGTGGACCGAGCGCCTTGATCGTTCCGCGCAAATGGCCGCGTTCTACGATGCATGGACCGCCAAGGAAGCGCTCGTCAAAACGACAGGCGCGGGTATCGCGCGCGGGTTGCAGCATTTGAGCGTGCTGCCGCGCGAAGGCCAGCGCGTGACGCTGCGCGGCTCGATTCCCGATGATATGCGTGCGATCGCCGCGCAATGGATAGCCGCGCCGCGCGGCTACGCGGCGTGTGTTGCGTGGTCTTTGACGCGGCTTGCTTCGTAGCAAACCCACTGTTGGGTTCTTTTTGCAGCGCTTGTTATTGCGCCCATGATGCAACTAACGGTCAGCCCCGCCCGGCGCCTCCGGGCAACGGCAGGAAGCGCTCGCAACGACTCCTCAGCGCGCATTAAACCTGCACAGACGGAATGCTCTTCATGCAGCGCAGCGCGAACATCGAGCGGCTATGACGAATGCCCGCGATCTTGTACAGCTTCTCGCGCAGGAAGCGCTCATAACCCGCCGTGCCGTCCACAGCCACCTTGACCAGATAGTCGTAATCGCCGGAGACGAGATACGCCTCGAGTACTTCGGTGAGTGTCGCGAGTTCGGCGCCGAAACGCGCGAGCGCATCGTCGTCGTGTCGATCGAGTGTGACTTCGAGCAGAACGATATCCGCCAAGCCGAGCTTCTGCTGATCGAGCAGCGCAACGTAGCCGCGAATGTAGCCTTCGGTTTCGAGTTGGCGTGTGCGGTTCCAGCATGCCGTGGTCGACATGCCGACGAGTTCGGCGAGTTCCGCATTGCTCACGCGTGCGTTCTTTTGCAATGCGCGGAGGATTCTGCGGTCCTGATTGTCCAGCTCGCGGGTCCGGGTGTTCATGGGCTGACTCGGAAGATTGTTCGTTCAGACGTGATTCTATCGGAAGAACGTTCCGTTAGTCGCCGCGTGGCGCACCGCTTTAGGAAGCCTATCCAGCGAGCGTCCCGGTATATTTTTAGGGTGCATTCGCGCCCGGAGAACCGTCCGGATCGCCGATCTTATGGCGTCCACGCGCGGCCACAAGCCGCTATCGGTATGACGCTGCTTTTACCGAAGCAGCCTGAGCGGAAACCGCGGCGCTACCCCGTCGCAACGAACGCCCGCTCGGGCCCGAACGCATGTATGGCATTACGTGAAAGAGACGCGCGGCCACAGAAGGGCCGCGCCGTGGAGCGTGTTTCGAATGATCAATGGAAGATGAGGTACAGAATGACCAGCACGATCACCGGAACACCGAGAAGCCAGCCGAGTAGGTAAGGCATGATGTATCTCCTTTCGTATCGAGTTGGAATACGGAGAGCATTCAGCATGGGCCGTGCCTGAGGTGTCCGCGATATTCGTGTGATCAGTCTGTCAAAGCCGCATCACCGTCTAGCCGTTGTCGATGAACCCAGGATAGAGCGTCATGCCGCCGTCGACAAATAAGGTTGTGCCCACAACGTAGTCGCTTTCATCCGATGCGAGCCACACGGCCGCCTTGCCGATGTCTTCGACTTCACCCACGCGGCCATAAGGAATCAATTGCAGTAGCTTTTGCTCTGCCGTGTGAGTCTCCCACGCGTCGCGATTGATCTTCGTGCGAATCGCGCCGGGCGCAATCGAGTTGACGCGAATGCGCTCGGGCGCGACTTCCTGTGCGAGCGATTTCATGAACATCTGAATCCCGCCTTTCGACGCGGCGTAGTTCACATGCCCGGCCCACGGAATGACTTCGTGCACCGAGCTCATGCAAATGATCTTGCCGAGTGCTTTGGATGCGGATGTCGGCCCGCGTCGCCGGAACTCTTTGACAGCGGCTTGCGCAGTGAGAAACTGTCCCGTCAAATTGGTGCCCAGCACTGTTTGCCATTCTTCCATCGACATATCGGCAATAGCGCTGTCCCTCTGCAAACCCGAATTCGCGACGACGATGTCCAGTGTGCCGAAGCGCGCGCGGCACGCGTCGAACATTGCATCGACATCGGCCGGATTCGATACGTCGGCTTTAACTGGGAACGCGGTGCCACCCGACTGGTTGATCTCGTCAGCGAGCTTCTCCGCCGATTCCGCATGCGAGTGATAGTTCAGCGCGACCGACGCGCCCGCATCCGCAAGCGCTCGCGCAACGCCATAGCCAATGCCTGAGCTCGCGCCCGTGACCAAAGCAAACTGATTGGCGAGTAACTTTTCCATCGCAATTCCTCGGCGCTGAAAAGCGCATTCGTCTAGCTTCAGATGTAGCGAGGCCGCCGGATCTGCGAGCAGTTCACTGCATCGCAATCCGGCGGCCGGGCCTGCGTTTGACTTACTGATGTGAACGTGTCACCGCAATCGCTATATCACGCCGGCGACAAGCAGCACGATCACGACGATCAGCACGACGCCAAGACCACCCGTTGGCCCATAGCCCCACGAACGGCTATGCGGCCAGGTCGGCAACGCGCCAAGGAGAAGAAGAATCAGCACAACCAGAAGAATAGTTCCCAACATGTATGACCTCCGCTTGGTTGATGAAGCTCTCCTGTCCGCGGCTTTGCGCACTTACATAGTGAGCGCGCAAAGAGAAGACGGACCGGACAGCATCGTCACCTTTGAGGAGCAAGGCATGTGCCCAACGCGGAACATACGCAGTGTCACGCCGCTAAAGAACCCGCGGTTCTGATGCGCGAAACAATCAGATCAGCGATGAACGCGACGCCAAGCGCCGCGGCGCCACACATGAAGATCAACGCATAGTTGTTGTGTGAATGCGAGAACAGATACGAGTAGCCATACCCGCCGAGCGCCTGGAAAAGAGCGAACGCTGTCGTCGCGCGGCTCCATGAGGCGCGCTGTTCCGTGTGATCGTGCGGCACGAGTTCATGAATGCGACCGAGCGCGAGCGGCACGATGCCGGGCGTGAAGACTCCGAGAATAACGGTCGACAGTGCCAGCACCCACGCATTGCCGGAAAGCGCGATCATCGCGACGGCCACTGCCTGCAGCAACAAAGCCACGCGATAAGCCTTGCCGTAACCGATACGATGCGCAACGTTGCCCGCGATCAGCGGCCCCGCGATGGCGGCGAGCCCGTACAACACCCAATAGTTCGCGCCGATTGCCGCGCCTCGGCCTAGACCGCGCGCCACGTAATCGACGAGAAGAATCATCGCCGGCACGAGTCCGAGTGCGTTCGCGGCGTATTGCGCGTACAGCACGCGAAGCGCGAGCGTGCTGGTTTGCGCGCCATGATGATGAGCGGGCGCCGCGGCGGCAGCAGGCGGATTCGTCGACGGCCAGCCGAACGAGCTCACTACTGTCAATACGAGTGCAACAGCGCCGAGCCCGAGCCATGTGGTTTGCAGGCCGAAGTGCAACAGCTCGGGAATCAGCGTGCCTGACGCAGCAATGCCGAGCCCGAGTCCGAGAAAGATCATGCCGCTGACAAAGCCACGGCGCGCTGCGGGAATATGCGGAAGAATCGAGGTCGCCACCAAAACCATGATGGCGCCGCCGGAGATCCCCGACAGCAAACGCCACACGAAGAACCAGCTTATCGACAGCGGATACGCACACGCGAAGAACGCCGCGGTCACCACGGCCATCAGCATGCGCAACGCGGTCCGGTTCGATAACGCGGACGCAAGCGGACGGCCGATCAGCGCGCCGATCAGATAGCCCGCGAAATTCGCGGCGCCCAATGTGACTGCTTGCGACGACGTGAACCAGTGCGCCTGGATCAGAGACGGAATCAGCGGCGTGTACGCAAAGCGCGCGAGGCCGATGGCAACGAGACTGCCGGAAAGCCCGGCGAAAGTGGCAAAGAGCGCGCGGGCGTCGAGCGATGTCGAGCTCGACGAGGACAAGGAGGGCGCTGTGGACATGACGGTTCCTTTACCGGCCAACGTGCATGACGCCGCGCCGGATGTCGGTGAAAGTGCGAAGGGATCGCTCGTTAGGTTAGACGCGTGTCTTTGACGCGCCGTGTTTGGCCGGCAGCGCCGGCAAGCCGAGCAGCTTCAGTGCGCCGGCAACCGCGCTCGTCAGCACCGCACGCTGCGGATCGACGCGTGCCAGCACACGCATGCCTAGCACGGTGGCGAGTAGATGAGTGGCGGTTTCGTCGGCGGAAACGGTTTTGGCAATCGCGCCGCTCTTTTGCGCCGCGACCAGGCAGCGATAAAAGAACTCGCGGATCTCGGCGATTTCGGTTGCGACGAGCTGCCGAAATGCTTCGTCCTCCGATGAAATTTCGAGCGCCGAATTAACCAGCATGCAGCCGCGCTTGTGCGGATCGGACACCGACCGCTCGATGGTTTCCTCGAAGAAACCGGTAATGGCCTCGGCAGGCGGCATGGTGCTCTCGAAGCGCTTGATGCGCTCGCGCAGCGAATGATCCAGGTAGTGCTCGAGCGCGCGCAGATACAGCCCGCGTTTGTCGCCAAAGGCGTTGTAAAGGCTCGGCTGCGTGAGACCCGTGCATTTGACGAGATCGCGCGTGGACGTCGCCTCGTAGCCTTTCAGCCAGAACGTTGCGCTTGCTGCTTCGAGCACCTCTTGCTCGTCGAATCCGCGGGGTCGCGCCATGATGAATGTCCTTTACCGCCTGCGTCGGTGGTTTTGTATCAATCGATATAGAACCGCATTATATATCGATCGACACAGAATGCAAGGGACGATGTGCGGCGGCGCGCATGGACGCCGCCGCGTCACGAGCGCAATGACGTGGCGCGGCGGTTTCCAATTGAGGACATCTCGAGCGTCCTACAGATAAGTGCCTTTGATGCGGCCTTCGAAGATGGCGGTGTTGATCGAGAAGTCGTCGACATGGCCGAGCGCGCCACCGTCGACGGTGACGACGACGGAACGGCCGCCGCGCACCAGCTTCAACTGCTCGGCGCTGAGCGTGACTTCTTCGTGGGCGGCGTCGGCGCCGCGAGGCAGGTCCTTGATGATGACGGTGGATTTCATGGCGATACTCCTTGGGGTGGGTGGGCGAGCACGGCGGAGTGCCCGCTCAAGTTTCTGCAAGGGATATGCCAATCTCCTCGCGATAAAGAGCCGATCCGCAACGCGTCCGCCGATGCCAGGCCAGGCAAGGATGTGCATTGCGCGGCCTTTAATCGCAAAGCGCGACGATGCAAAACCAGCGGCCAGATGTATGGATACAGCAGACAGAGCGCACCCGAGCTGTTGGGCCGCGTGCACGCCGAACGACGCACGAGATGCACGCGTCGCGAAACGCGGCGCGGCAACAACAAAAGCGGCACGCGTCGATGACGCGTGCCGCTGTACTGCCTTGATAAACGCGAATCTAGCTGCGCCGTGTATTGCGCGTCGCCGCCACTTTCACGATGGTTTGATGCGCCGCCGGAAAGCCGGGCGGATATTCGACGACGCGAGTCGCGGTCGGCACGAGCGGCGCGGCGCTCGAGAGCCGCGCCCCAATGCGTGCGCCGCCGACAATGGCGGCCATCGCCTCACGGTCGAGTTCGACGTTGTCTGCGAGATCGTTGATGAGAAGCTTGGCCATGATGTGTTCGCCGCGAAAGTCGAGCGATTGGCCGGTGCGATGATCCGGCGTGCGCTCGCGGGTGTCGTCAGATGTGCTGAGGTCTCGTCGCACTATGAGTATAGGAAATCTGTTTTTAGTCTGCCTGCCCGATTCACTAATGCACGGCTTGTGCCAGATTTATTCAAGGTTCCTAATAAAAGTTATGGTGCCTTTATGGATAAGGCTTGCAGCGCTAAGCCGCGCGTCTTTTCCTATCCGTCGAAGCTGCGACGAGCAAGGCGAGTGGTGGCATTCACCCGACAACGCGCCGCATTATGTTGGACGGCACGCGACAAGCGTGAGCCGCGCATCGCGCGGGGCAATCCTGGTTTGCGAAAGAACAGGCCGGGAGCTAGTATCGAAGCGGCACATGTAACTGGTTACGACAGCTTTCCTAACGGCCGGCAGAGCCTTGGTCGAACGCGATCGGGGCTCACGGCAACGGCGGCAATTCGCACAACATGGCTAGCCTTGCGCGTGTGATTCACGACTTCCAGAACGGCGAGCTGTCGCGTGACGAGTTCGTCGCTCAACTCGACAGCACGTTGGTGACCGAAGGCCTCGGTCCGACGCAGCTGCTGGAGACGCTTGGCGCCGCGCATCGTAAAGCCCCGCTGCCGGAGGACCTTTATATCGAAGTGCGGCGGCGCATCGAGCAACTGCGCGTGTCGAATGTGGCGGCCGGCGGCGAGGAAACCGGCATACAGACCACGGTGGAGATGCCCTCGGTGGTGCCGGCCGGCGCGGGACGCACAGGCGCGTCCGCAAGTAGCGCGAACGTGCCCAACGGCGCAGGCTTCGACCAGATCAAAGGCATCGGCGATACGCTGAATAACCGCTTCGTTCTCGAAGAGTGCCTCGGCGTCGGCGGAATGGGGACGGTTTATAAGGCGCTCGATCTGCGCAAGCTCGAGGCGTCCGACAGAAAACCGTACCTCGCGGTCAAGGTCCTCAACGTTCAGTTCCGCGGCAATCCGAATTCGCTCGTCGCGTTGCAGCGCGAGGCGCGCAAGGCGCAGGTGCTCGCGCATCGCAACATCATCACGGTGTACGACTTCGATCGCGACGGCCCGATCGTTTATCTGACGATGGAGTACCTGTCGGGCAAGCCGCTCAGCCAGTTGCTGCGCACGCCGGGCTATCAGGGCATGCCGGTTCGCGCCGCGCTGCCGATCGTGCGCGGCATGTGCAGCGCGCTCGCGTATGCACACGAACGCGGCTTCGTGCATTGCGATTTCAAACCCGCCAATGTTTTTCTCACGACGAATGCCGAAGTGAAGGTCATCGACTTCGGCATTGCGCGCGTGTTTCAGCGACCCGAAGAAGAAAGCGATGCAACCGTATTCGATCCAGGCAGCCTCGGCGCGTTGACGCCTGCGTATGCGAGCCCGGAGATGATCGAGCATCGCGAGCCCGATCCGCGCGACGATATTTATGCGCTCGGCTGTATCACGTATGAATTGCTGACGGGGCATCATCCGTTCGACCGCTTGTCCGCGACGCAGGCGCGCAATGCCGAATTCAAGCTGCAGCGTCCGCCGAATCTCGATGCGACGCAATGGCGCGCATTGCGGGCCGCGCTTTCCTTCGACCGCGCGACGCGCATGCCGAGCGTCACGCGCTTCATCGCCGAGTTCGACAACGAGGCGCGCGCGGAAAAGTCGGGGACATTGGCGAAGGCGGGACTCGCCGGCTTCGCGGTGATTTGCGCAGCGGCCGTGGCCGTGTATGCGTGGCGCTCGGCGCCGAATCGTCATAGCGAAATGCAACAGGCTACGGGCACGTCGCAGGGGCGGGTGGAGGAAGCCGCGTCGTCGGCGATGCAAGCGAGCGAGGCAGCGGCGACAGCGGCGACCAGCACCGCAAGCGCAGCAACAACGAATCCGACCACAGCAACGTCCGCATCGGCGACTGCTTCAGCGGCAGTAGCAGCCCCCACCCCGCCTGCTGCACCCAAACCCAAGCCCGCACTGACACTCGCAGCGGTCGCTCCGACGCTCGCACAAGTGCCGTGCTCGGCGTTATCCGCGTCGACGCAGGATCACACGTTGACGGTGCGCGGCTATCTTTCGCAACGCTATGGCGTCGCGCGACTAAAAGACGGCCTCACAGCGCTACCCGGCGTGGACACGCTGAAGCTCGACGTCGATCCGGTCGCGGACGACAAATGCGACACCGTGAAGGCGCTTGCACCGTACTGGACGCAGAACTGGCAAGCCGGGCACATCGCGGGCTTGCAGGTGCGGCCGCCGAGCGGCCAATTGAACGAGGGCGATCCACTGGTTGTCGACGTGAGCACGCCCGGCTACGACTCGTATGTGAATCTCGACTACTACCAGCTCGACGGCAATGTCGTTCATATGGTGCCGAGTCCGCGCGCGAAGGACAACCAGGCGCCGCCGCACTATTCGGCGACGGTCGGCAGCGGGGGCGACTGGGTCATTTCAAAGCCGTTCGGTTCGGAGATGGTCGTGCTGCTGATCACGCCCGCGCCGCTCTTCGACAAGCCGCGCCCGGAAGCCGAATCGCGCGCCGACTATCTGCGCGCACTGGACACACGGCTCGCGCAAATAGCCGCGAAGTATGGCCGCGAGCGGATCGTGGCGGACTTCGCGCCGATCACCACGAAGCCGCATGCGCCATGATGTTTTCGTCCAGCGAGCCGAGCGCTGCGGAGCTTGATGCAATGAGTTAATTCCCGGCGCAGCAGATCACTTGAGATCTTTGACTACGCGGAAACCATCCTGCGATTGACGCACGCCCGCGCTGTATTTGAAGCGCGTCGCGCTCAGCATGTAGCCGCCGCCTTCGCGCCAGGAACCGCCGCGAATCACGCGCATGTCGCAACCGGGGTTTTCCCACGCGCGGCCGTCGACGGGCGCTGACTGATACGAGTTATGCCAGCAGTCGGCGGTCCATTCCCATACGCTTCCGTTCATGTCATAGAGGCCGTACGGATTCGGCGCAAAAGAACCTGCGGCTTCGGGGCCTTCCTTGTGCCACGGCTCGCCGCAGTCCTTGCAATTGGCGTTGCCCTTGCGCATCTGATCGCCCCACCAGTACGCGCTCGTCGTGCCGCCGCGCACCGCGTATTCCCACTCGGCCTCAGTGGGCAGACGGTACGGTTTGCCCGTCGTTCGCGTGAGCCACTTCACGTACTGCTGCGCGTCGTCCCAACTCACGTCGCGCGCGGGAGCTGACTTATTGGCATTCGTTTCCGGCGAGAGTTTCGGGCATGCATTCGCCGCGACGCAGGCATTCCACTGCTCGACTGTCACTTCGTATTTGCCGATAGCGAACGGCGCACCAATCGTCACGTGATGAACCGGCTTCTCGGACGGATCGTCGCTGTTGCTGCCCATCGAGAACGAGCCTGCGGGCAACGCGATCATGATCGGACACGTGGCACAGTCGCGGCTTTCGCCTGCTACTGGCGCACGCGTTGCAGGCTTTTGCGCGGTGGCTGCAGCGGGCGGTGCTGGCGGTGGAGTGGTGCTCGCGGCTGGCGGTGCGGAAGCGGCACGCGGGCGCTCTTGCGCGGCCGATGCAGTGGGCGCAGCAGGTGTCGCCGGCCGCGCTGTCGGCGGCGGTGCAACTGACGGCGCAACCTGCTGTGTCGACGGGTTCGGCGCAGGCGCAGGCGCATTCGCCGACGCCGCCCGCAACCTATCGATTCGCGCATGCGCGAGCGTGGCGAAGCGCCCATTCGGATAGGCCTTCAAATACGCTTCGTAATCCGCGGGGTAATTGCTGTCCTTGATCGAATTCCAGAAGGTGATTTCGTATTGCTCGGTGCTGTCTTTCGGCAGAATGCCTCGGCTGTGCAGTGTGACGACATGCTCGTTACTGGCGATGAGTCGCGTATCCCTAACCTTTACGTTGCTCGTCGTTAAGGTTGAATCGGGCAACGACGACTCAACCCACGGTTGCTGTTCCCCTCCTGTCGCATGTTTGACTTCCGCAGCGACGCTCGCGAGCAGGCTCATCAAAGGCTGCGTGGGCTTCTCGTCGAGTGCGCGCAGTAACGCTTGCGTATAGATGCCGTGGCTGGAGCCGTCGGCCGCAAAGCCGCCTTGCGCCGTTGCATAGGCAACGACCGTGTTCGGCGGCAGTGCTGGCGCCGCCTGCGCGACATCGCGCGTGAATGGATTGTCGAGACAGGTGTCGAGAATCGCAATGTTCAATGGTGCATTGCGCGACGTGTGCATTGCCTGCAACACGTCATTCAGATCGATGCCCTCGCGAATTGGCGAGGCCGGCGAGCGCACGTCGAGACCGGCAGGAATCAATAGCGTTTGTCCGCCGAGCCGCATGCCATGACCGGCGAAATAGAACAGACCGACATCGCCCGCACGCAGACGCTCGCGGAATTCGCCAATCGCTCGCCGCATTTGCAGCGGCGTTGCATTGGCAAGCACGACGACGTCGAAGCCGAGCGCGCGCAATTGCTTGCCCAGCGCTTGAGCATCACGCGGCGCGTTTCGCTCTATGAGCTTCGACGCATCGGCAGCATAGGCGCCATTGCCGATAACGAGCGCGATGCGTGAAGCGCCAACAACGTCGTGCTGCGGAGCGAACGGCGCGATCACGCTATTAGCCGGTGCGGCCAGATTAGTCGCGCTTGTACTCTCACGCGGCGTTGCGGCAAATGCATCGCCGCAATCCACCAGAATGGCCCCGGCCATCCACATCAGCAGGAATATTCGCCACATCTTCGCATCCTGTTTGTTCCGGACAGAACATAGGTATTCGCGCACCGCATTGCCGCTGGAATACGTTGCGATTCGCCGATACCCCCGCCCCGAAAAGCGAAGCGTCGGCGCGCTTTCGATCATCCGCGTTGCAACGTATCAACAACCATAGCACGCGCATGGCGGGCAACAACCAACACTTTTACCGAGTGCGCTATACGGTTAACGAGTGTGGCGTATCTTTTTGGCAAGTTACGTCCTAAGCTAATTCACAAAGCAACGTGGCACGGTCGTTTTAACTACGCGGCTGGCGCATCGCGCGAGCCCGCGATCAAGCACAATCACCCATCGCTGCCTTGCGCAGTCGAGATGGTCACGACCGCTCTTCGGGAGAGTGCGCCATGCGAAGAACCGACGTCCCCGCTGTTTCCAACCCGAGTCCCAGAAGCACGATGCGCCTATGTGCATTGCGCGCGGTTTCGCGGACGGTGCTCGCCGTGTCGATTGTCGGCATGGTTTTGCCGGTGGCGGCATTCGCGGATTCCACGGCATCGCCTGCCGGTGCGGAGGAGTACATCATCTGGCCGCCCGACGGCGCCGTGATTCACGGCGGCAAGCTGTGGGTGCGCATGGGGCTGCGCAATATGGGCGTGTGCCCGAAAGGCGTCGCGTTTCCCAACACCGGGCATCATCATCTGCTGATCGATACGGACCTGCCCGCGCTCGATCAGGAGATTCCGTCGGACCGTAATCACCTGCACTTCGGCGCGGGCGAGACCGACGCGCGTATCGAGTTGCCGCCAGGCAAGCACACGTTGCAGCTTATTCTCGGCGACCACAATCACCTGCCGCATGCGCCGCCCGTGTACTCGAAAAAGATCACCATCACCGTGCAGAAAGACTAGCGCGTTCATCGCGGCCTGCTCAGGACGGAGAAACCTTCATGTATAAGTTCATTGCAGTCGCGGCGCTGGTGGCGTCGGCGACATGGGGCGCGGCGGATTTCGCCGTGGCGGCCGGGGCGGCGTCGCCTTCCGGCGCACATGCCTATATCGGCTATCCGAACGACGGCCAGGTGGTTACGGCCAACAAGCCGTTTCGCGTGTGGTTCGGTTTGCGCTATATGGGCGTCGCGCCGAAAGGCGTGAAGTATCCGAACACGGGACATCATCATCTTCTGATCGACACCGACTTGCCGCCGATGGACCAGGAGATACCCTCGGATCGCAATCACCTGCATTTCGGCGCGGGCGAAACCGAGACGATGATTCAACTGCCGCCCGGCAAACATACATTGCAATTGCTGATGGGCGACGACATGCACGTTCCGCACAACCCGCCGGTGTACTCGAAGAAGATCACGGTCATTGCGCGTTGACGTTAGTTAGCGCCGATGTCATGCCGCAGCCAACCATTTCACACCCGCTGTTGGCCGCGATCCATCACATCGACGCTGATGCTTTCTGGTCACACGCTGTATTGCCCGATCGATGTATCGTCGAAAGCCTCCATTCACGGCACTTCCACAAATTTCTTCGGATAGACAAACGAAACTGGCACAGCCCATGCGTTAGTTACGTTCGAGTAGACAAGTTGCTCGAAACCAACCGCAAGACTGTGACCTTCCGTTCCGGAGATTTGCCATGAACACGCTGACGATCAAAGACCTGTCCATCACCGAACAACTCGACAGCAAGGCGATGAGCGCCGTGCGCGGCGGCACCGGCCACCTGTTACCGCCGTCGTATCTGAATTTCGCGCCGATCTATGCGCCGAACTTCAGCAGGAACGTCGACGCCACTCAACTGATCAGCACGACGATGAACATCCAGAGCGTCAATGGCAGCAACGGCGCGTTCATTGAGGGCGCGACGACCAACCTCAACCCGCATGTGACCGCGAGCAACAACATCTACATGCCGTAAGCGGCGCGTCCGCTAGCTGCGGTCCTCAAAAAGTTCGCGCACCCAATCGTTCTTTTCACGCGACACTTCCTCACCGCACATCTCCCGAGCTTTTGTCATGCGCCGCTTCGATGGTGAAGCGGCGTCGGAGATGCTTTACTTAAATGGTGCGCGCGGATTGTGCAGTGAAGTCGGCGTCATCGGAGAAAATCGTGTCAGCGTTGCCTGATTCAAAGATGGTTCAGCGCTTCTTCAACCACTCGACAACGGCGGCGTTGCGCGGGTTGTGCGCGGCAACGATCTGCGCCGCCTCACTGTGTGCATGCGTCGACGTCGGCATGCCCGACTACAAGCGGCCCGATACGCCTGGCAAGACGTCCTGGACGGGACAAAGCGGCGCGCCGGTTTCCGCGGCGGCCACCATTGAACCGGATTGGTGGAAAGGCTTTAACGATCCGGCTCTCGACTCGCTGATTGCCAAAGCCATAGGCGGCAACTTCGACATCAAGATACTGGCTGCGCGTATTGACGTCGCGCGCACGCAGATCGGCGAAGCCAAGGCCGGCGCGTTGCCGACCATGGACCTCGGTGCCGGCGCGAGTTTCCAGAAAACAACCGGACAGACCTTCGCGAAGCAATACAACGTCGCGGCGCAGGTGAACTGGGATATCGACATTTGGGGCAAAGTGGAAAAGGGCGTGCAGGCACAGAAAGCCGAATTCCACGCGAGCGAAGCCGACTGGCGCGCCGGTTATCTCGAACTGGTGTCGAACGTGTCGAGTACCTATTTCCAGATTCTTCAATTCGACGACCAGATCGAACAGCAGCAAAAGACACTCGTCACCAATCGCCAGATTCTCTCGATCTACGAGGGCCAGCGCCGCAGCGGACTTGTTCCGCAGACGCAGGTGCTGCGGCAGCAGGCGGAAATCAATCGACTGACGAATCAGTTGCTTGAACTGCGTCGCTCGCGTGACCTCGCGAATAACGCGCTGTGCACGCTGACCGGTGTACCTGCCGGTGAGTTTCAATTGCCCAAAGGCCATCTGCAACAGCGCGTGCAATCGCCGGGAGTGCCCGACGGTCTGCCCGCACAACTGCTCGCGCGGCGCCCAGACTTGGTCGCCGCGGAATTCAGAGTACTCGAGGCCTATGACCTCGTCGGTCAGGCCAAACTCGCGCAATTGCCGACTATCAGCCTGACCGGGCACGGCGGCACGGCGAGTTTCGCGCTGACTGACTTGCTGAAGTCGTTCACCTACGGCTTCATGCCGAGCATCAATATTCCGCTGCTCGATCCCGGTGTGCGCGCACACGTCAAGGTGACGCAGGCGCAATCGACGGTGGCGGAACAGCAGTACCGTGCGACTGTAATGGGCGCGTTCGAGGAAGTGGAAAACGCGCTGGTGAATCTGAACGCGCATAAGGCGCAGCGCGTTGAATTGCAGCAACAGGTGGATCGTCTGCAAATTGTGGCCGATCAGATTCAGTCGCAACTGCGGCTCGGCGTGGTGTCGCAACTCGAAGTATTCGAAACCGAGCGCACGCTGCTCGAGGCGCAGTTGTCGTTGCTGGCGAATCATCAACTGATTTTGTCCGATACGGTGCTGCTTTATAAGGCGCTCGGCGGCGGTTGGCCGAATGTCGATGTGCAGGCGCAAGTGAAAGAGAAGTAGAAAAGAGGTAGAGCAGAAGTAAAGGAGCATTGAGCTAATCCGCTCAGGCGCGCATGTGAAACCCGTTGCGGTTTCTCATATCGTGTGCAGCGGCTTATCACCGACGACCGGGAATTGACACTCGCAATGCGTGACTTACAATCGTTGAGGAACCGTGTTTCCGCCGGTTCTTTCAAACAAGATTCTCTCGCCGTCGTCCTTCGTGCTGACTCCGTTGCGCTCTCGCAGCAGCGGGTAAACGATTAGTGATCCGGATAAAATGGCCGACGGCGAAATATCCATTGCCGAGAAGCGCGCGACAGTCGAAACCGCTTTCGACGTGCTGCTGTCTCCGCTTGCGTCCGCGCAACGCCCGGCACTGGACGCGATCCGCATTGTCGATAGCCTGTTCGCCATTGGGCGCAGCGAAGCGCCGTTCAACGACTACCCCGCCGAGTGGATCGCGCGTCTGTCGCGCCGTCATGCACGCGTGTTCATCGAGCACGGCGCGGTTTATGTGGCGGATCTCGGCAGCAAGAACGGCACCACGGTCAACGGCGTTGCCGTGCGCGAGACGCCCGCGCGCGTGCGAGCAGGGGACGAACTGTGCTTTGGCGGCGATCTCTGTTATCGCGTGAGTATCGAGCCGCGCGCCCGCATCGTCGCGAAAAGCAGCGCGGTGGTCGCGCCGCGCCTGCTACTTGTGCCGCAGCGCGGCGATCTCGGGCTTCAGCCGGTTGAAGTGCAGGCGTTTCCGTTTCTCGTCAGTAAAGCGGACGAAGTCTTTTCTCACTACAAGGACCGCTATCCGCATCAGGTCAATTACATCTCGCGTCGGCATGCGCACATCTTTCTGAAGGGCGCGGAGCTTTACGTCGAAGATCTCGGCAGCACGAACGGCACATTCGTCGGCGGAATACGCGTCGGCGAATCCGCGCTGCCGCTTGCCGATGGCGACGTCGTTGCATTTGGCGGCGACCACTTCGTCTACAGGGTGACGCTGCAAAAACCGCCCGAAGTCGAGCCGACCGTGACTCAGCTGCTCCTCAATCCCTCAGTCGCCAAACTCTCGGATGTCGCCGATGTCGACGCCGACAAAACGACCTTCGTGGGCGCGGCGCATTCGTTTCTCGACATCTTCTGCGTCGACCCAGCGAGGCAACGCGAGGACGAAATCAACGAGGCGGCGCACGTTGCATCTGGACATGCGGGACGCACGCCGCCGGCTAGTGGTGGAGCGGCGGGTGCATCGGCAAAAAGTGCGAACGGATCGCATAGTGCGGACAGCGCCACGAATGAATCGAATGGCGGCCGCATCGCCGGCGTTTCCAGGCGCAAGCAGCGGCGCTGGCGCCTCATCGCAAGCGAGTTGAGCAAGGCTTTCGCAGGCGACGATCGCGCGAGCATGCGACGCTTCGCCATGTGGGGCGGCGCGGGCGTCGTGTTGCTCGGCGCCGTCGCCTTCACACTTTATATGCGCGGTTCCTCCGAACGTGAACTGAAGAACCTGCTGGCGAGCGGCGACTATACGAGTGCTGTGCAATCCGCGAAGAACTACCTGGTGACTCATCCGGCGGACACGAAGGTGAGCGCGCTTGCAAGCGAAGCGCTGCTGAAGGCAAAGCTTCCCGATTGGCTCAACGTGCTGCAAAAGTCGCAATTCGATCAGGCCGATGCGCAACTCGCCGAGATGAAGTCGTTGACCGCGAATAACGCCGACGCACTTTCGCTTCTCGGCGAATTGCAATGGGTGGGCGATCTCGAACGCTTCGTCGCGGGGCGCGGCGGTGTTGAGGCACCGATCCGCATGTATCAGGATGAAGCGGCTATCGGCGGTTTGCTGCAACGCTGGGACGACGATCCGAAGAGTCATCAGCGCGCGCTCGACAGAATCGCGTCATATGTACCGGTCTTCACAGAACCGTACGCGCAGGCCATGAGTCATTTGCGCAAGCTCGAGAGCGACGACTCGGTTTATCTCGCGGCAATCGGACGTCTGGACGGCGCGATTCGCACCGAGTTGGCGCGCGACAAACCGGCGGCATTGCCATCGGTACTCGACGATTATGCGCAGCGCTATCCGCGTCTCGCGGGACTCGACCGCGTGCGCGACGACTTGCGCCAATACACGGCTTTGCTGGAAGCCGCGCTTGGCCGTCAATTGAGTACTCTGCTCGCGCTGATGAAAACCGCGCGCTTCAGTACGCCGCCGTTTCAGGAGCAATATCGGCAATTGACCGCGACGCGTTTGCCATCGGCCGATGTCGTCCAGCGGCACGACGCAATCGCCGCTGCGTGGCGGCGCGGCGACGCACAACAGGCGCTGACCGGATTGCAGTCTATGCCGGCGGGGCCGTGGTCCGATGTACTGGCCGCCGAGTTTGCTCACAAGAAAGCACTCCGCGATCAGTACAACGACTTGCAGAAAACGCGCAACGGAAAAGATTACGACCAGCGTCTGCTTTCTTTCTATGCGAGCCTCGATCCGTCAACGGATGTGTGGTTCGCCCAATCCATTCAGAAAGACGTCGCCGCGTTGCACGATAAAGCACTGTCACGCGCGCAAGATTTGATGCTGCGCGCACAGAGCCTGTGGAAGCAGTATCGCGCAAGCGGTCCGATCGGCGGCACGCAGCGCCTCGAAGCAGGCATCTCGCCGGGCTTTCGCAACGAGGCGCGCTTGCTGTCCGATGCGCAAACGGCCGCGCAGCAGGGTATGCGCATCTATTCGCAGTTGAAGGCGGAATATCCCGCGGATTTCGACCGTTTGCTCGCCGATATAGAAGCGGAAACAACATTGCAGCGCCGCTCGCTGACCGAGTTGCGCATGGTGCTGGATCCCGCGCTGCTAAAAGCGAAGCTGGCGTTAATTGGAGGCGAGCAGAGTGAAGCGCGACAGTTACCCTAGGTCGCTGGCGCAAGCGCTGGAAGACCACAGTGTCGAAGGCATTGCGATACTCACTGCGGAGCCCGTGCGGATCGCGCGTGCGCTGATCTGGGCGATGGTCGCGCTGGTGGTCGCAGGCTTGCTGTGGTCGTTCGTGGGACGTGCCGACGTAATCGTCAGCGCACAGGGCACGCTATCGCCGGAATCGGAAGTGCGCCGCATTTATGCGCCTATCGACGGCGAACTGGCCGACCTCTATATCGCGGAAGGCCAGCCCGTGTCGAAAGGCGATGTACTCGCGCGATTGAACGCGCGCGGCGCGATCGAGGCCGCAAGCAATGCGTTGCAGGCGCAATTAAAACTCGAAGACGCCGAGCGCGACTGGAAGCAGTTCCCGCAGAAGAAAGCGCTGATGGAGAGAAAAGCCGCGGCATTAAAGGCGCAAATGGAAGTGGAAGCACGTCTGCACGAAAACCGTGTTTCGGAAGGAACCACCAAGCTCGCCGAAGGACAGAAGGCTGAACTCGACGAAGCGCGCAGTGCGCTCGACAACGCGCGGCGGGTACGCGAGGCCGCACACCAGGAACTCGACCGCTATTCGCGGCTATTCGCGCAGCCGGGCGGCGGCGGTATTGCGGAATTGCAGGTGGAGCAAAAGAGAACCGCGTCGATGGAAGCGGATAACGCGTACCGTGTCGCGCAATCGAAGCTCGCCGAACTCGATTTCCGCTTGAGTCACGAGTACGCAAAGGCGAATGCGGAACTCGAAACGAGCGGCCAGCAGGCTACGGATCTTCAGCTTCAATACGACGCAGCAGTGCGCGACGTCGCCGACGCGGAAGGCAAGGTGCGGCTGCAACTACAAAGCGCACGGCTCGTCTCGGAAGCCGCCGCGCGAATCCGCTTCGAGAACATCGACAAGGACAACTTTCTGCTGATTCTCGCGCCCGTTTCCGGCGTGATTACCGATGTCACGTCGACGCAGCGAGGCGACAAGATTCAGGCCAATTCGCCGCTCGGAGGCATCGCGCCAAAAGACGCGAAGCCGGTGTTGAAGATCGAAATCGCCGAACACGATCGCGCGTTTCTTCACGAAGGATTGCCGGTCAAACTGAAGTTCAACGCATTTCCGTATCAGCGTTATGGATTGATCAACGGCACGCTCGCCTATATTTCGCCGGCCACCAAGCCGTCTTTGACGGACAAGCAGCCGGTTTATGAAGGCCGCGTCACGCTCGACAAAAACTACTACGAGATCGCCGGTACGCACTATCCGTTGCGTTACGGCATGACCGCGAGCGCGGAAATCGTCGTGCGCGAGCGGCGCCTGATCGACCTCGGCCTCGATCCGTTCAGACAGGTGGCGGGTTGACCGCGCGGATCACACATCAACCAAAGGAGCGGACAACATGACCGCAATAGTGCGAATTGACGATGAAGTCGTGGATGTGGGCGAGTTCATCCGGCTTCTCAAACTGACTGGCCAGTTCGAAAGCCTGATCGAGCAGATAGTGCGCGACAAGCTGACGGTGCACGCGGCGAAGAAGCAGGGCATCGTCGTTACGGCCGACGACATTCAGGAGCGCGCCGATCAGTTTCGCCGCGTGCGAGGGCTGCATCGCGCGACGGATATGAACCAGTATCTCGACGTGCTGAACGTGAGTCTCGACGAATTCGAGGCGTTCATCACGGACGGCCTGTATCAGGAGAAGATGCTCGACCAAGTCGGCAACGATGCGGCCGTCAAAGACTACTTCGCGCTCAATTCGCCGAAGTTCGATGCAATCGAAGTGAGCCATATCGTGCTCGACAGCGAAGGCAAAGCGAAGGAAATGATCTCGTATCTGCGCGACGATCCCGATAGTTTCGCCGACATGGCGCGCGAGCATTCGATTGCCGATACGCGAGAAGCGGGTGGTGTGATCGGCAAAGTACTGCGTGGCTCGTTAAAGCCGGACATCGAGGCGAAGATCTTTAACGCGGCGGTGGGCGATCTGCTTGGGCCGTTCCCGTCGGCGGATCGCTCGTGCTTCGAGATCTTCGCGGTGACCGCGAAATACCCAGCGACGCTCGACGCCGACGTGGCCGCTGAAGTCAGGCGCCTTTTGCGCGAAAGCTGGCTGATCGCGCGTGCGCAGGAGCATGTGATCGAAGCGCGCTAACCGGGCGCCACCGTCAGAAGTAGAACCGAGGTCCGCACGCTTATGGATGCACCCCAGACCGCGCCGTCCGCCGCCGAATTTCTTGCCTCGGTGGAGATACTGTCGCCTTTCTCGCGCGACGAGATCGAACGTCTAGCCGAATATGCGCAAGCGCGCTTCTATTCGTTTGGCGAAACCGTGTGCTCGACAGGCGAGACAGCCGACGGTTTATACATAGTCCGCTCGGGCTCGGTACGCATCTTCGTCGAGGAGCATGGTAAGGAAACGAGCATGGGCGTGCGCAAGTCGGGCGAGATCTTCGCCGACATTGCAATGCTGCGTACCTATGTGCATGAGGCGTCGGTGCGGGCGTCCGCGAAAACGGAATTGCTGTTTATTCCGCGCGCGGCAATCGAGCCCGTGATGGCCGGCAATCAGGCGGCGCTCGCGTTTGTCGCGAGCTATGTGGCGATCAATTCGGCGGGTGGCTTTGTCGCGCAGCTATTCGATTTGCGCGGCAAACTGAACAAGGCTGAACTCGAAGAATATGTGCGTAGCGTCGGCGTTAAACGCGTGGCGGCGGGCAAGGAAATCCTGCGGCAGGACGCACGCGACGACCGGCGCTTATACGTCGTGCGCCAAGGCGAGGTGCGCATTGTCCGCCACGAAGAAGGGCGCGACTATACGCTCGCCACGCTCGGCGAAGGCGAGATATTCGGTGAAAAGGCGTGCTTGATGCGCCAGGAGCAAATGGCTTCGGTCATTGCGTCCACAGACGCGCGGCTGCTGGTGATTCCCGAGCGCACCGTGCACTTCATCCTCGAACGCAATCCCAAGCTGCGCGAAGTACTGGACGAACGCATTCGTTATGGCGATCGCGAATTACAGCGGCAAAAGCGGCTCGAGCAACGCCGCAAGCTGCCGCTCATGCTCGATTTGCAGAGCAAGCCCGCGTTGGGCGAGAAGATAATCAAGCGCTTCGCGTTGGTCGAGCAAGCGGAAGAAATGGATTGCGGCGCCGCGTGTCTCGCGATGATCTGCCGCCACTACAGCATTCCGATGACGCTCGGCAAATTGCGCGAGCTCGCGAATGTGACGACGCAAGGCGCGACGCTCGACAGTCTCGCGCGCGCGGGCGAATCGCTTGGCTTCACCGCGCGTGGCGTGCAGTGCACGTTCGATTCGCTGCGTGGTTTCGATTTGCCGTTCATCGTGCATTGGGAAGGCTATCACTATGTCGTGGTGTACGGCCTCTCTACCGAATATGTATGGGTCGCCGATCCGGCGCTCGGCTTTCGCAAATTGACGGTCGAAGACTTCGAGCGCGGCTGGAGCGGCACATGTCTGCTGTTTACGGGCGGCCCGCAACTCGTGCAAATGTCGGCGGCGCGTTCGCCGTGGATACGCTTTGTCGGCTACCTGAAGCCGTACAGAAAGATTCTCGGGCACCTGTTTCTGGCCACATTCGTGATTCAGGTGCTGGGTGTGATTCCGCCGCTCATCATCCAGAACATTCTTGACGGTGTGATCGTGCATCAGAACGTGAGCCTGCTGCATCTGCTGATTGGCGGGCTCATCATTGCCAATGTGTTCTCGCAGCTCATGTCGTCGATTCGCGCGTACCTCGCGAATTTCATGGTGCGCAATATGGACTTTGCGATGATGTCGCAGTTCTTCAAGCACACGTTGTCGCTGCCGTTCTCGTTCTTTGCCAAGCGCAAAACCGGCGACATCTTTGCGCGCTTTCAGGAGAACCAGACCATTCGCGCATTTCTCACCGAATCGACGGTGACGACCGCACTGAACCTGCTGATGGTGTTCATCTACTTCACGATCATGTTCGTCTACAACGTGAAGATGACGCTCGTGTTGATCGGATTCGTTATTCCTATCATGGCGCTGACCGCGTTGGCCACGCCGAAGATCAAGAACTATGCGCGCGAGGTGTTCACGGCGTCGACGGAATCGAAGTCGTTTCTCATGGAGGCGCTGGCCGGCGTGGAGACGGTCAAGGGCATGGGCATCGAACGGCCCGTGCGTTTGCGCTGGGAAAAGAAATACGCAAAAGCACTGGAAGTGCAGTACCGTGCGCACGCTTTCAATATTCTTGTCGGGCTCGGCAGCCAATTGCTGAACGCCGCCACCACGATTGCAATTCTATGGGTCGGCGCGAATCTCGTGCTTGCGCGCGAAATGACAATCGGGCAATTGATTGCATTCAACGCATTCATGGGCAGCGTGTTAGGCCCGTTGATGGGACTCGTCGGCTTATGGAGCATGCTGAACGATGCGGGCGTCGCGATGGAACGGCTCGGCGACGTGCTCGACATCGAGCCGGAACAAAAGCCGGAAGATCTGCCCTCACGCGTGATGTTGCCCGAGCTGCAAGGCGAAATAAGCCTGAGCGGTGTGTACTTCCGTTATGGCGAGAACGACTCCGCCTATGTGCTGGAGAACATCAGTTTCGACATCAAGCCCGGCGAACTGGTCGCGATTGTCGGGCGCAGCGGGTCAGGCAAGACCACGCTCGCGAAGTTGCTGGTGGGCTTTTATGCACCGAGCGAAGGCAAGATGTCGATCGACGGTTATGACCTTAGCGTGGTCGACAAAGCCTATTTTCGCGCGCAGATTGGCTATGTGATGCAAAGCAACCTGCTTTTTTCCGGCACGATTGCCGAGAACATCGCAAGCGGCGACGATGCACCGGACCGCCGCCGTATAGAGGAAGTCGCGAGAATGGCCGACGCGCACGCGTTCATCAGCAAGATGCCGCTGGGCTATGAGCAGATTGTCGGCGAACGCGGAATTGGTTTGTCGGGCGGTCAGATTCAGCGGCTGTGCATTGCGCGCGCGCTGTATCACGATCCGCGTCTGCTCGTATTCGACGAGGCGACGTCCGCGCTCGATTCGCAGTCGGAAAGCAACATTCTCGGCAATATGCATGACATTCTGAAAGGCCGCACGGCGGTGATCATCGCGCATCGGCTGAGTACGATCATGCGTGCCGACAAGATCCTTGTTCTTTATGAAGGGGCGATTGTCGAACAGGGCCGTCACGAAGAACTGCTGCAACGCGGTGGCATGTACTACCAACTCGTGCAGAAACAACTGAGTGCGTGATGATGAAGATACTCGACCAGATTGAAGACATCAGTCCGGCGATTTCGTATGCGGGTTTGATCGAGCGGATTGAGATTCTGCGCTCGACGCTGCGATGGTCGTCGCGACTCGAACGCACCGACATCGACAAGCTGTTGAGGCAGGCCACGTCGCTGCGCGATGAAGTCATGCGACTTTCGCACAAGGAGCGCTTCGTGCAGGCCGCGACGTCGGCGGAGCCGGAGCAGCGCGCCGAGCAGTCGCGCGGGGCGCGCAGGCAGGCACTGCTCGCGCGCAGCTTCATTTTCGAAGGGACGTTCGGCGACAATGCGCGGCTCCTGGAATCGCTGGAAATTGCCGAGAAGGCCGCGCCGACAGACTTGCCGGTTCTGATCGACGGCGAAAGCGGCACCGGCAAGGAACTGATGGCGAAGGTCATTCATGCGAACGGCTCGCGTGCGGATAAGCCATTTATTTCCGTGAACTGCGGTGCGATTCCGGACAATCTATTGGAGTCGGAACTGTTCGGTCACCGCAAGGGTGCGTTTACCGGCGCTTCGAATGACCGCAAGGGTAAATTCGAAAGTGCCCATACGGGTACTATTTTTCTCGACGAGATCGGCGAGTTGCCGCTCGCCGGACAGGTGAAACTGTTGCGCGTGCTCGAAGCGCACGAGATTCAACGCGTCGGCTCCGACGAAACCATTGCGGTGGATACGCGCATTGTCGCGGCAACGAATCGCAACTTGCGCAAGCTGAGCGAGGAAGGCAGGTTCCGCGAAGATCTGTTCTACCGGCTCAGTGTGATTCACGTCACGCTGCCGCCGCTGCGTGAACGGCGCGACGAAATTCCGCTGCTGATTGCCTGGTTCGGCGACGAAGCTGCCGGCACGCTCAAGCGCAGACCAGTGAGATTAACCCCTCGTTTACGGGACTTTCTGCTCAACTACGCTTATCCCGGCAATATCCGCGAATTGCGTAACGTGATGTACCGCATCTCGTGTCTCGCCGGCGATATGGCGGATGTCGACCACTTGCCGACCGACATGCGGCCCGCAGCGCCAGGTTCGGCGGCGGCCTTGCAAGGCGTCGCGAATGGCTCGGGACAGCAGCCGATCAGCGTGGCGAATCTCATGTCGCTCAGCGACGCAAAGCGCGCGGCGAGTGACGACGCGGAAAAAGCCTTTCTCGAACGCGGACTGCGCGAAGTGAACGGCACCGTCGCGGAATTGGCGCGCCGTATCGACATGAACCGCTCGCATCTGCAAATGCTGCTGAAAAAACACGGGCTTCATTCGAAGGAGTTTCGCAATCGCAATGTCGTGCCTTTGGACCGGAACGGCGCGGACGAGCGCGAAGAAGACGATGGCGAGACATAAAGCGACGATGTCCGCTTTGTCATGGCGCGGGATTCAGCAGCGTTTTGTCGGCGGCATAAGGATCTTCCGCGCGCACGACGACTGCCGTGATGTTGTCCCGGCCGCCGCGCTCGAGCGCGAGGCTCACGAGTAGATCCGGCGCGTCGGCGTGGGCGGCTGTGTTGAGCACCGCCAGCATGTCGGCTTCGTCGACCTCGTTGCTCAGGCCGTCGCTGCACAGCAGGAAGATGTCGCCGTCCGCGACTTCGATTGCATCGTCGTCGAGTTCGAGCAGATCGGTCGCGCCCACGGCACGCGTAATCATATGCTGCGCGGGATGATGCCGCGCTTCTTCATCGGTAATCACGCCGAGCGACTTGAGCGCTTCAACCTGACTGTGATCGCGCGTGAGTTGGCGCAGTTGTCCGTCGCGCACGAGATAGAGGCGGCTGTCGCCGGCCCACACATAGCCGCAAAAGCGATCGCACGCGAGAAGCACGACGACAGTGCTGCCGATGCGCTGCACCTGGCGGCGCGCGGCCTCCTCTCTCAACTGACGATTCGCGACCTGCAAATGCGCGCGTGCGTCCGCGATAAACGCCTTCATGCTGACGGGCGGCGCGAGCCGCTTTAGCGCGTCGATCACGAGGCGGCTCGCGAGGTCGCCGACCGCGTGCCCGCCCATGCCGTCCGCGACGGCCCAGCGTCCCAGTTCGGCGTCGTCGAGGCAGGCATCTTCATTGACTTCCCGCACGCATCCCGCGTCGGAACGCGCGCACGACGTCCAGCGGAATTGGCTCGCGCAAGTCACAACGGCTACACCATATCGTTTCTGCTGCGTGCGTCGGGAGCGACGCTAATGTTCGAGTTCGCGCCGGTATTGCGCACGTCGACCGACTGGAACTGGTTGATCATCTGGTTAGCATAGAAGTTGTTGGACACCTCGTACAGGTTCACGACCGGCCCAATGCTCGGCGTTTCCCGCACATAAGGCTGAATCCATCCATAGACCCACGGCGCACCGCCTCCGCCGCGAATCGCCGCCATTGCTTTGCGGTCGAGTGCGAGGTTCAGCGAAAGATCGTTCACAGAAATAGAAGCCATGTCGTTCTCCGGTTGACCGCGTGCGCGACGCGCGCGGTTTTTATGGATCTGGGCGAGATAGTGCAAGCGCTATGCCAATTCGTACGCGACGTCCTGCGTTCTTCTGTGATGCGTTGACTGGCGTGGGACTGCGGGCCGTTCGGAGCGTGTTAGGCGAGTCGCGTGCAAAGCGATAGGTCGGGCGGTAGCCAACATTCACGCGCCGCAACCGGTGTGGCGCCCAACACTTTCTCAATGCATCGCGAGGCTTCCAAAAAGCTCTTTAAAACACAGCTCATGACGGTGATGAAAAGAACGTCCATCGCCAACACATCGACCCGAATTCTGTCGGTCCAAGGCCCACACTCGCGTCGTTAAAAGCCGCGTATTTTCGCGCAAAGCCCTATAGACAAGGGCTTCCGAGCGCATGGCCCGGATGATGCAAAAGACCTCGCAACAGTGTTGGAAACAAATGAGGCAAGCCATGAACACGAACTCTCTTCAGACGACAAGCGATGCGGCCGATGAACCGTCGTCCACCATCGACTTGCCGATCGGTTCGCATCTGGTCTCCACCCGCTGCGGTTACGAACATCACGGCATTTATGTGGGCAATGGCCGTGTGGTTCATTACGCTGGCTTTGCCGGTTCGGCGCATCGCGGCCCGGTTGAAGAAGTCGAACTCGACCGCTTCGCCGCCGGGCATCCGCTGACGATCAGAGCGACGCTCGGCGCGCGCTACCTCGGCGAAGAAGCAGTACGCCGCGCGCGCTCACGTCTCGGCGAGAACCGCTACCGCCTCTTGACCAACAACTGCGAACACTTCTGCGCGTGGGTGCTGCTTGGCGAAAGCCGCAGCGAACAGGTGCATTGCAGCTTGCGCCATCCGCGCACGGGCATGCATGTGCTGATGTGCCTCGTGAAGGCATTCGTCGAGGCCGGCGCGAAGAACAGGCAGTTCGCCGCGCAAGTGGCGTGAGTTATCGAAAGAGATGAGTGAAGGAACCGAGGAGAACATCATGGCTGCTGCTGAAAAGACCTTGCACTGGGCCGTCGACAAATGGCTTGCCCCTACGCCGTCGATGCCGGCACGAGTGGTCGAGTTCTGCCACCGCGCGTCACTGCATCAGCGTTTCGTGCGCGTTGAGGCGCTGCGTCCGGGCGGCCTGCTGTCCATCTTCTTCTTCCGTCACGACGACGGCTCGTGGAATGTATTCCCGCCGCAAGCCGAGCGCCCCGCGATGAACGGCTATCGTCGCACGGGCTTGTGCTAATCCGGCGTGTGTGTGGCCGCTTCCTTGATGAGCCACTGACTGAACAGCAGCATCGCGGGCGTCATCGGCTTGCCCTTTAGCCCTGTGAGCCAGTAACTGCCGGCATGGACTTCGACATCGAACGGACGCACGAGGCGGCCCGTATTGATCTCTCGATCGAACATCAGCGCGGGCGCGAGTGCGATGCCCGCGCCCTGCATCGCCGCTTCGACCATCAATCGCGAAGAATCGAACACGGGTCCGCGAATGGGCCGCGGTGAAATGCCGGCAGCGGCGAACCAGTTGCTCCAGTCATCCGCGCGATAGGAACGCAGCAGCGTTTGGTCGGCGAGATCCGCGGGCGTCGACAGACGCGCTGCAATTTCCGGCGTGCATAACAGCGCGAGCGGTGCATCGAGCAGGCGCGTCGCGAGTGAACCGGGCCACGTGCCGTCGCCGAAACGGATTGCGAAGTCGAGGCCTTCGGTCGCGAGATCCACGAGATTGTTGTTCGTCAACAGCCGCAATTCGACGAAGGGATGAGCCTCTCGAAACGATTTTAGCCGCGGCATGAGCCAGCCGACCGCGAACGTACCCACCACGCCGACCGTCAGCACTTCATGAAAGTGGCCGCCTTCGAATTGCTTGAGCACGGCTTCGATGCGATCGAATGCGTCAGTCAGGACGGGACGCAATGCAAGACCCTCGTCGGTCATCGCGAGACCGCGCGGCAAGCGCTTGAATAGCGTGGTGCCGAGACGTTCTTCGAGCGATCTGACCTGCTGGCTGACAGCGGCCTGGGTGACATTCAGTTCGAGTGCCGCGCGAGTAAAGCTCAAGTGCCGGGCGGAGGATTCAAAAGCGCGCAGCGCGTTAAGCGGGAGATAAGGTCTCATGGCCGAGGCATAAGTTTTTCTTGTGAGCGCATTAACTTATCATCGTTTGTCAGCGGCGGCGGGAAAACCGATAGTTGCGGCTTCACACAAGGAGCGGCAATGATCACGAGAAGAAAATTCGCGGGTGCGATGCTGGGCGTTTCGATAGCTGGGGTTGCGTTCGGCAACAGCGGCGCGTGGGCCAAGAACGCGGAATCGGGCAAGGCAATCAATGGAGCGCGGCAGCGGCAACAGTTCGCCAAGGCGGATGCGATTCGCGCGCGGCTCGAAGAGATCGAAGCACAAAGCGGTGGACGGCTCGGCGTGTCGATCGTCGACACGACCTCGGGACTGCACGCCGGCTTGCATGCGGACGAGCGCTTTCCGATGTGCAGCACGTTCAAACTGCTCGCCGCGGGGGCGATCCTCGCGCGTGTCGATCGCGGCGAAGAAGATCTGCAGCGGCGCATCGTCTATCCGGAAAGCGAACTGGTGCCGTACTCGCCGGCGACGTCGAAGCACACTCGCGAGCGCACCGGCAACGCGGGCATGAGTATCGCGGAGTTGTGCAAGGCGGCGATCACGCTCAGCGACAACACCGCGGCTAATCTGCTGCTGCAAAGCTTCGGCGATCCTGCTGCACTGACTGCATTCGCGCGTAGTCTCGGCGACGGCATCACGCGGCTGGACCGCAATGAGCCGACGTTGAACGAGGCGACGCCTGGCGATCCCCGCGATACGACGACACCGAATGCAATGCTCGGCAATATGCGCGAACTCCTGCTTGGCGAGCGTCTGAAGTCGTCATCGAGAGTGCAATTGCTCGCGTGGCTCGCGGCCAATGAGACCGGCGGCGCGCGTCTGCGCGCAAAGCTGCCGAAAGATTGGGGCGTGGGCGACAAGACCGGCACGGGCGATCACGGCACCGCGAACGACGTGGCGATTTTCTGGCCGCCGGGACGCGGCCCGATTCTTGTGGCGGTCTATTTGACCGGCACTGCGGGCGACGCCGCGCGCAACAACGCGGCGATTGCAAACGTCGGCGCGCTGGTCGTGGAGTCGGTTTGACGCTGCAAGGCGGTGGTGAGCCGCAGTAGGAGAAGCGCTACACCGACATCCGCTTGAGCATTGCGAGCAACGCGTCGAACGCGATCGGCTTGCGCGCGTATTCGATAGACGGATTGGGTTGCACTGGAATATCCGCGGCCGCGCTGCATAGAATGATCGGAATGTCGCGCAGTTCGGGATCGGCGTAAAGCGCCGCGCACAGTTGCAGCCCCGACATGACCGGCATCATGCAGTCCGATACGATGATGTCGGGCCTCGTTCTGCGTATCTGCTCGAGCGCGACGGCGCCATTCGATGCGGTCAATACCGTATAGCCGTGGCGCTCGAGCAGCAGCCGCCATACCGTGAGGATGTCGAATTCGTCATCCACGACCAGAATGGTTTTCATGGGTGCTACGCCGGTCGCCGCGGCTGCAACGTCGCGGACAGACCTGATGCCGAAGAAACCGTGGCGCTGAGCGGGCTTTCGATAACATCGAGCCCTTGCGACGAAATCACCAGCTCATGCGTGGACGGATCATGTGCGCTTTCGCGCTGCTTGACGATGGAGATCGCGCGCCGCAGTCCCGCGTCTGTCTCAGCGTAACGCAGCAGCACGAGGTTCTCGGTGAGTGCCGAAACGCGCGTGGTTCTCGAATGGCCGTGATCGGAATGGAGCGGCATTTCTTCTATGACCAGCGTCGTAATGCCGGCCTCGCGCAATTGATGCAGCAACGCGTTAAGGAACAGCCCGAAGCGCTCCACGCGCAACGCGGAATCGCGGAAGCCTTCCACTCCGTCGATCACCATGCGCGTCGCCCCCATGTTCTTCGCGGTGGCGAGCGCCTTCGCGGCGATTTCGTCGACGGCGAGTTCAATGGCGGGCTGCCATTGAATCAGGAGACGGCCGTCTTCATACGCTTCGTTCAGCGGGATTGAAACGGCCTCGGCTTTGCCGAGGAGCCGTTGCGGTCCTTCGTAAAAGCCGAGATACAGACAACGTTCGCCGCGCGCGACGCCCGCTGCGAGAAACTGCAAACTCAGCATCGTCTTGCCGACGCCCGACGGTCCGATCAACGTCGCGGTCGAGCCTTGCGACAGACCGCCGCCGAACATGACATCGAGATGCGGCAAGTCGAAACCGACCCGTGCTTTAAGATCGACCGGTCCACTCGGCGCGGCGCATTGCGCTTCGAGACGCGGGAACATCAGAAGCCCGCTTTCGGCGATGCGAAAGTAGTGCTTGCCCATCAGATGATTGCGCGCACGCATCTTGTGCACTTCGATTTCGCGCGCGCGGCGCATGCCGTCGCTATAACGGTTGAGTTCGATCAGACCGTCGACAAGCGTATGTTCCGGATGCGGCTCGTTGCCGGACAGCGGCGCGAGCAACAGCGTCGTGCAGTCCATTGCCGCGACGAGAGCGTTCAGCTCATGAATGAACTTGGACAACGACAGCTCCGTCTCGCTGAACTCGCGGGCGCTACGAAAGCCGTCGATGATCATCAAGCTCGGGCGGTAATCGTAAATGCTCGACGCAATGAGTTTCAGAAAGCCGTCCAGGCCGTCCTGCATCAGTTCGTGATAGCCAGAGACAAAAAGCATTTGCTGCGCGACGGCTTTTTCGTCGAAGAAAGTCAGGCCTTTCAGGTGCGCGAGCAACTTGTCATGCGATTCGGCGATGAGCGTCATGTACAGCACTTTCTCGCCGCGGCTTACGCGATGAAAGCCGATCTGGCTCGACAGGATCGTCTTGCCGGCGCCCGCCATGCCTTCGAGAAGATAAACGCCGCCGCGCACGAGACCGCCGCCCAGGATCTCGTCAAGGCCGGGCACGCCCGTTTCGACGTTAGTGCGAGAGAGGGGCGGCGATTCGTGAATGTTCATTATCGTGTGTGGTTGGACTGCGACTAGCGGCGCTCGCTGACGTCAGTGCGTTGCTTAAGCTAACTACGTCAGCAAAGTGCGTTCCCGCTGTTTACCCGCAGTGGCGTGAATACGAAGCAGCGAAGATTGAAAAGTTGTGTTCGGCAAGCGCCCGAAAGTACAAAAGAAGTACGTGCGACGTGGCATATCGGGCGCGGCGGCATGAAGTCATCGCCATTATCAGACGCCAGTGCTCGCCGACGCTACCCGCGCAAATTGCGTACGAAACTTTCGAGGTGGCGCTGCACCGTGCCGGCTGTTTCCAGTTCGATGCCTTCGAGCATCTGCTTTTCAATGGCTTTCACCGCCTGCTCGCATTGGCGCAGTACGGTACGGCCCTCGTCGGTCAGTTGCAGCAGCACGATGCGGCCATGCGTGGGATCGGGCTCGCGGCTCACCCAGTTGCGGCTCGCCATCGCGTTCATCACTTCGTTGGCTGATTGCGGTGTGATGAACGAGCGCTCGGCAAGCTGCGCGTTCGACGCTTGCCCTTTCGCTTCAAGCACGGAGAGCGCGGTAAATTGCGCGAGGGTCAAGCCGAGCGGCGCGAGGGCTTCGCTCATACGACGCCGCAAGATACGGTCGAGGCTGCCGATCACATAAGTGAGCCGCAGGCTGGGTCGGCGAGTACGCGTGGCGCTGGGTTCAAGAGTCGAATTCTGGTTTTTGCTCATTGTCGGCACGAGATTCAGGCTATCCCGCATCTTAGCGCGGCTTGCCGTATACAATTGCCCACCGTCTGAATTTTGCCAATACTGACATCGCACCCATGCCGACTCCGACCCGGGCCTTTCTTCTCGGTCCGCTCCTGAAAGGCGTATCACGCTCGTTCTACCTTACGCTTCGCGTGTTGCCGGTGGGCATGCGCGATCCAATCGGCCTCGCCTATCTGCTCGCGCGTGCCGCCGATACCATCGCGGATACGTCACTGATCGCGCCGGAACAGCGGCTCCAATTGCTGCTGTCATTGCGCGATCAGATCAACGGCGCGGCAAACGACGGCGCGCTGTTTCAGCGCATGGCCGCTGAAGTGGCGGGTCAGCAGAGCCAGTCGGACGAGAAGCTGCTGCTCGAATCGCTCGGTCCCGCGCTAGACGTGCTGACGCAATTGAGCGAGCCGGACCGCAACGCCGTGCGCGCGATTGTGTCGACGTTGACCGAAGGCATGGAATTCGATCTGCGCACGTTCCCCGACGAACGCTCCGGTCGTATAGCCGCGCTGCGCGAATATGGCGAGCTCGACCGTTATACGTATCTGGTGGCGGGTTGCGTCGGCGAATTCTGGACCACGATGACCTACGCGCATATGCCCGGCACGCTGAAGGAGCGGCCCGACATCATGGCCGCCCGCGGTGTGCGCTTCGGCAAGGCGCTGCAAATGACCAACGTATTGCGCGATTGCGGCAAAGACCTGCGCATTGGTCGCAGCTATCTTCCGCAAACGATGCTGGAACAGCACGGCCTGAGTCCGCAAGATCTTTTGCTGCCAGCCAATTCGCTGCGCGCGCGTCCGCTGATGGTCGAGTTGTTGCGCAAGACGCTCGATCATTTCCGTGAGGCGCTCGATTACACACTCGCGATTCCCGCTTTTTCCGTGCGCCTGCGGCTCGCATGTTTGTGGCCGATTCTGATCGGCCTCGAAACGCTGCTGCTACTCGTGGACAACAAGGCGTGGCTCGATCCGCAGCAGGTCTCCAAGGTGCGGCGAAACAAGGTGTATGGGATCATCGCGTCGTCGCTGCTGCTGGTGCCGTCCAATGCATTGGTGCGTCGATCAATCGAGCAGCGCATTCGGGACATCGAAGCGCGCTTCTGACGCGGCCTCCCTGTGATCGCGCGATTTAACCTGCATCAGAAGACACCCGAGAATCGGGAAACCCCTAACACCGCGCGCAGAGGGTTCGCGTTAGTCTCCTCGAAGGAGGAGACGATCCATGAGACAGGCGTTCAATATTGCGGTGCTGCTGTTGCTTGGCTATCTGCTGGCCGACCGCGCGCTCATGCGCGCGCAGGCCGGTGAAGTAGGGACGATCACGTGCCATCAGGGCGCGGAACTCGTCAAGGCGAACGCGTTCAAGAAGGGTTTCGGAGAAGCCGGCGCAAGCAGCCAGGGTGAAAATTTCCTGTCGAGCTGCCTCGTCACGGGCCGCGGCCAGGTGGGCGATCTGATCGCTCGCGACTGATTCGCCAGTCGGCTCGTTGCACGCACAACTGTCGGCATTGGCAAAAAAACACCTGGACCGGTGCGATCCAGGCGAAGTCATCGGTAGCCGATGACGGAGGTAACACATAGCGAACTGGCCCGCGATCGGAACAACCGGTCGCGGGCCAGTTCGTTTGGAACGGATCAAACGGGATGCGCCCTGGCGGCGCGATAAACCGCGAACCGTTCCTTCTTAGTTGCCGAAGTAAATGGACTTCGCGCCATTAGCAGACCCCGTGCGGCCCGATTGCGATGAGCCGGTGGCCGCGCCGCCGTAGCTCGATATCGCCGGCTGGGCGGTGCCGTTCTGTTCGGCAACGCGGTTTTGTGCAGCCTGTAGATCGGCAGGATAGTAACGGTCGGCACGGCTCGGCTCGTAGCCTGCCTTTTCCAGTTGGACCAGTTCGGCGCGCACTTGAGCGCGAGTCACGGGCTCATTGGACTGCGCGAACGAAGCGACAGGAGCGGCCAGCACAGTGGCGACAACAACGGCTTGAATGAGCGATTTCATGATTAACTACCTCCAGTTCGGTCTTTATTGCGCTACGAACCTTGTTGTTCGCAGCCAGTGATTACATTGTAGGTTCGCAAACTGGAGAGAGTAATGGCGCATTTCGGTAAACTTCGTTGCTGGAAATGAGATAAACGTCCTGAGCTATCGAGGCTATATGCGCTCTCAATCGCCGCGTGTATCGGGAGCCTGATGAGGCGCATGCGCGACTTCCGACAGCCGTGTGAATGCATGGCTCGTGCGCGCGTCGCGTTGATCGCGCGCCTGATAGAAGTCTTTGCTAAGCCACTGTCCGACGCCGATCATCGCCGAACCTAACGCGCTTTTCATGCGCACCCAACCGTTCTGCGCACGCGCGACATTCGCCGCCGACACGACCGCCTCCGTCGTCAATCGATCCAGTTCCGCGTGAAGAAAGTCCGCGAAATGGTGCAGCCCCTGCTGATTGTTATTCGACGACTTCTTTTCCAGTTCGACGTGCTCGGGAATGAGCGATTGATTGCTCACGCGAATGAACTGCGGTGTATCGGCACGCGCCGCGCCGGTAGTGCGGATTGCGAGTCCGACGCTTGCCGAAGCTTCAGTGCGCTTGCCGAGCGGCGCCATCTTCCACTTGTCGCAGAGATACTTCAGCAGGCTGCAATGATCGAATTGCGCATGACAGACGCCGCTATCGCACCACGGCGAAACGAGAATGGCGGGCACGCGCACGCCGAGGCGCTTGAAGTCGAACGCGTTTGTATGTTCGTCCGGCGCCACTGCATCTGGCGGCGGCACGACGTGGTCATAAAAGCCACCATGCTCGTCGTAAAGGATCACTAACAAAGTGCTTTCCCACAACGGCTGGTTCGAGCGCAGGGCATTGTAGGTATCCGCGATCAGCTTTTCCGCTTTCATGATGTTGTGCGGCGGATGATCGTCGTTCTGTGCCTCGCCGAAGTACTTCGGCTCTATCAGTGCAAACTCGGGAAATGCGTCTTCGGCCCCGGCGGCATCGCGGAAGAACGTATCGAAGTAGCGGTAATTCGCGAGGTTCTCGGGCTTGCGCTGATTCTTCAACAGCAACGACGCGGGAAAGTCGTAGAAATAAACTCGCCAGCGTTTTTGCGCCTCGTTCAGGCGGTCGAAAATCGTGTCCTGGTCCTGTTCGGTGTACCACTTCGGATTAAGTGCATCGAGGCCGGACGGCATGCCGACCCGGCCTTTCGAAGTGCCGCTAAGCGCGAAGTAGCGGTTAGGCCAGGTCGGGCCGGGCATCGACGAAAACCATCGGTCGCAAACGGTGAAGTGCTCGCCAAGCGTATGCAACGCCGGCAGGAAGCCGCGTGGATAGTAGCCCATGATGTCTTGCCGCGCGCCAAGACTGCTCTTGGGATAATCGTCCGTGAAGGAGCGCACGAAGCCGCTGTTGTCCCCGTCGATCTGCCTTAACACCGCCGAATGCCGGTGATCCGGATCGAGCTTCATTTGTCGCGCGTACGTGGGGCGAGGTGAGAAGACGTGACCTTTGCCGTCGTCATTTGTTTTCGCCGCAGCGTTGCGTACGCCGTCCAGATCCTTGTGGACTTCGTCGAGGCAGCCGAGCATCTGATCGAAGGAATGGTTTTCCATGAGCAGAACGACTACGTGGCGAATCGGGTCGTTCTGCGCAGGGGTTTGCTGTTGTGCCGCTTTGCCGAATTGGACGTCGTCCATGTGCATCGCTCCAGCAGGAAGTACGCAAGACTGAACTTGTCATGCGTGAGCTTGCAAACGTAGCGCAAAACGCGCGCTAGTGAAAGCGTCGCATGGAAAGGCCCGCACGCGCGCGGCGCTTGCAACAACTCAACGATGCAAAGAAAAAATGCCGCTCGGTCGGCGACCGAACGGCATTTCTTTTACTGCCAAGCCGTGCTTTTACACCACGGCAACGCGACTGAAGTTCAAACCGCGGCGGGGCGCCATTTCAACAAGCGTTGTTCGACGGCCGTCAACAGATAGTCCGCGGCGAGTGCGACGACGGCGAGCACGATCATCGCCGCGAACACGCCGCTTGCGTTGAATGCGCCTTGCGCAGTGGAAATCAAAAGGCCAATACCTTGCTTCGAGCCCAGGAATTCGCCGACCACTGCGCCGACGAGCGCAAAGCCGAAGCTCACATGCAAGCTCGCGAGAATCCAGCTCAATGCCGAGGGAATCACAACCGACGTCGTCACCTGGCGACGAGACGCGCCAAGAATCTGCGCATTCGCAATCATGTAGCGATCCGCTTCGCGCACGCCCTGAAACGCATTCGCGAACACAACGAAGAACACCATCACCACCGCGAGCGCGACTTTGGAAGCCATGCCGAGGCCCAACGCGATCACGAACACGGAACCCAGCACTACACGCGGAATCGAGTTCGCGATCTTGATGTACAGGCTGAATACGTCCGACAGCAGCTTGTTACGTCCGAGCACGATGCCGCAGAATATGCCGGCAACCGAACCGATAATGAAGCCGAGTCCGGTCTCTTCCAGCGTGACCCAGACCTGCGTGAGAAGCGGCCCTTGCGAGGTGCCGTTCACGAACCAGTCGACGATCTGATCGAAAATCGCGCTCGGCATCGAAAAGAAGAACGGGTCGATCCACTTCAGGCGAGCGGACAGTTCCCAACCGCCGAGCACGACCACGAGCACCGCGATACGCAGAGAAATCACCAGTAGTTGACGTTGGCGAATACGTTTTTGCGCGACCCGTTCGACGTGTTCGAGCGAAGCAGTGTCGATGCCCGTGGGCATGGTCTGTTGAGGAGTTGTCGACATGTTTGCCTTTCCTTGATTAACCGATCTGCACTTCTTCGCGCAGGTCGTGCCAGATGTCTCGCGAGATTTCGATGAAACGCGGGTCGTAGCGAACTTCCGATGTGACGCGCGGACGCGGCAGGTCGATTTCGTAAACCTTCTTCAGCGTGGCGGGCCGCGCGGTCAGCACGAACACGCGATCGGCGAGTGCAATCGCTTCCTCGAGATCGTGCGTGACGAACACCACCGACCCCGCGCCGCCCCACAATTGCAGCAGTTCATCCTGCATCAACGTGCGCGTTTGCATGTCGAGCGCCGAGAACGGCTCGTCCATCAACAGAATCTCGGGGCGGTTGATGAAGGTCTGCGCAAGCGCCACGCGTTTGCGCATGCCACCCGAAAGTTGATGCGGATAATGCTTGCTGAACTTGTCGAGGCCCACGCGGCGCAGCCATTCGTTCGCTTCGTCGTAGGCGGCGGATTTCGAGCGGCCGCGATACAGCGGACCGGCCGCGACGTTGTCGATGACCGAGCGCCACGGGAACACCGCGTCCGCCTGGAACACGAAGCCGATGCGCGGATCGATGCCGTCAACGGGCGCACCCATCACGCGAACTTCGCCGGTAGTGGGCTTCAGCAAGCCGGCTATCATGCTGAGCGTCGTGGATTTGCCGCAACCCGTCGGGCCGACGATAGCGACAAACTCGCCGCGCGCCACCGACATGCTGAAGTCGCGCAACGCAACGGTGGCCTTGCCGTCCGGAGAAATGAAACGGCAAGACACGTTGCGCAACTCAATCGCAGGCGTCTCGCGTGACATGGGTTGATTCATCGGCTGATGCCTCGCAGTTCTCTTGTTGTTGATCGGCGTTACTTCGCCGCGGTCTTGACCGGCGCCGCCACGAAGTCGTTCGTGTAGGTCTTGGCGAGGTCGATATGCTTGCCCTTCACCGAAGGATTGAATGCGGAAAGTACTCGCAGCACGGTCTCTGGGCCGTCGGCGGGCATCTTGCCGTCCTTCGTGAACATCGGCAGCGAGGCCTTCAATGCGCCGATATACAGATCCTTGTTGCTGCCGTAGTAGTCCTTCGGCATCTTCGCGGCGATGTCTTCGGCGCTATGCGTGGCGATGAAGTTCAGCGTCTTTGCGAAAGCGTGCGAGAGTTTGGCGGCGTCGCTCTTGTGCGATTCGGCCCACGCGCGTTGCACGTAGAAGCTGGAAGCCGGATAGGTGCCGCCAAGCGCGGCACGCGTGCCTTCGAGCGTGCGCATGTCGATCAGTACTTTTGCATCGCCGGTCTTCAGCAATTGCGAGACTGTCGGCTCCGTGGTCATGCCGGCGTCGATCCGGTTTTGCTTGATGGCCGCGATGAAGCTGTTGTCCGCGCCCACCGGCAGCAGCGTGTATTGCGTGGACGGCACGCCCGCGCGTTGTGCGAGGTACTGCGTGAGGAAACTCGTGGACGAGCCCAGGCCCGTTACGCCCAGCGTCTTGCCCTTTGCGTCGGCCATGCTTTTGAAGGTGTCCGCGGCTTTCGTGGAAACCATCTCCACTTCACCGGGCACCTGGCCGAAGATCACCAGCGCCTCGACTTCCTTGCCTTTGCTCTGCAGGTCGATGGTGTGATCGTAGAAGCCCACCACGCCTTGCACCGCGCCTGCGAGCAGTTCGTTTTCCGCGTCCACGCCGGCCGGTTGCGAAAGAATTTCGACGTCGAGGCCTTCGTCCTTGAAGTACCCGAGTTGCTCGGTGAGTCGCGCCGGCAGGTAGATGATCTTGGCGGCGCCGCCGACCATGATCGTGATTTTCTCCGCATGAGCGGCGGTCGAAGCAGCGGCGAGGGCAAACGCAACACTGGACACGGCGGCAATCTGGCGCAAGGTACGCATGAGGCAGTCTCCTGGGTTTAGTCGCCGCCCGATGTTGCGCGCGGCGCTTTTTGGATGAATGACGGCGATTATAGAAATTGAAAACCTTCTGCGAGCTTTCGGCGCTGTAGGGAAACCATGAGTGTTAACCCCGAAGTGCCGCGGGGCGTGCGTCGCGCGCTGCGCGGCACATCGGCTCGCAATACGCGCAAAGCCCTTTTTTTACGGCACAATCGACGCCCTGACTTTTGCCGTTCCCGCCATGAAGCTGCTGCTCATCGAAGACAATCCCACGCTCGCGCACTGGCTCGCGAAGATGCTCGAGCAGGAGGCATTCGCGCTCGACGCCGTGCAGGACGGCGACGCGGCGGACCGTTTGCTGCAGTCGAATCACTACGACGTCATTCTGCTCGACCTGAATCTGCCGAAGCTGTCGGGCAAGAACGTGCTGCGCCGGCTGCGTCAACGAGGAGACGCTACGCCCGTTCTGATTCTGACGGCGAGCGGTTCCATCGACGAAAAAGTGGAATTGCTCGGCGCCGGTGCGGACGACTACCTCGTGAAGCCATTCGAAGTGCGGGAACTGATCGCGCGAATCAAGGTGGCGATCCGGCGGCAGTCGCCCTCCAAGGCGAGCGAAGTGGTGTGCGGCGATCTCACGTTCGACATCGACACGCGCCAGTTCACGCTGAAAGGTGCGCCGCTCAATGTGACGCCGCGCGAGCGCTCGGTGCTCGAAACGCTCATCTTGAGGCTCGGCAAAACGGTGACGAAGCCCGCGCTCGTCGACGCCATTTTCACGCTCGCCGATGAGCCGAGCGAAGACGCGGTGGAGATCTACATCTCGCGATTGCGCAAGAAGCTCGACGGCAGTTCGGCGGCTATCGTCACGCTGCGCGGACTCGGTTATCTGCTGCGCAAGAAAGAAGATGACCAATAGTTTGCGGGTCCGCTTGTTATGGTGGTTGCTGGTGCCGCTTGCACTGTACGTGTTCGTGACCGGCAAGGCGGCCTACGACAATGCGAGGCAAACCGCCGATCTCGTGCAGGACAATCAGCTCATTTCTTCCGCGCGGATGATTGCCGGCGAAGTGGAATGGGTAGACGGCTTTTTGCGCGTGGATGTACCGCCTGCGGCACTCGAAATTTTTGCGTCGCCCTACCGCGATCAGGTGTTCTACAGCGTCAATGTCGACGGCCGGCATTTGCTTGCGGGCACGCCGGACTTTCCGCCGCGCCCCACGCAAGCGGCCGATACGCCCGACCACTACGACACCACGCTCTACGGCCAGGACGTGCGTGCTGTGGGAATCGTGCGGCTCATGTACGACAACGGCGCGACACGCCGCGTGCGCGTCACCGTCGGCAAGACCGTGCGTTCGCGCGACGCGATGGCCGAGCAGTTATGGCAACCGCAACTCGTGCGGCAGATCGAAATGATCGCACTGGCCGTTGCGCTCGTGTGCATCGGCTTGACGTTCGAACTGCGTCCGCTGATGAAGGTGAAAGAAGAGGTTGCCGATCGCGATCCGATGCAACTCGAACCGATTCGCGTGGACCGTTTGCATACTGAACTGCGGCCCATTGTCGAGGCGATTAACCAATGCATTGCGCGCCTCGGCGTGCAGGTTGCCGCGCAACGCCGTTTTATCGCCGACGCCGCACATCAGTTGCGCACGCCGCTTACGTTGCTCGGCACGCAATTGCAGTTTGCGCGGCAACAGGGCGGCGTCAATCCCGCGCTCGACGAAGCGCTCGCCGCCATGCATCGCAGTAACCGGTCGATGGTCGGGCTCACCAACAAGTTGCTGTTGCTTGCGCAAGCAGAAGCGGCGGACAACAGTCAGGTCGTTGTCGAGACAGTCGACCTCGTGCCGTTAGCCCTTGAAGTAGTCGAAGATCTCGCGCTGCTCGCACAAGGCCGCGAGATTGACCTGGGCGCGGAGCTTTGCGATAGCGCGCCAGTGGCAGGACACCGCGGCCTGTTGCAAGCGCTAATTGCGAACCTTGTGGAGAACGCGATTCGCTATACGGGCAGCGGCGGGCATGTCACCGTGTCAGTGAAAGCCGATGCCGATAGCGTCACTGTTAGCGTGCTCGACGACGGTCCGGGCATTCCCGCCGAGTCCCGTAGCCGCATATTCGAACCGTTCTTTCGCGCGTCGACGGATACGGAGGGCACCGGTCTCGGACTCGCCATCGTGCGCGAAATAGCGGACGCACATGCGGGCAATATCACGCTCGACACGGGCGAGGGCGGCAAGGGTGTGCATATGCGCGTGTCTTTTCCGCGTGCGGCGGCGGCAGTGCATTCACGCGCCGCCTGATAATGCGTTACGTATCGCAGCCGTCAGCGTATTCCGCATTGCACTCAGGCAAGCGCTCGTTCACCTGATCGAGCACGCCCGACTTCTTCCACGCCATATACCGGAGATAACAGGTTTGCTGTGGCGGAAATGTTGCGGGCAGCCGGTGCCATTTTTCATTTCTCTGCTGCAACCAGAGTATTGCATTGAGAATCTCGCGGTCGCTGCGGCGCGGGCGCCCGCGAGTGGCAACAGGCTCCGGAAATAGACTCTGGACTCGCGCCCAATCGGCGTCGGAGAGGGGAATTTCTAGCATCGGCCAGCTTGATTGACTGTGTGCAGGACGCAGTCGTTGAGTTGCGTGGCTGACGATGCTAGTAAAAGTTCTGTGTCCGGTCAAATTGCCTCCTGCGTCTTCTATCGGCACGCGCGCGTTATCTTTGCAAAGAGGCCGTTTCTCGCGATCCATTCGGCGTATGCACGATAGTCGGGGTCGTTCATCAGATGCTTTTCTTCTGTTTTCGCCCGCACGAAATAGAGAAGATTGACTGCAACGAGTGCTGCGCAATGCATGAGTGCGACTTGCCAACCCAAAGGCTCGATGAACGGCACGCTCACCATCCAGTACGACAGGTTCTTGGCAATATAGGCAGGATGCTTCGTCAAGCGATAAGGTCCGGAGGTGATGATTCCCCGGTTGGTCAGATTGGAGAAGCGCAAGCCAAAAGACATCGTGGCACAGGCATAGCACAGCAATAGCGCCACGATCACAGAGCCCCAGACTATCCGTAATACCGGCATCGAAATAAGCCAGTTGTCCCAGAACATCGAGCCTTCGTAGCGAATGTACTGACTGGAAATCAGCGACCAGAACGGCTGATAGCAGATGAGCGCAACGAGCCAGCCGAGCGTGGTCGGCTCCGCGCTGCGCACATGACTGTCCAGAATGCGAAGCGTGCACAGATAGCCGACGGTGCCGAACATCAGATCCATTGCAAACGAGAGGTCGTACATGAAGCGAAACGTTGCAAGAGAGAACGGCGCGTTCAATGCGGCGGAAAGCGAAGCGTTGAGTTGGGCTGCGTTGGCCGAGAGATAGACGGTCATCAGCGGCAGGAAGAACGCTTTCACCATCCAGCCGGCCAGCATTTCGCGTAGGGGCCGCCAGTTCGACGGACGTTCGCCGCGTAACAGCAGACGCGCGAGCAGCAGATAGGCGTCGCCGGTTTCGCGCTGATGCGTGTCCATCCACGCAAAGTAAAACGGCGCGGCCACTGCCACGTAAGGTGCGAGCGTTCCAATCAGCGACCAGAAGGGGCGATAGAACAAACCGTGGTATTCGGGCAATAGCCAGTAAAGCGCGCCGATGCCTGCATAGATACAGGCCAGGGACGCAAGACGCATTGCGACACGCGCGATGTTGAGCGACCGTAGCGCGCGACGCGTGAGCCCCGCGCTCGGACGCAAATAGACGCGCGCGACAAGCAGCTCGTAAGCACCCACGGTAGCGATGATCGCGAGGCAGGCCACGGTGCTGCGCGTGGCGCCGTCCAGCGCGGTGCTATCGCGCACGAGCCACAGCGTCAGCAGGCCGGCGAGCATGCCCAATAAGCCCACGGAAAACGGCGTTGCCGAGCGCGGAGCCGGATCGTCGGCACGCGCAAAGGTCTCGATGCTGGAGGTCATGTCATCCTCGTCGTCATGACATAAGCGGCGGCCGGGCGTTATTTTGTTTTGGGTCCCGGCCGCTTCGGGCTAGTGGTTATTTCTTCGCAGGGGTGACGCCGCCGAGCAATCCGCCGACGAGGTTTGTCACTGGCGCAAGCGGGTTGGTGCTGGACGACGTGCCGCCGCTCGAACCGCCTGTCAATCCGGTGATGAGGCCGGTGACCGGATTCGCGGCCGTGCCGGCTTGCGAACCGCCGGCCGCACCCGGGGCACCCGTTGCACCGGTCGCGCCGGCCGCGCCGACTGCCGATGTCAGCGATCCCAGAAGCGTCGTGACGGGGGCAAGCGGGCCGCTTGCGCTGCCGCCCGTGCTACCCGTCCCACCGCCCGCGCCGCCGAGCGAGCCCGCAGTGGCGAGAAGCGCGGTTACGGGCGCGAGCAGACCCGCAGCGCTGCCCGGCGTGTTCGCGCCAGCATTGCCGCCGAGCGAGCCGAGGTTGCCGATGAGGCCCGTCAACGGCGGGATGGATACGCTGCCGCTTGCGGTCGCGCCGCCTAGCGGGCCGAGCACGCCGGTCAGTGGCGCAAGCGGATTTGTCGTCGCTCCCGTGAGCAGTCCGCCCGTGGTCGTGACTGTCTTGCCCAATTGACTCACGACTCCGCCGACGTCTTTGCCGACCTGATCGCCGGTCGCGGCCGACACGCTGAGTCCCGCGGAGTTGAGTCCATTGCCGACCGTGTTCAGCAGCGCGTTGAGCGGCGAGCCGAGGCCGGTTGCATTGCCGACGGTCTGCGTCGTGTTCGACACGGCGACCGTTATCGGGTTGATGACCGAGCTGAGTTGAGTCTCGACCTGTTGCACGGGCGCGCCGGCCAGCGTGGTGCCGAGCCCCGAGCCGACTGCGTTCAGACCGCTTCCGACACCGCCGACGACGCTGCCGAGCGTCGACGTCAGCGGCGCAGCCGGCGCGAGCGGTCCGCTGCCGAGACTCGTGACCGCGCTGCCAAGCGACGTCACCGCGGCGGCCGCGTTGGACACGACGCCTGACGTCGAACCGAGTGTCGGGTTGAGCGGATTGGCCGAGCTGCCCAACGTGCCCAGGCCGGCGGCGCTGCCGTCCCCGAGAGCTTTGACGGCATTGCCGAGATCGGTCACGGCGTTGCCGAGGCCCGCGGTGGTTGCGTTGTTGACGCCGGGCACGGTTGTGCCGGTGACTTTACTGCCGGTATCGGCGACGGTTGTGCCGACAGCGGTGATGAGGTTGCTGGCGTTGATGACAACCTGGCCTATCGGCGTCGAGGAGGTGCCGGAAGTACCTGAAGTGCCTGAAGTGCCAGTGCCTGAGGTTGTGCCGGACGAAGTGCCGGAAGTGCCCGAAGTACCGGAAGTACCCGAAGTACCCGAAGTACCCGAAGTACCCGAAGTGCCTGAAGTACCCGAAGTACCCGAAGTACCGGAAGTACCCGAAGTACCCGAAGTACCTGAAGTACCCGAAGTACCCGAAGTACCCGAAGTACCGGAAGTGCCGGAAGTGCCGGAAGTGCCGGAAGTGCCCGAAGTACCTGAAGTGCCTGAAGTGCCTGAAGTGCCTGAAGTGCCTGAAGTGCCTGAAGTGCCTGAAGTACCCGAAGTACCCGAAGTACCCGAAGTACCCGAAGTACCCGAAGTACCCGAAGTACCCGAAGCACCCGAAGTACCCGAAGTACCCGAAGTACCCGAAGTACCCGAAGTACCCGAAGTACCCGAAGTACCCGAAGTACCCGAAGTACCCGAAGTACCCGAACTACCCGAACTACCCGAACTACCCGAACTACCCGAAGTACCGGAAGTCCCCGAAGTCCCCGAACTACCCGAACTACCCGAACTACCCGAACTACCCGAACTACCCGAACTACCCGACGTGCCCGAACTTCCAGACGTCCCCGACCCGCCCGAACTCCCCGAAGTCCCACCCAGTCCTCCGCCGCCGAGTCCACTGGTGTTGGGCGTAAGCGGACTCTTGGTCGGCGTATTAAGCGTCGAACCGCAGCCGTAGAGCGCGAGTAATGTCGATGCCGCGACGGCGATAGCAGTGCGGCTGGCAAATTTGATCATGATGTCCCCGTTGAACGACTATTGACGGGGACATATCTGCAAGCTCCGCGCCATAGGCTGAGCCTGGCGCGAAATCGCACAAACGAGGCATCAAAACAATGTTTCGGCGCCACGCATAGAATTAAATGCCAAAAACGATCTGAAAACCAAAGGTCCACGCGCCGATGTTCCCGCGCACGCTACGTAACGCCCAGCTCCGTCGTAACGGCGCGCGCACGCACTTACAGCGCTAAGCGCGCGAGCCCACAGCCAAACCGCGAAGCCCAACGCAACCTCAAAACGCAGCGGTATAAATCGCCAGCGCGTCTTCTTCAGCGACCGGCCGCGGATTATTCACGAGCAGGCGCGTTTGCAACATCGCGTCGCTGGCCATCCGCGGAAGGCCTTCGCGCTCGATGCCGACATCGCGCAATCGGGCCGGAATCGCCGTGGCGGCGATCATCTGCTCGAGCTTTCCGATCAGCGCATTCGTCTTGCTTTCAGCGCTGCCCGTTACGCCCGGCACCACGACATCCGCGAGTTCCGCATAAAGCGTCGCCGCCGATTCAGCGTTGAAGCGCAAAACATGCGGCAACACGAGCGCGTTGGAAAGCCCGTGCGGCACGTGATAAATGCCGCCGATCGGATACGCGAGCGCATGCACGGCCGCCACCGGCGAGTTCGCAAACGCCTGTCCGGCGAAGGTCGCGCCGAGCAGCATCGCCTCGCGCGCGCCGCGATTGCTGCCGTCTTCGCAGGCGGGCAGCAGGTTGCGCGACAGCAGGTCCAGCGCTTTGATCGCGAGCATGTCCGAGATGGGGTTCTTCAAATGCGCGGACGTGTAGGCCTCGATCGCGTGAACCATCGCGTCGATGCCCGTCGCGGCCGTTGCCGCCACCGGAAGCCCGAGCGTGAGTTCGGCGTCGAGAATGGCGAGGTCCGCGATCAACTGCGGGGCAACCACGCCCATCTTCTTCGCCTCGCCGATGGTCACGATCGACACAGCCGTGACTTCCGAGCCGGTCCCCGCGGTCGTCGGCATCTGCACGAGCGGCAAGCGCGACACGGTGACCTTGTTCACGCCATACATGTCGCTGAGCGGCTGCTCCTGCTGTGGCGCGAGCACGGCGATGAGCTTGGCGACGTCCATCGACGAGCCGCCGCCCAGCCCCAGCACGATCTCGGCACCGGCGCTGCGCGCCCGCGCTGTCGCTTCGAGCACGATATGTTCGGGCGGATCGGCGATGACGTCGTCGATCACGGTCGCATTCCAGCCATGCGCCGCGAGGTCCGCGAGTGCGGGCTTCAGCAGGCCGCTCTTGTGCAGAAAGCCGTCGGTCACCACGCACACAGTGTGAAGCGTGGGAAATTGCGCGCGCAACAAAGCGCCCAGCCGTCGCGCCGCGCCGAATTCGACGACGAGCGTCGGCACCGTTTGAAAACGGAATGCGTTCGTCATGCTGCGTCTCCCGGCACCATGTGGCTCGACACCTCGCGCCGCTCGAGCAACGGAATGATCGTGCCGAAGCCAAGACGCTGAAAATGTTCGGTCTCGCGATGCTCGGCGAGGCCGTTCGCGTCGCTGTACTGCTCGAGGATCACAAAATGATCGGGCTCGAGCGGCGAGCGGAAAAATTCGTAGTAGAGATTCTTCGGCTCGGCGCGGGTCGCCTCGGCGAGTTCGGCGAGATGCTTGACGATCGCATCGCCGTGGCCGGGCTTGGCGAAGAAATGCGCGATCACCTGCAGGTAGGCATTAGCCATGACTTACTCCAGCAAGAACGTAGTGGGTCTTTTTGTCGGCAGCGCGCGGCATCCGCTCGCTACGGTAGTTTGGGCAGGCGGCGAAAGCGCCGCGCAGTTCTCAGTTGTACCAGATTCGAATCCGCCGCTAGGCAGCTCGGCCGCGAAGTCGACGCTGTTCGGCATTCTCTTCAGCCGAGAGTGTTGGAGTTTAAGTTTATTTCACATGTTTATTGAGAATGATTCGCGTTTGCGTTAGATTGTCATCGTATCGTCGGCGCAGTTGCTCGTCTGCGGCTCTGGATGCAGCCGGCGCGCCGCTTCTGCAAGAGGACTCGTATGACCATGCTTTCGATGCCGCGGCCCTCGCTCGCGGATCTCTCCATCGAGCCGGGGCTGCCGGCCGTCGTTTCGCCGCGCGCGGGCGCCGCCACTATGTCGCTGCACGAGGCGGCGCCGCTGCTGCATGCAATCGTCGATGAACACCTCGAGCGCGCGGGCGGCGTGCTCTTCACCGGCTTCCGGGTCGAATCGATCGACGCGTTTCAGGCTTTCGCGGCGTCGTTCGGGCATCCGCTGATCGGTTATGAATTTGCGTCCACGCCGCGCAGCCAGGTTGAGGGGGCGGTGTACACGTCGACGGAATATCCGCCGCATCGTTCGATTCCTTTGCATAACGAACAATCGTACACGTGCGAATGGCCGTTGCGCATCTGGTTTCACTGCGCGCTCGCCGCCCGTTCCGGCGGCGCGACGCCGATCGCGGATAGCCGCGCGATCTACCGCGCACTCGATCCGGCGCTCGTCGCGCGCTTTGCGAGCCGCGAACTGCTTTACGTGCGCAACTTCGGACAAGGGCTCGACTTGCCGTGGCAGCAAGCGTTCGGCTCGGACGATCCGCGCGTGGTGGAGCGCGTGTGCCGCGCTCGCGGCATTGAATGCGAATGGCGCAACAGCGAAGACGGCGAACTGCTTCTGCGCACGCGCGAGCGCTGCCAGGCGGTCGCGCGGCATCCGCGCACGGGCGAGCGCGTCTGGTTCAATCAGGCAAACCTGTTCCACCTTTCGTCGCTCGATGAAGACATGCAGGAGGCGCTGATCGATTCCGTCGGCATCGAGAACGTGCCGCGCAATGTCTATTACGGCGACGGCGCGCCGCTCGAAGCGGACGCCCTCGCGCAGATTCGCGGCGTGCTGGACGAACAGCGCATCGTGTTTCCGTGGCGGACCGGCGACGTGCTGATGCTCGACAACATGCTGACGGCGCACGCGCGCGATCCGTTCGAAGGACCGCGCAAAGTGGTGGTCGCGATGGCGCAGAGCTACCGCGAGCGCGATGCGGTCGAAGGTGCGATTGAAGGTGCGGTCGGACATTCCGCCGACTGTTAAGCGGCCGATTACATCATCGAGGCGAGGTGGGCGGCGATAGTTGAGAGCGATTCTCATTAATCGCGAGTGGGTGGGTGCTGAGTCATCTATAAGACATATGTCTTTCGGCCTAGGGCAAATCGTTGAAACCCTTGTCTGGCGGGCATCCGGCTAGTTTGACCCGGTTCTTCGGCCTGTTTGTTTAGCAGCGGACGGACGAAAACACGCATATACTCACGGTCGGGCCGTAAAAAGTAGTGCCGCGGGTCGCGCTGCGTTTTGCTGCTTCGTCGCAACTCGCTGGCTCAGCGCTTCCCACGCTCTGTCTCTCACTTCACCTAGCAAAGCATCAAACATGTCCACACCGCCGAAGATCATCTACACCCTCACCGACGAAGCGCCTGCTCTGGCGACTTATTCGCTGCTGCCGATCGTCAAGGCGTTCACGCGCTCGTCCGACGTGATCGTTGAAACGCGCGATATTTCGCTTGCTGGCCGGATCATCGCTGCATTTCCGGACTACCTGACCGCGGAACAAAAGGGTTCCGACGATCTGGCGGAGCTGGGTGGACTCACCACGCGTCCTGAAGCGAACATCGTCAAGCTGCCGAACATCAGCGCTTCGGTGCCGCAACTGAAGGCCGCGATCACCGAATTGCGCGACCAGGGCTACAAGCTGCCGCCGTATCCGGACGTCGCCACGACGGACACTGAAAAAGACGTCAAGGCACGCTACGACAAGATCAAGGGCAGCGCGGTGAACCCGGTGCTGCGCGAGGGCAACTCGGACCGCCGCGCGCCGCTGTCGGTCAAGAACTACGCCCGCAAGCATCCGCACAAGATGGGCGTATGGTCCGCGGACTCGAAGTCGCATGTGGCGCACATGAGCGGCGGCGACTTCTACGGCAGCGAAAAGTCGGCGCTGATCGCAGCGGCCGGCACGGTGAAGATCGAACTGACGGCCGCCGACGGCACGAAGACGGTCCTGAAGGAAAAGACGCCGGTGCAGGCGGGCGAGATCATCGACGCTTCGGTGCTCAGCAAGAACGCGCTGCGCAGCTTCATCGAGGCGGAAATCAACGACGCCAAGGCGAAGGGCGTGCTGTTCTCCGTCCACCTGAAGGCCACCATGATGAAGGTGTCCGATCCGATCATCTTCGGTCAGGTCGTGTCGGTGTTCTATAAAGACGTGCTGGCCAAGCATGCCGACGCGCTGGCGCAAGCCGGCTTCAACCCGAACAACGGTATCGGCGACCTGTACGCGCGCCTGAAGGATCTGCCGGCTGAGACCGCCGCGCAGATCGAAGCCGACATCAAGGCTCAGTACGAACAGCGTCCGCAACTGGCCATGGTCAATTCGGACAAGGGCATCACGAGCCTGCACGTGCCGAGCGACGTGATCGTCGACGCATCCATGCCGGCCATGATTCGCGAGTCGGGCAAGATGTGGGGCGCCGACGGCGCGCTGCACGACGCCAAGGCCGTGATTCCGGACCGCTGCTATGCGGGGGTGTATCAGGCAGTGATCGAAGACTGTAAGAAGAACGGCGCATTCGATCCGGTCACGATGGGCACGGTGCCGAACGTCGGCCTGATGGCGCAAGCCGCCGAAGAATACGGCTCGCACGACAAGACGTTCCAGATTCCGGCGAACGGCGTGGTCCGCGTGACCGACGCGAGCGGCGCGGTGCTGATCGAGCAGGCGGTGGAAGCCGGCGACATCTGGCGTATGTGCCAGACCAAGGACGCCCCGGTGCAGGACTGGGTCAAGCTCGCCGTGAACCGCGCGCGCGCTACCAGCACGCCGGCTGTGTTCTGGCTCGACGCGGCTCGTGCTCACGACGCGCAGATCATCAAGAAGGTCGAGCAGTATCTGAAAGACCACGACACTAACGGTCTCGACATTCGCATCATGACGCCGGTCGACGCAACGAAGTTCTCGCTCGAACGCATCCGCGCCGGCAAGGACACTATCTCGGTCACCGGCAACGTGCTGCGCGACTACCTGACCGACCTGTTCCCGATCATGGAACTGGGCACGAGCGCGAAGATGCTGTCCATCGTCCCGCTGATGGCTGGCGGCGGCATGTTCGAAACGGGCGCGGGCGGTTCGGCGCCGAAGCACGTTCAGCAACTGGTCGAAGAAGGCTTCCTGCGTTGGGACTCGCTGGGTGAATTCCTGGCGCTGGCGGCGTCGCTCGAACATCTGAGCAACGCGTATCACAACCCGAAGGCGCAGGTTCTGGCCAAGACGCTGGATCAGGCAACCGGCAAGTTCCTCGATAACGACAAGTCGCCGGCGCGCAAGGTTGGCGGTCTCGACAATCGCGGCAGCCACTTCTACCTCGCGATGTACTGGGCCGAAGCATTGGCCGCGCAAACCGAAGACGCCGCGTTGCAGGCTCAGTTCGCCGGCGTGGCGAAGGCAATGGCCGACAACGAAGCGAAGATTCTCGACGAACTGCGCGCAGCGCAAGGCAAGCCGGTGGACATCGGCGGTTACTACCGTCCGAACGTCGACCTGACGAGCAAGGCGATGCGTCCGAGCGCGACGCTGAACCAGATCGTCGACTCGATCGCGTGATGTGTTGGGCGATGTGCGGCGAGTGCATGTAGTTAACGACGCACCTAATGACGCACCTACGCACGCCCAAAAGTAAGCGGTAAGCAAGACGATGGCGCTCTCGAGCGCCATCGTCGTTTCTGGCTCCACCAAGCGGACGCGCGTCATGCGGTCCCTCAAACGTGAACGATTTCCCAGTCGCTCAGTTTCTCGGGAATTTCCAGCGTCGACGTATCGACTTCCGACAGATGCGGGCAGGTCAAGCCGCGCGCGAGATCGTCGGCCGCCTGTTGCGGGCTCGAGAACTCGCCGAGCTTGTCGTTGCCGTAGGTTGCTTCCCAACCGTCGTGGCCGGGCAGAATATAGAACGCTCCCTGAGCCGATCCAAAGCGAAAGCCTTTCATTTTTCGTCTCCCAATTGCCAATAAAAAACCGTGGTGCGTTGGCGGCGTCATGGGTGGGAGTGCGAGGGGTCGTCAGATTGCGTTTCGTCCCATCCAACTCACTGCACCGCATGAACCGCGTGCTCTTGTAAAAGAGTCTACGTCAGCAGTCGGGGCCGCAAGCCGGAGTTAGATGGTTGGTTCGAAGGAAAAATGTAGCGTAAAAACAGCCACTTACGCGCTTTGTTTCGCGATGTGCAACGCGGGGCGGCATTGCGAAATGGCGGATTTGTGCCACGCACCACGGTTTTTTACGAAGCAGGGGCGCGTGTCACATCGTGAAATTTGGGGCCTGCGCGATACGGACAGGTATGTGTCGTGAACGCGGCCTTCGCGAAAACTTCACGAACACACGCGCGCAACGAACCCGAGCATCACTTCATTAAACAGCACGGGCCGTTGCAGCGGCGCGAAGTGACTCACGCCTGGCAGCACGCGCAATTGCGCGCCGGGAATGCTGCGCGCGAGATATTCGGCGTGCTCCGGCTTGATGAACTCGTCGTGTTCGCTCTGCACGATAAGCACCGGCACGCGGATACGAGCGAGATCAGGCGCGGCGTGGTTCGGCTCGGTCCTCATCATTTCGCTGACGGCCGCGACGAACGCATCGAAGTTGTCGGGCGTAGCGGATAGCCGCGCATAGTCCTGGCGATGACGGCTAAAACACCGATCGATCACCGGCGTCGCCACAAATTCCTTCGTGCCGCTCGGATCCATATTGCAGCCGAAGAAGAACACGCCCGCGACGCGCTCGGGCGCCGCCATGCCCAGCACCATCGCCACGCAAGCGCCGTCGCTCCAGCCGACGATTGCCGCTCGCTCGACCGACAGCGCGTCCATGACCGCGAGCACGTCGGAAGCCATCAGCTCATATTTGTATGGCCGCGCATCGCGCGTGCTGCGGCCATGACCGCGGCTGTCGATCACGATCACGCGGTGTCCTGCATCGAGCAGGGCCGGCACCTGATAACCCCAGTTGCCGCTATGGCCCAGGCCGCCGTGCAGCAGAATCACCGGCGCGCCTTTGCCATGAGACGCGTACCAGATGCGCGCGCCCTGGTGCTCGATCCAGCCCGACTCGTTCGACGCCGGCAGCGGCGGCGCGCCGTGCGCCTCGAAATGTTCGAGAGCGTCGTCGTGTGGGTCGGCGGACGAGGTCATCGCGGCTGTCTCCGGTTTTTTGCACTGGGTTGGCGGCTGGATACGCCAGCGTGCCAGCATCGCGGCACGCAAAGCAACAAGCCTACGAGATTTAGCTAGCCGGACCGCGCTTCACTTCGCGTCAAGCTTCGCAATCAGCATCGCAACGAAGGCTTCCGTCACAGGCGGCAACGTTCGGCCACGCTTCTTGATGAGCGCAATGGGCCGCGTGAACGCGGGATCGTCGACGGGACGCGCCACCAGTTCCGGCTCGGCTCGCACTTCACGCGCCGACGCCGGCAGTATCGTCACGCCGAGACCCGCGCGAACCATCGCGACCGCGCTCATCATGTAAGTCGGCTCGCAGGCAATCTCCGGCACGCAACGCGCATTGGCAAACGCGCTATCGACAACCGCCCGCACGCTCGTGCCTTGCGCGGTCAGCACGAGCGGCGTCGCGGCAAGGTCGGCGAGCGTGATCTTGCGCCGCTGTTTAGCGAGCGCGTGCCGCTTCGGGCAAACAACCACGAGCCTGTCGATGCCCGCATGCAGCACTTCGAGATTCGCGTCGTCGAGTTCGCCGCCCGTCAGTCCAATGTCAGCCTCCTCATTGCGCACCAGCGTATTGACCATGCTCGCGACGACATCGCGCACCTGAAACCTCACACGCGGCACGGCTTCCTTCAGCGCCTGCACCAGCTCGGGCAGCGAGCTCGCCGCGAACGTCGGCAGGCACGCGATACGCACGGTGCCGCTCGCGCCGTCGCCGAGCGCCCGCGCGTCGATCAGCACATGCTCCATGTCGTGCAGCGACTTCTGCAGAAGCGGCAGCACGTCCCGGCCGGTGGGCGTCAGCGCCACCTTGCGGCTGTTGCGGTCGAAAAGCCGCAAGCCCAGCGTTTCCTCGAGCCGCCGGATTTGCACCGTCAGCGCCGGCTGCGAAAGATGCAGGCGCGTGGCCGCCTGCGTGAAGCTGCCCGTTTGCGCGACGGCGATAAAGGCGCGAATGTCCCGGAGGTTCAGATCCATATCAACCCGTAATTGCTGCGATCAATTCATTTCAATTGATTTATCGCTGCATGGAAATTACGCTGGATTGCAGTAAAAAACAACATCGGAGACAAGCACATGCTGCCATTCCTGGGGCTGGCCACCATCGTCGTGCTGCTCGGCGCCATTCTGTCGAAACGCATGTCGCCGCTGGTGGCGCTCATCATCGTGCCGATCGCCGCGTCGCTGATCGGCGGATTCGGTTTTCAAACGAGCAAGTTCGTGATCGACGGACTGAAGGGCCTTGCGCCCGTCGTCGGCATGTTCGTGTTCGCGATTCTCTATTTCGGCACCATCACCGACGCGGGCACGCTCGACCCGATCATCGACCGCATTCTGCGCGCGGTCGGCACGCGGCCGACGCGCATTGTGATGGGCACGACGCTGCTCGCGCTGCTGATTCATCTCGACGGCTCCGGCGCGGTCTGTTTTCTCGTCACGATTCCGGCGATGCTGCCGCTTTACGATCGTCTGAAGATGGACCGGCGCGTGCTGGCCGCGGCGGTGTCGATGGCCGCGGGCATCAACTTTCTGCCGTGGACCGGCCCGATGATCCGCGCGTCCGCTTCATTGCATCTGCCCATCTCATCGCTGTTCAATCCGCTGATTCCGGTGCAGGCGATCGGCCTCGTGTTCGTATTCGGCGTCGCATTCTGGCTCGGACGCCGCGAGGAAAAGCGGCTTGGTCTCACCGCCGCAAGCGGTTCGGTGCCGATGCCAAAGCGCGAATTGACAGCCGACGAGCAGGCCTTGCGTCGTCCGAAAAACTTCTGGTTCAACATTGTGTTGACGCTCATCGTGTTGGGCACGATGGTCGTGATGGGCGAAAAAATTCCGCCCGCCATCATGTTCATGGTCGGCCTGTGCGTCGCGTTGATGGTCAACTACCCGAACGTCGACATGCAGCGCAAACGGATCGACGCACACGCGCGCGCCGCGTTGATGATGGCCGGCATTCTGCTCGCGGCCGGCGTGTTCACCGGCGTCATGCAGGGCAGCGGCATGTTGAAGGCAATGGCGCAAGCCGCGGTCGGCTTTGTTCCGCCCGCGATGGCAAGCCACATCCCGGTCGCGCTCGGCCTTCTGTCGATGCCGCTTAGCATGCTGTTCGATCCCGACTCGTTTTACTTCGGGGTCCTGCCGGTCATCGCCGAAGTGGCGGGGCAGCTCGGCGTGCCCGCCGTTCAGGTCGGCCAGGCCGCGCTGCTCGGCCAGATGACAACCGGCTTCCCGGTGAGCCCGTTGACGCCCGCGACGTTTCTGGTCGTCGGCTTGTGCGGCATCGATCTCGCCGACCATCAGCGATTCACGTTCCCCTTGTTGTTCGGCGCGAGCATCGTGATGACGATTGCGTGCGTTGCGCTGGGGATATTCTCATTGTGAGCTTGACGCAAACAGGTGTGAGCAGCATGACAGTCACTCAGCATGAACGTGTTGTCCGGATCGGCGCGGGCGCCGGTTATTCGGGCGATCGCATCGAGCCCGCAGTCGAACTCGCGGAGCACGGCGCGCTCGATTACCTCGTGTTCGAATGTCTCGCCGAACGGACCATCGCTATCGCGCAACAGGCGCGCAGCAAAGATCCCGAACTCGGCTACGACCCATTGCTCGAAACGCGCATGCACGCGGTGTTGCCCGCGGCGTCGCGCAATGGCGTGCGCATCGTCTCGAACATGGGCGCGGCCAATCCGCTCGCGGCGGCGCGCAAGACGGCCGAAATCGCGCGCTCGCTCGGCCTCGGCGGCCTCAGGATTGCAGCGATCACGGGCGACGATGTGCTCGACGCCGTGCGCAGCGGCGACTACCGCTTCGAGGAATCGGGCGAGCGCGTCGCGGACTACGACACGCGGCTTGTCTCGGCGAACGCTTATCTCGGCGCTGGCGCGATCGTCGACGCGCTCGCGGCCGGCGCGCAGATCGTTCTGACCGGACGCGTGGCCGATCCATCGCTATTCGTCGCGCCGCTGATCCACGAATTCGGCTGGCGCATGGACGACTGGCCGACGCTCGGGCAGGCGACGGCGATCGGCCATCTGCTCGAATGCGCGGGCCAGATCACCGGCGGCTACTTCGCTGACCCAGGTTTCAAGGACGTGCCCGCGCTCGCGAGACTCGGCTTTCCCATCGCCGAAGTCGGGCCGGACGGCGCCGTGGTCATCACGAAGCTCGCGCAAGCGGGCGGACGCGTGACCGAGGCGACTTGCAAGGAGCAGTTGCTATACGAGATTCACGACCCGCGGCGCTATTTGCAACCGGACGTGGTCGCGGACTTCTCGGCCGTGCATATCGAGCAGGAAGGCCCCGACCGTGTGCGCGTGAGCGGCGGCAACGGCGCGCCGCGCACCGATACGTTGAAAGTGTCGGTGGCTTATTTCGACGGTTTCATCGGCGAGGGGCAGATTTCGTATGCGGGTCCAGGTGCGCTCGCGCGTGCTCGCCTCGCGCTCGACATCGTGCGCGAGCGGCTTGCGTTGACCGGCGTTCAGACGCATGAATTGCGCTTCGATCTGATCGGCGTGAATGCGTTGCACGGTGAAACGCTCGCGGCTGGTTCCGGCGAGCCGTACGAAGTGCGGGCGCGCGTGACCGGACGCACTGCATCGCTCGCGCAGGCCGTGCGAATCGGCAATGAAGTCGAAACGCTGTACACGAATGGTCCGGCCGGCGGCGGCGGCGTGACGAAGTCGGCGCGTGAAGTGGTTGCCGTTCAGTCGGTGCTGTTGCCGCGCGAGCAGGTGAAGCCGGCGTTCACGATGGTGGAGGCGTGAGATGAAACTACGTGAGCTTGCTCATTCCCGAACCGGCGACAAGGGCAACACGCTGAACATTTCGGTCATCTGTTACGACGCACGGCACTACGAGCATTTGCGCGCTGCGCTGACGCCGGAGCGCGTGAAAGCGCATCTCGGCGACGTCGTGCGTGGCAATGTGATGCGCTATGAACTGCCCGCCATTGCCGCATTCAATTTTGTGCTCGGCGATGCGCTCGGCGGCGGCGTGACGCGTTCGCTGGCGCTCGACGCGCACGGCAAATCGCTGAGTTCCGCGTTGATGGGGCTGGAGGTGGAGGCGCCGGTTGCGACATGAAACCACGGCAAGTTTGTGCAGCAGCTTGCTGCACAAACTTGCCGTAAGTCGAAACGGTCGGCCCTCGCCGCATCACCGCCCCCTACTCTCTGCCTCACTCGACTCATGCGCGCGGCGCAGCCGTTCGCGGCTGTTGCTCAGATGCATGCGCATGGCGGCGCGCGCGTCGTCGGGGTCCTGACGTTCGATCGCGCGATAAATCAGTTGATGCTCGTTGAGCACGTTGCGCAGCGTTTCGATCTGATCGAGCTTCGCGATCTCCGCTGACCCGAGGCGCGTGCGCGGACTGACTCCGCTTCCTAACTGGCTCAACACGTCGAAAAAATAACGATTGCCGCTTGCGCGCGCAATCTGCAAATGAAACTCCACGTCGTGCGCGAGCGTATCGGTGCTGCCGCGCTCAAGTTCCGACTCGAAGCGCAGAAGCGCCGCGCGCATCTGCTTCAGGCTCTGCTCCGTGCGCCGCGCTGCGGCGAGCGCGGCCGACGCCGCTTCCACATCGATACGGAATTCGATGATCGCCATCACGTCGAGCATGCTCGACAGATCGGCGGCGGGCAGTTCCATGGTTTTCTCGGCCGCGGGCGCGAGCACAAACGTGCCGATGCCGTGGCGCGTTTCGACCACCCGTGCCGCCTGCAGGCGCGAGATCGCTTCGCGGACGACGGAGCGGCTCACCGACAACTGCTTCATCATCGCGACTTCTGTGGGTATGCGGTCGCCGGGTCTCAGGACGCCGCGACGGATTTCATCGGAAAGGGTGGCCACCACTTTCTCAGTCAGGCTGCTCATTTCTGTGTTGTGGCTGGTTGATCATCGGCTGAAAACGCGCGCCTCGCGTGCGCGCGCGACGTCTGGTGACGTCTGGACATTAGCCATCATAGCGTCTGTCGCGAAAATCCATGACGCGTTGGATGAAGCGCGGGAATTAACCGGGCCAATTCTTGACGGTTGATACGCGACGAGACATCAGACGTCTTATTTTGCCGAGGAGCCATCATTTCCGCTGGGACCAAACCCTAGCCGACGCTGCAGCCAAGCGTACTCACGGCGAAACGCAGGGTAAACACCACATTGGAAACCCACTCCGAACGGCTGTAGACTGTCATCAGACAACATATCTCGTGCGGCTTGACTGGGCCTCGGCAGACCCGTCAAACCGCACGCGACGTCAGACCACGGCCGCCCGACGGCCGACACCGGAGACTCCCTTGAACTCTGCTCTCACCACGGCACTCGATCCTCTCGCGTCCGCCGTCTCGAAGGTCAAGCGGCACGTGTTGCCGCTTTTCCTGATCATGTTCATCGCGAACTATATCGACCGCGTGAACATCGGCTTCGTCAACGCTCACATGAAGACCGACCTCGGCATCGGCGCGGCGGCATACGGCCTCGGCAGCGGCCTTTTCTTCATCGGCTATGCGCTGTTCGAAGTGCCGTCGAACGTGTTGATGCAGAAGTATGGCGCGCGCGCGTGGCTCACTCGCATCATGGGCACGTGGGGCGTCGTCGCGGCGTGCATGGCCTTCGTCTCCAACGAAACCTCGTTCTATGTCTTGCGCTTCCTGCTCGGCGTGGCCGAGGCAGGTTTCTTCCCCGGCGTGGTGTTCTATTTCACGCAGTGGCTGCCGCAGAAAGAGCGCGGCAAGGCCGTGGCGATTTTCCTGTCGGGCTCGGCGATCGCGTCGGTCGTCTCGGGTCCGATCACCGGCAGCCTTCTGTCGATTCGCGGACTCGGCCTGCACGGCTGGCAGTGGATGTTCCTGATCGAAGGCGGCTTCTCAATCGCGCTGTGCGCGGTGAGCTGGATCTTCCTGAAGTCGCGCATTCGCGACGCGTCGTGGCTCACGGCCGACGAGCAACGCGTGCTCGAAGGCGCGATCGCGGCTGAACAGGCCGAGCGCGTCGCGCACGGCGGCGCGCATCTGCCGGCCGTCAAGCTGTTGAAGGACCCGCAGATCGTTCTGTTCTGCCTGCTCTACTTCGCGATCCAGTTGACGATTTACGCTGCCACCTTCTGGCTGCCGACCATCATCCGCAAGATCGGCGGTCTGTCCGATTTCGAAGTCGGCATGCTCAACGCGATTCCCTGGCTCATCGCGATGGTCGCGATGTACTGCTTCGCGTTGCTCTCGGCGAAGTGGCGTTTCCAGCAGGCGTGGCTGGCCGTCGCGCTCGTGATCGCTGCGTGCGGCCTGTTCGCGTCGACGTCGGGCAATCCGGTTCTGTCGTTCGTCGCAATCTGCTTTTCGGCGATCGGCTTCAAGGCGGCGGCCTCGCTGTTCTGGCCGATTCCGCAAGGCTATCTGGATGCACGCGTCGCCGCGGCGGTGATCGCGTTGATCAATTCCATCGGCAATCTGGGCGGCTTCTTCGCGCCCGCCACCTTCGGCTATTTGCAGCAGCACACCGGTTCGATTACCGGCGGTCTTTATGGCCTCGGCGTGGCGTCGCTGATCGCAGCCGCGGCGGCGTTCCTCGCGCGCAACCGGCGCGGCGACGGCAACGCCCTGCGCAATCCGCTGCAAGGCAACGCACACTGACCGCTCGTCACCGTCAGGCCCATTCACTTACCAGGTCCAGTTGATATGTCCACGAAACCTTCGAATTCAAACGATACGCCCACCGTCACCGAACTTCGCGTCGTGCCCGTTGCGGGCCGCGACAGCATGCTGATGAATCTGAGCGGCGCGCACGGTCCGTTCTTCACGCGCAACGTCGTGATCCTGCGCGACAGCGCCGGTCGTGTCGGCGTGGGTGAAGTGCCGGGCGGCGAGAATATCCGCAAGACCATCGACGATGCGCGTCCGTTCGTCGTCGGCCAGTCGATCGGTAATTTGCAAGCTATCCTGAACAAAGTGCGCACGCAGTTCGCCGACCGCGATGCCGGCGGCCGCGGTTTGCAGACGTTCGATCTGCGCACCACGATTCACGCGGTGACCGCGCTCGAAGCAGCGTTGCTTGATCTGCTCGGTCAGCATCTCGGCGTGCCGGTCGCGGCGCTGCTCGGCGAAGGCCAGCAACGCGACGAAGTGGAAATGCTCGGCTATCTGTTCTATATCGGCGATCGCAAGAAGACCGACTTGCCGTACGCAAGCGGCGCCGACGGCCGCGACGACTGGGAGCGCCTGCGCACTGAAGAAGCGCTGACGCCGGAAGCGGTGGTGCGCCTCGCCGAAGCCTCGCAAGCGCGCTATGGCTTTAACGACTTTAAGTTGAAAGGCGGCGTGTTGTCGGGCGACGCCGAAATCGAAGCGGTGACCGCGCTCGCCGAACGCTTCCCGAACGCGCGCGTGACGTTGGACCCGAACGGCGCGTGGTCGCTCGCCGAAGCCGTGCGCCTGTGCCGCGACAAACACGACGTGCTCGCGTATGCAGAAGACCCGTGCGGCGCGGAGAACGGCTATTCCGGCCGCGAAGTGATGGCCGAATTCCGCCGCGCGACGGGCTTGCCGACGGCGACCAACATGATCGCAACCGACTGGCGCCAGATGGGTCACGCGATCCAGTTGCAGTCCGTGGACATTCCGCTTGCCGATCCGCACTTCTGGACCATGCAGGGCTCGGTGCGCGTCGCGCAGATGTGCAACGACTGGGGCCTCACGTGGGGCTCGCATTCGAACAACCACTTCGACATCTCGCTCGCGATGTTCACGCAGGTCGCGGCCGCCGCGCCCGGCAAGATCACGGCGATCGACACGCACTGGATCTGGCAAGACGGCCAGCGTTTGACGCGCGAGCCGTTGCAGATTGTCGACGGCAAGGTGAAGGTGCCGCAGAAGCCGGGCCTCGGCGTCGAAGTGGATATGGACGAACTCGAGAAAGCGCACGCGCTTTATCAGCAGCACGGCCTGGGCGCGCGTGATGACGGCGTTGCGATGCAGTACCTGATTCCTAATTGGACATTCGACAACAAGCGTCCGTGCCTCGTGCGCTGATGCGTGCCTGCGCGCCACGCGAACCACGCGAACCACGCGAACCACGCGAACCACGCGAACCACGCGAACCACGCGAACCACGCGAACGAGCGGCGCGCTCATTCCACTATTGACGATCTTCACGCAACCCAATCATGACTTCACCGCAAGAACTCAAAGCGATCTTATCCGAAGGCCTGTTGTCTTTTCCGGTCACTGACTTCGACGCGCAAGGCGACTTCCGCGCCGACACGTACGCCGAGCGGCTCGAATGGCTCGCGCCGTATGGCGCGACCGCGCTGTTCGCGGCGGGCGGCACGGGCGAATTCTTTTCGCTCACCAAAACCGACTACACGAACGTGATCCGCACGGCGACCGAGACCTGCAAAGGCAAGGTGCCGATTCTCGCGGGCGCAGGCGGCCCGACGCGCGTGGCGATCGAATATGCGAAGGAAGCGGAGCGCCTCGGCGCGAGCGGCGTGCTGCTGATGCCGCATTATCTGACCGAGGCTTCGCAGGAAGGCATTGCCGCGCACGTCGAACAGGTGTGCAACGCGGTGAAGAACATGGGCGTGATCGTGTACAACCGCGCGAATTCGAAGCTGAACGCGGACATGCTTGAACGGCTCGCGGATCGCTGCCCGAACCTGATCGGCTTCAAGGACGGCGTCGGCGAGATCGAAGCGATGGTGACGATTCGCCGTCGTCTTGGCGACCGCTTCTCGTATCTCGGCGGCCTGCCGACCGCGGAAGTTTATGCCGCTGCGTATAAGGCGCTCGGCGTGCCGGTGTATTCGTCGGCGGTGTTCAACTTCATTCCGAAGACCGCGATGCAGTTCTATCGCGCGATTGCCGCGGACGATCACGCGACCACGTCGCGCCTGATCGATGAATTCTTCCTGCCGTATCTGGCGATTCGCAATCGTCGCGCGGGTTATGCGGTGAGTATCGTGAAGGCGGGCGCGAAACTCGTCGGGCGCGACGCCGGTCCTGTGCGCGCCCCGCTGACCGATCTCACCGAAGAAGAACTCGCGCAGCTCGACGCGCTGATAAGGAAGCTCGGCCCGCAGTAACCAGGCCGACCACGTGTTCCGCTAGCTAGTGGCGCAAAGCTCGAGGCACAAAGCGCGATGCTTATGCTTCGAGCCAACGTTCAACCGCGGCGGAACACGACATGCGAAATCCGCTGCACGAGCAATGCGGCGGCAAGCGCCGCGACGGCAGTCAGCCATACGCCGATGTGAATCGACTGCACGAGCGCATCGCGCGCCGTGTCGATCAATGCGAGCGTGTTGAGCCCCGACGGCTTCATGTCCGCGATCAGCTTCAGGCGCGAAGCGTCGTCGATCAAAATACGCAGATCGACGAAACGCGGCCGCCATTGCGAGGCCGCCGGCTCGCCGAGCACGCTCATCGTGCGCGTGACCACATCGCGATAGTGATGCTGCACGACAGTCGCCACGATGCTCGTGCCCAGCATGCCGCCGACCATTCGCGTGGACTGCAACAGCGCGGTCGTGATGCCGAAGCGCTCGCGGCCCGCAATCTCCTGGCCGAACACATTCAGATTGTTGAGGATGAAGCCGAGGCCGACGCCGACTGCGGCCATCGGCAATTCAAGCCATAGATGCGGCGTATCCGCGTTCGCGAACGCAATGCCGACGGACGCGAACAACAGCAGCCCGAAGCCAATGGAAAGAATGCGCGTCGGCTTCTTCATGTGAATAACGATGCGTGTATTCAGCACGCTGCCAAGCGCGATACATGCGGCAATCGGCGTGGCGAGCAGCCCGGCCTGTTGCGGAGAAAGACCGAACCCGCCTTGCAGAAGCAGCGGCGCGAAAAAGATCAGCGAGAACATCACGAAGCCCGACAGCATGCCGAGCGTGAACAGCGTGACGAGCTGCGAGTCCTTGAAGAGATCGAGCGGAATGATGGGATGCGTGGCGCGCTTCTCGCACACGAACAACGCGATCGCGCCGACGACCACGCACACGGCGAGCGTCACGTTGCCCGCGGTCAGACCGTCTTTCGGCACGGCTTCGATAAACGCCTGAAGGCCGCCCAACACAGCCGCCACCAGTCCCGCACCGAGCCAGTCGATCTTGACTTCGCCTTCATGCGGACGCTGAAAGCTCGGCAGATGCGCCCAGATGAAGTACAGCGCCGCGGCGCCCACCGGCAGGTTGATCAGAAACGTGGAGCGCCAGCCGAGATGCTCGCTCATCCAGCCGCCAAGCGACGGCCCGGCGGCGGTGCCGATGCCGTAGGCCGCAGCCATCACCACTTGCCAGCGCACGCGGGCGCGCGGATCGGGGAACAGGTCCGGTATCGACGCGAACGCCGTGCCGACCATCATGCCGCCGCCCACGCCTTGCAAGCCGCGCGCGATCACGAGAAACAGCATGTCGTTCGCGACGCCGCACAGCACCGACGCCACCGTGAACGTGATGACCGCGGCGATCACGAAGCGCTTGCGGCCGAAGTAATCGCCGAGGCGCCCGAACACGGGCACCGTCACGACCGACGCCAGCAGATACGCGCTCGCAATCCACGCGTAGTACTCGAAGCCGTGCAGTTCCGCGACGATCGACGGCAGCGCGGTACTGACGACCGTTTGATCGAGCGCGACCAGCATGTTGACGAGACCGATGCCGAGCATCGCGAAGAGGGCGTTCCGGAAGGGCAGCGCGGCAGCAGCGGCAGTGGTAGTCACGGATCTGGGCAGGAGAACGATTGACGATGGAGCGCGGGACCGCGCGAGATCGAGACAACCGTGAGCCGAGTTGTCTGACCACTTCGTCATTATACGGGTTAGCCCTTAATTGAAACTATTGGTGGTGGGTTTTTGTTCAGAGGAAAGCGTGCGAGCGCATCAAACCAGCAGCGCGCTCGCACGCGGTTCATCGATCAGGCAAAGGCTTTAGTGATTGGCCCACCATTCGGTCGCTTTCTGCTTGTCCCGCGCCGGGAGAACTTCGCGCTCGATCGAAGCGTTCGTCAGCGCCGGGAAATCCTTTTTGAATTCCGCCACGTCCTGATCGAACTCGTCGCTGACGCGAATATCCCAGGTGCCGCCGCTAAAGCCGGTTGCTGCCTGATCGATTAGTGGAATAACCGGCCCCGCGCGCAACTCACCGTCCTTGCGTTCGACCACGGTGGCGTCGACGTGGCCAAGGTACACGATCGAATTCGGTTTGATTTCCACGGTTTCGTGAAGCGGCGTAAAGAACATGCCGTGAAATGGGAATATGCCGCTTTGTCCGGTGATGCCGTGCATCACATATTTTCCGGGCGCGAGCGGAATTCGGACGAAATAGTGATTACCGTTGTCGCTCGTCGTGGTCGCCTGATCGTCGAACTTGAAATTGAGGCGGTCGGCGCGGCTATCCGCGGCGCCGCGCTCCATGTGCACGACGATGGGACTCGGCTGATAGCTCGTGTGATAAGCGTTTTTAAGCGTCACCGTCATCAACGCGTAGGAGTTTTTGCTCGTATCGACGGAGCTCGTGGCCGTGGTCGGCGACATTGGCGCAACAGTTGCACAACCCGTAGTCAGCAAAGTGCCGGCAATAGCGAAACTGGCGAAGAGTTTTTTCATTTCGAGTAGGGACTATTTTTTAATGTTCTTATCCGGTAAAGAAACTGCCGGATGAGCGAACTGTTGACGTTTCAATATGCGACGCGAATATCGAATAACCGCCGCATGCCATGTAAACGACAGCGCTTGATGGAACTTAAGGGTTTGCTTCATGCGAAAACGTCGAGCGGCTTGCGTCGCGTCCGCGGCAATGCGCGCTTTCAACTGAGGGCGCGCACCAAAAGGGTTTGTCTCTACACATGCCGCCCTTATCGCTGCCGATAAACAGGTCGAGTGGTCGTGTGATGCGGCATGGCGGCCGGAATCATCGGCGGTTCGTGCAGCCGGTCATCGACCTTCCTGAACCGGACGAAACAGGGACGTGAGCATGCACCGATTGAATTTCAAGCAGAAGCTCTGGTTGCCGCTCGTCGTCAGCCTGCTCGCGCTGCTCGCCGTGTCGGTGTCGGCGGCGTGGTTGTCGCGCGAGACGCGCATCGAAGAGCGCAAGCACGACCTCGTGAACGTGGGCCACGTCGGGCTCAGCATCGTGAAGGAGTACGCGTCGCTAGCGCAAAGCGGGGCGCTTAGCGAGGCCGACGCGCGCAAGCAGGCGCTCGAGCGTCTGCGCAACGTGCGTTACGGCGAGGACGGCTACTTCCTCGTGCTCGATTCGAAGCCGCGCATGATCATGCACGCGATGAAACCCGCGACGAACGGCAAGGACCTTGCGGGCGTCGAGGATGCCGACGGCCGTCATCACTACGTGACCTTCGCCTCGGTGGCGCAGGCGCCGGAGGGCGGCTTCGTCGACTATGTGTTTCCGCATCCGGGCAATCCGCCGTCCGCGGCGGTCGGCAAGATCGGTTACGTCGTGCGTTACGCGCCGTGGGACTGGATCATCGCGACCGGCGCTTATGTCGACGATATCGACGCCGCGTTCATGCAGTCGCTCTATGTGCTTGGCGGCATGTTCGCCTCGGTGGCGCTGCTGCTGTCCGCGCTCGTCGCGTTCACGAATCGCAGCATTCAACGCACGATTGGCGGCGACCCGGCCTACGTCGCGCATGTCGCCGGCGAAATCGCCCAAGGCAATCTCGTCATTCCGATCGACATTCGCACCGGCGACGATTCGAGCCTTTTGCACACCATGCGGCAGATGCGCGATGCGCTTGCCAACACCATCGTGCAGATCAGCGGCGCGGCCGACAAGGTCGCGACGGGCGCGCGCGAAATTGCCGCCGGTAATACGGATCTGTCCGCGCGGACGGAGAGCCAGGCCGCTTCGCTCGAAGAGACCGCGGCCAGCATGGAGCAGATGACCGCGATGGTCCGGCAGACGTCGGAGAACGCGCAGACGGCGAGCGAACTGACGGCGAGCGCCGAGCAGATCGTCACGCATGGCGGACAGATGGCGGCCGAAGCGGTGTCGACGATGCAGGAAATATCGACGGAATCGCACAAGATGGTGGAGATCATCTCGGTGATCGAAGGCATTGCCTTTCAGACCAATATTCTCGCGCTGAACGCAGCCGTCGAAGCGGCTCGCGCGGGCGACGAGGGGCGCGGCTTCGCGGTGGTGGCGGGCGAGGTGCGCACGCTGGCGCAGCGCAGCGCGGCCGCCGCGAAGGAAATTCGCACGCTGATCAGCCGCGCGGTGGGGCGCGTGGAGAACGGCGTCGAACTGGTCGACAAAACCGGCACCACGATTCAGGCGGCGAGCGAGGCGATTGGAAGGCTCTCGGGCGTGATGCGCGACATCGCCGCGGCTGCGTCGGAGCAGAGCGCAGGCATCGATCAGGTCGGCGACGCGGTCTCGCAGATGGACAGCGTGACGCAACAGAACGCCGCGCTCGTCGAGCAGGCCGCCGCGGTCGCGCAGACGTTGACCGAGCAGGCGAGGCTGCTGGAAGCGTCGATTCATACGTTCCAGGTTCAGTCTGATGGGCGCGGGGAGGCGGCGGGTTTGGCGGTAGGGCGTGCGGGGAAAAGCAAGTGGACGGGTTCGCGACTTCGGGCGTTGTGATTGGGGAAGGTGGTGTTGCGAATTGGGTTAGGGCGATCGGATGAAGCGAAACGATATTGTCCCATCAGCACCAACCGGGCATATTGACGCGTGTGAAGCCAATCCTTCCCGGAGCAACCCCGCATGCCACAACCCACCCGCATCGCAGCCCTCGCACTGCTGTCATGTATTGCGTTGACCGCGGGCAGCCCAGCGCAAGCCGACTCGTCGTGCGATAAAGCATGCCGCGCGCGCGGCCAACTGCTCGATCATCGGGTCACCTCGCGGTTGAATGCTGCAGCGTTGTCGAAGCTGCTTTCGTCAAGCCCCTCCGGACAGCAACTCATGCAAATGGCGGGCGCGCCTGCTTGCGGCGTGCAGATCGTCTATTACCGTTATCGCACCATCGGTGCCGCCGGCGAACCGGCCACAGCGAGCGGCGCACTGATGATCCCGCAGGGCGAGTCCGCGACGTGCAGCGGGCCGCGTCCCATGATGTTGTATGCGCACGGCACCACCGCGTATCGCAAGTACAACCTCGCCGACGTGACGCAAAGCGACCCGGAGAACGGCGGCGCGGGCGAAGGCCTCAGCGTCGCCGCGATGTACGCGGCTCACGGCTACATCGTCGCGGCGAGCAACTATGCGGGCTACGCGGGCTCCGATCTTCCGTACCATCCTTATCTGAACGCCGACCAGCAGTCCGCCGATATGATCGACTCGCTGCGGGCGGCGCGCGTCGTGCTCAACGACGAAGGCAAACGGGCAGCAATTCGCGAGAACGGCAAGCTGTTCATCACCGGCTATTCGCAAGGCGGTTTCGTTGCGCTCGCAACGCATCGCGCGCTGCAGGCAGCGGGCGTCAGCGTGACAGCCTCCGCGCCAGGTTCGGGCCCGTATGCGCTTGCCGCTACTGCCGACGCCATCAGCGCGGGCCAGGTCAGTCTCGGCTCGACGCTCTTCACGACATTGGTCGTGACCGGTTATCAGCATGCCTATAAGAACCTGTACCGCAAGCCGGACGACTTCTTCGAAGCCGCCTACGCACCCGACATCGAACAACTGCTGCCGAGCGCGCAATCGCTCGATACCATTTTCTCGCAGCGAAAGTTGCCGCCGTCGCATCTTTTCAGCAGCACGCCACCTGCCGCGCAGTTTCAGTCGATGACGCCGCCCGCATCGTCGGCACTCACGCCACCTCCGTTGACACGGCTATTCGCAGCCGGTTTCGGCGACGCCAATCTCGTGCGCAACAGCTATCGCCGCGCGCTTCTCGAAGACGCCGAGGCGAATCCTGATGGCGCGTTCCCCAACGCAATGCCGAACCTTGAGCCCGCGGCAAATCCGCTGCATCCGCTGCGACAGGCGTTCAAGCGTAATGATTTGCGCAACTGGGTGCCAAAGGCGCCAGTGCTACTGTGCGGAGGCGCCGCCGATCCGATGGTGTACTTCTTCAACGCACGCATCGAGCAGGCGTATTGGCTCAACGCGAAAGTGCCGGCGGGACTGACTTCGGTGCTGGATGTCGACTCGCCCGTCACCGGACCCGACGATTCGTTCGCGGCGCTCAAGCGCGGTTTTGCGAACGCGAAGGCCGACGTTGCGAAACAAGCGGTGGCCGCAGGCGCCACGGACGGCGGCGCGTCAGCGGTATTGCGTTCCTATCATGGAGAACTGGTTGCGGGCTCTTGCATGCTCGCGGCACGGGCCTTCTTCTCGAACTTCTGAACGTGCCTGTTTCTAGCTTCTGCCACGCATTCCGCCGATGCCGTCAATTGCCGAATAACGAACCCTGCATGCCGCGAGGCGCCGCAGCGCGTGAGCGTTTTGCGGCGGCTTTGGTAGTCGCTGCAGTGACTTGAGTTTGCACATCGGCGCCGGCTTCAAGCGACGTTTGCCCTGCTTCCAGCGAGAGCAACAGCATCTTGTTCGCCAATCCGCCCGCAAAGCCCGTGAGGTCGCCGGATGCGCCTATCACGCGGTGGCACGGCGCCACAATCGAAACAGGATTCCGACCGTTGGCGGCACCCACTGCACGCACGGCGTTGACATTGCCGATCTGCGCGGCGATCTGCGCATAAGTACGTGTCTGGCCAAATGGGATCGTCAACAACGCGGCCCACACTTTCTTCTGAAACTCGGTGCCCTGAAAGTCGAGTGCGAGATCGAACGCGTCTCTGTTGCCCGCGAAGTACTCGTGCAACTGACGCTCGGTTTCGAGCAGGATCGGCCGATCGTCCGCGAGCACCAACTCACCGAGCCGCACGCGGTTCGGCTTGTCGTTCTCCCACAGAATGGCGGTCAACCGATCGCCGCGGGCGACGAGCTTCAATTGGCCGACCGGAGAATCCATCAGCTTGTAGGCGTAAGTCACTTGTCTGCTCCTGCGTATTTTCGTCGTCAAGTATGAAGGATTTGTGCAGCAGACGGTGAGCCATTGCCATCACGCCGCAAGCCGCGCCGCACGTCACCCAGTAAAATCGACCCTACCAGCACGACGGACCGCAGCCACCGGATATTTCTACCACTGTGACCACGACACTTGAACAACTGAGAGCGGGACAACTCGCGGGCACGCGCCACTTGAAACTCGCGTGTGGGCTCAGCGAATTTCCACGCGAGATTCTCGACCTCGCCGACACGCTCGAAGTTCTCGATCTTTCCGGCAACGCGCTCACCACCTTGCCCGACGATTTCGCGCGACTACGCGAACTGCGCATCCTGTTTGCGTCGAACAACCCGTTCACCGAGTTGCCGCCGGTGCTCGGACAATGCCCGCAATTGAGCATGATCGGCTTCAAGGCGAATCGCATTCGCACCGTCGCGGGGACTGCGTTGCCGCCGCGCCTGCGCTGGCTGATTCTCACCGACAACGAGGTCGACGCGCTGCCGCCAGAAATCGGTCACTGCACGCATTTGCAGAAATTGATGCTGGCAGGCAATCGTCTGCGCTTTCTTCCCGAACAACTGGCTGCGTGTTCGCGGCTCGAGTTGCTGCGGCTTGCCGCCAATCGACTCGATGAATTGCCGGCATGGTTATTTCATATGCCGCGGCTCGCATGGCTCGCCTATGCGGGCAACCCATTTGGCGAAGCACTCGAAGCGGCGGCTTTGGACGATACGCCCATCGCCGAAATTGGCTGGAACGATCTGCGTTTGCATGAGCAACTGGGCGAGGGCGCTTCGGGCGTGATCTATCGCGCCGAACTGCGCACGCACGAGAACACCGCGCGGCGCGTCGCGGTCAAGCTGTTCAAGGGCGCCGTTACGAGCGATGGTTTGCCCGACTGCGAAATGGCCGCTTGCATTCGATCCGGCGATCATCCCAACCTGATCGCAGTAGCCGGAAAAGTGAAGGACCATCCGGACAACGCGCACGGACTCGTGATGGAACTGATCGACCCGCAATACCGCAATCTGGCGGGGCCGCCGAGCTTCGAATCGTGCACGCGCGACATCTACGCGGCCGACGTGCGTTTCAACGCAGCCGACGTGGTCGACATGGCGCACGGCATTGCATCGGCGGCCAGTCATTTGCATCGGCGAGGCGTCATGCACGGCGACCTGTACGCGCATAACATTCTGCATGACGGCCAGGCACGTGTATTGTTAGGAGACTTCGGCGCGGCTTCTTTCTATTCGACGGAGAACCGCGAAGCAGGCGTGGCGCTGGAGCGTCTCGAAGTGAGAGCATATGGTTGCCTGCTCGAGGAATTGATGACGCGTTGCGACTGGAGCGATTCGCGTGTGCAAGCAGACGTCGCCGTCAAGCTCGCGAGCTTGGGCGACAGTTGCCTGAGCGAAGACGTCGACAAGCGGCCGTTATTCGAGCAGATCGCATCCGAGCTGCTCGTGCTGAAAGCTCGTTGATGTCGAACAGGCAAGCCGTTTGCGGTCCTATCGGTCCCCGTTCATCCGTTGGCGTTCATGCAATTGACGGGCGCCGCCACGAAGGAGAGAAACGATGACGCAGAGAATGCGCCGCCGCGTGCTGATCGCCGGTGCACTGGCTGCGGCCGGTCTCACGCGTGCGGCCGGCGCGGCAACCGTGGAAGGCGGCATGCCGAAGATCGCGCTCGTGCTGAAGTCGCTCAGCGACCCCTTCACCGCCGCGATGGCGAACGCGGCCAAAAATTATCAACAGCACTACGCGTCGCAATTCGCGTTGACGGTGCGCGGAACAGCGACGGAGCCCGACACGGCGGGACAGGTCCGCATTGTCGAAGACCTGATCCGCGCGAAGATGAACGCGATCGTGATTGCGCCGTCGGGCTCGAAAGGATTGACGTCGGTGGTCGCGCGCGCGATCAAGGCGGGCATCATCGTGGTCAGCATCGACAATCCGCTCGACGACGCCTTGCAGGACGCAGCGAAAATCTCCGTGCCGTTTGTCGGCCCCGACAATCGCAAGGGCGCGATGCTGGTGGCGAACTATCTCGTCGAGCGGCTGAAGCCCGGCGATCAGGTCGCGATCATCGAAGGCATCGCAGCCGATCGCAACGCGCAGCAACGCACGGCCGGCTACAAGGAAGCGATGAACGCGGCGGGCATGCAGCTCGTCGCGACCGAGGCCGGCGATTGGGAATATGGCAAAGGCCGCGACATTGCGTCGAAAATACTCGGCCAGCATCCGCAGATTCGCGGCTTGCTATGTGCGAACGACAACATGGCAATGGGCGCGGCGGACGCCGTTCGCGACGCGGGCCGAACGGGCGGCGTGTACATCACCGGCTATAACGCGATTGAAGCGATCAAGCCGTTGATCGCGGACGGCCACGTACTCGCCACCGTCAATCAGTTCGCCGACCGGCAAGCGGTGTTCGGCATGGACGTCGCGCTAAAGGCGGTGACGGAGCAGAGAAAGCAGGGCGAATTATCGCGAACGATAGAGACGCCACTGCAACTCGTCACCGCCGCGAAGCGGTAGTTCGGCAGCCGCCTTTATACGCCTTCGAGACGGAAGAACGACACCGACTGATTCAATTGCCGGCCCTGATCTTCGAGCGACTTCGATGCAGCCGCGGCTTCTTCCACCAGCGCGGCGTTCTGTTGCGTGACCTCGTCCATCTGCGTGATCGCCTGATTGACCTGTTCGATACCGCGGCTCTGTTCCGCAGAGGCCGCCGCGATTTCGCCCATGATGTCGGTCACGCGAGCGACTGCCTGAGTGACTTCGGCCATCGTCATGCCGGCCTTGTCCGCGAGCGACGAACCGTCGCGGATCTTCTGCACGGATGTGCTGATCAGATCTTTGATCTCCTTTGCCGCGCTCGACGAACGCTGCGCAAGATTGCGCACTTCGCTTGCCACCACGGCGAAGCCGCGGCCCTGTTCGCCGGCACGCGCCGCTTCGACGGCGGCATTGAGCGCGAGAATATTCGTCTGAAACGCAATGCCTTCGATCATGCCGGTGATCTCCGCGATACGCGTTGAGTTTTCGCTGATCTCGCCCATCGTGCCGACCATTTCACCGACGACGCCATTGCCCTTCGACGCCACGTCGGACGCATTGGCCGACAAGGTGCTCGCCTGCTGCGCGTTTTCCGCGTTCTGCTTCACAGTGGTCGTCAGTTCTTCCATGCTCGATGCGGTCTCCTGGAGGGAGGAGGCCTGTTGCTCGGTGCGCGACGACAGGTCCACGTTGCCCGACGCAATCTGGCTGGAACCGGTCGCGATGCTGTCGGCGGCATGGCGAACGTTGCCGATCAGACGAACGAGGCTCGACTGCATTTCGCCCATCGATGCGAGCACGCTGCCCGCCGGCGCATTGCTGGCGCCAGGCACCGCGCGCAGATCGCCTTCCGCGACGCGCCGCGTGACTTCGGCGAGCGCGACCGGTTCGGCGCCAAGCGCACGCATCAGACCGCGCGTGATGACGATGCCGGCGCCGATTGCAAGCGCCATCGCGGCAACGCAGAAGGCAATCAGCAGATTGCGCTCATGTGCAAGTCGCTCGGCCGACTCCTTCGCCATTTCTACCGCGCGTTCATGCGTGGCGTCCAGGTACGCGTTCGCCGCTTTCGTCAATGCGGTCAACAGCGGACGGCATTTGCTGGCGATGTCGGCGATGGCGGCGTCGCGCTGTCCGCTCGCCGCGAGCCGGTCGATCTCGAGCGCGACGGGCCGATAAAGCTGTTCGATACGCGATATTTCCGCGGCGAGCGTGCGCGCGTTTTCGCTGATGTCTTTCGCGCTGGCCACCATCGCGTTGAATTTGTCGAGGCGGCTCTCGACGCGCTTCTCCGCGTCGAGCACCGCGGCCTTCTCGACCTCGATATCCGCCGGCGATGAAACAAGCACGAGATTACGCACTGCAATCGCGCGGTCGCTGACCGCGTTTCGCACCGACTCGGCCATCTGCGCACGCGCATTGATGCCGCTGATGAAACCGGCGAAGCGCTCGTTCGCGTCGTTAAGCGCGATCAGCGATATGCCGGAGACGATCATCACGACGACCGCAAGCGAACCGAACGCGGCAGTCAGCTTCGCCTTTTCCGACAGATTATGAAAGTTCATGATTCGGGACTCCAGTCGCCCACATGTTTGGCCGAAAACTATTTGAAGACTTCGGATGCCCGGACAATCCGGGGTCAGCAGCAGGCGGTTGGAAATCGGTTTTCGCTGGCGCCACACGCAATAACGGCGCGCTTCTTCGTGACCGTAGGGCGGTTACTCCCAGGTAAGAGGCCGCAAAGGTTTGCGCATGATTGATATTCGCTATGAAGCAATCGCTCAATGTTGCGAGCGTCGTGGCGACGCTCGAGTTGAGGCAATATGACGGCCATTGCGGCTTCATGTTGGACTGGTAAATTGCGAGTGTCATCACAAACCGCAAGCGGAAAGCAAGGTCTGAAAGACTTATGAAATCTGAACTTCTGCTGCAAACCTATGGCTCGGATTCGTCCGGCATTGTGTGCGGCTTCGTCTTTTCGCCCACGCAAGCGGGCCGGCCCATTTCCGCCGACGAAGCGCTCGAATGGCTGCGCGCGCAGCAAAACGGCGCTTCGCATGCGGACGAATTTCTGTGGCTGCATTTCAATCTCGCGCACAGCGCGGCCGAGCGTTGGATGCACGCGCAACTCGATCTGCCCGAGACGTTTTTCGACGCGTTGCGTGAAGGCTCGCATTCCACGCGTATCGAGCAGGCCGACGGTGCATTGCGCGCCGTGGTCAACGACGTGATGTTCAACCTCGAGTTCACGCCGTCCGAGATTGCGACACTCTGGATTTACGCACATCAGCGGATCATCGTGACGGCGCGGCTCAAGCCGCTGCGTTCGGTGGACCGCTTGCGCGCGTCGGTGAAAGAGGGCGAAATCTTCCGCTCGCCAGTCGAGCTGCTGGTTCATCTGATGCGCGATCAGGCGGATCTGCTCGTGCAGATCGTTCGACGCACGAGCGCCGATATCGACCGTATCGAAGACCGCTTTCTCTCGCAGCGGCCCACGCAAAACCGGCTCGACCTGGGCGCCATGCGACGCATGCTGACGCGCTTGCAACGGATGCTCGCGCCGGAGCCGGGCGCGATCTTCCGCCTGCTCGCGAGACCGCCGCGCTGGCTTCATCCGGAAGACGTGCAGGATTTGCGCGAGTCGACGGAAGAGTTCTCCGTGGTGCTCTCCGACATGGCCGGGCTGATCGAACGCGTCAGGCTATTGCAGGAAGAGATTATTTCGCGGCTCGAAGAACAGAATAACCGCACGCTGTTTACGCTGACGCTGGTCACGGTTCTCGCGATGCCGATCAACATCGTCGCGGGCTTCTTCGGTATGAACGTGGGCGGCATTCCGTTTGCCGAGAACCATCACGGCTTCTGGGTGTTGGTCGTGCTCGTGGCCTGCTTCACGGGACTGGCGGCATGGTGGGCGTTTCGTCGAAGGAAGGAACGATAGCCGCACACACAGACCCGCGCCGTTCAATGCGGTTGCTCGATCATCAGATAGCGGATCACCAGCGCGGGATCGGCGATGTCGAGTATGAGGCGGCGCATGATGCGCTTGCGCATGTGATTTTCGTCGAGCATCCACGGCCCGCCGGCATCGCTCAGATAGCGCGCGAGCGCCGCGCGCGTGTCGGTGTTGGAGGGCAGGTTCAGGCGGGCGGCGAGCAGGCCCGCCACCACGTCGTCCAGTTCGAGCGTCAGTGGACGCGAGTCGATAGTGAGCGTCAGTTCCATACGTATTCGATCGTTTCGAATCTCACGCAAACCGGCTGCGGCTCATGCAAAAAGCGGCTCCGCCAGCCGCGAACGGACAGCGGAGCCGAACTGGAGCCGTGCCGGACGTGAGCCCGGCAATGGCAGCCGAACCTTCTCCTTTGTACTCTGCTCAGTACTTTGCTTGGTACTCTGCCTAGTACTCGAGTTCGGGCGCGTTCGCCGCGGCGGGCTTCTCTTCCTTCGGTGCTTCGGCGACGGTCGCATCCGTCGTGAGAATGAGGCCGGCGACCGACGCCGCGTTTTGCAGCGCAGTGCGCGTCACCTTCGTCGGATCGACGACACCTGCTTCCACGAGGTCGCCGTACTGACCCGTGGCCGCGTCATAACCGAAATTGCCCTTGCCTTCGAGCACCTTCGCGATGACCACCGACGGCTCGTCGCCCGCGTTCGAAGCGATCACACGCAGCGGCGCTTCGAGCGCGCGCAGCACGATGCGAATACCGGCGTCCTGATCGGCGTTGGCGCCCTTCAGGTCCGCGATGGCCGCACGCGCACGCAACAGCGCCACGCCGCCGCCCGGCACGATGCCTTCTTCCACAGCGGCGCGCGTCGCGTGCAACGCATCGTCGACGCGGTCTTTCTTTTCCTTCATCTCGACTTCGGTCGCCGCGCCCACCTTGATGACCGCGACGCCGCCCGCGAGCTTCGCCACGCGTTCCTGCAGTTTCTCGCGGTCGTAGTCGCTGGTGGTCCCGGCGATCTGCGCGCGAATCGCCTTCACGCGCGCCTCGATTTGCTGCTGGTCACCGGCGCCGTCGATGATGATCGTGTCGTCCTTGCGCACTTCCACACGTTTCGCGCTGCCGAGGTCTTCGAGCGTCGCTTTCTCGAGCTGCTTGCCGGTTTCTTCGGAGATGACGGTGGCGCCCGTGAGCACCGCGATGTCCTCGAGCATCGCCTTGCGGCGGTCGCCGAATCCCGGCGCCTTGACGGCCGCGACCTTCAGCACGCCGCGCATCGAATTGACGACCAGCGTGGCGAGCGCCTCGCCTTCGACGTCTTCCGCGATGATGAAAAGCGGCTTGCTTGCCTTCGCCGATGCTTCGAGTATCGGCAGCAAATCGCGGATCGCCGAGATCTTCTTGTCGTACAGGAGGATCAGCGGATCCTCGAGATACGCGGCCTGCCTGTCCGGATTGTTGATGAAGTACGGACTCAGATAGCCGCGGTCGAACTGCATGCCCTCGACCACGTCGAGTTCATTGTCGAGCGACTTGCCGTCTTCGACCGTGATCACGCCTTCCTTGCCGACCTTGTCCATTGCATCGGCGATGATCTTGCCGATCGCTTCGTCGGCGTTCGCGGAGATCGACGCCACCTGCGCGATTTCCTTGCTCGTCGAAATACGCTTGGACGTCTTCAGCAATTCGTCCAGCACGGCCGCAACCGCCTTGTCGATGCCGCGCTTCAGGTCCATTGGATTCATGCCCGCGGCGACGTGCTTCATGCCTTCCTGCACGATGGATTGCGCGAGCACGGTCGCGGTCGTGGTGCCGTCGCCGGCCACGTCGGCGGTTTTAGACGCGACCTGCTTCACGACTTGCGCGCCCATGTTCTCGAAGCGGTCCTTCAGTTCGATTTCTTTCGCCACCGACACGCCGTCTTTCGTGATGACCGGCGCGCCGAAGCTGCGCTCGATCACGACGTTGCGGCCTTTGGGGCCGAGCGTCACTTTCACCGCATCGGCCAGCACGTTCACGCCCTTGACGATCCGGTTACGGGCGCTGTCGTGAAACCTGACATCTTTCGCACTCATCTTGTTGCTCCGGGAAAAGTCTTTGAACGTTTATCACGCGGCTTTGCGCTGCGCGGCCGCGTCGGCTTCGAATACGCCAATCACGTCTTCTTCGCGCATGACGAGCAGTTCCTCGCCGTCGATCTTGACGGTCTGGCCTGCATATTTGCCGAAGAGTACGTGGTCGCCGACCTTGAGTTCGGGAGGACGCCGGGTGCCGTCCTTCAGCAGACGCCCGTCACCGACCGCGATCACCTCGCCCTGTTCGGGCTTCTCGGCGGCGGAGTCCGGGATGACGATGCCGGAAGCCGTCGTGCGTTGCCGCTCGATTCGCTTGACGACAACCCGGTCGTAGAGGGGACGAATTTTCATTTCCATCTCCTGTGCGATAACAGATCACCAAAAAGGAATCCGGCTGCGCGCGAACAGCGAGATGGATGACGCCCGCGTTGGGGCGCAGCCGTTGCCAGTGTCCTGGCGGAAAGCGAAATAGGGGTTCGTTGCGGGACTTCAAGAGCGTGTCGAGCGGGCTCTTTGTAACAAAATTTTTCAGCGCGAGTCGCGCGTTTTCGCGCCGGTTTTTCGTCAGGCAACTGTGCAAAAACCGTACTTGAAATTCGTTCGGCGCCGACCTATTTTATTGTCGGCTCAGCAGTCGCGTTGCACGCGCTGCGTGTTTCGTTTTGTTTGTCAGTGGATGAATGTCCCTGGCGGGCGAACTGGAGCGCGTGGTCCGGTTCGCCCCAGGGCGAAGGAGCAACACCATGAGCGATCTCTTCTCAAGCGCCGGGTTGGCCGGCGATATCGAACGCCTGCAACGGCAGGTCGCGAGTCTCTTCGACGGCTTTCCCACGAGCATTCGCGCCGCGGGTTCAGGCACGTTTCCGCGGATCAATATCGGCAGCACGGACGAGTCCATCGAGATCGTCGCGTTCGCGCCGGGCGTCGACCCGGCGAAACTCGATGTATCGATCGACAAGCGTCTGCTGACGATCAGCGGCGAGCGCGAAGTCCCGCAGACGCAAGCCGCCGGCGATGACACGCGCACTTATGCGCAGGAGCGTTTTGCCGGCCGGTTCCGGCGCGCGATCGAATTGCCGCAGCATGCGGACCCGGACAAGGCCAGCGCACGTTATGTCGACGGCTGTCTGGTCGTGAGCGTGGCGAAGCGCGAGTCGTCGAAGCCGCGCGCCATTGCCGTTCAATGATGTTTTGGGTGAGAACCGAATCGTGAGAACGAATCGCAAAGATCGTGAAGTAAGGAGGCAATCATGAGCGACACAACCGAACTTGCGAGAAAAGATGAAGCCACGAGCGAAACGGCGAGCGAAACCGCGGTGACGCGCCGCGACGACGAGCGCGCGCAAAGCCGCGTCACGCTGACGCCGCCCGTCGACGTGTCCGAGGACAGTCAGGGCATTACGCTGTGGGCCGATTTGCCGGGTGTGACGAAGGAGCGGTTGAGTGTGAAAGTCCACGATGGCAATCTGTATATCGAGGCCGAGGCGATGGTGCCGACGCCGGCCGGGCTGCGTCTGCAGCACGCGGAAATTCGCGAACCGCGTTTTGCGCGGGCGTTTTCGCTCGGCGCCGACTTCGACACGTCGAAGATCGACGCGAATCTGAAGGACGGCGTGTTGAAGTTGACGATTCCGCGTCACGACGAAGCGCGTCCGCGCCGCATCGAAGTGCGGACGAACTGACCCGGCGCATTGGCAACGACGACAGGAGAAAACGGGTGGCGGCGTTATGCCGCCACTTCCGCCACTTCCGCCACGTCCGCGATCTTTGCAATGGCATGGCGTCGGCGCTATGGTGAATAAGCGGTTCTCGTACCAGACGTAAAGGAGGATGCGATGAACACCGATCCGAAAAAGTGGAACCCTTTCAAGTTTCTTCGCGGCTCGGCGCGCAAGCAGCAAGCGGACAGTGCGCCGGATACGCCGGCGAGCGAGCAGTGGCGTGCCGCGTGGCCCGATATTTCGCGGCTTTTTCCGCGCGATCCGTGGCGTGCGGTCGAGGAGTTTTTCCACGATCCGTTCGCGGGCCGCGGCGCGCTCGAACGATGGTTCGGCGACTTCAGTTCGTCGCGTTTCCAGCCGCGCATCGACGTGGTCGACGAAGGCAAGGTGTTGCGCGTGACCGCCGAGTTGCCGGGGATGGCGCGCGAGGATCTGACCGTGAGTGTGGAAGATGGCGCGCTCGTGTTGCGCGGCGAGAAAAAGCAGGACGTACACAGCGAGGAAGACGGTTGCTACCGGCTCGAGCGTGCATATGGCGCTTTCGTGCGCACGATCCCGATGCCGGAGGAGGCGGACCCGGACCGCGCACTGGCCAAATTCGACAAAGGCGTGCTAACTTTAACTGTGCCGAAGCAGGAGCGGCCGCGAACCGCCAGCCGGACAATCGAGATTGGCTAGCGCGGGCGGCATCGGCTATCGGCTGTCGGCTGTCTGTTCGCCGTGGTCTGAAAAACGCTCGCGGCGAACGGGTGCGTTGAGAGTGGGTCGTTAGCTCAGCTGGTAGAGCAGCGGACTTTTAATCCGTTGGTCGGCGGTTCGAATCCGCCACGGCCTACCAATCTTTTTGCATGGCGTCCAAGGAAGCCGCGCGCCGCTCCCTATTCCGAGCAACTAGCAACACGATTACGCCCGGTCGCCTTCGCGTTATAGAGCGCTTCATCGGCGGCCTTGATGACCGTTGTCACGTCGGCGTCGTGGTCGGGCGACCAGCTTGCGGACCCGATACTCGCGGTCACGCGTCCATATTCGCTGCCTGCGTGCTCGATAGCGAGTTCGTTGATCGCCGAGCGGATTTTCTCCGCGATAACGGACGCCCCTTGCGGCGGCGTATCCGGCAGAACCACGATGAACTCTTCGCCGCCATAGCGGGCCGCAGTGTCGGCCGGCCGCCGGATGTTATCGCCGATGCAGCGCGCGACCGCGGCCAGCGCATCATCGCCGGCCTGATGGCCGTACGTGTCGTTGTAGGCCTTGAAGCGGTCGATATCCACAAAGAGCAGCGAGAACACGCTGTGCGTGCGCCTCGCGCGGCGCCACTCCTGTTCGAGAATCTCCCCAAGCGTGCGCCGGTTATGCAAACCGGTGAGACTGTCCGTTCGGGCGAGCAATTGCAGCTCCGATTCGGCGCGCAGCCGACGCTGCAGTTGCGTGCCCAACACGAACGACAGCGCGACGAATCCCACAGCGAACGCGCTCATCAGCGAGCCGATTGTGAGTGCCCGCCGATGCCACGCCGCGTAGATGTCCGGCTCCGCTTCGGCCACCATGATGATCAACGGCAGGTGCGGGAAGTTGCGGAAGTAGTAGAGCCGACGCACGCCGTCTATCGACGACGTGTCGGAAAAGCTGCCCTCCTCGGCGGTCATGAACTGCCTGAAAGTGCTGGCCTTGCTGATGTCGCGTCCGATCACCTTCGGATCGTAAGGGTGCCGCATGATCATGAGACCATTGCGCGCGATCAGCGAAATGGCGCCGTGCTGTCCGAGCGACAATCCGCCGAACAGGTCGTGGAAATATCGGAGGTTGATCGCCATCAGCGCGATGCCGGCGAACGAACCGTCCGGGTTCGATATGCGGCGGCTCAATGCGATGCTGGGCGCACCATTGCGCAGACGCGAATGAAACGGTGCGCTGACGTACAGGCCGGCGTTGGGGTTGTCGCGCTGCACGACGAAGTAATCGCGGTCGGCAAAGTTGCCGGTGCGCGGCGCGTCGTTCCCCGCGTCGATGATGATCTTGCCCGACGCATCGAACACGAGCATCGAGCCGAGATTTTTTGCGGCGGTGGCGCCGTCGAACAGGATCTGGTTTCGCAGACGGGGCGGCAAGGCCATCACGTCCCGGTTGCCGAGTCCGTCGACCACCGACTGAAGCGAAAGCCCGTACAACTCGAAATTGCGCTCGATGTCACGCTCCGCGATCAGTGCGACGTTGCGCGACGTCTCGCGCGCCCGATCGAGCGCGTCCTGCCGGCTCTGGTACAGCGAAGCGGCGCATAGCGACACCATCACGATGGCGATGAAGAAGCCGCCATAAAAAACGGCACGCGGTCCCAGGTGCCATGCAGCGATGTTTTTGTTGTTACGCAGCGACAGCATGTTCACCTCGTTATTGTTGGGCTCTGGCGCTGACCCGGGAGACGAAAAAGGGTGGACCGGTGAATGCCGAACATCGATGCGATTTCCTTGATGCCGGGTTTGCCCTGGTCGGTGAGCCGATCGATCGGTTCGGGCCGCGCAGGGAGAGCGCCGGTTTTTACATGTGGGTTCCCCCGCATTCTAGCGGAGCGGTGTGCGACACCCATGCAATGCCGATATCGCCGAAAAAACGCGCCCGGCTAGTTAGCCGTTAAAGTCGGCCGTTGGAATGTCGTTAATGCGGGCATGGATTCCGAACTCCCCTTCATAACCGATGACCTGCTGCACGAACTGTGCGTAGCGATGGCCGCTTTCGACGCGATCGGAAGAGCGAACCCCGCTGACGACGCGGTGCGGCAGTGTGCGGAGCTTCGCGAGGAGGCCGCGATGCTTCTCGCGGCGTTCGGTGACAGGAGTCTTTAGCCGTGGTCCGCGTTGGGTCAACGGTGTGGTGTTGGCAGGAACCCTTGCCATGTGGAATGCCGCAGCCGCGCCTTGGTCATTGAAGCGCGGCTGCGTTGACGAAACGCTGAGCGACTCGCAGCGCAACGAATCTCTATCGGGAAAACTCGTCCTTAAGCGCCGCATAGATCCTGCGATACCGCGCAAGCCGCTCTTCGATTAAGCCTCGTTGCGCCGCGTCAGGCGCGCATACCTCGATCGTCGCCGGCGATGTACACACCTGCGCGACGCTCTCCTTCGTCACGGCCAGACGCGCAAGCCGCGCGGCGCCCAACGCTCCGCCGACATCGCCGCCCTGGTGACGGCGCATGGCAACGCCCGTCGCGGTTGCACAAAGCTGGGCCCAGAAGCGGCTACGCGAGCCGCCGCCGATGAACGACGCGGTGTCCAGCGTGGTCCCCGCGCCCTGTAGCGCCGCATAACCGTCCGCCATCGCGAAGGCCACACCTTCCATCACGCCGTACGCGAGGTCGGCGTTCGTGTGAGCGCCGGTGAGTCCCCAGAACACGCCCTTCGCGTTCGCGTCGTTGTGAGGCGTGCGCTCGCCGCTCAGATACGGCAGAAACAGCGGTGCGCCGCGTACATCGGCGGTTTCGGCCGAGGCCGCAAGCTCGGCGACGTCGGTCTTCAGCACGCCGGACAACCAGGAGAGACTCGAAGCCGCCGACAAGATCACGCTCATCTGATGCCAGCGGTCCGGCAAGCAATGGCAGAACGCGTGTACCGCCTGCGCGGGATTCGGCGCAAAGCGGTCGGTGCCTGCAAACAGCACGCCCGATGTACCCAACGACAAAAACGCGCTACCGGCTTCGGCGACGCCCATGCCGATCGCACTCGCCGCGTTGTCGCCCGCACCGCCGCACAGCAGCACCGGGTTCGCGATGCCCCATTCGCGCCGCAACGTATCGTTTAACTGTGCCGCTGCGTCGCTGCCTTCCACAAGCCTCGGCATGTGTTCACGCGAAAGCCCGGTGGCGTGAAGCATTCTGTCCGACCAGTCGCGCTTCGCCACGTCGAGCCATAGCGTGCCCGACGCATCCGACATGTCCGAGACGAACTCTCCCGTGAGCCGCCACGCGAGATAGTCTTTCGGCAACAGCACCTTGTGCGCTGCGCGGAACACGGCCGGCTCGTACTTGGACAGCCACAGAAGCTTCGGCGCGGTGAAGCCCGGCATGGCGAGGTTGCCGGTGATCGAACGCGATTCGGGCACCAGCGCTTCGAGTTCGACGCATTCGGCAGCCGCGCGCGTGTCGTTCCAGAGAATCGCTGGACGCAGCACCTGGCCCGCGCGATCGAGCAGCGTCGCGCCATGCATCTGGCCGGACAAGCCGATGCCGCGCAGCGCCGCGAAGCCCGCCGGATTCGACGCCCGCACCTGCGCGATGGCATCGAGCGTGGCATGCCACCACGACTGCGGGCTCTGTTCGGACCAGTGAGGATGGAGTTTTTCGACTTCGAGCCGTGCGCTGCCGGTGGCCAGCGTTTGCGATTCGTCGTCGGTGAGCAGTACCTTGACCTCGGATGTCCCAAGGTCGATTCCAAGGAAAGTCAAGAGTGTCGTCCCGGTTGTGGCGGCCGTCGTGTGTTGCCGAGGCAAGACGTCAGGCCGCGATCATGTGTTCGTTGATGTGTTCGTTGATGTGTTCGTTCACGTGTTCGTTCAGTTGATGCAGCGCGCGAAACTTCGACGGCGGCATCCCCTTCGTCGAAAGAAACTGGCGATTGAAATTCGACAGATTGTTAAAGCCAACGCGATAGCAGATGTCCGTCACGCTGAGCGTCGAACACATCAGCAGTTCGCACGCCTCGTTGATGCGCAAACGATTCAGGTACTGCACAAATGTGCACCCGGTATGACGGCGGAAAAAGCGAGTGAATGTGCTCACGCTCATGCCGGCGAGTTCCGCAACATCGGCCTCGCGCAAAGTGCCCGGAAGATTCTGCTGAATGTACGACAGCACCTGGTTGATCGTGGACTGCATGTAGCGATGCGCGTTGACGTCGTAGGCGGGCCCTGCGAGCAAGGTGCGCTCGTTGCACGACGACAACCTGTCGAAGATCGACATCAATAGTTCGACGCGGCGGCAGCCGTGCGACGCGGCGAGCTCCATCATCATCGGCGCGATGGCGAGACCCACGGCATCGGGAAACTGGATGCCGCGCGCGGCGTCGTCGACGAGGCCGACAATGGAGTGCAATTCATTGAACGCGGCCGCCATGCGTTCGATCGCATCGCGCGAAAACTGCAGCACAACATCACGCGAGGGCACCGTTTGGCGCTCGCCGATTTCGCTAATCCAGTTGTGCGGCAGATTCGGCCCGGTGATCACGAGATTGCCTGGCGCAAAGTCGCCGATAAAGTCGCCAACAAAGAACTTGCCCGACGACGCGCGTATGACGTGAATCTCGTACTCCGGATGAAAGTGCCACTTCGCCACCGTGTGCGGATAGTCATGCACCCAGGCGCGGAACGACTCGTCGCGCCGCGTGTGCACCAGTTCGAGGTCCGGATTCATCGCGCTTCTCCTTGGCGGCTGTCTCGGGGCCGCGTCTTATTGCGTCAATGTACAGCCGCTCCTTGCACGCCCGTGGTCCGATGCAGCGGATCAACCGGCGATGTCGCTCTCATGTGAGCAACGGGCAAGGACACATTCTGCTCCGTCTGCGCGTCGAAAACGTGCAGGTCGGCTAGTTTGAACTGAAACGTTACCACGCTATCCAGCGCCGGCAATTCACTCGCCGGCACAAGAGCCGCAAGCCGTTCGCCGGCGAATTCGAGCGTGACGAGGGCCTCCGCGCCCAGCAGTTCGATCAGTTCCACTTTGCCGCGCAGCTTGAGCATCGCGATGTCGTCGTCCGCGGAGGCGACCTTCAGATAGTTCGGCCTGATCGCGAGCTTCACCGCCTGGCCCGACTGCAACTTCGCAAAGCGCGGCCCGGCAAGCGTCCAGCGCTGACCTTGTACCTGAACGAAACAGGTGTCGCCGGTGCGTTCAATGGTCCCGGACATGAAGTTCATCGCGGGTGTGCCGATGAAGCCCGCGGCGAACAGCGTATGTGGGAAATGGTAGAGGTCGGACGGTGTGCCCGCCTGCTCGATACGTCCGCCTCGCATCAGGATCACGCGGTCGGCGAGCGTCATCGCTTCGAGCTGGTCGTGCGTCACATACACCGTTGTGGTCTTCAGCCGCTGATGCAAGCGCTTGATGTCGCCACGCAACTGCGCACGCAGTTTCGCGTCGAGATTGGACAGCGGCTCGTCGAATAAAAACACTTCAGGCGTCTTGATCATGGCCCGTGCGATGGCGGCGCGCTGCTGCTGACCACCCGACATCGCGCGTGGCTTGCGATCGAGCAAGGCGTCGAGATTCAGCATCGCGGCGACTTCGCGCACGCGGCGGTCGATCTCCGCAGCCGGAACTTTCAACCGCCGCAAGCCGAACGCGACGTTCTCATACACCGTCATGTGCGGATACAGCGCGTAGTTCTGGAACACCATTGCGACGTTGCGCTCGCGCGCCGGCAGATCGTTCACGACCTTGTCGCCGATCGCCAGGTCGCCGCCGCTGATGCCTTCGAGACCCGCGATCATGCGCAGCATCGTGGACTTGCCGCAACCGGATGGCCCGAGCAGCACGACGAACTCGCCGTCGTCGATTTCCATGTCGAGCGGATGCAGCACCGGCGGTCCGCCGTCATAACGCTTGGTGAGGCCTTTGCAAACGATCTTGGCCATGACTCAGTCCATCTCTATCTGGATCTTCACATCGTGCGGGCGCGCTGCCGCCGCTTCCTCGAATGCCTTCAGGCCGTCGGCGAAAGCGAACTTGCGCGAGATGAACGGCTTCACGTCGATCATGCCCGAGCTGATCAATGCAAGCGCGCGCGGGAACACATTCGCATAACGGAACACCGATTCGAGGCGCGCCTCCTTCGCCTGCATCGCGACGACATCGAGCGGCACGCGGTCCACCGGCATGCCGACGAGCACCGCACAGCCGCCAGGGCACAGCAGATCGAACAGGTCGTCGTAGACGCGCGCGTTGCCGCTCGCCTCGAATACCACATCGGCGCCCCAGTTCGTCGTGACTTCGCGAACCACATCGGCGAGCCGCTGCTCGCGTACATCGACGGTCGTCACCGCGGGATTGCCGGCGAACAGCGCGAGCTTTTCCTTGATGACGTCGGCGAGAATCACGCGCGACGCGCCGCCTGCGAGCGCGGCGAGCGCGGTCATCGCGCCGATCGTCCCCGCGCCGATGACCACCGCGACATCGCCCGGTTTCATCGAAGCCTTCTTCGCGGCCTGCAGGCCGATCGAGAGCGGCTCGACAATCGCGCCTTCCGCGAACGACACATTGTCGGGCAGGCGAAACGTGAAAGCGGCCGGATGCACGACATACGGCGTCAGGCAGCCATGAATGGGCGGCGTGGCCCAGAAGCGCACGGCGGGGTCCAGGTTGTACAGGCCGCGCATGGTGGCGGGCGAGTCGAATTGCGGAACGCCCGGTTCCATGCAGACGCGGTCGCCGACATGCAGATGCGTCACCTCGCTGCCGGTTTCGACCACCGTGCCGGATGCTTCGTGGCCGAGGACCATCGGTGCGTCGACCTTGAACGGACCGATACGTCCGTGCGTGTAGTAATGCACGTCGCTTCCGCACACGCCCACCGTATGAATCTTGATCTTGACATCGCGCGGACCGACTTCGAGCGGCAGGTCGATATCGCGCAGCGCGAGTTGCCGTGCTTCTTCGAGTACGAGGGCTTTCAAAAGAGTCTCCTTACTTGCCTTTGAGCATTGAGTTCAACAGCCGGCCGAGTACGCCGACAAAAATAATCGGAGGCAGCGCGAGCAGCACCGTCGACGCGTTGATCACGCCCCACGGCACTTCCTGTCCGAGCGATGTGAACGCGGATGCGACGACCGGCAGCGTCGCGCTTCTCGACGACGTGAGGGCGAGCGCGATCATCAGTTCGTTCCACACCAGCACGAAGCTGAACACGATGCCGCCCATCAGCGTGGTCGCGCTGATCGGCAAGGCGATCCGCCAGAACACCGCGTAGGGGCCGTAGCCGTCGAGCGTGGCGGCCTCTTCCACTTCGCGCGGCAGACGCTGGAAGACGGGAATGGACAGCCATGTGATGGTCGATAGCGTGACGAGCAGATACGTGACCACCATCGACAACTTCGTGTCGTACAGACCGAGGTCGACCCAGATAGCGATCAGCGGAATCGCGACCGCCACCGGCGGCAGGAATCGCAGCGACAGCAGAAAGAACTGGATGTCGCGCTTTCCCGGTACGTGATAGCGAGCGATGACATACGCAGCCGGTACGCCGAGCAGCGCGCCGAGTACGACCGCAAAGCCGACGATAGACAGGCTATTGCCGAGTCCGATCAGCACCTCGGGACTCGACACGACTTGCCGGTAGTTCTCGAGCGTCGGCGAGAAGATAAAGCGCGGCGTCGGCGTGACGATATCGAGCAGGCTCTTCAACGAATTGAGAAAAGCCCACAACACCGGAAAGACGGCAACGAGCGCGAGCGCCACGCCGAACGACCACGCCGCGCTGCGCGAAATCAGTCTTCCCATTTGTTCACCCGCTTCCAGATGAAAGTGAAGATGAGCGTGGTCGCGACCATCATCAGGACGGCCATACTCGATGCATAAGAGACCTTGCCCGACAAGCCGATGCCTTGCGAATACGCATACATGTCCAGCGTTTCCGTGGTGATGCCGGGTCCGCCCTTGGTCATCACATAGACGAGATCGAACGAGCGCAGCGATTCGACCATCTTGATGAACACGAGGCTCATGATCGGCACCTTCAGCATCGGCAACGCGATGTACGCATAGACCTGCCAGGTGCGCGCATAGTCGAGCCGCGCAGCTTCGAGTGGTTCGGGCGGCAGCGTCTCAAGCAGTTTCAATACGACCACCGCGAAGAACAGTCCCCATTGCCAGATATCGACAAGCGCCACCGCATACAACGCAAGATGCGGATCGGACAGAAACGCCGTGTTCTCGACGCCCAGCAAGCCGAGAAACCAGCTAAGAATGCCGGTCAGCGGCGAATACATGAACTTCCAGATGAAGGCCGCCGACACGCGCGGCAAAAGCACCGGCACGATCAGCAACAGCGAAATCACGGCGCGCATGCGGCCATGCACCTGCTCGAACAGATAGATGGCGATGACCACGCCCACCACGACCGCGCCCAGCACGGTGACGATTTCCCAGATCGCCGACACTTCGATGGCGTTGACAAAGCGCCTGTCCGAAAACAGGCGCGCGAAATTGCGCAGCCACACGTAGTCGCTATCGGCGTAGCGCAGCACGCGGTTCTTCAACGCGAGATTGATGGCCGCGATGGTAGGAACGAGACCGAGGACCGCCATCACGGCAAGAGGCGGTCCAAGGAACACGAACGGAAGGCTGGTTTTGCCCCGATTGAACATTGACGTCTCCAACAGCGTGGCGTCGGCGTTACTTCTTCGCGCCGTGTTGCATCGCGTCCTCGGCATACTGAACGGCGTCGTTGAGGCTTGCCTGAGCGTCCGGTTGCGTGCCCGTGAATACTTCTTCGAGCGCGATGCCCAGGTTGTCGCCGATGTCCGGCCATTGCGGGCTCGACCAGATCGTGACCTTCGTCACCGGATTCGTGTCGTTCAGTCCGGCGAGGATCTGCGGCTTCACATGCTTCTGGAAGTAATCGCTTTTGATCGTGCTCGTGCGGTTGTAGTCGCTAAAGACGTTCTCGCGCAGGCGCGCCTGCTCCTGGTCCTTGCCCGTCGCCCACGCGATGAACTTGCCGGCCGCCTGGCGCGTGCATTCGTCTTTTGCGCCGACAGACGAAATCGCGAGACCGTGACCATAGGCAGCGGAGGGCAACGGTGCGGGCGGCCTGACGTAGCCGACTTTATCGGCCACGCTGGATTTCGTGGGGTCTTCCATCCAGTCGGCGAACGGCGTCGATTCGATCATGAAGGCGACCTTGCCGGAACGGAACGCTTCGAGCGCATTGCTCCAGTCGTAGGTCGCCGCGCCCGGAGGCGCATATTTGAAGAGATCGCGATAGAGCAGCGTGGCTTTCACCGCGGCCGGCGAATTGAAGTCCGGCGCCTGGTTCTTGCCGGTCCAGGTGCCGCCCTCGGCGAGCATGAAGGGCGCCCAGCGCCACACGTTCATGCCCGAGCCGCGTTGACCGCGTGCGACCCAGCCGTACATGTTCGGCGGTGCATTGAGCTTCTTGATGGCCGCGACGAGTTCGTCGAGCGTCTTCGGCACGGGTATATGCGCTTTCTCGAGAAGGTCGCGCCGGTAAAACAGAAAGTCGCCGCCGCCGATGAGCGGAGCGAAATACGCGACGTTCTTATAGCTTGCCACCGCGCGGCGGCCGGGCAGAAAGTCGTCGTAGTCGGCGTCTTTCGGGTAGTACTTGAGAAGCGGCACGACCCAGCCCGCCGATGCGAACTCGGCGACGTTCGCCTCGTCGATGTAGTAGATCTGGTAGGAACCGGCACCCGTCGACGCGTCGAGCCGCGATTTCGAACGACGGTCGTTCTCGCCGAAGTAATTGATTTCAATCCGGGTGCCGCTGCGCTTCTGATAATCGGGCAGCGACTTCTCCATGACCGTGAGGCCCAGGCTCTTTTGCGCGAGCACCTTGAGCACGGGAACGTTGCAGGTCTGGGCAGCCGCCAGCAGGGGAAAGCCTGCGCCCAGCACGGTGCAGGCCGTCAAGAATCGAATCGCTTTCATGCTCGTCTCCGCATTTTGGAATGTTCTTGTCATCGCCATACGGGCGCTGCGGTTGGCAGCAGAGCAGACGTACGGTGACGAGAACTGTAGTAGTCGCGGTCGAGTGCGGGCCACTGCAAAAGGTCGAAGGCGCTGATACTTTTTGCTCGCGCGTTGGATGCGGCGCACAAAATGTGTCAGTGATGGCGGCGCGCGCGTGCCAGTATCTGGGCGATACGTTCCGATACGTCGCCGACACACGCCAGATACATTCCGCGCTTCTAATGTCTATACGGCGCAAGCGTAGCCAGTTGCAGTGATCGTTCTAAAAAACCAAAACGTTGTTCTCTCCAACCTCAAAAGGATCAATCATGAAACTTCGACATCTCGTTGTGAGCAGCGGCCTCGCGTTAGCTGCAGCAGCATTCGCATACACGCCGGCATTCGCCGCGGACGCCGTAGCAGCGGCATCGGGCAGCAGCGTGTCCGCCAGCAGCGTGTCACCCAGCAACCCGGCGCCGAGCAAGAAATCAGTTCGGGCAGCTAATCGTACATTTTCGAAGACAGTCCAGAAAGCCCTGTTCCGGACCAAGGGTCTTGAAGACACAACCATCGCCGTGTTCGGCAACGCAAAGACGGGTCACGTGACGCTGGCCGGACAGATCGAGAGCGACGATCAGGAAGGTCTGGCAGTAGACGCCGCGAAGAAAGTACAAGGCGTGACCTCGGTCAGCAGCAAACTGACACTGCGCGAGCAAGGCGGAGGCTGACCGAACACAGCCTTTGGATTCAGCGTATGGGTTTCCGGCGCGCCGGCCGTTTCACCGGCGCGAACATCGGCATGCGTTCCTCGATCCATTTCAATAGTTCCAGCGGCCCGGCGGCAAGCGGCCGGTCCGCTTTGACCAGCACTCTCGCCTGCGCGCTCTCGAATAGCGGATGAGCGACCGCAACCGTGGTGAGTTCCTCACTTCCGAGTTCGCGGTACGCGGCAAATTCTCCGACCAGCGTCATGAAGTTTTCCGCGGTGACGAAGCGCTTCAGCGCGCTCAACGAGTTCGTGACGAGCGTTGGGCGGATCGACACGTTCGCGGCCACCTGCGCCATCGAAACGACATGGCCGATGCCGAACGTGGACGGCATCAGCGCAAGCGGATACGCCTGCAAGTCATTGAGACTCGCCGGGCCGCCCCGTTTCGCTAGTGGATGATCCTTTCTCAGCAACAGCACAACCGGCTGCGCCGAACTCGCGCGATACGCGATGCGCGCGTGCGGCGGCGGGTTATACGCGAGCCCGATATGAGCGCGATTCTCCGCGACCTCGTCGAGCAACGCGTCGACGGCCAGCATCGTCATGCTGACTTCGAGACCGGGATAGCGCGTGCAGAACGGCGCCAGCACATCGTCCACAAAGATATCGACAAATCCTTCGCTGACGGCCAGTTGAATTTGCCCAGTGCGCAGACCTTTTAGCGCGTGCAACTGGTCTTCGAGCTTTTCCTGTTGCGAGCGATAGCCGCGCCAGAATTCGAGCAGATGCATCGCGGCTTCGGTCGGCTTCACGCCGCGCGCCTGTCGCTCGAACAGCACGGCGCCAAGTTCGTCTTCGAGCAATTTGATCTGCCGCGTAATGACCGACGGCGACGTGTTGATGTGCTCGGCCGCGCCGCGAACGGTGCCATGAGTCAGCACTTCATGGAAATAGCGCAGACGCTGCTGGTTGATTTCTCGCATTTCACCGCTCCTCACGCCGCATTGGCGCTTTCATGGCGATCGCCGTTGCGTTGCTTAAAAGGCAACGATACGTGAACTTAGTTGCTCTTGCTAGCCGACTTTTGCGCTGCCACCATCGACTCAACCCCTGCGACGGGTCCAGTGAGACATTCGGAGACAACCATGTCAGCAATTCATCCATCGGCCGCCGGCGATCCCGCCGCCGCGCTGTACAGCAAGCTCAACTGGCGGCTTCTGCCGTTTCTGGTGACCTGCTACATGTTTGCGTATCTGGATCGCGTGAACGTCGGCTTCGCGAAATTGCAGATGCAGACCGACCTCGGTTTCTCCGACGCCGCGTACGGCGTGGGCGCGGGCATCTTCTTCATCGGCTACGTGCTGTTCGAACTGCCGAGCAACCTGATGCTGCCGAAGGTCGGCGCGCGCAAGACCTTCAGCCGCATTCTGGTGCTGTGGGGCATCACATCCGCGTGCATGCTGTTCGTGCGCAGCGTGCCCGCGTTTTACGCGATGCGCTTTCTGCTCGGCGTATTCGAAGCGGGCTTTGCGCCGGGCATGATCTATTACCTGTCGTGCTGGTATGGACCGGCGCGCATGGCGCGAGCCATTGCGCTCGTGTTCGTCGCGGGACCGCTGGGCGGCATTGTCGGCGGCCCGGTGTCGGCGTGGCTGATGACGAATCTCGCCGGCGTCGGCGGCCTCGCGGGCTGGCAGTGGATGTTTCTCGTCGAAGGCTTGCCGTGCATCGTGCTCGGCCTGCTGACGCTGCGCGTGATCTCCGATCGGCCCGCCGAAGCACGCTGGCTCAACGACCGTGAAAGAGCCTTGCTCGACGGCGAAACCGCGCCGACCCAGCATCGCGCGGATTCGTTCAAGGCGGTGCTGAAAAGTCCGCGCGTGTATGTGCTTGCGCTGGCTTACTTCAGCGTCATTTTTCCGATCTACGCGATCAGCTTCTGGCTGCCGACGTTGCTCAAGGAGCAGGGCGTGAAAGACACGCTACGGCTAGGCTGGTACACGGCAATTCCTTATGTGGCCGCGGCCGTCTGCATGTATCTCGCCGGCCGCAGTTCCGACCGGCTCGGCGAGCGACGCTATCACTTCGCGATTCCCGCACTGGGCGCCGCGGTCTTCCTGATCGCAGCGATCCTTGCCGACGGCAATCTGCCGCTTACGCTTGTCGCGCTGACGCTCGGCACCGCTTGCCTGTGGATGGCCTACACGGTGTTCTGGGCGATCCCGTCGCAACTCGTCGAAGGAACGGCGGCGGCGGGCGGAATCGCGCTCATCAATACGGTCGGATTGTCGGGTGGTTTCTGGGGCCCGGCAGTTGTCGGCTGGACGAAGGCGGGGACCGGAAGCATGCATGCGGGACTCTTCGTCATGGCTTGCGCGGCCGCGCTGGCCGCCGTTCTCATCCTCAAGGGCAAGCTGACGCTCAAGCAGGAATAGCTGCTTCGAAGCTGTATTTGCTCAGATCTCTAACGACATGACAAATAGGCATCCGAATTAATTCGTGGATGCACCCGAGTGCGTTCGCGCACGAGTCAAACATAGCAAGGTGACTTCAATGAAAATCCTGATCGCCGGTTTCCAGCACGAAACCAATACCTTTGCGCCGACCAAGGCATCGTACGAGAGTTTCGTTCAAGGCGAGGGATTCCCGCCGATGGTGCGCGGCGCCAGCGTGCTCAATCTGCGCGACGTCAACGTGCCGATCGGCGGTTTCATCAAGGTCATGGAAGCGAATGGCCGCGAGTTGAAGCCGGTGATCTGGGCCGGCGCGAGCGCGTCGGCGCATGTCACCACCGACGCCTTCGAGCGGATCGGCGGCGAGATTATCGCGGCGGTCGAACAAGGCGGCTTCGATGCGATCTATCTCGACCTGCACGGCGCGATGGTGACCGAGCAACACGACGATGGCGAGGGCGAGTTGCTCGAGCGCGTGCGGCGGATCGTCGGCGAGCGGATGCCGGTGGTCGTGTCGCTCGATCTGCATGCGAACGTCACCGCGCGCATGTTCGCTCACGCGAGCGCGCTCGTCGCGTATCGCACGTATCCGCACGTCGACATGGCGGAAACCGGCGAGCGCGCCGCGCGCATTCTCGAAGACCTGATGCGCGAGCGGCGGCCGTTGCATCGCGCGGTGCGCCGCGTTCCTTTCCTGATTCCGGTGAACGGCATGTGCACGCTCGTCGAGCCCGCGAACGACATGTATCGCATGCTCGCCGACCTGGAAAAACGGCCGGTAGTCTCGGTGTCGTTCGCGCCGGGTTTCCCGGCGGCGGATTTCCCCGAGTGCGGCCCGACGATCTGGGCCTATTCGTTCGACGAAGAAGCAGCCGCGCAAGCCGCCGATGCGTTGTTCGCGAAGATCGTCGGCGAGGAAGCGCGCTGGGACGTGCCCTTTCTCTCGCCCGACGAAGCCGCGCTCGAGGCGATCCGCCTGAGCGCGTCCGCAACGCGCCCGGTCATCATCGCGGATACGCAGGACAACCCCGGCGTGGGCGGCGATTCGAACACCATGGGCATGGTGCGTGCGCTGTTGCGCCACGGTGCGACCGATGCGGCCGTGGGCGTGATCTGGGACGCGCAAGCCGCGGCGGCGGCGCATCGTGCGGGTGTCGGCGCGAAGATTGCGCTGCGGCTCGGCGGCGGTTCCGGTGTGGAAGGCGACTCGCCGCTCGAAGCCGAATTCGAAGTCGAGCACTTGTCGGACGGGCGCTTCCGCTTCGACGGCCCGATGCTGAACGGCATGGAAGGGGAATTGGGACCGGTCGCCTGCTTGCGGATAGAAGGCGTGCGCATTGCCGTGAGCTCCGTGAAGATGCAGATCTTCGATCGCAATCTGTTCCGCGTGGCGGGCATCGAGCCGGAGCAAATGAAGATTCTCGTCAACAAGAGTTCGGTGCATTTTCGCGCGGATTTCGAAGCGATCGCCGAGGCGATTCTCGTCGCCAAAGCGCCTGGCCCGATGGCCGCCGATCCGGCCGATCTGCCGTGGGAACATCTCGCCCCGGACATGCGCGTGCGGCCGCTCGGACCGTCGTTCAGCGAGTTGAATACGGTAGCCGGCTGATTCGATTCGCAGAGGTTTTTGTATCGCAGTGTATCCACGCCGTGTCGAGATAAACGCCGTTGCATTAAACGGCTTTGCGAAAACATTGCAGATACGTCGGCGGGGTTAAATGTCTACACGCAAGGTTGATTCGCAACACTGCGCCGGATTCGGGTGACACGCTAGCTCGCAGCTTCCTGCTGCCGCGTGTTTCAACCGAACCTCGACCTTTATATGCCGTCTTTATCTGGAGAAAGCTCATGAAACTCGTTCAATCCCTTCTCGTTGCAGCACTCGTTGCCGTTCCTGCCGTCTCGTTCGCTCAATCGACTCACGCATTGACGCGTGCCGATGTGCGCGCGGAACTCGTCCAGTTGCAGAAGGCCGGCTACAACCCGGCCAGCGACAACACGCAATATCCGAGCAACATCGAAGCGGCCGAAGCACGCATTGCCGCGCAGAACGGCTCGGCATCCGCCGCATATGGCGGCGTCGAGCAAAGCCGTTCGGCGGCGGGTTCGCACTCGTCGGTGAACCACGTGTCGACTTCGCAGCAAGACGTGGTCGGTCTCGGCCCGATCTACGCGCATTCGTGATTCACGCGACGGCGCGCTTAACCGGGCGTAAAGCGCGCGTCGTCAACTCTCTCGTCGGAAGAAAAACAAATGACAAGACTTCTCAAGAAATTCGCCGGTGCCGCGCTGTTGCTCGGCGGCCTGTTTGCGCTGCAGGCTGCGCACGCCGCGCCGCCGCAGGATCTGAAGGGCAAGAACGTCGTGCTCGTGCACGGTGCGTTCGCCGACGGTTCCAGTTGGGACAAAGTGATTCCGCTACTCGAAGCGCGAGGGGCGCACGTGGTCGCGGTGCAAAATCCGCTGAGCTCGTTGGCCGACGATGTAGCGGCGACCAAACGCGTGATCGAGCAGCAGGACGGACCTGTGGTGCTGGTCGGCCATTCGTGGGCAGGCGTGGTAATCAGTGAAGCAGGCAACGAAGAGAAGGTCAAAAACCTCGTCTATGTCGCCGCGTTCGCGCCGGACAGCGGTCAGTCCATCGACGACATCACCAAAGGAAAGCCGGCGCCCGTGTGGGCCGGCGAGTTGCAGAAAGACTCGGCCGGCTATCTGACTCTGTCGACGAAAGCCGTTCTCGAGGATTTCGCGCAGGACGTGCCTTTGCCGCAACGCCGTGTGATCGCGGCGACGCAAGGTCCGTGGGCCTCGGCCTGTATCGGCGAGAAGGTCACGAAAGCGGCGTGGCACGACAAGCCGTCGTATTTCGTCGTGACCGGGCAGGACCGCATGATTGACCCGCATCTGCAACAGGCGATGGCGAAGAACATCGGCGCGCACGTCACGATGGCTAATGCAAGCCACGTCGTAATGGTCAGTCAGCCGAAGCTGGTCGCCGACACGATCATCGCGGCAGCGAAAGCGGCGCAATAGCGGCAGGCAGGCTTGCAAGCCGTGTACATACAAACGTCAGCTTAATGAGTTGTTCGGGCGCCCGCATGTCGGGGCGCCCGAACAACTCGTTGTCGTTACCGACGATGATCCCTTCCGTGCGGGCCGCTGCCAGCGGCCTCGCGCGCTCGGGCACGGCTAACCGAAAGTACACCACCGCATGACGAGGGCAAACCTTAGTAGGGGGTAGACGACCCCATGTCTGATGGTGCGAACCCCGCCCCGCATGATCTTATTCTGCCAAGCCGTCCGACGTGGCGGTGCCAGGAGAACGAAGATGACCTTCATCCATTGGACCGTGTCGCGTGAAGTCTCGCCCAACTCCCTGCTGAAAATCCGAACTCGCGCGGCAAGACGTTGGTTGCTCTGGACGGCTCGCGTGCTCGCCGTATTCATAGCGATAAGCATGCCCGCGGCCCATGCAGCGATGCTCTACGCACAGCCGTACCGCGCCGGCGGCTATCTGCTGCCGCTTCTCTGGCTGCTCGCAACGGGCTTCGCGCTGCTCGCGGCGGCCTTGGGCGTGCATGCTTACGAGCAACGTTCGAGCATCGCGCGGCTTGCCGCCGCGATCGAGCAACGCAGCAGCACGGGCACCTTGCCACAAAGTTTGCCGGAGTTCGGGCCGTCCACGGTCGCGCGACTCGCGCGTGCGATCAACGGCGCGCAGCGCTGCGAGGCCGAACGCGTCGCCGAACTGCTCGACGTGCTGGCGGCCTATGCACACGATCTGCGCACGCCGCTGACGCGCATGGCCCTGCGCTGCGAGAGGGTCGACGAAGGAGAATTGCGCAACGCAATGGAGCGCGACATCGCCGAGATGAACGAACTGGTCGAAGCGAGTCTCGCGTGCGCGCGGATGCAATGCTGCGCCGGCGCGCCGCTGCGGCGCTTCGATGCAGACGGACTGCTTGGCGCGCTCGTCGATAACTACAAGGACATGGGCCGCTCCGTCGAACTCGAAGGCGAGGTCGGCCATCCGGTCGTGACGTGTCCGCACGCGCTGCGCCGGGTGCTGGTCAATCTGATCGACAACGGATTGCGCTATGGCAACGACGTGCGCCTGTGCGTGCGCGTCGATGCTCGTCGCGTGGTGGTCGCGGTCGTCGATTCGGGGCCGGGCATTGTGCCGGCCGAAATGGAAGCGGTGTTCGCGCCCTGGTACCGTGCGCCGCAGACGGCAGCGCGTGCGCCGGGATCGGGCCTGGGACTCGCAATCGCTCGGCGCCTGACACTCGCGATGCAGGGCGAACTGCAACTGGAAAATCGCCATAGCGGCGGACTCGAAGCGAGATTGACGCTGCCTCTCGCGGCGTGAACTCGCACCGTTCCTTGGTGGCATGCAAACGTCACGGCGACCGCGCAATGTGCGCGCAATGCACGCGCAATGCAGTCGCCGTGACTCACGCGCCGCCTAACGCAGACTGCGGAACGCAGCGCGAACCTCAGTCGCGAAGAGTTGCGGCTGTTCCCACGCGGCGAAGTGGCCTCCTTTATCGACTTCGTTGAAATAGATCAGATTGTGATAGGCGCGCTCGGTCCAGCTACGCGGCGCCTGATAGATCTCTCCAGGAAAGACCGTCACCGCCGCAGGCAACGAGATATCGACCGCGTTGAAGTTGTTCGAATGATCCTCCCAGTAGATTTGTGCAGCGGACGTGGCGCTGTCCGTCAGCCAGTAGAGCGAGATGTCGTCGAGAATTTCGTCGCGTGTGAGCGAGCGTTCCGGCACGCCGCCGCTATACGTCCATTGCGAAATTTTGTCGTACATCCATGCGGCCTGGCCGACAGGGGAATCCGCGAGTGCGTAGCCGACGGTCTGCGGCCGCGTCACCATCATCTGCGCATAGCCGCAATTGTCGCGATAGAAAACATTCAGCGAGTCATACGCCGCTTTCTCTTTCGGCGACAGATTGGCGGGCGCGGGTTCTCCCAGCGTGAGCAGCGTCGCGATGTCCGGCGGCACGGTCGCCGGCATGTTGACGTGAATACCGATCAGCCCTTTGACCTTCTGCATCGCCATGCGGTGCGAGATCACCGATCCGCAATCGCCGCCTTGCGAAACGAAGCGCGTATAGCCGAGCCGCGCCATCAGTTCACCCCATGCGCGCGCGATGTGATCCGATCCCCAGCCGGTCTTCTTCGGCTGTTCGGAGAAGCCAAAACCGGGCAGCGAAGGAACGACGACGTGAAACGCGTCGTCGGCGCTGCCGCCATACGCAGTCGGATCGGTGAGCGGACCGATGGCCTTGATCAGCTCGAAGATCGAGCCAGGCCAGCCGTGCGTCATGATGAGCGGCAACGCATTTTTGTGGCGCGAACGTACGTGGATGAACTGGATATCGAGCCCGTCGATTTCAGTCATGAACATCGGCAGCGCGTTCAGTTTGGCTTCGCCTTTGCGCCAGTCGTAATCGGTGCCCCAGTACTTCGCGAGCGTCTGCATTCTTACGAGCCGCACGCCTTGCGATTCGTCGGCGACGGTTTCCTTGCCAGGCCAGCGCGTGGCCGCGATGCGCCGGCGCAGATCGGCGAGGTCGGCTTCCGGCACGTTGACCTTGAACGGACGGATCTTGCTGTCGCCTGCGGCGGCGAACACCGAGCCGGGAATCAGCCCCATCGCGCCGACGGCAACGGAGGCGGCCAGCACGTGACGTCGAGCGGGAGAAAACGGTGTTGAAGACATATTTTTATTTCCTGACGCTGTGAGAAACCGGCGCGCTCATCGCGGCGAGCCGGCAAGTTATCGATCAGTCGACTCGCATTCAATGATGTGCATACGGCGCGATGGAGATGTCCGATGCGTCCGATGCGTGCGTCAGCGAACGCGAGCCGGCCTGTGAAGTCGTGTCGTGCATGCCGCCGTACGATTGCGCGTCGATGTCCGCGCTCGCCATCAGAGCGGTTTGTTCGGCGCGCACGGTCTCGGCGCTCTGGCCGCGTTGCGACGACGGTGCGCCGATCAGCGGGTCGTAGTGGGGCGCGGGGCCGTAGCCGCTGCTGGCGAAAACGGGCGCGGCGATCGCGGCGCTGGTGGAAAGAACTGCGGCGATGACGAGACGCTTGATCATGATGAAACCTCCAAGATTGAATGGAAAAACTTAGCTACCCTGATAGATCTTGCTGAGTGCCGCGAGCTGGCCGTCCTTCTGGGCGCGCACCAGTTCCTGACGAACTTCGGCGCGCGTCTTCGCTGTCGTTGCGGGCTGAACCGGTGCCCACTGAGTTGCTTGCTGCGCGTCGTAGCTGCCGGAGTTTGCTGTGGCGGAATTGACCGCCGGATTCGCTGCATAAGCGGAAACAGTCATTGCCGAAGCGGCGAAAGCGGTAAAGGCCAAAGCGATGATCGAGACTTTCATGTCGTTCTCCTGGAACAGTTCAAATGGAAAGCATCCGTACGGGCATCTGCGAGCCGCTATCGGCAGTGAGGCTTGCCGTGCTGCGTCGATCAGAGTCCGTCGTTGGAATGCATTAGAACCGGGAGAGGTATCTGGCTTGTGTCGTGGGAAGGGGCTATTGCAAGGCTGTGTATCGCTTTGGACTTCATACACATTGAGAAACAAATTTCTGCTTTCGCTTCTATTCAGCTTGCGCCGGATCGAATGCCATGTCCGTTTTGTATCCCAATGTATCTACACAACCGGGCGACACATAACGTTGCACTGGCGTGCGTCGTGGACATACGGCGGATACTTTGAAGGCGTCTAATACTTCCACGCCGGCCGGACTGGCAACGCGCAGGCTCTCGCAAGTTTTCATTCAAAAAAGGAAATAGCCATGACTGAACAGATTAATAACCGGCGTCGTCGTCTGCTCGGTACGACCGTCGCGGGCATCAGCCTGATGGAACTTGGTTTGAGCGGACTCGCGCATGCGCAGTCCACTGGCGCGAAGGCGGGCGCGGGCGCCATCTCGTTCGAGAACCTTCGGCAGATCAACGCGGGCACGCTTAACATCGGTTATGCAGAAGCGGGTCCGCAAAACGGTCCCGTCGTGATCCTGTTGCACGGCTGGCCATACGACATTTATAGCTACGTCGAAGTCGCGCCGCTGCTGGCCGCCGCCGGCTATCGGGTGATCGTGCCGTATCTGCGCGGCTATGGCTCGACGCGCATTCTCTCGGCAGATACGCCGCGTAACGGGCAGCAGGCCGTCATCGCTCTCGACATCATCAATCTGATGGACGCGCTGAAGATCGACAAGGCCATTTTCGGCGGCTTCGATTGGGGCGCGCGCACGGTGAACATCATTGCGGCGCTGTGGCCGGAACGCTGCAAGGCGATGGTGTCGGTGAGCGGTTATCTGATCGGCAGCCAGGAAGCCAACAAGGCGCCGTTGCCGCCGAAAGCGGAACTCGCGTGGTGGTATCAGTTCTACTTCGCGACCGAGCGCGGCGCAGCGGGCTACGACGCAAACCGTCACGACTTCAACAAGCTGATCTGGCATACCGCGTCGCCCAAATGGAATTTCGACGACGCGACGTTCGAGCGCTCGGCGGCATCGTTCGTCAATCCGGATCACGTCGCGATCGTGATTCACAACTACCGCTGGCGTCTCGGACTCGCGCAGGGCGAACCGCAATACGACGATCTGGAGAAACGTCTCGCGAAGGGGCCGACTATCTCCGTGCCGACCATCACGATGGAAGGCGACGCCAACGGCGCGCCGCATCCCGAGCCGTCGGCCTACGCGAAGAAGTTCACCGGCAAGTACGCGCATCGCAATGTCGGCGGCGGCACTGGGCATAACCTGCCGCAGGAAGCGCCGAAAGCCTTCGCCGACGCCGTCATCGACGTCGCCCGTTTTTAAGCGGACGAAGCGGACGAAGCGGAGACAGGCACATGACGATGCAGATGCGAAAAGTACGGACCGCATACGTTGCGCTGAGCGCGGCGCTCTTGCTCGGCGCAGTCGCGGAACACGCGCTGGCCGGGTCCGCGAAGTCGGCGCCGTCGCCGATCTACGGGGTGACGATTCCCGACGGCTACCGCAAGTGGCAGATGATCGCGCCGGCCGAAGAGGCAGCGCCGCTCGACGAGCTGCGCGTCGTGCTCGGCAATCCCGCGGCGATCAAGGCGATCGAGAACTCGACGTTGCCTTATCCGGACGGCACGATCCTCGTCAAGCTCGCATACAAGCGCAAGCAGTCGCCCGAGTTCGCGACCGCGACGATTCCCGGACCGCCCACCACGGTCCAGGTGATGGTGAAGGACTCGCGCCGTTATGCATCGACGGGCGGTTGGGGTTTCGGGCGCTTCGTCAACGGCCAGCCGGTCGATGCCGCACAACACCAGACCTGCTTCGCGTGTCACGCGGCGAAGGTCAAGGATCGCGACTACGTGTTCACGCGATTCGCGCCGTAAGCGCGGCGGCGGTTCTCCGAAATCACCGGCTCGACGCAAGCCTGCTCTCATGTTGAGCCGATGATGCCGGAGGCGTCGGAGCAACGGCGCGCGCACCCGGCGCCATGTCGGCAACGGTGAAAAGACGCACGGCTTCACTCAGCACATCGGCCTGCGCGGCGAGCCGCTGCGCAGTGGCCGCCGCCTGCTCGACGAGCGCGGCATTCTGCTGGGTCGCTCCATCGAGATGGGAGACCGCCTGATTGACCTGGCGGATTCCCTCGGCCTGTTCACTGCTCGCGTTCGCCACTTCGACGATGATCGACGACACGCGCTCGACGGCTTCGTCGATGGTTCGCATTTGCGACGTGGTGCGCGCCACCAGTTCGGTGCCCGCCGCGACTTCCGCCGCGCTCGCCTCGACCACCGACTTGATCTCTTTCGAAGACGCCGCGCAGCGTTGCGCGAGCATCCGCACTTCGCCGGCCACCACCGCGAACGAGCGGCCCGCCTCGCCCGCGCGTGCGGCTTCGACGGCCGCATTCAGCGCGAGGATATTGGTCTGAAAAGCGATGCCGTCGATGACGCCGGTAATGTCGGCAATGCGGCGCGACGCGGCCGTGATGCCCGCCATCGTCTGCTCGACCTGGCAGGCGATCCTGCCGCCCTCGGCGGCCGCCGCCTGCGCGTCTTTCGCGAGATCGAGCGCGCGCACGCTGGCGTCCGCGTTCGCCTGCACGGTGGTGGTCAGCTCTTCCATCGTGGCGGCGGTTTCCTCGAGCGAGGCCGCCTGCATTTCCGTACGACGCGCGAGATCCACGTTGCCGCTCGAAATCTCGCGCGCGTTATCGAGCATGCCGTTGATCTGTTCGCGGACGTCGTAGACGATCGCCGCCAGGTTTGCCTTCAACTGATTCAGCGCCTGGAATACATCGCCGAGGTCGTCGTGACGCGCGATCTGCAGATCGACGGTCAGGTCGCCCGCAGCAAGCCGCGTAGCGAAGCCGCGCATCTCGCGCACCGGCGCGGCGACGTGGCCAGCCAGCAAGCGCCACGACACCAGGCTGACGGCGCTCGCCACGCCGAACGCCATCCAGAACGGCGCGGGCGGCGTGCCTTGCCATGCCGCGAGGCCGGTTGCGGCGAGCGCGAGCGGCGTGAGCGCATAGCCGCTCGCGGCGCGTGTCGCGACGGGCAGCCGCGTCAGCGCTTGCAGACGCCCGCGCCATCCTGTGCGTACGACAACGCCGCGCAGCAACTTCACGCCGCGCGCGTCGCCCGTGCGCATGCGCGCGTACAACGCTTCGGCGGCGCGCACCGCTTCGCGTTGCGGCTTCACACGCACGCTGAGATAGCCGACCACGGCGCCTTGCTTGACGACCGGCGTGACGTTGGCCTGCACCCAGTAATGGTCGCCGTTCTTGCGGCGATTCTTGACGAGCGCGGTCCACGGACGTCCATCGCGAATCGTGGTCCACATATCCGCGAAGGCTTCGCGAGGCATGTCGGGATGACGAATAAGGTTGTGCGGCTGGCCGATGAGTTCTTCGCGCGTAAAGCCCGACACGGCGATGAAGGCGGGATTGCAGTATTCGATGCGGCCGGTGAGATCGGTCGCGGAAACAAGCATCTGCGAAGAAGGGAATCCGTATTCGTGCCCGGTGACGGGCTGGTTGTTGCGCATGACTTTCCTTACCTGGTGCTCACGCCGCGGAGTGCGTGGTCTTACATCGTTGCAAGGAATAACGGCATGTGGCGCTGATCTCTTGAGGGTTTGCCCGCAGCGTGCTCAAGTTCGTGGTCGTTAGCGCCGTTAATGCAGGGTTCGGGCGCGTGACCCTATCCCATGCGTTTCACCACATCGTTGAAACGGCCAGGCTGCGGCGGTATAGGCCGGCGAACGCAATTCGCCCGGCATCGCAGCGGTCTTCGTGCGCGAACTGACACACGCGTGAACAATGCAAGGTGCTTGATCCAGGTCAAGCATCGCTCGCATAGCTGTTCTTTTCGTTTGAGCTCGGTATGTCACCCATGCGGGTTGCCAACGACCGCTGTCTTTTTTAGCAACACATCGGCGATGGATTGCTTCAACGTGCAACAACCCTTATCACGTTGACCCAGCGCGCGGATCGGTCCTGCTTTCCTCCTCTCCTTAGCCCCGCGCGTGTTGCGCCGGAACCATGCCGCAATGGCATGCGACTTGCCTCGAACGGTTCGCAGCCAGACTGCGTTCCCCAGACGATGGCGTCGCCGTCCGGCTTCCCGTCGATAACTCAACAGCAAGCATGTGATGTGTGACCGGAGCAGCGCTTTACTCAAGCTCGGGTCGACACCAGGAGACAAGGATGAAAGCACGTTCGATTCGGACGATGCGGCGAGGAGCGCTTGCGATAAGCGTCGCCGCGGCCGTCGGTTTGTCATGCGCAACGGCGGCGGTGGCCGACGATTATCCAGCCGTCACCTACGAACGGCTCACCGCCGCGCAAAGCGATCCCGGCTGGCTCACGTACTACCGCACCTACAACGGCCAGGCGCACTCGCCGCTCAAGCAGATCGACACGTCGAATGTGAAGCAGTTGAAGCAGGTCTGGAGCTACAAGTTTCCGGCCGAACTGCAACAGGGCTTCGAAGCGACGCCGATCGTCAACGGCCGTTATCTCTTCGTGACCACGCCGAAAGACAACGTCTATGCGTTCGACGCGGCAAGCGGCAAGCAACTGTGGAAGTTCGAACCGAAGCTCAGCGCCGAATCGTTCAAGACCGCCTGCTGCGACGTGATCAATCGCGGCGTCGCGCTGTACGGCAAGAACGTCTATGTGGCGATGCTCAACGGCGAGGTCGTCGCGCTCGATGCGCAAACGGGATCGCCGACGTGGCGCAAGGCGATGTTCGAGCCCGGAGTCGGCTACGCGTTTTCGCTTGCGCCACTCGCGCTCGACGGCGCGCTGGTGGTCGGCAGCGCGGGCGGCGAATATGGCGCGCGCGGCTTTATCGCGGCGTTGAATCCCGACAACGGCAACGTGCTGTGGAAGCGCTTCACGGTGCCCGCGGCCGGCGAGAAGGGCGGGAACACATGGCCCGACGGCATGCAGGAGCATGGCGGCGCGCCGGCCTGGCTGACGGGCACGTATGACGCGGCATCGAAAACGCTGTACTGGGGCGTGGGCAATCCCGGACCTTGGCTCGCGGATCTGCGGCCGGGCGACAACCTGTATTCGGATTCGCTGCTCGCGCTCGATCCGAAGACCGGCGATCTGAAATGGCATTACCAGTACACGAAACACGATACCTGGGACTATGACGGCGTCAACACGCCGGTGCTTGCCAATATCAAGTATCAGGACAAGGACTACGACGCGATCATCCATGCCGACCGCAATGGCTACTTTCACGCAATCGACCGGTCGACGGGCAAGCTGATCTACGCGAAGCCCTTCGTCAAGGCCACCTCCGTGACCGGCTATACAGCGGACGGCGCGCCGATTCAGGACCCGGCGAAATATCCGAAGACCGGCACGACGATCGAAACGTGCCCGAGCTTTCTCGGCGGCAAGAACTGGTGGTCGGTTTCGTACGATCCGGACAAGCACATCGCGATCGTTCCCGCGCTGCATGCGTGCATGTCGCTGTCCGGCAAGTCGGTCACCTACATGGAAGGACTGCCGTACCTCGGCGAAGGCTTCGAGATCAAGCCGGAGCCTGGCAGCAAGGGCTACGGCGAACTGCAGGCTATCGACGTCGGCACCGGCAAGAAGCTGTGGAGTTTCTGGAGCAAGCTGCCGTGGAACGGCGGCGTCGCGACGACCGCGGGCGGTCTCGCGTTTAGCGGTTCGCTCGACGGCCATCTGTACGCATTCGATACGGCAACCGGAAAAGTGCTCTGGAAAAGCCCGAAACTGGCGAGCGGCATAGTGGCGCAACCGTCGGTATTCGAAGTCGACGGCAAGGAGTACGTGGCGATTCTCGCCGGCTACGGCGGGGCCAATCCGATCTGGGGCGGACCGATGGCGAAGGCCGCGGAGAAGGTCCCGCGCGGCGGCACGCTCTACGTGTTCGCACTCAATCGCGGCTGATGCCCACGCGGCGCCGGCGCCGGTCCTGCCCGATGCGCATTCGCTCGAGCAACCTGGCTGCGGCGGCGCCGCTTCTTTCCGGAAGCAAGACCATGAAGACTCGACTCAACTCATTTGCTCTCGCCGGCGCGTTGCTCGCAAGCGGCGCGCTGATGCCCGGCCACGCGAGCGCGGGCGTGCGCGTCTGCACGTTTCCAGGCAGTCCGTCGACGGCACTCGACGAGGCCGTGACGCGCGAAGCGTTTCGCACCGCGGGCATCGCCTTTACGCTCACGCCAGGCGGCTTCGCGAGCAGCGACGACGACGGCGTGTCGCTGAAGGAACTCGACAAGGCGCTCGCGCGCAAGTGCGATGCGATCGCCGGCTTCCCGCGCTCGGATATCGCGGACGGCTCCGGCAGCAAGCTCGTTTTCTCGCGTGCCTATCTGCGCTCGGGTTACGTGAGCGTGACGATGCAGGAATCCGCGGCGCATGCGGGCGGCGCGGAAATCGTCGCGGCCACTTATGCGAGCCCCGCGCAGTTGATCGCCGTGCAACAGCCCAATGTGAAGCTCGATCTGCAGAACACAGCCGAGCTTACCGTCGATGCCGTCGCAAGCGGACATGCGCAGCGCGCGATCGTCTGGTATCCGGCTGTCGTCGCTTATACGAACACGCATCCTGGGCGGAGCTTTCATATCGCGCAAGCCGCTTCGGCGTATGCGGACTGGCACCTGGTATTTGCGTTCGGCAAAAACGGTGCGGCGTTGCAGCCGCGTATCGACGCCGCGTTGCGCAAGATGGAGTCCGACGGCAGGCTCGCCGCGTTGACGCGCGGCTGGACGTTGCCGCGCATGACGCAGGCGAGTGCGCCCGACGCAGCGGCGTTTCTCTATCGCGACGGTCCTCGGCGTGCCGACGTTAAATCGCCGATCATGCGAGCCGGCGGCCGTGAGATCGAGCGCGGCCATTTCATCAAGGTCGATGCAGCCGTGCCCGCGGACGCGCCGGCTTTCGATCGCGCGCAGGTCGCGCATGGCAAGACGCTGTACTCGAGCGCGTGCGCGAAGTGCCACGGTCCCGAGCTGCAAGGATTGAACGCGCCGGCGTTGCGCGGCCCGTCGTTCGCGCCGACCTCGAATGCGAAGCTGACCATCGGCGGTGTTTATGGATACATGGCGAACAACATGCCGGCGGACCGTCCGGGCAAGATGAAGCCGCAGGATTACGCGGACATCATGGCGTTTCTGCTGTATTCGAACGGCTACAGCGCTGGAAAGACGAAGTTGACGGATGAGAGCGCGAGGGCTTCGTCGAAACCGTTGAACGCGGGTAGCTCGCTCAGTGCAGGCACTTCGCAATAGCGTCGTGAAGCGCTGAAAAGCCAACGCGCAAGCGCAAACTTCGGCAACGAAAGAAAGCGCCCGGCGGTTCTTCCGAGCAACGGAGAAACGCCGGGCGCTTCATGCGTGTGCGTCAATAACGCCATTCGGCACGCAACCGCAAATCACTCCACCCAGCCGCGCTGCCGCGCATGTTCGATGAAACGGTAAACGTCCGTGGCGAGATCCGACGCGTTGAACATAGCCTCGAGCTCGCCGATGATGTCATCGAGTTCGCGCTTGCCGTCGCAGCGGCTCAAAATTTCGCCTGCGCTCGGATTCAATCTGATGACGCCTTGCGGCGAGAGCAGCACATAGCCGTCTTCGGCGACTTCCCGTTGCAGGCGAAAGTGCGGGCGCAAATTCGGCCTCGGACCGATGCAGCGTTCAATATTCTGAGCGGTCATACGAGGCACGCCTTTTTGTCCGTTGTGGCAGGCCGCCGCGCTCGACACGTTCAGTGACGCGCGCGGCGGCGCTTCATGCTTGCTTCAGCGTGTGGCGATATACATCGTGACTTCGAAACCGAAACGCAGATCGGTGTAGGCGGGGGTAGTCCACTGCATGGCTGTCTCCTTGGATAGGACGTTTGATTAAAAAACCGCATCGGTGAAGCGGTCCCGTGCTCAAACGCAAGGTCCATGCCGAACTTATCGATATGTGCTTGCAGCCCACGTAAAGCGCGAGCAAGCCGCCGATGCCCGAGCGCTGTTCAATTCCGGCACACTCGTGTTGCACAACAGAGCAGTGCAATGCGCGCGATTCACGCGGCGTCTTCGCTATTGTTCGCGCCGTGCGCCGGCAGCTTGCGATAGATCGTGTTACGCGAGATACCGAGCGTGCGAGCCGCGGCCGACACGTTGCCGCCATGCTGCGCGAGCGCATTCGCGATCACGCTCGCGGCGACGTCGTGCAGACGCCCGCTGGGCAGCGGCAACGCATCCGCTGCATGCGTGGACGATGGCCGCGCGGCGCGCAGATCGTCGAAGAAGTCGTCCGGCAGATGCTCGCGGCGAATTTCGCCGTCGGCATCCACCATCACGGCCGCGGTGCGCAGCAGATTGCCGAGCTGGCGAAAGTTGCCGGGCCACGCGCATTGCTCGAAGAGCGTCATCACGTCGCCGGCGATGCTGAGCGGCTGGTCGCCGGCGTTCTCGGCCGACGCGCAATCGAGCATCTTCTTGATCACCGCCGACAAATCGGTGCGTTCGCGCAGCGGCGGCAATTTGACGACCAGTCCATTGAGCCGGTAGTACAAATCCTCGCGAAAGCGGCTCTGCGCGATCATTTCGCGCAGATCGCGATGGGTCGCGCAAATGATCGCGACATCGACGGGAATCGACTTGGCGGAGCCGAGCGGGTTCACGAGACGCTCCTGCAGCACGCGTAACAGGCGCACTTGCAACGGGTACGGCATGTCGCCGATTTCATCGAGAAAAAGCGTGCCGCCGTTGGCTTGCAGCAGTTTGCCGACAGCGCCTTTGCGGCGCGCGCCGGTGAACGCGCCTTCTTCATAGCCGAACAGTTCCGACTCGATCAACGTTTCCGGTATCGACGCGCAGTTCACCGCGACGAAAGGCGCCGCGCGCCGGGGCGAATCGTTGTGGATGGCCTGCGCGAGCAGTTCCTTGCCGGTGCCCGTCTCGCCGGTGATCAGGATCGGGATGTTCTTGCCGATCACCTTGCGCACCTTCGTGATGACCGCCGCGATCCGCGGATCGCCGGTGTCGAGCTGGCTCAGCGTCGATAGCGGATTCGCGGGCGGCGCGCCTGGCTCGTTGCGCTTGCCCGCCGCCGCTTCGTTCGACGTATGAAAGCGAGCGGGCTCGTCGGCGAGCGTCGTGCGGCGGAATTGCACGTTGGCGCAGACCACCGCGCCGTTGCTCAGGTTCAGCGACAGATGCCGGTCGCGATGCATGCGCAGACGGTCGATCAACTGCGCGCTCGTGAGCCCGAACAGCGACGACAGCGTATGCGCGCGCAACCCTGCAAGCGGCAGCCCGAGCTGGAATTGCGCGCTGCGATTCGCGGACAGAAAGCGGCCGTCGCAGGTGAACGCGGCGATGCCTTCCATCAACGTGCCGAGGAACTCGGGGCGGCCATGAAAGGCGATCTGCAAGGTCTCACGGAACGTGTTGGCGAACAGATGATTCTCGATCATCTGCACGGACATTTTCGCAAGCGCCATGGTGTGCTGGTGATAGCTGCGATGATCGCCCGTGACGTCGAGCACGCCGATGAGATCGCCATACGGATCGAGAATCGGCACGCTCGAACAGGTCAGAAACCGGTTCGCGGCGAGATAGTGCTGCTCGCCGTGCACGACAGTCGCACTGCGTTCAGCCAGCGCCGTGCCGATTGCATTCGTGCCTTGCCGGCTCTCCGCCCAGTTCGCGCCCGGCCGCAGCGCGACTTTCTCGGCGCGCCGCAAAAAGTCGTCGTCGCCGATGGAATGAAGGATCAGACCTTCGGCGTCGGTCAGCACGATCATGCTCTGAGTGTTCACAATCTGCTCATGCAGCGTTTCCATCACCGGCGTGGCGTGCGCGCAGAGGATGCGGTTCTGCTCGAGCTTCATCGCGAGTTCGCCGGCGGGCAGCACGTCGTAATCGGGGCGCATGGACTCGCTCAGACCGAATACCTCCGAGCGTTCATGGGACTTCTGAATCGACGGCGTAAGCCAGCAAGCCTCGCGCGTGGCGATTGGGGTTGCGGCGTGATACATGTCATCGCGCATTGTCTCCTCCTGGTCGGGCCCCGGTCGTTCTGCCGGGGTCGTGCAGGTGCGACAGAATGCAAATACTGCGCCAGGCGCTTGCGATATGCGGATTCGCTTGCTTTACAGACCTGCTTTACAGACTTGCTTCTCCGACCTCGTTTCGCGACGAACGCGCACGCCACTTCGCTGGCGTCATGCCGACCTGCCGTTTGAAAACGCGCTGAAATGCGGCTTCCGATTGATACCCCACCGCCTCACCGATCTCGGCGACAGACATGCCCGTTTGCGCCAGCTTGCGTCCGGCGATCGCCATGCGGATGTCCGTGAGCACGTCGCTCGCCGAACGGCCGATCGCTTCGTCGAAGTGACGTGCGAACGTAGCACGCGACATGTGACAGAGTTCGGCGAGCGTGGGCAGCGTCCACGGCTTCCCCGGTTCGTCGAACATGGCCGCAAGAGCCGGTTGCAGGCGCTGACGCTGCGCAAGCGCAAGCAGGCCGCGCGGCGCTTCGTCGGTAGTGGACGCGCAGCGCAGGGTCAGCGCAAACAAAGCGCCCGAAAGCTGATTCACGACCGTCGCGCTGCCCGGCTGCTGCTCGAACGCTTCCTCACGCATTAATTCGATGACTCGCGCGAGCCGGCTTGCGGCGAACGCAGCGTCGCGCGCCGCTCCGTCGCCGGTGTCCGCGTTCACGCTGCTCACCAGCAAACGGCCCGGCAGATGATCGCGCATCAGTTGCTGCGGCACGGCCGGCAGCACGAAGCGCCCGCACAGCACATCGGCGCCTTCGCGTACTTTGCCGTTCGTGACGATGGTCAATCCGTCCTTCTGCTGCTCGCGCGCCGGTCGCGGCGGACTGCCGCTGCCGTCGTGCAACGTATGAGCGCTGCCCGACGGAAACAGCACGATGTCGCCGGCTTTCATGCGCAGCGCCGGTTCGCCTTTCGTTCCCGCAGCGCTTTCGATGACAGCCTCGCCGCGCAACAGCACGTGATACGGAAACTCCCACTCGTTCGATTCGGGATGATCGAGGCGCCACGGCGAGCCGAAGTGGCACCGTACGTCGAGCCGTCCGGTCACCGGCATCAGCGAGAGCAATCGGTCGAGCAGTTCCATATGAGACGTTTGAGCATGAAGTTGCGAAAGTATGGCATTAAAGAACTCGCCGCGCATCCCTACACTGACTCCCATGCCATACGACATGGCTAAGCAGTTTCAACCGCCAACCTGAAGGAAGGAGTCAATCATGTCCCGTCTGACCACCATTCGCCCCGAAGAAGCAACTGGCGCAGCCGCCGAAGTGTTCGCGAAGATCAAGAAGGCCGTCGGCAAAGTGCCCAACGCCTACGCGACCATCGGCACGCACAGCCCCGAAGCGCTCAGCGCGGCGCTCGCCTTCGACGCAGCCGTGGATGCCGGCACGCTCGGCAAGGCGGACATCGAAGTCATCAAGCTGGCCGTCAGCGAGCACGTGGGCTGTGATTACTGTGTGGCCGCGCATACGTTGAAGGGCAAGCTGGCCGGTCTGTCGAGCGACGACATGAAGCAGGTGCGAGCCGGCGTTGCAACCGGCGACGCGAAGCGCGACGCGCTGGTGACGTTTGTGCAAACGCTGGTCGGTACGCGCGGCACGGTGCCCGAGGCCGCACTCGATGCAGTGCGCGCGGCCGGTTACACGGACCGCCAGATCATCGAAATCAACCTGGCCATCGCGTCGATTACGTTCACGAATCTCGTGAATCGCGTGAACGATACGACGATCGACTTCCCCGCAGTCAAGTAACCCGCAACTGCGGCACTCAAGTTTCGACAGGAGAGACTGTCATGCGCACCATTCATACAGACGTCGCCGTAATCGGCGCAGGCACGGCCGGGCTGTCGGCTTACCGCAGCGCGAAAGCCGAAGGCCGCAAGGCCGTGATCATCGAAGGCGGTGAATACGGCACGACGTGTGCGCGAGTGGGGTGCATGCCGTCGAAGCTGCTGATCGCGGCGGCGGAAGCCGCGCACGCCGCGAGCCACGCGGAACCGTTTGGCGTTCGTGTCGATGGAGTGCGCATAGACGGCGAGGCGGTCATGCAGCGCGTGCGCAGCGAGCGCGACCGCTTCGTCGGCTTCGTCGTGGACGGCGTCCACGCTTTGCCGGAAGCGGACCGGCTGATCGGCCACGTGCGCTTCATCGACGACCGGCTGTTGCAGGTGGGCAGCGATACGCTCGTGCATGCGGCGAGCGTGGTGATCGCGACGGGTTCGACGCCTGTCGTCCCCGAGATTCTTCGTGGCGTCGGCGAGCGCGTTATCGTGAACGACGATGTGTTTGCATGGCAGACGCTGCCGCGCAGCGTGGCCGTGGTGGGCCCGGGCGTGATCGGTCTGGAACTCGGTCAGGCGCTGGCTCGCCTCGGTGTGAAGGTGAGCGTGTTTGGCGCGCGCGGCGGCGTGGGTCCGCTGACGGACCCCGTGATCGTGGCGGAAGCGCGCGCGACGTTTGCCGCAGCGTTCCACTTCGAGCCGCAGGGTACGCTCGAAGCCGCAACGGCGGTCGAGGACGGCGTGCGGATTCGCTATGCGCGCGCCGACGGAAGCTATGTCGAGGACACGTATGAGTACGTGCTCGCAGCGACCGGGCGACGCCCGAACGTTGCGCAACTCGGCCTCGAAAACACATCGCTCGAACTGGATGCGCACGGCGTGCCGCGCTTCGACCGCGACACGCTGCAAGTGGGCGCCCATCCGGTCTTCATTGCCGGCGACGCGAACGGGATTCTGCCGCTCCTGCACGAAGCCGCCGACGAAGGCCGCGCCGCCGGACGCAATGCCGCGCTTTATCCCGATGTCGTGCCGCTGGTGAGGCGCGCGCCGCTCGCCATCGTTTTCTCCGATCCGCAGATCGCGATGGTCGGGGCACGGCATCGCGATCTCGCGCTGGATAGCTTCGTCGCGGGCGAAGTGAGCTTCGAAGACCAGGGGCGCAGCCGCGTCATGCTGAAGAATCACGGACGGGCGAGGGTGTACATCGATCGCGCGACGCGGCGCTTTGTCGGCGCGGAATGGTTCGGCCCGGCCGCGGAACACATCGGTCATCTGCTCGCGTGGAGCTTGCAGATGAAGGTGACGGTCGACGATATGCTCGGGATGCCTTTCTATCATCCGGTCGTCGAGGAAGGGTTGAGGACGGCGTTGCGGGATGCGGCGGCGCGGTTGTAGGAGACTGCCTCAGTCGATATGTGTGGCCGACATCCATCCGTTGGCCGTGCTTACCGCCGCTATCTGCTTCGCGATCGAATCGCCAAGCTTTTTCGCGTCGCCGCTCATGCCGCCCTGTTTCGCCTCGGACGCGCCATGCAGCGCCGTGCCTGTCGCTGCTGCGGTTGCAACATGCGCAGCAGCGGCGCCGACGCCAGCGGTTTCCGCGATGCCGGGCATGTAACCGCTATCGGCGTTGGCGGAAAAGCTTTGCAGTTCGATCGGCGCGCCTGCGGCGGGCTTGTACAGAATCTGAATCGACGCGCTCACTTCGCTCTTGCCGGCGCCAAGCCCGATCAGCACGCGACGGCGGCGCTTGCCTTCGTCGATTGTCTGGAAGCTGCCTTCGACGACGAGCGCGTTTTCGTTCATCGGTGCAGGACCGTCCACGCGCACCGCGCGCAGTCCGAGCGTTTGCAGTTCGCGCACGATTTCGTCGGCGACCTGTTCACGAGTATCGCTCGCGGTCTGAAGCTGCTTTTGCTCCGACGATTCGCCCGTCATCGCCGCTCCGAGTTTCTGCGCGATGCCGCCGCTGTCCGATTTCACCTGGTCGGGCGTGGCGCCGAACGAATACACGTAGATGACGTCGGCGCGAACATGCGGGACGGCGCTGGTCTGCGTCGTGGCGGCGATGCCCGAAGCGCAGCCGGTCAGAAGCAGCGCCCCTGCGACGAGTGCGGAGCCAGCTACACGTTTAGCGTTGCCAACGAATGATTTGAGTGAGGTATGCATATCGATCCTGTCGTGGCACCGTGGCGCCGGTAAGTGTCGGGGAGGTGTGCCGCAGCACGTAGACGTGAGTATGGGAGGAAGCGGCTCCGCACACCATTCAGCAATTGTGTCGCGCGATGTCGCCAGGACCGTTCGCCAGGATCGTTCGCGCGGGGCCGGAGTAGGCCCGCGTTGCTTATGAAGAATGCCGGTTCAGCGGCAACGTGACGAGCGCCTCGAGACCGCCGCCTTCACGCGCACGAAACTGCAGCGAGCCGCCGTGCAGACGCGCGATGCGCTCGACGATCGCAAGCCCGAGACCTGTGCCGCCCGAATGCGTCCGTGCGTTCGTACCGCGGCTGAACGGCGTCTTGAGTTTTTCCATTTCTGCGGCGTCGATTCCGCTGCCGCGATCGCAGACGGCGACACACGCAGCATCGCCTTCGGTCCATGTGCGCACGGCGAGGCCCGTACGTCCATACGCAATCGCGTTGTGCATCAGATTCATCAGAAGCCGCATGAGGCTCACGGGCCGGTACGCGAACTCGGGGACTTCGCCGAGCGACAGTTCGAACTCGTGTCCGAGCCCCGCAAAATCCGCGGCGAGCTGACCGATGAGCGCGTTGAGATCTCCCTGCTGCGGCGGCTCGCGTTCGCCGCTGCCGGCGTAGTCCATGAACTGCTGGAGAATCGTGTCGATGTGGTCGAGATAGCTTTCCGCCGATGCGACGAAGGTGTCGTCGGCGCCGCGCGGAATCGCCATCGCCATCGCGAGACGCAGCTTGGTGAGCGGCGTGCGGATGTCGTGCGATACGCCCGCGAGCATCAGCGCGCGCGTTGCTTCGGCCTGCTGCAACGCCTCGGTCATCTGGTTGAACGCGCCGCTCACCTGGGCGATTTCCGTCGGACCGTCGGTTGGCAGCACGACGGGCGCTTCGCCCGCGCTCACGTGCCGCGCGGCGCGCGCGAGGTCCTTCAGCGGCCGGTTGATGTGCAACTGGATCAGATAGCCCGTCAACGCGGCCAGTAACGCGAGGCCCACGGAAAGTATCAGCGTCGTGGTGATGCCGCTCGCCTGCGCGTCTTCTGTCATCGGCAGCGCAATCCAGCTTGGCGCGCCGGCGACGTGCACGCGAATCCACAGGCGCTCGCCGTCGCCGCCGTTGCCAGTTTGCCAGCGCACCGGCATGTCCGGCGGTAGATGATGCTGCAGCGCGCGAAGGAAGACATCGCGTTGCCATGTGCCGAACAGGCGCGGCAGGCTGCGCTGCGCTTTGACGCCATCGGGTTCGGGCGCCGCTGTCTGCGCACCGAGGCGCGCGGCCGCGGCGCGGCCCTGGTCGGGCGGCATCGCGGCGAGCACGCCATCGAGCGTCTTGATGTAATCGGCGAAGATGATCGCGGCGCGGTCGATGCGCGGACGCTGCACGAAATGCAGCAGCACCGCGAACGAGCACGCCTGCGTCAGTGCGACGAGCGCTACCAGCAGAACGATATTGCGCGTCAGCAGCGAACGCGGCAGCCATCTGCTGCGCCGCTTTGAACGCGTTGCGATGCTCACGAGTCGATGCCTGCAACGAGCATGTAGCCGACACCCCACACGGTCTTGATGAAGCGCGGTTTCGACGGATCGTCTTCGACGATCTGACGCAGCCGCAAAATCTGCACGTCGATGCTGCGGTCGAGCGCGTCGTGGTCGCGGCCGCGCGCCCGCGCAAGCAGATTCTCGCGGCTCACCGGCCGGTTCGGCGACGACCCGAGCGCGTGCAGCAGCAACATCTGCGCGGAGTGCACGTCGACCGGCTCGCCACGATGCCGCAGTGTTTGCTTGCCGACATCGAACTCATATTCGCCGAAGCGCAGCGTTTGTGAAGTCACGGTCGGTACGCCCGCGGCCATTTTCTGGCGACGCAGCAGAGCGCGGATTCGCGCGACCAGTTCATCGGGGAGAAACGGTTTCGCGAGGTAGTCGTCGGCGCCGGTTTCGAGGCCGACCACGCGGTCGACGGGATCGCCTTTCGCGGTCAGCATGAGGATGGGCAGCGTCTGTCCTTCGGCGCGCAGCCGCCGGCATATCGTCAGCCCGTCTTCCGGTTCCATCATCAGGTCGAGCACGAGCAGGTCGTACGGTTCGCGCTGCAGGTAGCGGTCGAGCTGCTTGCCGTCGGCGACGACGCGCACATGGAACCCGTGCCCGGTCAGAAACCGTTGCAGCATGTTGCGCAACTCGGCTTCGTCGTCCAGCACGATGATCCTGTTCGCCTGATCCATGACGCGTCTCCCAGCCTCGTTGCCTTTCAGCGTGCCATTGCTTTCTGCTGCATGAGCGCCTCGATTTGCGGCAGCGTGACATAACCGGCGTGCTGCGTGTCGATTTCGTCGAAGTGTTTCGCGACCATCGGCATGCCGGCTGTCGCCTGTTCGCGCGTCAGCTTGCCGTCGCCCGTCGTGTTCGCTCGGGCGAAGCGGGCCTGCAATTGCTGCATCGCACGCTCGCCGCGCGGGGCATCGGCGGGTGGCAGTGCGCTTTGAGCCGAAGCCACTGCAGAAACAATACACAAGAGAAGCACTGCGATCATCTTTTTCATCATCTACTCCGTGGTTTCGCCGACGCTCGTGGCCGGCGGGGTGGATTCATTGATCTCACGTTTGCTGTTATGCCCAGTGCGCCGGCACCCAGAAGCGCCCGACCCAGTGGCCCGGCACCAGCACCGCGGGATGCGGCGCGGGCGCGACATACACAGGACGCGGCGCGACATACAGCGTGTGGGCCTGCGGCGCGATGAATACGACATGCGGCGGGGGCGGCGCGACATAGACGACTTTGGGCGGCGGGGGCGCAACGTAGACAACCTTGGGTGCGGGCGGCGCGACGTAGACAGTCTTCGGTGCAGGCGGCGGCACGTAGGCGACCGGCGGCGGGGGCACATAAGCGGGCGGAGGCACGACGACAACAGGCGCAGGCGCAGCAACCACCGGTACGGGCGCGACGACAACCGGAGCCGGCGCCACCACGACCGGTACGCTGCCCACGGCAACCGTCGCGCCGACAGTCGTAACCGTGCCGCCCGTAGTCACCGTGCCGCCGTGCACGACCGTCGTGCCGCCGCCGGTCGTCACCACGCCGGGCGCCACGCGTGTCGTGCTGCCTGAATGGTTGACGGTTCCGCCATCGGAGCCCGTGACCGTGCCGGAACGATTGCAGGTTGAACCGGCGCAGTCCGTCGATGCCGTGTGACTGGTCGTATTACCGTTCGCGCCGGTAACCGTGCCCGACGACGAATACTGACCCGGCGCGTTGCGTGTCACGCTGCCCGAAGTCGTGGCGCTGTGACCGTCCGAGCCGTTCAGCGCGCCGGTGTGGTCGCATGTGCCGCCTGCGCAGCTCGTGTCGCCCGAGTGCTGCACCTGACGTCCGTTGGGGCCCGTCGCCGTGCCCGAATTCGAGAACTGGCCGGGTGCGGTGCGGTTGACCGTGCCGGTGTTGGTGGCGATGCCGCCATAAGGATTCTCGACGCCGCCGGCGTGCGTGCAACTGCCGCCTGTGCAGGAGCCGTAGTGTGCGCCGTTGTAAGTGCCGTGCGGCGTGTAGGCGGTGCCATGACCCGACCATCCGGCGAAGGCGGGCGTGCTGATGGTGCTGATCGCGATGAGCATCGCAGCGCTGGCTGCGGCGAGGTAACGGAGTTTCATGAGGTGTCCTTCCCGGTTCGGTTAGTCACGCACTGCGGCGTGGCAGCGGAACGAACTATAAGAGGACCTCGCGAAATAATCGCCCGGTAAAAGATGTCGCGGTGTTACACCCCCGCGGCGGGCCGCCGGCAGCCGGGCCGCATGGCCCGATTCGCCGTCGCGGCCGCGATTTCGTGACATCTGGCGACATGGTTTACGCGTGGTCTTTGGCCGGGCAGCCCACTACATTAGCTTCACCCGACGCGATAGCGGCTTTGCCCGCAGACGACGCGTCCCACCTCAACCGTTATCTGCCCATCATGTCGACTACTGGAAAAATCGCGCTTTTCGTTACCGTGTTCATCATTGGCGTCTCGCTGATCGAGGCATGCGTGCTCACCCGCACACAGAGAAACAGCGCCTCGCCCTTCGACTGGTATGAAGTATGGATTTCGCTCGCCGATGTGGCCGGCCGCAAGCTGCTCGCGCTGCTGCCGCTATCGCTCGCGACGCCGATATTCGCTCTTGCCTGGGATCACCGCCTCTTTACGGTCACGCTCAACAGCGCGCTGATGCTGTTCGTGCTCTTTATCGGACAGGAGTTCTGCTACTACTGGTATCACCGCGCGTCGCACCGTATCCGCTTTTTCTGGGCGACGCACGCGGTTCACCACTCGCCGAACCAGTTGACGCTTTCGTCCGCCTATCGCCTCGGCTTGACCGGCAAACTGACCGGCTCCGCAATCTTCTTCACGCCGCTCGTCTGGCTCGGCGTACGCCCCGAAATCGTGCTCGCGACGCTGAGCTTCAATCTGCTCTATCAGTTCTGGCTGCATAACACCTGGACGCCGAAACTCGGCTGGCTCGAATACGTGTTCAATACGCCGTCGGCGCATCGCGTGCATCACGCATCGAACGTCGATTATCTCGATGCAAACTTTGGCGGCGTGCTCGTCATATTCGATCGGCTGTTCGGCACCTATGTCGAAGAACGCGCCGATGAACCGTGCCGCTACGGTCTCACGACACCGACGCGCTCGCGCAATCCGCTCGTCGTCGAATTCGAGCACTGGGCGAGTCTTGCACGCGATGTTGCGTCGGCGGGCAGCGTCTGGGCCGCGGTTTGCTACGTGATTCTGCCGCCCGGCTGGCGCGCTGACGGCGCCGGCGAAACGACAGAAGCACTGCGTCGGCAGAGTCTGGCCGCCGCGCGTACCGTTCCGGCGAGTACGACACAGGGACGATGAGCGATGCGCTTCGGCGCGCCGATGTTCCGTTTCCCGACCTGGCCATTTATACCGACGGCCAATTCCGTTACCGGTAACGGAAATCGAATTGCACGCGCCGAAGGCAGTCGTTATACTGCCTCGGCGATCCGGTGGCCTGGCCACCGCGATTGGCCTGACCGCAGAACGGGTTCGAAGCAGACTGTCCGAAATGTATAGCGGCCGCGCACAAGCGGCCGTGTTCGCAAGAGGCGTGCTGTAGACAAAGTCGAGTCGCGCCTCCGACAAGCAGAATGAAAGGAGACGACAAGATGTTCCGTAAAGGAATGCAGGTCAAGATCGCGACTGCCGTGGTTGCGTGCGTGTTGGGAGGCGCCGCGCAGGCGCAGGTCGCAACCGGCGATACGTCGCAGAAAAAGATCGCGCTGTCGAACAGCTTCGCGGGCAACGCGTGGCGGCAGTCGATGCTCAAAAGCTGGAACGCCGTCTCGCAGCAGGCGGTCGCCGACAAGAAAGTCGCCGCCGCGCCGGCCTTCACCACCGCCGAAAACCAGGTGACGGAGCAGGCGCAACAAATCCAGAATCTCATCTTGCAGGGCTATAACGCGATCGTGATCGACGCCGTGTCGCCCACTGCGCTCAACGGCACGATCAAGAAGGCGTGCGCGGCAGGCGTCGTTGTCGTTTCGTTCGACGGCGTCGTCGACGAGCCTTGCGCGTATCGCGTGAACTTCGATTTCAAGGGCTGGGCCGAGCAGGGCGTCGACTATCTGGCGACGCGGCTCAACGGCAAGGGCAACATTCTCGAAGTGCGCGGCGTCGCCGGAATTTCAGTCGATAACCTCATGCACGAAGGCGTGCTCGAAGGGCTCAAGAAGCATCCGGGCATGAAGCTCGTCGGATCGGTCAACGGCGACTGGACGCAGTCCGTCGCGCAGAAAGCCGTCGCGGGCATTCTTCCGACGCTGCCGCAAGTGGACGGCGTCGCGACCGAGGGCGAGATGTCGTTCGGCATCGCGCAGGCGTTCAAGGCGGCCAACCGGCCCGCGCCTCCGATGATTATCGGCAGCACGTATCCCGAGCTTCAATGGTGGAGCGAACAGGCGAAGGCCGGCTATCAGTCGCGCTCGCTGTCCAATCCGCCGGGCGCGGTGAGCTTTGCATTCTGGGTCGCGCAGCAAGTGCTCGCGGGCAAGAAGATCCCGAAAGAAGTCACGATCAACGTGCCGCTGCTCGCCATCTCGCAACAGGAGTTGCCCGCGAAGCTCGCCGCGATTCCGCCTGGCGGCATTGCCGATGTGACCTATACGTTGCCGCAAACCGTGGCCCTGCTCGACAAGAAGTAAGCGCACGAAGACGCCACCCACGGAGACAGGTGAATGGGCGCAACATCCAGCCAGGAGGACAGCCGCGCGCTGATCCGCTTCGAAGGCATCGGCAAGACGTTCGGGCGGGTCCGCGCACTCACGGACATCGACTTCGCGTTCCTGCCCGGTGAATGTGTCGGCATTGCCGGCCACAACGGCGCGGGCAAATCGACGCTGATGTCGGTGCTCGCGGGCGTGTACGCGCCGACGCAAGGGCGCATCGAAGTGGACGGGCAAGATGCGCCGCATTACGACGCGAATGCCGCCAGAAATGCGGGCGTGCGCTGCGTGTTTCAGGAACTTTCGTTGTGCGCGAATCTGACCGTGGCCGAGAACATGACCGTCGTGCATCCGCATTTGCATGGACGCGGCTGGCGACGCAAGGCCACCGCGCTGATGCGCGAGAAGCTCGACGAAATCTTTCCTGACCACGGCCTGAAGGGCGGCGAACTCGTCTCCGATCTCACGCTCACGCAGCAGCAAATGGTCGAGATCGCGCGCGCCTTTACAGTCACCGATACGCCCGTGCGTCTCGTGATTCTCGACGAACCGACTTCCTCGCTCGACGCTCATACCGCCGAGCAGTTGCTCGCCTTCGTGCGGCGCGCGGCTGCCGAGCGCGGTATTACGTGTCTGCTCATCACGCACATGCTCGGCGAAATAGAGCGCGTGGCGGACCGCGTGATGGTGATGCGCGACGGCGGCATCGTCGGCGTGCTGCCGCGCGCGCAGTCGAGCCGCGCGTCGATCATTCAGGCGATGGGCCAGCATCTCGAAGCCGACAAGTCGCCGGCCGCGGCGCGCGCGCGTAATGCGCGCAGCGATGAAGCGCGTTTTCGCTGGAATGTCGGCGTGAAGAAGCACACCGTAATCGAAGCGTCGCGCGGCGAGATCGTCGGCTTCGCGGGACTCGCGGGACAAGGTCAGACCGAAGCGCTGCTATCCATCTACGATGCCGCGACACGTCACGGCGCGGCGCGCGCGAAGGTGGCGTTCGTCGCGGGCGATCGCGGACGTGACGGCGTATTTCCCGTCTGGTCGATCGCGCAGAATCTCGATCTGCGCTGGCTGCTCGGCGGCGCAAAACGCAAGCGCGGTCTCGTCGATTCCGCCGCGGCGCGCGAACTCGTCGAAGCGTGGCGCGCGAAGATCGGCATACGCGGCGCGTCGATGAACGCGGGCATTCTTTCGCTCTCGGGCGGCAATCAGCAGAAGGTTCTGTTCGCGCGCGCGCTTGCCTGCGACGCCGAACTCATTCTGATGGACGATCCCACGCGCGGCGTCGATGTCGGCACCAAGCGCGACATCTATCAACTCGTACACGAAGAAGCCGCGAAGGGCCGCACCTTCATCTGGTACACCACGGAAAACGAAGAACTCTCGCACTGCGATCGCACTTACGTGTTCCGCTCCGCCGCCGTTACGCGCGTGCTTCACGCCGACGAATGCACGGAAGAGGCGCTGCTCGCGGCGAGCTTCGAGGATCAGGCAGCATGACATTCGCTAATACGCAGGCGCGTTTGCGCGCGATGCTTCCCGCCATTTCGCTGGTCGCGGTGCTGGTGCCGATCGCCATCATGCAGCCGACCGTGATGAGCTACTTCGGCTCCAGCCTGCTGCTGAATCTCGCCGTGCCGATCGTGCTCGCGACGCTCGCGCAGCTCGCGATCATCACCGTCAACGATCTCGATCTGTCGATTGGGCCGTTCGTGAGTCTTGTCGCGTGCATCGGTGCAACGCTGCTGGTGAAGCAACCGTGGCTCGGCGCGCTGGCTTTAGCCGGTTGCGTGCTCGCGTATGCGGCCGTCGGCGCGCTGATCGAGTTGCGGCAGATTCCGTCCATCGTCGTAACGCTTGGTCTTTCGTTCGTATGGAGCGGGCTTGCCATCGTGCTGCTGCCGTCGCCTGGCGGCACGAGTCCCGAGTGGCTCGGCACGGCAATGGGCTACCAGACGCCGCTCATCGCCGCGCCGATCGTGTGGTCGGTGCTGATCGCGATCGTCGGACACCTGCTGCTGATGCGCTCGTCGGCGGGCGTGCGGGTTCGCGGCGCGGGCGGCAATCCGCGCGCGATGCGCCGCTTCGGCTGGTCGCTCGTGCGCAGCAAGGCGACGCTCTACGGCGTCGCGGGCGTGTTCGGCGTGCTATCGGGGTTGTCGCTGCTCGGCCTGACGACTTCCGCCGACGCCAATCTCGCGCTGCGCTATACGTTGCTGTCGATTGCGGCGGTGATACTCGGCGGCGGCGAATTCATCGGCGGCCGTGTGTCGGTAGTCGGCGCGGTGCTCGGTGCGATCACGCTCACGCTTGCCGCGTCGTTCCTCGCTTTCCTCAACATCTCGGCGGATTGGCAGGTCGGCATGCAGGGAGCGATTCTGATCGTCGTGTTGTCGTTGCGCGTGCTGCTGCAACGCGGAGAACGCCGGTGAAAACGCAAATTTCCAGCGAGCCGATCGCTTCTCAGGACAGCGCCTGGGCGCGGCTCAAAAGTATTCAGGCGCCGTGGGCCTGGTCGTTCGTCGGCACGGTGCTGGTGTGGTTCGGCATTGTCGGCGTGTTCGGCTTCGGCATTGCAAGCAATGTCGCGCAGACGGCGCTGACCTATGGCGTCTTCATGGTGCTCGTCGGTCTCGGGCAGATGCTCGTCATCACATCGGGCGTCGGCAACATCGACCTGTCGGTGCCGTCGACCATCGCGCTTGCCGGCGTGATCGGCATGCATGTGATGCGCAGCTCGAACGGATACATCGCGTTGGGCGTGGCCGCGGTGCTGGGCGTGGGCGTCGTTGTCGGCGTCGCCAACTACATGCTGATTCGCCTTTTGCGCATCCCGCCGATCATCGCGACGCTGTCGTCGAGCTTCATCATTCAGTCGATCGCGATTACGCAAGGCCGCCAGTTGCCGCCGCCACCGCCCGCGCTCGGCGCTTTCGCGACGGGCCGCGTTTTGCAGATTCCGTATATCGCGCTGCTCGCCCTCGCGTTGTCGATTGCGCTCGCGGTGCTGCTGCATCGCGCCGTGTATGGCCGCAGGCTTTCCGCGATCGGCCAGAACGCGCGGGCCGCGTGGCTCGCGGGCGTCAACGTGCATCGCACACGGTGCTTCGCTTATGTGCTGTCGTCGATGATCGCGTCGCTCACCGCGTTGCTGCTCGCGGCCATATCCGGCGGCGCGTCGCTCGACATGGGCGTGGAGTACATGCTGATTTCGATTGCCGTGGTCGTGATCGGCGGCACGCTGGTGACGGGCGGCAAGGCGACCATCGTCGGCGTATGGGGCGCGTCCATGTTCCTCTTTCTCACGAACGCGGCGCTCAATGCGGTTGGCGCCGATGCGGGCGTGCGCTCCATCGTGTATGGCGTGTTGATCATTTCAGTGACCGTGGCGGCGGGCGGAAAAGTGCTGCGATAGGCTTTGCAATAAGCGTTGCAATTGAAGCCCGCAGTAATAGCAAATAGAGAAGGGCAAGGAGACATGAAAAGCACCGACTTCGAAGTACACGACCCGCGTTTCAGGCTGCTGCTTCAGCCCAACGCCTTTCTGACGCGTCTCACGAACGAATGCCTGTGGGCCGAAGGTCCGGTCTATTTCCCGGCGACAGACCTGCTTATCTGGAGCGACATACCGAACAACCGCATGATGCGTTGGGCGCCCGGCATGGGCGTAGGCGTTTATCGTGCGCCGTCCAACTACAGCAATGGCAACACGCGTGACCGCGAGGGACGGCTCGTGACCTGCGAGCACGGCACGCGACGCGTGACGCGCACCGAACACGACGGCAGCGTGACGGTGCTGGCGTCGCACTTCGAAGGCAAGCGCCTCAATTCTCCGAACGATGTGGTCGTGGATTCCAACGGTGACATCTGGTTCACCGATCCCGACTACGGCATTCTGAGCGACTACGAAGGTTATCGCGCCGACAGCGAGATCGGCCGCTGCAACGTCTATCGCATCGGCGCCGGCAGCGCGCAGGTGGAACTGGTCTGCGACGAGTTCGCGAAGCCGAACGGTCTCGCGTTCTCGCCGGACGAGAGCAAACTTTATATCGCCGATTCCGCTGCTTCGCACGACGACAACGCGCCGCGCCATATCCGCGTATTCGATGTGACGAGCGAAGGCGGTCTGCGCAACGGGCGTGTTTTTGCGGCGATGCAAAGCGGCGTTCCAGACGGCATGCGCATCGACGAGCACGGCAACGTCTGGACCAGCGCCGAAGACGGCGTGCATTGCTACGCGCCCAATGGCGCGCTGCTCGGCAAGATCCTGATACCCGAAGTCGTAGCCAATCTGACCTTCGGCGGATTGAACCGCAACTGCCTGTTCATCGCCGCGACGGCTTCCATCTATTCGCTTCATGTGGGCGTGCGCGGCGCGGGCCGCTGAAGCGCCCGAATATTTCAAATACCTCGAATACTCGATAGGAGACACGACGTGCAGATAAAAAGACTGGCTCTCTCGCTGTGCATGGCCGCGATATGCGTGGCTGCATCCGCGGGCGCATCGGCGCAGGTCGCGACGGGCGATACCTCTTCGATGAAAATTGCGCTGTCGAATAACTATGCTGGCAATAGCTGGCGTCAGCAGATGCTCAAGAGCTGGTCCAACATCGCGGACCCGGCAGTCAAGCAAAAGATCGTCGCGGCCGCGCCGAGCTTCACCACGGCGGAAAGCCAGGCGACCGAGCAGGTCCAGCAGATCCAGAACCTGATACTCCAGGGCTTCAAGGCGATCGCGGTCGACTCCGTGTCGCCCACGGCGCTCAACGGCGTCATCAAGCAGGCGTGCGGCGCGGGCGTGACGGTCGTCTCGTTCGACGGCATCGCGACCGAGCCGTGCGCCTATCGCATCGCCGTCGATTTTCAGGGCATGGGCCGCATGCAGGTCGACTATCTGGCGAAGCGTCTAAACGGCAAGGGCAACCTGCTCGAGATTCGCGGGCTCGCGGGTGTCTCCGTCGACGACGAGATTCATCAGGGCATGGTCGACGAACTGAAGAAGTATCCGGGCCTGAAGGTGGTCGGTTCGGTGCATGGCGACTGGACGCAGACGGTCGCGCAAAAGCAGGTTGCGGGTGTGTTGCCGACGTTGCCCAAGATCGACGGCGTGCTCACACAAGGCGGCGACGGTTTCGGCGCGGCGCAGGCGATCAAGGCGGCCGGACGGCCGACGCCGATCATCATTCTTGGCAACCGCCAGGAAGAACTTGCGTGGTGGGCCGATCAGAAAAAGAGCGGCTACGAAACGATGTCGGTGACCATTCCGCCCGGCGCGTCGTCGTTCGCATTCTGGGTGACGCAGCAGATTCTCGCGGGCAAGAAAGTGCCGCATGACATTCGCATGCCGGTGCTCGAAGTGAAGCCCGACGAACTCGACGCGGTGCTGGCGAAGACGCCGCCTGGCGCGCTCGCGAACAAGGAGTACACGCGCGAGGAAGTGGTGGCGGTCATCGACGGAAAGAAATAGAGTGGCCGCTACTTGCGTCGACCGATCTATCCCTCGCCGAAGCGCGCCACGACGAAGTCGATGAAGCTGCGCAGCTTCGGCGTGGGCCGGCGGTCGGGCGCAAACAGTAGATGGATCGGCAGCGGCGGCGGTTCGTAGTCCGGTAGCACGCGCACGAGGCGCCCCGCAGCGAGATCGTCGCGCAGCATGTCGCACGGTTGCAGGATGATGCCCGCGCCTTCGACTGCGGCATTGCGCAGCGCCTGGCCGTTGTTGATCGAGAAGCGGCTGCTGACCGGCACCACATGCCGGCCGTCCGGCCCGACCAAATGCCATTCACGTAACGGCCCGCGACCCCAATAAGAGAAGCCGGGGCACTCATGCTGCGTCAGATCTTCGGGGCGTAGAGGCGTGCCGCGCTCAGCCAGATACGCGGGCGACGCGCAGATCGTCAGTCGATAAGGGCCGATCGGCCGCGCAATCAGCCTCGAATCGGCGATCGGCGCGATGCGCACGACCGCGTCATAGCCTTCGTCGATTACGTCGATCAGCCGGTCGCTCAGCGTCAGGTCCACACTCACTTCGGGATGCTGCCGCATGTATTGCGCGAGCGTCGGTACGAGGCTGTGCGCGCCGAAGCTCACCGGTGCATTGATGCGCAGCTTGCCGCGCGGCGCGGCCTGAAGGTTCGCGGCCAGCGCCTCCGCCGCTTCCATCTCGGCGAGCACGGACTTGCTGCGCTCGTAAAACGCGCGCCCGGCTTCGGTGAGGCTTTGGCGGCGCGTCGTACGATTGATGAGTTGCATGCGATAGCGCTCCTCGAGCAGCCGCACATGCTTGCCGACGGCCTGCGACGTCATGCCGAGCGCCGCGCCGGCCGCGGCGAACGAGCCCGTTTCCGCCGCTTTGACGAAGACCGCCATGCTGGTGAGACGATCCATGATTAGAAACAGTTAGGTTCGATAGTCAGAGCGAACGCGCCATTTATCGTGCGGCCGGCTCAAATTATAGTGAGTTCGTCATTTACTCGTTGGAGAGCGAACATGCCGCGTGTCGTACGTTTTCATGAAAATGGCGGTCCCGAAGTGCTGCGGATCGATAACGTCGAAGTGCCGCCGCCCGCCGCGGACGAGATCCAGTTGCAGATTCGTGCGCTGGGCGTGAACAGAGCGGAGTCCATGTTCCGTTCCGGGTTCTATGTGGAGTCGCCCGTGTTTCCCGCGCGGCTCGGTTATGAGGCGTCCGGCGTCGTCAGCGCCGTCGGTTCGTCCGTGACCAACGTCGTGGTCGGCGACGCGGTCGCCATCATTCCGCCCATGTCGATCACGCGTTGGGGCGCGTATGGCGATACCGGCAATTTCCCGGCGGCGCATGCGGTGAAGAATCCGCCGTCGCTAGGATTCACCGAGGCCGCCGCGGTGTGGATGCAGTATGTAACGGCGTGGGGCGCACTGGTCGACATCGCGCAACTGCGTGCAGGCGAGGCGGTCATCATCACGGCGTCGTCGAGCAGCGTGGGGCTTGCGGCGATTCAGGTGGCAAAGAGCGTGGGCGCCATTGCGATTGCGACGACCCGCACCGACGCGAAGAAAAACGCGCTGCTGGAAGCGGGCGCCGACCACGTGATCGTCACGCAGCAGGAAGATCTGGTCGCGCGCGTCAACGAAATCACCGGCGGCGCGGGCGCGCGCGTCGCGTTCGATCCGGTGCTCGGGCCGGAGTTCGAGAAAGTGGCCGATGCGCTGTGCGAGCGCGGCATCGTGTTCGCTTATGGCGCGCTGAGTCCAGAACCGACGCCGTTCCCGCTGTTCGCGATCCTCGGCAAGATGCTGACCGTGTATGGCTACCAGTACAAGCTGATCGTGAGCGATCCGGCGCGTCTGGAAAGGGCAAAGCGCTTCGTTCTCGATGGCCTTTCGTCGGGCGTGCTGAAGCCGGTGATCGACAAGGTCTTCCCGCTCGAGCAGATCGTCGACGCTCATCGTTATCTCGAGTCGAACCAGCAGTTCGGGAAGATTGTTGTTACGGTGTGAGGACGTTTGCAGGCATAGCGTTCGGAGCCTGCAATGGCTCACATCGCCATCACCAGTTGTATTTCGCACTGGCCAGCACGGTCCGCTCGTTGCCGAACACGCACACTGCATACGACTGGCAACCGCTCACATAGCGGCGGTCGAATACGTTCGCCACATTCAATGCGAGCCGCCAGTCGCGAGTGTCGTAGTGCAATGCGGCGTCGTAAAGCGTATAGCTTGCAATCGTCAGCGAGTTGTCCGGTGCGCCCGCCAGCGCGCTTTGATAACGGACTCCGGCGCCGATGCCGAAACCCGCGAGCGCGCCTGTATGCCATGTCCAGTCCGTCCATAGCGACGCCATTTGCCGTGGACGTGGAATGTCCACGGGCCACTTGTTTAGCGACGCATCGTTGGCCTTGATGTTCTTCACGTCCTGATAGACATACGACGCAATCACCGACAGTTCCCGCGTTATCTGTCCGACGGCGTTCAACTCGATGCCACGCGAACGGACCTCGCCGGTCTGCACGAACGAAGTGCCGGTCGGATCTAGATTGATCGGCGCCGGCGTGACGACATTGCTTTGATTGATCTGATAGAGGGCTGCGCTTATCGTCACGTTTTTGCCTGCGGGTCGCCAGCGCAGACCTGCCTCGATCTGCCGGCCGCGCGTCGGCTTGGGCAAGCCACCGCCGTTCATCCTCACGCCAATGACCGGATTAAACGATGTCGAATAACTTGCGTAGGGCGACAGTCCATAGTCGCCCTCATAAGTGAGCCCGACGCGACCCGAAAAGGCGCTGACATTCTGTTTGATCTGCGAGTTGTTCGCGCGGTCGTCCTGGCGCATATCGACCCAGTCTTCGCGGCCGCCGAGCGTCAGTGTCCATCGGCGGGCCTTGATCTGATCCTGCGCATAGGTGGCCAATGTAGTCATCGTTGTGTGCGCATCGGTATGGCCGAGCGACGTCGGACCCGAAAAGATCGCGGTCGTGACCGGCGTGTAGACCGGCTTGTAGAGATTGAGATAGGGTGCGAGTGCGAGCCACACGCTTTCGGTCGTCGTCTGCCTGTTGTACTGGAAGCCGAGTAGCAGCGTGTGCTCGAGCGGTCCTGTCGCGAAGCGCGCTTGCGCATTGTTGTCGACGTCCAGGCGGCTGTAGTTCATCTGGAACAAGCCTGCATAACGCGCCATGGTGGTCGTGCTGTGAGGCGCGAGACCGTTGCCGAAGACAGATCCATCGTCACCCGACAAGTGCATCCAGCGCACGTTCTGGCGCAACGTCCAGATCGGATCGAGCTCGTGCGAGAACTGATAGCCGAGCGATTCCTGCTTCTTCTGATAGTGGTTGAATGCCGGATCGCCCATATAAATGTCCTGAGACAACGAGCCGTTCGGATTCGGCAGTACCGTGCCTTGCGCGGGCAGGAAGTTATATGAAATATCGCCGCGATCTTGCAGGTAGGTTGCAGTGACTGTGAGCGATGTCTTCGAGTCTGGCCGCCAGCGAAACGACGGTGCGAGCGCGACGCGCTGGTCCGCGTTCGGGCCGGTCAGCGCATTGCCGTCGCGTGCCACGCCGAGAAAGCGATACGCGTACTTGCCATCGGCGTCGAGCGTATCGCCGACGTCGATCATCGTCTGCTTGCGTGCATAGTTGCCGATCTGCACGCCGATTTCGCGGATGCGCTCGCCGTCAGCCTGCCGCGTCTGTGCGTCGACGATCGCGCCGGGGTCTCCGGCTCCATATAGCACCGACGTCGGCCCGCGCAGCACCGTGAGGCTCTCGACCATATAAGGATCGACACGCCAGTTCGCGAGTGTTGCGGTATTAGGCGTTTGCAACCCATCGACGAACAGCGTCGGCGTAAAGCCGCGCAATGCCGCATACCAGTCGGTGCGGCCGTCCGATCCGAACGATGAAAAACCAGGTACGTAGCGCAGCGCCTGATTGATGTCGGTCGCGCCGGTCATCTCCATCTGCTGCGCGGTAACGATGTTGACGGTTTGAGGAATCTCGTTGATCGGCGTATCGGTTTTTGTGCCAGTGATTGTGCGCTTGCCGACGAGTCCGACCGACGATTCCTCTCGCACATCCTTCACGGTGATCGCCGGCAACGCGCTGAGAGGCATGGCGTCCGTCACGCTCGCGTCGTCGACGGGTTGTGTCGGCTGTGCGTGCGCGTGGCCGACAGTCGCGGCGAGAACGATACCCTTCACCGCGACCATGATCGTGCGTCGTCCGGTGCGCATAGCCCACATCATTCGGTACTGCTCCTGTTTTATTGTTGGCGGCCTGCGGGGCCAGGCCATTTGCGCACTTTCACGAGATGTTCTCTGTTTCGTGTGGCGCGAGTGCAAGCGCTTCGGCGCCCGGAAAGTCCAATGCCTCGACGCAACGGCGAACTTCGGTCAGAAACGCGGTACACGAGGGATGAATCGCGAGCATGGTTTCAATCCATTGCTCGATATCGGTGAGGCGCCCGTCTTTTGCAAGTACTGCCAGATCCCGGCGGTCGCTGCGCGGGGGAATAGCCGAGGCAAGCCACCGCTTAGGCTGCGGACGAGCAGGCGCTGAGCCGATGGAGGTGTACGGTACGACGCTCAACTGCGAAGCATCGAGATCTTTTGCAAAAGGAACAATGAGCTCGAATGAAAACGAAGTGCCTTGCTGCAGCGCGCTCGAAACGCGCAACTCACCGCCCATTGTGTTGACAATGCGCTGGGCGATGAACAGGCCGAGTCCGGTACTGCCGTTCACCGACTGTATCTGTCTAAAGGCGGTAAACAGTTTCGACTGTTCTTCGATGGCGATGCCAATGCCCGTATCCGCGACTTCAAAGCCCATGTGCCAATGCTGTTCATGGCGGCGCGCCCGCACTGTCATCATGACGGTGCCGTCGTGTGTGAACTTCGACGCATTGGACAATAGATTCAGCAGTACCTGCTGTAATCGGCGACCGTCTATCGTCAATTGACGCGGTAGCGATGTCAACGCCTGATAGTGGAACTGGTTATTCAGTTGCGCACAGAGTGCGACCGCGTATTCGGCGATGTCGTCGAGAAGTGCGGGCAGATCGGTCGCAGTCGGTGCGATATCCAGTGGTTGCAACTCTGCCTTCGTGTATCCAATTAGCTCGTCGATCAAGGCCAGTTGATAGTTCACACTGCGCTCGATAGCCTGTATCAGCGTGGCTTGCTTCGAATCGGCTCTATTCAGCAGAAGGCTGGCGTAACTGGAAATGGTCGCCAATGGCGCGCGGAGATCGTGACTGACATAGCCGAGCGTTTCGATCTTTTGCCGGTTCTTCTCTTCCGCGTAACGCAGTGCTTCGTTCAATTCCAATGTGCGCCGCGCGACTTGCTCGCGTAGGCGGTCGTGTTCGGTTCTTTGCCAGTCCGCGAGTTCGGTTCTCGCCGCCCTTCGTTGCTTGCCGACGTGATTGACCCATGCCGCAAGCACGATTAGATGCGTCGCTAATCCAATGATCGCGACCGCCGGGTTCGGATGAATATCCGACTTTAACCATGCAAGAGCCGGCGGTAACGATCCCAATGTTTCGAGCACGCGCAACGCAGAATTGAGCAGCGAGAAGATCACGGTGAGCAACATGATCCGCGCGGTGGGCGTCGACTGACGGGCGAGACTTGCAGCCATCCCCACTGTGACGAAACCGAATACTGCGTTGACGTACAGGCCGACTTGCGCGAAGACGAACAGATTGCCGAATGCGGCGCCCGCCGCCCCAATGCATTCGAGCGACGCGAATACATACAGCACGTAGCGCCAGGGCAGACGCGCTTTCTCGTCGCGTGCAATGCGCAAGATGAATGCGATGAACAGCAGCACCGCAGTGCATCCGAATACCGTGACGCTTCTCGAACTCCACTCGGTCGCCTGCGGCCATAGATAGACTCTCGTGTACCCGCGCTCCGCAGCTTCGAATAGCGCTGTCATCAAGCAGAGAGCCGCCAACACGAGAAACGGGCCGCTGCGGGAGAAATAGGCGATAAGCAGCGCACACCATGCGAGTGCGAGAGTTCCGCCGATCAGTCCGCCATTCCAGAGCGCGGCGCGCTTTTCCAATGCATCGAATGCCGCCGACGAATACAGCGCCGGTTCGAGCGTAAGCGCGGTATCGCTTGCTACGCGGATGAAAACCGGCAAGCGTTCGCCGGGCGCGAGCGAGAACTCCATCAGCGGATAGCGTGATGAAACAGGCGGGGACGCCACATCGGTACGGCTGGTATAGAAGTCGACATGCTCTAGACGCGCGTCAAGAAGCGCGAGAACTAGTGCGAGGTTTGTTGCGGCATGATTGCTCAACTCGACGCGCAGCCACCAGGCCGAGTGCGTGAAACCCGGCTTTAATCTCTTCTGCTGCGCAGTGGCGAAGCTGAGTGGACTTTCTGCATAAAGGGCATTGATATCGGCGAGCGTCATCGTGCCCGAGACATCTTCAAAGACCTGTGTCTGGCCAAGAGCGGGCAGTGGCGACTCGTTAGCGCTGGTAGTGTTGGACGTTGAAGCGAATAAATGAGTGCTCCAGCAGATAAAGCACAGGAACACGACGCGCTGCCAGACGGCTCCCGGCATGATGGAATTAATCCGCATCGACGGCAGGCTCGTTCTGGCTAGCCTCTGCGTTGCCGCGACGCTCGTCGCGATACGTCGATGGAGTCACATGAAATCGCTCGCGAAACGCCGTGGCGAAATTGGCTGCACTGGAAAAACCAATTTCCTCGGCGATGCTCGCGATACTCAACGGCGTACTGCTCAATAGCGTTTGCGCAATCCGCAAGCGTTCTTCGCGAAGGTACTCAAATACCGTTTGCCCAAGGTTCTCCCGAAACGCGCGCGACAGTCGCTTTTCATTTGTTCCCACGAGGCGCGCGAGCTGCTCGACCGTTGGCGGGTCGTTCAATCTTTGGGACAAGTGCTGAATGGCGGCGCGAACGAGTACGCCATTGCCCGTAGTGTCTGCTGCGGACACATCCTGTTCATCACGCTGAGTACTTTTTGCACGGACGAGGTGCACGCGAATGCGTGCAAGCACTTCGGCCGCGTCGAATGGCTTGAGTACATAGTCGACGCCACCAATCTCCAGGCCATTGATACGTTCGTTGAGATCGCTCGCCGCAGTAAGAAAGATGACGGGAATCCCACACGTGCGGGGGTCCGCAGCGAGAAGCCGGCAAGCAGCGAATCCGTCCATGCGCGGCATCCGCACATCCATCAGGATCAGATCGGGCGAAATGGCGAGTGCCCGCTGATAGGCCTGCGATCCGTCAAATCCAACGCTGATCCGGCATCCGGCATTGCGCAGAAGATCAATTAACAATCGCAACTGGTCGGGCTGATCGTCGACAACGAGAAGATGAGCGCCTGCCAGGGCGGTGTTGAGAAGCGGCATCGTGTAAGCGGACACACCTTGCGGGTGACGTTCTCGGAGGTTTATCGGCGACGGGATACGCCGGTCGGCGTTGATGGCTCTCCATCAATAGGCCGAGCGAGCGGCGAAGAATATCAGATACATGTTTCAGTTCAAATTAAGTTGCGTTGGAGGCTTCGTTGCCGGCGACGCCCATTCGCTTCGGCAACAAATCGCACGACCTGGCGACAGTCGACAAGATGCCTGGCGGATAAAGAAAGAATTTTCTCTCCAGCAAAGCAATTCGCCGCTCGGGCAAACAGATGCGCCGATAGCGCTACCCATAATTCCGCGAGTCCTTACACGGTGTTTCTAGTGCTTACTCGCGCAACTGTCGGTGAGAAACGGCTTTGATTCCTGCGATATGCGGCGCGGAGAGCAAGAGAAACCCTTTCGTCTACTAGCAGGCCGTTGAAATATCCGTCGTCGATGCGCTCAGATGCATTACGACGGATGCTGGGTTTGCACTTTTGAAACGCGGAACACGATTGCGGGCATTCGGCGTTACTCGGGGGTTCACCATATCG